>JAESGS010000120.1_pt1 | contig 123950 bp, 108 predicted proteins | sample 9269761 | NCBI WGS metagenome assembly JAESGS01 (sample SAMN15741799, study PRJNA653493) | algae metagenome | isolation source: Cyanosarcina radialis HA8281-LM2 and co-occurring heterotrophs from damp... | place: USA: Makauwahi cave, Hawaii | collected 2011-01-06 | reverse complement strand
CGCGAAGCTGCCGTAGGCGCTGCTGGCATTGCCGCTGAAGCTGAGGGTGGCGCCATCATCGACATCGCTGGCGGTGACCTGGCCGGCAGCGCCGAGGGTACCGTCCTCGCTGACGGCGCCGGTCTGGGTCGAACTGGTGATCAGCGGCGCATCGTTCACCCCTCTAATCTCGACCGTCGCCGTGGCCCAACTCAGCGTGCCGTTGCCCAGGCGGATGGCGTAGGTGAAGCTGTCGTAACCGATCTCGCCTGCACCCAGTGAGGCGAAGTGCGCCCTGCTCGTATCTGTCATGGTGTAGGCAACTGTGCCGTCGGCCATGATGGCGATGTGCGCACCATACTGGCTGAGGTTGTTGACCCCCACTAGATCCTTCATTAGCAGGTCCGCTGAAGTGGCCGAGCCTTCGTTCTCTATGCCGTCATCCAGGGAGTAGAGCGTTTTGGCCTTACCGCCCAGGTCGTTGGCCATCACCGCCAGAATAATGGTCTCAGTCGAGTTCTCGGTGAGGCCAGTCTGGGTGGCGGTGTAGTAATCGTCCACCGCCTGTGGAGTATTGGTGAAAGACACTGTGGAGATGGCCATGACTACTTCCTCTCTTATCGAAACGCGGCTCGGCAGCGGCGCAGGTATAGGTGAAAGAACCTTCTTACTTACGTGGCCTTTTAGAAGTGGTGCAGCTCTCCCATCATCCAGAGCGGGTACTTCATACTCGTCGTCTCCGTAGCGGAAAGGCATAGGTCCGCCGGAGTGAGCAGTGGAGTGAACAGGGGCTGTAAAGCGAGCCTGCCGGCGAAGCGCGGGGCTCGAAAAAATGCGCCCGTAAGAACTCCTGCGGCAGGGTGCTGAGCCCTCTATTGGGAGGGCCTTCAGCCTGCGGCCGATCTGGGTATGGTGTCAGTTTGATATTGGTCTAGGTCAGTGCCGAGGCGTTGTAAAGCTGCTGAAATAGCCAATAGACAGAATTCCGACGGCTGGCGTTGTCTGTCTGGTTGGTTGAAAAAATATTCGTCAAATTAATGACTTCAAGCTGTCGCTCGTACCTTCCCCTATTACGGAAAATTGATTAATTACAAGTTCTTAGAGGTTTTTGGTGCTTGCGAACCATTGGATGAGGCCGAGTGCTGGAGTGGGGCGTCGATATCGGCTTGTAACGCTGCCGATACTGGTGCTGTCGCTGCTCTGGCTCGCCGACCGCCTGTTCCCGCTGCCGCTGCCCGAGGACGATCTGGCCCGCGTGGTGCTGGCCGAGGACGGCACGCCGCTGTGGCGCTTCGCCGATCGCGACGGCGTATGGCGCTACCCGGTGACCCCGGACCAGGTCTCGCCCTATTACCTCGAAGCGCTGCTGACCTACGAGGATCGCTGGTTCCGCCTGCACCCCGGGGTCAACCCGCTGGCCCTGGCCCGCGCCGCCTGGCAGAACCTCAGCGGCGGGCGCGTGGTGTCCGGCGGCAGCACCCTGTCGATGCAGGTGGCGCGCCTGCTCGACCCGCATGGCCGCGACCTGCCCGGCAAGCTCAAGCAGCTGTGGCGCACCGCGCAGCTGGAGTGGCACCTGTCCAAGGACGAGATCCTCGCCCTGTATCTGAATCGCGCGCCCTTCGGCGGCACCCTGGAAGGCGTGGCGGCGGCCAGCTGGAGCTACCTGGGCAAGCCGCCGAGCCAGCTCAGTCGCGCCGAGGCCGCATTGCTCGCGGTGCTGCCGCAGGCGCCCAGTCGGCTGCGGCCGGATCGTCACCCCGAGCGCGCCCAGGCCGCGCGCGACAAGGTGCTGCGGCGCCTGGCCGAGTTCCGCGTATGGCCGCAGACGCAGGTGGACGAGGCGCTGGAGGAGCCGGTATTCCTCGCCCCGCGCCGCGAGCCGAGTCTGGCGCCCTTGCTGGCGCGGCGGCTGAACCGCGCCGGTAGCCCGCCGCTGATCCGCACCACCCTCGACGCCGTCCTGCAATTGCGCCTGGAAGACCTGCTGCTGGGCTGGCGTGCGCGCCTGCCCGAGCGCACCTCGGCGGCGATCCTGGTGGTGGAGCACCAGAGCATGGCGGTGCGCGCCTACCTCGGCTCGGTGGATATCGGCGACGCCGCGCGCTTCGGCCACGTCGACATGGTGCGCGCGTTGCGCTCGCCCGGCTCGACGCTCAAGCCCTTCCTCTACGGCATGGCCCTGGACGCCGGGCTGATCCACTCCGAGTCGCTGCTGCAGGACGTGCCGCGGCATTACGGCGACTACCGTCCCGGCAACTTCGCCGCCGGCTTCAGCGGCCCGGTGTCGGCCAGCGAGGCGCTGGCCACCTCGCTCAACCTACCGGCGGTGCAGCTGCTGGAGGCCTACGGGCCGAAGCGCTTCGCCGGCGAGCTGCGCGGCGCCGGGGTGCCGATTCGCCTGCCGGCATTGGCCGAGCCCAACCTGGCGCTGATCCTCGGCGGTGGCGGCACCCGCCTGGAGGCGCTGCTGGCCGGCTACAGCGCCTTCGCCCGTGGCGGCCTGGCGGCGCGGCCGCGCCTGCAGCCGGACGATGAACTGCGCGAGCGGCGCCTGCTGTCGCCCGGTGCAGCCTGGATAGTGCGGCGCATCCTCAGCGGCCAGGCGCGCCCGGACCGCGACCCGCGCGCGCAGCTCGTGCAACGGCCGAGCCTGGCCTGGAAGACCGGCACCAGCTACGGCTTTCGCGATGCCTGGGCCATCGGCGTCGGCCCGCGCCACCTGATTGGCATCTGGATCGGTCGCCCGGACGGCACCCCGGTGCCCGGCCAGTTCGGCCTGGCCTCGGCGGCGCCGCTGCTGCTGCAGGTGCACGATCTGCTGGTCAACCGCGACAGCCAGCGCGGCATCGCCGCGCCGGCCGATCCGCAGCCGGCCGAGGTCGGTGTGGCCGCCATTTGCTGGCCGTTGGGCCAGCCCCTGGACAGGGACGACCCCAACTGCCGGCGCCTGCGCTTCGCCTGGACTCTGCAGGGCACCACGCCGCCGACCCTGCTGGCCGCCGACCAGCCGCTGGGCAGCGGCTTGCGCGAGCCCCTGTGGCTCAATCCCCGCGGCCGTCGCGTCGCCCCGGGCTGCGCCCAGGCCGAGCGTCGCGAGCTGGCGCTATGGCCGGCGCCGCTGGAACCCTGGTTGCCGCGCCGCGAACGACGCAGCGCGCGCCTGCCGGCGGCCGACCGTGCCTGTCCGCCGCCGACGCCGGCCCAGGTGGCGCCGCTGTCCATCGTCGGCGTGCGTGAGGGCGAGCGCCTGCGCCGACCGCAGGGCGACGCCGAGCCGCTGCGCCTGAGCCTGTCGACCCTCGGCGGCAGCGGCCGGCGCTGGTGGTTCGTCGACGGCCGGCCGCTGGGCGACAGCGCCGCGGGGGCGCCCTTCGCCCATGCGTTCGCGGTCGGCCGGCACCAGCTCAGCGTGCTCGACGAGGGCGGCCAGACCGCCCGCCTGGAATTCAGCGTCGAGCCTTAGCGCCTGGCGCCGGCGCGCGACCTATTTTCGCCAGCGCCCGCTCAGGATTCGGCCAGCTCCTCGAGAAAACTTTCCAGCACCAGGTGCGCGCGGCGGCCCTTGCGCGTCACCGCCGCCAGGCTGATGTCGTAGAAGCGGCTGGCGGCCTTGAGCGCGCGCAGGCGGCCCTGCTGCACCCAGGCCTGGGCGTAGTGGTCGGGCAGGTAGCCGATATAGCGCCCGGTGAGGATGAGAAAGGCCATGCCTTCTCGGTCCGAGGCGCTGGCCGTGCAGTTCAGCGCCTGGTAATGGTTCTGCACCTCCGGCGGCAGGCGGAAGGTCGGGGCGATGGCCTCCTGGGCGTTGAGGCGCTCGTCCTCCAGCTGCTGGTCGTCGACGTAGAACAGCGGATGGCCGACCGCGCAGTAGAGCAGCGAGCGCTCGTCGTACAGGGTCTGGTACTCCAGGCCGGACAGCGCGCCGACCTGCGGCACCACGCCGACGTGCAGGCGGCCGTCGAGCACGCCCTGTTCCACCTCCGACGGCGGCGTCATGCGGATATGGATGCGCACGTCCGGGCCCTGCGCCTTGAGCCGCGCCAGGGCGTTGGTGATGCGCATGTGCGGGATGGTCACCAGGTTGTCGGTCAGGCCGATGTTCAGCTCGCCGCGCAGATGGCGGTGCAGGCCGTTGACCTCGGTGCGAAAGCTCTCCAGCGCCGCCAGCAGCTGCAGGGTGCTCTGGTACACCTCGCGGCCTTCCTCGGTCAAGGCGAAGCCGGCGCGCCCGCGTTGGCACAGGCGCAGGCCGAGGCGCTGCTCCAGGTCGCTCATCTGCTGGCTGATGGCCGAACGGCCGATGCCCAGCGCACTTTCCGCGGCGGAAAAACCGCCGCATTCCACCACGCTGCGAAACAGCTTGAGCAGGCGGATTTCAAAGTCGCTGACCTGGGCCAGCGGATCGGGGCGGCGGCTGCTCATTTGTTTAGTAAGCCTTTAACTGAAGATAAGAAGAGTGCTGTTTTACTGACTCTATGCCCGTGGCACCTTTGCTGGCAATAGATGCCATATCTGTGGGAGGCGCTTCAGCGGCGACAGTCGCGGCTAAAGCCCCTCCCACACCGCTCCGATCACGCCGCCACTGCCGAGGCTCCCGATGAACATGCCGCAGACCGCCACCCCCTCCCTGGCCAGCCAGCTCAAGCTGGATGCCCACTGGATGCCGTTTTCCGCCAACCGCCAGTTCCAGCGCGACCCGCGGATTATCGTCGGTGCCGAAGGCAGCTGGCTGTTCGACGATGCCGGCCGCAAGATCTACGACAGCCTGTCCGGCCTGTGGACCTGTGGCGCCGGCCACTCGCGCAAGGAAATCCAGGAGGCCGTGGCCAAGCAGCTCGGCACCCTCGACTACTCGCCAGGCTTCCAGTACGGCCACCCCTTGTCCTTCCAGCTGGCCGAGCAGATCGCCGACCTGATGCCGGGCGAGCTCAACCACGTGTTCTTCACCGGCTCCGGCTCCGAGTGCGCCGACACCGCGGTGAAGATGGCCAAGGCCTACTGGCGCCTGAAAGGCCAGCCGGCCAAGACCAAGTTCATCGGCCGCGCCCGCGGCTACCACGGCGTCAATATCGCCGGCACCTCGCTCGGCGGCATCGGTGGCAACCGCAAGATGTACGGCCAGTTCATGGACGTCGACCACCTGCCGCACACCCTGCAGCCTCACCTGGCCTACACCAACGGCATGGCCGAGAGCGGCGGCGTCGAGCTGGCCAACGAGCTGCTCAAGCTGATCGAGCTGCACGACGCCTCCAACATCGCCGCGGTGATAGTCGAGCCGATGTCCGGCTCGGCCGGCGTCATCGTGCCGCCCAAGGGCTACCTGCAGCGCCTGCGCGAGATCTGCACCCAGCACAATATCCTGCTGATCTTCGACGAGGTGATCACCGCCTTCGGCCGCATGGGTAAATGGAGCGGCGCGGAATACTTCGGTGTCACCCCGGACATCATCAACGCCGCCAAGCAGATCACCAACGGCGCCATCCCGCTCGGCGCGGTGGTGGCCTCCAGCGAGATCTACAACACCTTCATGCAGCAGCCGTCGCCCGAGCATATGGTCGAGTTCACCCACGGCTACACCTACTCGGCCCACCCGGTGGCCTGCGCCGCCGGTCTGGCCTCGCTGGAGCTGCTCAAACGCGAGAACCTGATCCAGCAGGCGGCCGAGCTGGCGCCGCAGTTCGGCCGGGCGCTGCATGGCCTCAAGGGCAGCAAGCACGTGGTCGACATCCGCAACTGCGGCCTGGCCGGCGCCATCCAGATTGCCGCGCGCGACGGCGACCCGGTGATCCGCCCGTTCGAGGCCGGGCTGAAACTGTGGAAGGCCGGCTTCTACGTGCGCTTCGGTGGCGACACCCTGCAGTTCGGGCCGACCTTCAACGCCCGGATGGACGACCTCGACCGCCTGTTCAACGCCGTCGGCGAGACCCTGAACAGCCTGGACTGACGCTTTGTCTCCCCACTCCCGCCAGCGGGAGTGGGGCCGGGGAGAGGGCCTCAGGCCCACCCCGCAATTCATTCGATAACGGAGAGCCCCATGAGCCTTATCCCGCACCTGATCAACGGCGAACGCGTCGCCGGCAACGAACGCAGCGCCCCGGTGTTCAACCCCTCCACCGGCGAATCGACCCGCCAGGTCGGCCTCGCCGACCGCGCCACCATGCAGCGGGCCATCGACGCGGCCAAGGCGGCCTTCCCGGCCTGGCGCAACACCCCGCCGGCCAAGCGCGCGCAGATCATGTTCCGCTTCAAGCAGCTGCTGGAACAGAACGAGAACGAGATCGCCCAGCTGATCAGCGCCGAGCACGGCAAGACCATCGAGGACGCCATCGGCGAGCTCAAGCGCGGCATCGAGAACGTCGAGTTCGCCTGCGCCGCCCCGGAACTCCTCAAGGGCGAATACAGCCGCAACGTCGGCCCGAACATCGACGCTTGGAGCGACCTGCAACCGATCGGCGTGGTCGCCGGCATCACCCCGTTCAACTTCCCGGCCATGGTGCCGCTGTGGATGTACCCGCTGGCCATCGTCTGCGGCAACTGCTTCATCTTGAAGCCGTCCGAGCGCGACCCCAGCTCCACCCTGTTCATCGCCGAACTGGCGCAGCAGGCCGGCCTGCCCAAGGGCGTGCTCAACGTGGTCAACGGCGACAAGGACGCGGTCGACGCCCTGATCCAAGCGCCCGAGGTCAAGGCATTGAGCTTCGTCGGCTCGACGCCGATCGCCGAGTACATCTACAGCGAGGGCACCAAGCGCGGCAAGCGCGTGCAGGCCCTCGGCGGCGCCAAGAACCACGCCGTGCTGATGCCCGACGCCGACCTGGACAACGCCGTCAGCGCGCTGATGGGCGCCGCCTACGGCTCCTGCGGCGAGCGCTGCATGGCCATCTCGGTGGCCGTGTGCGTGGGCGACCAGATCGCCGACGCGCTGGTCGACAAGATAGTGCCGCAGATCAAGGCGCTGAAGATCGGCGCCGGCACCCAGTGCGGCCTGGATATGGGCCCGCTGGTCACCGCCGCGGCGCGCGACAAGGTGATCGGCTATATCGACGACGGCGTCAAGGCCGGCGCCGAGCTGGTGGTGGACGGTCGCGGCTACCGCGTCGCCGGCCATGAAGACGGCTACTTCGTCGGCGGCACCCTGTTCGACAAGGTGACCCCGGAGATGGCCATCTACACCGACGAAATCTTCGGCCCGGTGCTGTGCATCGTCCGCGTCGGCAGCCTGGAAGAGGCCATGCAGCTGATCAACGACCACGAGTACGGCAACGGCACCTGCATCTTCACCCGCGACGGCGAAGCGGCGCGGCTGTTCTGCGACGAGATCGAAGTGGGCATGGTCGGCGTCAACGTGCCGCTGCCGGTGCCGGTGGCCTACCACAGCTTCGGCGGCTGGAAGCGCTCGCTGTTCGGCGACCTGCATGCCTACGGCCCGGACGGCGTGCGCTTCTACACCCGCAAGAAGGCCATCACCCAACGCTGGCCGGCGCGCAAGAGCCACGAGGCGGCGCAGTTCGCCTTCCCCAGCAATGGCTGAGGTGAGCTGAAGCGTTGCAGCAGAGGCCGGTCGCAAGACCGGCCTTTTTGCTATCGGCCCTATGCATATCTCCCCGCGGCCGCCTCTGGTACAACAGCCGGCAGGTAGAAAAAGGAGATGCACGATGACCGAAGCATTCAAGCTGGAGCTGCACACATACCTCGAGCGCCTGGGTTACTCCTCGGCGCCACCTCCGACCCTCGACACCCTGCGCGAGCTGCAGGCGCGGCATACCGCCGAGTTCCCCTTCGAAACCCTGGCGAGCATGCTGCGCGTGCCGGTGCAGGTCGAGCCCGCCGCGATCCAGGACAAGCTGCTGCGCCAGGGCCGCGGCGGTTACTGCTTCGAGCTCAACCGCCTGTTTCTGCTGCTGTTGCAGGCGCTGGGCTTCGACGCGCGCGGCCTGACCGGACGGGTGGTGATGGGTGGGCCGGAGGATGCCCAGCCGGCGCGCACCCATATGCTGGTGCTGGTGACCCTGGACGGCGTGCGCTACATCGCCGACGTCGGCTTCGGCGGCATGGTGCCGACCGGCCCGCTGCGGCTGGACAGCGAGGCGCAGCAGGCCACGCCGCACGAGCCCTACCGCCTCAGCCTGGTGGACGGCACCTATACCTTGCGGGCGCTGGTGGCCGGCAGCTGGCGGGCGATGTACCTGTTCGATCTGCAGAAGGTGGCGGATATCGATTACGTGGTCGGCAACTGGTACGTGTGCACCCATCCGGATTCGCCCTTTCTCGGCCAGATGATCGCCGCCCGCACCGGGCCGGGCCTGCGCAAGACGCTGAACAATGGCAGCTTCGCCATCCATCGCCTGGGGCAGGACAGCGAGCGGGTGCAGCTGCAGAGCGTCGATGCGGTGCTGGAGGTATTGCGCGATGAGTTCGGCATTCGGGTGCCGGAGCATCCCGAGTTGCGCGGGATTATCGAGAGGTTGATTGCGGGGGCGTGAGCTGAGGCCTGCTCGTATCCCCGGCCGCTAGCCCTTTGTGGGAGGGGCTTTAGCCGCGACCTTAGGTGCCTTATCTGTAGGAGCGGCTTCAGCCGCGAAAGCTCAGGCAGCCACCTGATATCGCCGAAAGGACGCGATTAGTCCCCCTTTCCCGTTCACTGGATAGGGGGGGGATGTTCCGAAATAGCCGTTTACCGTCACTCCCGCGAAGGCGGGAGCCCAGGGACTAAGGTGGTCATGGATTATTCCCCTTCGGGCCAGCGCAAGCGCTGTTCAGCGATAAAGCTGCTGTCCCGCCTGCACGGGAATGACGACTATTTCTTCAGAGTTTCTGTTGGTTGTTGCTGGGGGATTGCACTACGGCGCCGCCTTCTTATCGCCTGACACTACGGTTTCGCCCTTACGGCGAGTCCCTTTTGGCAAACGCCCCAAAAGGAACCAAAAGGTCTGTGCCCCGCCATCCGGAACTAGGCGTCCCCGTCATGCTGCGCTCGACTCCTCTCACTCCATCGTTGCTCCAGGGACCGGCGTACAAGGGCCGTCCGGCCCTTTACGCGGGGCCGCCATCGGTATCTCGCCGCATCCATGTGGCTCGCGCCCTTCCGCAACGATTCCGCTCGGCCTCCTGAAGGGGCGTTTGGCGGCGGCTGATCGTTCGCGGTCTAAAAGCACGGCCGATGTCGTGTTGGGCTGGCGCAGGCGCTGTGAATGCAATGGCTGATAACGCGAAGCTTGTCCACCGCTTCACTGTTTCGCTGTGGCCTTCCGATTCCTCACATACAACGCCTCACCCCCCGTCGCACTGCTGCCCCGCACCTGCAGCTCAAACCGCTTCGAATGCCCCTTGATCAAATCGCTGAGCTTCTTGAAGCCGTATAGCCGGGCATCGAATGCCGGGCGCAATTTGCTGATGTTCGAGCCGAGGGCGCCGAGTTGGATCCAGCCGTCCTCGTCGTCGCTGTCGTCGATGACCTTGGCGATAAAGTCCACCGGTACCTTCTGTACCTTCGGCTTGGCGGACGCCTTGGTCGGTTCGGTGGCTGTGGTCTCGCCAGCAACAGCTTTGGTCTTGTCGCCATTGCTGGGCGGTTCTTCCGTTGCCTCGGCGGCGTCGGCGCGAAGGATTTCCGTATAGATGAACTTGTCGCAGGCCGAGACGAAGGGGGAGGGGGTCTTCTCCTCGCCGAAGCCGTAGACGGTCAGCCCTTCCTCGCGCAGGCGCGCCGCCAGCCGGGTGAAGTCGCTGTCGCTGGAGACCAGGCAGAAGCCATCGAAGCGCCGGGTATAGAGCAGGTCCATGGCGTCGATGATCAGCGAGCTGTCAGTGGCGTTCTTGCCCTTGGTGTAGGCGAACTGCTGGATCGGCTGGATGGAGTGGTCGAGCAGCACCTTTTTCCAGCCGCCCAGGTTGGGCAGTGTCCAGTCGCCATAGATGCGCTTGACGCTGGCGACGCCGTATTTGGCGATTTCCTCGAACAGGCCTTCGACTATGGCGGCGGGGGCGTTGTCGGCGTCGATCAGCACTGCGAGGTGCTTCTGCTGGCGGGAGGCGGGGGCTTTGGTGGCCATGCGGCATCCTTGCGAGAGGGGATGCCTGACCTTACTGCGAATGCTGGGGGGATGCCAGAGCGTCGATGCCAGTGGTATTCGCGCGGGGCGGGGCGCTCAACCCGTCCCGGGTCGAGCGCAAATTCCCCGTTGCGGAACGGGCGTTACTGCTCGCCCTTCAGCGCGCCGCTCAGGCCGAACATCAGCACCAGCAGGTTGGCGTCCGGGTTGGCTTGCGTCGGTGCCGGTTTGCGCGGCGGGGCGCTGGGGCAGGCTTCGGTGGCGCTGCAGTCGCGGGCTTCCAGCACGCGCGGGGCGGGTTCCTGCCAGGCAGCGGCGGCAATGGCCGTGACGCTGAGGGCGAGGCCGAGGAATAAACCTCGTGCTGTTTCTAATTTCATTTTGATAACCCCTTGAAAGCGCTGCCAAACGCTGTTCGCTAAACCTAGATCACCCACCGTTCGGTCGTGGTCTCGCGCGACGAACGGTCACTGCCTATGGCTGGCACCACCTGGGGGCAGTGCTGGGACACGGGCCAGCCCGGTTGGTTCCATCTGTGTGCGGGTAACGCCCAGGCGTCACCTTTGGTGCCTTTGGGAGCCCCCTGTAGCAGCCGGCCTTGGCGGTGGGTAAGCGGGGCCAGAGTGGCGCAGCTGAACCTGCTGCCCAGCGCAAAGCTGCGGGGCAGAGCCACGTCCTGGTGAGGGTGGTGCGAAAAGATCGCCCGTAGGCGGCTAACAGATGCCGGCGCTGGGCCGGCATGTATGTTTTTTAAGCAAGAGGCGTACCGTGAATCTCTGGCCGCTTTTTCGATCCTGACTAGTCCAGGCCATTGGCGCCGCCGGCGAATACCTGGCGATAGCCCTGCAGCAGCTGCTGCCAGTCTGCGTCCGACCAGGGGCTGTGGCGCCGCAGCTGGCGCAGGTCGTGGCGCGCGGCGCGTACCCGGCTGAGGCGCCGGCGGCTCTTTTCCAGGTCGAGCAGGGCCACCTGCGGGGCGTCGTCGTCCAGGCGTACGAAGACGTGCTTGGCGTATAGGCAGCCGTGCTGCCAGCGGCCCAGGTGCATGCGCGCCAGGGTGGCGCCGATCTGTTGCAGCAGCTGTGCGTGTCGCGCTTCGCCGCAGGCCTGGCGGCCGCCGTCGGCGTACCAGCTCTCGATATCTGCGAAACCGTCCAGCGCCGCGGTGACCAGCAGGCCACGCCAGCCCTGTTGCGGGTCGCGTTCGACGCCGCAGTAGATCAGCTGCGGCACGGCCACGCCGAGGGCGTCGAGGGCGCGCAGCGCCTTGCGTTCGCGCAGCACGGTGGGTCGGCCCCTGGGGTGCAGTAGGCTGCGATAGAGGTGGCCGACCTGGCGCTTGGCGTACCAGACCGCGTCCTGCCGTTGCAGGCGCTGCACGCCGCTTTCGCCACCGCGGCGCTGGTTGGGCTCTTCCACCCATTCGCCGCGCAGTTGCCACCAATGTTGAAAGGGGTGTTGCTGGGTATCGCCAGAGGTGCCGAGGGTCATGGTCGTTGTTCTTCTGCCTGTCTGTCCGGGCCGCCCGCGCCCTCGGGGGCAGCCATTCGGGTGCGCCGGCGCAGCCGACACGGGGACAAACTAAGCAAAGCTCGCGGTCAAGTCCATAGAAAGCTATGCAGCGGTCGGGCGCATGGGCGCCGTGCGCCGCGTTGCGAATTGCACGCCCCCGGGGCGCCGGGGCTGGCCGTCGCACCTGGCAAGGTGCGCGACGGGGCAGGGGCTCAGTGTGCACGGCGTACCCGGCAGGGCCGTCGCCGGTATTATCTGGCCGCGCGCCGCGCCGGCTCGGGGGCCGCCCATAAAAAACCCCGCGACGAGCGCGGGGTTCTTGTTACAGCGAGGGAGCCGGGCTGGCTTACATCATGCCGCCCATGCCACCCATACCGCCCATGCCGCCCATATCCGGCATGGCCGGGGCCTTGTCGTCAGCCGCTTCGGCCACCATGGCCTCGGTGGTGATCATCAGGCCGCCGATGGAGGCAGCAGCCTGCAGGGCCGAACGGGTGACCTTGGCCGGGTCGAGGATGCCCATCTCGATCATGTCGCCATAGGTGTCGGTAGCGGCGTTGAAGCCGAAGTTGCCCGAACCCTGCTTGACCTTGTCGACCACCACGCTCGGCTCGCCGCCGGCGTTGGCAACGATCTGGCGCAGCGGCGCTTCGACGGCGCGACGCAGCAGGGCGATGCCGACGTTCTGGTCTTCGTTGTCGCCCTTCAGGCCTTCGATGGCCTGCAGCGCGCGTACCAGGGCAACGCCGCCGCCAGGCACCACGCCTTCTTCCACTGCAGCGCGGGTGGCGTGCAGGGCGTCTTCGACACGGGCCTTCTTCTCTTTCATCTCGACTTCGGTGGCAGCGCCGACCTTGATCACGGCAACACCGCCGGCCAGCTTGGCCAGACGCTCTTGCAGCTTCTCTTTGTCGTAGTCGGAGGTGGTGTCTTCGACCTGCTTGCGGATCTGCGCCACGCGGGCTTCGATGTCGGCTTGGGCGCCGGCGCCGTCGATGATGGTGGTGTTGTCCTTGTTCAGCACGACGCGCTTGGCGTTACCCAGGTGCTCCAGGGTGGCGCTTTCCAGGGACAGGCCGACTTCTTCGCTGATCACGGTGCCGCCGGTGAGGATGGCGATGTCCTGCAGCATGGCCTTGCGGCGGTCGCCGAAGCCCGGAGCCTTGACGGCAGCGACCTTGACTATGCCACGCATGTTGTTGACCACCAGGGTGGCCAGGGCTTCGCCTTCGACGTCTTCGGCGACGATCAGCAGCGGGCGACCGGCCTTGGCGACGGCTTCCAGTACCGGCAGCAGTTCGCGGATGTTGCTGATCTTCTTGTCCACCAGCAGCAGCAGCGGGCCTTCCAGCTCGGCAACCATGGTGTCCGGCTTGTTGATGAAGTAGGGCGACAGGTAGCCACGGTCGAACTGCATGCCTTCGACGACGGACAGTTCGTTTTCCAGGCCCGAGCCTTCTTCGACGGTGATCACGCCTTCTTTACCGACCTTCTCCATGGCTTCGGCGATGATGTCGCCGATGGAGTTGTCGGAGTTGGCGGAGATGGTGCCGACCTGGGCGATGGCCTTGGTGTCGGTGCAGGGCTTGGCCAGGTCCTTGAGCTGGGCGACGATGGCGCTGGTGGCCTTGTCGATGCCGCGCTTCAGATCCATCGGGTTCATGCCGGCAGCGACCGACTTCAGGCCTTCGTTGACGATGGCCTGGGCCAGCACGGTGGCGGTGGTGGTGCCGTCACCGGCGGCGTCGTTGGCCTTGGACGCGACGTCCTTGACCAGCTGGGCGCCCATGTTCTCGAAGGCGTCCTTCAGTTCGATTTCCTTGGCAACCGAAACGCCGTCCTTGGTGATGGTCGGCGCGCCGAAGGACTTGGCCAGCACCACGTTACGGCCTTTCGGGCCGAGGGTGGCTTTTACCGCGTCGGCCAGGACGTTGACGCCGATGAGCATTTTCTTGCGGGCGGAATCGCCGAATTTGACTTCTTTAGCAGCCATGTTGATCAATCCTCAGAATTCTTGACGGTTAAACGGAGACTGGCGCGAATCAGGCTTCGATGACGGCGAGGATTTCGTTCTCGCCCATCACCAGCAGGTCTTCGCCGTCGACCTTGACGGTGTTGCTGCCGGAGTAGGGGCCGAATACCACCTTGTCACCGACCTTGACGGCCAGCGGACGTACTTCGCCGTTGTCCAGCACGCGACCGGTGCCGACGGCGACGATCTCGCCCTGGTTCGGCTTCTCGGCAGCGGAACCCGGCAGCACGATGCCGCCAGCGGTTTTGGTCTCTTCTTCGCTGCGACGGATCACGACGCGGTCATGCAGAGGACGAAGCTTCATTGTCGATCTCTCCTAACAATTGATGGCCAACTTGCCGACTCTTGTGTGGCCGGCGGGTTTGTAAAATCCGGCGGGGCCGGGTGCGGTGCGCGGTGCACACCGCGAAAGTCTGACTGCCTCGGAGGGCAGGCACCTTGCGGTGACTGCTACATGTGGGCGGGCGAGGGTATTTCAAGGGCCGGGGTGCAAATTTTTTGCATCGGCGAGGGAGGTGGCATCCGGGATGGCTTGGCGCAAGCGCCAGGGCAAGGCTGTCATCTTGTCGGAGTCGGCTGGCTGGCGATCGGCGGGCTGCGGGATCGCCAGCCAGCCGGCTCCTGTGGGGATCGTTGCGGAGCTGCTTCAGTCGCGGCGTTCGTATTCGCCTTCCAGCACATTCGGACGGGGCGCCCCCGGGCGGCTCTGCCCGGCGCGCGCGGCCATATCGTCGAAGAAGGCGCGCTGGCGCAGGGCCTGTTCCTCGGCGCGGCGGCGCAGCATGCCGACCAGCAGGCGGCGGGTGAAGGGAATCAGGCAGAGCACGCCGAAGATGTCGCTGATAAAGCCTGGCAGCAGCAGCAGGCCGCCGCCGACGGCGATCAGCAGGCCTTCGAGCATTTCCTGTTCGGGCAGCTCGCCGCGCGCCAGCTTCTCGCGGGCGCGCCAGGCGGTGGCGACGCCGGCCACGCGCAGCAATACGCTGCCGAGCACGGCGGTGCCGATCACCAGCAGCAGCGTCGGCAGCACACCGATGGCGCTGCCGACCTGGATCAGCAGGGCCAGCTCGATGATCGGGAACAGCAGGAAGAGAAACAGAAACACACGCATGGGTCGAAGTGTCCTTGGCGGAAGTCGGGCTTCCCGTAGGTTCTTAATATGGGGCGCGGCGCTTAATTCAAGCTGAAACCGCGCCGTCGGTCGGCCAGTGCTCGGCGCGCGCCAGCTGCACCAGGGCCTGGCGCACGGCGCCCGGATTGCCGCACGGGGCGGGGAAGGGCAGCCAGTAAAGGCTCTGGCCGATGCGCAGATGGAAGCCCTCGCTGTCGATGCCGGCCAGCTGCGCCGGCTCCTGCCCTGGCAGCCCGGCCAGCGCGACGTAGTGGGCGATGGCGTCGGCGTGGTCGGCGTTCATGTGCCCGACCATGCTCGCTTCGCTGCCGTCGGTCGCGAAGGGGTTGGCCAGGGCGACCTCATCGAGCCAGTGAATGGCGCCGAAACCGCCGATGAAACGCCAGCGCACCGGTTCCAGCCGCCAGAAATCGAAATCATGCGCCCGATGGTAGTCGCGCGATTGGGGAAAAAAGCGGTAATAACGCTGGGCGGCCGCCTCGATTTCGCTTTCGTCACGCAACTGTCGTGCTTCGGCGAGCAAAGTGAGGCGGCCGACCGCCTGCACATCCTCTGCGCCGCGCTCGCCGACCAGCAGCGAGCACTTGGCGTCCTGCCCGAGATTATGGGTGTGCTGGGCGATGCGACTGATCAGGATCAGCGGCCGGCCCTCGGCGTCCAGGCAGTAGGGCACCACCGATCCGAAGGGGAAGCCCGGCATGGCCTTGGAGTGGGTGCTGAGCACGCCACGGTATTCCTTGAGCAGCAATTCTCGTGCATGCTTGCCGGCTTTCACGCTCACCTTATGACTCCTCGCAAAGAATCCGTCAGAAACGGACAGGCGCCCTAGCATAGCGGTTCGCAGGCGTCAGCGGGGCTGGTTAATGCTGCAACTTGAGGGGATAACGCGATGCAACTGAAAGACAAAGTCATCATCATCACCGGTGGTTGTCAGGGCCTGGGCCGCGCCATGGGCGAGTACCTGGCGGCCAAGGGCGCCAAGCTGGCGCTGGTCGACCTGAACCAGGAAAAACTCGACGAAGCCGTGGCCGCCTGCAAGGACGCCGGCGGTGACGCCCGCAGCTACCTGTGCAACGTGGCCAATGAAGAGCAGGTGACCCACATGGTCGCCCAGGTGGCCGAGGACTTCGGCGCCATCAACGGCCTGGTCAACAATGCCGGCATCCTCCGCGACGGCCTGACCATCCGCGTCAAGGACGGCGAGATGAGCAAGATGAGCCTGGCGCAGTGGCAGGCAGTGATCGACGTCAACCTGACCGGGGTGTTCCTCTGCACCCGCGAAGTGGCGGCGAAGATGATCGAGCTGAAGAATGAAGGCGCGATCGTCAACATCTCCTCGATCTCCCGCGCCGGCAACATGGGCCAGGCCAACTACTCCGCGGCCAAGGCCGGCGTCGCCGCCGACACCGTGGTCTGGGCCAAGGAATTGGCGCGCTACGGCATCCGCGTCGCCGGTGTGGCGCCGGGCTTCATCGAAACTGAGATGACCGGCAGCATGAAGCCGGAAGCGCTGGAGAAGATGACCGCCGGCATTCCGCTGCGGCGCATGGGCAAGCCGGCCGAGATCGCTCACTCGGTGGCCTATATCCTGGAGAACGACTACTACACCGGTCGCATCCTCGAGCTCGACGGCGGCCTGCGTCTGTAATCGCCTGTCACGCAAACGAAAACGCCCCGACTGGTTCGGGGCGTTTTCGTTTCTGGCAGCTGGTGTGCCGTGGGCACCGCTGCTTTTTAATGTGTGCGAGCGACGGCGAAGCGGCTCAGTTCGACCAGTGCATCGCGGTATTCGCCGGCCGGCAGCGCGTCCAGGCAGGCGATGGCGCGCTCGGCGTAGTCGCGCGCCAGTTGCGCGGTGTAGTCCAGGGCGCCGGCGGCCTCCACGGCGGCGCGGATGCTTTCCAGGTCCTCGATGCCGCCCTTCTGGATGGCGCGGCGCACCAGCGCGGCCTGCTCCTCGTTGCCTTCGCGCATGGTGTAGATCAGCGGCAGGGTCGGTTTGCCCTCGGCCAGGTCGTCGCCGACGTTCTTGCCCAGCTCGGCGGCGTCGCCCCGGTAGTCGAGCAGGTCGTCGACCAGCTGGAAGGCCACGCCGAGGTGGTCGCCGAAGGTGCGCAGGGCTTCGCTCTGCGCCTCGCTGGCGCCGGCCAGCGCCGCGGCAGCATGGGTCGAGGCCTCGAACAGCATGGCGGTCTTGCCGCGGATGACTTCCATGTAGGTTTCTTCCGTGGTGCTGGCGTCGCGCACCTTGGACAGCTGCAGCACCTCGCCCTCGGCGATCACCCGGGTGGCCTTGGAGAGGATGCGCATGACCGGCATGGAGCCCAGCTCGACCATCATTTCGAACGAGCGCGAATAGAGGAAGTCGCCCACCAGCACGCTCGGTGCGTTGCCCCACTGGGCATTGGCGGTGCTGCGGCCGCGGCGCATGTCGGACATGTCGACCACGTCGTCGTGCAGCAAGGTGGCGGTGTGCAGGAACTCGATGGTGGCGGCCAGCAGACGCAGGTCGTCGGCCCGATAGCCCAGCGCCTTGCCGCTGAGCAGCACCAGCAGCGGGCGCAGGCGTTTGCCGCCAGCGGAGATGATATAGTCGCCGATCTTCTCCACCAGCGGTACGCGCGAGACCAGTTGTTGACGGATGATGCCGTCGACGGCGGTGAAATCGTCCGCCACCACGCGGTAGAAAGCCTGGGGTTGCATCGGCGAAAGGTGCTCCTTTGAGGTTGCGCGGCATGCTAGGTGGCGGGGTGGGGGCTGTCAAGGCAAGCGCCGGCGGGCCTTGCGTGGCGTCACGGGCTTGCGTACAATCGCGCACCCTGAACTTCCCCCTGGGCATTTCCCTGCCTTACGCAATTGCAAGGGCGTCACTTCCGGCCCCGAGCAGCCATGCCAGCCAATAACGACTTTTCTAAAGCGCTGGGTGAGCAGGATCAACGGAGATTTACCATGTACGCAGTGATTGTTACTGGTGGCAAGCAATACAAGGTCACCGAAGGCGAATTCCTCAAGATCGAGAAGCTCGAAGTCGCTACCGGCGAAGCCGTGACTTTCGATCGCGTTCTGCTGATCGGCAATGGCGACGACGTTAAGATCGGCGCTCCGGTCGTAGACGGCGCTAAAGTGGTTGCCGAAGTCGTGTCGCAAGGTCGTCACGACAAGGTGCGCATCATCAAGTTCCGCCGTCGTAAGCACCACATGAAGCGTCAGGGCCACCGTCAGTGGTTCACTGAGATCAAAATCACCGGTATCCAGGCCTGATTCGTCGGCCCCGATCCCTTTATAGGAGTATTGACTCATGGCACACAAAAAAGCTGGCGGTTCTACCCGTAACGGCCGCGATTCCGAAAGTAAACGCCTTGGCGTGAAGATGTACGGCGGCCAGGTCATCAAGGCCGGCAACATCATCGTGCGTCAGCGCGGCACCCAGTTCCACCCCGGTTTCGGCGTGGGCATCGGCAAGGACCACACCCTCTTCGCTAAAGTCGAAGGCGTGGTCAAGTTCGAAGTGAAGGGCGCGTTCGGCCGTCGCTACGTGAGCGTCGTCCAGGCTTAATCGCCGGCACGCTGGAGAAGCCCTGTCCCTAGGACGGGGCTTTTTTATTTGTGTATCTTTGGTTCGCTTGCCCGATCCGCTAGCTCTGGATGATCCGGCAAGCGTTCCCTCCAGCCCGCAGGTGACGCGGGAGGCATATCCATGAAATTCGTCGACGAAGTTTCGATTTTTGTAAAAGCCGGTGATGGCGGTAACGGCATGATGGCCTTCCGCCGCGAGAAGTTCATCGAGAAGGGCGGCCCCAACGGCGGCGACGGTGGCGACGGCGGCTCGGTTTTCCTCGTCGCCGACGAGAACCTCAACACCCTGATCGACTACCGCTACACGCGCAAATTCCACGCGCAGAATGGCGAGAAGGGCGGCAGCACCGACTGCACCGGGGCCAAGGGCGAGGACTTGCTCCTGCCGGTACCGGTCGGCACCACGGTGATCGACGCCGGCACCCAGGAAGTGATCGGCGACCTGGTCAAGCCCGGCCAGCGCCTGATGGTCGCCCAGGGCGGCTGGCACGGCCTGGGCAACACCCGCTTCAAGTCCAGCACCAACCGTGCGCCGCGGCAGACCACGCCGGGCAAGCCGGGCGAGTCGCGCGACCTCAAGTTGGAGCTGAAAGTGCTGGCCGACGTCGGCCTGCTCGGCCTGCCCAACGCCGGCAAGAGCACCTTTATCCGCGCCGTTTCCGCGGCCAAGCCGAAGGTGGCCGACTACCCCTTCACCACCCTGGTGCCGAACCTGGGCGTGGTCAGCGTCGACCGCTTCAAGAGCTTCGTCGTCGCCGACATCCCCGGGCTGATCGAGGGTGCATCGGAAGGCGCCGGCTTAGGCATTCGCTTCCTCAAGCACCTGGCGCGTACCCGCCTGCTGCTGCACCTGGTGGACATGGCGCCGCTGGACGAGAGCGATCCGGCCGAATCGGCGCAGGTGATCATCGACGAGCTGGGTCGCTTCAGCCCGGCGCTGGCCGAGCGCGACCGCTGGCTGGTGCTGAACAAGATGGACCAGATCCCGGAAGACGAGCGCGAGGCGCGCAAGGCCGACATCGTCGCCCGTCTGGGCTGGCAGGGCCCGGTCTACGTGGTCTCGGCCATCAGCCGCGACGGCACCGAGCGCATCTGCCGCGACATCATGCATTACCTGGAAGTGCGGGGTGAGCGCATCGCCGAGGACCCGCAGTTCGCCGAGGAGCTGGCCGAGCTGGATCAGCGCATCGAAGACGAGGCGCGCGCCCGCCTGCAGGCGCTGGACGACCAGCGTGCGTTGCGCAAGGCCGGGGTGCGCAGCGTCGACGATATCGACGAAGGCGACTTCGACGACGAAGATGACGACGACGGCCCGGAAATCATTTACGTCCGGGATTAAGCAAGTTTTCAACGCCGCTTAATTGCGGCGTTTTTGTAGGTGGGGCAGGCTCCATCGTTTTCTGGCTAAGGTTGGAAGATCATGCGTGACAAGGTGACCGGCGCGCGGCGCTGGGTGGTGAAGATCGGCAGTGCGCTGCTGACCGCCGACGGGCGCGGCCTGGATCGGGCGGCCATGGCAGTGTGGGTCAAGCAGATGGTGGCCCTGCGCGAGCAGGGCGTGGAGCTGGTGCTGGTGTCCTCCGGCGCGGTGGCCGCGGGCATGAGCCGCCTCGGCTGGAGCAGCCGACCGAGCGCCATGCACGAGCTGCAGGCGGCTGCCGCCATCGGCCAGATGGTGCTGATCCAGGCCTGGGAGTCGAGCTTCGCCGAGCACGGCCGGCGTACCGCGCAGATCCTCCTGACCCACGACGACCTGTCCGACCGCAAGCGTTACCTCAACGCGCGCAGCACCCTGCGCACCCTGGTCGACCTCGACGTGGTGCCGGTGATCAACGAGAACGACACCGTGGTCACCGACGAGATCCGCTTCGGCGACAACGACACCCTGGCCGCGCTGGTGGCCAACCTGGTGGAGGCCGACCTGCTGGTGATCCTCACCGACCGCGACGGCATGTTCGACGCCGACCCGCGGCACAATCCGGACGCCAAGCTGATCCATGAAGCCCGCGCCGACGACCCGGCGCTGGATGCGGTGGCCGGCGGCGTCGGCGGCGCGCTGGGGCGCGGCGGCATGCAGACCAAGCTGCGCGCCGCGCGCCTGGCGGCGCGTTCCGGTGCTCATACGATCATCGTCGGCGGTGCCATCGAGCAGGTGCTGGCGCGGCTCAAGGCCGGCGAACGCCTGGGCACCCTGCTGGCGCCCGAGCGTGGCCTGCTGGCGGCGCGCAAGCAGTGGTTGGCCGGCCACCTGCAGACCCGCGGCACCCTGGTGCTGGATGCCGGTGCGGTGAAGGCGCTGAGTCAGGATCGCAAGAGCCTGCTGCCGGTCGGGGTGAAGGCGGTGCAGGGCAGCTTCCGCCGCGGCGAGATGGTGGTCTGCGTCGCCCCGGACGGCCGTGAGGTCGCCCGCGGCCTGGTCAACTACAGCGCCCTGGAGGCGCAGAAGATCATCGGTCAGCCGTCCGATGCCATCGAGAAGCTGCTGGGCTATGTCGACGAGCCGGAGCTGGTGCATCGCGACAATCTGATCCTCGTCTAAGGAGAAAGGCATGCGTCCGTTCAAGGGAGTGATGCTGGGCCTGCTGGTACTGCCCGGCCTGGCGCTGGCCGAGACCATCGGCGAGGTGTCCACCGTGTTCAAGTGGGTGGGGCCGAACGACAAGATCGTCGTCGAGGCCTTCGACGATCCCAAGGTGGCGGGGGTGACCTGCTACCTGTCGCGGGCCAAGACCGGTGGGGTCAAGGGCGGCCTGGGCCTGGCCGAGGATCGCGCCGAGGCTTCCATCGCCTGTCGTCAGGTCGGGCCGATTCGTTTCCAGGGCGAGCTGAAGGATGGCGAGGAGGTGTTCAAGGAGCGTACCTCGCTGGTGTTCAAGACCATGCAGGTGGTGCGCTTCTTCGACAGCAAGCGCAATACCCTGGTGTACCTGGTCTACAGCGATCGGGTGATCGAGGGCAGCCCGCAGAACGCGGTGACCGCCATTCCGATCCTGCCCTGGGGTCAGCAGTAGCCAGGGCAGCGCCCAATAAAAAACCGCCCCGAGGGGCGGTTTTTTATTGCGCGGCTCGATCAGGCGCCGGCGTCGAGCTGCAGGCGCTGGTTCGACTGCGCCTGCACTTCACGGTAGCGCTCGGCGTCCTTGGCCAGGACGTCGGCCATGGCCGGGAAGATCTCGTCCAGCTTGCTGCGCCAGTCCGCGGACTGGGCCTGCTCGGGGAAGCAGCGACGGATCAGGTCGAGCATGATCGACACGGTCACCGAGGCACCCGGCGAGGCGCCGAGCAGGGCGGCGATGGAGCCGTCGGCCGCGGCCACCAGCTCGGTGCCGAACTGCAGGATGCCACCGTTCTTGCTGTCCTTCTTGATGATCTGCACGCGCTGGCCGGCCACTTCCAGGCGCCAGTCCTCGGCCTTGGCTTCGGGGTAGAAGCCGCGCAGGGTCTTCAGGCGCTGCTCTTCGGACTGCATCACTTCCTTGATCAGGTAGCGGGTCAGGTCCATGTTGTCGCGCGCCACCGCCAGCATCGGGCCGATGTTGTTGGGACGTACCGACAACGGCAGGTCGAGGAACGAGCCGTGGCGCAGGAACTTGGTGGAGAAGCCGGCGTAAGGGCCGAACAGCAGGGATTTCTTGCCGTCCACCACGCGGGTGTCGAGGTGCGGCACCGACATCGGCGGCGAGCCGACTTCGGCCTGGCTGTAGACCTTGGCCTGGTGCTTGGCCACCACCTCGGGGTTGTCGCAGCGCAGCCACTGGCCGCTCACCGGGAAGCCGCCGAAGCCCTTGCCTTCGGGGATGCCGGACAGCTGCAGCAGCGGCAGGGCGCCGCCACCGGCGCCGAGGAAGACAAACTTGGCCTGGATCTGCCGAGTGGCGCCGGTCTGGGTGTCCTTGACGCTGACGCGCCAGCCGTCGTCTTCGCGCTTGAGGTCGGTGACCTTCTGGTTGCAGGTGACCTTGGCGTCCGCCTGGCTGGCCAGGTAGTCGAGCATCTGCTGGGTGACCGCACCGAAGTTGACGTCGGTGCCTGCCTGCACGCGGGTCATGGCCAGCGGCTCGCCGGGGTCGCGGCCGGGGATCAGCAGCGGCGCCCAGTCGGCGATGGTGGCGCGATCCTCGGTGTACTCCATGGCGCTGAAGGCATGGTGCTGGCGCAGGGCCTCGAAGCGCTTCTTGAGGAACGCGATGCCGTCCTGGCCGCGCACGAAGCTCATGTGCGGCACCGGGTTGATGAAGGATTTCGGCGAGTTGATCGCGCCCTTGTCGATCAGGTAGGCCCAGAACTGCTTGGACTCCTCGAACTGGGCATTGATGCTCACCGACTTCTTGATGTCGATGCTGCCGTCGGCGCCTTCCGGGGTGTAGTTCAGCTCGCACAGCGCGGCGTGGCCGGTGCCGGCGTTGTTCCAGGGATTGGAACTTTCCACCGCGCCGGATTCGCGCAGTTCCACCACTTCCAGCGTGATGCCGGGATCGAGTTCCTTGAGCAGCACGCCCAGGGTCGCGCTCATGATGCCGGCGCCGACCAGCACCACATCTACGCTTTGGTAATCGTTATGCGCCATTAACCTCACTCCAAGAAATACTGCACCAGATTGACGGCCTGTCGGCCTGCTAGGGCGATGCCGGTGGACTCAGACGCAGTGCCTGGTCGCGCGGCCGGGAGGGTTAAGGCTGGGATTTGCGGACGCAAAACTGTTCATTTATTCGCCACACTCTTGTGAAGTTGTAAAAACCGTTTTTTCACGCTCTTTTGGAGCGGTGAACCTCAAAAGCTCGTCTGCCTCGGCGCGCTTCTAGCCCGCGCAGGTCATGCATTGCATGGCTGCAATCGGCTCTGCGTATGGGCTTAAAGCGGCTGGCCGGAAACGGCAGCGCGAAGTGGGCGACTCTCTGGGGCGGGAGCGATGACCTAGCATCGGCGAGGTGGTGCGGCCCGATCAGGAGACGTCCTTATAATCGGGGCGCGATTATAGCGGTGAATGAGGCGAAATTGATCGCCCTGCGTGACTTTTCTTCTTCCGTCGGTCAGGCCGCCAACGGCCGGGCGTCTGCTGCATGCGTGACGACCGGTGTGACGCGCACGCCGGCGGGCAGCGGCGCCCCCAGCCAGCAGGGGCGCGACTCGTTCACCTCGACCCAGCCGGCCTGCTGCGGATGCGCCTGCGCCTGACGCAGCGCGCGGCAATGCCCCTGGGCGTCGAGCCAGGCGAAATGACGCAGCGGGCGGCGGGGGCTGAACAGGCGGCGCAGCAGCGACATGGCGAAAACTCCGGCGGATGGGCTGGCGTCCTTTATGCCGTACGGCGGTGACAGGCTGATGACAGGAACCGCAGGCCGGGGCTGGCAGTCCGATACTGCGAGTGCTGTCGGCGCCAGTCGCCGCTGGGTATACTGCCGGCCACTTTTTCAACCCCTCTTGGAGAGATGAGCATGTTGCACCGCGCGTTGTTCGCCTTGCTTGCCGCCGCCAGCCTGACCCTGGCCGGTTGCGCCCACAGCCCTCAGCAACTCAGCCCGCAACCCAAGCTCACCAGCGCGCTGACCGCGGTCGGTCAGGGCCAGCCGGTGGTGGTTCGGGTGGTCGATGGGCGTCCGTCGCCGAACCTCGGCACCCGCGGCGGCCTGTATCCGGAAACCAGCGCCATCAGCGTCAGCAGCGAAGCCATCCTGCCCAAGCTGCAGGCCGAGGCCGAGGCCGCGGTACGCCTGCTCGGCTTCACCCCGTCGAGCAACGCCTACAACGCGCCGCAGCTGACCCTGACCCTGGCCGAACTGAAGTATCAGTCGCCCAAGGAAGGCCTGTACGTCACCGAGGCCGACATCACCGCCTCCATCCGCGCCGACGTTCAGGGCGCCAGCCGCCGCTACAGCGGCCGTTACGGCGCCTCGCTGAACCAGCGCTTCGGCATGGCGCCGAACCAGCAGACCAACACCAAGCTGGTCAGCGACGTGCTCAGCGACGCCCTGACCCGCGCCTTCAAGGACCCGACCATTGGCCAGGTGCTGCTGCAGTAACGCAGAGCCCAGACACGAAAACGCCCCGCATTGCGGGGCGTTTTCATTTCTGCGGGCGCTTCAGGCTGCCTGCTCGTAGAGCTCCGGCAGGCTCATGCCGGTGCGGTTGTCGATGTCTGGCAGGTCTTAGTGTTCGTGACCGCCCAGGGCGCAGTAGACCAGCCAGTGGTGGTCCTGCACGTTGAAGGAAAGTTCGTCGACCACGGCGTCCACTTCATCCAGCGAGTCGATCAGGTAGTCGCGATCCAGCGGTTGTGGGTTGAGCATGGCAGGTCCTCCGCGGACATTAAGGGTAAGGCTCCACTGCAGGTCGTGACTGCGTGGTCACGATGAGAGATACAAACCCTAGGCCAGGGATATGACAGTTTTCAGACGATTTCGGGATAGCCGCCGCGTTCGTCGGAAACGAACCTTATAAAACATGGATTTCAGTACACTGCGCGACGACTTTCGACGGCCGGAACGGGCGCTGCTGCACCTCATTTTCGGCGTGAATCCCCATTCTGGTGCGGCGGCGTCGTCGCTGCACCGAGCTGATCCCGAGGTGTTGCATGTCGCTGCAGATGTTGTGGTCGCTGTTCCTCGCCCATCCGGCCGTGGCGATGAATACGCTGGCATTGTTTTTCGGCCTGGCCGGCGCCTGGCTGTGCCTGATGACCCGCCTGCGCGAGCAGCGCGGCCAGGCTCGCATGCTGGCGCAGGGCGAACTGGAAAGCCTGAGCGCCGAGGCCGAGGCGTGCGACGAACGCACCCTGCGCATCAATCGCTTCTTCTACCGCTTCGGCGGCGCCTGTCTGGCGGCGGCGCTGCTGCTGTCCTGGTTTAGCACGCGGCTGTAATGGGCGACAGATAGGAAAACGGCAGCCTCGGGCTGCCGTTTTCCTTTGTGGCGGGGTCTGTCAGAGCGGCAGGCCGGCCTTGATCCGGTACTGGTTGCGCACCGGGTTGGCGTATTGCAGCACCAGGTAGGCTTGCTCCTCGGCGCTGCAGGCGGCCAGGCGCTTGTGCCATTCGGCCTCGGCCTTGGCCAGCTCGTCGGCGGCGAACAGTTCGCGGGCGGCGGGCACGGCCAGCTCCGGGTCGCGCTGCGCCCACATGGCATAGGCCAGGTAGTGCACCGGGAACAGGCGGTACTGGCCGAGAATCTGCCGGTCCAGTTCCTGGGCCAGCTGCTTGGTGTCGTCGAGACCTGCGACCGGGGCGCCGAAGTGCAGGTGGACGCGACCCTTGTAGCCGGTGATGCCGAGGGCGATGCTGGCGTCGTCCTCGCCGGGCGCCTTGGTGTAGCTGCCGGTGGCGGCGCGCACGCTCAGCTCGCGGGCCTTGGCCAGGTCGCAGGGATCGTACTCGTAGCTGATCGACACCGGGATCAGGTTGAGCGAGTCGATCACTGCGGCGAACGGCTCGTCCTTGCGGCTCATGTGGAACATCTTGAGGATCGCCGAATCGGTGCGGTCGTCACCGTCCTTGGCGCGGCCTTCGGCCTGGGCGATCCAGATCGACTCGCCGTCCTCGCGGATCGAGTGGTTGATATAGGCCGAGAGCAGCTGGTAGGCCGCCAGCTTCTCGCGCCGGCCGCTGATCGAGCGGTGCACGATGAAGCTCTTGTTCAGGCGCATCAGGTCGCCGACGAAGGGCTTCTGCAGCAGGTTGTCGCCGATGGCAATGCGCGGCGTCTGCAGGCCGGCGTGGTACACCGCGTAGTTGACGAACGCCGGGTCCATGACGATGTCGCGGTGGTTGGCCAGGTACAGGTAGGCCTTGCCCGGTTGCAGGTGCTCGAGGCCGGAGTAGGTGATGCCGTCGCTGGCGCGTTCGATGCTGCGGTCGACGTAGGGCTCGATCTTCTCCTGCAGCTTGGCCACCGAGTCGATGCCGGCGAACTCGCTGCGCAGGCGCGCGGCGATCAGCGGCTTGAGCAGCCAGCCGAGCGGCCCGGCCAGGCGCGGGAAGCGAAAGCGGGTGAGGGTGCCGAGAAAGGCCGGGTCGGCGAGCAGGCGCGCCAGTACGGGGCGCACTTCTGCGTCGGCATAGGGTCGGATGGCATCGAATGCGCCCATCATGCTCTCTTGTTGTAGAACGGCTATGGTTGAAATGAGGTGCTGAACGAAAACGCCTGGCGAACAGGCCAGCAATAGACCGGCGATTATACCGCCAAGTCACAAGGAGGCCGCGATGCTGGAAACCGAGGCCTATTTCTGCCCCTACTGCGGCGAGCCGGCCGAAGCCGTGCTCGATCTGTCGGCGGGCGATCAGTCCTATATCGAGGATTGCCCGGTGTGCTGCCGACCGATCCTGTTCGAGCTGCGCACCGACGGCGTCGACTGGCAACTGGAGGTTCGCGGGGAGAACGACTGATGCAACGAATCTACGAGCCGGAGAATCTGCTGGAGGGCGAGATGCTGCTGGGCATGCTGGCCAGCGAGGGTATCGAGGCGCATCTGCTTGGCCAGCATCTGGTCGGTGCGGTGGGCGAGTTGCCGGTCTGTGGGCTGCTCGGTCTGCTGGTGGCCGACCATGATGCCGAGCGGGCACGCGCGCTGATCGGGGCGTACAATGCCGCGCAACCCCTGCCCGGTGACGAGCCGGAATCCTTCCAGGGCGTGCTGCTGTGCTGACGCGCCCCTGCCTACCTGTCGAGTTGCCGCATGTGTGGACGCTACGCCCTGTTTCGCTGGTCGCCGGCCCTGGCGGCCTTGCCCGGTTTTCCCACCGATCAGCAGCCGCACTGGAATATCGCACCGAACGGCCAGGTGCTGCTGTTGCGTGCCGGCGCCGCCGGGACTGAAGCCGCCGCGGCGCGCTGGGGCTTGACCCCGGCCTGGCTCAAGGACCTGTCGAAGACCCCCGCGCATGCCCGCGCCGAGACCCTGGCCGAGCAACCGATGTTCCGCGAACCCCTACGCCTGCGCCGCGGCCTGCTGCCGGCCAACGGCTTCTACGAATGGCGCGGCGCAGCGCGCAAGCGCCCGTACTGGATGACCAACGCCGATTCGCTGCTGTATTTCGCCGCGCTGTGGGAGGTCTATCCGGTCGGCGGGCATGAGTACCTGAGCGTGGCGCTGATCACCCAGGCAGCCGCCTCGCAGCGCCGCCCGCTGATTCTCGACGAGCAGGAGCGGGCCCTGTGGCTGAGCGGCGAGACCGGGCTGGAGCAACTGCAGGCGCTGCTGGCCAGGCCCCAGGGCGGTCTGCGCGAGCGTGCCCTGGCCACCCTGGTCAACGACCCCAAGCTGGATGCGCCGGAGTGCCTGACCCCGGCGTGAGGCCTTAGGCTGTCGCGGGACGCCTAGGCCGTGCACCCCGCAACAACCGCTGGAAGAGTGGTGCGCATGGCGCACCCTACAAGCCGCTTACACCCTGAACTGGTTGATCAGCCGGCGCTGCTGCTCGGCCAGCTTGGTCAGCCCGGCGCTGGCCTGGCTGGCCTCGTCGGCGCCGCCGGCCACCTCGTTGGCCACCTGACCGATATTGGTGACGTTGCGGTTGATGTCCTCGGCCACTGCGCTCTGCTGCTCGGCCGCGCTGGCGATCTGGGTGTTCATGTCGTTGATCACCGAGACCGCCTGGGTGATGGCCTCCAGCGAGTCGGCCGCCTGGTTGGCGTGCGCCACGCTGTCGTCGGTCTTGACCTGGCTCTGCTCCATTACCTTGACCACCTCGCGGGTGCCGTGCTGCAGCTGCTGGATCATGCTCTGGATCTCTTCGGTGGCCTGCTGGGTCTTCTGCGCCAGGTTGCGCACCTCGTCGGCGACCACGGCGAAACCGCGGCCCTGTTCGCCGGCCCGCGCCGCCTCGATGGCGGCGTTGAGCGCCAGCAGGTTGGTCTGCTCGGCGATGCCGCGGATCGCCACCAGGATCGCGTTGATGTTCTCGCTGTCCTTGGCCAGGCTCTGCACCACGCCGACGGCGCGGCCGATTTCGCTGGCCAGCGCGGCGATGGCGCTCGAGGTGCTCTGCACCACCTGCTTGCCCTGGTTGGCGGCGCGGTCGGCGTGGTTGGCGGCCTCGGCGGCGTGGGTGGCGTTGCGCGCCACGTCCTGGGCGGTGGCGGTCATCTGGTGCACGGCGGTGGCCACCAGCTCGATCTCGGCCAGCTGCTTCTGCACGCCCTGGTTGGTGCGGATGGCGATGTCGGCGGTGTGCTCGGACGAGTCGCTGACTTGCTGTACCGAGCTCACCACGTCGCCGATCATCGCCTGCAGCTTGGTCAGGAAGGCGTTGAAACCCTGGGCGATCTGCCCCAGTTCGTCGCTGCGTTCGACCCGCAGGCGCACGGTCAGGTCGCCGTCGCCCTTGGCGATGTCGTCGAGCATGCCGACCATCTGCTTGAGCGGGCGGGCGATGCCGTAGCCGACGAACCAGATTACCAGCAGGCCGAGGGCGGCGATCAGCAGGCCGACCAGGCTCATGCCCAGGGTATCGGCTTCGCGCTGCGCGGCCAGTTCGCCCTGCAGCTGGCGCAGGTCGGCCATCACGGTGTCCAGCGGCAGCACCAGCATCAGCACCCAGCGGGTATCGGCCTGGCCGATGGTGAAGCTGAGAAACAGCTCGATATGGCTGTCGGCGGGATCGTCCTCGACGTGGATGTCGTACTTCGGCTGGCCCGGCTGCAGGCCGCTCAGGTTGCTCAGTTCGTTGGCGTCGAGCAGCGCTGTGGCCGGTTCGCCGAGCTTGTCCGGGGCCTTGGTCGAGGCCACCAGGCGGCCGTTGCCGGCGATCAGCGCCATCTCGCCGGCGCCGTCGTAGAGCTGGGCGTCGGCCTGGGACAGCAGGTCCTGGATGAAGTTGACCGCCAGGTCGGCGCCGGCTATGCCGCGGAATTCGCCGTCCACCAGGATCGGCGAGGTGAAAGACGCGAGCATGGTCATCTTGCCGCCGACGTCGTAGGGCGCCGGGTCGATCACGCAGGGGCGCTTGCGTTCCTTGGGACACAGGTAGTACTCGCCCTCGCGCACCCCGGTGGGCAGCAGTTTCTCGCTTTCCATCGAGCCGATGGCGTCGAGACCCAGGCTGCCGTCGGCGTTGCGATACCACCAGGGCAGGAAGCGGCCGCTGCCGTCGTAGCCGTTCTCGCGGCTGCCGGCGTAGAGGTCGTCGCTGGCGTCGAAGGCGTTCGCTTCCCAGCCGATGTAGCTGCCCAGCAGCTTGGGGTTCTGCGCCGTGGTCTCGCGCACCAGGTTGGCCAGTTCCTCGCGGCTGACGGCCAGCAGCGGGGCACCGTTGGCATCGCTCATGCCGAGCAGGGCGTTGACCCGGGCCAGGTCGGCGGTGATCTGCAGCGGCACCTCCAGCTCGCGCTGGATTTCGCTGACCTGGGCGCGCGCCAGTGCCGCCAGGCGCTGTTCGATGACCTGTTCGAGCAGCGCCTGGGTACGTTGCTCTACCAGCGCCTGGGTGCTAGCGCTGGCGAACAGGGCATAGAGCACCAGGGCCACGACCACGGCCAGCACGCTGGCGCCGGCGAGGAAGGCGACGGAAAACTGAATCGACTTGAACTTCATATTGGCTCCGGGGTGCGATGTGGCCTGTAAGAGCCTGTTCAAAGGCTGCTGCGCGTCGGCACTGCTGCGTTAAAAACAGGCTCGGACAGTGACTTGTCACTGAACGTCCGCAGGACGGCCCGCAGGGCGAGCGCAGCGAGTAATGCTCATGTACAAAAGTACACTCCGCTTTCTCGCCTGTTTGATTCGCTGGCGCTCACCCTTCGGGCCAGCCTTTGGCTGTTACTCCCGTTGGTCGTTGCGCCTTGCATTGCTCTAGCTCGCGAGCCTTTGAACAAGCTCTAAAGCGGCTATCGGCAGCGTAGGCGGAAAACCTTAGCGGGCTGTCGTGGATAAGCTCTCGGACGGCGTTTTGGCGGTTTCATCGCTTAGCAAAGATGGCCCGCGGCCATCGTGCAAGTGGCGTGGTTGCTCGCGCCGAGGCGGCGGCCTAGCATAGGTCGGTCGATAAAGGAGATCGTTCGATGAACAAGGTTCTTACCCTGGGTGGCCTGGCGGCGGCGCTGCTGCTGGCCGGCTGTCAGGTCGTCAACACCACCAGCGGCGGTGCGGTGGGCGTGGAGCGCAAGCAGTACATGTTCAGCATGCTGTCGGCCGACCAGGTCAACCAGATGTATGCGCAGTCCTACCAGCAGACCCTGAGCGAGGCGTCGAGCCAGGGCGTGCTGGACAAGAGCAGCGCCAATGCCAAGCGCCTGCAGGCCGTCGCCAACCGGCTGATCCCGCAGGCGCCGCGTTTCCGCCCGGATGCGGCCAACTGGCAGTGGGAGGTCAACCTGATCAAGAGCCCGGAGCTCAACGCCAACTGCGGCCCCGGCGGCAAGATCATCTTCTACAGCGGCATCATCGAGAAGCTCAAGCTGAGCGACGACGAGATCGCCGCGATCATGGGCCACGAGATGGCTCACGCCCTGCGCGAGCACAGCCGCGAGGCGATGTCCAAGGCCTATGGCATCGAGATGGCCAAGCAGGGCGCCGGCGCCCTGCTCGGTCTCGGTGAGGGCGGCCTGGCCCTGGCCGACACCGTGGTGCAGTACAGCCTGACCCTGCCCAACAGCCGCGGCAACGAGAACGAGGCGGATCTGATCGGCCTGGAACTGGCCGCGCGCGCCGGCTACGACCCCAATGCGGCGGTCAGCCTGTGGCAGAAGATGGCGGCCGCCGGCGGCGGGGCGCCGCCGGAGTTCATGAGCACCCACCCGTCCTCCAGCAGCCGTATCGCCTCGCTGCAGGCGGCGATTCCCAAGGTGATGCCGCTGTACGAGCAGGCCAAGGCCGGGCGCTGAGTCCGGCCTCGGGATGGACCGGCGGCGCGTCCTGAGGGCTCAGGGCGCGCCGTTGGCGTTTCAGGGCAGGGCTTTTTCGGCGAAGGGGCGGGTTTCCAGATTGAGCTGGGCGCGGAAGCTTTCCATGTCGAACATGGTGCAGATTTCCTGGATCTCGTTGCCCGGGGTCAGGGTCCAGAAGGCCATGGCCGAGATGCTCAGCACCTTGTCGCTGGGCGGGTAGCCCAGCGCGGGTTTCTCGATGGTGCCGATCAGGGTGCTCCAGGTGACCACCTTGTAGCCTTCGGCGATGCATTCCTCGACCACCACCTGCAGGTCCGGCATGGCGTGGCGGATGTCCTGCACCATCTGGGCGAAGCCGGCGCTGCTCAGCGGGCGGCCGATAAACGAACTCTTGTAGAGAAAGTCGCGGCTGTGCAGTTGCTCGGCCAGCGCCAGACGGCCCTTGTTCCAGGTCAGGTCGATGTGCTGGCACACCACCTTCTTCCGATCATCCAATGACATGACGCCCTCCGGACTGCCGACTCAAGTTGCGTGACGTGTCGCGCACTTTAGCAGCAGGCAGGAGGGGGCTGGAATTGGCCGATGTGCCAGCTAGATGGCGTCAGCGATGCGTCATGCCAGGCCGCTCAACTGCAGCGCCTGGTAGCCGGCGTACAGCGCCAGGGCGGCGAAGGCGCAGGCGGCCAGGCGACGGATCAGGGTCAGCGGCAGGCGCTCGGCGGCGAAGTTGCCGGCCAGCACCACCGGCACGTTGGCGATCAGCATGCCCAGGGTGGTGCCGAGCACCACCAGCACGAAGTGCGGGTACTGCGCCGCCAGCATCACCGTGGCGACCTGGGTCTTGTCGCCCATCTCGGCGATGAAGAAGGCGATCAGGGTGGTGAGGAAGGGACCGTACTTCTTCAACCCGGATTCCTCGTCCTCGTCCAGCTTGTCGGGGATCAGCGTCCAGGCGGCCACGGCGACGAAACTGGCGGCGAGTATCCAGCTCAGGGTGGCGGGCGAGAACAGGCCGGCGACCCAGTTGCCGACGGCGCCGGCGGCGAAGTGGTTGGCCAGGGTGGCGACCACTATGCCCCAGATGATCGGCCAGGGCCGGCGAAAGCGCGCGGCCAGGAGCAAGGCGAGCAGTTGCGTCTTGTCGCCGATTTCGGCGAGGGCGACGATCAGGGTGGGGACGAACAGGGATTCCAGCATGGGGTTTTCCTAAAGGGGCGGGTCGACACGGCTATGACACGTACGACCTTCCCGCCCCGGGTAAGGTGTGCGTGTCATAGGTCTTGTCAAACCGCAGGCCCCTCTGGGAGGCCTTGGGTCGCGCGCGCCATGCTCTGCGGAGCAAGTGTGTTGACGCGTGCCGGGCGAGCTGGGCGCTCGCGGGAGACTACTCCCCTAGGACCGGCGCATTGTGCCCAAGCGTTTCGCCCAGAGCAACCCCGCTCAACGCCGCCGGGCGGCGTAGATGCGAAAGCCGTCGGCCTCGGCCAGGGTGCGGCAGGGGCCGAGGTGGCGCTCGATCAGCGGTGGGTACTTGAGGAAGCTGTTGGCCACCAGGCGCAGTTCGCCGCCGATGTTCAGGTGGGCGGCAGCCTGGGTCAGCAGGTTCTCGCTGGCCTGGTAATGGGTGTGCACGCCCTGGTGAAAGGGCGGGTTGCTGACGATGGCGGCCAGCCCTTGTGGCGCCGACTCGATGCCCGTGCCGGCGATCAGCTCGGCATCCAGGCCGTTGCGGGCCAGGGTCAGGCGGCTGCTGGCCAGGGCGAAGGCGTCCACGTCCAGCAGGCTCAGCTGGCTGGCCGGGTAGCGGCGCTTGAGCGCGGCGCCGAGCACGCCGGCGCCGCAGCCGAAGTCCAGCAGATGGCCGTGCGGCAGGTCGTCGAGGTGCTCCAGCAGCAGGGCGCTGCCGCGATCCAGGCGGCCGTGGGCGAACACCCCGGGCAGACTCACCACCTGCAGCGGGCCGTCGGCCAGTGGCAGGCTGTAGACCTGGGCCAGGGCGTCGAGCTCGGGCTGCGCGAGCGCCTGCTCGACCTGCACGCACCACAGCTGGCAATGGCGCGCGTTGTCCAGCTTGCGCGGCGTGCCATAGGCCGCCAGCTGCTTGGCCGCACGCTCGATGCCGCCGCGCTTCTCGCCGACCAGGTACAGCGGGCGGCCGCTCAGGCGCGCGGCCAGGGCCTGCAGCAGGTAATCGGCGAGTTCGCGCGACTTGGGCAGAAATAGCACGGCGGCGCGGTAGTCGCCCTCCGGCATCAGGGTGTCGAACTGACTGCGCCCGGCAAAGCGTGCCTGCAGCAGTGCCTGGTCGCCGGCGTGCCAGCTCCAGCCGCGCGCCTGGGGCAGGGCGCCGAGCAGGTCGTCGGCCGGCAGACCGGCCAGCAGCAGCTCGCCGCCGAACAGCTCGGCCTGACGCAGGAGAACTTCGCTTCGCGGGTCCATCGGGGGCTCCTGAAAAAGCTGCGCAGCTTAGCCGACCAGCCGCCGCGGCGCACCGGCGAAGAAGGCTGCGGCGTTCTCCGCCACCTGGCCGACGATGCGCTGGCGCGCCTCGCGACTGCCCCAGGCGTTGTGCGGCGTGACGATCAGGCGCGGGATGTCGGCGGCCAGCAGCGGGTTGCCGTCCTTCGGCGGCTCCTGCAGCAGCACGTCGGTGGCGGCGCCGCCCAGGTGGCCGCGCCGCAGCGCGTCGGCCAGGGCCTGTTCGTCGACCAGGCCGCCGCGCGCGGTGTTGATCAGAAACGCCTGCGGCTTCATCAGCGCCAGCTCGGCGGCGCCGATCAGGTTGCGGGTTTGCTCGTTGAGCGGGCAGTGCAGGGTCAGGGCGTCCACCTGCGGCAGCAGTTCGTGCAGGGCGATGCGATCCTCGCGCGGCGGGCGGCCCGGCAACTGGCCGAGCAGCACGCGCATGCCGAAGGCTTCGGCCAGGCGCGCCACCGCGCCGCCCAATTCGCCGTGGCCGAGCAGGCCGAGGGTCTTGCCCTCCAGCTCGACTATGGGGTGGTCGAGCAGGCAGAACTGGCTGGCCTGCTGCCAGCGCCCGGCGGCGACGTCGCGCTGGTAGTCGGGCAGACGGGTGGCCAGGGCCAGTAGCAGCATCAGGCAGTGCTGCGCCACCGACGGCGTGCCGTAGCCCTGGCAGTTGCTCACCACCACGCCATGGGCGCGGGCGGCGGCCAGGTCGACGTTGTTGGTGCCGGTGGCGGTGACCAGCACCAGCTTGAGCTCGGGGCAGGCGGCGAAGGTGGCGGCGGTCAGCGGTACCTTGTTGCTGATCGCTACCTGGGCGCCCTGCAGGCGTTCGGCGACCTGCTCGGGGGCGGTCTGCGGGTGCAGGGTCAATGCGGCGAAGGCCTGCTGCAGGGGCTGCAGGTTGAGGTCGCCGAGGTCGAGGGAGGCGTGGTCGAGGAAGACGGCGCGGGCGCTGTTGCTCATCAGCTGTACCTTTTCGCAGAGGGGGCGCAGGAGTAGATTGGCGAGCCTACCAGACCTCGCCTGCCGCTGCGGAGCCACCATGTACTGGACCGAGTTTCTCACCGTTGCCCTGATCCACCTGCTGGCCGTGGCCAGCCCGGGGCCGGACTTCGCCATCGTGGTGCGCGAGAGCGTGGCCCATGGTCGTCGCGCCGGGCTGTTCAGCGCCTTCGGCGTGGGCACCGGGATCCTGGTGCACGTCACCTACTCGCTGCTCGGCATCGGCCTGATCGTGTCGCAGTCGATCGTCCTGTTCAACGCGCTGAAATGGCTGGCGGCGGCCTACCTGCTGTATATCGGCATCAAGGCGCTGCGCGCGCGCCCGGCCGATCCGGCCAGCGCCGAGCTGAGCCTGGCGGCGGGCGAGCGCAGCGCTCGCGGTGCCTTCGTCAGCGGCTTCGTCACCAACGGTCTGAACCCCAAGGCGACGCTGTTCTTCCTGTCGCTGTTCACCGTGGTGATCGACCCGCACACGCCGGTGCCGGTGCAGGCCGGCTACGGCCTCTATCTGGCGCTGGCCACCGCGCTGTGGTTCTGCATGGTCGCCTGGCTGTTCAGCCAGCAGCGGGTGCGCGCCGGCTTCGCCCGCATGGGCCACTGGTTCGATCGGCTGATGGGCGCGGTGCTGGTGGCCATCGGCGTGAAGCTGGCGCTGAGCGAGATGCGCTGAGCGCAAGAGCCCCGCAACTGCGGGGCTCTGTCTTGATGGGCGGGCTTACAGCAGTTCGATGGCCACCGCGGTGGCCTCGCCGCCGCCGATGCACAGCGATGCGACGCCGCGCTTGCCGCCTTTCTTCTGCAGGGCGTTGATCAGGGTGAGGATGATCCGCGAGCCGGTGGAGCCGACCGGGTGACCCTGGGCGCAGGCGCCGCCGAAGACATTGACCTTGGCGTGATCCAGGCCGTGTTCGCGCATGGCCAGCATGGTCACCATGGCGAAGGCCTCGTTGATCTCGAACAGGTCGATTTCGTCCTTGTTCCAGCCGGTCTTCTTCAGCAGATTGCTCATCGCACCGATCGGCGCCAGGGTGAACTCGCTCGGCTCCTGGCTCTGGGTGGCGTGGGCGACGATCCTGGCCAGCGGCTTGAGGCCGCGCCTGGCCGCTTCTTCGGCGGTCATCAGCAGCAGGGCGCTGGCGCCGTCGGAGATCGAGCTGGCGTTGGCCGCGGTGATGCTGCCGTCCTTGCGGAAGGCGGGCTTGAGCGCGGGGATCTTGTCCAGGTTGGCGGTCAGCGGCTGCTCGTCGTCCTTGACCAGCACCTCGCCCTTGCGGGTGGCGACGGTGATCGGAACGATCTCGGCGTCCAGCGAACCGTCCTTGATGGCGGCCTGGGCGCGCTTGAGCGACTCGATGGCGTAGGCGTCCATCTCTTCGCGGCTGATGCCGTACTTATCGGCGGTTTCCTGAGCGAAGGAGCCCATCAGGCGGCCGCTGCGGGCGTCTTCCAGGCCGTCGAGGAACATGTGGTCCTTGATCTCGCCGTGGCCCATGCGCAGGCCGGTGCGCGCCTTTTCCAGCACGTAGGGGGCGTTGGACATGCTTTCCATGCCGCCGGCGATCATCACCTGGTTGCTGCCGGCCTTGAGCGCGTCGAAGGCCTGCATCACCGCCTTCATGCCCGAACCGCACAGCTTGTTGATGGTGGTGCAGCCGGTAGCGGCGGGCAGCCCGGCGTTGAGCGCGGCCTGGCGTGCCGGGCCCTGCTTGAGGCCGGCGGGCAGCACGCAGCCCATGATCACTTCCTGCACCTCGGCCGGGGCGATACCGGCGCGGCTGACCGCCTCGCGAATGGCGGCGGCGCCCAGGTCGACGGCGGACACGCTGGCCAGGCTGCCCTGGAAGCCGCCCATGGGGGTGCGGGCGCCGCTGACGATGACGATGTCGGACATAGTTGTTACCTCGAACGAAAGTTGGGCTTGGCGCAGCCTGTTTCGCGACCGGCTGCATGGCTGGATTCTAACCTGTGACCGAAAGCGGCCAAAGGGTCACGCGGCAAATCATTCTTTGGGCTGATTTCGCCCCGCCGGCGCCGCTCTAGAGTCGCAGCATCCCTTCCTTGTGCGCCTTCAGGTGACTCCATGTTGCAGACCCGTCTGATCCCTTCCGCCGCCAATGCCCACTCCTACCCGCTGCTGATCAAGCGCCTGCTGCTGTCTGGCAGCCGCTACGAGAAGACCCGCGAAATCGTCTACCGTGATCAGCTGCGCTACAGCTACGCCACCTTCAACGAGCGCGTCGCGCGCCTGGCCAACGTGCTGAGCGCGGCAGGGGTCAAGGCCGGTGACACAGTGGCGGTGATGGACTGGGACAGCCACCGCTATCTCGAGTGCATGTTCGCCATCCCCATGCTCGGCGCGGTGCTGCATACCATCAACATCCGCCTGTCGCCGGAGCAGATCCTCTACACCATGAACCATGCCGAGGATCGCTTCGTGTTGGTCAACAGCGAGTTCGTGCCGCTGTACAACGGCATCGCCGGCCAGCTGACCACGGTGGAAAAGACCCTGCTGCTGACCGATGGCGAGGACAAGACCGCAGCGCTGCCGAACCTGGTCGGCGAGTACGAGAGCCTGCTGGCCGCCGCCAGCCCGCAGTACGACTTCGCCGATTTCGACGAGAACTCGGTGGCCACCACTTTCTATACCACCGGCACCACCGGCAACCCCAAGGGCGTGTACTTCACCCATCGCCAGCTGGTGTTGCACACCCTGTCGATGGCTGCCACGGTCAGCTCGCTGGACAGCATTCGCCTGCTCGGCAACGACGACGTCTACATGCCGATCACCCCGATGTTCCACGTGCACGCCTGGGGCGTGCCCTACGTGGCCACCATGCTCGGGGTCAAGCAGGTCTACCCGGGGCGTTACGAGCCGGAGATGCTGTGCCGGCTGATCAAGGAAGAGCAGGTCAATTTCTCCCACTGCGTACCGACCATCCTGCAGATGTTGCTCAATGCACCCAATGCTCAGGGCCATGACTTCGGCGGGATGAAGATGATCATCGGCGGCAGCGCGCTGAACCGCTCGCTGTACGAGGCGGCCAAGGCGCGCGGCATCCAGCTGACCGCGGCCTACGGTATGTCCGAGACCTGCCCGCTGATCTCCTGTGCCTACCTCAACGAGGAGTTGCGCGCCGGCAGCGAGGACGAGCGCACCGCCTACCGGATCAAGGCCGGCATTCCGGTGCCGCTGGTGGAGGCGGCGATCATGGATGCCGAGGGCAGGCTGCTGCCCAGCGACGGCGAGGCGCAGGGCGAGCTGGTGCTGCGCGCGCCCTGGCTGACCCAGGGCTACTTCCGCGAGCCGGAGAAGGGCGAGGAGCTCTGGGCGCACGGCTGGCTGCATACCGGCGACGTGGCGACCATCGACGGCATGGGCTTCATCGAGATCCGCGACCGCATCAAGGACGTGATCAAGACCGGCGGCGAGTGGATCTCCTCGCTGGAGCTGGAGGATCTGATCAGCCGCCATCCGGCGGTGCGCGAGGTGGCGGTGGTCGGCGTGCCCGATCCGCAGTGGGGCGAGCGGCCGTTCGCCCTGCTGGTGGCGCGTGAAGGCCAGATGCTGGACGCCAAGGGGCTCAAGGAGCACCTCAAGCCTTTCGTCGAGCAGGGCCACATCAACAAGTGGGCGATTCCCACGCAGATCGCTCTTGTTACTGAAATTCCCAAGACCAGCGTCGGCAAGCTGGACAAGAAGCGCATTCGCGTCGATATCGCCCAGTGGCAGGAGGCCGGCAGCGCCTTCCTCTCCACCCTGTGAGTAGCGGTTTGACTGGGCGGCGGAAATGACCGCTCAGTCAAACAAGCGTTTGGCTTGCTAATTGCTGTTTCACGTCCATGCTTGGCTAGTCGCGGGCCTTGAAACCGGCGAGCCAGAGTGCCTGGGGGCTGCAAATCACACTTTCGAGGGATCAAGCAGTAATACCCGCTGGCTATAGTCCAAGCATCCATAACAAAAAATAGATGGAGTAGCGTCGATGACAAAAACAACCCCTTACTGGCGCCTGGCGAAACTGCCGCTGGCCGTCAGCCTCGCTTCCACCCTCGCCGCTCCGGCATTCGGCGTCACTTTCAATATCGGCGAGATCGAAGGTCAGTTCGATTCGCAGCTGTCCGTCGGTGCCAGCTGGGCGGTGCGCGGTGCCGACCCGAGTCTGGTGGGGAGTCGTAACGGTGGCGAGGCCTCGTCCCAGACCGGCGACGACGGTCGTCTGAACTTCAAGAAGGGCGAAACCTTCTCGAAGATCTTCAAGGGCATCCACGACCTCGAGCTGAAGTACGGCGATACCGGTGTGTTCGTGCGCGGCAAGTACTGGTACGACTTCGAGCTGAAGGACGAGAGCCGCCTGCTCTACGACATCGACGACAGCAACCGCAAGACCGCCGCGCAATCGTCCGGCGTGCAGCTGCTCGACGCCTTCCTCTATCACAACTACGCCATCGGCGACCTGCCGGGCAGCGTGCGGGTCGGCAAGCAGGTGGTGAGCTGGGGCGAGAGCACCTTTATCCAGAACTCGATCAACTCGATCAACCCGGTGGACGTCTCGGCATTCCGTCGTCCCGGCGCCGAGATCAAGGAAGGCCTGATCCCGGTCAACATGTTCTATGTGTCGCAGAGCCTGACCGACAACCTCTCGGCCGAGTTCTTCTATCAGCTCGAGTGGGACCAGACCGTTCTCGACAACTGCGGCACCTTCTTCGCCGTCGATGTGGTGCAGGACGGCTGCGTCGATCGTCTGGCCGTCGATGGCAGCGATTTCGGTGGTCCGGGCAGCCCCGGCTACAAGTACGTGGGGCGCATGGCCGACAAGGACGCGCGCGACAGCGGGCAGTACGGTATCGCACTGCGCTGGTTCGTCGAGGAACTGAACAATACCGAGTTCGGCTTCTACACCATGAACTACCACAGCCGTACGCCGATCCTGTCCTACAAGGCGGGGCAGAGCGTCTACCTGTTCCCCGACTCGGTGGAAAATCCGGCCACCGGCGAGCTGTTCGCCAAGTACGGCCTGGAATACCCGGAAGACATTCGCCTGCATGGCGTGAGCTTCGCCACCAACGTCGGCTCCACCGCGGTGAACGGCGAATTGAGTTATCGGCCGAACATGCCGATGCAGATCAACACCACCGACCTGACCCTGGCCTCCATCGCCCAGGGCCCTATCGCTGGTCTGCTTGGCGTACCGACCAACCTGCCGATCTACACCAGCGGCCATGCGGCGTTCGGCGCAGGCGAGACCCTGACCGGTTATGTGCGCAAGCCCATGACTCAGGCGCAGGTCAGCGTTACCCAGTTTGTCGATCAGGTCGCCGGCGCCGAGCGCCTCACCCTGGTGGGCGAGGTGGGCTATACGCACGTCAGCAACCTGGGCAAGAACGAGCTGCGTTTCGGCCGTGCACCTGAGTTCGGCGCTGGCGCCTACCCCGACAACAGCCTCTGCACCGGTATTGCCAACCCGGCGAATCCGCAGAACTGCGACGACAAGGGTTTCTTCACCAACACCTCCTGGGGTTACCGTCTGCGTGCGGTGCTCGACTACAACAGCGTATTCGCCGGCGTGAACCTCAAGCCCAGCCTGTCCTGGTCGCATGACGTGGACGGCTACGGTCCGACCTTCAACGAAGGCAACAAGGCCATCAGCCTGGGCCTGGATGCCGAATACCAGAACACCTACACCGCCAGCCTGTCCTACACCGACTTCTTCGGTGGTGAGTACAACACCAATATCGACCGCGACTTCGTCGCGCTCAGCTTCGGTTTGAACTTCTAAGCGGCCAGGAATTTCGAGGAATCATGATGCGAATGAAAACAACAAAAACTCTGTGGCAAAGCGGCGTCCTGACCCTGTCCCTGCTGGCCAGTGGTGTGATGGCGGCAGTATCTCCGGACGAAGCGGCCAAGCTTGGCACCAGCCTGACGCCGCTGGGCGCCGAGATGGCCGGCAACGCCGATGGTTCGATTCCGGCCTGGACCGGCGGCCTGCCGGCCAATGCCGGCACCGTCGACGGCAAGGGCTTCCTCTCCGACCCCTTCGCCAGTGAGCAGCCGCTGTTCACCATCACCGCGCAGAACGTCGAGCAGTACAAGGACAAGCTGACTCCCGGCCAGCTGGCCATGTTCAAGCGCTACCCGGACAGCTACAAGATGCCGGTCTATCCGACCCACCGTTCGGCCAGCCTGCCGTCGGCGGTGCTCGAGGCAACCAAGCAGAATGCGGTCAACACCAAGATGGTTGAGGGCGGCAACGGCCTGGAAAACTTCCAGACCGCCAACCCCTTCCCGATCCCGCAGAACGGTCTGGAAGCGATCTGGAACCACATCACCCGCTACCGCGGCGGCAGCGTGCGTCGTCTGGTCACCCAGGCCACGCCGCAGGCCAACGGTTCCTACTCGCTGGTGTACTTCCAGGACGAGTTCACCTTCCGCGATGCGCTGACCGACTTCGACGCCAGCAAGGAAAGCAACGTGCTGTTCTACTTCAAGCAGCGCGTCACCGCCCCGTCGCGTCTGGCCGGTAACGTGCTGCTGGTGCACGAGACCCTCAACCAGGTCAAGGAACCGCGTCTGGCCTGGCTGTACAACGCCGGTCAGCGTCGCGTGCGCCGCGCCCCGCAGGTGTCCTACGACGGTCCGGGTACCGCCTCCGACGGCCTGCGTACCTCCGACAACTTCGACATGTACAACGGTGCGCCGGATCGCTACAACTGGCAGCTCAACGGCAAGAAGGAGATCTTTATCCCCTACAACGCCTACAAGCTGGATTCGCCGAGCCTGAAGTACTCCGACATCATCAAGGCCGGCCACATCAACCAGGACCTGACCCGCTACGAGCTGCACCGCGTCTGGCACGTGACCGCGACCCTGAAGGACGGCGAGCGCCACATCTACGCCAAGCGTGACTTCTTCATCGACGAGGACACCTGGCAGGCCGCACTGATCGATCACTACGACGGTCGCGGTACCCTGTGGCGCGTGGCCGAGGCTCATGCTCAGTACTACTACGACAAGCAGGTGCCCTGGTACACCGTCGAGACCCTGTACGACCTGCTGTCCGGTCGTTACCTGGCCCTGGGCATGAAGAACGAGGAGAAACAGGCCTACGACTTCAACTACAAGGCAGCCGGTAGCGACTACACCCCGGCGGCGCTGCGCCAGGCGGGCGTGCGCTAAACCCTCGCGTCCTGCAACACGAAGAAGCCGGCCTTGTGCCGGCTTTTTCGTTGCTGCGCACCGGCTTTCTTGGGCTGGGCACATGGCGCAGCCTGGTTCGCCATTGCCGGCACCGCAGCCAGTTGAGCCCGGGTCTGGCAACCGCAGCTGCTGCGCTTGCCAACCGGCTTTTTCGTTACCGACTGTAGCCGGCGCTTCAAATGGTCAGTGCAAGCCGCTAGGCTGGGGTCAGGTCGCGCCCGCTGCATACATGAGACTTCCAAGAATTGGCCGATGACTGACCTTTCCCGTTCGCCAGGTTTCCCCTACATGCCGGCCACGCCGGTCGAAGCCCGTTTTTACCGGCCGCCGCTACCGGCGGGGCATACGCCCCGCGAACGCCTGTGCCAGCGTCTGGAGGAGGGGCTGCAGGGCCGTCTGCTGCTGGTCTGTGCGCCGGCCGGGTTCGGCAAGAGTTCCCTGGCCATCGAATTCTGCGAGCGCCTGCCGACCCATTGGCACAGCCTGTGGCTGGGCCTGAGCGAGCGCGATAGCGATCCCGGGCGTTTTCTCGAACGCCTGTTGCAGGGCCTGCAGCAGTTCTACCCGAGCCTGGGGGAAGAGGCGCTGGGCCTGCTGAAGATGCGTCAGCGCCATCAGCCTTTCGCCTTCGAGCAGTGGCTCGACGGCCTGCTCGACGAGTTGGCCCATGAACTGGACGGCGGTCAGCCGCTGCTGTTGGTGCTGGACGACTATCACCTGGCCCAGGGGCCGGTGCTCGACCGTTGCCTGCAGTTCTTCCTCAATCACCTGCCACCCGGCGTCCTGCTGCTGGTGACCAGTCGCCAGCGGCCGGACTGGCATCTGGCGCGTCTGCGCCTGTCGCGCCAGCTGCTGGAGCTGAGCGAGCAGGATCTGCGCCTGACCGCCGACGAGCTGGACGCCCTGCTGGCCAGCCAGGGCGCCTGCCTGGAACGCCAGCAGGTCGCCGGCATCCTGCAGCGCAGCGAGGGCTGGGTCGCCGGCCTGCGCCTGTGGCTGCTGGCCGGCGAGGACCTGGGCAGCGAGGCGCAGGCCAGGCTCGAGCTACACGGCGGCGAGGGGCTGATCCGCGACTACCTGCTGGAGGAGGTGATCGAGCGCCAGCCGGCCGAGGTGCAGCAGTTCCTCTACGACACCGCCTGCCTGGAGCGCTTCTGCGCCGAGCTGTGCGACGCGTTGCGCGACAGCCATGACAGCGCCGCGATCATCCGCCAGCTGCAGGCCAACCAGGTGTTCCTGGTGCCGCTGGACGAGCAGGGGCGTTGGTTTCGCTACCACCATCTGTTTTCCGATCTGCTCAACGCGCGACCGGCCGAGGGCCTGAGTCGCTCGCGCGGCAGTTCGCACCTGCGCGCCTGTCGCTGGTTCGCCGCCGAGGGCATGCTCGATGCCGCCATCGAGCAGGCGCTGCTGGCCGGCCAGGCCGACGTCGCTGCCAGCCTAGTGCAGAACCTCTCCGAGGAGCAGCTGCTGGCCGAGCAGAACGTCGCCATGCTGCTGCGCTGGAAGACCAACCTGCCGGACGAGCTGCTGGCCAGCACGCCGCGGCTGATCATGCTCTATGGCTGGGCGCTGGCGCTGGCCTGCCAGTTGGATGCGGCGCAGGAGCTGCTCGAGCAACTGGGGCGCTTCCTACCGGCGGCGGATGCGACCAGCCAGTGCAGCCTGCTGGCGCAGTGGCAGGCACTGGATGGGGTGATCGCCCGCGGTCGCGGCGACAGCGGGCGGGCCGAGCGGCAATGCGCCGAGGCGCTGGCCGGTCTGTCCGCGGAGCGCTACGGTCCGCATTTCATGTGCCTGTCCACCCTGGCCAACCTGGCCATGGTGCACGGCGATCTGTGGCGTGCGCGCGGCCTCAATCGCGAGGCGCTGGAGCTGGCGCAGCGCATCGACAACCCGCTGTTCGAGGCCCTGGCCCATTACGAGCGGGCACGCGTGCTGCAAGCCCGCGGCGAGGTGTTGCGCGCCCTGGAGGAAGTGCGCCAGGGCCTGGCGCGGCTGCAGGGCCTGGCGGCGCAGCGCAGCTATTCGGTGCGCGCGCGACTGACCCTTTACGAAGGCTATCTGCTCAGCCTGCGTCTGCAGCCGCAGGCGGCGCCACGCCTGCGCGCCGGCATCGCCGAAGCGCGCGCCTGCCGCGATGTCGGCGTGCTGATCGGCTACTGCGTGCTGGCCGGCCTGGAAGGGCGCAGCGGCCGGCCGGCCGAGGCCTTCGCCCTGCTCGGCGAGGCCGAGCGGTTGATGCACGTGTGGGACGTGCCGGCGATCTACTACCTGGCGATGATTACCCTGAGCAAATGCGAGCTGTGGCTGCGTCAGGGCCAGGTCGAGCTGGCGGCGGCCTGGCTGCCGCAACTGGGCGAGACCTACGGTGTCCAGGGGCGGGCGGTGGCGCCGGAGTTCCATCCGCAGATGGCGCTGCATATCGACCTGCAGCATGCCGCGCTGGAGCGCCTGCAGGGGCAGGCGGAGGCGGCCGAGCGGCGCCTGCGCGCACTGCAGCAGCGTGCCCACGGCCTCGGCGGGCAACTGGTCGGGCTGATGGCGCAGGCGCAACTGACCCAGTTGCTGCGCCAGAACGGGCGCGAGCGCGAGGCGCAGCAGCAGTTCGACGCCTGCCTGGAGGTGGCGCAGGGCGGCGCCTTGCTGCCCTTCGTCGAACTGCTCCAGCACCAGCCGCAGTGGCTGCGCGAGCGCCTGCTCGCACGGCCGGTTTGCCCGCTGCGCGAGGCCCTGCTCGGGCAGTTGCCGACGGGACAGGGCGAGGGCGAGGAGGCGCTGACGGAGGAGGGCGTGCTGACCGAGAAACTCAGCGCCCGCGAGCTGGCGGTGCTGCAGCTGATCGCCGGCGGCTGCTCCAATCAGGAGATCAGCGAGCGCCTGTTCATCTCCCTGCACACGGTCAAGACCCACGCCCGCCACATCAACAGCAAGCTCGGCGTCGAACGCCGCACCCAGGCGGTGGCGCGCGCCAAGGGCCTTGGCCTATTGCGTTGAACCCGGCAGCGACAGATCCAGCGTCGGCGCCTTGAGCGCCGGCGTGGGCGGCTGCGCCAGCTTGGCCTGCACGTCCCGATGGATCATCTGCAGCACCGGCAGCAGCTCGGCCATGTTGCTCTGCACCTGGGGGTAACGGTGGTCGCTCGCCAGCCCGTCGATGCGCGTCAGCAACTGTGCCTGCACCTCGGCCGGCAGGTGGACGAACAGCTCCGGCAGTTGCTGACCCAGTTCGGCGCTGTACAGCAGCAGCTCGTCGCGGCCGAAGGCCTGGGTCAGCTCCAGGTAGTCCAGCGCGCTGCCGGTGAGCATCGCCGCCGCCGCCTTGGTCTCCTGCAGGCCCTGCAGGCGCACCGGGTTGCTCTGCTCGCTCTGCGACAGGGTCATCCAGAACTCGGTGGTGAGGGTGAAGAGGATGGCCTGCTGGCGCAGCGAGTAGCTCATCAGGCCGAGGGCCTCGGCGGCATAGGGCTGCTGCTTGGCGCGGAAATCGAAGTACAGGCGCATCAGCTCCTTGAGCTGGAACAGCACTTCGCGCGCCTCGTTCTGCCGCAGCTCCAGCGGCGCGTAGATATTCAGCTGCGGACGAAAGTTCTCCGCCGAGACCATGCGCTGGTAGATCGGCCCGGTGAATTCGCCGCTGCGCCGCGGCAGGGCGTTGGCCTGGGTCTTGTCGATCTGCTCCAGGGCCGCGTGCAGCTGCTGGTAGTCGCCGCTGCGCCAGGGCTGGTGGATGTCCGGGATGCGCTGGCCCAGGTAGAACAGCTCGGCGGCGCTGGCCGGCGCCTGGCAGACCAGCAAAAGGATGGCCAGCGGCCAGAGCAGGCGACGTGCTAGGGTGGGCGACACGATGAATATCCGCGGCTAGAGGCGGCTCCAGAGTACCCAGCTCGGAGACCGGCGTCACCCGCGCCTTGGTTGGGGAGAGGGCATGGACGAGCTGGCCGAGCACGGAGCCATCCGCGCGGTGTTCGAGGACCTGGGCGGCTACGGCGCGCTGACCTCGCAGCAGGGCGGCGCGGGGCCGCTGGTCGGCCACCTGCAGCGCACCAATATCCAGCTGGCGGCGATTCCCCTGTTCGCCCGCAAGGGCCTGGAGCAGGTCACGGTGAACGACCTGCTGGATGCCGCGCAGGTGTCGCGGCGCACCTTCTACAAGTACTTCGCCAACAAGATGGAGGTGCTCGAGGGCATCTACCAGACCTCGGTGCTGCTCCTGCTGGCGCGCTTTCGCGAGATGCAGCAGGTGGCCGGCAGCCCGCAGGCCTGGCTGCGCGCCATGGTCGGGCGGTTTTTCGACTATCACCTGGCGGTCGGCCCGATCATCCGTCTGATGCAGGAGGAGGCGCTGCGCGCCGAGTCGCCGCTGGCCGCGCATCGCCAGCGTGCCCACCAGGAGATGCTGCGCCTGCTGGTGGAGCGCCTGGAGCCGGAGCTGGCGCCGCGCGATCCGCTGGTCTACCAGGCGCTGATCTGGGCGCTGGAGGCCGCCTCCCTCGACCTGCTCGGGCGCAGCGCCAGTCGCGCGGAGATCGAGCGGGCCAAGGCGGTTCTCGGCGACCTGCTGATCGCCTCGCTGTGCCCCGGCTCAACCTAGGTTGGGCGGTATCCGGCGCCGGCTCATGCTCTGATGACGGGTGCCCATAACAAGATCGAGGTGCCCTCATGTCCGCCAACAGCCTGTCTCTGCAACCGCCCCTGGCCGTCGGTTTCGCCCGCCTGGGTTTCGGCGCCCTGCCGCTGGAGCGCCTCAAGGCCCGCTACGGCAGTGCCGAGAGCGGTTCGCGCTATATCGAGCTGGACGGTTTCAATATCCACTACCGCGACGAGGGCAGCCGCGACAAGCCGGCGCTGGTGCTGATCCACGGCGTAGTCGCCTCGCTGCACACCTGGGATGGCTGGGTGCAGGCCTTCGCCCCGCACTACCGAATCATCCGTTTCGACGTGCCGGGCTTCGGCCTCACCGGCCCGGCGCGCGACGGCGAGTATTCGGCCGAGCGCATGATTCGCGTGCTCGGCCTGTTGCTCGACTACCTGCAGGTGGAGCGGGCGGATATCGCCGGCAACTCCCTCGGTGGCTATATCGCCTGGAACTTCGCCCTGGCCCAGCCGCAGCGGGTGAGCAAGCTGGTGCTGGTCGACCCGGCCGGCTACCCCATGGCCAAGGTGCCGTGGATGATCGCCGCCGCCGCGCTGCCCGGCGCCACCCTGGCCATGCCGCTGTGGATGCCGCGTGCGCTGATCGCCCAGGGCATCAAGGAGGTCTACGGCGAGCCGGGGCGGATCAAGCCGGGGGTGGTCGACCGCTACTACGACCTGTCGCGCCGGCCCGGCAATCGCCGCGGCATGATGGATATCTTCCGCGTGCTGCTCAAGGTCAACAAAGAGGAGCTGCACGCCACGCCGCAGCGGGTGGCGCAGATCCAGGCGCCGACCCTGCTGCTGTGGGGCGAGCGCGACCGCTGGATCTCGCCCAAGCACGTGCCGCTGTGGCAGCGCGATTTGCCGGGCATCCAGGTCAAGACCTACCCGGGCGTCGGGCACATTCCCATGGAGGAGATTGCCGAGCAGAGCGCGGCCGATGCGATGAGGTTTCTGCTGGGTTGACGCGTCCCGCCACGGTCGGGACGCTCCTGCGAGAGCTGCGGGCGGCCCGACCTGCTTCGACAGGTCGGGTGCGGCCTTCTACCCTGTGCTCTGTCCTCAACAGCAAGGAGTGGCCCATGACCATAGCACTGAGCGTCCAAGGGCTTTGGGATAACTGGCAGCGATCCCAGAGGGACAACAACATCCACCAGCCGGCGGTTCAGCATTATGTGAACATGCTGATTCTCAACCAGCCTTTACCTGCTATCGCGATTGAGAAACTTGTGGACGAGGGCGGGATGATCCGGATTCGTACCGCGGACGGACGGCATCGCCTCACTGCCGCGCATCGACAGAATCAAGCGACGATCGACGTTCTGGATACCGAGATCGCACGATCGGCGAGAGAGATATTCAATCTTTAGCGCTGCGGCGGCGGGTGACGAGCCGCACCTGGGACTTTCCCCGAGCGATCCAGGGGTTCCTTAAACCTTAGGCGCGGCGGCGTTCGGAGCGGAAATCATGGGGGGAGGGTGCTCCTTTTCCGCCGGAGAAAAGGAGCGGGTGGTGTCAGGCCGCGCTGGCCTGGGGCTGCGGCGCGCCGTCGAACTCCTCGCGGGTGGCGTGCAGCAGCGCGAGGTTGTCGTGCTCCCAGGGGTGGAAGCCGTCCTTGAAGAAGTCCAGGTAGGTGCCGATCAGCGGGCGGAACACGCCGTCCTTGCCCCACATCCAGCGCAGGCCGTCGCGCCACACGCGCCAGTTCCACAGCAGGCCGTCGACCTTGAGCATATGCGCCAGGCCTCGGGTGGTGTCGAGGACGAAGAAGAAGGTGCCCATCACCATCGCCCGGCGCAGCAGCTTGCGGCTGCCGCACACCTGGTTGTAGACGTCGAAGGCCACCGCCTTGTGCTCGGTCTCTTCCAGCGCATGCCAGCGCCACAGGCGCACCAGGGTCGGATGGGCGCTGGCCATGTGCGCCGGGTTCTTCAGCAGGCCGTCGGCCATGATCGCGGTGATGTGTTCCAGCGCCGCGGTGGCGGCCAGCTGACGCTCTCGCGAGAACTTCTTCTGGGTATAGCGGATGCGCGCGCGGGCGCGCTTCTCGATGCGCTCGATGTCGTAACCCAGGTCGCGCAGGCGCTGGCTGTATTCCAGGTGCTCGCGACTGTGATGGCCCTCCTGGCCGATGAAGCCGCGGATCTGCTCCTTCAGCAGCGGGTCGTCGATGCGGTCGCGGAACTGGCGCACCGAGTCGATGAAGAAGCGTTCGCCGTCGGGAAACAGCACCGACATGGCATCGAACAGGTGGGTCTTGAAGGCGTCGCCGCCGTTCCAGTGGCGCGGCAGCGGATTGGGCAGGTCGAAGTCCATGTGTCGGGGGCGGATCTGCAAACCTTCCGGGGTGGTGCTGGCCATAAGGGCTCCCTTGCGCTGATGAGGTGCGACCAACTATGGCGTCAGCGGGCTGGCCGGCACAGGTTCGCAACAGCCAATGTTGCAGTCATATCCGGCCATCGACGCTTGGCCAGTGGAAAGTTGGGGGGCGGCGCTGCCTAGGCCACAGTTGTTCGTCGTGGTCTGCCTTGGTGCGCATGGCGCACCCTAGGCGCGCGGTCGCTAGCTCGCGGACGTATCGAATTCGCCGCGGTACTGCTGCACCAGATGCAGGTTGTCGTGCTGCCAGGGGTGGAAGTCGGCCTTGTAGAAGTCCAGATAGACCCGCACCAACGGCCGGTAGATGCCGCGCGAGCCCCACAGCCAGGCCAGGCCGTCGCGCCATACCCGCCAGTTCCACAGCAGGCCGTCGCGCTTGAGCAGGTGCAACAGGCCCTTGGTGGTGTCGAGGGTGAAGAAGAAGGTGCTCTGCAGCATGGCGCGGCGGCGCAGCCAGGGGTTGCCGCTGACCAGCTGGAACACGTCGAAGGCCACCGCCTTGTGTTCGGTCTCCTCCAGCGCATGCCAGCGCCACAGACGCGCCATGCGCGGGTCGGCGCCTTCCAGCCAGAGCGGGTCCTTCAGCAGGGCGTCGGCCATGATCGCGGTCAGGTGCTCCACCGAGGCGGTGGCGGCCAGCTGCAGCTTGCTCGGCAGGTGCTTCTGCAGGAAGCCCAGGCGCCGCTTGAGGCCACGCTCCAGGTAGTCGATGTCGTAGCCCAGTTCGCGCAGGCGCTGGCTGTACTCCAGGTGCTCGCGGCTGTGATGGCCCTCCTGGCCGATAAAGCCGCGGATCTGCTCCTTGAGCAGCGGGTCCTCGACCTGGTCGCGGAACAGCCGCACCGAATCGATGAAGAAACGCTCGCCGTCGGGAAACAGCACCGACATGGCGTTGAACAGGTGGCTCTTGAAGGCGTTGCCGCCGTGCCAGTGCCGCGGCAGCGGATCGGGCAGGGCGAAGTCGAGCCGACGCGGGCGGATCTGCAAGCCTTCCGGGGTGGTGCTGGCCATGCCTGTTGCCTCCGGTTGCGGGACCATGGTGCAACTATGGGCTTGTGGCTCCGCCATGGGCAAGGTTAAGGTCTGCCAAAATTCGGGTCATTTACGGCCAGCCGCCTAACCAGACGTCCCCATGAAGCAACCGCTGAATTTCACCGCCGAACTGGTGCCGGTGGCCTACGCCGAAGCCCTGCTGGCGCTGGCCGAGGAACTGGGCGTGCCGCGCGCCGCCCTGTTCGCCGCGGCGCGGGTGCGCCCCGAGGTGCTCGGCAGCCCCAATGGCCGGCTGTCCTTCGTCGACTTCCATCTGCTCACCCAGGCGGCGCTGGAGCGCTGCGGCGAACCGGCGCTGGGCCTGGTGCTGGGCCAGCGGCTCAACGTCTCCACCCACGGCATCCTCGGCTACGCGGTGCTGTCCAGCGCCAACCTGGGCAAGGCGCTGCAGTTCGCCCTGAAGTACTACCGGGTGCTCGGCCTGGCCTTCGAGCTGGAGCTGGTGGAGCGGGGCGAGGACATGGAGCTGCGCGCGGTCGAATCCTTCCCCATGGGGCCGCAGGCGCGCTTCGCCGCCGAAGGCCTGCTGACCAGCATCCACACCATCGCCCGCTTCCTCCTCGGCGAGGAACTGCAGGGCCTCGCCGTCGGTTTCGCCCATGCCGCGCCGGCCCATGCCGCGCGCTACGCCGAGGTGTTCGGCGTGGCGGCGCAGTTCGAGCAGCCCTGCCACTGGCTGCGCCTGCCGCGGCACTACCTGGAGCGGCCCATGGCCCTGGCCAACCCGGCCACGGTGCAGATGTGCGAGCAGCAGTGCGAGGCGCTGCTGGCCAGCCTCGACGTGCAGGACGGCCTGCTCACCCGTGTGCGCCGCCTGCTGCTGGCGCGCCCCGGCGATTTCCCCGACCTCGACGGCGCCGCCAGCGCCCTGCACACCAGCGGCCGCAGCCTGCGCCGACACCTGGCGCAGATGGGCACCAGCTACCAGCAGGTGCTCGACGAAGTGCGCAAGCGCCTGGCCCTGCAATACCTCGCCACCACCCACCTGCCGCTGTACGAGATCGCCCAGCTGCTGGGCTTCAGCGACCCCTCCAACTTCCGCCGCGCATTCAGGAAATGGACGGGTAAACTGCCCGGCGATTACCGCAACGAGGCCCCCCGATGAACACCGCCGCAACGACTGCCCTGATCCGCGAAACCTTCCCCGTCGGTCCCTTGCAGTGCAACTGCACCATCATCGGCGACCCGCTGACGAAAAAGGCCATAGTGGTCGATCCGGGCGGCAATCCCGATCTGATCATGGCGCGGCTCGAGGCCCATGGGCTCAAGGTGGTGAGCATCATCCACACCCACGCCCATCTCGATCACTTCCTCGCTTCCGGGCAGATGAAGGAGAAGACCGGCGCCACCCTGCACCTGCACAAGGACGATCAGTTCCTCTGGGACAACCTGGAGATGCAGTGCCGCATGTTCGGCGTGCCCTACACCCCGGTGCCGGCGCCGGACCAGTGGCTGGCCGACGACGAGGCGCTGGCCTGCGGCTGCGGCGTGGCGCTGCACACGCCGGGGCATACGCCGGGTTCGATGAGTTTCTGGTTCGCCGATGCCAAGCTGCTGATCGCCGGCGACACCCTGTTCCGTCGCGGCATCGGCCGTACCGACCTGTGGGGTGGCGACTACGCCACCATCGAGCGCTCGATCAAGCAGCGTCTGTACCGGCTGGACGAGGATGCCACCGTGGTCACCGGCCACGGCCCGGATACCCGGCTGGGTGACGAGATGCGCGAGAATCCGTTTATCCGTGCCTGAACCCGGCGCTGTGCGGGCTGTCTACACTGGCATTCTGCTGTCGTCCAAGGAGAGTTCGCCATGTCCCGCCTGCCCCTGATCGCCGCCTGCTCCGCTGCCCTGCTGCTGGCCGGTTGTGCCTCGCAAAACCCCTACGATCAGAGTGCGCCGAGCTCGAACAAGACCGCCACCTATGGCGGTCTCGGCGCCCTGGCCGGTGCCGCCGCCGGTGCCCTGATCGGTCACGACGACCGCGGCAAGGGCGCGCTGATCGGCGCCGCGGTGGGCGCGGCGGCCGGCGCCGGCTACGGCTACTACGCCGACAAGCAGGAAGCCGAACTGCGCCAGCAGATGCAGGGCACCGGCGTCGAGGTGCAGCGTCAGGGCGACGTGATCCAGCTGATCATGCCCGGCAACATCACCTTCGCCACCGATTCGGCGGAGATCGCCAGCAGCTTTTACGCGCCGCTGAACAACCTGGCCAACTCCTTCCGCCAGTACAACCAGAACAGCATCGAAGTGGTCGGCCACACCGACAGCACCGGCGCGCACAGCTACAACATGGGCCTGTCGCAGCGTCGCGCGCAGAGCGTGGCCAGCTACCTGCTGGCCCAGGGCGTCGATGGCAGCCGGGTCAGCACCCGCGGCATGGGCCCGGACCAGCCGGTGGCGAGCAACGCCACGGCCGAGGGCCGCGCGCAGAACCGTCGCGTCGAGGTGACCCTGCGGCCGCTGCCGGGCGTGCAGTAACGCCCGCGGATTTGGTCTGGGTCGCAGCCTGCGCGCCGGGCGGCTGGTAAGCTGGCGCGGAACTTCGTCCCGCCGTGGCGGCTCGAAGGCTCCGGCATGCTGCCGACACCAGAACCAATCCTAAGGAAGTCCCTATGAAGACCAGGCGTAATCTGATCGCGGCCACCGCGGTCATGGCCTTGCTGGCCGGCTGTACCACCAACCCCTACACCGGCGAGCAGCAGGCCGGCAAGGCCGGCATCTACGGCGGCATCGGCGCGGTCACCGGGGCGGTGATCGGCGCCGCCACCTCGAGCAAGAAGGATCGCGGCAAGGGCGCGCTGATCGGCGCCGCGGTGGGCGGTGCGGCCGGCGGTGGCTACGGCTACTACGTCGACACCCAGGAAGCCAAGCTGCGCCAGACCCTGCAGGGCACCGGCGTGCAGGTGCAGCGCAACGGCGACGATCTCAAGCTGATCATGCCGGGCAACATCACCTTCGCCAGCAACTCGGCGGATATCTCCAGCAGCTTCTACCCGACCCTCAATTCCCTGGTGCTGGTGTTCAAGGAGTTCGACAAGAACGGCGTGAACATCGTCGGTCATACCGACAGCACCGGCTCGCTGGAGCTCAACCAGAACCTGTCCAACCGCCGTGCCCTGAGCGTGGCCAACTACCTGAGCGCCAACGGCGTGCCGGGCCAGCGCATCTCCTCCTACGGTGCCGGCCCCAGCCAGCCGATCGCCAGCAACGCCAACGAAGCCGGGCGGGCGCAGAACCGCCGCGTCGAGATCAACCTGCGGCCGCTCTGAGCCGCAGTCATGGCGTGACAGAGCCTCCGCTTGCGGGGGCTTTTTTCTGCGCGGCCGTCGTGTCTGCCGAGTCGTTGGCGGGCTTGGCGCTCAGCCGCGCAGCTTGCCTGGCCGGCGCGACGGCTTCTCGCCGTTGGGCACGTGCAGGTAGGACATCACGCTTTCGGTCAGCTCGGCGGCCAGCTGCACAGCCTCCTTGTTGCGCGCCATGACCCCGGCCACCAGGGCTTCGATCAGGGCCAGCACGGCGGTGTTGGAGCTGATCAGCACCGGGTGGTCGGCCGGGGCGAACAGGGTGTGGCGGGCGATGCCGGCCAGGGGCGATGCCGGTGAGTCGGTGATGGCCAGTACGCCGGCGCCGCGCTCGCGGGCAAAGCGCGCCAGCTGCAGGGTGTCCAGGCTGTAGCGCGGCATGGCGATGGCCAGCAGCACGTCCTGTTCGGTGATGGCGGCCAGGCGGTAGGCGGCGTTCTCGTTGCCGCCTTCCATGCTGATGGCCGTGGCGTCGGCGCAGAAGGGCACCAGGTTGGCGGCGGCCAGGCCGGCCATATAGGCGCTGTTGCCGAAGCCGAGGATGTAGATCTTGCGTGCCTGGATCAGGCCGTCGACAAAGGCGTCGAAGCTGGCCGGGACGTTGTTGGCCCCGGCGGTGGCCAGGTTGCTGCTGGCGATCTGGATCTGTTCGTGCAGGCCGAAGCCGCCGTCCGGGCGGCTCTCCAGCTCGCTGCGCAGCTTGTCCACCGGCGACACCATCTGTTGCAGGGTGCTGACCAGCTCGGCCTTGAGCCCGGTATAGCCGCCCAGGTCGAGGGCCTTGGCCAGGCGGTTGACCGCCGCCGGCGAGGTAGCGGTGGCCACGGCCATCTCCTCGATGTTCAGGGTCGCGGCCTTGAGCGGGTGGCGCAGGATGAATTCGGCCACCTTGCGCAGCGAGGGTTGCAGCGTGGGAATGCGCTCGGCCAGCTTGCGCATCACGGGGGCGGCGTAGACGGTGGCGTTCTTCGCGGAGGTCGGCATGGTGATTCGGCACGGGTGAGTGAGAGGCGGCGCAGGCCGGCGTGAGCGCAGTCTATCCCAGCCGGCCGCGCCAGGTGCACCCGGGCTACTTCAGGCTGCCGGCGAGAAACTGCTGCAGGCGTTCGGAGCGCGGGTTGGCCAGCACCTCTTTCGGGCAGCCGCTTTCCTCCACCCGGCCCTGGTGGAGGAATACCAGCTGGTTGGACACCTCGCGGGCGAAGCCCATCTCGTGGGTCACCACCAGCATGGTGCGGCCTTCGCTGGCCAGATCCTGCATCACCTTGAGCACTTCGCCGACCAGCTCCGGGTCCAGGGCCGAGGTGGGTTCGTCGAACAGCATCACCTCCGGCTCCATGGCCAGGGCGCGGGCGATGGCCACGCGCTGCTGCTCGCCACCACTCATGTGCGCCGGATAGGCGTTCTTGCGATGGCCCACGCCGACCTTGGCCAGGTAGTGCTCGGCTTTCTCCAGCGCCTCCTTCTTGCTGATGCCCTGTACCTGCACCGGTGCTTCCATGACGTTGTCCAGGGCGCTCATGTGCGACCACAGGTTGAAGTGCTGAAAGACCATGGCCAGACGCGAGCGCATGCGCTGCAGCTGCTGGGGATCGCTGGCGTGCAGGTCGCCGGTGACTTTGTGCGGCTTGAGCCGCAGTTCTTCGTCATTGAGCAGGATGCGCCCGCTGTGCGGCCGCTCCAGCAGGTTGATGCAGCGCAGGAAGGTGCTCTTGCCCGAGCCGCTGGAGCCGATGATGCTGGTGACGTCGCCGGCCCTGGCCTTGAGCGAGACGCCCTTGAGCACCTCGTGGGTGCCGTAGCGTTTGTGCAGGTTGTCGATTTCCAGGGTGTACATGATGGGATTCTCTTGTTGTTAGCAGGCTGTTGAAAACTACCTGCGTTGGTAATCCAGCGTTAAAAACGGCCTCACAGCCGTAAGGCTGAACGCGCTTTAGCGCGGCCCCGAAGGGGTGAGCGAAGCGAATCAAATGCTCATTTACAACATGTAAACTCCGCTTTTTCGGCCGTTTTTGCCTTGTCTTACCTGCCTCGCCTACGCTTTCAACAGCCTGCTAGTCGGTCAGCAGGCGGCCCTGGCGGATGGGCTGGGCGCCGGCGACCTTGGCCAGCCACAGGCCGGGCTGGGCATAGCGCAGGCGTTCGCGGGCGTAGAGCACGCCGCGGGTTTCGGCGAGGATCACGGAATGGCGATCGCTCAGCGGGTCGATCACCTCGAACAGCGCATCGCCGGGCTCGACCCAGGCCCCCAGCGGTTGCAGATAGCTGACCACCCCGGGGTGCGGGGCATAGGCGTACTGCGCGCCGGCAAAGGGGGTGGCCTCGCAGCAGGTCGCGGGCGCCGCCGGCCAGTCGCCGGCGAGCAGGCCCTGGTCGGCGAGAAAGCCGAGGATGGCCTCGGCATCGTCCCGGGCCCGCGGCGCCTCGGTATCGGCCATACCGCGCAGCTCGATGGTGCTGGCCAGGCAGGCGGCTGGAATGGCGGCGTCGGGGAACTGCGCGGCGAGTTTCAGCCAGGGCCCGGCGCAGGCTTCGTCGAAGGACTGGCCGCCGCTGTCCTCGGCCAGCAGCACGGCGCCGGCGCCCAGGCGCGCGGCCAGCGGCTGCAGGCGCGGCCAGTGCTGGGGCTGGGCATAGAGCAGCAGGATCGACTCGAAGTCGCAGTGCAGGTCGAGTACCAGATCGGCATCGCAGGCCTGGCGCAGCAGCAGGCGGCGCAGCCCCTCAAGGGCCGATTTGGCTGGGGGCAACTGGGCGAGGGCGGTCAGCATGGCGCTGCGGATCAGCCGCATATTGGCCTCGCCATCGCGGCCCAGGCGGCCTTCCAGCTGCGGGGCGAGCAGCGCGGCCAGGTCGACGAAATCGCGGTTGAAGTTCGCCCCGCTGGCGAAGTCGAAGCGCCCCTGGTGGGTGGCCTGGAACATCTGCCCCAGGCCGATGGGGTTGGCCACCGGCACCAGCTCCACCACGCCGGTCAACCGCCCCTGCTTCTCCAGTTCAGCCAGCCGGCGCTTGAGCTCCACCGCCACGCGCATGCCCGGCAGTTCGTCGGCGTGCAGGCTGGCCTGGATATAGGCCTTGCGCGGGCCGCTGCCGAAGCGCAGCACCGTCAGGTGATGGTCGCTGCCGCTGGGGCTCCAGGGCAGGGAATGACGAATCGACTCCATGGTTTCTCCTCAGGCCTTGCGCGGGGTCAGGTAGGCCAGCCAGCGGCGCTCGGCGCCCTTGAACAGCTGGACCAGGGCGAAGGTCAGCACCAGGTAGAAGACCCCGGCGGTGATAAAGGCCTCGAACGGCATGTAGTAGCGCGAGCTGAGGGTACGCGCCGCGCCGGTGATGTCGATCAGGGTGACGATCGACGCCAGCGAAGTGGTATGCAGCATCATGATCACCTCGTTGCCGTACTGCGGCAGCGCGCGGCGCAGGGCCGAGGGCAGCAGGATGCGCCGGTACAGCTTGGCGCGCGACATGCCCATGGCCTTGGCCGCCTCGATCTCGCCGTGCGGCGTGGCCTTGAGGCTGCCGGCGAGGATTTCCGCCGAGTAGGCGCTGGTGTTGATGGCGAAGGCCAGGCAGGCGCAGAAGGTGGCGCTGGAGAAATACGGCCACAGGAAGCTGTCGCGGATGGCCTCGAACTGGGCCAAGCCATAGTAGATCAGAAACAGCTGCACCAGCATCGGCGTGCCGCGGATCACGTAGGTGTAGAGCCAGGCCGGGGCGTTGAGCCAGAGCGAGCGCGATACCCGCATCAGGCCCAAGGGAATGGCCAAGGCCAGCCCCAGGGCCAGGGCGACCAGCAGCAACTGGAAGGTCACCAGCAGGCCGCGCCCATAGAGCGGCAGGTGCTCGGCGATCAGATGGAAATCGAGCATGGAGCGGGTCCTCTAGATGTCGGCCAGGCGCGCGCCCACGCTGTAGCGCCGCTCCAGCAGGCGCAGGGCGAGCAGCGAGACACTGGTCAGCAGCAGATACAGGGCGGCCACGGCGAGGAAGAAGGTGAAGGGTTCGCGGGTGGCGTCGGCGGCATTCTTGGCCTTGAACATCATGTCCTGCAGGCCGACCACCGAGATCAGCGCGGTGGCCTTGGTCAGCACCAGCCAGTTGTTGGTGAAGCCGGGAATGGCGAGGCGGATCATCTGAGGTACCAGGATGCGCACGAACACCTGCACCCCGCTCATGCCGTAGGCCGCGCCGGCTTCCGACTGCCCCTTGGGGATGGCTATAAAGGCGCCGCGGAAGGTCTCCGACAGGTAGGCGCCGAAGATGAAGCCCATGGTGAACACGCCGGCGACGAAGGGATTGATGTCGATGTAGTGATCGTAGCCGAGCAGCGGCGCGACGCGGTTCACCAGGTCCTGGCCGCCGTAGAAGATCAGCAGGATCAGCACCAGGTCGGGAATGCCGCGAATCAGCGTGGCATAACCCTCGCCGAGCAGCGCCAGCCAGCGCATCGGCGACAGGCGCAGGGCCGCGCCGAGCAGGCCGAGGCTGATGGCCAGGGCCATGGAGGTCAGCGCCAGGCTCAGGGTGAGCCAGGCGCCATCGAGGATGGTCGAGCCGTAGCCGTGGAGCATGATGGGGTCCTCACGCGCCGCGACAGGCGCTGCGCGAATACGAGAAAGAGGCATCGCGCCGGTGGGCGGATGCCTCTGCGGACAGGGCAGGGTTACTGGCCGTAGATGTCGTAATCGAAGTACTTGGCCTGCACTTCCTGGTACTTGCCGTTGGCGCGGATGGCGTCGATGGCGGCGCTGATGCGCGCGGCATTGGCCTCATCGCCCTTGCGCACGGCGATGCCGGCACCGCGGCCGAAGTACTGCGGGTCGTTGAAGTCCGGGCCGACCAGGGCGAAACCCTTGCCGGTTGGGGTCTTGATAAAGCCCTCGTCGATATTGACGATGTCGGCCAGGGTGGCGTCCAGACGGCCTGCGGCCAGGTCGAGGAAGGCTTCGTTCTGCGAGGCATAGCGCACCACTTCGATGCCGGCTTTCTCGAATTTGTCGCTGGCGTAGCGATCGTAGGTGGAGGCGCGCTGCACGCCGACCTTCTTGCCTTTGAGGTCGAGCAGCGGGTCGTTGATCTGGGTGCCGGCCTTCATCGCCAGCTTGCCGGGGGTGTGGTAGTACTTTTTGCTGAAGTCCACCGATTTCAGGCGATCCTCGGTGATCGACATGGACGACAGCACGGCGTCGACCTTGCGCACCTTCAGCGAGGGGATCAGGCCGTCGAACTCCTGCTCGACCCACTGGCACTTGACCTTCATCTCGGCGCACAGGGCCTGGCCGATGTCGTAGTCGAAGCCGCTGATGGCGCCGTCCGGGGTCTTGAAGGCGAAGGGCGGGTAGGCCGCCTCGATGCCGATGCGCAGGCTGTCCTGGCTGGCGTGGCTGAAGCTGCTGGCGACGGACAGTGCCAGTGCGCCGAGAAGTGCGATCTTGTTCATCTTATTGACTCCTGGGTGGTGGTTTGGGGTTCGCTGCACAGCCGGCGGCGCGGCGCTGGCTGTGCACTGGCAGCGCCTGGGCGCAGCCGGCAACCGGGGCGGGTGGGCCGGGTTGCGGAGAGTCGGCGAAGTGGGCCGGCTCGGGTCCTGTGGGCACTATCTATGACACGTTTATTTTCAGAAATCTAGTATTTAGAAATATTTATGTCATTCCGGGTGTCGCCGAGCGCTCGCCTCAGCCGCTCTAGCGCGCTGTCTGCCGCGCCGCGAGCGGGCTTTTTCAGGCCGCACCAGGAGGCCCAGGGTCGCCGCGGGCGCTTGAACAGGGGGGCGTTGTGGTATATAAAATTTCACAAAGCTGCATTGTGAAAATTATTATTCACATGCTGGGCGCCAGGACTGGCGCGGCTTGCAGCCGCCACAGGGAGGTCAATCCGCGTCAGAATTTTCATAACAAGAGCAATAAGAATGAAAAAGCCGTTCCAGCCTCGCCGTCTGTTCGTCGCCCTGATCCTCTCCTGTGCCAGCTCCGTGGCGCAGGCCGAAGGCCACCTGCTGGCCGTGGGGGGCATGCTGCGCGCCAGCAACGTCCCGGTCTACGCCAAGTTCGTCGAACTGGCCGGCGGCCAGCAAGGCGCGCGCATCGTCATCCTGCCCACTGCCAGCGGCAGTCAGGGCTCCAGCAAGCGCTTCATGGCCGAGCTGATCGCCCAGGGGGTCCCGGCCGAGCGCATCAGCATCGTCGGCATCGACCGTCACAACTACCTGGAGACCATGAACGACGCCGAGGTGGTCAAGCCCCTGGCCGACGCCAGTGCCGTGTGGTTCGTCGGTGGCGACCAGGCCCGCATCGCTCGCGCCCTGTTCAATGCCGATGGCAGCCCCTCGCTGCTGATGCAGGGGGTGCGCCAGGTGTTCGACCGGGGTGGCGTGGTGGCCGGCACCAGCGCCGGGGCCAGCATCCTCGGCGCCGAGATGCCCACCGCCTACGGCGTGGTCATGGATACCCTGGACTTTGGCGTCGCCGCCAAGGCCGATCAGCGCGGTACGGCCATCCTCAAGGGCGCCGGTCTGTTTAACGGCATCATCGATCAGCACCTGGACCAGATCGAGGAAACCAGCACCGGCCGCGCCGCGCGCATGGCCGCCTACCTGGCCGAGCGCAAGGCCGGCAAGGGCTTTGGCCTGGATACCAACACCGCCATGTGGGTCAAACCCGATGGCCAGCTGGAAGTGCTGGGCGAGGGCTACCTGACGGTGATGGATGCCAGCCAGGCCGAGAAGGGCTTCGGCCTCTACGGCACCCGGTTGAGCAATGTGCGCCTGGCCATGCTCGGTCATGGCGACCGCTACGACCTGCGCAGCGGCACGCTGCAGCCGGCGGCGGGCAAGGCGGCCATCGAGGCCGGCAATCAGTACCTGCTGGGCAACCAGCTGATCACCGACCTGGCCGCCGTCTCGGCCATGGGCCGCGCCGTGCTCTATGGCCTGGCCGACAACAGCGCCAGCCGCCAGCTGGGCCTGATGACCCGCTACAACCCGCTCAACGGCTACCACTACGGTTACCGCTTCGCGTTCAGCAAGACCCCGGAATTCAGCGCCTACAGCCAGTTCTACGATTCGCTGACCAACTACAGCGTCAGCGGCGTGCGCCTGGATATTCGTCCGGTCAACGCCAACCTGGGCGATCCGGCCGCCAGTGCGCCGGTCGATGCCGGCAACGGCGCCCTCGGCGATGCCATCCGCGCGGTGAGCTTCCGCGGCCTGATGACCCTCAACGGGCAGAACGCCTTCGAGCCGCAGCGGCCCATCAGCCGCCTGGAACTGGCCAATGCCCTGCAGATGACCCTGGCCGCCGAGCCCAAGCTGGATGCGCTGCCGACGCTCGGCGATATCGACGCCGACGACCCGGTGCGCGAGCAGCTGCAGGTGGTGCTGTCCAACGGCTGGATGCGCGCCGGCGAGACTTTTGCCGGGCAGCAGCCGGTCACCCGCAAGGACTGGGCCCTGGCCTGCAAGGCGCTGGTCGAGCGTTTCCACAACACGCGCCTGGAAAAGAGCGCCGCGTTGAGCGACCTGGGCGAGCTGGATGCCGAACTGGCCGAGGCGGCGCGCCTGACCGTGGGCGAGGGCTGGCTCAAGGCCGCGCAGGGGCGCTTCGAGCCCGATGCGCCGGTCAGCCGCGGCGAAGTGGCGCAGACCCTGGCCCGGGTCGCCGGCCTGAGTAAAGGCTAACGCGCACCAGGCGGCGCCCGACTGGCGCCGCTCTGAATCACCCCCCGATACCCCGAGAGCCCTGTATGCAACTGAACAGGTTGGAAGCCTTCGCCCTGGAAAAACTCTGGCACGCCCCGCAGCGCGAGCGACTGCTGGCCGGCAAGCCCGATCTGCGGGTGCTGGAACGGGTGCAAACCCGCGCCGGCTTCTACTCGATCATCCAGCTGCCCGCCCACCTGGCCGCCCTGCAGCCGGGCAACGAGCTGGAGTGGCCGTTTCGTCTCAAGCGCCTGCGCGCCAAGGGGTATTTCGTCTGCTGGGCCGAGTCGGCGTCGACCCTGTGCCTGGAGGCGGTGATCAGCAAGGGCGAGTGTCCGCCCGAGCTGGCACCGGAATTGTTCGCCTAGCGGCGGACGCTGAGCTGTTCAATAACAACAATGGAGTAAGTGATGAAACTGGTAAAACTGAGCCTGATCGCCCTGGCGGTCGCCGCCGGCTCGTCGTTCGCCCTGGCCGGGGATCAGCAGCAGGCCAAGGGCTTTATCGAAGACAGCACGCTGAAGCTGCTCAACCGCAACTTCTACATGCAGCGCAACTTCGTCAACAGCCAGCGCAACACCCGCGAGGAGTGGGCCCATGGCATGCACCTGAACTATGCCTCGGGCTTTACCCAGGGCACCCTGGGCGTGGGTGTGGATGCCCATGCCTACGGCGGCATCAAGCTCGACGGCGGCCGTGGCAGCGTGGGCAACGGCATCCTGCCGGTGGACGGCGATGGCCGCATCGAGGACAACACCGGTGAAATCGGCGGCGTGGTCAAGGCGCGCATTTCCTCCACCCAATTGAAGTTCGGCGAGCAGCGTCCCACCGCCCCGGTCTTCGCCACCGGCGACTCGCGCCTGCTGCCGGAAACCGCCACGGGTTTCCAGCTGTCCAGCAGCGAGATCGACAACCTGTTCCTCGAAGCCGGGCACTTCACCGCCATCAACCGCCGCAACTCGAGCAACTCCGACGGCGAACTGACCAGCGAATACGCCGAAGTGGAGGCGCGCAGCGTCGACTTCGTCGGCGGCACCTACAACTTCCACGACAACCTCAGCGTCTCGCTGTATGGCAGCGAAGCCGAGGACGTCTGGCGCCAGTACTTCGGCAACCTCTACTACAACATTCCCCTGGCCGACCAGCAGTCGCTGAGCTTCGACCTGGTGGCCTACAAGACCGATGACCAGGGCAAGGCCCTGGCCGGCGAGCTGGACACCCTGACCTACTCGCTCAAGGGCGCCTACGGTTTCGGCGCGCACAAGCTCAGCCTGGCTTATCAGAAGGTCAACGGCGACGAGTTCTTCGACTACATCGGCGGCGACTCCATCTGGCTGGCCAACTCGGTGCAGTACTCCGACTTCAACGCCCCCAACGAGCGTTCCTTCCAGGTGCGCTACGACCTCAACATGGCCAGCTTCGGCGTGCCGGGCCTGAGTTTCATGGCCCGCTACATCAAGGGCGACCAGATCGACGGCACCAAGGCCGACCCCAATGGCGCCTTCGCCGGCTGGGCCGGCAAGGACGAGAAGCACTGGGAGCGCGACCTCGAGGCCAAGTACGTGGTGCAGTCCGGTGCCGCCAAGGACCTGTCCCTGCGCCTGCGTCAGGCCACCCACCGCGCCACTGCATTCGACAACGACCTTAACGAAGTGCGGCTGATCGTCGAGTACCCGCTGAGTCTGCTGTAACGGCGCTGCCGCCCGCCTCCGATTGCATCTCGGGGGCAGGCGAATCCCGAGGTTTTAGGTCTTCTCCACGCTCCTTTGACCTGACGGCACCCGCGGGTGCCGTTTTTTCCAGCGGCCCTGTGCAGCGCTCATTGCGGAGACTTACAGCATGCGTATCGTTCTGTTCCTGATGTTCTGTGGGCTGGCCTTCGGTGTGCAGGCGCAACCCTTGCGCATCGCCATGGAAGGCCAGTTCCCGCCCTTCGAGACCCTGGACGAGAGCGGCCAGCTCAAGGGCTTCAACGTCGATATCGCCCAGGCCCTGTGCCAGGCCATGGCGCAGGAGTGCCAGCTGCTGCGCTTTGCCTGGGACGATCTGATCCCGGCGCTGGAGGCGCAGCGCGCCGATCTGATTCTGGCTTCCATGTCGATCACCGAGGCGCGCCAGCAACGGGTCGACTTCACCGCCAAGTACGCCCAGACCCCGGCCTACTTCTTCGCCCGCAAGGGCCTGATCCATGAGGTGATCGTCACCCCGCGGCGCATCGCCGGCAAACGGGTTGGCGTGCAGCAGGGCACCACCTACGAGCGCCTGCTGGACGACAAGTACGCCGCCCACGTCCAGTTGCAGCGTTTCGACTCCGCCGCGCTGATGTACCAGGCCCTGGCCGCCGGCCAGATCGATCTGGTGCTCGACGATGCCGTCTCCGGCTTCTTCGGCTTTCTCGACACGCCCCAGGGCCAGGGTTTCGAACAGGTCGGCAACCAGGTGGTGTCACCCAAGCACTTCGGTCAGGGCCAGGGCATCGCCGTGCGCAAGGGCGACACGGCCCTGCGCGAGCGCCTGGACCGCGCCCTGGCGGTGATCCTCAGCAATGGGGTCTACAAGCGCATCGAACAGCGTTACTTCAAACACTTCTCGGTTTACTGAGCTGGAGGTCATCACTCGACAAAAAAACCCGCGCTGCGGCAGTTCCCGTTTCACAACACCCACAACAAGAGTGCGCCTGGCGCACGTCTCGGAGAACTCGACAATGATGCTTGGCAAAGTCTTACGCTGCACCCTGCTGCTGCTCGCCCTGTTGCCCCTGGTCGGCCATGCCGGCGGCCCGCTGGTGCTGATCGGTGGCGCCATCAAGGATGACAACGCGGCGATCTATCAACGCCTGATCCAGCTGGCCGGCGGCAGCCAGGCGTGCATCGGCATTATCACCGCCGCGTCCATTCCACCCAGTCAAGACCCGGATGCCGGCACCGCCAATGCGCGCAACTCCCAGGCCAACGGCGAGTTCTACGCCGCGCTGCTGAAAACCTACGGCGCCCATGATGCCCAGTGGATTCCCATCGACCTGGACAGCATCGGCAACAACAGCAACCCCCAGGTGCTCGAGCAGATCAACGGCATGACCGGCTTCTTCTTCGGCGGCGGCGACCAGGGCCGACTGACCCAGACCCTGCAGACCAGCACTCGCCAGGACAGCCCGGCGCTGGCCGCCATCCGTGCCCGGCATGCCAATGGCGCCGTGCTGGCCGGTACCAGCGCCGGCACCGCGATCATGGTGCAGGGGCCGATGATCACCGGTGGCGAGAGCTATGACGCGCTGCGCAATGGCGTCTATACCAGCCCCGGCGGCGATGACCTGTCCTACGACATGCAGGGCGGCTTCGGTTTCTTCGGTCATGGCCTGCTCGACACCCACTTCAGCGAGCGCGGCCGCCAGGGCCGGATCGTGCGTCTGGCCGACTACAGCAACGTGCCGTTCGCCTTCGGCGTGGACGAGGACACCGCCCTGCTGGTGCAGGACAGCCCCAGCCTGGGTCAGGTGGAGATGGAAGTGATCGGCAGCAATGGCGTGTTCGTCTTCGACCTGCGCAACAAGGAGCGCGGCAGCGGCAGCAGCTATGCCCTGTATGACGTGCTGGCCAGCTACCTGACCGCCGGCGACCGCTACCGTCCGGCCACCCAGCAGTTTGTCATCGGTGCTGGCAAGACCAGCCTGCGCGGTCGCGAATACTACAGTTCGGCCATGACCGCCAGCGGCGACATCTTCAGCAGCCCGAACAACAGCGGCGCCAACGGCCGGCGCAATCCGCGGGAGTTCGTCAAGGTCAGCGTCGACCTGTTCGACAGCCAGTCCACCAGCACCCTGGGCCGCACCTATGAGCGCACCCCGCGCTTTCGCGTCGACCTGGTCAAGAGCGCGCAGTACGACAGCCACGGCTACCAGGGCGTGATCGGCGGCAAGCGCCTGACCTCCTATCTGCGCATGCTGATGGACATGCGCCCGAACTGACGCGGGCGCCGCTGTAGCGGCTGCATCTTCTGCCCTGATCCAGCCCCCCTAACCGGGGGCTTTTCCTGACCGCCTGTCGTGTCTCTTCTGGCAAAAGGCCAGCCATTCAAAACCTGACTAGAATGCTTGCTGTGGTTCTGTGAAGTCCGCGCGTCGGCCTGCTGGCGCGCGTTGGTTCGGGATGACCGAGGGAGAATCTATGGACGACAGAGCTGTCTTGCCTGCGCCTAAACCCTGGCTGCCGCTGGCCGTGGCACTGAGCCTGCTACTCGGCCTCGGCGCGCTGATCGTCTGGCAGTGGCAGCTGATGCAGAGCCGCGAGCGCGAGGACAGCGAGCAGCGCTTCTTGCTCGAGGCGCAGGACGTCGGCCAGCGTGTACTGGCGCGAATGCAGGCCTACGAGATGGTGCTGCGCGGCGTCTCCGGGCTGATGACCGGCAGCGATGCGGTGTCACAGGTGGAGTGGGATCGCGCCCTCGACCAGCTGCAGCTGCAGGATCGTTATCCCGGCATCCAGGCCCTGGCCTGGTCGCGCTACCTGGGCCGCGCGCAACTGGCCGACTACCTGGCCGAACTGCAGGCACAGCAGCGCCTCGACTACCAGATGTTCCCCGCCGGCGAACGCGAGCAGTACCTGCTGATCGGCTACGTCAGCCCGCTGGACTGGCGCAACCGCCGGGTGCTGGGCTTCGACATGCTCACCGAGCCGGCGCGCCTGAGCACCATCGAGCGCGCCATCGACAGCGGCGAGGCGACCCTCAGCGCGCCGCTGATCCTGCGTCAGGAAACCCAGGTCGACGTGCAGGGCGGGGTGCTGCTGTTTCTTCCGGTGTTCCGCCCGGGCATGCCCTTGAGCACGCCGCAGGAGCGTCGCGAGGCCCTGCTCGGCACGGTCCATGGCGCCTTCCGCAGCCAGGATCTGATGGAAGGCATCCTCGGCCCGCAGAGCCGCCGCTTCGATATCGCCCTCAAGGACCTGCAGGAGCCGGACGCCATGCTGCTCAGCGGCGATGCGCCGCGCGCCGACTGGCAACCGCGCTTCCAGCGCAGCCTGGAGCTGTCGCTGTATGGCCGCACCTGGGGCCTGCAGGTCAGCAGCACCGCCGAGTACGAGCGCGGCCTGGCCGGCCGTGGCAGCACCCTAGGCCTGTGGCTGGGGTTGGCGGCGGTGGCCCTGCTGGCGCTGCTGGTGGGTGGTTACCTGTATCAGCGCGACCGCAAGCTGCACGCCAGCCAGCAGGTGGCGGCCAAGTTGCAGGAGCGCGAGGAGCGCTTCCGCCTGCTGGTCGAACGTCTGCCGGTGGCCACCCTGCTGTGCACCGCCGACGGGCGCATCGAGATGGCCAACCGCAGCGCCGCCGAGCTGCTCGACTGCGCCGCGCCGGCGCTGCTCGGCGAGCCGGTGGCGCGTTTTCTGCCGGCGGTCGATGCGCTGCCGACGCTGCAGGCGCAGCTGGCCGAGGGCGACGAGCTGCAGGCGCGCAGCCAGCGCGGCGAGACGATTCCGGTCAGCCTCAGCCTCAGCCGCCTGCGCGAGGGCGGCGACGCCGACTACCTGCTCAACCTGGTCGACCTGCGCGCACGCAAGGGCGCCGAGGAGCGTTTCCGCCTGGTGGTCGAGGCCTCGCCCAACGCCATCCTGCTGGTCGACAGCCTGGGCCGCATCGCCATGGTCAACCGCCAGACCGAACTGCTGTTCGGCTACGAGCGGCAGCTGCTGCTCGGCGAGCCGGTGGAGATGCTCCTGCCCAGCGCCCTGCGCGGCAGTCACGTGGCCATGCGCCGCGGCTACCAGGCGCTGCCGGAACCGCGGCGCATGGGCGGTAACCGCGAGCTGTTCGGCCAGCACCGCGAAGGGCGGATGATCCCCCTGGAGGTGGGCCTGTCGCCGATCCGCAGCGGCAGCGAGACCCTGGTGCAGGCGGTGATCATCGACATCAGCGAGCGCAAGGCGGCCGAGCACAAGTTGCGCGAGCAGGCCGAGCAGCTGCTGCTGGCCAACCGCTACAAGTCCGAGTTCCTCGCCAACATGTCCCACGAGCTGCGCACGCCGCTCAACAGCATCCTGATCCTGAGCGACCAGCTGCGGCAGAACCTGGCCGGCAACCTTACCGAGAAGCAGGCCAAGCACGCCGATATCGTCCACCGCGCCGGCAGCGACCTGCTGCAGCTGATCAACGACGTGCTGGATCTGGCCAAGGTCGAGTCCGGGCGCATGCAGCTCAAACTGGAGCCGCTGAACATGCAGGACGTGCTGGTCGAACTGGACGCCAGCCTGCGGCCGATGGCCGAGCTCAAGGGCCTGCGCCTGCACACCCAGCTCGACGCCGGGGTGCCGCGGGTGATTCACACCGACCGCGTGCGCCTGCACCAGATCCTGCGCAACCTGCTGTCCAACGCGCTGAAGTTCACCGAGCAGGGCGAGGTCAGCCTCACCGTGAGCTGGGAGGAACGCCTGGACGACGGTCGCGAGCTGCTCAGCTTCAGCGTGCGCGACACCGGCATCGGCATCGACCCGGCGCAGCACGAGCAGATCTTCCAGGCCTTCCAGCAGATCGACGGCTCCACCAGCCGGCGCTTCGGCGGCACCGGCCTGGGCCTGGCCATCACCCGCCAGCTGGTGCTGGCGATGGACGGCGACATCAGCCTGCACAGCGCGCCGGGGCAGGGCTCGGTGTTCAGCGTGCGCCTGCCGGTGCAGAGCGCGCCGGCCAGCGCCGAAGCGCCGCTCGAGGGGCCGCAGCGCGGCGGCGAAGGGCCGCCGCTGCTGATCGTCGAGGACGACGCCAACTTCGCCGCGGTGATCGCCGAGGCGGCCCACGGCCACGGCTTTTCCAGCGTGCACTGCCGCACCGGCCTGCAGGCGCTGAACCTGCTACAGCACGAACCGTTCAATGCGGTGATCCTCGACATCCTGCTGCCGGACATCAGCGGCTGGCAGCTGTTCCGCCGCCTGCGCGGCCAGGTCGGCCATCGCCACACGCCGGTGCACATCATCTCCTGCGTGCCGCAGCCGGCCGGCTGGAACGACGACGGCACGCGCTACCTGGTCAAGCCGATCGACCGCGAAGAGCTGGAGCAGGTGTTCCTCGACCTGCAGCACGGCCAGTCGGCGGATCAGGCGCTGCTGCTGGTGGAGGACGTCGAGATCGAGCGCGAACACTACCGCGAGCACCTGAGCCAGCTGGGCTTCGCGGTGACCGCCTGCGCCAGCGCCGAGCAGGCCCGCGCCGCCTATGCCGGCGGCCAGTTCAGCGCCCTGGTGATCGACCTGGACCTGCCCGACCAGGACGGCTTTGCCCTGCTCGACAGCCTCAACCAGCTGCGCCCGCTGCAGGGCCTGCGGGTGGTGATCAACACCGGGGTCGACGTCACCCTGCAGAGCCTGCAGCGCCTGCGCCGTTACAGCGCGGTGGTGGTGCGCAAGCACGGCGACGACACCGCCGCGCTGGATCAGGCCGTGCAGGGCTTTCTCGACGAGGTGCGCGGCCCCGACCAGGGCCGGCGCCGCGCCAATCCACTGGAGGGGCGGCGCATCCTGCTGGTCGACGACGACATGCGCAACGTCTACGCCTTAAGCGCGCTGCTCGATGAAGTCGGCCTGCGCGTGACCGCGGCCAAGGACGGCGTCGAAGCCATCGCCTGCTACCAGCGCGAGCCGTTCGACCTGATCCTGATGGACATGGCCATGCCGACCATGGACGGCTACACCGCCACCCGCCTGCTCAAGCAGGAGCACGGCTGCAGCCTGCCGATCATCGCCCTGACCGCCCACGCGATGAAGGGCGACCGCGAGAAATGCATCACCGCCGGAGCCGACGACTACATGGCCAAGCCGATCAAGCGCGACGAGCTGCTGGCCCTGCTGGAGCGCTGGCTAACGCCTATCGCACTGCCGCTGGCCGGCAATGATCTAACCTGAGAGGCAGGAGTTCAGTGCAAGGCCAAAAGGACACAGGAGGTAGCATGGCCAAGGCGCAGACCAAGATCGACGCTGAGCAGGGAACGCAGATCCTGCTGGTGGTGGACGACCGCGCGGAGAATCTCGAGGCCATGCAGGCCCTGCTCGACGACGGCGACTGGCAGCTGCGTTGCGTGAACTCGGGCGAGCAGGCGCTGCTCTGCCTGCTGGAAGAGGACGTCGGCCTGGTGCTGCTCGACGTGCAGATGCCGCGGATGGACGGCTTCGAGGTGGCCCGGCTGATGCGCGGCAACCCGCGCACCCGTTTCACCCCGATCATCTTCGTCTCCGCCATCGCCCAGACCCAGGACGCGGTGCTGCGCGGCTACAACAGTGGCGCAGTGGATTTCGTGCTCAAACCGTTCGACCCCACGGTGCTGCGGCACAAGATCCACAGCCTGCTGGATCACGAGCGCAACCGCAGCGAGCTGCAGCAACTGAGCCAGCAGCTCGACCGCGCGCGGGCATTCAACGCCTCGGTGCTGAACAACGCCGCCGAGGGCATCATGGTGGTCGGCGAGGACGGCCGCATCCAGTTCGCCAACCCGGCCATGGCGCAGATGCTCCAGGGCGAAGTCGCCGACCTGGAGGGCTCCGAACTGCTGGCCTTCCTGCACAGCCCGCAGGTCGAGGGCGACTGGCAGCAGTCGGAGTTCTACCGCCACTGGAAGCGCGAGGCCACCTACCGGGTGCACGAGGCCAGCCTGCGCACCCTCGCCGGCGGCGTGCTGCCGGTGGCGCTGTCCTGTTCGCCGCTGCCGCGCCTGCAGCACGCCATGGTGGTGATCGCCCTGGACATGTCGGTGGTGCGCAACCTGCACGCGCAGCTGGAGTCGCAGGCAGTCACCGACGCGCTGACCGGCCTGCTCAACCGCCGCGGCTTCCACCGCGCGCTGGAGTCGGCGCTGGCGCGTATCGAGCGCAGCGGCCAGCGCCTCGCCGTGCTCTACCTCGACCTGGACGGCTTCAAACGGATCAACGATTCGCTCGGCCACGACGCCGGCGACCAGCTGCTGCGCCGCGTCGGCGAACAGCTCAAGGCCTGCCTGCGCCCCTACGACAGCCTGGCGCGCATCGGCGGCGACGAGTTCACCGCGCTGCTCGACAACCTCGGCCACCCCGAGGATGCGGCGCGGGTCGCGGAGAAGCTGATCGAGCTGGTCTCGGTGCGCCATCACCTCGACGGCGTCGACTTCACCCTTGGCGCCAGCGTCGGCATCGCCTGCTTTCCCGAGTGCGGGCAGAGCGTCGAGGGCCTGCTGCGCGCCGCCGACATGGCCATGTACGAGGCCAAGCGCGCCGGGCGTCAGCAGTACCGCTTCTTCTCCCCGGAGATGAACGGTCGCGCGCGCTCGCGGCTGATGCTCGAGGAGAGCCTGCGCCACGCCATCGAGAACGACGATTTCGTGCTGGTCTACCAGCCCCAGGTGTATCTGGAGACCGGCCAGCTGCGCGGTTTCGAGGCGCTACTGCGCTGGCAGCACCGGGTCGCCGGCACCGTGGCGCCCAACGTGTTCATCCCGCTGCTGGAAGAGACCCGCCTGATCAATCGCCTGGGCGACTGGATCTTCCGCGAAGGGGCGCGCCAGCTGGCTGGCTTCAGTCGCCAGTTCGGCGACGAACTGGTGCTCAGCATCAATGTCAGTCCGGTGCAGTTCGGCATGCCGCAGCTGGTCAACGACCTGCAGCGGGTGCTCGAAGCCCACGGCCTGCAGCCGCGCCAGCTGGAAGTGGAGGTGACCGAGAGCGCGCTGATGCAGGACCTGGAGCTGACCCAGGCGCAGCTGCGCCAGCTGCGCCAGCTGGGGGTGAAGATCGCCATCGACGACTTCGGCACCGGCTACTCGTCGCTGGCCTACCTGCGCCATTTCGAGCTGGATACGCTGAAGATCGACCGCCTGTTCGTCGCCAACATGCTCGATTCGCCGCGCGACGCCGCGGTGGTCAGCACCATCATCGACCTCGGCCACCACCTCGGTCTGGAGGTGATCGCCGAAGGGGTGGAAACCCAGGCCCAGCGCGACTGGCTGGTGCGCCATCGCTGCAGCATCATGCAGGGCTTTCTGGTGGCGCCGGGCATCGCCGCCGAGGCCGCGCTGCAGGTGCCGGCGCAGCTGGACTGGGCCAGCCTGCCGCTGTCGCGCGGCGGCCCGCCCGCAGCGGACGATGGCCTGTAGGGGGCGCCGCGAACCCCAGGGGCTGGCGTGACTTCAAGTCGCTTGGTGCAGGCTCGCCAGTTCGGCGTCCTTCTCTTCCCACAGCTGGTTGACCCACTGCTGGAACGCCAGGCGGTAGGCCTCGTCCTGGTCGTAGTTGCGGCCGATGAACTCGCGCGGGATCTGCACCTGCTGGAAGCGCACGTGCACCGCGTCGAGACGGCCGCAGAGCAGGTCCCAGAAGCCGGGCACGCCGTGCGGGTAGTGGATGGTGACGTTGACGATGCTGTGCAGCTGCTCGCCCATGGCGTCGAGGACGAAGGCGATGCCGCCGGCCTTGGGCTTAAGCAGGTAGCGGAACGGCGAGTTCTGCTGGGCGTGCTTGGCCGCGGTCAGGCGGGTGCCCTCGAGGAAGTTGAACACCGCCACCGGGTTGCTCTTGTAGCGTTCGCAGGCACGGCGGGTGGTGGCCAGGTCCTGGCCGCGCTTCTCCGGGTGCTTGGCCAGGTATTCCTTGCTGAAGCGCTTCATGAAGGGGAATTCCAGCGCCCACCAGCACAGGCCGATCACCGGCACCCAGATCAGCTCCTGCTTGAGGAAGAACTTCAGCAGCGGCAGGCGGCGGTTGAGGATGTACTGCAGCACCAGGATGTCGACCCAGCTCTGGTGGTTGCTGGTCACCAGGTAGGAGTGGCGGGTGTCGAAGCGCTCCAGGCCTTGCACGTCCCAGTGGATGCGGCCGACCAGGCGCATCCACCACTTGTTGACGCCGATCCAGGCCTCGGCGATGCCGTGCATGACGAAGCGCAGTGCGCGTTGCAGCGGGGCGAAGGGCAGCAACAGCTTGAGCAGGGCCACAAAGAACAAGGGCCAGCACCAGAACAGGGTGTTGAGCGCCAGCAGCAGGCCGGCGAGCAGGCCGCGAAGCGGCGCGGGGAGGAAGTGCAGCATGCAAAGGAGGCCTTCTGACGAGGGGCTTCTGTCGGCCCCGGGGCGGTACGAAACGGCTGCGACTATCCCTGCGCAGGTGTATCGGCTGACAAGGTTAACGTCTGTGCACTGACCTGCAAGTGCCAGTGGTGACCGGCAGGTTGCGTCGGTACGCAGGTTGCGCCGCGCGCACCGGCTGTACCGGCCGATGCCTGCCATCCATTCCGGCGCACCCTTGTGTCCGTGCCTGGCGCTTCAGTTCGGCAGGTTGGCCGCCTGGATCGCGGTTAGCGCGATGGTGTAGACGATGTCGTCGACCAGGGCGCCGCGCGACAGGTCGTTCACCGGCTTGCGCAGGCCCTGCAGCATGGGGCCGACGCTGATGCAGTCGGCGCTGCGCTGCACCGCCTTGTAGGTGGTGTTGCCGGTGTTCAGGTCGGGGAACACGAACACCGTGGCGCGCCCGGCCACCGGGCTGTTCGGTGCCTTCTGCCGGCCGACGCTGTCGATGGCGGCGGCGTCGTACTGCAAGGGCCCGTCGAGCAGCAGGTCGGGGCGCATCTCGCGCGCCAGGCGGGTGGCGGCGCGCACCTTCTCCACCTCCTCGCCGCTGCCGGAGTCGCCGGTGGAGTAGCTGAGCATGGCCACCCGCGGGGTGATGCCGAAGGCTTGCGCCGAGTCGGCGCTCTGCAGGGCGATCTCGGCCAGTTGTTCGGCGTTGGGGTCGGGGTTCACCGCGCAGTCGCCGTAGACCAGCACCTGATCCGGCAGCAGCATGAAGAACACCGAGGACACCAGGTTGTAGCCCGGCGCGGTCTTGATCAGCTGCAGCGCCGGGCGGATGGTGTTGGCGGTGGTGTGGATAGCACCGGAGACCAGGCCGTCCACCTCGTCCAGGGCCAGCATCATGGTGCCCAGCACCACCGTATCCTCCAGTTGCGCCTCGGCCATCGGCGCGTTGAGGCCCTTGCCCTTGCGCAGCTCGACCATGGGTTCGACGTAGCGCCCGCGGATCAGGTCCGGGTCGAGAATCTCCAGGCCCGCCGGCAGCTCGATGCCCTGAGCGCGGGCGACGGCATGGACGGCGTCGGGCTTGGCCAGCAGCACGCAGCGGGCGATGCCGCGCGCCTGGCAGATCGCCGCCGCCTGCACGGTGCGCGGCTCGCTGCCCTCGGGTAGGACGATGCGCTTGGCCGCGGCCTTGGCCCGCTGCACCAGCTGGTAGCGGAACGCCGGCGGCGACAGGCGCAGCTCGCGCGGCGTGCCGCAGCGGGTGGCCAGCCAGTCGTGGTCGATATGCCCGGCGACGAAGTCGGCGACCTTCTCCGCGCGCTCGCGGTCGTCCACCGGGATTTCCTTGTTCAGGCGGTTGAGGTTGGTGGCGGTGTCATAGGAGCCGGTGCCCACCGTCATCACCGGCAGGCCGCTGGCCAGGGCGCCGCGGCACAGCTCCATGATGCGCGGGTCGGGGGCGAAGTCGCTGCACAGCAGCAGGCCGGCCAGCGGCACGCCGTTCATCGCCGCCAGCGCGGCGGAGAGGATGATGTCGTCGCGGTCGCCCGGGGTCACCACCAGGGTGCCGGGCTTGAGCAGCTGCACGCTGTTGGCCACGGCGCGGGCGCAGAGCACGATCTTCAGCATGCGCCGCTGCTCGTACTCGCCGGCGTTGAGGATGCGCGCGCCGAGCAGTTCGGCGACGTCCTTGGTGCGCGGCGCGTTGAGTTCCTCCTGCCAGGGGATGCAGCCGAGCAGGCGGAAGTCGGCGGTCTTGAGCAGCGGCGAGAGTTCCTGCAGGCGTTCGGCGAAGGCCGCCACGCCCTGTTCGCTGCGTACCTTGTTGAGGATCACGCCGAGCACCTTGGGGTCCTTCGGCCCGCCGAACAGCTGGGCCTGGATCTCGATGCGGTCGGACAGCTCGGTGAGGCTCTCGTCCTCCGGCGCGCTGACCAGGATCACGTCGGCGTCCAGGCTCTTGGCCAGGTGGAAGTTGACCCGCGCGGCGTAGCTGGCGTGACGGGTCGGCACCATGCCCTCGACTATGACCACGTCCTTGTCCACTGCGGCCCGTTGGTAGAGGCTGATGATCTCCTCGAGCAATTCGTCGAGCTGGCCGTCGCCGAGCATGCGCTCGACATGGCCGAGCGACAGCGGCTTGGGCGAGTTGAGGCCGTGGGTGCGGGCGATCAGCTCGCTGGAGCGCTCCGGGCCCTCGTCACCGGCATGCGGCTGGGCGATCGGCTTGAAGAAGCCGACCTTGAGGCCGCTGCGTTCCAGGGCGCCGACCAGGCCGAGGCTGATGGAGGTGAGGCCGACGCCGAAGCCGGTGGGGGCGATAAAGAAGGTGTGCATGGTCTCTCCTGATATGGGGGCGCTGAGCGCAGCGAAGCCCTGCGGGCGATTCGGGCTCAGGCGTCGAGCAGGGCCAGGGTGTCCAGGGCGATCTGCCGCTCCTCGTTGGTCGGCACCACCAGCACCCGCGGACTGCCATCTGCCTGGATGGCGCCGGCGACGCCGCGCACGCAGCGGGCGTTGGCCGGCTGGTCCAGGTGCAGGCCGAGCAGGCGCAGGTGGTCGACGGTCTTGCTGCGGATCAGCGGCGAGTTCTCGCCGATTCCGCCGGTGAACACCAGGCCGTCCAGCCGCGGCAGGGCGCAGCTCATGGCCGCCAGCGATTTGGCCAGGCGGTAGCAGAACACCTCGATGGCCAGGCTGGCGCCGGTATGGCCCTGCTCGCGCGCCTGCTCCAGGGCGCGCATGTCGTTGGACAGGCCGGACAGGCCGAGCAGGCCGCTGTCCTTGTTGAGCATGCTGTCGATCTGCTCCAGGCTCCAGCCCAGGGCGCGCGCCAGGTGGCTGTGCAGGTTGGGATCGACGTCGCCGCTGCGGGTGCCCATCACCAGGCCTTCCAGCGGGGTCAGGCCCATGCTGGTGTCGCGGCTCTGGCCGTCGACTATGGCGCAGGTGGAGCAGCCGTTGCCCAGGTGCGCCACCAGCCAGCTGCTGTCGCCCACGGCCAGGCCGGCCAGTTCCGCGGCGCGGCGGCTGACGTAGCGGTGGCTGGTGCCGTGGAAGCCGTAGCGGCGCACGCCGTGCTCGCGGTACAGCGCCTGCGGCACGGCGTAGCGGTAGGCGTACTCGGGCAGGGTCTGGTGGAAGGCGGTGTCGAACACCGCGACCTGCACCAGGTTGGGGAACAGCTTCATCGCCGCCTCGATGCCCAGCAGGTTGGCCGGGTTGTGCAGCGGCGCCAGCGGCGCGGTCTGGCGGATGGCCAGCAGGCTGATCTCGTCCAGCCGGCTGGCGGCGGTGAAGCGCTCGCCGCCGTGCACCACGCGATGGCCGATGCCGTGCAGCTCGCCGCCGGCGGCGCGTTGTACCAGCGGCAGCAGCTGGGAGAGCGCCAGGCGGTGGTCGGCGCCGGGGATCATCAGGCTGTCCCGGGTTTCGCCCTGCTGCCAGTGCAGGGCCGCCTCCGGGCTGCCCAGGCGCTCGGCCAGGCCGCTCAGGGGGAATGGCTCCTGGGCTTCGTTGACCAGGGCGAACTTGATCGACGAGCTGCCGCAGTTGATCACCAGAATATTGCGTGCAGGCATTTAGGCTTCCTTGAAATCATCGTTCGACCGCTCCGTGGCGCACCAGCCGCAGGGAAAGGCGCTGCCCAGGCGGGCCTGGCGCTGTTCGGGGTCGAGCACCCAGGGGCGATTCTGCCAGGGCGGACGGTGACGCAGGTGCTGAGTATGGCCGCAGGACAAGACTGCCACCCAGTCGCCGTGCTCGTCCTGACGGAAGTCAAGCAGGCGCGGCGCCCCTGCCGCCGGCCGTTTGTCCGGGCTCGGGTCGCATTCGCCTGCGGCCTTGGTTAAACTCGCTCGTTCATCATTCTTCTGCAAAAGGTCTCACCCATGCTGATCGCCGCCAACAAGGCCGTCTCCATCGACTATACCCTGACCAACGATGCCGGTGAGGTGATCGACAGCTCGGCTGGCGGCGCGCCGCTGGTCTATCTGCATGGTGCGGGCAACATCATCGCCGGTCTGGAAAAGGCCCTGGTCGGCAAGCAGGTCGGCGACGAGCTGGACGTCTCGGTCGAGCCGGAAGAGGCCTACGGCGAATACAGCGCCGAACTGGTCGCCACCCTCAGCCGCGCCATGTTCGAAGGTGTCGACGAGCTGGAAGTGGGCATGCAGTTCCACGCCTCCGGCCCGGACGGCAGCATGCAGATCGTCACCATTCGCGATCTGGACGGCGACGACGTGACCGTCGACGGCAACCACCCGCTGGCCGGCCAGCGCCTGAACTTCAAGGTCAAGGTGGTCAATGTGCGCGACGCCAGCGCCGAGGAAGTGGCCCACGGCCATATCCATGGCGAAGGCGGTCACCACCACTGATCGGCAGGGCGTGCGGATCGTCCGAAACGACCTCCGGTCGTTCCATCATGGCGATCCGCTGCTAAGCTGAATCTTGCGAAGAAGGCGCCGATAGGCGCCTTTTTTGTCGCAGGCCAGCGTTGCCTGCCACCCTGCGGGCCGTCGCCGGCGACGTCGAAAACGCGCCAGGCGTTTTGTGCTCGCAGGCCATCGCTGGTCGCCTTGTGGGCCGTCGCGCCGAATCTGTCGAGGAAGTCCATCATGAGTGCTTTTCACGATCTCAACCTGCGTGCGCTGGATGGCCAGGACCTGCCGCTTGCGCCGTACAAGGGCCAGGTGGTGCTGGTGGTCAACGTCGCTTCCAAGTGCGGCCTGACTCCGCAGTACGCCGGGCTGGAAAAGCTCCATCAGCAGTACAAGGGCAAGGGCTTCACCGTGCTCGGCCTGCCGTGCAACCAGTTCGCCGGGCAGGAGCCGGGCAGCGAGGAGGCGATCCGCGAATTCTGCAGCCTCAACTACGGGGTGACCTTTCCCCTGGGCAGCAAGCTGGAGGTCAACGGCCCCGGCCGCCACCCGCTGTATCGCCTGCTGGCCGGCGAAGGCGCGGAGTTTCCCGGCGACATCACCTGGAATTTCGAGAAGTTCCTGGTCGGCCAGGACGGCCGGGTGCTGGCGCGCTTTTCGCCGCGCACCGCGCCGGACGATCCGGCGCTGATGCAGGCCATCGAGAAGGCGCTCGGCCTGTAACGGCGAATCGGCCAATCCGCCGGCCGTTTCGACGGCCAGCCTTGTTCCCCGCTCCTCCCGGCGGCTTAATCGGGCGATCTGCCGAGGAGTCCGCCCATGACCAGTTTCCCCCGCGACCCCGACGAGGCCATGGCCTCGCCGGCCGCCCTGCGCGCGCTGATCGAAAGCCGTCGCGCGGTGCGCCGTTTCACCGCCGAGCCGGTGCCGGAGGCGGTGATCCGCGACTGCCTGGAGCTGGCGATGCTGGCGCCGAACTCCTGCAACCTGCAGCCCTGGAGTTTTCAGGTGATCCGTGAGCCGGCACTGCTGGCACAGCTGCACCCGGTGTGCATGAGCCAGCACGCCGCCCGCGCGCCGCTGATCATCGCCGTGCTGGCGCGCCCGGATACCTGGCGCCAGGCCTGCCGGCAGATCGTCGAGCACTGGCCGGAAGCCGAGGTGCCGGCGCGCATCCGCCACTTCTACGGCAAAACCGCGCCGTTCCAGTACAACCAGGGCCCGCTGGGCCTGCTCGGCCTGTTCAAGCGCCAGCTGGTGCGCCTGCTGGCGCTGCGCAAGCCGCTGATGCGCAGGCCCAATAGCCGCGCCGAGATGCGCCTGTGGGCGACCAAGTCCACCGCCCTGGCGGCGCAGAATCTGATGCTGGCGTTCCACAGTCACGGCTACGCCACCTGCCCGATGGAGGGCTTCGACGAGGTGCGCCTGCGCCGGGTGCTGGAGATTCCGCGCCAGGCCATTCCGATCATGCTGCTGGCGGTCGGTCGCCAGGGCGAGAAGGGCGTGTACAACCCGCGCCTGCGCTTTGCGCTGGAGCAGCAGGTGACCTGGCGCTGACCTGGATCAAGGCGTCCCGGCTTGAATACGGCGTAATCGTCCTCATCTAGTCTTCATCTCGGCGGGTTTCTGTATCCGGGGATTGTGGTCCCGGCCCGCTTTTCTAGAAGGAAGGACATCTATGCGTATCGACCGTTTGACCAGCAAGTTGCAACTTGCCCTCTCCGATGCCCAGTCCCTGGCCGTGGGCATGGACCACGCCGCCATCGAGCCGCTGCACCTGCTGCAGGCGCTGCTGGAGCAGCAGGGCGGTTCGATCAAGCCGCTGCTGATGCAGGTGGGCTTCGACATCGCCAGCCTGCGCCAGGGTCTGACCCGCGAACTCGACCACCTGGGCAAGCTGCAGAACCCCACCGGCGACATCAACCTGTCGCAGGACCTGGCGCGCCTGCTCAACCAGGCCGACCGCCTGTCGCAGCAGCGCGGCGACCAGTTCATCTCCAGCGAGCTGGTGCTGCTCGCGGCGATGGACGAGAACACCAAGCTGGGCAAGCTGCTGCTGGCCCAGGGCGTGTCGAAGAAGGCCCTGGAGAACGCCATCGCCAACCTGCGCGGCGGCCAGGCGGTCAACGACCCCAACGTCGAGGAGTCGCGCCAGGCGCTGGATAAGTACACCGTCGACCTGACCAAGCGCGCCGAGGAGGGCAAGCTCGATCCGGTGATCGGCCGCGACGACGAGATCCGCCGCACCATCCAGGTGCTGCAGCGCCGCACCAAGAACAACCCGGTGCTGATCGGCGAGCCCGGCGTGGGCAAGACCGCCATCGCCGAGGGCCTGGCCCAGCGCATCGTCAACGGTGAAGTGCCCGACGGGCTCAAGGACAAGCGCCTGCTGTCGCTGGACATGGGCTCGCTGATCGCCGGGGCCAAGTTCCGCGGCGAGTTCGAGGAGCGCCTCAAGGCGGTGCTGGGCGAGCTGTCCAAGCAGGAAGGGCGGATCATCCTGTTTATCGACGAGCTGCACACCATGGTCGGCGCCGGCAAGGCCGAGGGCGCCATGGACGCCGGCAACATGCTCAAGCCGGCGCTGGCGCGCGGCGAGCTGCACTGCGTCGGCGCCACCACCCTGGACGAGTACCGCCAGTTCATCGAGAAGGACGCCGCGCTGGAACGGCGCTTCCAGAAGGTGCTGGTGGACGAGCCCTCCGAGGAGGACACCATCGCCATCCTGCGTGGCCTCAAGGAGCGCTACGAGGTGCACCACGGCGTGACCATCACCGACGGCGCGATCATCGCCGCGGCCAAGCTCAGCCATCGCTATATCACCGACCGCCAGCTGCCGGACAAGGCCATCGACCTGGTGGATGAGGCCGCCAGCCGCATCCGCATGGAGATCGACTCCAAGCCGGAGGCCCTCGACCGTCTGGATCGCCGCCTGATCCAGCTGAAGATCGAGCGCGAGGCGCTGAAGAAGGAAGAGGACGAGGCCACCAAGAAGCGCTTCGTCAAGCTGGAGGAGGACATCGCCAAGCTGGAGCGCGAATACGCCGACCTGGAGGAAATCTGGAAGTCGGAGAAGGCCGAGGTGCAGGGCTCGGCGCAGATCCAGCAGAAGATCGAGCAGGCCAAGGCCGACCTCGAGGCGGCGCGGCGCAAGTCCGACCTGCAGCGCATGGCCGAGCTGCAGTACGGCATCATCCCCGACCTGGAGCGCAGCCTGCAGATGGTCGATCAGCACGGCAAGAGCGAGAACCAGCTGCTGCGCAACAAGGTCACCGACGAAGAAATCGCCGAGGTGGTGTCGAAGTGGACCGGCATCCCGGTGAGCAAGATGCTCGAGGGCGAGCGCGAGAAACTGCTGAAGATGGAAGGCCTGCTGCACCAGCGGGTGATCGGTCAGGACGAGGCGGTGGTGGCCGTGGCCAACGCCGTGCGCCGCTCCCGCGCGGGGCTGGCCGACCCCAACCGGCCGAGCGGCTCGTTCCTCTTCCTCGGCCCCACCGGGGTGGGCAAGACCGAGCTGTGCAAGGCGCTGGCGGAATTCCTCTTCGATACCGAGGAGGCGCTGGTGCGCATCGACATGTCCGAATTCATGGAGAAGCACAGCGTGGCGCGGTTGATCGGCGCGCCGCCCGGCTATGTCGGTTACGAGGAGGGCGGTTACCTGACCGAGGCGGTGCGCCGCAAGCCTTACTCGGTGGTGCTGATGGACGAGGTGGAGAAGGCCCACCCGGACGTGTTCAACGTGCTGCTGCAGGTGCTCGAAGACGGCCGCCTGACCGACAGCCATGGGCGCACCGTGGACTTCAAGAACACCGTGATAGTCATGACCTCCAACCTCGGCTCGGCGCAGATCCAGGAGCTGGTCGGCGACCGCGAGGCGCAGCGCGCGGCGGTGATGGATGCGGTGAGCAGCCATTTCCGCCCCGAGTTCATCAACCGTATCGACGAGGTGGTGGTGTTCGAGCCGCTGGGCCGCGAGCAGATCGCCGGCATCGCCGAGATCCAGCTCAAACGCCTGCGTGGCCGCCTGGCCGAGCGTGAGCTGAGCCTGGAACTGACGCCGGAGGCGCTCGACAAGCTGATCGCCGTTGGCTACGACCCGGTGTACGGCGCGCGGCCGCTGAAGCGGGCGATCCAGCGCTGGATCGAGAACCCGCTGGCGCAGCAGATCCTGGCCGGCGCCTTCGCCCCGGGCGCGCTGGTGCATGCCAAGGTGGAGGGCGAGGAGATCGTCTTCGCCTGATTGCGCTCGATGTAAAAACAAGGCCCGCCAAATTGGCGGGCCTTGTCGTTTCAGGTTGCACGATCTTGTGTAGGAGCGGATGTCGCCTTTTGCGTCCGCCGAAATGGTGGATCGATGAAGCGTTATCCCCCCTACGCCCAGTGCTCCTTTCCGCAGCAGCCACCCCAATGCTTCTGCTTCGAGGTATGGCCGATGCCGGGGTTGAAGCTGTTGGTCGGGTCGAGTTCGCGGTAGAAGCCGGCCAGCGCCGGTTTGGCCACGTACAGGTGGCCGACGTTGTGCTCGGCCGGGTACTCGGCGCGGCGCTCGTCCAGCAGCGCCCACATGCGGTGCTCCATCGCCAGCGGGTCGACGCCCTTCTTGACGATGTAGTCCTGGTGGAACACGTGGCAGAAGAAGTGCCCGTAGTAGAGCTTGTGCACGATCTGCTCTTCCAGCTCCGCCGGCAATTTTTCGACCCAGTCGCGGTCGTTGCGGCGCAGGGCGATATCCAGCGCGACTATGTCTTCCACGCTGCCGCGGTGCGCCTCGCGGTAGCGGATCGCCGCGCCGGCGATGGCGAAACGGTGGAGGAAGGCCTTGCGCCCCTCCTCGGCGTCGCACTCGAAGTAGGCGCCGCTGGTGCTGCCGGCGAAATACTCGGCGAGAAAGGCGCGGGTCTGCTCCAGGGTGTCGTTGGACACCCGCAGCAGCAGGTGATGCTCGAAACGCTCGCGGTATTCGCGCATGCGCTTGGGCAGGTGGCTGGGCAGCAGGTTCATCGCCGCCTGCAGCACCCGGTCGGTCACCCCGCGCAGGCCGAAGCGTTCGAAGAAGCCGTCGATGCGGCTCTTCAGGGCGTAGGCGGCCGGCACCTTGGCGGTGCCGAACTTGTCGATCACCAGGAAGCTGTCCTTGCCGTACTTCTCGCCGATATCGAAGGCGGTGCGGTGGATATATTCGCCGGCGATCGGCAGGCGCGGCAGGTGGGTGAGCAGGTGGCGGCGCACCTCGGTGAGGTCGTGCGGGTCGTTGCTGCCGATATAGAACACCGTGCTCGGCTCCTTGGGGAAGGTGTCCAGGCGCACGGCGAACAGGCACAGCTTGCCGGCCGAGCCGGAGGCCTCGAACAGCCGCGAGGGGTCGGCGTTGAAGCGCGCCGGGGTGTCGGCATCGACGTCGCGCACGTGTTCGCCGTAGCGCGCGTCGGAAGCCTTGGCGGTCGCCTCGTTGCGGATCTGCTGCGGACCGTAGTCGCCGTTCTGCAGGCGGGTGAGGATTTCCTCGGGGTTGTCGCCCAGCTCGATGCCCAGGTGATTGACCAGCTGCAGCGTGCCGTCGTCCCGCACCTGGGCGTACAGCGCCAGCTCGGTGTAGGCCGGGCCGCGGCGCACCAGGGCGCCGCCGGAGTTGTTGCAGATGCCGCCGAGCACCGAGGCGCCGATGCAGGACGAGCCGATCACCGAATGCGGCTCGCGGTTCAGCGGCGCCAGCGCCTGCTCCAGGCGGTCGAGGGTGGCGCCGGGCAGGCACACCACCTGCTCGCCGTCGTTGATCAGCTGCACGCCGGCGATGCGCAGGGTGCTGATCAGCACGATCTCGCGGTCGTAGTCGTCGCCGTCCGGGGTCGAGCCGCCGGTCAGGCCGGTGTTGGCCGCCTGCATGATGACGATGCGGTCGGCCGCCACCGCCGCCTGCAGCACCCGCCATTGCTCCAGCAGCGAGCCGGGGCGCACCACCGCCAGGACGGCGCCCTGGCCGCTGCGGTGGCCCTTGCGAAAGCGCCGGGTGGCCTGCTCGTCGGTCAGCACGTGGGCCTCGCCCACCACCTGGCGCAGCTGCGCCAGCAGGGTGGCCGAGGCGACGCTTGCGATCCCCTGTGCGGCGCCCATGGCCTAGCGCTCCCTGACCAGCGAATCGCGGTTGATCTCGGCGATCGACTTGGCGCCGGTGAGCACCATGGCCACGCGCATTTCCTTCTCGATCAGCTCCAGCAGGTTGCTCACCCCGGCGCCGCCGGCGGTGGCCAGGGCGTAGACGAAGGCGCGGCCGAGCAGCACGCTGTCGGCGCCGAGGGCGAGCATGCGCACCACGTCCAGACCGGTGCGGATGCCGGAGTCGGCGAGGATCTTCAGCTCGCCCTTGACCGCATCGGCGATGGCCGGCAGGGCGCGGGCGCTGGACAGCACACCGTCGAGCTGGCGACCGCCGTGGTTGGACACCACTATGCCGTCGGCGCCGAACTTGACTGCGTCGCGGGCGTCGTCGGCGTCGAGGATGCCCTTGATCACCATCGGCCCTTCCCAGAAGTCGCGGATCCACTGCAGATCCTTCCAGGAAATCGACGGGTCGAAGTTGGCGCCCAGCCAGCCGATATAGTCGGCCAGGCCGGTGGGGTTGCCGCGGTAGGCGGAGATATTGCCCAGGTCGTGCGGCTTGCCCAGCAGGCCGACGTCGAGCGCCCAGCTCGGGTGGGTCATGGCCTGCAGCATGCGCCGCAGCGGCGCGTTGGGGCCGCTCATGCCGGAGTGGGCGTCGCGGTAGCGCGCCCCGGGCACCGGCATGTCGACGGTGAACACCAGGGTGCTGACGCCGGCGACCTTGGCCCGCTCCAGCACGTTCTTCATGAAGCCGCGGTCCTTCAGCACGTAGAGCTGGAACCACATGGGCCGGTCGATGGCCGGCGCCACCTCCTCGATCGGGCACACCGACACGGTGGACATCGTGAAGGGGATGCCCTTGGCCGCCGCCGCCTTGGCTGCCTGCACCTCGCCGCGCCGCGCGTACATGCCGGTCAGGCCGACCGGGGCCAGGGCCACCGGCATTGCCAGCTGCTCGCCGAACAGCTCGGTGGACAGATCCAGCGCCGACATGTCCTTGAGCACCCGCTGGCGCAGGGCGATGTCGGCCAGGTCGGCGACGTTGCGCCGCAGGGTGTGCTCGGCGTAGGCGCCGCCGTCGAGGTAGTGGAACAGGAAGGGCGGCAGCTTGCGCTGCGCAGCGGCGCGGTAGTCGGTGGAGGCAGAAATGATCATGAACTCATCCTGTGCTGAAAAGGGGGCGTGGGGCCGTAATACGCGCGCCCCGACGGGTCGGGGCGCGCGGGGCGGCGGCGGTCAGTGGGCGATCAGCGGGTCGCTGACGCCCAGGGCATAGATCGCCACCATCGCGATGACTCCAGTAAAGAACACGTAGTACAGGGTCGGCCAGATGGTCTTGCGCAGGGTGCAGCCCTCGCGGCCGAGCAGGCCGACCGTGGCCGAGGCCGCCACCACGTTGTGGATCGCCACCATGTTGCCGGCGGCGGCGCCGATGGCCTGCACGGCGACGATCAGCGCGCCGGAGATGCCCAGGCTGCTGGCCACGCCGAACTGGAACTGGCTGAACATCATGTTGCTCACCGTGTTGGAACCGGCGATGAAGGCGCCCAGGGCGCCGATGCTCGGCGCCAGCAGCGGGTAGATGCCGCCGACGCTGTCGGCCACCCAGCGCGCCATGAGGATCGGCATGCTGGCCAGCTCGGCGCCATTGACTCCGGAGTTGATCAGGATGCGCACCATCGGCACGGTGAACAGCAGCACGAAGCCGGCGCTGAGCAGCACGCTGGACGACTCCTTCACCGCGGCGGTGAGTTCGCGCAGCTTCATGCCGTGCAGGAAGAAGGTGGCCAGCACCACGGCGACCAGGATGCCGCCCGGCAGGTACAGCGGCTGGAAGTTGGCGCCGATGCCGGCCTCGCCGAGCAGGTCGGGGAAGTTCACCACCACCGCCTTGAGCGCGTTGCCGACTTCGGGGAACACCCGGCTGATCACCAGCAGCACGCCGACCAGCACGTAGGGCAGCCAGGCGCGCAGGGCGCTCATCGGCTTGGCGGTGAGCTCGTCCAGCTTCATCTCGACGCTGCCCAGCCATTCGCTCGGCCACTTGTCGGCCGGGGCGAAATCCCAGGTGGTCTTAGGTACCAGGAAGCCGAAGCGGGCAGCGCTGGTAACGATGGCCAGGCCGATCAGGCCGCCGAGCAGCGAGGGGAATTCCGGGCCGAGGAACACGCCGGTGGCGGCGTAGGGCAGGACGAAGGCGAGGCCGGCGAAGATCGCGAACGGCAGCACTTCCAGGCCGGCCTTCCAGCTTTTCTCCTGACCGAAGAAGCGGGTCAGCATCATCGCCATCACCAGCGGCATGACCACGCCGACCGTGGCATGGATGATCGCCACCTGGCTGGTGATCAGCTGCAGGAACTGCGCCCAGCTCGAGCCCTGCTCGAGCAGCTGCGCGCCGATGCTGGCGGTGTCCAGGCCGGTGTTGACGCCGACGATGATCGGCGTGCCGACCGCGCCGAAGGACACCGGCGTGCTCTGCACCAGCATGCCCATCAGCACCGCGGCCATGGCCGGGAAGCCGATGGCCACCAGCAGCGGCGCGGCGATGGCGGCCGGGGTGCCGAAGCCGGAGGCGCCCTCGATGAAGCAGCCGAACAGCCAGGCGATGATGATCGCCTGGATGCGCCGGTCGGGGCTGATGGTGGCGAACCCGGCGCGGATCGCGGTGATACCGCCGGAATGCTTGAGGGTGTTGAGCAGCAGGATGGCGCCGAAGATGATCCACAGCAGGCCGAGGGTGATCAGCAGGCCCTGCAGGGTCGAGGCCAGCACGCGGTTGAAGCTCATGTCCCAGGCGAACAGGCCGACCGCGGCAGTGATCAGGTAGACCAGCGGCATGGCGTGCTTGGCTGGCCAGCGCAGGCCGATCAGCAGCACGGCGGCCAGCAGGATGGGGGAGAACGCCAGCAGGGCGAGAATTCCGTTGGACATGGGGCTCACTCCGCGGCGAGGCGCACGCGGCGCAGTGGGGACGAAGCGGTGGCGGGCAGACGTGCGGCGCTATGGGGGTTCATGGCGTGACCTCGACGACTCGTTCTTGTTATCGGCATGGATTAATTGGTAAGACCAATTTACAAAGTTGCCGGCTCAGGTTAAAAGTCGATCAATGACCTGTCAAATCGTCGGGCTAAGACTTTGGTCGTAGAGGCTCGTCTTGTCCGCGTTCGGCCTGGGCGATAGGCTTGCGCCTCAGGGCCAGGCCTGCTGGTGGCCTGGTCAAACCAATGGAGAAGTTCGGGATGGAAGTAGGGCAGGTGCGGCAGCGCCGTTTATCGGACGATATCGTCGCGCAACTGGAAACCATGATTCTCGAAGGCACCCTGCGTGCCGGCGAGCGCCTGCCTGCCGAGCGCACCCTGGCCGAACAGTTCGGCGTGTCGCGCCCGTCGCTGCGCGAGGCGATCCAGAAGCTGGTGGCCAAGGGCCTGCTGGTCAGCCGCCAGGGCGGCGGCAACTACGTCGCCGAATCGCTCGGCTCCACCTTCAGCGACCCGCTGATGCAGCTGCTGGAAAACAAGGAGGACGCCCAGCGCGACCTGCTGGAGTTCCGCCACACCCTGGAAGGCTCCTGCGCCTACTACGCGGCCAAGCGCGCCACCGATATCGACCGCCAGCGCCTGACCGAGGCGTTCCAGGCGCTGCAGGACTGCTACACGCGGGTCGGCAAGGTCACCCGTGCCGAGGAGGGCGCCGCCGATGCGCGCTTCCACCTGGCCATCGCCGAGGCCAGCCACAATGCCGTGCTGCTGCACACAATCCGCGGTCTGTTCGACCTGCTCAAACGCAACGTGGTGACCAATATCGGCGGCATGTACGCCCAGCGCGAGGAGACTCGCGACATGCTGATCAGCCAGCACCGCGCGCTGTACGAGGCGATAGTCGAGGGCCGCGCCGAGGACGCCCGGGCGCTGTCGGATCGGCATATCGACTACGTGCAGGAAGTGCTGGCGGAAGTGCGGCTGGAGGCGCGCCGGGTGGAGCGGGCGCAGCGGCGCGGCGCGGTCAGGCCCTAGGGCGCCAGCGCACCGGCCTGGTGCTGCGGGCGTACAGGGGCGCGCGGCCTGGGCGGCGCCGCGACACCCTGCTGAGTGCTCAGTCGTCCTTGCCCTTGCTGCGCATGGCGCGCTGCACTTCGCGGTCGGCGTCGCGTTCCTTCTCGACATGGCGCTTGTCGAAGTCCTTCTTGCCCTTGGCCAGGGCGATCTCGCACTTGACCAGGTGCTGCTTCCAGTACAGCGACAGCGCCACGCAGGTGTAGCCCTTCTGCTGCACCGAGCCGAACAGCTTGTCCAGCTCGCGCTTGTTCAGCAGCAGCTTGCGGGTACGGGTCGGGTCGGCGATGACGTGGGTGCTGGCGGTCTGCAGCGGGGTGATGTGCGCCCCCATCAGCCAGGCCTCGTCGTCCTTGAGCAGCACGTAGCTGTCCACCAGCTGCGCCTTGCCGGCGCGCAGGCTCTTCACTTCCCAGCCGGACAGCACCAGGCCGGCCTCGAACTTGTGTTCGATGAAGTAGTCGTGCAGCGCCTTCTTGTTCAGCGCGATGGTGCCTTGGGGATGTTTCTTTTGCTTAGCCATAGGGCGCGCATTATAGGGAGTCGCCAACGCCTGCGCTATGGGCGGAGCCGGCGCCGAACTTGAGCCGATGCGGCGAATCTCCGACAATGCGCGATCTTTTTTCCCGCAGCATGGGTTTGGCCGCATATGGCGAACGACAAAGTCTCGATTCACGGTGCCTGGGCCAGTCGCTGGGTGTTCATCCTGGCGGCCACCGGCTCGGCGGTCGGCCTCGGCAATATCTGGAAGTTTCCCTATATGACCGGGGTCTACGGCGGCGGGGCCTTCGTCGTCATGTACCTGTTCTGCATCGCCTTGGTCGGCGTGCCGATCATGCTGGCCGAGACCCTGATCGGCCGCCGCGGCCGGCAGAGTCCGGTCAACGCCATGAAGAGCCTGGCCGTCGAGGCCGGCGCCTCGAAGCACTGGTCGCTGGCGGCGCTGGTGGGCATGGTCGCCGCGTTGCTGATCCTGTCGTTCTACAGCGTGGTGGCCGGCTGGTCGCTGGACTACATCCTGGGCATGGGCCGCGGCGATTTTACCGGGGTCACGGCCGACGGCGCCGGCGCCGCCTTCGGCGGTCTGACCGGCGATCCCTGGCGCCTGACCCTGTGGCACAGCCTGTTCATGCTGCTCACCGCCGTGGTCATCGCCAAGGGCGTGGTCGCCGGCCTGGAGCGCAGCCTGCGCATCATGATGCCGCTGCTGTTCGTCCTGCTGCTGGTGCTGCTGGGTTACAGCTTCACCACCGGACACTTCTGGCAGGGCTTCGACTTCCTCTTCCATTTCGATCCGAGCAAGGTGCAGGACGGCATCCTCGCCGCCATGGGCCACGCCTTCTTCACCCTCAGCGTCGGCGTCGGTTCGATCATGGTTTACGGCGCCTACATGCCGAAGCGGGCCTCGATCGGTGCCACGGTGCTCACCGTCGGCCTGCTCGACACCCTGGTGGCGCTGACCGCCGGGCTGGCGCTGTTTCCCATCGTCTTCGCCGCCGGCCTGGAGCCGGGCGGTGGTCCGGGCCTGATGTTCGTCACCCTGCCCATTGCCTTCGGCAATATCGCCTTCGGCCAGGTCATGGGGCTGATCTTCTTCGTGCTGGTGGCGGTGGCGGCCTGGAGTTCGTCGATCTCCATGCTCGAGCCGGCGGTGGCCTACTTCGTCGAGAAGACCGCGCGCAGCCGCGCGCAGGTGACCGCCGTGCTGGCGCTGCTGTGCTGGCTGGTGGGCATGGGCACCGTGCTGTCGTTCAACCTCTGGGCCGAGGCCAAGTTCTTCGTCTTCGCCGATGACGGTTTCCACCTGCTGCAGTGGGGCGCCGAGGGCGGCAAGACCTTCTTCGACAGCATCGACTACCTCACCAGCCGCATCCTGCTGCCGCTGGGCGGGCTGTCCTTCGCCCTGTTCGCCGGCTGGGGGCTGAGCCGTGATGCGGTGCGCGAAGAGCTGGCGATCAGAAGTCCGCTGCTGTTCAATCTGGCCCTCTGGCTGATTCGCGTCGTGGCGCCGATCGGCGTGCTGATCGTCTTTGTCGCGGAGCTGAGCAAATAAATGACCACGCGCATCCAACGCTCGGCGCTGCTGCCCTATCCGGCGCAGGCACTGTTCGACCTGGTCAACGACGTGGCCAGCTATCCCGAGTTCCTGCCCTGGTGCCGCGCCAGCCAGGTGCTGGAGGTCAGCGAGGTCCATATGCTGGCCAGCCTGGAGGTGGCCAAGGGCAGCCTCAGCCAGCGCTTCGTCACCCGCAACACGCTGCAGCCCGGGCAGCGCATCGAGATGAACCTGCAGGAGGGCCCGTTCACCCGCCTGCACGGCGTTTGGGAGTTCAAGGCGCTCGGCGATAAGGCCTGCAAGATCAGCCTGGACCTCTCCTTCGACTATGCCGGCCCGCTGGTGCGCGCTACCCTGGGGCCTCTGTTCAACCAGGCGACCAACACCCTGGTCGACGCCTTTTGCCAAAGGGCCAAGCAGCTGTATGGATAAGCGCAACATCGCCATCGAAGTGGTCTACGCCCTGGCCGACAAGCAGAAGCTGTTGCGCCTGTCGGTGCCGGCCGGCACCACGGTGCGCGAGGCGGCGCTGCTCTCGGGCATGCGGCAGCATTTTCCCGGCCTCGACCTGCAGCAGGCGCCGCTGGGCATCTTCGGCAAGGCGGTGGCCAAGCCCGAGGAGCGGGTGCTGGAGGAGGGCGAACGGGTGGAAATCTACCGGCCGCTGATCGCCGACCCCAAGGAAGTGCGCAAACAGCGTGCGGCCAAGGCCAAGGCGAAAGACGACGAGTCGAGCTGAGCGCCAGACATGAAAAAGCCCGGATCGCTCCGGGCTTTTTCATGTCTGGGTGTTACTGCGGATCGGTATCCAGTGGCTCCGGTACCGGTACCGGTACGGTCTCCACCTGGTCCACTTCGCGCTGGATCTGCTCCAGTAGCGAGCCCGGTGCGGGCGGGGTGTCGTCCTGCTGCTGCGGCTGGGCTTGCGGGGTGGTCACGCCGCTGTCCTCGCCGAGAATCGCCTGGTCGCGGCTGACGCCGGGCATGAAGTCGCCGGCCAGGCCGACCAGTTGATCGTTGCCGTCGAACACCAGGCTGACGCGCTCCTGCAGGCGCTGAGTGCCACCCGGCTGGATGCTGTAGAGGTAGTCCCAGCGGTCGGCGTGGAAGGTGTCGGTGATTAGCGGATTGCCCATGATAAACCGCACTTGGCGTCGGGTCATTCCCGGGCGCAGCTGGTCTATCATGTCCTGTGTTACGACATTGCCCTGTTGGATGTCGATCTTGTAAACCCCGGGGAATGAACAACCGGCGAGTGCGAAGAGCCCGGTCAGCGACAGGCTGGTCAGCAAGAGCTTGGTTTTTTGCATCGGAGGGTGACTTCCACTATCTTGGGCAACTTGAACCCCGGATCATACCCGTATTGAAGGGTGCTGCGAAGCAGCATCCATGAGAAAGCAGACCATGGTTGAAAATAGCGAACTGCGCAAAGCTGGACTGAAAGTGACTCTGCCACGGGTGAAAATCCTGCAGATGCTCGACAACGCCGAGCACCGTCACATGAGTGCGGAAGACGTCTACAAGGCGCTGATGGAAGCCGGCGAAGACGTCGGCCTGGCCACCGTGTACCGCGTGCTGACCCAGTTCGAAGCGGCCGGCCTGGTGGTGCGCCACAACTTCGACGGCGGTCACGCTGTGTTCGAGCTGGCCGACAGCGGCCACCACGACCATATGGTCTGCGTGGATTCCGGCGAAGTGATCGAGTTCTTCGATGCGGAGATCGAGAAGCGCCAGAAGGAGATCGTCAAGGAGCACGGTTTCGAGCTGGTGGATCACAATCTGGTGCTGTACGTGCGCAAGAAGAGCTGATGCTTCTGCTGCAATGAAAAAGGCGATCCGAGGGTCGCCTTTTTGCTTTTCGGTTTTCCGTCGTCCGGATGAAGGCCGGCGGGCCATGCCGAGCATTGCCGGATCGCATCCGGGCCAGGCTCCGCTTAGGCGGCCTGGGCCTTGCTCACCATCTTGCGCGCGTGGGCCAGGGATTCCTTGGTCAGATCGACGCCGCCGAGCATGCGCGCGATTTCCTCGATACGGCCGTCGTTGTCCAGCTTGCTCACCGCCGTGGCAGTGGCGTCCTCGTCGCGGCGCTTGTGCACGAACAGGTGCTGATGGCCCTGCGCGGCCACCTGCGGCAGGTGGGTGACGCACAGCACCTGGCCGCGTTCGCCGAGGCGACGCAGCAGCTGGCCGACCACTTCGGCGGTGGGGCCGCCGATACCGACGTCCACTTCGTCGAACACCAGGGTCGGCACGCGCGAGGTCTGCGCGGTGATCACCTGTATTGCCAGGCTGATGCGCGACAGTTCGCCGCCCGAGGCCACCTTGGCCAGCGCACGCAGCGGCTGGCCGGGGTTGGCGCTGGCCAGGAACTCCACGCTCTCCAGGCCGCCGGCCTGCGGCTCGTCGCTGTCCAGCGGTTGCAGCTGGATGCTGAAACGCCCGCCGGGCATGCCCAGCGCCTGCATCTCCTGCTCCACCGCGGCGCTCAGGCGTGCGGCGGCCTGGGCGCGCAGGGCGCTGAGTTCTTCGGCCTTTTCCCGGTAGTGGCGGGCGTAGGCGGCCAGCTCCTCGGCCAGGCGTTCGCCGGCCTGGTCGTCGGCGTTCAGCCCTTCCAGCTCCTCGAACAGCTGCTGCTGCAGGCCGGCCAGTTCGCCGGGCTGGATGCGGTGTTTGCGCGCCAGGGTGTAGATGCTGTCCAGGCGTTCTTCCAGGTATTGCTGGCGCTCGGGGTCGGCGTCGAAGTGATCGAGGAAGCGGTTCAGCTCGCCGACCGCTTCTTCCACCTGGATCTGTGCGCTGGCCAGCAGGTTGCTGGCTTCGCCGAGGGCGCCGCCCTGGCCGGCGAAGCCGCCGAGACGATTGAGGCTAGCGGTTAGTGCCGACAGCACGTTGCCGGCATCGCTCTCGCTGCACAGCTCCAGCACCTGACGGCAGGCGCCGAGCAGAGCTTCGGCGTTGCTCAGGGCCTTGTGCTCCTGTTCCAACTGCTCCAGCTCGTGCTCGCCCAGGGCCAGGTTGTCCAGTTCTTCCAGCTGGTAGCTGAGCAATTGATGGCGGGCGCGCTGCTCGTCGCCCTGGCTGGAAACGCGCTGCAGCTCGTTGCGCGCCTGTTTCCAGCGCTGCGCGGCCAGTTGCACCTGGCGCGCCAGCTCCTGGCTGGCGGCGTATTCGTCGAGCAGGCGGCGATGGGTGTCGGTCTTCAGCAGCGACTGGTGCTCGTGCTGGCTGTGGATGTCGATCAGCAGCTCGCCGAGGGCCTTGAGGTCGCCCTGCGGACAGGGGCTGCCGTTGATGTAGCCGCGCGAGCGGCCCTCGGCGGTGATCACCCGGCGCAGGATGCAGGGGCCGTCGTGGTCCAGGTCGCGTTCGGCGAGCCAGGCGCGGGCTTCGGCGATGTCGCTCAGGTCGAAGCTGGCGAGGATGTCCGCCTTGTCGCTGCCGGGGCGCACCACGCCGCTGTCGGCGCGGTCGCCCAGGCACAGGCCGAGGGCGTCGAGCATGATCGACTTGCCGGCGCCGGTCTCGCCGCTGATGGCGCTCATGCCGCGGTCCAGCTCGAGATCGAGGTGGTCGACGATGGCGTAGTTGTGAATGGACAGGTGCACCAGCATGGCGAACGCTCCCGAAGTGAAGTCTGGTTATTTATACAGTGTTTTTTCTTTTCCTGACAATCCTCCCTATCGCCCCTTGAAAGCTGGGGATTTGGCTCCATATAGGCGGGCAGGTGCGCGAGTCGAGTTCGCGCCGGTTTATTCGAGAGGAGAGAGGCATGGCTGACGAACAGACCCTGGATACGCAGAACCCCGAGGCGCAGGCGGCTGAGGCCGCGGCGGCGGGCGACGACCTGGCTGCTCGCGTGCAAACGCTGGAAGAGCAACTGGCCGCTGCGCAGGATCAGTCGCTGCGCATGGCTGCCGACCTGCAGAACGTGCGCCGCCGCGCCGAGCAGGACGTGGAGAAGGCGCACAAGTTCGCCCTGGAAAAATTCGCCAACGACTTGCTGCCGGTGGTCGACAGCCTGGAGCGCGGCCTGGAGCTGTCCAGCCCGGACGACGAGGCGATCAAGGCGGTGCGCGAAGGCATGCAGCTGACCCTCAAGCTGTTCCACGACACCCTGGCGCGCTACCAGCTGGAGGCCATTGATCCGCACGGCGCGCCGTTCAACCCGGAACACCACCAGGCCATGGCCATGGAGGAGAGCATCCACGCCGAGCCCAACTCGGTGCTCAAGGTGTTCCAGAAGGGCTATCTGCTCAACGGTCGCCTGCTGCGTCCGGCCATGGTCGTGGTCAGTAAGGCGCCGCTGACGCCGCCGCCGTCCATCGACGAGCAGGCTTGAAATCCGCCGCGCCGTCCCCATTTCTAAGTCAAGCGTTTTAGTGCTACCGCCGCCGGCGAAACCAGGCGACGGAAAAATCAAAGTTTCGGGAGAACATTCATGGGCAAAATCATCGGTATCGACCTGGGGACCACCAACTCCTGCGTCTCCATTCTGGAAAACGGCAACGTCAAGGTGATCGAGAACGCCGAAGGCGCGCGCACCACGCCGTCGATCATCGCTTACGCCAACGATGGCGAAATCCTCGTCGGCCAGTCGGCCAAGCGCCAGGCGGTGACCAACCCGCACAACACCCTGTACGCGGTGAAGCGTCTGATCGGCCGCCGCTTCGACGAAGAAGTGGTGCAGAAAGACATCCAGATGGTGCCGTACAAGATCGTCAAGGCCGACAACAACGACGCCTGGGTCGAGGTCAATGGCCAGAAGATGGCACCGCCGCAGATCAGCGCCGAAGTGCTGAAGAAGATGAAGAAGACCGCCGAGGACTACCTGGGCGAGCCGGTGACCGAGGCCGTCATCACCGTTCCGGCCTACTTCAACGACAGCCAGCGCCAGGCCACCAAGGACGCCGGCCGCATCGCCGGTCTCGACGTCAAGCGCATCATCAACGAGCCGACCGCGGCGGCGCTGGCCTATGGCATGGACAAGGCCAAGGGCGACCACACCGTGATCGTCTATGACCTGGGTGGCGGTACCTTCGACGTGTCGGTGATCGAGATCGCCGAAGTCGACGGCGAGCACCAGTTCGAGGTGCTGGCCACCAACGGCGACACTTTCCTCGGCGGCGAGGACTTCGACATTCGCCTGATCGACTACCTGGTCGACGAGTTCAAGAAAGAAACCGGCATGAACCTCAAGGGCGACCCGCTGGCCATGCAGCGCCTGAAGGAAGCCGCGGAGAAGGCCAAGATCGAGCTGTCCTCCAGTCAGTCGACCGACGTCAACCTGCCGTATATCACCGCCGATGCCACAGGGCCCAAGCACCTCAACGTGAAGATCTCCCGCGCCAAGCTGGAGTCGCTGGTCGAGGACCTGGTGCAGCGCACCATCGAGCCGTGCCGCATCGCGCTGAAGGACGCCGGTATCGACGTGGCCAAGATCGACGACGTGATCCTGGTCGGCGGTCAGACCCGCATGCCGCTGGTGCAGAAGACCGTCGCCGAATTCTTCGGCAAGGAAGCACGCAAGGACGTCAACCCGGACGAAGCCGTGGCCATGGGCGCCGCCATTCAGGGTGCGGTATTGGCCGGCGACGTCAAGGACGTGCTGCTGCTCGACGTCAGCCCGCTGACCCTGGGTATCGAGACCATGGGCGGGGTGATGACCGCGCTGATCGAGAAGAACACCACCATCCCGACCAAGAAGTCGCAGGTGTTCTCCACCGCCGACGACAACCAGAGCGCCGTGACCATTCACGTGCTGCAGGGCGAGCGCAAGCAGGCCGCGCAGAACAAGTCGCTGGGCAAGTTCGACCTGGCCGAGATTCCGCCGGCGCCGCGCGGTGTGCCGCAGATCGAAGTGACCTTCGACATCGACGCCAACGGCATCCTCCACGTGTCCGCCAAGGACAAGGCCACCGGCAAGCAGCAGTCCATCGTGATCAAGGCCAACTCCGGCCTGTCCGAGGACGAGATCGAGCAGATGATCCGCGACGCCGAGGCCAACGCCGAGGAAGACCGCAAGTTCGAGGAGCTGGCCACCGCGCGCAACCAGGGCGATCAGCTGGTGCACGCCACCCGCAAGATGCTCACCGAGGCCGGCGACAAGGCTGACGCCTCCGAGAAAGCGGCCATCGAGAAAGCCATCGGCGATCTGGAAGTCGCGCTCAAGGGTGACGACAAGGCCGCCATCGAGGCCAAGATGAACGCCCTGTCCGAGGCCACCACGCCGCTGGCGCAGAAGATGTACGCCGAGCAGCCGCAGGCCGGCGCCGCCCAGCCGGGTGACGGCGATGCCAAGGGCGCCGCCGACGACGTGGTCGACGCCGAGTTCGAAGAGGTCAAGGAGAACAAGTAAGGGCTGCGGTTCGCACGCGAACCGCCCCTGCTTTCGCTCCACCGTCGCCTGGCGACGGGCAGGATTCGCCGCGCGGGAGCCCTCTCCCGCGTCGGCGTATCTGAAGCTCACGAATCTGAGAGTGCAGCACGACTATGGCAAAACGAGACTATTACGAAGTCCTGGGTGTGGAGCGCGGCGCCAGCGAGGCCGAGCTGAAGAAGGCCTACCGGCGCCTGGCGATGAAGTACCACCCGGACCGCAACCCGGACGACAAGGGCGCCGAGGAGAAATTCAAGGAGGCCAACGAGGCCTACGAAGTGCTCTCCGACGCCGGCAAGCGTTCGGCCTATGACCAGTACGGTCATGCCGGCGTCGACCCGCAGATGGGCGGCGGCGGTGGCGCCGGTTTCGGCGGCGCCAACTTCTCCGACATCTTCGGCGACGTGTTCAGCGACTTCTTCGGCGGCGCCCGCGGCGGTTCGCGCGGTGGCGCCCAGCGCGGCTCGGATCTGCGCTACACCCTGGAGCTGGACCTGGAAGAGGCGGTGCGCGGCACCACCGTGACCATTCGCGTGCCGACCCTGGTCGGCTGCAAGACCTGCGATGGTTCGGGCGCGAAGAAGGGCACCAGTCCGGTGACCTGTACCACCTGCGGCGGTATCGGCCAGGTGCGCATGCAGCAGGGCTTCTTCTCGGTGCAGCAGACCTGCCCGCGCTGCCATGGCAGCGGCAAGATGATCACCGACCCCTGCGGCAGCTGCCACGGCCAGGGCCGGGTGGAAGAGAGCAAGACCCTGTCGGTCAAGGTGCCGCCGGGCGTCGACACCGGCGACCGCATCCGCCTGTCCGGCGAGGGCGAGGCGGGTTCCCATGGCGGGCCGGCCGGCGATCTCTACGTGGTGGTCAACGTGCGCGAGCACGCGATCTTCCAGCGCGACGGCAAGCACCTGTACTGCGAGGTGCCGATCAGCTTCGCCGACGCGGCGCTGGGCGGCGAGTTGGAAGTGCCGACCCTCGATGGCCGGGTCAAGCTGAAGATCCCCGAAGGTACCCAGACCGGCAAGCTGTTCCGTCTGCGCGGCAAGGGCGTGGCGCCGGTACGCGGCGGTGCGGCGGGCGACCTGATGTGCCGGGTGGCGGTGGAAACCCCGGTCAACCTGAACAAGCGCCAGCGCGAGCTGCTCGACGAGTTCCGCAAGTCGCTGCAGGGCGACGACTCCCACTCGCCCAAGGCCAGTGGCTGGTTCGAAGGCGTCAAGCGCTTCTTCGGCGACGTATAAAACCCTGGCCTCAGGCTGCAGGCATGGCTTGCAGCTTGAGGTTTGCAGCTTGGAGCTGATGCTATGCAACGTATTGCAGTGATGGGCGCCGCCGGGCGCATGGGCAAGACCCTGATCGAAGCCGTGCGCCAGGCCGAGGGTGCGCAGCTGACTGCCGCCATCGACCGCCCGGACAGCAGCCTGATCGGCGTCGATGCCGGCGAACTGGTCGGCCTGGGCAAGATCGGCGTGGCGCTGGTCGACGATCTCGCCGCCGCGACCGCCGAGTTCGACGTGTTGATCGACTTCACCCACCCCTCGGTGACCCTGAAGAACCTGGAAATCTGCCGCGCCGCCGGCAAGGCCATGGTGATCGGCACCACCGGCTTCACCGCGGAAGAGAAGCAGCTGCTGAGCGAGGCGGCCAAGCAGATTCCCATCGTCTTCGCCGCCAACTTCAGCGTCGGCGTCAACCTCTGCCTGAAGCTGCTGGACACCGCCGCTCGCGTGCTGGGAAACGATGTCGATATCGAGATCATCGAGGCCCACCACCGGCACAAGGTCGACGCGCCGTCCGGCACCGCGCTGCGCATGGGTGAAGTGGTGGCCGATGCCCTCGGCCGCGACCTGCAGAAGGTCGCGGTGTACGGTCGCGAAGGCCAGACCGGCGCCCGCGCGCGCGCGACCATCGGCTTCGCCACCGTGCGTGCCGGCGACGTGGTCGGCGACCACACCGTGCTGTTCGCCGCCGACGGCGAACGGGTGGAGATCACCCACAAGGCTTCCAGTCGCATGACCTTCGCCAAGGGCGCGGTGCGTTCGGCGCTGTGGCTGCAAAAGCGCCAGCCAGGGCTTTATGACATGCAGGATGTGCTGGAGCTGCGCTGAGGCAGGATGTCGCATGGCAGTGGATTTATGTCCGCTCGCCATCTTGCGGTGGACCGAAAAGGCCTTTTCCTGTAAGCTTCCCGCTTTAGTGTGTCCACTAAAAGTTACGCAGAAATGGCTCTGATAAAAAAGCGGGATGACCTTCACACGTCATCCCGCTTTTTTACAATCTGCGTTTGCTTCAAGCCTTGATCGAGACGGAGGTCTTCTTGACTAAGCCAGCCCCTAAACCCGCCATTCTGGCCCTCGCTGACGGCAGCATCTTTCGCGGCGAATCCATCGGGGCCGATGGCCAGACCATCGGAGAGGTGGTGTTCAACACCGCCATGACCGGCTATCAGGAAATCCTCACCGATCCTTCCTATGCCCAGCAGATCGTCACCCTGACCTACCCGCATATCGGCAACACCGGCACCACGCCGGAGGACGCCGAGTCCAACCGCGTCTGGGCCGCCGGCCTGATCATCCGCGATCTGCCGCTGATCTCCAGCAACTGGCGCGACAAGCAGCCGCTGGACGAATACCTCAAGGAAAACGGCACCGTCGCCATCGCCGGCATCGACACCCGCCGCCTGACCCGCATCCTGCGTGAGAAGGGCTCGCAGAACGGCTGCATCCTGGTGGGCGAAGGCGCCACCGAGGAAAAGGCGCTGGAGCTGGCGCGCAGCTTCCCGGGCCTCAAGGGCATGGACCTGGCCAAGGTGGTCAGCTGCGAGCAGCCCTACGAGTGGCGCTCCAGCGTGTGGAACCTGGACAGCGACAGCCACCCGGAAATCGCCGCGGCCGAACTGCCGTACCACGTGGTCGCCTACGACTACGGCGTCAAGCTGAACATCCTGCGCATGCTGGTCGCCCGCGGCTGCCGCCTGACCGTGGTGCCGGCGCAGACCCCGGCCAAGGACGTGCTGGCGCTGAACCCGGACGGCGTGTTCCTCTCCAACGGCCCCGGCGACCCCGAGCCCTGCGACTACGCCATCGCCGCGATCAAGGAAATCCTCGAGACCGAGATTCCGGTGTTCGGCATCTGCCTCGGCCACCAGCTGCTGGCCCTGGCCTCCGGCGCCAAGACCCTGAAGATGGGCCACGGCCACCACGGCGCCAACCACCCGGTGCAGGATCTGGATTCCGGCGTGGTGATGATCACCAGCCAGAACCACGGTTTCGCCGTGGACGAGAACAGCCTGCCGAGCAACCTGCGGCCGATCCACAAGTCGTTGTTCGATGGCACCCTGCAGGGCATCGAGCGTACCGACAAGGTGGCGTTCAGCTTCCAGGGCCACCCGGAAGCCAGCCCCGGCCCGCACGACGTGGCCCCGCTGTTCGACCGCTTCATCTCCGCCATGGCGGCCCGTCGCTGATCGCTGAGTCCAGGAATTCGAGAGTTACCCCATGCCAAAACGTACAGATATCAAAAGCATCCTGATCCTCGGCGCCGGCCCCATCGTCATCGGCCAGGCGTGCGAGTTCGACTACTCCGGCGCCCAGGCCTGCAAGGCGCTGAAGGAAGAAGGTTTCCGCGTCATCCTGGTGAACTCCAACCCGGCCACCATCATGACCGACCCGTCGATGGCCGACGCCACCTACATCGAGCCGATCAAGTGGGCCACCGTGGCCAAGATCATCGAGAAGGAGCGCCCGGACGCCCTGCTGCCGACCATGGGCGGCCAGACCGCGCTGAACTGCGCCCTGGACCTGGAGCGCCACGGCGTGCTGGAGAAGTTCGGCGTCGAGATGATCGGTGCCAACGCCGACACCATCGACAAGGCCGAAGACCGCTCGCGCTTCGACAAGGCGATGAAATCCATCGGCCTGGCCTGCCCGCGCTCCGGTATCGCCCACAGCATGGAAGAAGCCTACGGCGTGCTGGAGATGGTGGGCTTCCCCTGCATCATCCGGCCGAGCTTCACCATGGGTGGCACCGGCGGTGGCATCGCCTACAACCGCGAGGAATTCGAGGAAATCTGCGCCCGTGGTCTGGATCTGTCGCCGACCAACGAGCTGCTGATCGACGAATCGCTGATCGGCTGGAAGGAATACGAGATGGAGGTGGTCCGCGACAAGAAGGACAACTGCATCATCGTCTGCTCCATCGAGAACTTCGACCCGATGGGCGTGCACACCGGCGACTCCATCACCGTCGCGCCGGCGCAGACCCTGACCGACAAGGAATACCAGATCATGCGCAACGCCTCGCTGGCGGTGCTGCGCGAGATCGGCGTGGAAACCGGCGGCTCCAACGTGCAGTTCGGCATCTGCCCGAATACCGGGCGCATGGTGGTGATCGAGATGAACCCGCGCGTGTCGCGCTCCTCGGCGCTGGCCTCCAAGGCCACGGGTTTCCCGATCGCCAAGATCGCCGCCAAGCTGGCCGTCGGTTACACCCTCGACGAGCTCTCCAACGACATCACCGGCGGGCGCACCCCGGCATCCTTCGAGCCGGCCATCGACTACGTCGTGACCAAGATTCCGCGTTTCGCCTTCGAGAAGTTCCCCAAGGCCGACGCCCGCCTGACCACCCAGATGAAGTCCGTGGGTGAAGTCATGGCCATCGGCCGTACCTTCCAGGAGTCGGTGCAGAAAGCCCTGCGCGGCCTGGAAGTGGGCGTTGCCGGCTTCGATCCGAAGCTCGACCTCCATGACCCGGAAGCCGAAAGCACCCTGCGTCGCGAGCTGACCGTGCCTAGCGCCGACCGCATCTGGTACGTGGCCGATGCCTTCCGCGCCGGCAAGAGCGTCGCCGAAGTGTTCGAGCTGACCCGCATCGACGAGTGGTTCCTGGTGCAGATCGAGGATCTGGTAAGGGAAGAGGAGAAGGTCAAGACCCTCGGTCTGTCCGCCATCGACTACGAGCTGATGTTCAAGCTCAAGCGCAAGGGCTTCTCCGACGCGCGCCTGGCCAAGCTGCTCGGCGTCTCCGAGAAGAGCCTGCGCGCCCATCGCCACAAGCTGAAGGTGCTGCCGGTGTACAAGCGCGTGGACACCTGCGCCGCCGAATTCGCCACCGACACCGCCTACATGTACTCGACCTACGAGGAAGAGTGCGAAGCCGCGCCGTCGACCCGCGACAAGATCATGATCCTCGGCGGCGGTCCCAATCGCATCGGCCAGGGCATCGAGTTCGACTACTGCTGCGTGCACGCGGCGCTGGCCATGCGTGAAGACGGTTACGAGACCATCATGGTCAACTGCAACCCGGAAACCGTTTCCACCGACTACGACACCTCCGACCGCCTGTACTTCGAGCCGGTGACCCTGGAGGACGTGCTGGAAATCGTCCGCGTCGAGCAGCCCAAGGGCGTGATCGTGCAGTACGGCGGCCAGACCCCGCTGAAGATCTGCCGCGCCCTGGAAGAGGCCGGCGTGCCGATCATCGGTACCAGCCCCGAGGCCATCGACCGCGCCGAAGACCGCGAGCGCTTCCAGCAGATGGTCCAGCGCCTCGGCCTGCGCCAGCCGGCCAACGCCACCGCGCGCAGCGAGGACGAGGCCCTGGCCCTGTCCAAGGGCATCGGTTACCCGATGGTGGTGCGTCCGTCCTACGTGCTGGGCGGCCGGGCCATGGAAATCGTCTACCAGGAAGAAGAGCTCAAGCGCTATATGCGCGAGGCCGTCAAGGTCTCCAACGACAGCCCGGTGCTGCTGGATCGCTTCCTCAACTGCGCCATCGAGGTGGACGTGGATGCGGTGTGCGACGGCGAGACCGTGGTGATCGGCGCCATCATGCAGCACATCGAGCAGGCCGGCGTGCACTCCGGTGACTCCGCCTGCTCGCTGCCGCCGTACTCGCTGCCGGCGCACATCCAGGACGAGATCCGCGAGCAGGTCAAGAAGATGGCCCTGGAGCTCGGCGTGGTCGGCCTGATGAACGTGCAGATGGCCGTGCAGGGCGAGGACATCTACGTCATCGAAGTGAACCCGCGCGCCTCGCGTACCGTGCCGTTCGTCTCCAAGTGCGTCGGTGAGTCCCTGGCCAAGGTGGCCGCTCGGGTCATGGCCGGCAAGAGCCTGGGCGAGGTCGGCTACACCAAGGAAATCATCCCGCCGTTCTTCAGCGTCAAGGAAGCGGTGTTCCCCTTCGCCAAGTTCCCGGGCGTCGACCCCATCCTCGGCCCGGAAATGAAGTCCACCGGTGAAGTCATGGGCGTCGGCGACAGCTTCGGCGAGGCCTTCGCCAAGGCCCAGCTGGGCGCCAGCGAGATCCTGCCGAACTCCGGCTGCGCCTTTATCAGCGTGCGCGAAGATGACAAGCCGGAAGCCGTGCAGGTCGCCCGCGACCTGGTGGCACTGGGCTTCGAGGTGGTCGCCACCGCCGGTACCGCCAAGGTGATCGAGGCCGCCGGGCTGCCGGTGCGTCGGGTCAACAAGGTTACCGAAGGTCGTCCGCACGTGGTCGACATGATCAAGAACGACGAAGTCACCCTGATCATCAACACCACCGAGGGGCGTCAGTCCATCGCTGACTCCTACTCAATCCGTCGTAACGCTCTGCAGCACAAGATCTACTGCACCACCACCATCGCGGCGGGGCAGGCGGTCTGCGAGGCGCTCAAGTTCGGTCCCGAGAAGACCGTGCGCCGGCTGCAGGATCTGCATGCAGGAATCAAGGCATGAATAAATACCCCATGACCGTCCAGGGTGCGCGCGCCCTGGAAGAGGAGCTGGCGCACCTGACCAAGGTGCTGCGCCCGCAGCTCAGCCAGGCCATCGGCGAGGCGCGCGAGCTGGGCGACCTCAAGGAAAACGCCGAATACCATGCCGCGCGCGAGCAGCAGGGCATGGTCGAGGCGCGTATCCGTGACATCGAAGGCCGCCTGCAGAATGCGGTGATCATCGACGTCACCAGCATCGCCCACACCGGCAAGGTGATCTTCGGCACCACGGTGGAAATCGCCAACGTCGAGACCGACGAAAGCGTGACCTACCAGATCGTCGGCGAGGACGAGGCCGACATCAAGCAGGGCAAGATCTCCGTCGGCTCGCCCATCGCCCGCGCCCTGGTGGGCAAGGAAGAGGGCGACGTGGTGACCGTGCAGACGCCCAGCGGCCTGATCGAGTACGAGATTGTCGAAGTCCGCCACCTATAAGCTGAGCCAGTCGTCGCGGGCCGGCGCCGTCAGCTGGCAGCTGGCCCAGACGCTCTGGGTCGGTGGCCTGTGGTTGCTGCAGTTCGTCATCCTGCCGGCCATCGGCCAGCTCGGCCTGGCGCCGCTGCTGGTCGAGGAGATCGCCACGCGGCTGGTGCCGCTGCTGGTGGGGATGACTGCCGTTTGCGTCGGCGTGCAGGTGGTGGCGCTGCTGCGCGGCGAGGGGCTGGTCAGCCTCTGGCGCGACTTGCGCGGTCAGCTGCTGCTGACCGTGGCGGTCATGGCGCTGAGTTATGGCGTGGTGCTGCGCTACTGGCCGGAGGCCGGGCAGTGGCTACGCTTCAGCTACCTGGTGATGGCATTCTGCGGGCTGCTGCTGGTGCTGCAGCCCGTGCCGGGGCAAACGCGCGGGGCTTGATGCCGCGGCTCAGCCCTGGTGACGAATCACGTTGGACAGGTTGCGGTTCGGCTTGGGGTTCTTGCGATAGAGCAGGGCCATCTTGCCGATCACCTGTACCAGTTCGGCCCGACCGCTCTGACACAGCGCCTCGATGGCGGCCAGGCGGTCTTCGCGCTCGGCGACGCGCAGCTGCACCTTGATCAGTTCATGATCGTTCAGGGCGCGCTCCAATTCGGCCAGCACGCCTTCGGTCAAACCGTTGTCGGCCACGATCAATACAGGTTTCAGGTGGTGGCCGATAGATTTGAACTGTTTCTTCTGCTCTTGAGTGAGCGGCATAATCTGACCCCTAAGTTCGGTCTGGAAAAACGGCGCCTATCTTACCCGAGCCGGCGCGGTTATTCATGACCCGTTAAATCCGAGGTTTTGCGTGGCCCGTTCCAAGACCAGCCAGCGTTGGCTGAAAGAACATTTCGACGATCCCTACGTGAAGATGGCGCAGAAGGACGGCTATCGTTCGCGCGCCAGCTACAAGCTGCTGGAGATCCAGGACAAGGACCGCATCCTGCGCCCGGGCATGACCGTGGTCGACCTGGGCGCCGCCCCCGGCGGCTGGTCGCAGGTGACCAGTCGGGTGATCGGCGACAAAGGTCAGCTGATCGCCTCCGATATCCTGGAGATGGACGCCATTCCCGACGTTGCCTTCATCCAGGGCGACTTCACCGACGATGCGGTGTTCGCGCGGATTCTCGAAGCCATCGGGGAAAACCCGGTGGACCTTGTGATTTCCGACATGGCCCCCAATATGAGTGGGGTGAGAACCGCCGATCAGGCGCGCGCCATGTACCTGTGCGAGCTGGCGCTGGATCTGGCCGGGCGCGTGCTGCGTCCGGGCGGCGATTTTCTGATCAAGATTTTCCAGGGCGAAGGTTTCGACGCCTACCACAAGCAGGTGCGCGAGACGTTCGACAAGGTGCAGATGCGCAAGCCGCTGTCGTCGCGCGATCGCTCCCGCGAGCAGTACCTGCTGGCCCGCGGATTTCGCGGGGTCTAGGGTGAAACCGGCGCGCCCGGAGCGGGTCTCAATGTTAGAGACCTAATAAAGGGTTACAGACGGTGCCTGCCAGATGCGGGCGTTTGGTGTAAGTTAGGTCGGTATATCACTGGTCGTCATGGGAAGCCTGCTTCGCCACGAGGCCTGCTTCAGAGGGTAGCTAATTGAACGACATGGCAAAGAACCTGATCCTGTGGCTGATCATCGCGGCCGTATTGGTCACCGTGATGAACAACTTCTCCAGCCCGAGCGAGCCACAGACCCTGAGCTACTCGCAGTTCATCGAGCAGGTCAAGGAGGGGCGCGTCGAGCGCGTCACCGTCGACGGTTTCGTGATCACCGGCAAGCGCACCGACGGCGAAGGCTTCAAGACCATTCGTCCGGCGATCCAGGACGGTGGCCTGATCGGCGACCTGATCGACAACAACGTGGTCATCGAGGGCAAGCAGCCAGAGCAGCAGAGCATCTGGACCCAGTTGCTGGTGGCCAGCTTCCCGATTCTGGTGATCATCGCCGTGTTCATGTTCTTCATGCGCCAGATGCAGGGGGGCGCTGGCGGCAAGGGCGGGCCGATGAGTTTCGGCAAGTCCAAGGCGCGCCTGCTCTCCGAAGACCAGGTCAAGACCACCTTCGCCGACGTCGCCGGTTGCGACGAGGCCAAGGAAGAGGTCAGCGAGCTGGTGGAATTCCTCCGCGACCCGGGCAAGTTCCAGCGCCTGGGCGGACGTATCCCGCGTGGCGTGCTGATGGTCGGCTCGCCAGGTACCGGTAAGACGCTGCTGGCCAAGGCCGTGGCCGGCGAAGCAAAAGTGCCGTTCTTCACTATCTCCGGTTCCGACTTCGTCGAGATGTTCGTCGGCGTGGGCGCTTCCCGCGTACGCGACATGTTCGATCAGGCCAAGAAGCACGCGCCCTGCATCATCTTCATCGACGAAATCGACGCCGTCGGTCGCCATCGCGGCGCCGGCATGGGCGGCGGGCACGACGAGCGCGAGCAGACCCTCAACCAGTTGCTGGTGGAGATGGACGGCTTCGAAATGAATGACGGCATCATCGTCATCGCCGCCACCAACCGTCCCGACGTGCTCGACCCGGCACTGTTGCGCCCCGGTCGTTTCGACCGCCAGGTGGTGGTCGGCCTGCCGGACATTCGCGGCCGCGAGCAGATTCTGAAGGTGCATATGCGCAAGGTGCCGATGAGCGACGACGTGCAGCCGGCGGTGATCGCCCGCGGCACCCCGGGCTTCTCCGGCGCCGACCTGGCCAACCTGGTCAACGAGGCCTCGCTGTTCGCCGCCCGCGCCGGCAAGCGCGTGGTGGAAATGAAGGAGTTCGAGCTGGCCAAGGACAAGATCATGATGGGCGCCGAGCGCAAGACCATGGTCATGTCCGACAAGGAGAAGCTCAACACCGCGTTCCACGAGGCCGGTCACGCCATCGTCGGCCGTCTGGTGCCCGAGCACGACCCGGTCTACAAGGTGTCGATCATTCCGCGCGGTCGCGCCCTGGGCGTGACCATGTTCCTGCCGGAAGAGGATCGCTACAGCCTGTCCAAGCGCGCGCTGATCAGCCAGATCTGCTCGCTGTTCGGCGGCCGTATCGCCGAGGAAATGACCCTGGGCTTCGACGGTGTCACCACCGGCGCCTCCAACGACATCATGCGCGCCACCCAGCTGGCCAAGAATATGGTGACCAAGTGGGGCCTGTCCGAGAAACTCGGTCCGCTGATGTATGCCGAGGAAGAGGGCGAGGTGTTCCTCGGTCGCAGCATGGGCAGCCAGCACAGCAATGTGTCCGGCGAAACCGCCAAGTTGATCGACGAGGAAGTGCGGCGCATCATCGACGAGTGCTACGCCACCGCCAAGAAGCTGCTGGTGGAGAACCGCGACAAGCTCGACGCCATGGCCGAGGCGCTGATGAAGTACGAAACCATCGACGCCGATCAGATCGACGACATCATGAATGGCCGCGAGCCGCGTGAGCCGCGCGGTTGGGATGGCGGCGGCGACTCCGGTGCGCCGCAGGCCAAGGTCGACGAGGTCGATCGTCCCGAGAAGCCCATCGGCGGGCCGGCGGCAGAGCACTGATCGCCTATGTCCCTCGCGCAATACCCAAGCCGGCTGCCCTGTGGCAGCCGGCTTCTTGATTTGTCCCGTCCGCAGGTGATGGGCATCCTCAATGTCACCCCCGATTCCTTCTCCGATGGCGGCCGCTTCACTGCGCGCGACGCCGCGCTGCGCCATGCCGCGGCCATGGCCGCGGCAGGGGCGACGCTGATCGACGTCGGTGGTGAGTCGACGCGTCCTGGCGCGCGCGTGGTTTCGCCGACCGAGGAGCTGGAGCGCGTGGCGCCGGTGGTCGAGGCCATCGCCCGTGAGCTGGACGTGATCATCTCGGTCGACACCTCGACCCCGGCGGTGATGCGCGAAACGGCGCGACTCGGTGCCGGGTTGATCAACGACGTGCGCTCGCTGCAGCGCGATGGCGCGCTGGATGCCGCCGCCGACAGCGGCCTGCCGGTGTGCCTGATGCATATGCGCGGCGAGCCCGGCAATATGCAGGACGACCCGCAGTACCCGGATATCCTGGTCGAGGTGCGCGACTTTCTCGAAGAGCGCATGGCAGCCTGCGCGACGGCCGGTATTCCCGCCGAGCGGATCGTGCTCGATCCGGGCTTTGGTTTCGCCAAGACCCTGGAGCACAATCTGGCCCTGTTCAAGCGAATGGGCGAGCTCTCCGTCCTCGGCCGCCCGCTGCTGGTTGGCGTGTCGCGCAAGAGCATGATCGGCAAGGTGCTCGGTCACGAGGTGGGCGAGCGCCTGTATGGCAGCCTGGCGCTGGCGGCCCTGGCGCTGACCAAGGGCGCCCATATTTTGCGTGTGCACGACGTCGCCGAAACGGTGGACGTGGTGCGGATGATCGCCGCGGTGGAAGCGGCGCACTAACAAGGAAAGCGGTATGGCTAGAAAATACTTCGGCACCGACGGCATTCGTGGCCGCGTCGGGCAATTCCCCATCACTCCGGATTTCATGCTCAAGCTCGGCTGGGCGGCGGGCATGGCCTTCCGCAAGCAGGGTAAGTGCCGCATCCTGATCGGCAAGGACACGCGAATTTCCGGCTACATGTTCGAATCCGCCCTGGAGGCCGGTCTGGCCGCTGCCGGTGCCGACGTGCAGTTGCTCGGGCCGATGCCGACGCCGGCCATCGCCTACCTGACGCGTACCTTCCAGGCCGATGCCGGCATCGTCATCAGCGCCTCGCACAATCCGCACGACGACAACGGCATCAAGTTCTTCTCCCGCGAGGGCACCAAGCTGCCTGACGATGTGGAGCTGATGATCGAGGAGCTGCTCGATCAGCCGATGACCGTGGTGGAGTCTGCCGGCATCGGCAAGGCCTCGCGGATCAACGATGCCTCGGGGCGCTACATCGAGTTCTGCAAGGGTAGCGTCCCCAGCGGCACCAGCTTCAAGGGGCTGAAGATCGTCGTCGACTGCGCCCACGGCGCCGCCTACAAGGTCGCCCCCAGCGTGTTCCGCGAACTGGGCGCCGAGGTGCGGGTGATGGCGGCGCAGCCCGACGGGCTGAACATCAACGACGCTTGCGGCTCGACCCATATCGCCGCCCTGCAGGCCGAAGTGGTCGCGCAGCAGGCCGATCTGGGCATCGCCTTCGACGGCGACGCCGACCGGGTGTTGATGGTCGATCAGCACGGCGCGGTGGTCGACGGCGACGAGCTGTTGTTCATCATCGCCCGCGATCTGCAGGAACGCGGTCGTCTGCGCGGCGGCGTGGTCGGCACGCTGATGAGCAACTTGGGCCTGGAGCTGGCCCTGGCCGAACTGAACATCCCCTTCGTGCGGGCCAAGGTCGGCGATCGCTACGTGATCGCCGAGCTGCTGGCGCGCAACTGGCAGCTGGGGGGGGAGAATTCCGGGCACCTGGTGTGCTTCCAGCACACCACCACCGGCGACGCGATCATCGCCGCGCTGCAGGTGCTGATGGCGCTCAAGCGTCGCGAGCAAAGCCTGGCCGAGGCGCGCGGTGGGCTGAAGAAGTGCCCGCAGGTGCTGGTCAATGTGCGCCTGGGCGGCGATGTCGATCCGCTCGCGCACCCGTCGGTGCAGGAAGCCTGCAATCGGGTGACCGAGCGCATGGCCGGTCGCGGCCGGGTGCTGCTGCGCAAGTCGGGAACCGAGCCGTTGGTGCGGGTGATGGTCGAGGGCGACGAGGAAGGCTTGGTGCGCGGCTATGCCGATGAATTGGCTAAGATTGTTGCCGAAGTCTGTGCTTGATTGAGCTTGCTACCGAGGGTGCTCTTGGGTAACATCTGCGCCCTCTTTGATCGACGAGGTAAAACATGCGTCGCCCCTTGGTCGCCGGTAACTGGAAAATGCACGGTACCCGCGCCAGCGTCGCAGAGCTGATCGAAGAGCTTCGCCAGCTGGAGTTTCCGGCTGAGGTCGAAGTCGCGGTATTCCCTGGCAGCTTGCATATAGCCCAGGTCGTGGCCGGTCTGGCCGCTGGCGCTGTGAAAGTGGGTGCGCAGAATTGTGCAGTACAGGCGGAGCAGGGCGCCTTGACCGGTGAGCTGGCGACGAGTCAGTTGGTCGATGCCGGATGCGAGCTGGTGTTGGTTGGCCACTCCGAGCGGCGCCTGATCCTGGGCGAGAGCGACGAAGCGGTGATTCGCAAGTTCGCCGCGGCGCAGGTCGCGGGGCTGGTGCCGGTGCTTTGTCTCGGCGAGACGCGCGAGCAGCGCGAGGCCGGTGCGACGCTGGATGTGGTGGGTGCTCAGTTGGCTGCCGTGATCGACGCTCTGGGTGTCGAGTCGCTGGCAAAGGCGGTGGTGGCTTACGAGCCGGTTTGGGCCATAGGTACCGGGCTGACCGCTACGCCCGAGCAGGCCCAGCAAGTGCACGCGGCGATCCGCGCCCAGGTTGCGCAGGCGGATGCCGAGGTGGCGAGCGGTCTGAGAATTCTTTATGGCGGCAGTGTGAAGGCCGCCAGTGCAGCCGAGTTGTTCGGCATGCAGGATATCGATGGGGGGCTTGTGGGTGGAGCCTCTCTGAATGCGGATGAATTCGGTGCGATCTGTCGCGCTGCAGGAAACTGAAGAATGCTGGAAACAGTCATTGTGGTTCTGCACCTGCTGGGTGCGATCGGTGTAGTGGTGCTTGTGCTATTGCAGCAGGGCAAGGGTGCCGATGCTGGTGCATCGTTCGGTTCGGGGGCTTCGGCAACCGTATTCGGAAGCCAAGGTTCCTCTACCTTTCTGAGTAAGTTTACTGCTATACTCGCCACCGGTTTTTTCATTACTAGCTTGGGCTTAGCGTTCTTTGCTAAAGAAAAAGCTGATGCAATGACCCAGGTTGGTCTGCCAGATCCAGCGGTTCTGGAAGTTCAACAAAAGCCGGCAGCAGAAGATGTGCCGGTGCTCGAAGAGCAAGCGCCCGCAGCCGATTCGTCGGATGTGCCGGAGGCTCCCGAGCAGTAACAGTTTTGCCGAGGTGGTGGAATTGGTAGACACGCTACCTTGAGGTGGTAGTGGCCATAGGCTGTAGGGGTTCGAGTCCCCTCCTCGGTACCATACTCAAGAAAGCCCGCAGTTCGCGGGCTTTCTTGTTGCTGGAGTCTCGGTTGACCCTCGAGGGGGGCAGCCGTATAATTCCGGCCCAGCTTTGACGCGGGGTGGAGCAGTCTGGTAGCTCGTCGGGCTCATAACCCGAAGGTCGTTGGTTCAAATCCAGCCCCCGCAACCAGTTTCAGCAGGCCCCTTTTCAGGGGCTTTTTGTTAGCTGAAAGACAGTGTCCGCCGGCATTTCAGGCGGTTCGAAGGGATGGGCGTTTCGCCCATTTTTTATTTGCACAGCATGCGCGAGGGCCGTTAAGTGTCGAGCAAGCTAGAACAGTTGCAGGCCTTGTTGGCCCCGGTAATCGAAGCACTCGGTTACCAGTGTTGGGGCATCGAGTTCCTGTCGCAGGGGCGTCATTCGCTGCTGCGTGTCTATATCGACAAGGAAGGCGGCATCCTGATCGACGATTGCGAGATCGTCAGCCGTCAGCTCAGCGGTGTGCTGGACGTCGAGGATCCCATTACCTCGGAGTACACCCTGGAAGTGTCTTCGCCCGGCATGGACCGGCCGTTGTTCACCCTGGAGCAGTTCGCCGCTCACGCTGGCGAGCAAGTGAAGATCAAGCTGCGTTCGCCTTTCGACGGGCGGCGCAACTTTCAAGGCCTCCTCCGCGGTGTGGAGGAACAGGACGTGGTAGTGCAGGTGGATGACCACGAGTACCTGTTGCCGGTCGACCTGATCGACAAGGCCAACATTATCCCCCGGTTTGATTGAGACGCGGATCCCGCGAGAGCTCTGCGGCTAGCGCGAATGGCGCAAGTAGCGCACATGGCGCAAGTAGCGCGGATGGTGCAGATCCAATGGATTGCGAAAGGCGAGGCGTACGATGAGCAAAGAAGTACTGCTAGTTGTTGAGTCGGTATCCAACGAAAAGGGTGTGCCGGCTAGCGTAATTTTCGAGGCGCTGGAGTTGGCTCTGGCGACCGCAACCAAGAAACGTTTTGAAGACGAAGTCGATCTGCGTGTGACGATCAACCGGCAGAACGGCAGCTACGAGACCTTCCGGCGCTGGACCGTGGTCGACGAGTCCGAATTCGAAGACCCGGCCTACCAGCTGACCGAAGACATGCCGCAGGCGATGGAAGCCGGCGCCAAGATCGGCGACGTGCTGGAGGAGAAGGTCGAGTCCATCGAGTTCGGCCGCATCGCCGCGCAGACCGCCAAGCAGGTCATCGTGCAGAAGGTGCGCGAGGCCGAGCGTGCGCAGGTGGTCGACGCCTACCGCGAGCGCCTGGGCGAGATCATCTCCGGCACCGTGAAGAAGGTCACCCGCGACAACGTCATCGTCGACCTGGGCAACAATGCCGAGGCGCTGCTGGCCCGCGAAGACATCATCCCGCGCGAGACCTTCCGCGTCGGCGTGCGTCTGCGCGCCCTGCTCAAGGAAATCCGCACCGAGAACCGCGGCCCGCAGCTGATCCTGTCGCGTACCGCGCCGGAAATGCTGATCGAGCTGTTCCGCATCGAAGTACCGGAAATCGCCGAAGGGCTGATCGACGTCAAGGCCGCCTCCCGTGACCCGGGTTCGCGCGCCAAGATCGCCGTGCGCTCCAAGGACAAGCGCATCGACCCGCAGGGCGCCTGCATCGGCATGCGCGGTTCGCGCGTGCAGGCGGTTTCCGGTGAGCTGGGCGGCGAGCGAGTGGACATCGTGCTGTGGGACGACAACCCGGCGCAGTTCGTGATCAACGCCATGTCGCCGGCCGAAGTGGCGGCGATCATCGTCGACGAAGATGCCCATGCCATGGACATCGCCGTCGCCGAGGACAACCTGGCTCAGGCCATCGGCCGCGGCGGCCAGAACGTGCGCCTGGCCAGCCAGCTGACCGGCTGGACGCTGAACGTGATGACCGAGGCGGACATCCAGGCCAAGCAGCAGGCGGAAACCGGCGACATCATGCAGTCCTTCATCGACGAGCTGGAAGTCGACGAAGAGCTGGCCCAAGTCCTGGTCGAAGAGGGTTTCACCAGTCTCGAAGAGATTGCCTACGTACCCATGGAAGAAATGCTCAGCATCGATGGCTTTGACGAGGACATCGTCAATGAGCTGCGTGCACGGGCCAAGGATCGTCTGCTGACCAAGGCGATCGCCAACGAGGAGAAGTTGGCCGATGCCCATCCGGCGGATGATCTGCTGGAACTGGAAGGCATGGACAAGGCGCTGGCTCTGGAGCTGGCGCTGCGCGGCGTGATTACCCGTGAAGACCTGGCCGAGCAGTCGATCGACGACCTGCTCGACATCGACGGCATCGACGAAGAACGTGCCGGCAAGCTGATCATGGCCGCTCGAGCCCACTGGTTCGAATAAGCGGTTGCGGCCTGAGGAGAAAGATGCATGACGCAAGTCACGGTGAAAGAACTGGCCCAAGTGGTCGACACACCGGTGGAGCGCCTGCTGCAGCAGATGCGTGAAGCCGGGCTGTCCCACGACAGCGCCGAACAAGTAGTGACCGATAGCGAGAAGCAGGCCCTGTTGGCCCATCTCAAGAGCAGTCACGGCGACAAGGTCGAAGAGCCGCGCAAGATCACCTTGCAGCGCAAGACCACCAGCACCCTGCGGGTGGCTGGCAGCAAGACCATCAGTGTGGAAGTGCGCAAGAAGAAGACCTTCGTCAAGCGCAGCCCGGAAGAGCTGGAAGCCGAGAAGCAGCGCGAGCTGGAAGCCCAGCGCGCCGAAGCCGAGGCCGAGCGCCTGAAGGCCGAGGAAGCAGCCAAGCGCAAGGCCGAGGAAGAGGCCAAGCGCCAGACGGCTGCCGCTCCGGCGGCGGTTGATGGCGTTGCCGCGGTTGCCGCGCCGATCAGCGAGCCGGTAGTGGCTGCTCCCGTGGTCGAGGCCGAGCGCAAGAAGGATGAGGTGCGCCGTCCCGAGAAGACGCGCAGCGACGACGACGAGCGCCGCGATCGCAAGCACACCCAGCATCGCCCGACCGTCAAGGAGAAGGCGCCGGCTCCGCGCGTCGCTCCGCGCAGCGTCGACGAAGAGAGCGACGGCTTCCGTCGCGGTGGCCGTGGCAAGGCCAAGATGAAGAAGCGCAACCAGCATGGCTTCCAGAGCCCGACAGGTCCTATTGTGCGCGACGTATCGATTGGCGAGACCATTACCGTTTCCGACCTGGCCCAGCAGATGGCCATCAAAGGCGCGGAAATCGTCAAGTTCATGTTCAAGATGGGCACTCCGGTGACCATCAACCAGGTGCTGGATCAGGAAACCGCCCAGTTGATCGCCGAGGAATTCGGCCACAAGGTCAAGCTGGTCAGCGACAACGCCCTGGAAGAGCAGCTGGCCGAGTCGCTGAAGTTCGAGGGCGAGGCCTTCCAGCGCGCGCCGGTGGTGACCGTCATGGGGCACGTCGACCACGGCAAGACCTCCCTGCTCGACTATATCCGTCGTGCCAAGGTGGCCTCCGGTGAGGCGGGTGGCATCACCCAGCACATCGGCGCCTACCACGTGGAAACCGACCGCGGCATGGTGACCTTCCTCGACACCCCCGGCCACGCTGCGTTTACCCAGATGCGTGCCCGCGGTGCCAAGGCCACCGACATCGTCATCCTGGTGGTGGCGGCGGACGACGGCGTGATGCCGCAGACCCAGGAAGCGGTGCAGCACGCGAAAGCGGCTGGCGTGCCGATCGTGGTCGCGGTGAACAAGATCGACAAGCCCGATGCCAACCCGGACAACATCAAGAACGGCCTGGCCGCGCTGGATGTGATCCCGGAAGAGTGGGGCGGCGACGCGCCGTTCGTACATGTTTCGGCCAAGATGGGTACCGGTATCGACGAACTGCTCGAAGCCGTATTGCTGCAGGCTGAAGTGCTCGAGCTGAAAGCCACGCCGTCGGCCCCGGGCCGTGGTGTGGTGGTCGAATCGCGCCTGGACAAGGGCCGCGGCCCGGTGGCCACCGTGCTGGTTCAGGACGGTACCCTGCGTCAGGGCGACATGGTTCTGGTCGGCGTCAACTACGGCCGCGTGCGTGCCATGCTCGACGAGAACGGCAAGTCGATCAAGGAAGCCGGTCCGTCGATTCCGGTCGAGATTCTCGGCCTGGACGGCACGCCGGATGCCGGTGACGAGATGATGGTGGTGGCCGACGAGAAGAAGGCCCGCGAAGTTGCGCTGTTCCGTCAGGGCAAGTTCCGCGAGGTCAAGCTGGCTCGTGCGCATGCCGGCAAGCTGGAAAACATCTTCGAGAACATGGGCCAGGAAGAGAAGAAGACCCTCAACATCGTGCTCAAGGCCGATGTGCGTGGCTCTCTGGAAGCCCTGCAAGGCTCGCTCAGCACCCTGGGCAACGACGAAGTGCAGGTGCGCGTGGTCGGTGGCGGCGTCGGTGGTATCACCGAGTCCGATGCCAACCTGGCGCTGGCCTCCAACGCCGTGCTGTTCGGCTTCAACGTCCGTGCCGATGCCGGTGCGCGCAAGATCGTCGAGGCCGAAGGCCTGGACATGCGCTACTACAACGTCATTTACGACATCATCGAGGACGTCAAGAAGGCGCTCACCGGTATGCTCGGCAGCGACGTGCGGGAGAACATCCTGGGCATCGCAGAGGTGCGTGACGTGTTCCGTTCGCCGAAGTTCGGCGCCGTGGCCGGCTGTATGGTCATCGAGGGTACCGTGTACCGCAACCGTCCGATCCGCGTACTGCGCGAGGACGTGGTGATCTTCGAAGGCGAACTGGAGTCCCTGCGCCGCTTCAAGGACGACATGTCCGAAGTGCGGGCCGGCATGGAATGCGGTATCGGCGTGAAGAGCTACAACGACGTCAAGGTCGGCGACAAGATCGAAGTGTTCGAGAAGGTCCAGGTGGCGCGCAGCCTGTAAGCAACCCGGCGCGATAACGCAACGCCCGGCCCCGCTCAAGCGCGGCCGGGCGTTTGCCGCTTTTGAGCCCGACGCCGAACAGGCGGCGGGCGAAGGAAAGGTAAGTAGAAATGGCCAAAGACTACAGCCGTACCCAGCGTATCGGCGATCAGATGCAGCGCGAGCTGGCCCTGATGATCCAGCGCGAGATCAAGGACCCGCGCCTGGGCCTGGTGACCATCACCGCGGTGGACGTCAGCCGCGACCTGTCCCATGCCAAGGTGTTCATCACCGTGATGGGCAAGGACGACGATGCCGAGCAGATCAAGCTGAACCTGGAGATCCTCGGCGAGGCAGCCGGTTATCTGCGCATGCTGTTGGGCAAGTCGATGAAGGTGCGCACCATCCCGCAGCTGCACTTCCAGTACGACGCCAGCATCCGCCGCGGCGCCGAGCTGTCGGCGCTGATCGAGCGTGCGGTGGCGGAAGATCGCAAGCACCAGGACGGCAGCGAGGGTTAAGCGTGGCGCAGGTCAAACGTATACGGCGCAAGGTCGACGGCATCATCCTGCTGGACAAGCCGCGCGGCTTCACCTCCAACGCCGCGCTGCAGAAGGTGCGCTGGCTGCTCAACGCGGAGAAGGCCGGCCACACCGGCAGCCTCGATCCGCTGGCCACCGGCGTGCTGCCGCTGTGCTTCGGCGAGGCGACCAAGTTCTCCCAGTACCTGCTCGATGCCGACAAGGGCTACGAGACCCTGGCCCAGCTCGGTGTCACCACCACCACCGGCGATGCCGAGGGCGAGGTGCTGGAGCGGCGTCCGGTGACCGTTGGTCGTGCCGAGATCGAGGCGCTGTTGCCGCGTTTTCGTGGCGAAATCAAGCAGATACCGCCGATGTACTCGGCCCTGAAGAAGGACGGCCAGCCACTTTACAAGCTGGCCCGTGCCGGCGAGGTAGTGGAGCGCGAGGCGCGTTCTGTTACTATTGCGCGCCTGGATTTGCTGGCCTGCGAGGGCGAGCGGGCCCGCCTGGCGGTGGATTGCAGCAAGGGCACCTATATTCGGACCCTGGTCGAGGATCTCGGCCAACTGCTCGGTTGCGGCGCGCACGTCGCTGAACTGCGCCGGACCAAGGCCGGGCCGTTCGACCTGAGCCGTACCGTGACCCTGGAAGAGCTGGAAGCGGCGCATGCCGAAGGCGGCAACGAAGCGCTCGATCGCTTCCTGCAGCCGGTCGACAGCGGCTTGCAGGACTGGCCGCTGCTGCAGTTCTCCGAACACAGCGCGTTCTACTGGTTGCAAGGGCAGCCAGTACGCGCGCCGGAAGCACCGAAGTTCGGCATGGTGCGGGTGCAGGATCACAATGGTCGCTTCATCGGCATCGGTGAAGTGAGTGACGATGGGCGTATCGCCCCGCGTCGATTGATTTATACCGGTGCTTAGCACCGAACGGTTCGGCCGAGATGGCTGAAAGCCTGATGCTGACGACGTCGTCATCAGGTACTGCGAGGGTGGCTGTTAGTAGGCACGGTCATACCTCTTTTTAAAACACGGGAAGCGATTCCCGGCCTATTGAGACTGCTTCGGCAGTTTCCAGATGAGAGGAAGCCAACATGGCACTCAGCGTTGAAGAAAAAGCCCAGATCGTTAACGACTACAAGCAAGCTGAAGGCGACACCGGTAGCCCGGAAGTGCAGGTAGCCCTGCTGACCGCCAACATCAACAAGCTGCAAGGCCACTTCAAGGCCAACGGCAAAGATCACCACAGCCGTCGTGGTCTGATCCGTATGGTTAACCAGCGTCGTAAGCTGCTGGACTACCTGAAGGGCAAGGACACCAGTCGTTACAGCGCCCTGATCGGTCGCCTGGGCCTGCGTCGTTAATAGACGCGAGCTGCACAAGTTGGAAGCTGGGAGTTCGGCGTCGCGAGTGGGGAGTGATCCTCACCTCGTGGCGCCGGGCTTCCAGCTTTTGGCTTTTCGAGGGATGCACCGGGTCCGACTCCCGTGCTTCTTTCCAATTTCCCCCAAGGCAACAAAGAGAAGGAAAACACCGTGAACCCGGTAATCAAGAAATTCCAGTTCGGTCAGTCGACCGTTACCCTCGAGACTGGCCGTATCGCCCGTCAAGCCTCCGGCGCCGTGCTGGTCACCGTTGACGATGACGTCAGCGTGCTGGTCGCCGTAACCGGCGCCAAGACTGCCGACCCGAGCAAGGGCTTCTTCCCGCTGTCCGTGCACTATCAGGAAAAGACCTACGCTGCCGGCAAGATCCCGGGCGGTTTCTTCAAGCGTGAGGCGCGTCCCTCCGAGAAGGAAACCCTGACCTCGCGTCTGATCGACCGTCCGATCCGTCCGCTGTTCCCGGAAGGCTTCCAGAACGAAGTGCAGGTCATCTGCACCGTGGTTTCCACCAGCAAGAAGACCGATCCGGACATCGCGGCGATGATCGGTACCTCGGCTGCCCTGGCCATCTCCGGCATCCCGTTCAACGGCCCGATCGGTGCCGCGCGCGTCGCCTTCCACCCGGAAACCGGCTACCTGCTGAACCCGAATTACGAGCAGCTCAAGGCCTCGAGCCTGGACATGGTCGTTGCCGGCACCAAGGACGCCGTGCTGATGGTCGAATCGGAAGCCAAGGAGCTGACCGAAGACCAGATGCTGGGCGCCGTGCTGTTCGCCCATGAGGAGTTCCAGGTGGTCATCCAGGCTGTCGCCGAGCTGGCTGCCGAAGCCGGCAAGCCGACCTGGGACTGGCAGCCGAAGCCGGAGAACACCGCACTGCTGAACGCCATCCGTGGCGAGTTCGGCGAGGCGATTTCCCAGGCCTACACCATCACCATCAAGCAGGACCGCTACGCGCGCCTGGGCGAGCTGCGTGATCAGGTCGTCGCCAAGTTCTCCGGCGAAGAAGGCCAGCCGAGCGCCGGTGAAGTCAAAGACGCCTTCGGCGAAATCGAATACCGCACCGTGCGCGAGAACATCGTCAACGGCAAACCGCGTATCGATGGTCGTGACACCCGCACCGTGCGTGGCCTGAACATCGAAGTCGGTGTACTGGATAAGACCCACGGTTCGGCGCTGTTCACCCGTGGCGAAACCCAGGCGCTGGTCGTGGCTACCCTCGGTACCGCCCGCGACGCGCAGCTGCTCGACACCCTCGAAGGCGAGAAGAAAGACCCCTTCATGCTGCACTACAACTTCCCGCCCTACTCGGTCGGTGAGTGTGGTCGCATGGGCGCCACTGGCCGCCGCGAAATCGGCCACGGTCGTCTCGCCCGTCGTGGCGTTGCCGCCATGCTGCCGAGCGCCGACGAGTTCCCCTACACCATCCGCGTGGTGTCGGAGATCACCGAGTCCAACGGTTCTTCCTCCATGGCGTCGGTCTGCGGCGCTTCCCTGGCGCTGATGGACGCCGGTGTGCCGATGAAGGCGCCGGTGGCCGGTATCGCCATGGGCCTGGTGCTGGAAGGTGAGAAATTCGCCGTTCTGACCGACATCCTCGGCGACGAAGACCACCTGGGCGACATGGACTTCAAGGTAGCCGGTACCGCCAAGGGCGTCACCGCGCTGCAGATGGACATCAAGATCCAGGGCATCACCGAAGAGATCATGGAGCAGGCGCTGGAGCAGGCGCTGGAAGCGCGCCTGAACATCCTCGGCCAGATGAACCAGGTCATCGCCCAGTCGCGCAGCGAGCTGTCGGCCAACGCGCCGACCATGCTGGCGATGAAGATCGACCAGGACAAGATCCGCGACGTGATCGGCAAGGGTGGCGCCACCATCCGCGCCATCTGCGAAGAGACCAAGGCTTCGATCGATATCGAAGACGACGGCTCGATCAAGATCTTCGGCGAAACCAAGGAAGCGGCCGAGGCGGCCAAGCAGCGCGTGCTGGCCATCACTGCCGAAGCCGAGATCGGCAAGATCTACGTCGGCAAGGTCGAGCGCATCGTCGACTTCGGCGCCTTCGTCAACATCCTGCCGGGCAAGGACGGTCTGGTGCACATCTCCATGCTCAGCGATCAGCGCGTGGAGAAGGTCACCGACGTGCTGCAGGAAGGTCAGGAAGTGAAGGTACTGGTACTGGACGTGGACAACCGCGGCCGTATCAAGCTGTCGATCAAGGACGTCGCCGCCGCCGAGGCCTCCGGCGTCTGACGACTGGCTCGCTGCAAGGACAAGCCCCGCCTCTGCGGGGCTTTTCTTTGCGCGCGGCAAAACCCTGGCCGCGGGGAGATCCGCGTCGTGCAATTTGCCCGAGGCTTTTGCGCGGGGATCGGCGAAATGCAAGGTTTCGCCTATCTGGGTGTATTTATAAGCTATTGAAAAATAACAGTATTGTGAGTTCTTAAAAGCTGGCACAGGCCTTGCGATAGTCCTGTTGAGCCTGCAGCCAGGAGCTGGCCTGCAGATTGTCTGGAACGTACAGGAGTCGAACCATGAAACAGCCAATCAAGCGTATTGCTCTCGCCACCCTGACCACCACTGCCCTGGGCCTGTCGCTGGCGTCCACGGCGTTCGCCCAGCCGGCCGACGCCGTGCAGCCGACCCTGCTGGCTGCCAATACCAGCGTGGACAAGGCCGAGCAGGCGGTGTCCGACACCTGGATCACCAGCAAGGTCAAATCCAGCTTTATCGCCGACCAGAGCCTGAGCGGCCTGGACATCAAGGTCGAGACCAATCAGGGCGTGGTCGCGCTGTCCGGCGTGGTGGCCAGCGAGGCCGAGCGCGAACTGGCCATCGCCAAGGCCAAGGAAATCGAGGGCGTGCGTGACGTGTCGGCCGACGGCCTGAAAGCCGCCGACTGATAAGTGAGCGTGGCGGGTTGCGGCCCGCCGCTTCGCCAATCACAGGGAGCCATGACCATGAACAGCGACATCATCAAGGGTAAGTGGAAGCAGCTCAGCGGGCGCATCAAGGAGCGTTGGGGCAACCTCACCGACGACGACCTGGACGTCGCCGAGGGCCACAGCGAGTACCTCGTCGGCAAGCTGCAGGAACGCTATGGCTGGACCAAGGAGAAGGCCCAGCAGGAGTTGCGCGACTTCAGCGACAAGCTCTGACGCCGCGTTACAGACCGAGGCCCCGCCGGCATCGTCGGCGGGGCCTTGGCGTGTGTGCGGGCATCAGATGCCGCGCTTGCTACGAATCTCCACCAGGCGTCCGCCCTCGAAGCGCAGGAAGTGGTACATGCCGCCGCGTGGTCCGTAGATCCACTCCTCCACGGCGACCTCGTTGCGAAAGCCGTACTGGTCGAGCACTTCCTTGTAGCCGAGAAAGTCGCGGCTCAGCGGTTCGCCGCATTTGCCCTGGACTTCGCTGGTCGGCGCGCTGGTGCTGACCAGGGCGCTGCCGCAGCGATAGGTGGAGGAGGCTTCGGCCAGCGGCAGGGCCAGCAGTAACAGCAGTGGGGCGTGGTGGAGGCGGATCACTGGCGGTTCCTGGTGTGGTTTCAGTGCTGGCGACGGCGCTCGATGGCGACCAGGCGGTTGCCCTCGAAGCGCAGGATGCTGAGCATGCCGTTGCTCGGCCCGTAGACCCATTCCTCGACCAGGTATTCGCGGCGGTCGTAGGAGCCCAGGGTGTAACCGATGGGATCGCGGTGCTGCGGCTCGCCGCACTTGCGTTCGACCTCGAAGGGACGGTCGCCGAGGCTGACCAGCTGGCTGCCGCAGCGCAGGGTTTCGGCCTGCAGCGGCGCGCTGGCCAGGGCGGCCAGCAGGGCGCAGAGGGCGGTGAAGGGGCGACGATGCATGGCGCTACTCGCTGTCCAGGTGGAGCGGGGTGAGCACGCGGCCATCGGCTTCGGGCTCTCCTAGATTGACATCGATCAGGTACAGGCGTTCGTCGGCCAGGCCGCCTTGGGCGACCAGGTAGTCCTTGATCGCCGCCGCGCGCTGCTGAGCCAGCTGGCGCAGCAGCAGCTTGCTCTGCGCCCAGGAGTCGAGCACGGCCTGGCGCATAAGCTGATGACGCTGCTCGTCGTCGAGTTCGGCCCATTCGGCCGGCGGCTGCTGCTTGAGGCGGGCGCGGTAGATGCCTTCGAGCAGGATCGCCTGGTCGTCCTCGTCCACCACCAGCTCGTCGGCGCTGGCCGGCACCTTGTCGCCGCGGCGCTGCAGCATCTTGTACCAGGTCTCTCGGAATTCACGTTGCAGGCGCTGCTCGGCCAGCAGCGGGCCGTCGGCGCGCTGGGCGCTCTGGCCTTCCACTTCCAGGCGCAGCGCCGGGCGTTCCTGCAGGGCCTTGGCCAGGGTGTCGAGGGCCTGGCGTGCGTCGTCGCTCAGGGCGTCCGAGCCGGCGTCGAACGGCACGGTGCTGAGGTCGACGTCGCTGCCGCCGGCGACCAGGCCGGCGACGAACTTGAACGGTGCCTGCGCCGCGCGCAGCACCAGGTTGCGCAGGGTCTGCCAGACGATGGGCATGACGCTGAACTCGGGGTTGTTGAGGTCGCCCTTGACCGGCAGCTCGATGGCGATCTTGCCCTCGGTGTCCTTGAGCAGGGCAACCGCCAGGCGGATCGGCAGGTCGACGGCGTCCGGGCTGTCGACCTTCTCGCCCAGCTGCAGGTTCTCTACCAGCACCTTGTTCTCGGCGTTGAGCTGGCCCTTCTCGATGCGGTAGTGCAGGTCGAGGTTGAGCCGGCCCTTGCGGATGCGGTAGCCGGCGAACTTGCCGGAGTAGGGGGTGATGGTGGTCAGCTCGACATTCTTGAAGCTGGTGGCGATGTCCAGGCTGTTGAGCGGGTCGAAGGGGGTGAGCTTGCCCTTGACGCTGACCGGCGCGTACTTGTCCACCTTGCCCCGGATGTCGATGCTGGCGGCCTGCGGGCTCTGGTTGTCGAGGGTGCCGATGCGGCCGTTCATCTGCTGGATGGCGGTGGCGAAGCTGGGGGTCAGGCTGAAGTCGGCGAAGTTGGCCGAACCGTCGTTGATGGTCACGCCGCCGATGCGCACGGCCAGCGGTTTGCCCGCATCCGCCTGAGCCTCAGCCGGCGCGGCAGGCTGCGGCACGATCAGCTCGCTGACGTTGGTGGTCAGGTTCTCGTTGATCACGAAGCGCGCATAGGGCTGCTCCAGCTCGACCTGCTCGATGGCCAGGCTTTCGCCGTGGCGATAGTCGAGGCCGTTCACCCGCACCTGCTGCCAGCGCAGGAAGTCACGCTCGCGCAGGGTGTCGAGGGTGTGCAGCTGGTCGATCCTGGCGCTGCCGCTCACCTGGAGCGCCAGCGGCGCGGTGCTCTTGAGTTGCACCTCGAGGTCGCTGCCGAGCAGGCCGCTGCGCAGTTCCAGGCGGATAAACGGGCTGAGATAGGCCTGGGCCAGGCGCAGGTCGATGTCCTGGGTGGCGACCTTGAGCTGGGCGCTGGTGGGCTGCAGCTGCACCTGGCCGGCTGCCTGCAGCTTGCCCTGTTTGCCCAGGCCGGTATCCAGCTTGAGGCCGAAGGGCTTGTCGCCGAGGCTGTCGAAGTCGCTCAGCTCGAGGTTCAGCGGGCCGACGTCCAGCGCCACTTCCTGCTGCGGCACGCGGTCGACCAGGTGGGCCTGGTAGTCGCGCAACTGCACGTCGCGCAGCAGCACCTGCCAGGGTTTGCTCGCCTCCTCGGCAGGCGCCGGCTCGCTGGCTGCCGTGGGTTTGCCGGCAAACAGCTTCTGCCAGTCCAGCTCGCCGTCGGCCTCGCGCGCGGCCCAGGCTTCCAGGCCCTGGCTGCGCACCTGGCCGATGAGCACCTGCTGCTTGGCCAGGTCCAGGCTGGCGTCGGCGACGTCGAGGCGCTGCAGGCGCAGCAGCGGCTTGCCTTCAGGGCTGTCGATGGCGAGGGGGGCCAGCTGGATGGCGAGCTTGCTCAGCTGCAGCTCGGTGCCGCTGGACAGATCGAGGTGGTAGTCGCTGCTCAGATCGACCTGGCCTTCCTGCAAGGCCAGCGGCAGGGCATCGCGCACGTAGGGCCAGATGGCGCGCAGGCGGCCGTCGCTGAGCTTGAGGTTGCCGCTGGAGGTCAGCGGCACCAGGCCTATGCGGCCCTGCCAGTCGATGCGACCGCCATGGGGGCCGGTGGCGGTCAGGGTCATTTCGGCGTTGTCGCCGGCCAGGGTGCTGAGGTTGTGCAGTTCCAGGTTGAGCGAGTCGTAGGCGAACTCCACCGGCTCGCTGGGGCGCAGGTCCTGGAAGTGCAGGGAGTTCTCGCGCAGCCCGACCTTGTCGATGCGCAGCGGGAAGGGCTCGCTTGGCGGCGCGTCGGCGGCGTCCGCCGGGCTCTCCGGCAGTTTGAACAGCTGCGTGAGGTTGAGCGTGCCGTCCTTGGCGAACAGCACCTCGCCGTGCGCGCCGTCCAGCTCGACCTCGGCCAGGTGCAGGGCGCCGCTCCACAGGCTGTCCAGTTGCAGGTTGGCGTACAGCTGCGCCAAGCCGAGCTGTGGCCGCTGCGGCTCGCCGATGGCCAGGCCCCACAGGCGCAGCTCCAGGCTGAAGGGGTTGAGCTGCAGGCGCTGCAGGCTGGCCGGCACGCTGGCGTACTGCGCCAGCTGCTGGTTGGCGATGCGCAGGGCGATGCCCGGCAGAATCAGGAAGCCGATCAGGCTGTAGAGGAAGAGGGCGATCAACAGGGCGCTCAGCGCGCGCTTCAGTCCTTTGGGCATGGCGAGGCGTCATCTATCCAGACGAAGAGATGCCTTGGAGTATGGCACGCCGGTTCGGTTCCGGGCGTGCGCCGCACCGCGCATTTTTCTCTGCCGCGGGTCGCTCAGAGCCTCAGGATCAGGGTCTTCAGCGGCGGCTTGGCATCCTGCGAGGGAAAGTCGGCGGCCGGTGGCAGCACCTGGCAGTCGCGCAGCGGGCGGCCGAGCTTGGCGGCGCAACGCAGCACCTGCTCGCGCCAGTCGGCCAGCTCCACCTTCGCCAGGTTGTTGCAGCATACCAGCGTGCCACCCTCGGCGGTGGCCAGGATCGCCGGCTTGAGCAGGCTCTGGTAATCGCGCAGCAGGTCGACGGTGCCGAAGGCGCTCCTGGCCCAGGCTGGCGGGTCGAGGAACACCAGGTCGAACTGGCGCGGCGCCAGACGCGGATAGGCCGGCAGTTTCTGTCCGCGGCGGCTGGCGACGGGCAGGTCGGCCAACTGGCGGATCGCCGGGAAGTAGTCGGACTGGATGAACTGCATGGCCGGCAGGGCGGGGTTCAGCGCGCCGTTCTCGCGGCCCACCGCCAGGTTGCCCTCGGCGAAGTCCAGGTTGACCACCTCGCGCGCGCCGCCGGCCGTGGCGCAGAGGCCGACGCCGCAGGTGTAGGCGAACAGGTTGAGCACGGACTGGCCGGAGCTGTTGGCCTTGATCCAGCCGCGGGCGTTGCGCAGGTCGAGAAACAGCAGCGGGTCCTGCCCGGGATGGCGGCCGCGCACCCGATAATTCAGGCCCCACTCCTGGCCGAGCATATCGTCCAGCGCCTCGGGGGTGGCCTGGTACACCGCGTCGCGGCGGTCGACGCGCGAGTTGCCGCCGGAACGGTCGTTATAGACCAGGTGCAGGTCGAGGCCGAGACGCTCGTTGATGGCCCTGTGCAGCCCGAGCAGCGCCTCGCGCTGCAGCGGTTGGTGAAAGCTTTGCACCAGCAGCTGCGGGCCGTAGCGATCGAGGGTAAGGCCGGGGGCACCTTCCTGGCTGCCATGGAACAGGCGGTAGCAATCGGTGCCCTGGGCGTGCAGTTCACCCAGCAGCGGCTGGCGGGCATCGAGGGCGGCGCGCAGCGCCAGATCAAGAGCGGGCATGCGCGGCATCTCGGAGAAAGGAAAGGCCGGCAGTTTAGCAAGAAAAACGCCGACCCTCGGTCGGCGCGTTGTGGCGATTGCGGCCGGCGTAGGTTGGGTTGAGCGCAGCGAAACCCAACGGCGGTCCGCCGGGCGCGCCGGGTAGCGCCCCTGTTGGGCTTCGGGGCTGCGCCCCTCGACCCAAGCTACGGCTTTGGCTTAGCGCTCGATGGCCAGCGCCACACCCTGACCGCCGCCGATGCACAGGGTGGCCAGGCCCTTCTTCGCATCGCGGCGGAT
>JAESGS010000119.1_pt1 | contig 124563 bp, 121 predicted proteins | sample 9269761 | NCBI WGS metagenome assembly JAESGS01 (sample SAMN15741799, study PRJNA653493) | algae metagenome | isolation source: Cyanosarcina radialis HA8281-LM2 and co-occurring heterotrophs from damp... | place: USA: Makauwahi cave, Hawaii | collected 2011-01-06 | reverse complement strand
TAGAGCATTTGAGAACTAGTTTAGCTAAAATTTTGAATGATTTGACTTCAGAAGCGATCGCTTCTTTGACGGGATGGCAATTTATTCGTGACGCACTATCTGTAGCAAACATTTAGCGAATTCATATGATAGATCGAAGTTTGGGGGCAGCCAGCGATCGATTTGCACGCCTGCTAAAGATAGTTTTTGCGCGATCGCACCCATTGCGGCTCGAATTTCGCTACTGACGGGAACCTCCGCCCATTCATCGCTCCAAGCAAGTTTGAGCTCTTGTAACGACTTACCAGCGGGGGAATCGAGGGGAACTGGTGGCACGTCGGGGCGACGTAAATCTGCACCAGCAATTAGCGAAAAACACAATTCGATGTCAAAGAGCGATCGAGCAAAGCAACCCACAGTCATCATTTGCCGGAGACTATAGGGCATTCCTGGGGTTTCTGGAATCATGCCAGCGGTGGAAATCCGGCGATCTGTTGGCTTCAAGCCGTACACGCCGCAGAAATGAGCGGGTTGACGCACGGAACCTGCAATGTCGTTACCTAAATCTAAAGGTGAAAGTCCGGCAGCCACGGCAGCGGCGCTACCTCCAGAACTACCACCCGCCGTACAGTCGAGATTCCAAGGATTATTGACTCGTGGAAACAGAGAATTCGTACTTTGATAATCGCCAGCCAGTTCTGCCATGTTGGTTTTGGCGATGATAATGGCTCCGGCCGATCGCAATCTTGCCACTGCTGTAGCATCCTGTTGAGGAATATAGTCTTTGAGGGGAATGTAGCCTGCGGTAGTGCGCAATCCGGCAGTTGCAAAAATGTCTTTAATCGTGACGGGAACGCCGTGCAATGCTCCCCAAGATTCTCCTCTAACTAAGGCTTCATCGGCTTGCTTGGCTCTGATGCGGGCATTTTCTTCATCCAGCGTGCAAATGGCATTGAGTTGGGAGTTATATTTGGCGATTTGAGCCAGGTGTGCTTCGAGAACTTCAACCGCAGAAACGTTGCGATCGCGAATTGTTTGAGCCAGTTGATAGGCAGGCAAGAAAACCAAGTCATTCGATTTTGGATTTTGGATTGGTAGCTGAGCTTGCGATGCCCTGAGCTTGCCGAAGGGTCGAAGCTTGGATTTTGGATTGGCTTCGCCTTGAGAGGGCAAAGCTTGTAATTCAGAAGGGTTTTTTGATAATTCTTCTTGAAGGGGGAGGTTTGAAACCACTTTTTTCCGATCGTCAGAGTTGTTTGTGTCGCTCATAGCTGAACTGCACCTCGTTCGTGGGAATCTCAGGTTGGATAAAGTTAATTATATTAACTTTTAGTTAAAAGCGTTAACTATTTACCTGAAGGCGATCGCTATACTGACATTTGCAAGCAATAGAGATGAAGATTGAAACCGAGACTTTGCCAAAACTGGAGAGCAATCTGGTTGTTAGGTAGCACGTTCAGTTCGATCGCTCTTGCCCCTTGTTCTGTGGCAGCAGCAATGGCTCTGCGAGCTAGTTGAGTTCCGTAACCCTGTCGCTGAAACTTGGGTGCGACATACAAATCGAAGATTCTGGCAAACTTTTCCTGGGAAGCAGGATGAAACGACATGACTTTGAAATCGACAAATCCAACGATGTCGCCATTCCAGAAAGCAAACCAATACGTTCGCTCTCGCGACATCGATTGTTTGTGGACGTTGGCAACCCAGTCTTCAGGAGGTGCTGGTGCTGCGATCGCCTCATACATATCGTTATATAGTTGCCTCATCAGCGGAAGCTCGTTAGCCGTTGGAGAACGTAGTTCGATCTCTGTCATTCTGGCTCTCCCTGAATCGTTGTTGGGTTTCGCTGGCGCTCAACTCAACCTACAAATTACATAATTATTTGTAATCATGGGCCGTCCGACAAAAGAAAATTCATTAACCAAACAGGATGCGATCGCTGCGGCGATTGAGTGCATCGATCGAGAAGGTGCATCTGCCCTTGGAGTTAGTCGGGTAGCGCGATTCTTGGGAATTACACCCCCAGCAATTTACAAGCATCTAGAAAGTGGTGCTGCCTTGCAAAAAGCCACCGCGATCGAACTTTGGCGGCAATATTTAACTAAATGTCAAACCACTATTGCCGAAAAAACCATTACTTCAGATTTGCTCAAACAATTGGGGCATTTCACCCGCAACTTTGCTAAAACTTATCCTGGACGTTATGAAGTGATGATGCAGGTTCAACTCTTGCCTAGCGAACCGGAAGCTGCTGCCATTATCCAAGAATGTCTTAACTTTTTGCGCCAAGCCTTGAATGCTTACGAACTCAACGATACTCAACTTATAGATGCGATGCGGATGCTAAATGCCGCTATTTATGGATTCATCGCCCTCGAACGAGCCGGACTGATGACTTTAGAGAGATCTTGCGATCGCAGCTATGATGTGATGTTAGAGGCTTTGATGGTGGCGATCGAACATATTAAGTAATAAGTAATAAGTAATAACGGACGACACTGATGAATTTATTTACTGGAAATCGCCGAATTGTTCGATCGCTATATTTAGTAATATTAATTTTTGTAGCTATTTTATTGGCTATTTTCTGGCAACCGGATCGCCCTGCTGAAATCTCTGTGCCGTTGGCACAGCCTGTTGCGAAGCAACGTATCGCTTCTCAGTTAGAAGATGTCAGCCGGGTGAAAGAACCGATTCAACCAATTCCTTTGGCAATCGCTCTCGATGGCAATAAGGTGGTATTAGGCAAACAACTATTTGAAGATGTGCGTCTATCTGGAAATAATCGCATTGCTTGCGTCAGTTGCCATCAGTTCGATCGAGGTGGTGCTGATGGGCGATCGCATTCGATCGGAGCTAATGGAACGCTTGGAGAAGTTAATACGCCAACCGTGTTTAATGTCGGATTCAATTTTTGGTTGAATTGGAACGGTGAGTTTGAAAATCTTACGGATCAACTCGATGCCTTGTTACTAAATCCCGAAAGAATGGGGGTCGAATGGTCAATATTAATCCCAAAACTTCAACAAATTCCAGAGTACGTTCGGGCATTTACCAAACTTTATGCAGATGGATTAAATAAAGCCAATCTGCAAGATGCAATCGTCACTTATGAAGAATCTCTTTCTACTCCTAATTCCCGTTTCGATCGATTCTTACGGGGTGACAAACAAGCATTAACGCCCGCAGAATATACCGGATATCAACTATTTCAAGCCTACGGTTGCATCAGTTGCCATCAGGGGATAAATGTTGGCGGTAATATGTTTCAACGCTTTGGAGTTTTAGGAGACTATTTTGCCGATCGCGGTAACGTTATCCCAGAGGATTTAGGACGCTTCAACGTCACTCAAGATCCGGCCGATCGGTTTGTATTTCGAGTTCCTAGCTTGCGGAACGTGGCTCTTACTGCCCCTTATTTTCACGACGGGACGGCCAAAACTTTGCCAGAGGCGATCGCGGTGATGGCAAAGTATCAATTAGGGCGATCGCTTTCTCAAAATCAAATCGATCTAATCGCTCAATTCCTCGGCACTCTCACGGGAGAGAAGCCTAGTTAATGTAGGCGCTAGCTTTACCGATTTCTTAGTTGCGGCTAACAGCTATAATTTTATCAAAGTTTCTACTCGATCTAAAATTTGCTCCTATCTAATTTATGAACTCAACTCTTTACCAAAAAGATTACTATCTGTGGCTGGAAGAAACTGCCAAACTCCTACACGATCGCTTACTTCATGAGGTAGATATTCCAAATTTAATCGAGGAAATCGAAAGCATTGGCAGGAGTGAAAAACACGCAATTCAAAGCAATCTTATTATTATTATACTCCACTTGCTTAAGTATAAGTACCAGCCAGAAAAACGTACTGGTAGCTGGTTGGGTTCGATTGGCGAACATCGCGATCGCATAGATATATCTCTGGCAGATAGCCCTAGCTTGAAAACATACATTCAAGAAGTTTTTGCCAACTGCTATAACAAAGCTAGAAAAAGAGCATCTCTGGAGACTGAGTTGTCGATCGACACATTTCCGCTCGATTCTCCCTTTACCTTAGAAGAAACTCTGAATTCTGACTTTTTGCCAGAGTAAAGGGTTAAATTTTCATCGATCGATTGCCAATGACAAAAAAAACGATTTCCTGGCTGACCGATTATGTAATTCCTACTGGGATTGTAGGGTTGTTTTTGCTGCTATGGGTAAAATCAGGGGCGATCGATCTCCACCAACACAGTCGCTATCTTAACCAATTGCAGCGGATGCAGGAACTCGACGCTCGCATCAACCAAAATATTTTGCAGGCGAGACAAGGACTTTTAACTTACTACGATCCAATTGTTAGAGAGCTACAAGAACTCAAAAGAATTCAAGCTAGCTTAAAGCAAACCCCTACATTTGTTGCCATAACAGATCGGCAAAGATTGCTCGCATTAATTCAAGATTCAGAATCGATTTGGCAAACTAAAGCCAAGTCGATCGAACGATTTCAGTCGCAAAATGCCATTCTCAAAAACTCCCTGGCTTATTTGCCGATCGCGATTACCGATTTAGTCGAAAACAAAACAACCCCTCCAGCTTTAGCCAACCGTTTGCTCGCCTTATTACAAAAAATTTTGCTGCTCAACCTCTCGCCTAGCGATCGCCAATTACTTCCCCAAATCGATCGCCAGGTGCAGCAAATTCTCGCCACTCCTAGCTCGAAAGCTGAAAGCGCCCAGCTAAGGAATGCGATCGCCCACAGCGAGATTATCCTCAAAACTTTGCCTCAACTGGACGAGTTGGTTAATAAGCTGATGAAGCTACCAATCAGCGATCGCTCTCAAGCATTGGTTGCAGCTTACAATCGCTCCTACCAGCAGGCACTTAGCACGGCTAACTGGTATCGGTTCTGGCTCTATCTGCTATCTACAGTATTGGTAATTGGTATCGCCGCCTCGATTATCCTCAAGTTGCGGAATTCTGAAATTGCCATCCGTCGGAGCGAAACCAAGTTTCGCCACATTTTTGAAAACTCGCAAGTAGGAATATTCCGCGTTCGGATAGAAGATGGTTCGATTTTAGACGTTAACCAGCGTTGTGCTGAAATGTTTGGTTACGATTCCCCCGCAGAGATAATCGGCCAAAAGCGCACGCTCGATCTATATGCCGAGCCGAGCGATCGCCAGCGAGTTCTAGGTATCTTGCAAACTCAACCCGAAATTCACAACTTTGAGACGCAATTTCAAAGACGCGATCGCAGTTTGTTCTGGGGGTTATTCTCCGGTCGGTTGCACCCAGCCGAGAACTGTTTGGAAGGGATAATTGCTGACATCACCGATCGCCACGAAGCCGAAGCCGCGCTGCAACAAGCTTTAGCCGCTGCCGAAGTGGCCAACAGTGCTAAAAGTCAGTTTCTCTCTCACATGAGCCACGAATTGCGAACTCCACTCAACGTTATCTTAGGCTTCAGCCAACTAATGGGGCGCACTGGCTCGCTCAATTCCCAACAGCAAGGCTATTTAGAGGCGATCGCTCGCGGTGGCGAACACCTATTGGGGTTGATTAACGATGTCTTAGAAATGTCCAAGATCGAGGCTGGCAGAATTACGCTCAACGAAAACAACTTCGATCTCTACGCCATGTTGGACGGACTGCACGAAATGCTAGCAGTTAAAGCCGAAGCCAAAGGTTTGCAACTAAGATTTACACGAGATAGCGATCTACCCCAATATATCCGCACGGACGAAAGCAAGCTGCGCCAAGTATTACTAAATCTATTAGGCAACGCCATTAAATTCACTCCAGCCGGATGCGTCAGTTTGCGGGTAAGACAAGGAGACAAGGAAGAACTTATTTCTCCGCCCTCTCCGCCCTCTTCGCCCCCTCTCATTTTCGAGGTGGAAGACACAGGACTGGGGATGGCAGTTGAGGAACTCGATCGCATATTTGAACCTTTCGTCCAAGCTGAAGTCGGTCGCAACTCTCAATCTGGAACTGGATTGGGTTTGGCGATTAGTCGTAAATTCGTCGAACTGATGGGAGGAGAAATTGAGGTCGAAAGCAAGTTGGGATCGGGAACGATTTTTCGGTTTCAAATTCTCGCCCCTGCGGCAACAGCAGCAGAAATTCCTGCCCGAAGGAGCGCTCGCCAAGTTGTCGGTTTAGAAGTCGAACAACCAAACTATCGAATTTTAGTGGTTGAGGACAAATTAGAAAACTCTCAGCTTTTAGTCGATTTACTCGAACCCATCGGTTTTGAAGTGCGAGTAGCCACCAATGGAGAAGAAGCGATCGCCATCTACCAAACTTGGTCGCCTCACCTGATCTGGATGGATTTGCGCTTGCCCATCTTAGATGGATATGCTGCTGCTAGGGAGATTCGCCTTCTAGAACGAGAGAATTCCCCACATGGCAAAACCGCGATCGTCGCCTTAACCGGAAGTGTTTTTGAGGAAGAACGGGCAGTAGCGCTCGCTGCTGGTTGCGACGACTTCGTGAGAAAGCCATTTCGGACAGAGACGATCTTGGAAAAAATGTCCCAGTATTTGGGGGTTCGCTATCTTTACGCCCCAGAGCCAGAATTAGCGCTCGACGTTGCCGAAGTAACTCAGCGACTTCTTACTCCTAGCGATTTAACGGCAATGCCTGCCGACTGGATCGCACAATTGCATCAAGCTGCAATTAGAGTCAACGCCAAGCAGATTCTAAATCTGATCGCCCAAATTCCCCAGTCACATATCCAACTAGCTAACGGCTTAACCGATCTGAGCGATCGCTGTGCGTTTGAAGAGATCGTCAGCTTAACTAAGGCATCAGCTTCGGCAGGCTCAGCCCGGTTTGAATAAAATTAGATGGAGATGTCCCCAGCATTTTTGGCAAAACCCTTCCCAACTTCTAAACTCCGAATTCCGAATTCCGAATTCCGCACTCACTATGTCCTACTACATTTCTCCTCGTTTTCTCGATAAAGTCGCAGTTCACATCACTAAGAATTTTCTCGACCTTCCTGGAGTCAGAGTTCCCCTGATTTTGGGAATTCACGGCCACAAAGGCGAAGGAAAGTCGTTTCAATGCGAGTTAATCTTCCAGCAGATGGGAATTGAAGCGATTCAAATGTCGGCCGGAGAGTTGGAAAGCCCCGATGCTGGCGATCCGGCGCGGTTGATTCGGTTGCGATATCGAGAAGCGGCTGAGTTAATCAAAGTCAGGGGTAAGATGTGCGTACTGAAGATCGACGATTTAGATGCTGGGGCTGGACGATTCGATAAAGGCACTCAATATACCGTCAATACGCAGTTGGTGAATGGCACGTTGATGAATATTGCCGATCGTCCTACCGACGTGCAACTTCCTGGAAGTTACGACGCTACCCCTCTACACCGCGTCCCGATTATCGTTACGGGCAACGACTTTTCAACGCTGTACGCCCCTTTAATTCGCGATGGTCGGATGGAAAAATTCTACTGGGAACCAAATCGCGAAGAGAAAATAGGAATCGTCGGGGGAATTTTTGAGCCAGATAAACTGTCTCCAAGAGAAATCGAACAGCTAGTCGATACTTTTAGCGATCGCCCAGTGGATTTCTTTAGTGCTTTGCGATCGCGTCTTTACGACGAACAAATTCGCCAATTCATCGATCGAGTCGGATTGGAACGGGTATCGATGCGAGTAGTTAATAGTAGCGATCGACTCCCTGAGTTTAAACCACCCGATTTCAGCTTGTCGCACTTAATTGAGTTCGGTAACTCGATGGTGCAAGAACAGGAACAAGTGTATCGATCGCGTTTAGTAGAACAATACAACCCGATTCGTTTCTCTATTTCTTCAGAAGACACAAATGCCGAGCGTCAATCCAATTTTGAAAACCAGCCCTCACCCCAGCCTAACGGGCACTCTTCTCCCACTCCTCCGTTAAACAGGGAAGTAGGGAGGAATCGGAGAGAGGACGGGCGCAGCCGCGAGTCTATCGAATGGGGTGAGGTGACACCAGGTAATGCTAAACCCACTTTCGATCGATTATCTTCAGAAGGTTTACAGCAGTTACAAGATATCCTCCAAAATGGCTACCGCCTAGCTCTAGAATATGCAGACGATCGCCACTTTCGCATGGGGGCTTGGAAAACCTATCCGACGATCTCCGCGAACCAAGCGCCAGAAGTAATTGCTGAGGTTGAAAGCTTTTTAGCAGAGCGCCCAAACGATTACGTTCGGCTGATTGCGATCGATCCAAAAGCCAAGCGGCGAGTAATAGAAAAGGTTATCCAAAGACCAGGATCGGTAACTAAGCAGAATAAATGATATAGCGTTTCTCAAATTAGTGGAATACAGACCTAACCCCCCTACCCCCCTTCCAACCAAAAGAAACTTCCTTTACCCTCTCCTCTCAGGCTACGGTGTATACACATCTCGCCCTCACCCCCTCAATCCCCCTCTCCCAACAGTGGGAGAGGGGGAAGAAAGACCAAAGTTCCACGTTCTCCCCTTCTCCCAAGCTTGGGAGAAGGGGCTGGGGGATGAGGGCAAGCCCGTCTAGCCAAGCTTTGGGGGATTTATGTATACACGGTAGCCTCTCAGGAGAGGGCAGGGAGAGGTGGGAAGGGGGGGAAAGCCCCTCCCTCGTAGGGGAGGGGTTTGGGGAGAGGTCGAAGTGTATCGCATCAAATCGAGAACCGCTATATATATCTATGCCCTATGCTCCGGCTCGAACTTTATCATTAATGAAAGCCTACCTACTTAGGATCGCATCCCTAGCAATTTCATTTCGTATTGTAAAGTTTCAGTCAATCCTGCTTTAAGCGATCGCGGCTCGTACCCCAGTTCGCGTTTAGCTTTAGAATTATCGCCAATATAGGTCACTCCGGCTAAAATTCGCAAAAGTTCTGGATCGTACATTTCTGGCAGCGGGGCAATTTTTCCGATTACTCCCATTAACGATGACATCGCTTTTATCATCGCTGGCGGCGCTTTCATCCGAGGTGCTGGGATACCTGTAATTTCTTCGGCAATTTCCAAGGCAGAAACTAAGGTATGCGTCGGGCCTCCAATAATGTAACTTTCTCCTGGCTGGCCTTTTTCCATTGCTAAGATGTGGGCGCGAGCAATATCGTCAACGTGCGCCCAACTGTAAGCCGTTTGGCTGGGGATCGTAGGTAACTGGCGCTGCAAGTATTGCACGAATGTAGTGTGGGCGTTGCTAGTATCTCCCGGCCCGTAAACCAATCCCGGTTGCACGATAACTAGGGGTAAACCCGCTGCTATCATTGGGTCGGCGACTTCGTAATGAGCTACCCATTTAGTGCGATCGTACTTGCTTAAGTGTTCTCCGTTGAAACGATAAGTCTCATCCACTAACCTACCGCCCGTATCTGAGAACACCGCTAAAGTGCTGGTGTAAACTCCTTTAGGGATTTGTAACTCTTGCATCATCTCCAGTACGTTCCTAGTGCCAAGAACATTAATTTGTTCTCCTTGGGCCTTGGCTTGAGCAGATGCACCAATTTTGTACCACCCAGCAATGTGAAAGATGCCATCTACTCCCTGCATGGGAAGGCGCATACTCTCTTTGTTGGTGATATCCCCTGAATGCAAGGTCACGCCCAAATCAGCTAATTCTTTGGCTTTGGCTGGGTTGCGAACTATAGCGATAACTTCATGGTTCGCTTGCACCAATTGTTGTGCTACTCGTTTGCCAATAAAGCCTGTGGCACCTGTAAGGAAGTATTTCATAGAAGTTTATGGGGCATGGGGCATAGGGCATAGGGCATGGGGCATAGGCTATTCTCTACTTCTCCCCTCGCCGTGTCTCCCTTCTCCTCTCTCTATTAAGCTCTCTCAAGCCAATCGAAAAGTCGATCGAGTTGTTCTAAGGTTAACAGCCCGTACTGCCACAGAACCATTGGTAACAAATATGAGTTGCGTTCGGGATGCTGCTGAGTATTTTTCTCTAAGAAACGCTGGGCAATCGCAATCTCTGCTGCTGGTATCCCCATTTCTTCGCCTAAAAAGCGAGTTAATTGCTCTAGCATCTTAGCCTCTCTCCTCTTCTAGAGGGACATTTACCAAAAATATAACGCAATGTTTACTTTTGTAACAATCTTTCTCATAAAAATTGCGATCGCTACTTGCTCTCAATCGCAGAAAGCCTTATTGCATAAGGAATAAAGCCTTGTTAAGCATTACTTATAAATAGTCTAGTTAACATTTATTAAAAATTGCCTTAACAAAACGTTGCATTTTGCGAAAAATGCTGTTACATTTATTTACATAGAAACCGCGTAAGGAAAAAGCACTGTGAGCTACATCGTTGACGACCAAGGAAAATTAGATAACTTTGCTATCGAACCTAAAGTTTACGTAGCCGATTATCCTACCCCAACCGAACAGCGTCGGTATGCACTTCAAGGGGCACTAGCGGTTGCGTTTGTCAGCGCCTTGTTTTTCATTACCTTTGCTATTAGCTAATCTTTCAAAGCCTTCATTTAGGAATCTCTTCAATCTCTCTGTTATTTAAGCCTCAGCCGCAAGCTGGGGTTTTTTCGTTGACTCGGTGGTTACAACTAAAATCGCGGTCTAATCAAATCTACAGACAGAATAAGCATCAAAAATAGTAAAAGTAGGAGGACGTTGGATCGGACAAGTTTTGTCAGAGAGTGGATTGTTACGTGCGTGAAGCTGTTCTAATTTACGTAAGGCTGCCAGCGGTCGTAAATCCCTAATCTGGTTGTCGTTGAGATTGAGTTCTCGCAAGGTTCCGCTTAATGCTACTAGGGGTTTGACATCGCTGATGCGATTTTTTTCTAGATAGATGGTACTCAACCTCCTCATGCTAGCCAGCGGCGTGAGGTCGCTAATCTGATTGTTATCCAATGTGATGTAGTACACATTGCTCAAGCTGGCAAGCGGTCGTAAATCGCTAATCTGATTGTGGCTGAGATAGACAACACTCACCTTAGTTAATCCTGCTACTGGCCTGAGATCGCTGATGCGATTGTTAGTGAGATGAAGTTCGGATAAATTACTCAAACTCGCTAACGGTGTCAGATCGCTAATTTTGTTGTTACCGAGCCAGAGATAAATTAAATTATTCAAACTAGCCAGCGGCGTGAGATCGCTAATTTCGCTGTCATTGAGATCGAGGAGAGTACCAGATCGAAGTCTAGAATCTGCTAATTTACAGTTATTTGTTGTCGCTTTTTTCAGCAATACCTCGATCGTCTGTCTAGTCGCCGCAGGGACAGAATTTTTGCGCTGACACCATTGGGCAAAACTTTGAGGTGGCGCGGACTGTACGCTAGTTGCTGTAACTTGTAAGAGTTGCAACGACAAGCAGAATAACCCACAGCCAAAAACTGTTTTCATATCTTTAGCGAATATTTAAAGAGAAGAAGTATTTAAATCTACAAGCGAAAAGATCGCCATTCCATAACGAAGATGCCAATTACTTTCTCGGTGTGCCCCGATCGAAATGTTCCAGCATATCCGGCAACAAAACTAAGATCGAACAACATAAGTATTATTTATCAGTTAGATAGTTAGGATTAAATACCACATAACTAACTCGATAGTTACAAGTGTTCATAATTTGTTACAATAATTTACATAATATTACCGACCGAATTAAGAAATGCCGTATATCAATTTAGAGGTGGAGAGCAACTTTGATGGATACTGACCAACTTCTTCGGCTTTACGCGCGAGGAGAGCGGAATTTCGATCGAGCCAGCTTGGAAGCAGCTAACCTGAACGAGGTTTGCTTAGTAGGTGTCAGTCTGAGTCAGGCAAACCTGACTAGAGCCAACCTATCAGTAAGTAACTTACGCAGGTCTAACTCGATCGAAGCCACTCTGGTAGAAGCAAATTTGTGGAGAACTAATTTTCAAGGAGCTTTCTTAATCGGAGCTAACTTAAGCAAAGCCAACGCCATCCGTGCGGCTATGAATAACGCCGATTTACATCAAGCCTGTTTGAGTAAAGCTGACTTACGGTTAGCAGATTTGCGCTATGCCGACTTGAGCGGTGCTAACTTAACGGGGGCAGATTTGCGCTATGCCGACCTGAGCGGTGCCAACTTGGTAGGAGCCAATTTATCTAGGGCTAATCTGACAGGTGCCAAACTCAGATATGCAGATTTATATCGGGCAAATCTGGTCAAAGCTTTATTGCCAAGAGCAGATATACGCCAAGCCAATCTCGCAGAAGCAGATTTAACCGGAGTCGATTGGGGTCAAACTAAACTCCCTGTCGAAAACATCCGGGAACTAGAACTGAGTGCTTAGCCAAAGAAAACTTAGAGACGCAAGATCTCGCATCCGTACAAAAGTCAAAAACAGAAAACCTATTACTAACAATGCTGTGGGGAGTAGGAAGTTATTAAACTTCTAAACTTCTAAACTCCTGCATTCTAAATTCTGATGAGGTTATCAACATCTTTGTTGCAGAGCTTACGCCAAACTCTGCCGCATTTACGCGCCCAAATTTATTTCAAAGCTTCCTTAATGGCTCTGTCTCGCGCCATGGAAGACTTAGTGTTAGCTGGGACAGACCAGCCTCTAGTCATTGTTAATTTTGATAAGCAACAATTTTATCATCAAGATATCCGCCGCTATCAAAAGATTGCCCAGCATACCGATCGACTTTATTTGTTAGGGGTGCTAGATCCCGCTCTAGCTTCAGACTTAGTTACTGAGACAACAATTCCTCTGGCTCCCGACGATCCTTTGGCACACGAGTGGCATTTAGTAATTATCGGCCAGAATTATGCCGCCTGCATGATTTGTCAAGAGTATAGTTCCCCTATCGATCCGACACAGCTAGAACAGGGAAGACAATTTCAAGGAATTTGGACTTTCGATCGCCAAGTCAGCCTGCAAGCTGCGAAGTTGTTGCTAGAGGAGATCTCGATCTATCGACCGGATTTATCTGCCAAGATCGAGGAAACCAAGCAGCAGTATGGTTTAAACCGCCCAATTAGGGCTAGATCTTCTGCTAGGCAACTGACATCGATTGACTTTAGGCTGTTTACTGCCAGATTGGTGACATATCTGCAAGCCAGTCAATATAAGTTGCAAAAAGCCTATCGAGCGATCGCTTCTCAGGAACTTAGAGAACGCTTAATTAATTCCATTGCCACCACAATTCGCAGTTCTTTAAATCCCGAAGAGGTACTGGGGATTACCGCCAAAGAATTGGGCCAGGTGTATAACTCTTGTCGTTGCTTGCTCTATCGCTTTCATCCTACCGCTCCAGCGGTACCGATCGAGTACGAGTCGGTAGCGTTCGGACTGCCTGCTTTGCAAGGAGAAATTTGGTCGCTAGCTACCCATCCCTTATTTCAAAAGGTCTTAACTCAAAATCGAGCGATCGCTGTAGCTGATGTGGAGCGAGATTTAGGCTTGCAAGTCGATCTCGATTTAAAGGCTCAATTGTTACATTACCAGATTCGATCGTTTTTATTAGTACCAATTCGCTATCGAGAAACTTGGCTGGGAATGCTGGAAATACACCATGCTGAGGCTCGCCTGTGGAACGAGACTGATATCGGCTTAGTAGAAGCTATTGCTGCTCAAGCTGGAGTGGCGCTCATGCAGGCTCAAGCTTATACTGGCGTAAAAAACCTCAACCAACAACTGGCAGATCTAGAACGCACTCAAAGTAACCTCATCGCGATCGTCGGACACGAGTTAAGAACTCCTCTCTCTACCATTCAAGTGTGTTTGGAAAGTTTAGCTAGCGATTTACAAATGCCGCTAGATTCGCAGCAAATTATGCTCCAAACCGCCTTGGGAGATCTAGAACGCCTGCGACAATTAGTACAAGATTTTTTGTTGCTCTCGCGCTTAGAAAGCGGTTTGATAAGCTGGCAGCCAGAGCCAACTTCCCTGTCAGAGTTTCTAGATTTAGCGATCGGTCGCTGGCAAGCCAATCAATTGCTAGATAGATTACCCAAAATTACTCTCGATTTACCCGATCGCTTGCCTTTAGTTCAAGCCGACGGTGAGGGGTTAATCGAAATATTAAAAAAACTGTTAGATAACGCTGGTAAGTTTACCCCTGCTAGCGGTAAAGTTACCATCTCTGCTAGAGCGATCGATCCCGATCCTGTAGAGAACTCTCCTAAAAATCGGATGGTAGAAGTGATTATTACCGATACCGGACGAGGAATCGAGCCAAATCGGTTAGAAGCAATTTTTGAGCGTTTTTATCAAGAAGAAGGTTTTCTCCAGCGCAGTGTGGGCGGTACTGGCTTGGGGCTAGTAATTTGCCGTCGGATCGTCGAAAGATTAGGAGGAAAAATTTGGGCAAAATCTTTAGGGAAAGATCGCGGTAGTCAGTTTCACTTTACTATTCCGGTAGCTATAGTTATTTCTAGTCCTTGACACTCCCACGGTTACGCTGCGCTAAAACCGTGGGATTCTTGGTTCTACGAGCCAACTTGCTTTGACAGAATTGCTTCAGCCAAAGTAGAGGTTGATTCTCCCCAAGCGTTGCTTGCATCTAGTGCAAAGGTTCCTGTATGCCCTACAGTACCTAACCCTGAGTTAAGGATATTGATTCCGGCATTGTGGTCGCGATCTAATTTACACCCACATTGACAAACATGAGTGCGAGTAGACAAGGATTTCTTAACCACAACACCACAGTTAGAGCATTCTTGGGACGTATAGGCAGGGTTGACAGCAATAGTTATCCGCCCAAAAACCTTACCAAAATACTCTAACCAAACTCGAAATTGATACCATCCAGCGTCGTTGATTGACTTAGCCAGACAGTGGTTTTTAACTAGGTTCGATATCCGCAAATCTTCATAGACGACAACATCGTTAGATGTGATTACGCACCGCGCCAATTTCACAGCGTGGTCTTTACGTTGTCTACTTATTTTGAGGTGAACCTTTCCTAACTTAACTTTAGCTGCCCGTCGATTGCTAGAGCCTTTTACCTGGCGAGAAACTAAACGTTGAGCGCGTTTCATTTTCTTCTCGCCAGTCCGGTAGAAACGGGGATTTTCAACTTTGTTTCCCAGTGAATCGGTGTAGAAAGACTCCAAGCCCACATCTAAACCAATAGTTCGGTGTGTTGGTTCGATTACTTCCTCTCGATCTACTTGGAGACAAAATTGAACGTAGTAGCCATCAGCGCGTTTCACCAATCTCACCCGTTTAATCTGGTCTGGCTGATAAAAATTCAGGTCACGAGTGCCTTTGATTTTTAATCTGCCAATTCCGATTTTATCGGTGAAAGTTATTGATTTGCGGTCATCGGCTAATCGCCATCCTGATGTTTTATACTCAACCGAGCGACAATCTTTTTGAAAAGCCGGAAACCCTTTCTTCCCCAATACTTGGCGCTGGCAATTTTCATAAAACCGATTGATACTTGCCCAGGCTCGTTCGGCCGCAGCTTGACGAGCCATGGAATTAAGTTTGTTGGCAAAAGGAAATTCTTTAGCCCAGACAGCACAAAACCTCGATAGCTCAATCCAAGACTTAGCTAAACCATCCATCCAAACACGAATAGCCTGGTTGCGAATAAACTGAGTAGTTCTAATCGCTTCATCTATGGCTTGAAACTGGTATGGCTTGCCGTATGCCTTAAATTCAAAAACTATCATAGTAGTATTCTAACTACTTTTATGATAGCATATAAATCATAAGACTGCACTAAAAAGTGCTTTCCGCTACATCCCACCCATGAATGAGGAAAGCTCTGCTCCTTTTCCTGTAAGTCCTGCCAATGCCCATGCCCCATTCTCCGACTTGGACGTTCCCAATCTTTTAGCAGTAAGAGTCTTTATTCCTCACGGACACTGCTATCTCTGGAAACCAGAACTAGTATCGCTCCACGTCATCTCTGATATGTCGATCGCGATCGCTTACTACTCAATTCCCCTTGGCCTAATTTATAGAGAAGAATTTATTTTTTATGTTGACGAGCTTCCTGAAGACGAAGATATCCGTATTTTATTGCCCATGAGAACATCTCATACCCAACCCAGTTTGCAAACACGTTTTCAGTCGCCAAGAGAAAGTAGCTCTGCATTCTTACAGTACAAAGACGATCGATGTTGCTAGATCCAGAAGCGGGAATGGAGGAATGGGAGCAGGAAGTTTTTGCTGCTAACCTGACGATAGCCAGACAAAGGTGTCAGAATATTGCTGATAACACTGAATTGACAGAAGTATTAAATGTTACTCAAAAAACTAAGAACCCCAATCGTTCGGGGAACTACACTTTTGTTTGTTGGTTCAGATCGGAGGTAGGAGGTTCAACAGATGCAAACAACGATCGTCCCTAACATCAAACAATTGCCCAGAATTCCTCATCCAGGAGAAATATATCTATCTATCGATCTAGCTATGGCAGATCCCGGTAAGGTGTGGGAACTGGCTAAAGAACTGGGATTCACTCCTGAATTAGCCTATTTGCCTACTAGTCTAGGGATAGAAATCCATGCCTTACTCCACCACGAGCAGCGTCAGCTAGGTTCTCTTTTGGATACTAACGATTTTGACGATCGAATTGAGAGCTTGATGGAGGCAGGAATCAACCCAGATGCTATCCGAATTGTTTATGGCAAAGAGCGATCTCTTCAGAGCAAACTCTAGTTTAAATCTGGTCGATAACGCGATCGAATTTTAATTTCCACCGACAAAGCGATTTGGGCTGAGAAGATTTTGGGGATCGAATTGCTGTTTGATTTTCTGCATCAAAGCGATCGCATTGCCGTTATATCCCCAGACATCGAGTTGTTGTTTTACCGTAGCTGGGGCGGTCAAAACCGAGAGAAATCCGCCCGCATCTTCGCAAATTTGGCGCATCTTCAACAAACTTGCTGGATCTTGAAATTCCAAGCATCCCAAACCGCTTCCAGCATGAATTAAGCCAATTCCTGAGCCAGCGTTTAGAGCTTCTAAAGCCTGGGCTGGTTTGACCCCAACCTTACATAGAATTGCAGTGGGATCGCTAGTTTTTTCCTTTAATTTTTGCCATAACTCGGTTTCATCGGCATCAGCAAAAATTGCCTGCACCAAACCTAGTTTTTGCCCGATCTCAACGAGCCGATTGACTTGCTCTGTTAAGCTTTCCGGTATAGTTTGGAAGCGAACGACACAGCCTATTCCTCGGCCTAAACCTAAGCGCTCTACTAGCTCTTTCGACAGCAGATCGATCGCTGTCGGTGTCATAGTAGAGGCTAAGAGAGTTTTAACAGCAGCAGCCACGGCCTCGGGTTCTCCACTCAAAACCACAGTCCTTGATGCCGCTGGCAGGGGATATACTCGCAGCGTTACTCGCGAGAGGATACCCAGAGTGCCATAAGCACCCGTAAATAGCTTCATCAAGTCGTAGCCAGCCACATTTTTTACCACTCGTCCCCCAGCCTTGGCAACTTCCCCATCCGCCCGGACGAAGGAAATCCCCAACAGCATATCTCGCACCCCACCGTAACGCTGTCTGAGAGAACCAGCCGAAGCTGTAGAGATAATTCCCCCAACAGTGGCACTTTCTGGGTAAGGCGGATCGAGAGCCAGAAATTGATGGGCAGTCGCTAAAACCTTTTGCAGTTCGGCAAACTTCATCCCCGCTTCTACCGTGACAGTTAAGTCGCCGATCGCGTGTTCTATGAGACGATTAAGCCGTTCGATACTAATAACTAGGTCGATCTCATCAGCCAAGCCTCCCCAGCCTAGTTTAGTGCCTCCACCGCACGGGAGGACGCGATAACCTCGATTGTGGGCAAGCGCCATGACTTCAGCCAGCTTTTTTGAGGTATCGGGATAGACGATCGCGCTAGGAATATTACCAGGAACGATCGCTGACTCGATCTTTTCTTGCCAGCCGCGAGCCAAATTTTCCCACTCACGTATTTCTGCGATCTTTCGCAGTTCCTCTAGATTGACTTTCATTGATTCACTGGGAAACCCAATCCCGTTGTGGGTTAGATCGATGTGTGGCAGCTTATTTGCTAGCTGTTAACTTTAGAGACTCTTGTAAGAACTCTAATTCGTCGCGATGACCAGTAACCGTAATCAGATTTTGGCTGCTGTTTTCTCGATCGAGAACGGTTTCTACCTTCAGAGATACTTGCTCTACTCGGCCTGCCGTTCGCCAGTAAAAAATTCCCGCTGCTGGGGCCGCGAGAACTAATCCCACAAAAAACACTCCGATTTGCGGGAACAGCACCGATAAAACGATTGCCAGACAGAAGAGGCCGCACGCTGCCAGCAAGGTCAAAAAGATCGTCAGAAACCAGCTAGGGCGAACCAACCCTTCAAAGACAATCTGCTGGGTCCCTTCGTCTGCGGCTACAGGGCGATAGGCCCGGCGATCGAAGTATTGCTGCAATTGAGTTAGCAGCAGTTCTTCCGGTTGTTCCGACAGCAGTTTGACTTCTTGCGATCGCTCTTTGGTGGAAGCGCGAATAAAGAAAAACAAACCCACTATCATCACCAACGTCAGCAAAAAAGTTGAAGAGAGAACTGTAGTATGCACAAGAATGAGAGGGGGATGAGAGGGAGAGGGGGAGGAGAGGGAGAAAGGGGGAGAGAAAGCAGGGAAAGCAGCAGGGAAATGAACTCCTGACTTCTGACTTCTGACTTCTGACTCCTGAACTCCTGCCCTCTTACCTGCTATTGTCTAACGCCTACTCGCTCTTTGACGTATCCGTACCAAAGATTAGCAAGTTCGGTGGCTCGTTCTTGCCAAGCAGGTTTGATTTGGTACATTCGGCGCGGTCGCCCGCGTCCTTCAACTTTTTTCCAGTAACCAGCAATCGTCCCTGAATCTTCCAAAAACTTCAGCGCGCTATAAAGTACAGTATCAGACAAGCGATAAGTAGAAGATTCTTTCTCCAACCGCTCGATTAGTTCTGTACCGTAGGATTCGCCTTCTGACAAAACAGCCAGGACGTAACAGACTGCTAGCTCCTTGTTGAGATAAAAAGGAGGTGGATTGCTAAAAAACTGATAGATATCCTCAAATTTCATTAAAATTACCGCCAGATCCCTCGTACGTGAATGAGTAATGGGTAATTGCTAATGTTTAATAGTAATCGTTGGGACAATTACCGACAATTATCAATTACCAGCGAACCAGATGTAGCGCCAGAAAAGTAGAAAGGCATTACCTGACAATACAATGGCGCGATACCATCAATTTTAGACGTTGTTTATCCAGACTTCCGTGATTTCTTCTGCCGGATTTAAAATTTTTAAACTTTTTTTATGTCAGAGACACCAGATCGCCTTTCTATTCCTGCAAACCTGAAGCAAATCGCTCAAAATATTCGCCTAACGGGGTGGATTAGTTTTTGGGTGCAGTTAGTTATAGGAGTAATTGCTAGCCTGATTTTAGGATTTGCCATCGTCCTCAGTCGAATAGGTGCCAACAACCCTCAAACAGCGAACAATCCGGGGACTGGGGGAGGAGCCTTTTTGGCATTTTTGAGCCTTTTAGCCCTGTATTTTAGCGCTTATCAAGCTTTCCGTTACACCCGTCTGGCTCGCAAACTACAAGAATCTAATCCCAATCTCCGGCCGAAAAAGGCAGAGACAATTAAAATTCTCCGATTTGGGTTAATGGTGAGCTTGGTGGGAATGGGCCTGGCTATTATAGGGGCAGAGGCGATCGCTGGCACTCTTCTGGGAAAATCTCTTTTCCGGCCGGAGTCAGTGTTCAATCCGTCATTTAACCTTAGAGAACTAATTCAACCTCTAGACATTTTTGTGGTATTGGGTAACACCCATATTATTGCCGCCCACTTTGTTGGCACGATCGCTTCTTTATGGCTGCTCTATCGTCTGAACCGACAACCATAAGTTCCAGATCGCTCGATCTATCTAAAAGGCAAAAAGAGGAATCCCGTTAAACCGACGATAGGAGGTTAACGGTGAGGTGAATTTTTGACAACCAACAAATATATGTTAGCCTTTTTAGATTTCTACACACACTTGCATCTCATGTAGGCTAAAATATAACGACCTCGATTCCTAAAAGTCCTACAGCGTCAGCTTAAATTGCTACAAATTAGAAACTGAGGATTAAAGGCGGTTGGGCAAATCGTCTGAGAAAATGTCTGTGGAGATGGTCTGATACCAAATCCGGTTTACAAAACCGTCTTGATCTCAAAGGAGCCTCCGGCTCCCCTCAGATAACAGAAACTTCCTTTTCCCTCTCCTCGTAAGAGAAGGCTTCTTTGAGGTGGGAGAGGGGTTGGGCGCTGCCCTGAAGCTCTGCCGAAGGGGGTGAGGGTTGAATGGATAGTATGAAAATCGGATTTGGTATGACGGGGGCTAATGGTCACAAAGCGTCTAGTTAAGAATCTAAGAAACAGACAATCCATTTCGTGAGAGTTGGAATTCCCCACTATAGCAACGTTAGGAGCTTACTGGGGGAGGATGTCAAAGAGACAAGTGCAAATCATCCATATGAATAGCGATCGCTCTTCTGCTGGTGACATTTTAATCGTTGACGATCGGCTCGATAACTTGCGGTTGTTATCAGCGATGTTAAGCGAACAAGGATATGACGTTAGAGGTGTCACTACGGGTTCTGCTGCCTTAATGGGTTCCCAAGCCCAACCGCCAGATTTGATTTTGCTCGACATCAATCTGCCAGGAATGAATGGCTATGAAGTTTGCCAGCAGTTGAAAGCTCATTCCAAAACTGAGGAAATTCCGGTAATTTTCTTGAGTGCCTATAGCGAAGCGATCGATAAAGTCAAAGCTTTTGCCGTCGGGGGAGTAGACTATATCACCAAGCCATTTCAGGCAGAAGAAGTTTTGGTGCGGATCGAAACTCAGTTGCGTTTGGGCAAATTGCAAGCCGAACTGCAAGAGCGAAATTTATCCTTGCAGCAAGCATTAGAACAACAGCGATCGCTCAATCAAAAACTAGAAGAAATGACGGCCGTAGAAGAGCGCAATCGCATCGCTCGCGACATCCACGACTCTTTAGGACACTCTTTGGTGGCGCTGAACGTTCAAATCGGAGCCGCGATTAGTCTGTGGCAGAAAGATCCAAACGAGGCTCACAAATTCTTGTTACAAGCAAAAAGACTCGGCTCTGATGCTTTAGCAGCGGTGCGGCAATCGGTGGCGGCTATTCGCTCCGATCCTTTTGCCGGAGAATTATTTGAGAGCGCGATCGCCAACCTGATTGAAGAGTTTCATTCTACTAGTGGCATCTTACCAGAGAGCCACATCGAGCGATCGTTTCCCTCATCTACTCTGGTTAATCGGGCAGTATATCGGTTACTGCAAGAAGGATTGACTAACATCTGCAAGTATGCCGAAGCCACAGCGGTAAAAATTCAGATTCAAACCACTGCTACCGAACTGCTTTTTAGCTTGGAAGATAATGGTAAAGGTTTTGAAGTTAACCAACAAAAAACTGGTTTTGGACTTCAAGGAATGGAAGAGCGAGTAACAGCTTTAGGAGGACAACTAGAAATCGTTAGCGCCCCAAACCGAGGTTGTTGCATTAGAGCTAGATTTCCTACAAAAGCGAAGCGATCGAGCGGTTAAAAGAATCTTTCGTCGATCTTATAGTATGAGTTCATAAGCAACTACTCTCAAAAGAGGAATGTAAAGATGACGGAATTGCTAGAACGCGCGATCGCTCAGTTGAAAACTTTACCTGCTGACGAAGAGGATGCGTTAGCAAAGCTTTCCGAAGGACTCGCTGCTCGTCTTCTGGCTGAGTTAGAAGACGATCGAGTATGGAAAACTCAGTTTGAATCTACGACGGACGAGCAGTGGGATCGGATGGCTGCTCTGGTAAAGGAGGAAATTGCTGCTGGCGATCTTGCTCCTCTAGATGAAGTTTTTCCTGCTCGGTCTGAGTCATGAAATCGAGCGTTACAAAAGCATTTCGTAAAAAACTTGACGAGCTTCCTGCATCAGTTCGAGAGCAAGCTGCCAAAGCTTATGCTCTCTGGCGCTCAGATCCTTATCACAATAGTCTTCAGTTCAAACAAGTTAGCCAACGTCAACCAATTTATTCGGTTCGTGTGAGCTTAGACTATCGAGTTCTCGACTTGTTGGAAGGCGATCGCATTTACTGGTTTTGGATTGGCACGCACGCAAAGTACGACGAGTTGCTTCAGCGTTTGTAGTTTCTGTCCGCCTAACTTTATTGCCGTGCGTTCTGAGGCAGAAAATCGGCAACTTTTAAAAGCTTTAGAAACAATTTTACTGACTTGAAATTAACGCTTATGAAGCTATCGGATGAGATGTTAACAACTATTTTCAGCCTTCAGCGACAGCTAGCAGTGGGAATTGAGGAAGCCTCAGCCGCAGAATGGAAGCTGAACGAACAATATGGTGAAACAGCAGAAACTATAGTTGAATTGGAAGAACTACAAAATGCTAGAGAAAGATTAACAATGCCTTACTCTCGTCTTCATACTCTTCTGCTAAGGATTCTAGAATTTCAACCTCTAGCTCCTGCCGCTATGCTAAATTTGTTAGCACAGACGCTCGAACAAGGAGAGCTAGCTATAGATGCGGTTGCTGCCAGTGTTCGAGAAATTAAAAGCAATTGGGACTTAACATGACTCAAGAGCGAAAAATCCCCGATCCAGAAACTAGAAGGCGAAGTATAGAGCGTTTGCGAGAGAGCAATCGCCAGCTTGAGCTTTTCACGTTGGCATTGGATGAACTGATTGCAACGGTAGAGACAGATATTCGTCGCCAACGCCGAGTAATCCTCGAACGCAAGCATCACCTTGCTCGCCTATCGTCAGAAGCAGGAACTACGCAAAATCTATATGGCTGCTCTGATAGGGCAGGAAATTGCTACTAGCGATTATCGCTCTGTTAGCATTCGGTAATCGTTCGAGCTATCTTATACACCAAAGCTAATCCACAGTCGTGTTTATCTCGATTCACCAGTGCTGCGATCGTCGCGTTGGGTCCGGCTAGGCTGGAAAAGTGAAATGCAGCTACTGAATATCCCGGTCCCTCGCCTGTATGCCCTGCAACTTTTTTATAAGGAGACTCAGTATCTACAAACAGTCCCAGCCCACATCCTAAATTTTCAAACAACGGATGCTTTCCCAGATGATGAATGGGATAACACATTCGATCGACCAGCGACAGCTTAAGGATCTTCCCATGAAACAGCCCATCTACAAGTTTTGCCAGTTCTGGCGCAGTTGAGATCGCAACGCTATGTGCAACCCATCCTGGATGATAAGAGCGGCTCATATCTTGCAGTTCATTTCCATTAAAAAAAGTGGTATATCCCGGCGTGAGTCGATCGACATCCTCTAAAGTTGTTGGTACAAAGGTTTTTTTCAAACCCAGCGGGCTGAAAATAACTTTATTTAAGAGCTTCTCGATCGATAAACCACTCGTTCTTTCAAGAATAATTTTGACTAACAGATAGCCGATATTTGAATACGCCCATCCCGTACCTGGCGGAAATTGTAGTCCTTGAGTTCGGGCAAGGTCGAGAAAGGCTTCTGTTGACCAAGGAGAGCTAGGATTGGCTTTGACCGCTTCAAAAGAGGCGGGCACTGCGCCGTAATCTGGTAATCCACTGGTATGACTTAACAGTTGGCGAAGGGTGACAGCATCATCTAGAGGAAAATCTGTCACGTAGGTTTTTATGGGTGCATCTAGTTCGAGCAGTCCCTCGCTAACCAGGTATAGCGATGCCGTTGCTATTAAAGTTTTAGTAATGCTATAGATGTAAAAATTAGCATCTGCGGGCATTGGGATTTTGCGCTCTTTGTCTCTATAACCAACGCTGATTTCTAGAAAAGCCCGACCGCTCCTCCAGATTGCGATCGCAGCCCCAGGAATCTGAGATTTAGCCAAAGATCGTTCGATCGTGAATTTGAGTTGCTCTCTGAGGTTTCGATTGACTGGGGTGTACCTTGCCATATTTATTCTTCGGGCAAAATGACCTGACGATAGAGCGCGATACCCCTAAAATATAGTGCAGTTGAAGCGCCCAATTTGCCTCCAATCCTGTTCTAGTATTAAGCTAGATAGAAGTCAATCTCAATTAATAAGCCATGATTTTGCCAGGTTCAGCAGTTCGAGTCACAAATATCAACGATATCTACTACGGCTTTCAAGGGCTGGTGCAACGAGTTACTGATGGCAAGGCAGCGGTACTATTTGAGGGCGGAAACTGGGACAAACTCGTGACCTTCCGCTTGGCAGAGTTAGAAGCGGTCGATATTACAGCCGGAAAGAAAAAGGCCAAATAACCTGGCGTGGCGATCGAGAAAGGTGTTGGGTGGGGCTGCTAGTTGCTAGTTGCTATTCGCTGTTTTACCCTGGGCTTGTAGTGTTGAGCTAAATCCTATTTCTTCTCACTCAACACTCAACACTCAACACTCAACACTTTTAATCCATGCGCCTTCCCCTGCCCCAATTTGCAGCTAGCGATCGAGATCCCGATCGCATTGCTGAAGTCATCGAAACGGCAACTACCGAGTTTTTGGCTCAATGCCTCGAACCGGAAGACTTGAATTTTCCGGTTATGCCTCCGTTTGGCAGTTGGGTAAAGGCCTTAGATGAAGAATCGGGCAATCAAATTATGGCAGTAGTTTACCATGCAACTACTAGCCCCATAGATTCAGTTCACCGCGCCAGAGCATTAGGGCTGTCGCTCCAAGAATTGCGAGAGCAACAACCCCAAATTTTTGCCATGCTGAAAACCGAGTTTCGGGCAATAATCGTTGGGTTTATCTCCCCCGAACCAGGGAGAGAGGGAGAGGGGGAGCAGGGGAGCAGGAGAGGCAGGGGAGGCAAGGGAGCAGGGGAAGCAGAGGCAGGAGGGGGAAAAATTTACCAGTATTTACCGCCCCGTCCGCCGCAAATTCATCAAGCAGTTTATCGCTGCCAGCAGGGAGAAATTATTCGCTTTAGCGAGCAGTTAGATTTTTTGCGATCGCTCTTGCAGGTAATGGGCGCACCGATCGAGTCTTTGATTGCTGCTAATATTAGGGAAATTTACCAATTACGCCAAGCCGATCGAGATTGGCTGATTCAAGCCGGACGCACCTTAAGCGTTATCCTCAAAGATGACTACGATCGCTTGAGGTACATTTTGAGCCAACTGCATTTCTAGCGATCGTCTGGGCAGCTAAATTGCCACGCCAGGAAAGGAGTTCGGATGTAGAGACGCGATTCACCTTGTCTTTACTTTTGATTTGTCCCCTTCTCGCTTTCTAAAGTTTTTATCCAGGAGGGACAAGAAATTATGCAGCATTTGATGGAAGTTCTAGCTAAGGAACCGATCGTTCCGTTTGTCATTTTGCTGGTGGTAATCTTAGCCGTACCTCCAATCTTCGAGCGCCTGAAACTGCCAGGATTAGTAGGTTTGCTCGCAGCCGGAGTGTTACTTGGCGACAACGGGTTACACGTCTTGCAAACCAAATCGGCCACCATGGAACTGCTATCGGACATCGGGGTGGTTTACCTGATGTTTGTCGCTGGGTTAGAAATCGATCTGGCTCAGTTCCGCAAAACCAAGAATAAATCGATCGGTTTTGGCTCTTTTACCTTTATGGTGCCGATGATTTTCGGCACGGCCGTCGGTCGGATCTTTGGCTTTGACTGGAACGCTTCGATTTTGATCGGTTCTTTGTTCGCTTCCCATACGCTGCTGGCATATCCAATTATCAGCCGTCTGGGTGTCATCGGCAACGAAGCAGTGGTGGTCACGATCGGGGCTACTATTTTTACCGATATTGGCGCTCTTTTAGTCTTAGCAATTTGCGTCGGCATCCATCAGGGCAACTTTACGATCGTCAAGCTGTTTTCTCTCTTCGCCTCATTGTTCGTCTACTCCGCGATCGTTCTGTTTGGCTTCGATTGGGCGGGAAAACAATACTTCCGGCGCAATGGTAATAACGAGGGCAATCAGTTTTTATTCGTCCTGCTGGCGGTTTTTGTGGCAGCGGTGGGAGCGCAAGCAATTGGAGTCGAAAAAATTGTCGGGGCGTTCCTCGCTGGATTGGCGGTAAATGACGTAGTGGGAGAAGGCCCCGTTAAAGAAAAGGTACTCTTTGTCGGTAGCGTCTTGTTCATTCCCATTTTCTTTGTCGATATGGGTTTGCTGATCGATCTGCCTGCTTTTATTAAAAGCATCACCTCTTTCTGGCTGATGATGGCGATCGTCGTCGGTTTAATCGCCAGTAAATTTCTGGCGGCGTTCTTTGCTGCCTGGATTTACCGCTACAATCGCCGGGAAATGTTGACCATGTGGTCGCTGTCTATGCCCCAGGTAGCTGCTACCTTAGCCGCAACGTTAGTAGGCTATCGCGAGGGATTGCTGACGGAAGGAGTATTGAATAGCGTCATCGTCTTGATGCTGGTGACATCAACTTTAGGCCCTTTGATTACCAGTCGAGTCGCACCTGGATTAAAAGTACCAGAAACTAGCTTAGAGGACGATTTGACTCTGGAAGGGCAGCCGACAACCATCGCCCCCGATCGCTTTACGGCGATCGTCCCGGTTTACAATCCTCGGACTGAAAGGCATCTGATTGAGATGGCGGCGTTGCTGGTGCGTCATGAAGCGGGGCGAATCGTGCCTCTATCGGTAGTCAAAGCTCACACTCAGATGGATGCTCCTCAATTGGAAGCTGCATTCGATCGAGGTGAAAGATTGCTCCATATTGCTACTCAACTCAGTCAAAAATTGGCCGTAGAAGCCGAACCTTTGCTGCGAATTGACGATGACTTTGGCCAAGCCATTACCCGTGCCAGTCGCGAACAAAAAGCCAGTTTGATTATTATGGGTTGGGGAAACCGGACGGGATTGCGGGCGCGGTTGTTTGGTAATGCGATCGATAACGTGCTGTGGTCGTCTCACTGTCCGGTAGCGGTGACGCGCCTCCTGGATTCCCCGTTAAAAATCCAGCGCATCTTAATACCGATCGACAATCCTACTAGTGAAGAGTTAGGACCAGTGCGGTTTGCCAAAATTCTGGCAGAAACCAACCAGGCACGAGTGACATTAATGCAAGTTAGCGATCGCGGTACTTCTGCGGCTCAAATCGAGAGCGATCGCGCCCAACTAGCCGCTCTAGCCGCCAAGTGGATGCCCGAAGGGAAGTTAGAGATTCAAGTTCTCCCTCACGAAGATGTCGTCAAAGCGATCGCCACTGCTGCTCGTTCTTATGACTTAGTAATCTTGCGTTTTCGGCCCCAAAGAACGGCCGCTGGCTTAGCTATTGGGGATGTGACCAACCAATTAGTCCAACAACTGACTTGTTCTGTAGTCATGTTAGGCGAACCGCAACGAATGCCCGTTGGCAGCTAGCATCCATAAGCGTGATATGCTGATTTCGTCGGTTCTGTCGGAGAGCAGCCGCCAGAAGTAATGGGGAAAGTTTGGTGTAAGTCCAACGCTGTCCCGCAACTGTGAAGCAATTTGAATTGTTAAGTCAGGATGCCCGCCGATGATTCACCTAATTTTTAGATCTGCGAGGTACAGAGAGTGAATAGATTCGACTCTAGTAAAGTTTTTCAGCCAGTAAGAATATCGATCGCCCTTGTCGGTGTTTGGTTGCTAGCGGCAACTCCAGCAGTGGCTCACCATCCCATGGGTGGTGGACTTCCAGCTAATTTTTTCCAGGGTTTCCTCTTCGGGCTTGGCCATCCTCTGATCGGTATAGATCATTTTGCTTTTATCGTTGCTGTCGGGTTGCTGGCCGCGATCGAACGACGAGGAATTTTAATTCCAGTTTCGTTTGTTCTAGCGGCCATGCTGGGTACGGGAGCGCACTTAGCAAATGTCAGCGTTCCAGGAGTTGAGTTGTTTGTCTCCGGTTCGATCTTGGTCTTTGGGATCTTGCTGGCAGTCAAAAATCGGCCAAATTCTAGCGCGATCGCGGCTTTGTCGGGGCTAGCAGGGTTATTTCACGGCTATGTCTATGGCGAGTCTATCTTTGGAGCGGAAATGAGTCCGCTGCTCGCATATCTAATGGGCTTTACAGTCATTCAATTGCTCGTGTCTCTTTCTGTCTTCTGGGTGGCAAAAGCTACTATTCTCAAACCAGCAATCGCAGGACAAGCTTCAGCTAAATTTCGCTCGGCTGGGTTAGTAATTTGCGGTGTGGGATTGGCATTTTTAGCTGCTCAAATTGTTGCCGTTATGTTTCCTGCTGCCAACGGTTAAGAGGCGCTAGCATCTAATCTGCTAATTGAGGTTGAATGGAAACTGCTGCTACTCCTCGTTGGTTTGTCCGCCGAGATATAGATGGATTGTTCGGGCTAGCCCTCGATAATTTTATTCAAATCCTGCTGATCGTTAATCTTTGCCAAGGTCTGCTGGGATTCCCTCAAACCATAATTTACGGTCGGATTTTACCGGGAATTGCCTTGAGTTTGGTCGTGGGCAATTTTTATTACAGTTGGTTGGCTTACCAACAAGGAAAAAAACACGGAAGAGACGATTTTACTGCTTTACCTTATGGCATCAATACTGTTAGTTTGTTTGCCTATATTTTTTTGGTAATGCTACCAGTCAAACTGCTGGCGATCGCTGGAGGTAAATCTCCCGAACAAGCAGCCGAAATTGCTTGGCAAGCGGGTTTAGTTGCTTGTCTGGGATCGGGATTGATTGAATTCGGCGGGGCTTGGGTAGCAGATATGTTGCGGCGAATCGCTCCTCGCGCTGCCTTGCTTTCCACCTTGGGAGGAATTGCCCTAACCTTCATTGCGATCGACTTTTTATTTCGGACTTTTGCCAATCCGGTGGTGGGATTAGTGCCGTTAGGAGTAATATTGTTGGCCTATTTCGGGCGAGTTAAATTTGGCATTCCTGGCGGTTTGTTAGCCGTTTCTTTAGGGATCGTCCTGGCTTGGACTACGGGTTTAGTTAGTTGGGATGCCGTCAGATTCGATGCTGCGTTAAAACCGATTGGTTTTCACTTCCCCGGCTTTTGGCTGGGAGATCTCTGGCGATCGCGAACCGTTTTATTTGACTACTTCAGCATTATCTTGCCCATGGGTTTATTCAACCTCATTGGCAGCTTGCAAAATTTAGAAAGTGCAGAAGCGGCTGGCGATCGCTATCCGGCGGCCCCCTGTTTGGCGGTTAATGGCGTGGGAACGATGGTAGCGGCAATCTGCGGTTCTTGTTTTCCCACTACGATCTATATCGGCCATCCCGGTTGGAAGGCTCTGGGCGCTAGGGTAGGATATTCCTTCCTGAACGGGATAGTAATGTGTTTGCTGTGTTTGAGTGGCACAGTGGCGCTGCTAGCCTACTTAGTTCCGATCGATGCTGGCATGGCGATCGTCTTGTGGATCGGCATTATCATTGTCGCTCAAGCCTTTACCGCCACCCCGCAGTATCACGCCCCCGCTGTCGTCGTCGGGTTGCTACCAGCGATCGCAGCTTGGGGTGCGATTTTAACTAAAAATGCCTTACGAGTCGCAGGTTTGGGAACCCCAACAAATCCTTTTCAACCAGATTTAGTCAAGCAATTTCAGGCCAACAATCATTTTATCGATGGAGCTTTTGCCCTGGAACAAGGATTTATTTTTTCGGCGATGATACTAGCAGCAATTACCGTCTTCATTATCGAGCAAAAATTCGATCGAGCAGCTTTCTGGTCTTTGGCAGCAGCTTTGCTATCTTGGATTGGATTAATGCACAGTTATCGCTGGACGCTAGCCGATACCGTCATCAATTTTGGTTGGGCAACTGGCAGTAGTTGGGCAGCAGGTTATTGTTTGCTAGCAGTTCTCTTTTTATATGCTCACTGGCGATCGCTAAAGTCATGATTTTGGTGACAGGTGCGACTGGAAGAGTTGGCAGCCAACTAGTTGAGTTGCTCTGGCAAAATAATATACAAGTTAGGTTACTGGTAAGAACTCCTGAAGCAGCCAGCCTAAGTTTGTTAGGAATTTCAGTGATTGTAGGAGATCTCGATCGACCACAAGACTTAGATGTAGCATTGTGTGGATGCAATCGCCTCATTTCTATTCCACCCAATACCCTGAGTCAGGCCGAACAAGAGATTCGACTGTTTGAGGCCGCCAAACGCGCTGGAGTCGATCGAATCGTCAAACTATCTACTGCCAAAGCCAATCGTAGCTCGGCGTGTCATTTTTTTCAGCAACACGCGATCGCCGAAGATTATCTCCAGCAATTGGGTACGCCCTTTACCATCTTGCGATCGAATTCTTTCATGCAAAACTTCTTGTGGTTTGCCCGCGAAATAAAAACGCGAGGAACTCTATCTTTACCGATGAAAGATGCCAAAACTGCCCCAGTGGATATTCGCGATTTGGCACGAGTTGCCCATCGGGTTTTAACGACAGGCGATCGCGATAGTAAAACCTATAACGTCACAGGCTCAGAAATGCTTTCGCTGTCAGCTATTGCCGAAAAGCTATCTGCTTATGCTAAAAAAATTACCTATATCGATGTTGCGCCAGACGATTTTAAGCAAACCCTACTTCAATCTGGTTTGCCACAGTGGTACGCTGAAGCCATAGTCGCATCTTGGCAAATAGCCAGCGAAGGACAGCCACTCGTGACCGATACAGTTTTTGAAACTACTGGTAGACGAGCAATTAAATTCGATCGATTCGTCCGAGATTACCAACAAAAACTCAGCTAAAACACTATACAATTCCCTGAAAAATTTGTTCTGCTGTTAATTCCAATTCTGGCAGAATGTGAGAAACGACTCGTTCTGAATAGCGAAACTGGCTTAGTTGATATTCTCCATCAACTAGGTAATAGACGCTAATAGTCGGCTGTTTCGGACTGCCAATGAGGCGAGCCGCTGCTAACCCTCGATAATCGACTATCCAATATTCCAAAACCCCCATTAATTCATAATCGGTTAACTTCATGCCGTAATCGTCTCGCCAGTTGGTAGAAGCAAACTCTATAACTAAAGGTGTCGATCGCCCGTTGAGAATGGTTGAAGCTTTTTCCCAGCGGGGTTCGTTAGGCATCTCGCGATCGTCTAACACCACAATATCTGGCTTGTAGCCTGTCTTGTCTCGGTAAGGTTTGAGCGTGGCAGTTCTAGGAATGAAGTAAGGTTTGTGGTTCAAATAAATGCAATCATTTAACCGATACGTCAAGAATCCTGCCAGTTTTTCATGCGGTCCTGTGGGATTCAATTCTTGAGGAACTCCTAAAATTAGTTCAAAGATCCGCCCGTCATCTGGATGCCAAGCGATGAATTCGTCAAAGTCTAAAAGTTCTGGTATTGCTTGAACCATAGCGATCCGATCTTCCCCGACTTGCCTGTACTCTTCTGAATTTTAACGTTAAGCTGCTAAAGTTTTGAGCATGGGAGAAATTAAAGCAGTTTTGTGTGGATACTACGGCAAAGGCAACGGCGGCGATGAAGCCCTGCTGGCATCGCTCCTGGAAATATTGCCAGCTAATGTCAAACCGATCGTTCTATCTGGGAACCCCAAAGAAACCTACGATCGCTATGGGGTAGAAGCTGGCGATCGAATGAATGCTTTCCAAGTGATGTCTGCGTTGCAGCGATCGAATGCCTTAATTTTGGGCGGTGGCAGTTTAATCCAAGATGCCACTAGTATGCGCAACCCGATCTACTACACGGGTTTGATGGGATTAGCTCAGAGTTTGGGGTTAAAAACCATTGCCCTAGCCCAAGGAATAGGCCCGTTGCAGCGTCCTTTCAGTCGTTGGTTAGCTCGAAGAGCCTTAGCTAACTGTACGGCGGTTAGCGTCCGGGATGCTGCCTCAGCCGCCATCTTAGCTGAATGGCAAATTCCAGCGGCCCTCGCCCCAGATTTAGTTTGGGGGTTAACCGCCAAACCCGTCAAAGGACTGTGGGATTTGCCCGCTCCTAGAGTAGCAGTAGCATTGCGATCGCACCGCTTGTTGACCCCCGAACGACTCGATTGCTTGACTCGTGCCTTAGCCGACTTTCAAAAAGCTACCCAAACCTGTATCTTACTCGTACCCTTTCAAGTCGATCGAGATCTGGCCATCGCTCAAGCAATTCAACCCCACTTGAACGCGCCCAACCAGATTATCTGCCTAGAAGATCCCAGAGAATTAAAAGGATTGTTTCAGGGAGTAGAAATGGCGATCGGGATGCGCTACCACAGCTTGATTATGGCAGCCGCTCAAGAATGTCGGTGCTTCGCCCTCAGCTACGATCCCAAAGTCAGCCAGCTAATGGCAGAACTAGACATTCCTGGATGGGAGCTAGATCGACTGCCAGCCGAATCTCACCAAATATCTCAAGCTTGGATCGAACATTACGCTAACGGCAACCCCTTAAGCAGCGATCGCTTGCATTTTTTAAGAGATCGAACCGCCATCCATAAAGAGTTATTAACAACATCGTTATAAAGTGTGGAGTGTTAAGTGTTAAGTGTTAAGCATTAAGGACTAAATGTTAAGTTTTGAGTCCTTATTTCTGAAAGCTCAAATGTGTAATACCATGTTTGACTAAATTGCGATTTTTCCCTCACCTCATCTCCCCATCTCCCTCTCCCTCCCCTCCCACACGCCGTGTTGAGTCAAGAACTATGAGCGAAGCCGACACCTCAAATCACCAATCTCTCCCCGAAACTGCTGCCCTCAACGAAGCTACTGAAGCGGCACAGACGAAAGAGAAAACCTCTCCTCAACCGATGGAAGAGGCGGAACGGTTGGAACCGACGCAGAAATTGCTGCAACGCAATCGGTTATTGCTAGACCATGTAGTGCAATTGGAACAAGCCTTGAGGGGGTGTCAGGAAGAGTTGCAACTGCAACAAGCGCGATCGCAATCGCAAGAAACTCTGCTGGCCCAGCACCGAGAAATGCTTAAAGTTTCTGAAGACCAAATCGAGCGGCTATTTAGCGAGTTAGAATCTTCGCATCAAGCCAGCCAACGCCAGCAAGTTTTAATCGAAACTTTATCGAATCAATTAGAAACCTCTCAAGAACGAGTTGCCCATCTAGAACGGGAATGCGCTCTGATCCAGCAGCAGTATAACGAGCAATCTCATCGGATGTTGCAAGCTGAAAATACCTGTCAAGATTTGCAAAACCGCCTCCAAAGGCAGCAACGCCAAACTTTGCAATTCAAAGCTGCTTTAGAAAAATGCTTGGACGCGCCAGAAGGCAAATATCGAGAGCCGATAGAATCTCCCCCAGAGTTACAGCCGCAGACTGCTAGTTTTTCTTCACCTCCAGAACCGCAAGCACCACCCTTACCAGCGGCAAAATTAGGGGCGAACACCATCAAGATCGATGCCGCCGGGATACCCCAACTGCGATCGACTCAGTTGGAACCTAGAGATTCTAGACCCGCACCAGCAACAGAATCGATCGAGTTACAAAGCCCTGCTAATGAAGATCCTTGGCATCTAGGCGAGCCAGTAGAGACGAACGCAGAAATTACCGAAGCCCCAGCAAACGCCACCGAGGAACGATCTCTGCCCGCGCCAGCACTAGATAACCACAACTCAGTTTTATCGCTCTCAGAAGGACTAGAAGAAGAAATATCGCCCCAATTGCTAGCCGATCTAACATCAGTATTAGAATTGTTGGACGAATCTAGCGATAATTCCCCTGCGATCGAGGCAGGAGATAACTGCAATGCCAACTTAGTTCTAGAGAGCGAGTTAGATATCGGTGAATTACTCCCAGAGGACTTAGAGTTAGCGATCGCCGAGGAAGTTGCTGAATCTGATGATTTAGCCGATGAAAGCGATCTCCAGCTAGCTGATTCCTTAGCAGATGAGGAGGAAGATGAAACTCCATTGCCTGAAGACACCGATCTTTCTACCTCCAATTGGCCTTCTCCTCTAGTTCGCCCCTTACGACCGGCCAAAAAGATCAAATCTTGGTCAGCGATCGAACTACCAACATTCCCACGCCTGCGACGTTATTCCAAGTAGAAAAAAGGGTTTAGGGTGCCAGCATAATTTGCTGCCTCAATCTCAACTGCGTTGGCGTAGCCTGTCCATCTAACTTTACAAATAAAATAACAGCGTCCGTGATGGACGCTGTTATTTTCAATTTTCTACACGAGGAGCACGAATTAGGCTACAACTGTAAGCTTAAAACCTACCACAAAGCAGAAGGAGTTGGCGGTAATACTGGTGGTGGTTCTGGCAAAGGTTGCTCTACACCACCACTAGGCAGTGCTGGTGGTGCTTCGACCACGGGTGCAGGTCTTTGACCGATACAGACCTTAGTAGCGGTAGTATCCCGGAAGGTTGTTAGATTCAAAGGTGTTCCAGTAGTTATACCCATGCGAGACCGCGTTTCTGGAGAGATAACGGTAGTAGTTGTTTGACCGTCGGGTAGCTCTAAAGTGACGTTTTCCTGGTTAATCTCTCTAACCACACCAGTGTAAGTTCGATCGACTTCTGCCATCTCGACCGATTGGACTTGTCCCTCTTGGTTGGCATCTACGGCAACCATCGTTCCCGGACGCAGATTGAGCGAACCAACGGCACTAGGATCGACGGTGTAAGGTTGACTGGCACCACTAACGTCTCGGAGTTCTAGAGTGTTATTGTTGTAACTCTTAACTACGCCAACAATCCTCATTTTTGGGGGAGTGGCAGCTTGAGAGTTGTTTGATGGTGCGTCAGTCGGATCTACCGTGTCTTGGCTCACTAAAACGCCATGCCTGTTGGCATCGCTACTCGGACGAGCCATGGCTGATGATGTGGCTAACCCGCAAAATACGACCGATAAAATCGTACCTGTTACTAGAGTTGTCGGTTTTAAAAACATAAGTCCCTACCTCGAAAAAGATTTACTGTTGTCAGCTAACCCAATCTAATCTTCTTGGGTTTTATCATTCGATCGCTCTTTTTTCGATCGCTTAGATTTTTTCTTCATCCCTAATACCAAACCCAAAGCTATCGCAGAACCAAATATCGTTGATGGTTCGGGAATTGGTTCTGGGCCTGGACCCGGACCCGGGCCAGGAGGGTTATTACCACCACCGCCGCCACCGTCACCGAAGAGAAATGGTACTCCTGCCAGAGGAAGTAACGCCGCCAACGGGAATCCTGCTGCTCCTGCCACTAGCGGACTGCCTACTGCGGGAGGACCTGCAATGTCGCAGAGTTCCCCGCCCGTACCGCAGACTTGTCCCTCTACCAACTCGCACGCTTCACCTTGAGCGATGGCGTTTGGCGGGATCTGAGCGAGGGGATCGGGAGCGGTTTCTGAAGCGTCAGTATTTGCTGCCAATATATTTGGTTGCTCTGGGGCTGAGTCTTCTCCACCTCCAGGGGCATTTGATTCTCCAGCACCTACCGATGTCTGCTCTGCGGGTTTGGGGAGAAATTTATCGATATCTTTGTCTCTCGGTTGGTTGCTCGTTGGAGATTCTTCGCAGTTTATCGGGGTGTTACCCAAATTCAAGCTAGCTGCTACGGCTGGAGCCAAGGAACTGCCCAATATTTCTACTAATAGAATCGATGCAAAAATGGGAACTTTGAATAGTCGATAGTTCGTCATATTTTTTCTTTACCTCACGCTCTAACTAGATTTCGGCTTGATTTCGTTCTTCCGCTTTGTATAGCCTGCCGATTGCCAAAACAGATGTGGCAAATGAACAATACCTGCATCATTATTTAGTGATGACGCTTAATATCCAAAGCAGCTATCTTACAGAAGTTAACTGGCTTTCTCAATGGCGTTAGCTGCTAAATCTAGGTAGCGATCCCCGACGGCCAGAGATACCACGCCATTTTACTATTTAGAGGAAGCGAAGTATATACGGAGCCAGTTTAAAAAAAGATTAACATCAGGAGTTTACAGACTTCCAACGTTCTACGTCAACTAGATCGCACAAGCTAATTTATATTTGCCTGTCGATCGATACTTTTGTTATCCATCGCAAGGCTAATAGTTGGGCACCTCCAAGTACGAGATAGTTTTATTGTTTTTCCAGGTTTTACCGGGAAATAGGTATCTACTTTTGAGTGCGTTGGGTAGCCTGTTGCTCTGCAACATATCGTCAATAGTCATGACAGACAAAGTAGAACGCCCTGAAAAAACATCTAAATATAATATACTTAAGTATTTCGTTAATGGATCCGTAATTTGGCTGATTCTACTCTCTTTTGTCATTCTTGGGCAAATAACTTTAGCACTTGCAAATAGGGAATTTACTGTAGAGTGTGTAATGAAAAACGAACTCAAGCTCCTCTGCCAATAAAAAACCGCCACTACAGGGCGGTTAGCTGAAGCAATCGGAGGGTAATAACAGCTTACTGAGATCGGCCTGTCAAGAATTGTAAAAAAAATGACAAAATAGCTAATGACGGAGTTCAAAAGAGTAGCGTGTAAGTCCTGCGAATGAACTGACGGGATGCGTTAGCGCCAATTTGTCGATCGCTACATAATTACGCCCGCGTAACCGGATTGAGTATTAGTTGGGTTTCCTGCCTTTCACCCAATCTACAGCTATTGCCCTATTTTCCTGAAGTCCTGTCTTCCTCTTGTTCTCTCTACAAGCGAGTGGTTAAATAAGGATTACTTAACTCAAGAAGTTCAGTCCGATCGCTATGGCTCATGCTCGTGTAATTGGTTTGGGAAAATCTGGAATTGTCGCGGCTAAGCTGTTGCAAAGGGAGGGATGGGATGTCATTATTAGCGATCGCCAATCCTCAGAGAGCCTGCAACAACAGCAACAAGAACTGGCCCGCGAAGGGATTGCAGTGGAATTGGATCGAGCTTTCGTGCCGACACCATCTGTGCAATTAATAGTCGTTTCCCCTGGCGTGCGCTGGGATTTGCCAGCTTTAGTCGATGCCCGCAACATGGGGATCGAAACGATTGGCGAAATGGAATTGGCCTGGCGCTATCTGCAATCTTGCCCTTGGGTGGCAATTACTGGCACTAACGGCAAAACTACTACCACAGCTTTAATTGCCGCCATTTTTCAAGCTGCTGGGTTTCATGCCCCTGCCTGCGGCAACATCGGCTACGCTGCTTGCGAACTGGCATTAGCCGAGAAACCCCCGGATTGGGTAATTGCCGAAATTAGCAGCTATCAAATCGAATCTTCTACTTCCCTCGCGCCTCAAATTGGCGTGTGGACGACCTTTACCCCCGATCACCTCAGCCGCCACTATACCTTAGATAACTATTACCAGATTAAGGCCAAGCTGTTAGAGCGATCGCGCTCCCAGATCTTCAACGGCGATGATGCGTATCTGCATCAAATGGGTAAAGAAAATTGGCAAAATGCCTGCTGGACGAGCATTCGAGGTCAAGAGCATCTTTTGGGCAACCCAGATTTAGGAGCGTATATCGAAAACGGCTGGGTAGTGATGCAAGGCGAGCCAATTTTACCAGCTACAACTTTAAAGATGCCTGGAGAACACAATCAGCAAAACCTGTTAATGGCAGTGGCAACAGCCAGGTTAGCTGGAATCGACAAAGAAGCTATTTTCCAAGGGATCGATCGCTTTCCTGGCGTGCCCCATCGCTTAGAGCGGATCTGCACGCTAGCAGGAATTGAATTTATTAACGACAGTAAAGCGACTAACTACGATGCCGCGCAAGTGGGATTGAGTTCGGTTGACAGTCCGGCGATTTTAATTGCTGGTGGTGAGGCCAAAGAAGGCGACGATACTGGATGGTTGCAAACTATTCGAGCCAAGGCAGCAGCGGTGTTGTTAATCGGTAAGGCGGCCAGTGCTTTTGCCCAGAGGTTGCAAGAGGTAGGTTACGACAATTACGAAATTGTAGAAACTATGGAAAATGCCGTTTCCAGAGGTACTGTGTTGGCGCAACAATATAATGCTCGCGTCGTGTTGCTTTCTCCGGCTTGCGCTAGTTTCGACCAGTACGAGAATTTCGAGCAGCGGGGAGAGCATTTTCGCCAACTCTGCCAGCAATTGCTGCCAGCCCTCACCCCGCCCTGACGGGCACCCCTCTCCCAGGCTACAGACGTAGCATGCTACGTCTCTACACAATAGGGGACGGGGGTGAGGGCAAACCCGGATTATGCGCTAACCGAATTTGTATTAATGGCTCCACGCCAGATAAGGCAATTGGGAAGCGGTAGACTCAATGCGATCGCGATTTTGCAATAATTGTCCGCAGGTATCCCAAGTTCCGGTGAGTAACATTTGCCTGGGGCCTTCACCCATATAAATCGCCGCACTCGAATCGCCCCATCGCACTTCCATGGCGGCTAAATCTAGATCGATCGCTTTTTGGGGATTTTCCTGCAACCAAGTTTGCAATTGTTTGACTGTTTCTGGGGCAGCGGTAACGCAGGGAATGCCATTAGCAGAGCAATTGCCCAAAAATATTTCCGCAAAACTCTCGCCGACGATCGCTTGAATTCCCCATTTAATAATTGCTTGGGGGGCGTGTTCTCTGGAAGAACCGCAACCGAAGTTACCATTAACTACTAAGATCTTGGCCCCTTGATATTGGGGTAAATCGAAAGAATGTTGCCCGTTAGCTTGAGTGCGATCGTCAACAAATACTTGTTGTCCTAAGCCTTCAAAGGTGATGGAACGCAAAAACCTAGCTGGAATAATGCGATCGGTATCGATATCAGCACCAACTAGTGGGATACCTCGCCCTGAAATTGTTTCAATTTGACTCATTAATGCCATCCTGTGAAGTTAATTTACTGCCCAAAGTGAAAGATAAAATAATGAGCTAGTGTCTTTTTCTTGTGGGATAGCCGTCTCGGCTGTCCATAGGGCAGGCTGGAAGCCTACCCTACAAGAGTTTTCACTTATTACCTATTACTTCTTCAAAGCAACTCGCGCACGTCTGCTACTTCGCCTTTGACGGCGGCAGCCACCACCATGGCTGGACTCATTAATAGCGTGCGTCCGGTGGACGAACCCTGACGACCTTTGAAGTTGCGGTTAGAGGAAGAAGCACTCATCTGGCGACCTTGGAGTTTATCGGGGTTCATTGCCAGACACATCGAACATCCAGGTTCTCGCCACTCAAATCCGGCTTGCTGGAAAATTCGATCTAAGCCTTCAGCTTCCGCTTCCTGTTTGACTCGTTCCGAACCTGGAACGACAAAAGCTTTAACTCCCGTAGCTACTTGCTTGCCTTCGGCGTATTTCGCTGCTTCTCGCAAGTCGCTGAGGCGGCCGTTGGTGCAGCTACCGATGAAACAGACATCGATTTTCGTGCCTTTAATGGGCGTTCCCGGATTTAGAGCCATGTACTGATATGCTTCTTGGGCGATCGCTCTTTCGCTTTCCGGTAAAGTCTCTAAGGTAGGAATCAATTCGCTCACCCCCATGCCTTGACCTGGAGTAATTCCCCAAGTCACGGTCGGTTCGATGTCGCTGGCATCAAAGGTGGCTACATCGTCATAAACGGCATCGGCATCGCTGCGGATACTCTGCCACCAGGCAACGGCTTTATCCCAGTCTGCATCTTTAGGAGCAAAATCTCTGTTTTTGAGGTAGGCAAAAGTCACTTCGTCGGGGTTGATGTAGCCGCACCGCGCCCCACCTTCGATCGACATATTGCAAACTGTCATTCTTTCTTCCATCGACATCGCCTCAAAAGTCGTGCCAGCGAATTCGTAGGCGTACCCCACTCCACCTTTAACCCCTAGTTGGCGAATGACGTGCAAGATAACATCTTTGGCATAAACTCCAGGGGCGAGAGTGCCGTTAACTTCAATTTTGCGGACTTTCAGCTTGGAGAGGGCGAGAGTTTGAGAAGCTAGCACGTCTCTGACTTGAGATGTACCGATGCCAAAAGCGATCGCGCCAAAGGCCCCATGAGTCGAGGTGTGGGAGTCGCCGCAAGCGATCGTCATTCCTGGCTGGGTCAAACCCTGTTCTGGGGCGATGACGTGGACGATGCCTTGTTTCCCAGAACCGATGTTATAAAACCGAATGCCGCAATCTTTGGCATTATTTTCTAGCGCTTGCATCATCTCTTCTGCCAGTTCGTCGGCAAAAGGACGCGCTTGGTTGTCTGTCGGAACGATGTGATCGACGGTGGCTACCGTGCGTTCTGGATGCAATACCTTCAGTCCTCGATCGCGCAGCATAGCAAAAGCTTGAGGACTGGTAACTTCATGAATTAAGTGTAAGCCGATAAATAGCTGGGTTTGACCCGAAGGTAAAATCTTGACGGTGTGTAAGTCCCAAACTTTGTCGAATAGCGTGCCTTTGCTCATATTACCGGGGTTAGCGTCCAGAGATTGAGTGAAAAAGTAGTTCGGGCGTTCGTGGCGAACTACATCAGTCAGTTTTCCACAGCCTTGGATCTAACTCCAATGCTTGTGGCGATTCTAAAATAAACTTAGCAAAGTCTGGATGAGATGGGTTAACCAGATAGTTATACTCAATCGGCATAATGGCTGAGGGTACAGCCAAAATTGCTGTTTTCCCAGAGGTAAACCATCTATTTCCAATGTCTGCTAAAGCACTTGGCGCGGGAATCTGTCGCCAATTTGAGGGCAATTGAGATATTTCTAAACGGTCAATTTTCACCTCTGTTGGCACATCTGCACGCACGTAAGCCAACATGGTTCCCATGTCCTCTACTTCCATATGGACAAAAGTTTCCAATGCTGCCAACGAGAGCGTAGCAGAGGTATAGACGATTCTATGACCAGGAGAATTCCAGCGTCCGCCAACCCGATTTGCTCCTTCTCCACTAAAAGCTGTAGGTGCGTATTTGCGCTTGCAGATTCGCCACAAACGCAAACTCAACTGTAAACTCCATACTCAATGCGATCGAGTAATTCGGCTACCTGCTGCGTTCCAGCATCGGTATCGAGTAAATCGACGGGCGCATGACCTTCCAATGCTCGATTGGGTCTTTTGAGCCAATTAATCGCCGTTTGGGGCTGCTCGAATACTGTCTGGGCTTGGGCGGCGATGCGTGCTAGTCGGTACAATCGATCCGACCAAGTGGCATTCAAGGGCTTTTGTTCTTTCTGATGTCTGACGAGAGTGCGCACCGAAGTTCCTACCATCTTTGACATCTCGGCATCAGATAGTTGGTAATAACTAGCTACTCGTTTAAAAGATTCGATCGGCAATCCCTGACGAACTAATTCAGCCTCCTTGGTAGTTGAGGCTATACCGATCGAATCGCCAATTCCCAAAATATCTAGTAGCTGTGCTGACGAGGACATATTTCATATTTTTTTGGCATCTGTCTTAATTTTAACGCCAAATAGTTGTCTGCCGATCGAACCCACCCTACTATATAGAAATTACGACATATAATCTGTCGATCGCAGCAATTCTCGATCGAGCGAACTACATTCGGAGTAGGACAGCCCAGAGGGCTATCCCACAAGTCTGTGGAAACTGCTATGAAATCTATATTTTGTTACTCATGAGTCAAAAAACTCGCACCGAACGAGATTCAATGGGAGAAAGACAAATCCCAGCCGATGCTTATTACGGCATTCAAACCCTGCGGGCTACAGAAAATTTTCCCATTAGCGGACTTAAGCCGTTACCTACCTATGTCGATGCTGGCGTATTAATTAAGAAAGCCACCGCGATCGCTAACGGCGAGTTAGGCTGCATTCCCCAAGATATCGCTAACGCGATCGTCCAAGCTGCCGATGAAATCTTAGCTGGCAGATTGCGCGAGCAATTTATCGTCGATGTCTACCAAGCTGGTGCTGGTACTTCCCATCACATGAACCTCAATGAGGTGCTGGCCAATCGGGCGCTAGAAATTCTCGGAGATGAAAAAGGAAACTACCAGCGGGTGAATCCCAACGACCATGTAAACTACGGACAATCTACCAACGATGTCATTCCTACGGCGATTCGGATCGGCGGCTTGTTGGCTTTAGAGAGGACGCTATACCCAGCTTTAGACGCAGCGATCGCGACCTTAAAAACCAAAGCTACCGAATTCCAAGATGTCATAAAATCTGGCAGAACTCATATGCAGGATGCCGTTCCCGTGAGGTTGGGGGACACTTTTGGGGCTTGGGCAGAAATCTTGCAAGCACACCGCGATCGCCTGCAAACTGCCGCTGGAGACTTAATGGTGCTGGGTTTGGGGGGAAGTGCTGCTGGTACTGGTTTGAATACTCATCCTCAATATCGCACCAGAGCGATCGAAATTTTATCTCAACTAATTAACCAACCCCTCAAACCAACCTCTCACCTGATGGCAGCCATGCAAAGTATGGCCCCGTTTGTGAATGTTTCTGGTGCTTTACGGAATATAGCTCAAGATTGTGTCAAAATCTCTCACGATCTGCGATTGATGGATTCGGGTCCCAAAACTGGGTTGAAGGAAATTCAACTGCCTCCAGTGCAACCTGGCTCGTCAATTATGCCGGGTAAGTACAACCCCGTAATGGCAGAGATGACTTCAATGGTATGCTTTCAGGTTATGGGTTACGACAGCGCGATCGCTCTGGCCGCCCAAGCCGGACAATTAGAACTAAACGTGATGATGCCCCTAATTGCCTACAACCTCATCCACAGCATCGAAATTTTGGGTAATGCCATCGCCGCCCTCACTCACCAGTGCTTGGCAGGAATTACCGCCAAGAGCGATCGCTGTTTGGCATATGCTGAAGGCTCTCTGGCACTGGTTACGGCTCTCAATCCTCATATCGGCTATCTAAACGCTGCGGCTGTAGCTAAAGAATCTTTAGAAACTGGTAAGTCTTTACGGCAAATCGTCTTGGAACGAGGGCTAATGAGTCCTGAAGAACTGGGACAAGTGCTGAATTTAGAAAAAATGAGCATTATTTCTACATAGGAGTGTTTTTAATGCACGCTCAAGATGAAACAGTAAATGTCTGGAAAATTACCTTTCACTATATCAACGGTGAAACAGAGAGTTTTCACGCTTACAACCTGTTTAAATTAGGGACTACTACCGCAGAAGTTCGTCAAGAGATTCGACACTTCATCAACCAAGAATGGTGGACGATTAAGACTCTAGATGAAACTATTTTTATCAAGTCAGCCAATATTCTCAAATTCGAGATCGAACCGCCGATCGAAGCAATTGAAGGCGAAGGAGTTATTTCTGAAGCCGAAAGGGTAACGGCCCTAACTCGCAGCAATCGGTAAAGTAGGAAATCAACTTCGCTAGCAACGCAGGACTTTAATCGCCGGGATTTGATTTATTGATGACTTACCCTAGAGATTTGATAGGCTACGGCAGATCTGTTCCCGATGCCAAATGGCCGGATAACGCTCGCGTCGCCGTCCAATTTGTCATCAATTACGAAGAAGGCGGCGAAAACTGCATTTTACACGGCGACACCACCTCGGAAACCTTTCTTTCAGAAATCGTGGGCGCGATGCCAGTTTACGGATTGCGAAATCTGAATGTGGAATCGTGCTACGAATATGGCTCTAGAGCGGGATTTTGGCGATTGTATCGCCTGTTTACCGAACGTCAGATTCCCGTCACCGTCTATGGGGTGGCTATGGCCTTGTCGCGCCATCGGGAAGCAGTAGCGGCAATGCTGGAAGCCGAGTGGGAAATTGCCAGTCACGGCTATCGCTGGATCGATTATCAATATTTCTCTGCCGATCGAGAACGAGAACATTTGCACCAAGCGATCGCCATTCATACTGAAGTTACAGGCTCCCGTCCCTTGGGCTGGTATACGGGGCGCATCAGTTCCCACACCCGCCGTTTAGTTGTCGAAGAAGGTGGATTCCTGTACGATGCCGATAGTTATGCTGACGATCTACCTTATTGGAATTTTGACTACGGCAAGCCCCATCTGATTATTCCCTATACCCTGGATAACAACGATATGCGCTTTGCTACTCCCCAAGGATTCAATTCCGGCGAGCAATTTTTTACCTACTTGCGCGATGCTTTCGATCTGCTCTATGCAGAAGGCGAGAGATCGCCGAAAATGATGAGTGTTGGTTTGCATTGTCGTTTGGTCGGCAGACCGGGGCGGGCGATGGCGCTGGCTAAATTTCTCGATTACGTGCAAAGTCGCGTTCGCGTCTGGTTGTGTCGCCGCCTGGATATTGCCCATCACTGGCACCAACATCACCCACCCAACTGATTTCAAATGAGCTTTTGACTTTTGTACGGGCGCAATCCTTCGACAGAGCTACGGAACAGCTTTCATTAGTGTCAAGTTAGGGTTACAACGGTTTCTGCATCCTAGATTTCAGCCATCCCCGCCAGGGGTTCAAAACCCCTGGCTAATAGCTCAAGTCCATTAAAATGGACTAAAGACTAAATTTCCTAGAGGTCATTGAGTCCTCTTATGAAGGTTAAGAATTAAATTCGGTAATTGTGGGGCAGGCATCTTGTGGGACAGCCCTCTGGGCTATCCCACAAGAATTACCCAATTATTTTTTTAACTGCCATTAGAGGACTTTAGCTGTGAGGCAGGGGTTTTCAACCCCTGACGGATGAAGCTTTTGACCTTTAAGTTGACGCGCATGAATGCTTTGCGCCCCTACGACTTTCAACTTTTGACTCTTGATGACGATCGATCCCTTCAACATCCGCCAAATGCAGCCCAAAGATTTGCAGCTTGCCCTCAAGTGGGCAGCAGCAGAGGGCTGGAATCCTGGATTGCACGATGCCAGAGCTTTCTATGCTGCCGATCCTACCGGATTTGCGATCGGAGAAGTTAATGGCGAGCCAATTGGTTGCATCTCTGCTGTTTGTTACGATTCGACTTTTGCTTTTATCGGACTGTATATCGTCAAACCAGAATGGCGAGGACGGGGATACGGCAAACAAATTTGGCAAGCGGCTTGGCAGCAGTTAACCGCCAGATTGGATTCAGAGGGACGCAGCATCGGTTTAGACAGCGTGGTAGAGAGGGAAGCGACCTACCAAAAAAGTGGTTTTGCTTCAGCTTATCAGCACGTTCGTCATGTGGGTGAAACCGCTAACTACCAAACTCTTCCTACTGAAGTAGTTCCCCTCAAAAACATCCCTTTAACCGAAGTCATCCGTTATGATGCCGAACTGTTTCCAGCTAGCCGCCCTCGGTTTCTCTCACCCTGGATCGGGGTCGAAGGTGGGGCGGCCTATGGCGTACTAGATAGTGGTAGGTTAAAAGGCTACGGGGTGCTTCGTCCTTGCGATCGCGGCTACAAAGTCGGCCCGTTGTTTGCCGATAATCGCGAAATTGCTGAATGTATTTTTCAAGCTTTAATGAGTCATGCCAGGCCGCAACCAGTCTTCCTCGATATTCCCGATATTAACCCAGCCATCGGCTTTCTCATTCGGCAATATGACTTGCAACCCGTCTTTACCTGCATTCGGATGTATTGTGGCAGAACGCCAAGGGTTGATGTCGATCGGATCTTTGGGGTTACTACTTTGGAGCTAGGTTAAAAATGAACCCGATTACAGTCAGTTTAATTCGTGCCAATTCCTACGATCGCGATGCCTTGCGATCGTCCTTGCAAGTTTTATTAGAGCTATTAGGAGGAATCGAATCGATTGTCAAAAAAGGCGATCGCGTCCTTCTCAAACCCAATTTACTCACTGGCGGTCGTCCCGGTAAAGCTTGCATTACCGACCCAAATTTAGTTTATGCTGTTGCCCGACTGGTCAAAGAAGCTGGAGGCCAACCTTTTTTAGGAGATAGTCCGGCTTTTGGCAGTGCTAAGGGAGTCGCCAAGGCTAACGGCTATCTACCTTTGATGGCAGAACTCGATTTGCCCATCGTGGAATTTCACGGGCAAAGATATCAAACTGCCAGCAATGGATTCAACCATTTGCTGCTCAGTAAAGAGTCGATGGAAGCTGATGTCGTCATCAACCTCCCTAAAGTTAAATCTCACGCCCAGTTAACCATTACGTTAGGCGTAAAAAACTTGTTTGGTTGCGTCCCAGGCAAGATGAAAGCCTGGTGGCACATGGAAGCAGGAAAAGACAGCAATAGATTTGGCGAAATGCTGGTGGAAACCGCCCGCGCCGTTAACCCAGATTTGACCATTATCGATGGCATTGTCGGCCATGAAGGCAACGGTCCTAGCGGCGGCGAACCTCGCGATCTGGGAATTTTAGGGGCATCAGCCAATGTTTTTGCCTTAGATCGATCGCTCGTAGAAATCCTGCAAGTCGAGCCGCGATCGATCCCCACCATTGCCGCTGCCGAACGCTTGGGGTTGTGTCCTGCACTGGCAGAGATTTCCTTTCCGCATTTATCGCCCAGCGAACTAAAAGTAGATGACTGGAAATTACCCGACAACTTAATGCCCATAGATTTCGGACTGCCGCGAGTGCTGAAATCTACCTTCAAGCATCTTTACATCCGGCTGATCGAAGAGCCGATGAGTGCGTATGCTAGACGGTAGTAACGCTACTGGCGACTATAGCCCCTCACCTCAACCACTTCTAGGGTTTGGAAAGAGGTGCGATACGCTTAAGATCGACCCCTCCTAAATGACCGCTGATGAACTGGAGTGACTTTTTCTTAGTGCGATATGGCTCAGATATTCTCTGGCGTACAGGAGAACACTTGGTTTTAGTGGGCATTTCCATTAGCATCGCGATTCTGGTGGGAATTCCCTTGGGGATTTTAATTACCCGCCAACCTCGACTCCGCCAGCCAATATTGGGATTTGCCAATATCATGCAAACTATTCCTAGTTTGGCATTGTTTGGCTTTCTCATTCCCGTTCCAGGTATAGGAGGAATCGGTTCGACACCAGCGATCGTCGCTTTAACTTTATATTCCCTACTGCCGATTATCCGCAATACCTACACTGGTATTGCCAGCATCGATCCGGCGATTCGCGAAGTCGGTAAGGGGATGGGGATGACAGACAGACAGCTATTATTGCAAGTCGAAATTCCTCTAGCACTGGGCTTTATCTTTGCTGGCACGCGGGTAGCTACCGTAATTGCGATCGGTTTGGCAACTATTGCCGCTGCTATCGGCGCTGGTGGGTTGGGAGACTTTATCTTTCAGGGGATCTCGACTGTCGATCCGCAGCTAATTTTAGCTGGAGCAGTGCCAGCGGCGCTCATGGCGATCGTAGCAGATGCGATCTTAGGAGCGATCGAAAACAGCTTGAGTTTCAGAGAAGGTAAAAGAGGTAAACTGCTTGCTTGGATTAGCGGCTTCCAAACCAATAAACCCAGTTGGCAAATAGGTATTTTGGCATTACCGATCGTCCTGTCGGTTTTAATTGTAGCGATCGCCCGTCCTCCAGTCGATCGTATCGTTATCGGCTCGAAAAACTTTACCGAACAACTAATTTTAGGAGAACTTTTAGCCCAGCATCTAGAAAATAAAACCGGATTAAAAGTCGATCGCAAGCTAAATTTAAGCGGCACATTTATCTGCCATCAAGCTTTGCAAGCGGGTCAAATCGATGCTTATGTCGAATACACGGGTACTGCTTTTACTAGCATTCTCAAACAAAAACCGATTAACGATCCGCAGCTAGTTTATCAGCAAGTCAAACAGAAATACGAGCGCCAATTCAACTTGGAAGTCACCGAACCTTTAGGTTTCAATAATACTTTTGCCTTTATTATTAGAGGTGAAGATGCCCAACGCTTCAACCTCAAAACTATTTCCCAAGCTGCCAAATATACTCCGCAATGGCAAGCTGGATTTGGCTACGAATTTATCAAGCGCGAAGATGGATTTTCCGGCTTAGCTAAAACCTACGACTTGAAGTTTTCCCAGCCTCCCAAAGTCATGGATTTAGGGTTGACGTACCAAGCTTTGGCAGATAAAAAAGTAGATGCGATCGCTGGCGATTCTACTAACGGACTAATTGAAAAACTCAAATTAGTAGTTCTCCAAGACGATAAAAAATACTTTCCTCCTTATGAAGCCGTGCCTATAGTTCGACAACAAACTCTGAAAAAGCACCCAGAACTGCGCCAAGCTTTTAACCAATTAGGGCGATCGATCTCTGAGACAGAGATGCGTCGAATGAACTACAAAGTAGATGTTGAAGCGCAGAAAATTGAAGATGTGGCGCGAGAGTTTTTGCACTTAAAAGGGTTAGATAGTTAGAATTTTTTCGAGTTCGTCGATCGTAATAGGAAGACTAATTTTGACAGTCTCCCAAACAATATCCAGATCCAAATCGTCATATTCATGAATTAAGCGATTTCGCATTCCGCTAATTTCAACCCAAGGAATAGTGGGGATACTTTGACGAGTTGTTTCTGAGATTCGACGAGATGCTTCTCCGATAATACCGAGTCTTCTGATGACAGCATCTTGCAATTGCCTATCTGAGAGAAAATCATTTTTAGACTTTTCTGCAACATAGCGAGTCGCTAATTTTGCTGACTCTAGCATATCTAACAAAAATTGAATATCACGCTGCATAAATTACCTGAGCCGAAGACAAAATCTCATGGCGACGCAGATAGTTAAGACTTTGCTCGATTCCTCTGCGGCTGACTAAATCTACATCTCGTTGGTAGATTTCCTTGAGTTCGTTTTCCATGCGTACTAGATCGAGTAAGGTGTGATGTGCCTCTGGAGAAAAGGTGACTAAGACATCAATATCACTCTCCGGCCGAAAATCATCTCGTAGAACAGAACCAAAGAGAGCAAATTCAGTAATCTGCCAGCGATCGCAAAATTGCTTGACTCGCTCCGTTGATAAGTTAATATTGTTAGTTTTCATAGCTGTTTGTCTCGGCTTGCTAATTTAACAACAGATTTATAGTCGGCTGACAGGTTCGTATTCTTCGTTCGACTCGATATCGATCTGCATATATTTCTGTAGGAGCGATCGGGACTCGATCGCAGTATATTCGATCGCTTGCTGTTGATTATACTCCGAAGGAAGCGACCGCTCGGACTGAGATGCTTGCCAAAATCTTCGATTTGACAGTCTACAATTAGGGGTGGTTAAGATCGACGATCTCGCCTCCTGGATCGCGAGCCAGATGTAAAGAGAAACTAGATCGAACCAAAAGAGTTTTGCCTGCCGTACTTTTTCTCCTTTTGGATTCTGGACTGCTGTTTTATGGCACAACCGCGAGTATCAATGGCTCAGCATTACCACGAGCGTACCAAATACGATCCAGAAACGATCGCCTCTAAAAGTCAGGGACTAGATTGGGCAACGCAACCAGAGCCGTTTAAAGAATACAAAATTGGCACTTCTTTCGATCTCAAACCTTACCTCAAAGACGAAGATCTGCTCGACTCCTCCCCTGACAACCAGTGGTGGGAGCGGCTATCGCGGTTGCTGCTGTGCAGTTATGGCTTGACAGCTAGACTGCCAACGATGATGGGCAACGATCTGTATCTGCGGGCCGCACCTTCAGCGGGGGGATTGTATCCAGCAGAAGTTTATCTGATCTCTCGCGGTACGCCTCTCTTACCGCCGGGACTGTATAACTATCAGCCGAAAACTCATTCTCTGATTCATTTTTGGTCGAATGAAGTTTGGCAAACATTGCAAACGGCTTGTTTTTGGCATCCGGTGCTAGAAAGTACCCAAATAGCGATAATTACTACAGCTATTTTCTATCGATCGGCTTGGCGCTATCAAGATCGAGCTTATCGACGCATTTTTCTAGATACGGGCCATTTGCTGGGCAATATCGAACTAGCAGCGGCGATGAACGATTTTCGTCCCCACCTCATCGCCGGATTTTTAGATGAAGCAGTCGATCGGTTACTTTATCTAGATTCCCAACAAGAAGGAGCGATCGCAGTCATTCCTTTAGCAGATTTACGAGAGATCGAGCAGAATTTACCCCCAGGCATCACCGCCTTATCTTCTACTGTCACTAACGATTATCCCCAAATTCCCGATGGAGAACTGCTGAAATATTTTCATCAAGTTACTCAGATCGTCGAACAACCGCCTCCACCAACTGAAGAGGGCAAGGAAACATCGGTAGAGGATAAGTATAACTTTCCCTTTTGTTTGAAAGTTTCTACTGTCTCGCCCCCGATCGATTGGGGAGAAAATCTCGAAGGGCTAGAAACTACCATTCTCAACCGCCGTTCTACCCGCGCTTACAGCGGTGCCGATCTGACTTTAGAAGAACTCAAAGCCTTACTAGATTTCACCTATCAACCCCAGCACTACGTCGAACAGGGTTTAGATGGGGCCCCAGATTATGGCGATTTAAACCCGATCGAAACCTTTATTGCCGTTTCTGGAGTCATGGGTTTAGAAGAAGGGTGTTATTATTACGCTCCCAAGGCTCAAGAATTGCGGCAAATTCGGTTTAAGAATTTTAGGCGAGAATTACATTACTTGTGTTTGGGGCAAGATCTGGGTCGAGATGCTGGGGCCGTGCTGTTCCATACGGCCGATTTGGAAACAGCCGTAGCTAAATATGGCGATCGCGTTTACCGTTACTTACACTTAGATGCGGGTCATTTGGGGCAAAGACTCAACTTAGCTGCGATCCGGCTCGATTTGGGTGTCAGTGGAATTGGGGGCTTTTTTGACGATCGAGTCAACGAAGTCTTGGGCATCCCCACCAACGAAGCAGTTCTCTACATCACCACTTTAGGAAGACCGCGATCGAGATAGGATTTAGAAGTCAGTTGTCAGTTGTCAGTTGTCAGTTGTTAATTTTCTCCCCATCTCCCCATCTCCCCATCTCCCTCAGAACAACACCATTTTGCTACTGGAAGAATAACCGGGCAAGACCGCACTTAACTTTTCTGGATTGAGTTCCATGTGCTGGGTGAGGACGCTGGCCAGTACGTCGCGATAATCGGTAGTCACTTTGAGGTATCGACCGCCTAATAGCTGAGATTCTGATAAACCAGGCCATTCACCATAAACTTTGCGCCCTTTAAGACTGCCGCCCAACAACCACATGACGTTACCGCTGCCGTGATCTGTACCGCCGTTGCCATTTTCGCGGGCGGTGCGACCGAATTCCGACATGACGACGATCGCCGTTTGAGAATAAATATCGCCTAACTCTTGGACTAAAACAGCTAAACCTTCTCCTAAAGATTTTAAGTTTCTGCCTAGCTGACCTTCATGCTTTCCTTGATTGACGTGAGTATCCCAGCCACCTAAGTCTAAAAAACCGAGTTGGGTGCTAGGGTCTTTCACCATAATGCGGGCCATCTTGCGGGCATCGACAGCAAAACCTTTAGGTGGAGGCGCACCGTTGTCAGCCGCCATCGCTTCTTCTTCGAGATCTCTCAACAGTTGCTCTCTGGCTACTCGTCCTTGCTGATAGGCTTTGCTGATGGAATCGTTACCCGTATAAAGGCGATCGAACAGCGAGGAAATTTGCGGGCGATCGATCGGCGAAGGACGTTGAGGATTTCTACCCAGCGGCAGTAGGGCTACAGGCATTCGTCCCGACAGAATGCGAGGCATAGTCGCTCCTAAGCCGACGGCTTTGGTAGGGGCTGGAGTTGATAGTTCCGACAGCAGCCGATTCATCCACCCATCGAGGCTGCGGCGAATATTAGTGCTACCGACTTCCATATATTTTTGAGCATCGAAGTGCGACTGGGTAGCCTCTGGATAACCGCAGGCATGGACGAAGGCCAAACTACCTTGCTGCCACAACGGCATTAAAGCCGCTAAAGCTGGGTTCAAGCCAAAGCGATCGTCTAATTCTAGCGCCCCTTGGGAATCTCCAGGTGGGGCAATAGCGATTTGGGGGCGGTAGTCGTAGTAAGCACTTTCTCCATAGGGAACAACTATATTCAAGCCATCAGCCCCGCCCCGTAAAAAGATAACGATCGTTCGCTGGCGATTGGTTTGGCCGTTAACGCTTTTGGCAATCCAACCGTGGCTACCAATAGCGACGATTGCCGCCCCAGAAGTCAAACTGATTTGTTGTAGAAATTTGCGTCGATTTATCATATGTCCTCACCTAGAGTCGATCGCTAATAGAAAAAGTTTGCTAAGTTACCTAAGCAGAATAAATGATATGTGGCTATGCCCCATGCCCCATGCCCTATGCCCCATGCCCTCTTCAACGTTTCATAAACTCAGGGCTGCCCAACATCAGCACTAGCTGCATTTTAGGGGGGCTGCTAGCTACGACTTCTCTGGTGCGATTGGAGAAATTGTTACCGAGGGTGTTACTGAGTTGCCCGACATCTAGAGGCTTAGATTTACCGAATTGCCGATTGCCCAATCTAGTAGCAAACTCGATCCGGCGCAGCAAAGCATCTGGGTTTAACCAAGCATCTTCGGTATTTTTGTATCCGTCGGGTTCTCGATGACCGTAAACTGGCATTCCCATCTGAGTCAAAAAACCATTGAATTGGTGGAAGTTAGGGATTTCGGTATCGGTAGCCCGAACCATGGAAATTACGTATTGGTAGGGAGTCTTAAACTTAGCGTTGTAGTTTTTCGGACTCAGAAACTCCTCAGATGAGAATAAAGTGTTGAGTATCGCTTTGATGTCGCCATCTTTTTCTTGAAAAGTTTTAGCTAGCTTGGCGACTAAAGGTGCAGGGGGGCGATCGCTGACAAAGTATTGAGCCAGCTTATAACTAATATGACGCGCGGTTGACGGATGGCGGGCTAAAAGATCTAAAACTTCTTCCCCTTCAGCTATACCGCTACCTTTGATGGTCTTGCCCAAAAACACTTTATCGCTAAAATCGTGTCGATCGGGGTCAAAGAAGAAACCGTTGTTATCTGTTGGGGGTGGTGGCGGTGGTGCGTTCGCTGCCATGCGGCGCTTCGGCCGCTCCAATCCCCAGCCCGTCAAGATCTGAGCCAAGGCCACCACATCTTTTTGAGTATAGCCACCATCGACTCCTAAAGTGTGTAATTCCATCAATTCGCGGGCGTAGTTTTCATTTAGCCCGTTAAATTGTCCGCGAACTCCAGGGCTGTTGGGGGCAGTATTGAGCCAATTATCTAAATAAAACAACATGGCTGGATGCTTGGCGACGCTACCCAACAATTGGCGAAATTTTCCCAAAGCGTTAGGTCTGATAGCTTGTTCTTCGTAGCTTCCAGTCCAGAGCGTGGCTAGACCTTTTAACATCCAAACGTTGAAGTGATTGAACCAGAAGTCTACCATCACTTCTTGGAGTTGGCGATTGCTATCCATCGCTCTGACGAAACGGGCTTGAATCGCTTCGTCCATCACCAGCTTGCGCCACTGATTTTGAGCTTTACTGAAGACTTTGGGATCTTGCGAGGTTTGCCGCAATCGATCGAACTCTGCCTTCAGTTCTCGCGGGCTTAAACGCAATGTCTCTAAACTACTCAATTGCTGTTGGACGCTCTGGGATTCAGGGATGGAATTTGGTGATATCTGAGACTTAATGTAGGCTTCTATTCCCATCGATTTGGCGTTTTCGAGATCGCCAGGTCGGGGGCCAAAACTCAGGCGATTGAGGACGTGCAAGACTTTGGAGGCACTGGCGTTTGAGTTATTCGCCATAGTTATCAATCTCTAGGCTAGTTGGAGAATCGAAAGAATAAGATATTTCCAGTAATTAGATGCGATCGAGGCTAAATGAAGATTTCAGCAGGATGTAGAAGGATCTGGTGAATTCGATCGAATCTTAGTATAGATGTTTAGACTGAGTTCAAAGAAAAAAGTTCAGCGGACTCAAAATAATTTATCGATCGCGGATCTCGTCTTTACTGGCAGAAATGCACAAAACCGCTGCCCCAAAGGCAAACGCGCCGACAACTGCTGCTAATCCCGGCGAAATCTGAGCCTGCGCTCCAAAGACGAGGCCAAACAAACTGCTAGCCGCCGACAACCCAGAAAAATACATTCCTACTGCCAATCCAGACCGATAGCGAGGGACTTGAGAGAGGGCGAAGGGTACCACTCCGTTCGAGATCGCAGAGAAAGAGCCGATCGCGCCTAAGATGGCAATAGCGATCGTGGTGCGATTGGGGATGAATCCTACCAGCAGCAACAATCCGGCTGTAACTGCCAACCCTAAAAGGGTGGCGGTGCGGTTCCCTACCTTAGCGGCAAAGGCCCCCGCTGGTAAAGCTGCAAAGGCTAAGGCGATAGAAATGCCCAATACCAGCGAACTAGCATCTTGGGGTGATTCTCGTTCTAAAGTGAGGCGCAGGGTATCGAATAGCAAGCGGGAACCCCACGCTACTCCGGCCCCAGTTCCGGCGATTAGTAGCAGGGGTGAAATTAATCGCTGCCAGGAAATCGGCTCAAAGATCGTCGTTTCGGCGGCGGTTTCTGGAGGGTGGGACGATCGCAAAACGGCGACAGCGATGAGCATGACCGCCGAGCCAATGGCAAACGTCAAAAATGGTCCTAAGCTTAAAATCGACTTTTGAGCGATCGGTCTAAAAGCCCCAATCAGACCGCTACTAATGGTTAGCAAACTAGCTGCTAGAGGTAAAGCCGCAGGTCTAGCATACTTGCCCAACAAAGAGATCGCTGGCGATCGAAACACGGTCATGGCTAAAGCCCAAGCGATTACCACTCCAGGTAATATCCAACTGGCGATCGCCGATACTTGGCGGAAAATAACTATAGCGGGAATGGCAACAAACAAAACCGCTGATAAGATAACTCCCAGCCAGATTAGGGGCAATCGCGTACTAGTCCAGCGTCTAGTGCCATCAGACAATGCCCCCATCAACGGCTCCATTATTACTCCCAAAGCGTTCTCTATTACCAGTAAAGTAACGGCAAACTGAGGAGCAAACCCGTATTCAACTAATAGCTGCGGCAGGTAGGCATTATAAATTACCCATGCTAGGGTAATCGCTCCTTGAACCCCAGCTAGGCTGCAAACTTGCAACCACAAGACCTTCGGTTGAGACGCAGAAATGCTCATAACGCTGGGAGCGAGTAAGGATAACGTCGATTAAGACTATTATCTGCGATCGCCGAAACGCACACTAACTTTCTTATGGCAAATCAGTACTTCCCATTAAATAGAGATCGCACTCGCGGGCGGCACCGCGACCTTCATTGAACGCCCAAACTACTAGACTTTGACCTCGACGACAATCACCAGCGGCGAACACTCCCGGAATGCTGGTGGCGTATTTGCCATATTCGGCTTTGACGTTGCTGCGAGGATCGCGATCGATCCCTAAAGCGTCGAGCAGCGGTTGTTCCGGGCCGAGGAAACCCATCGCTAATAGAACCAGTTGGGCGGGCAGAACTTTTTCCGTTCCAGGAACGGGATTGGGGATAAATTGACCTTTTTCGTTTCTTTCCCACTGCACCTGGACGGTACGAATGGCCTTGACGTTGCCGTTCTCGTCGCCCTCGAAGTCGGTGGCAGTAGTCAGATAGACGCGCGGATCGCTGCCGAATTTGGCGGCGGCTTCTTCCTGTCCGTAGTCCATCCGGTAAATCTTGGGCCATTCCGGCCAGGGATTGTCAGCCGCGCGTTCTGGAGGGGGTTGGTTCATAATTTCCAGTTGCACTAGGCTGCGGCAACCGTGGCGCAGGGAAGTCCCCACGCAGTCGGTACCAGTATCGCCACCTCCGATAATCACCACATCCTTGTCCTTGGCAGAGATGAAATCGCCGCTGCCATCGAGGATTGCTCTCATGTTCGCTGTCAAAAAGTCCATCGCGAAGTGGATGCCCTGCAATTGCCGACCTTCAATGGGCAGATCGCGAGGCTTGGTAGCACCAGTGCACAGCACCACCGCGTCGAAGTCTTTGAGCAAGTTTTCAGCAGAGATATCTTTGCCAATCTCGGTATTGCAGACGAACTCGATGCCCTCGGCTTCTAAGACCTCGATCCGGCGCAGGACGACTTTTTCTTTATCTAGCTTCATGTTGGGGATGCCGTACATCAGCAATCCCCCAGGACGATCGGCTCGTTCAAATACCGTCACCCAATGCCCGGCCTTGTTGAGTTGGGCGGCGGCGCAAAGTCCAGCGGGCCCGGAACCGACGATCGCGACTTTTTTTCCAGTCCGTTTGGCGGGCAGTTCGGGGGCGATCCAACCTTCCTCCCAGCCTTTATCGATAATTTCGCATTCGATATTTTTGATCGTAACGGCCGGGTTGTGGATGCCGAGGACGCAGGAACCTTCGCAAGGTGCGGGGCAAACCCGGCCGGTGAATTCGGGGAAGTTGTTAGTTTTGTGCAGGCGATCGAGGGCTTCCTGCCAGAGTCCGCGATATACTAGGTCGTTCCATTCCGGAATCAGGTTGTTGATCGGGCAACCGCTCGCCATGCCACTGATGAGCGTTCCCGTGTGACAAAATGGCGTACCGCAATCCATACACCGCGCTGCCTGGTTGCGGAGTTTATCCTCCGGCATATGCAGGTGAAATTCGTCCCAGTTGTGGATGCGATCGCTTGGAGAAAGTTCCGAAGCTACCTCGCGCAGAAATTCGATAAATCCAGTCGGCTTGCCCATACTCGTGTCCCTGTTGGCGTTCTCGATCGGTGCTTATGAATTATAGTTAACACTAAAATCGATAAACTGTAGCTAAAGTTTGCCTTAAGTTACGATCGCTGTGGGGTAGTTCAAATTGAGGATGGCGATCGCTTTTCCAGAAATCTCCTTAGACTCTCGATCCGCTAAGCGAAACCTGGTTTGCCCTCACCCCCAACCCCTCTCCCAAGCTTGGGAGAGGGGAGAAATAACCCCTAAATTTAAAGTTTACAAACTATTACTGTAAGTCTCAATTCGATCGCCACAAAAAAATAACGGCAGATCGGTTAATGCTTCTTCTAATCCTTGTGCTGTCAGCGATTTTAAAGGGCGACGCGCCGTGGTATAAGAACACCAGCCCACCTGTTTGTCCCAGGAAATCGAGCAAAAGCGAGGACTGGAATGGCAGGACATCAAGCAACTCATAGACTGGAAGGGAACGATTCCGGCAACTTGGGCAACTTCTTGAGGCGTTGGGGTATCGGTTATCCGCATGGGTAAGTAGACGATGCGATCGCTTCCGATTCCAACTTCAGCCAGCTTTTGGGATGCTGCGCTAGCGGTGGTTAGTTGCGATCGAGCTACTAGCAAATTTACCCCGCTGCGAATTCCTAACCCTTCTAATTGCTTTACCTGGGCGATAACTCGTTCTACTTCTTTCGTCTGTTCGGGAAAGTGAATAGAAATATGAACTTTATCTGGACTTGCGAGGACTAACTCATCCAAATATCGATCGAGCCACAAACCATTAGTAGTTAGAGAACGAAACAAAACACCGCGCAAGCTTTGCAGGACTTCAAACCAACCTGAATACTCTAAAGGTTCGCCACCGCCAAAGGAGACGGCTTTAGTGCCTGACTTGGCGCAATCGATGACGAAGGTGATGATTTCCTCTGGTGTCCAAGCAGTATCGCCAGTCGATCGACTGTGATTGTAACAGAAATGGCAGTTCTTGCTACATCGATTTGTCAGTTCGATCGAGACTCTTTCAGTAGTCATTGAATAACAATTGAATCGACTTTCAATTCATCAAGTACGGCACAGGGAATAATAATTTCCCCAAATTGTCGATTATCAATAACTATTATAGTCAGGATGGGTTTCATGTTCCTGTCCTTGGGTGTCTAGCCACCACTGGGTTCCGCCCCAAGTGTTGCAGCGTATATGTTCGATCGGCTGAATCTCTTTGGCTTCGCTAAAGCGCAGGGAATCAAACCGAACTGGAGCGATCTTTTGCTGGAATTCGGAAGATAGGGAATCAAATTTCAATGGAGCGATCGGTCGATCGAGTTGTTCGTAAGGTATAGCAAATTGACAATTACAATAGTAGGGAAATAGACCGAGTACGCCAGCATTACTAAATGGCTCGAACCATGGTTTTCCTCGCAGAATTTTTCCTGACTCAATCAGTCTTTGAACTTTATTGTCAGCACATTCTTGCACAAAAACAACTACTTCTACTCCAGAAAAACGCCACTTAACATAAGGCATTAGCTCCTCAATGACATCTTCTGATGCTAAAACGAGTAAGACATCATGTATAGTGCGGCCAAAGTGAATGCTTTCCCATAAACCATCCAAATCTGCCTCATCTGCTACAACTTTGCCATCAATTGCTAAATGTAAAATTCCTCGCTCGTCAGTTGGTAGCTCAGAAATGAACTCTTCAAGATACATACCATGAGCGTTATGAGGAACTGCTCCCCCTTCACTAGAACTAAAAAATCCCAGGTTGCCTTCAACATCAACAGCAAACCAGTCTGTATCCATGCTGTGGGCGGCGGGATAATCTTGCATAATCTACTCCTCTTCTTCTAAATTTTATTCGTCATTCAGAGACACTAGCGATCGATTGCCGTAAGGTGTTAAAACTGGTGTCATGAAAGGCAGTATAGAGAAAACGAAGGATGCTTAGCAATGCAAACGACTACTCTCTACGATCGCGACTTTTACGCTTGGACGCAGCGCCAGATCCAGTTGTTACAAGCGCGGCAATGGGAACAAGTGGATATTGAAAATTTAATTGAGGAATTGGATTCCTTGGGCAAGCAACAGCGGCAGGAACTTCGCCATCGTTTGGGGGTGCTGCTGGGATATCTCCTGAAGTGGCGCTATCAACCGGAAGCACGATCGAGAAGTTGGACGGCAACCGTTCGGGAACAACGCCAGCAGATTCAAGACCTTCTCGATGATAACCCCAGCCTGCAACTTTACCTGTCAGAGGCGATCGCTAAGGCTTACAGATATGGTTTGGCGCTAGTCGAGCGGGAAACTGCGATCCAACTGAAGCACCTCTCTCAAACCTGTCCCTTCTCTGAAGCTGATATTTTTGATGAGCCTGTGGAACTATAAGAGTAAAAGAATATGACAATTCCCGATCGCGATCGCTTGAAAAAATTAGCAATTGGTACTAGCTTCGCAGCTTTAACACTCGCTGGTTGCAGTCAAGTTCTCAGTCAGCCAAACAACAAATCGAATACGGTATATGTCTTGTTATATAATCCCAAATCCAACAATGAAGGTATTCATGCAATTAAAATTGATGGAGTTAATAGAATACTCATGTTCGATTCTCAAGCTAATGCAAACAGTTTTGCTGCAAAGCTAACAGGACAGAACTTTTTAACTCCTTCAGTAGAAGCAATAGATATTAATGAAGTGCTGAGCTTCTGTCGAAATCAGAAGTATATTTGCGAACTAATTCCGGCCGGAGTTGAAGCCATGCCACCAAATGATAACTTGCCAGCCGATCGGCGCGATTGGCAGCCTCTGCCAAATTCTATCTCATCTAATAAATTAGAAACTTTGAGTTGTGAGGACGAAGGCAAGTTGCGATCGCCCTCTAGCGAAATATCTACTAATATTCAGTTAATCAATCGAAAAAAATTTCGAGTTAAGGTTTATTGGATAGATTTTCAAGGTAAACGCCAGCACTATTTCGATCTAGAACCTAACGAAACGCGCGACCAGCAAACTTTTGTTAGCCATCCCTGGATTGTCACCGAAGCTGGAGACAATCAGCCTTGTATAAAGATATTTTTGCCAAACGAAAAGCCAAAAACCGTAATCATAGATTAGATCTGTCTTGAATTTTGGAAATACAGGGGATAAATTTGGTATAACTTGGTCTTGAACCATATTTTTCAACATATGCAGTGGTTGAGGAGCAATAAACTAAGGCGGATCGTTCGAGTAGGAGTGATGGCGATCGCAGCAGTATTGGTATTGGCGCTATTACAAATCCAACTTGCAGCTACACCAGCTAAAGCCAGACACTACACTGAATTAACCTTTCCCCCACTTCCAGAAATCAAACTACCGGAATACACCCGGTTTGAGTTAGATAACGGCATGGTGGTGTATTTGCTGGCAAATCGGGAATTGCCTTTAGTGAGCGGTGCAGCTATTATTCGCACGGGCGATCGCTTTGAACCCTCTGATAAAGTAGGCTTAGCAGCGGTGTTAGGCGCGGCGATGCGAACTGGGGGGACTAAAAAACACTCCGGCGAAGAACTCAACCAGTTGCTAGAACAACGCGCCGCCGAGATTGAAACGGGCATTGCTGCCACTGCTGGCACGGCCGTTTTTAGTTCCTTAACCGAAGACTTCTCCACGGTTTTGGGGTTATTTGAGGAAGTTTTGCGAGAGCCAATTTTTGCCCCCGACAAAACTGAATTAGTCAAGACGCAATTGCGCGGCGCGATCGCACGGCAGAACGACGAACCAGAGGCGATTGCTAACCGCGAGTTTCAAGAATTAATCTACGGTAAAGATAGCCCTTATGCCCGCACGCCTACATATGCTACGGTCGATCGCATTTCTCGCCAGGAGATGCAAAAGTTCTACCAGCAGTATTTCTCGCCCAACAATGTAATTCTAGGGATTGCGGGGGATATCGACGTTCCTGCCACGCGCAAACTAATCGAGCAAAAATTCGGCAACTGGAAACCCAATCCCCAAGGGAAAATCCCACCTTTGCCTGAAGCATCTCAGAAGCAGTCAGGAGATGTCTTTTTCGTCAGTCAGCCCCAATTAACTCAAAGCTACATCACCATGGGACATTTGGGCGGTCAGTTAAACAGTCCTGACTTTCCGGCCTTAGATGTCCTCAGCGGGGTGCTAAACGGGTTTGGCGGCCGGTTATTTAACGAAGTGCGATCGCGCCAAGGATTGGCATACGACGTGCGCGGTTCCTGGAGCGCCCAATACGATTTTCCCGGCGTGTTTGTAGCCGACGCACAGACTCGTTCTGAAGCCACCGTCCCTTTGATTAAATCGCTGTTTGCAGAGATCGATCGCTTGCGCAATAATGCGATCGCTCCAGCCGAACTAGCCTATGCTAAAGACTCGGTTCTGAATTCCTTTGTTTTCAACTTTCAAGATCCCAGCCAAACCATCGCGCGATTGATGCGATACGAGTATTACGACTACCCCGATGATTTTATCTTCCGCTATCAACGGGGGGTTGAAGCCACTACTATTAAAGACGTGCAGCGCGTCGCCCAAAAGTATTTGCAGCCAGATAAAATGGTCACTTTGGTAGTTGGTAATGGAGATGCGATCGAACCACCTTTGACCTCTTTGGGTAAAAAGGTAGTGCCAGTAGATATTTCTATCCCTGGCTCTCCTTCTTGAAAAAGGAGGCAGGAGTTCAGGAGTTCAGAAGTTCAGAATGTAGAAATCCACCTCTTGTGGGATAGCCCTCTGGGCTGTCCCCGCACTTAGGCAGGATGCAATAAGATACATAGGGGAGGCAGGATGCCATTGGTGTCAAGTTAACGGTCAAAGCCTTGATCCGTCAGGGGTTGAAAACCCCTGCCTCATAGCTAAAGTCCTCTAAAGAGGACTAAACTGAGGTCAAGTTAGTCCATTTTAATGGACTTGTACTATTAGTCAGGGGTTTTGAACCCCTGGCGGTTGGCGCTGAAGAGCAAGGCCCAGCAATGGCCCTAGCCTTAAGTTGACACCAATGGCAGGATGCCTACCCTACAAGCATTTTATTCACCGCGATCGAAACGAAACCAGCACTATTTTCTCGGTTTGGGTCTGGGAGATGGTTGCGGTGAGGGTCTGGGTGACGGTTTGGGCGATGGCCGATCGTCTGTATATCTTCGGGGTTTAGAAGAGCCAACAATATCGTCAATATCGTGATCGATATTGGCAACCTCGACATCTTCAGCATTGGCCACCTTCAGGTCTGCCGAGGGCCATATTTGCAGGCCAACTCCACATAAAACCGCAGGAATAGCCAGAAAAAGAATTTTTTTAGCGTATTTTTTTGATTTATTGTTCATCATCTTATCTTTAATGTCTCTATTTATTACCTATGACCTATGCCCTATGCCCTATGCCCCATGCCCCATGCCCTATGCCCCATGCCCCATGCCCTATGCCCCATGCCCCATGCCCTATGCCCCATGCCCTATTTTCATCTCCTCGATCGCTTGCTGCCACCAGTCTCCTAAATCGGCGAAAACCTGTTCGGCATCGGCGATTATTCGGTCTTTATATCTACTCCAGTTAGATTCTGGTAATTCCGCAACCTTTTTCAACACAGACAGATTATCTCTGGCTCGTGTTAAGTAATATTCTCGCTCCTCTAAAGTCAGATTTTCTGCTTGCCGAAAAATCCAAACCGAGGTAGATATGCAGTTCCAAACTGGCAAACAATCTTGAGGCAATTCTCGCTGGGCTTTGGTATAGAAATTAATCGCCTCTTCTCCATAATCGAGGCGATGGGTGTAGACAAATAATTCGTGATAGATCCCGGCAATTAAGCTGTGAGCGCGGCTGCAAGGTTGAGCGTCTTCCGCATGAGACAAAGCGGCAACAGCAAAGACAAACGCTTGAATGTAGCGATCGATCTCTTTATAAGTTCTGGCGATTCCCAGCAAATAACTGGGGTTCATCGTATCTAATTTAGCCGACGCTTCAAAGCAATGTAGCGCCCCCTTTAAGTCACCCGCCCAAAACTGAGAAACCCCCAGTTGGATTAGCCTTTCGAGCGATGAATTATCTTGGGCATCCTGCTGAGGCTGGAAGATGTTGTTCAACTCGTTAGTGACTACTTCCCCCAAGTATTGCAGAGCGCGATCGCTTTCTAATTCCTCGACTTCGCTATCGGGATGCTTGTGACATTGCAGGGCGAGCAAATCTTTGACCAACAAACCGTAGTTGTTAGCAGAGATTATGCCTTCTAGATTGAGCCGCTCCCATAATTTAGCTACCGACCACACTGGCACGAAGGCTTTGGCTTCAGCAAAATCATCGGGCTTGTGAGTCACGATCGCATCTAGGTCTAAATTCCTCGCCCCGACCAACTCCACCGCCGATTCAAAGTCGATTAAAGCCGACGAGCAGGCTTTTTTGAGCATACCTCCATCGATCGAGCAGGTATACATTCTCTCTTTTAACCAGTCAACTACTTTCTCGGCAATCTCGATATTTTGCAATCGACTGGTAAAAGTTTTGATCCTTTGCAAACCGACATCGGTAACGTACATCTGTATCCGTTCAATTAGAGGGTCAACCCGATCCAATAACGGCTGGATTTCTCCGACAAACCCGCTACGGTTTAATAACGCCTCTAATATCAGGTCTGTATCGACTAGAACCCGTATCACCCTTAACCCTCCAGTTCGCAGCGGCAGTTTTCGCTCTAGCCTTGCCGAGCGAGTAAATCGTTTAAGAGGCAACTTTAGGCTTTTAACCCATTATCGCTTCGAGTTTCAGTTACTCTCTCTTTATTATTAGTCGTTGCTGACGGCTTATCGGTTCCCAATAGCTTGTGAACGTCGCTCAAAGAAGAAGGGGCTTCGACGTATTCGATTAGTTCTTCCACTTGGCAGCCCAAAGCTTTGCAGAACTTAATTATCCGCTCGATTTGATCGGTTCCAGTTCTACCGCTTTCCCAATTCTGAATGGTAGTCTCCGTCACTCCCACCAGCCGGGATAGTTCCAACTGGGTTAGTCCAGACTTGTCTCGCAGACTTGCAATCCTCGGTTTGGCTTTCTTTTCCATGTCTCTAACTCCTCGATTTGACTCCTGTTTTAAGTTTACCAAAAGGTATTGGTTAAAAAAAATTAACCAATAGGACTTGACAACACTAAAGATATTTAGTTAAAACTATTTAGTGTAAGACCATAATCGGTATGCAACCAACAGGAGGGGACTCGCCACTAGGAGAAATGATAAGTGATGTACCTAGATTAGCGATCGTTTTTTCCTGCGACCATTAAACTTTTTCCACGGAAACCATAAAGGAGCAATTTCTCATGAAGAGTAAAGTTTGGACGATCGCTTTATTAACAGTAGCCACCGTTGGCGGTTTTTCCTTACCCTCTAAAGCCGATGAAGCCACGGTACAGCAATGTTCGCAGGATATCGTGATCACAGGTAATGATAACTATGCCGAGCAAGGTTGCACCCAAGTCAACGTCAACCAACGCCAAGGTCGTCAAAGACGTTCGGGTAGTGCTGCCAGGGTGCAAACTGGGAATCAGGGTGTAGATATCCTCGGCGATGGCAACTCAACTTATCAGAATATTAACCAAACCAACATCGAACAACAAAGAGAACGCGCCCGTCGGGAACGCGCTCGCCGCTACTATCGCCGTTAAGGTTTTAGATCGATCGATTGTCATCATGCCATTGGAGTCGGAAGCTTGGAAAAACTCGAACAACTACAGTTTGCAGGTTCCAGGCTTCCGAATTTCTTACATCGGGCATAGGGCATGGGGCATAAATTATTCCCCCCATCTCCCCCTCTCCCTCTCCCCTAGATGTTTGGCAAAACTACTTAGGTATATTTTCCAAAATTCCAGGTGATTGACAGAAGCACCAATTTCTCAAAACCTTACGGTACGGGAAATTACGGAAGTTCTCAAAAAAAGTTTCACAAATTGCTTCCAACTTCTGCATAAAAACTCGGAGTCTTCCATATATACCCTTAGAAGTTTAAAACCAAACCATCTAAGGAGAAATCAAATGAATAAGAAAGTCTTAGCGATCGGCTTGCTGACAGTAGTTACACTCGGTAGTTTTGCTTTACCAAGTCGCGCCGATCGAGTCGTCGATCAAAATAGCGACCAAGAAGTTGTGATTACTGGTGATGGCAACTCTGCCACCCAAAATAGCAACCAACGCAATCGCACCAGCAATACAGGCAATCGAGACAGCGAGGGGATAGTGCAAAGCTGCCGTCAGTTGTCTGACATCCAAGGCGATAATAACACTACCGACCAAAACTGTCGGCAATCTAATAGCAGCCGCAGTCGCCGCAATCGCTAATAAAAAATTAGCAAGCGTGAAGAAATTAAAAATAGCAAACTTCACGCTTCTAATTGACAAATTAGTTATATTAGGAGAAGGTATTCGCACTCAATTTTTGACTAGATGCGCTAGTACCTTCTCCAACTTTTTCTTGTTTAGTGGTGAGGTAAAACACCATGTTTAAAAAACGGCTAACTTTAGTGGCGATCGCTTTACTTTTTTCTCTACCAACAGCAGCTATTGCCAATGACGTTGATGTCCAAGTTGGCAATATTAGAGTCAACACTGGTAGTGATGGTGAAGTGTATGTAGAATCTGGAAGAAGTAATATCGATCTCGATTCTTCATCCGATCGATATCGCTCTCGCTCTCGCCGCTATTGCTACAAATACAAGCGGTACGGCCGATATCGCTATAAGTGCTACAGTCGGCCGAGATCTCGCCGTTACGGAACACCAACAATCATTTACTCCCCCTCAAATAGTCGCTCTGGGCGCGTCTATTGCGATGGCAATAGCACTTATTCCAGGCAAGATGTGAGGCAAATCAGTGGTGCTGGAGTCACGGTAGTTGAAAGTAGCGTTTCCAGTAACGGGTGTTACTAAGTTCTATCGATCCAAGGAGATTACAAATGAAGGTCAAATTATTAGCATTTAGCTTGCTATCTGGTTCGACTTTTTTATTAGTCGGAGCTAGTTTAACCAATTCGGCATCGGCGCAATGCGTCATGGCCGATGTCTCAGTTCAATACAACATTAGTGGTTCTAGGCAACCGACCGATCGCACTAATGATGTCAGGCAAGATAGTAATGGCAGGTGTCGGGGCAACTCGGTTGTCACTACGGGGGTACAAGGCAATGTTGGCGGTAACGGCCGGGTAGAGCAGCGGCGAACGGTTAGACAACAAATCAACGGCAGCAATGACGGCATTGGCGGCAAACCCGTTAAAGTTCGAGTAAACGTACCAATTGACGTGTACAACCCCGCTGACAATCTGAGGTACTAAAATAGAATGCTATGGGGCAGGCAGGATGCCTACCCCACAAGAATTTACTTCAAGCAATTGAGAACGCTTATAAAATAAAATAAATATCAGAGATCGAACTACAAGTTGGATAATAAATTGCAAAGTAAATTGATTCTAAACTTTTACATTCTTTAACATATGAATATCAAAAAAGTAGTAATAGTCGGCTGCTGTACGGGGATTTTAGCCACAGCGATCGCATTGGGGGCAGGAAAAGGCGATCGCTCTATGAGTTATGCCGAAACGGAGCAAATGCAAAGAACTACGATTAGCTTGGATGCTGCCGATTTGCAAGAGCCTCATATTTTGAAGGTTAGCACCAATTCATCTAGCGGTCGATTGAGTGAAGTCAAGATTAAAGTCGATGGCAGAACGATTTCAACGGCTAAAAACTCCCCGATCGAACTCAATCTTTCTCCGATGTTAGGTAGGGGAAAACATACGATCGAAATTCTCGGCAACTACAGTCCGGGCGATTCTTCAGTACAGATCGAGTTTTCAGGACCTGGCACTCAAGTCAGCCAGCAGACCAGCGGTAATGGCGCGATCGCTCATACGATCGTCGTGGACGTGCAATAACAGGCCAAGGAACAGATAATATATGGTCTGTAGGGGCGCAAAGCTTTGCGCCCCTACAATATTTCCGCCTACCCTCTCCCACGCTAGGACAGAGGGATTGGGTGTCAGGGCTGTTATTGAAAGATTTTCTATTCTAGAAAAATACAAAATTTAGCAATCGCACCTGCGGAATGTGGGTTTGATTGGTAAAAACTGCCGTAATATGGCGTAAATTAAAGTTTATGTTCCACCAAACAGGAAAAATTATGCTGAAAAAGTTCGCCCACAAATTCGCCACTTGTTCGTTGTTATTTCTGCTATCAGAAGGGTTATTAATTTATCCTTCTGTCGCTCAATCTGTCCGACAAGATAGCAATCAAAATTCTAATATTGGGGATGATTCAGACTTCAATAATGTCATCCAAAACCAAAATCAAAACAACGCTCAGAATCGCACTGAAGTTAATTTCCCTAATATTTTTCCCCTCGACAACCCGATTAACACTCCAGTCAATACAGAAAATGATTTTGGGTTAAATTTGTCAGTAGGGGTTAATACTCTAGATTCTTCTAACGTCACAGTATACATGGGCATAATTTTTCAACCCGGACGAACAGAAGATCACAAAAACAGAATGTCTCGCTTGCGGGCAGAAACTGCAGCTTTAGAATCGCAAAGGGAAGTCAGTCAAGCCCAACTGCAACTGTTGCAAAAGCAAATAGCCGAAGCAGAACTCCGCTTGCAACGGATGCAGCAGTCTCCTGAAAGCGGAGCGCCGAATAATCTTCCCGATCGATAAACTATAATCTTTTGTGGGTGAAGCAGTCGAATCAAGTCAAAAGTCAAAAATAAAAAATTGGTTTTTGCGAGAAGCTTGAAAATTCTCTTTTTGTAGAAGGGAAAAGAGTGTAATAGCTGTAGGTTGGGTTGACGGTAGGAAACCCAACTAACCCTCCCTCTAATGTTCGATCGAAAATGAATTCGATCGCATACCCAAAAGCTTTAGGTGTCGGGGGAAATGATTTTAACTGCTACCCAACGACGCATTAATTCTACCGTATAAACGTAGGAATCGCCGCTCGGTTTGACGACATCGTGACGCTGTAAAGCTTCTAGAGCCGATCGCACCTGACTCAGGCTCATAGCCGTTCGATCGACAATTTCATGCAGCGATAAACTGCCACGACTTAGCAGTTGCAAAATCTCAGTTTGTCCCGCAGGTTGACTATTAGCAGCTTGCGCCCAAATGCCGCTAAAATAGGCATTTCCATCTCGATAAAATTCTGGAGTGTTAATTATTACTTCTACATCTGCGGAGGTGAATTTGCGTTCCCGTTCTATACCATCTTCAAAAGTTTGACGGTTGAAATGAGTGACTAAACTATGTCCGATTAGTTGCAGTAAGTATGGTTGACCGTTGGTAAGTTCGATAATCAGATCGATCGCCTCTCGATCGTAATCTAAATTGAAGTCTTCTGAAGGTTGAACGAGCAAGCGTTCTGAAGCTTTGGAGGAAATAAAACTAACAGGAATTGCCGTGACGCTGCCAAATAGTGGATGCCAATAATTTTGCGTCATTTCTTGCAAGGTATGCAATCCAGCAAAGGCGATGATAAACCAAGGATAAGTTTGAATTAATCCGCGCAAAAAATCTAAGAAACGCGCCTCTAAATATTTTTCGGCAATTAGTTGTTCGATTAGTTCAAATTCATCAATGGTGATGATAAATTGCTGGTCTGCCCGGAGGCGATCGATCTGTTTTAAAAAGCGATCGAATGCCGTATAAGGATTATGTTGTAAAAAGCGTTCTGCGTCTGGTTCTCTTAATTGCATCTGTTGTTCGGCAGGCAAAACATCGTAAAGCGATAATGCCAAGTTATAAATTAGTTCGCCAGTGCTAGTAACCATCCCCACTCGTTGCAGATTGAAGTCTACTATTAACGTGTTTGCCCCTAACCTGAGACTTAAATTCCGCAAAATCGATGACTTCCCCATCCGTCGATGACCGTAGAGGATGACTGACGGACACCTATCTGCTGCCAGCCAAAGTTCTTCTAGGCGGCGCATAATATCTTCGCGTCCCACAAAAACGCTGCCTGTAACTGGATTGCCGATAACATAAGGATTAGCTACTGGTTGATTAATTTCCCAGAAGCCAAATTTCCCGCTAGCTTCTGTTACCAGGGGTTGCCATTGGCGGACGATTCGCCGCAGTAAAAATTTCTCTGGGCTGACTATTTCCGCGCTGATATATTTGTCGATGTCATCGAGGTTTTTGCTAGCGCGAGCTAAAGCTGCTAGTTTGTTAACTCGACTGGTTGCGGCCTCGTAAGTAGCAACTTCTGCGCCTACTTGTCCTAACCTAGCCAATGCTGTCAGCACGGCAGGACGGATAGCAGTGTCATCACAAATTCGGTTGTAGTTAGCTACTTGGCTTGCCCTCACCCCCTTTCCCTCTCCAGTAAAAGAAACTTCCATTTCCCTCTCCTCGTAGGAGAGGGCAGGGTGAGGGCTGGTTTGAGGATTTTTAGACCCGGATTTGAAATCGAGGGTTAGTTGAGAAATAGCATCTACAGCCTGGGGCAAGTCTGATATCTGCCGATAAGCTAAAAACTCGTCTAGAGCAGCAAATGACTGGGAGATTTCTGCGCCATCGTTGTAAAGGGCGATCGCACTGTATATTTGGCGATGGGCAGATAAGTTAAAATCTTCTGCTTCTACTGTCTGTGGATCTAGCAGTTGATCAAGTAGGGCAGCAAAACGAGTCAAGGAAGTCGGCTGGCGGTGGCGGAAACCTTGTGTGAGTCGCCAAACGCATCTTTCCGCTTGCTGGTTAAACCAACCGCTGCTGCAATCTACCCATTGTCTTCCTAATTCACCTAACAACACTTGTCCTGTAGTCGGAAATCTTTGCCAATCTCGGTTTCTGAGAGGTGGGTAAATATAGGTTTGCAGGTCGCTCAATAAATTATAAAGAAAGCGTAGGGGTGCAACTTGTTGGTGCAGGTAGGTATGCAGTGCTTGTTGGGCAAAAGCCCGCTGGAAAGGATTACCAGCCACCTCAGCCGCCAAATTTAAACCCTGGCGTTCGTTTTGTTGCAAGCGTTGAGTAATAATTCGCTGGGTTCCTGGTAGCGGTAGAACGATTAATTCATCCCATTCCACAGGATGCCGTCCTCGCCCAAATCTACTGGCTAATGCCAGCGGCAGATAGACTGGGTAGAAAACTAACCGGGAAGCACTCAAAATGCTGACAATGCCAGAAAAAATCCCGTAGACGATCGCAATGACCACGCTACCCGCTAAACTGACTGAAATTCTGGCGAACAAGTCAGGATTGGCGGGCGATATCGGGATGACATCGGCAGTTACACCCAGAAAGATCGCAAATAAACCTGTAAAGCATAAGATGCCACCGACTACTCCCAAAGCCTTGCGGCTAGATACACCCCCAGCCAGGCCCAAAGGCAGCAAACGGGTGTAGAATCCTAGCTTGACTAAAATCGATAGGGAAGAGGGAACTGCACCATATATGGGAGAGAAAAAATACCAAAATGGGGAGGCATAGGGCAATAAAATCGTGCCCAATATGCCACCGATAAAAGCACCGACGATCCCAAAAGTCGCAACGCTGGCGGCTAAAATTAACGGTATGCTCGATAAACCGCTAGCGAGCGTGACAAGTACCAGTAATGGTTCCAAGTTAGGTATATGTAATCGATTTAGAAGTTCGTTTACCCGTTGTATTTTTACTCCTCGTTCTAAATCTACAAACTGAGGTGCGGTGCTGGTAGTTGTAAAGTAGATTGCCTTTTTACCGTGTGATGTCACTGACATTAACTCGACTGCTTCGCCGCTGCCTGTAATTCTGCGTAATTCTTGACCAGTATTGAGATCCCAAACTCTAATAGTTTTGTCATCAGAGGCAGAGATAACTGTGGAACTATTCGGAGTAATGGCTACCGCATTCACGGCTTGAGTATGCTCGGTTAGCGTCCGTAATTCTCGCCCCGCATTCAGATCCCAAACCTTAATAGTTTTGTCATCAGAGGCAGAGATAACTGTGGAACTATTCGGAGTAATGGCTACCGCATTTACGGTTTGAGTATGCCCGGTTAGCGTCCGTAATTCCTGCCCTGTATTCAGATCCCAAACCTTAATAGTTTTGTCATCAGAGGCTGAAATAACTGTAGAATTATCCGAAGAAATCGCTATAGCATTTACAGCTTGAGTATGCCCGATTAAAGTACGTAACTCTTTGCCTGTATTGATGTCCCAAATTTTTATAGTTTTATCATCAGAGGCAGAGATAACTATGGAATTATTTGGGGCAATTGCGATCGCATTTACGACATCTGTATGTCCGGCGAGGGTATGGAGAAACTGACCGCTTTGCCAATCCCAAACCTCGATCGTTCCTGTTTCTATACTCTGAATTTTAGGACTGAGGCGGCGGTTGTGGATGCGGACGTTAAAAGTTTTTTCTAGATAGGGAACGATCTCCCACAAATAAGAATCGAAAGATGTTTGGTTAGTTAAAGCAGTAGCTACATATCGCTTTTGAGGGCTGGAGGTGACAGCAATTGCCGTTGCCCCTTTAGCGCCGCTATGCCAAATTAGTCGTTCTCGCCAGCGGGCATTATCTAACTTGTCGAGATTGCTGTTAAGTAAGGCTGAAATATTGCTCGGTAAAATCGATAATGAAGGCTTGTAGCGAAAATCCCACATTCTGACAGTGCCATCAGCAGAAGCAGAGAGAGCAATTTCGCTATTAGGAATTGCCGTCACAGCATTAACTTGGTTCTGATGCGCTAGCACCTCTTGCGGAATCATCAACCATGTAACTAACACGCCGAACAACAAGATCGCTACTAGCGTCATGCAGTACAGATGGCGATAAGCTCGAATTTTCCAAAGGCGAAATATTTGCCGTACATTTCGATGATGATAAATTTCTGGTGCGGCTTGATAAAGATAGCAATTTAAGGCTGTAGGACGAAAGTAAACCCAGTACGCGAGCAACCAATAATGAATCGGGTTGAAGGGATTCAAACATTCTGGTAATTTGCCATCGTACTTAGGAAAAGTGGGCATAGCCAGGAGATAAAATTTTTAATTAACCACAGAGGCACATAGACGTGCTAGCGGCTTCCCGTAGGGTAGAACGCAGAGAGAGATAGCAATTCTCAGTTTGATACGATATGCTTTGACTTCTTCGCTGCAAGGCTAATTATTCTCAGATTTAAAGTTGGCTATTCCACCCGCCAGGGGTTTTCAACCCCTGGCTAATAGCTCAAGTCGGTTAAAACCGACTGAGAAGCTCTTCTTTTCAGTCCGTTTTAACAGAGAACTTGAAACATTTTGAATTAGCATCCTCATCCACCCCTGAAATCGATTGCATCCACTCTTAGCTAGAAGCACTTTTTATTAGACTGAAACGCTACAGTTATTATCTAGTCCTCTTTAGAGGACTTTAGCTATGAGACAGGGGTTTTGAACCCCTGGCGGTTGCTGTGTGGCTACAGTTGTAAGCCTATTACTTATTACTTATTACTTGTCGTCCAATATTCCAGTTTCTTTAATAATTCTTCCTTGCGAACTGGTTTCGAGATAAAGTCGTCCATTCCTACCGCTTTACATTTATTTAAATCTCCTGGCATGGTGCTAGCAGTTAAGGCAATAATAATTGTATGTTTGGCTTCTCCTTCCTGACGGCGAATCTCTTGGGTAGCTTCATAACCATCCACGATCGGCATTTGACAATCCATTAAAATGATATCGTATTTGTTGCCAGCTAACTTATCTAAAACTTCTTTGCCATTATTTACCACTTCAGCCTTGTAGCCCAGATTTTTAAGTTGAGTTAAAGCAACTTTTTGGTTAATAGCGTTATCGTCGGCTACTAAAATTCTGATTTTATCCCGTCCATTTTCAATTCCAGAATCGCCAAGAATAACTTTATTATTAGAAAGGGAATCCCCGTTGAGATCTGAGGCTCGATCGAGTAGATTGGAAGATGATAATCCTGGCGAAACTTCCGTGAATTTTGCCCAATATTCTAACCGATTCAATAATTCTTCTTTCCGGACTGGTTTAGAGATAAAATCATCCATTCCTACTGCCATACATTTATCTAAATCTTCCTGCATGGCGCTGGCAGTTAAGGCAATAATAATCGTATGTTTGCGTTCTCCTTCTCGATCGCGAATTTCTTGGGTAGCTTCATAGCCATCGATAATTGGCATTTGACAATCCATTAAAATGATGTCGTAGTCGCTGCTGGCTAACTTATCTAAAACTTCTTTTCCATTAACTGCAACCTCAGACATATATCCCAAGCTTTTAAGTTGAGTGAGGGCAACTTTTTGGTTAATCGCATTATCTTCAGCTAACAATATCTTAACTCTGGCGCGTTGATTTTGAGTAGCTAAATCGAGATTACTGCTAACATTATTAGTGGCGTTCGCATTAGCAGTTGCCTGGAGTTGCGGACTTTTAGGACTAATAGCATTGACTAAACTGTTGAATAGCCGCGACGATTTAATGGGTTTCACCAAGTAGCTGCTAACGATCGAATCTATTAATTGTTTGGCGCGTTCGTGTCCGTCTACGGGGATGGTTAAAATTAACTCCGTGCTAGCTAAGGTGCGATCCGATTTAATTCTGCGGCTTAAGGTTTCGCCATCGATATCTGACATTTGCAAATCGACGATCGCAATCGCAAAAGGATTACCTATAGTAATTCCTTCCTGTAACAATTCCCAAGCGATGCTGGCGTTTTCTGCTATCTCTACTTCCATGCCCCAAGTTTTAGCATGATATGCGATCGCTTCCCTCGTAGCCCGATAGTCATCTACCACCAACAACCGCACTCCTTGAAGTAGGTTGGGATGCGGTGGCAACAGGGTAGAGGGTGCAGTTTTGTTTAAGGTAATAGTAAACGAGAAAGTCGAGCCTCGTCCTTCAATACTTTCAACTTTAATTTCCCCTCCCATCATCTCGATTAATCGCTTGCAAATCGCTAACCCTAAACCCGTACCTCCATATTTTCTAGTCGTAGAGGTATCGCCTTGAGAAAAAGATTGAAATAGCTTTTTCTGATTTTCATTTGAAATGCCAATGCCCGTATCTTTAACAGCGCAGTGGATAGTAGCCGTGTCGATCGTTTCCGATCCTAAATCTATCTCTATATTTACTCCACCCAACGCAGTAAACTTAATGGCATTACCAACCAAATTGGTTAAAATTTGCCGCAAGCGAGTCGGATCTCCTCGCAGATAAACTGGTACGTTGTAGGGGACTAAACCCAGAAGCTCTATGCCTTTCTTGTGAGCGGATGGTGCTAGTAACTCTGTAACTTCTTCGACGCAAGTATTTAAATTAAAGTCAATGATTTCTAGTTGCATTTCTCCGGCTTCTAATTTAGAGAAATCTAGAATTTCATTGATAATAGTTAATAAAGTTTCGCCGCTGACTCTAACAGTTTCGACAAAATCTCTTTGTTCTGGGGTGAGATGAGTTTCTAATAACAAGCCCGTCATCCCGACTACTGCATTCATCGGCGTGCGAATTTCATGGCTCATATTGGCTAAGAAAGCACTTTTGATTCGTGCGGCTGACTCTGCTAATTTTCTGGCTTCTTGTAAAGCCAGATTTTGTTGTTCTAGTTCTTCAGAACGCCTGATTTCTCCTTCTAAAATCTTGGCTTGCATTTGCCGATTAGCAGTTACGTCTTCAACTGCAATCAAAACTCCTGAAACTACCGAAATATCTTCTATATTTTTCCCAGAATTGAATTCATTTTGAATTGTTTGCCAGTTAAGTAAAGGCTCTAGCTTCAGCAGAAACCAGCGGCTATCTAACTGTAATTCTTTTGGTTCGACATAACCCCCTTGACTGAGGGTTTGCAGGGCTGTTTCCCATTCTTCACGGCCGAGCCAATTGGGAACCAAACACCGGGTTAAATATTCTCCCACGTGCAGCCCTAACCACTGAGAAGCTACCGAATTGCAAAACCAAACCTGGCCGTTAAGTTCGGCGGCTACCAATCCTAAAGAGAGGCTATGAGCGATCGCAGCTTGGGCCGATTGAGAACGCCCGAATTGCTCGGCTAAAGCTGTCAGCTTATCGACCTTGCCCACGTAGCCTGAAGGGTTATTATCTCGATCGAATTTACTTTGAATTGAAGGGTGACTTTGGGCGACAATATCGATGTGATAAGTATGCCAAAGTTGCTTGATTTGCTGTTCTAATAAAAATTCGGTGCGCAACCGTTGGCTCAAAGCAATTGCGCCCCCGGTAAAAGTCACTAAACCGATGGGAAAAGCAACGGGTATCCAATAATTAAACTTGAGGGCGGCAAAGCCAACTCCAGCAGCAGTTACCGTCAGAAACAGTACGGTAGCTAACCGCTGTCCGGCCCGCTGGCGGCTCATTACCCAACTTAATAACGGCCCTCCCAGCAACAGAATTGGTATTATCCACACTGGCTCTGACACCAAAACTTGCAAAAAGTTATTTTGCAACAGGTTTTGAATGGTGACGGCGTGCATATAAACCCCACTGGCCGGGGGAATGCGATCGTAAGGGGTGAGGATCGGATCGACTCCGGTAGCTGTAGCGCCCACCAGGATAAATTTATCTTTAAATTGAGCCAGCGGCACCTTGCCTGCCAGCACGTCAGCAAAAGAATGAGTATGAGAGTTTTTAACTGCTCCCGGCCAATTGAGCCACAGTTTTTCTTCTAAATTTGGCAGTTGGATCTGTGGCTTTTCTGGTTGGCCTTCAAGGCGGTAAGCATTGATGGTGTCGTTATAAGCGCCTATTGCTTCTATACCCAAAGCTAGGGGGGTTTTTGAGGTAATAACGGGCGAGCCATCTGAGGTTTTTCGCTTCTCCATTTCCCGTTTGATATAACGGATAATGCCATCAGATTCTTCAAACTTTTGAATGTGCCCTTTAGCAACTGCTGCTTCCGACAATTTTTCAGTAGTGCTTAAAAACTCCTTGCTCGGATCTCCAGCTACAGCCAATACTACTCGCCCATGATTGAAAATCGCCGTTGCTAGCCCTTCGTCTTCCGGGCTGGGTTCTGAGAACAGCACGTCTATGACTACTACGTTATCTTGGGCTTGAGAGAGTAAATCTAACAGTTTGGCATACCGCTGTCTCGGCCAGGGGAGAGGTCCTAGCTGGCGCAAGCTAGCATCATCGATGGCTACCACCACTACTCGATCGTCCCATGGCTGTTGTCCCCGCGATTGGAACAGAACATTGTAAGCGATCTGTTCGAGAGGCTGCCAAGCCCCGACCTTGAATAACAGGGCCATCACCAAGGCAGAAATTCCTCCTGGGAGCCAGCGCCATCCTGCTTCCGAGATTTTCCACTTCACAGCTTTAATCGGGATGTATGTTTTTTCATTATACTGGGCATACTAAATTATAAATTATGAAATATAAAGTTGCGATCGGCAGATAAAAGGGTCGATCGCGTTTCTAAAAATCCTCAGTTTTCTTTATAGGCAATAGTTGTTTTATTTTTGACTTTTGACTTTTGAATTATTCAATATGAAGCCTCAGATTTTAGTAGTTGAAGATGATGAAGTGACAGGAGATTTATTAAAGTTTCTGTTAGAGCGCGATCGATTTGAGGTGTTGTGGTTAAAAGATGGTCGTCAAGTGTTAGATTGCTTGGAAAATGAAGTTATAGCTGATGCCATTTTATTAGATCTGATGTTGCCATATATTAGTGGCTTGCAGCTAATTCCTCGCATCCGCAGTCACGATCGCTGGCAGAAAGTTCCGATTGTCGTCATCACTACCGACGCTACAGAAGAACACGTAGTTCAGGCTCTAGATGCGGGTGCAGATGATTATGTGACTAAACCTTTTAGGGCGGAGGAATTGATGGCTAGATTGAGGCGAGTTCTACGATATACCAAAAATGTTTAGAGCGAAATCGCAGTTACACGAACAATACTCGCTTTGGAGTGCTGGGCGATTGAAATCGCGTCTATACAAACAAAACCCGCCTGCGCTGGTTTTAGAGCAAAAGTGGAGAATTGTTTTATTTCTATTTTTGAGTACGTTGGGGTTGAGTGGATTTTTCACTAATTCCATTCAAGCCCAAGAATTAGAAAAACCGAGCAGTCGAGAAAGCTTAGAGCAACAAGAATCCGATCTAGACGTTCGATTAAGGACGGCTAGAGAACTAAGAAGTCAGGGAGATTTTGATGGGGCGATCGCGATCTACCAACAAATTTTAGCTAGCGAGCCACGACAGCGCGATGCTAGGGAAGGTTTGGCTTTTACCTATAGTTTAAATAACCAATTAGATGAGAGCATTCGCCTGTATGAAGAACTCGCAAAAGAAGAACCAGATAATCTAGAGTTGAAGTTGCAATTAGCTAAAATTTATAGCTGGAAAGGAGATTTAAACGCCGCGATCGCAACTTACGAAGATATCCTCGATCGAGATCCTGGCAATCTCAACGCTCGATTGGGTTTAGGGGAAGTTTTAAGTTGGAACGAGCAGTTTGATGAGGCGATCGCAGTTTATCAAAAAATCTTGGAGTCAGATCCAGGTAACTTAGACGTACAAATAAAAATCGCACAATTTACCTCTTGGGCTAATCGGTTAAACGAAGCTTTAGATCTCTACAACGCAATTATCGACAAGCATCCCGATGCGGTGAAAGCTTTAGCTGGTAGAGCCGAAGTAACTTTTTGGTTGGGGAAATCGCAAAAAGCGATCGCTCTTTATAAATCTGCCTTAAAATCGTTTCCTGAATCGCCAGAATTGCTTGTAGGGTTGGCACGGGTTTATCGATCGCAAGGAGTAACAAAGGAAGCCTTACAATTGATTCAACCTTTAATTCAAACAGGCGATCGAGAAGCTAAGAAACTTTTAGCCCAGATCCAAACCGATCTCAAACCTAGCAGCCAATTAAGTTTCAGTTCGCTGTCAGATAGCGATAATTTAACTAATCGTACTTGGAGGGGAGAATTTAATGCTTTTATTGCCCCTCAATCTCAAATGCAACTGCAAGTTTCTCAAAGTCAGATCGGTCAACCTAACTTTGATGATACTAGTGCGACTATTTATAGCTTGGGTTTAAATCAAACTTTAAGTTCTCAATGGCAAGTTTCTGGATCTATAGCCTTAACTGATTATAGCGACAAGGTACTTTGGGGCGTGCGTGCCCGTTGGCAACCTACAGATCGACTGGGATTTCAAGCGCAAATTAGCCGTCAAGCTGTCAGCGCTACGGTAAATTCTGTCGAAAATGAAGTGACGCAAACAGCTTATAGCTTTGGTAGCAATTTTAATCTCGATTCTAAAACTCAATTAAATTTATCTATAGAACAAGCTATTTTCGATCCTTTCAACCGCCGAGATGGAATATTTATTTCTGCTAATCGAGTTATAACTACCAATCCATTTCGATTGGATATCGGCTATTTATTTCGCAATTTTGGCTATGAAAAACAATTAGATCGAGGCTACTTTAGCCCAACTCAATTCGTTCAACATGGAGCCACATTGAGTTTAGAATTACCCCTAAATAAACAGGTAACGTTATTTTCTCGAAATTTGTTTGGCGTACAAACAGTTAACGATGGCGATAGTGAATTTTCTCTAAATATTACTGCTGGTTTGAATTGGCAAATTTCGGATCGAGCAAGTTTCCGATTGCAATACGATCGCTTCAACATCTCAGCCAGCGGTGGCGGTAGCGGTTATCAGGCTGATGAAATTGGCGGCAGATTATTTTTTAGGTTTTAAAGTTGTTTGCTTGGTAAATATTTAAGGCAAGCTTTCAAATCGCTTTGCTCCACTAATAGAAATGTAAAGCACTCGATTTATCATATCTTTACTAGTTGTTATTTCTTCTTGTATCGCTGCCACTGCTTCTTTTAAAATTTCTATTTGCTCAGAACGCAGTAAATCCCCTTCTTCAAGAAACACAATTCCTCCATGAACTTCAACAGTTTGCACAAATCGCTCAAAATCCCTAATGTTTGCTGTTACTAAAATTCGATCTTCATTGAAGGCATATTCTAGAACTGCGAGATCGCTTTTTCCCAATAATCCTCTATCTCGCACCGCCACTGCGTCGATATAAAGCTCTTGACATAGATAGCGAGCGACCGCAGGAGACAAGTCTTCATCTATCAAAAACCTCATACTTTTTTAGGTCTTCCTGCCAGTGGATAAGCTTTCACATATAGCAGTGCAAACCTTAAATCTGCTGACGATAAATAGGGGTAATCTTCTTGAATTGTTACAGCAGACTCCCCACGTTCTAACATTCCACCAATTCGCCGCACTGACAGACGAGAACTAGAAAATACTACCTCGCCTCCCATAATATTTGGGTCAGTAACTAATCGAGATTTCCATCGATCGAATTGAGCGATCGAGTTTGATAATTCTTGAGTAATGACATCTAGTTGGAGGATAAAAAACTTGGCAATCTCTAAATTAGAAGCATGGTTTTCTATCGCTTTGACTAAACGCTGATAGAGATTCATCCGAAAAGTAACTGAAAACTCGAAATTAATTTCTTTGAGGACGCGAAGATAAACCAATGCGGCAAAAGACAGACGCGGGACATCGGCTACAGGTTGAATGACTTTATACTCCAACTCTTTATAAACCCGCTTAGGCGGTAAATCTGTAAAAGCGGCGGCTTCGGTGGGGGTGAATATCGCTTCCATATTTAGCTAAACCTTTCCCTCTATAGGGAATAGTTTAACCTAAGTTACGCGCCTATGTCTTGGCGCGTCCATCTAAAGAAGGAAATTTAGCTGAAGCGATCGCAGTAGGGGCAACCGAGTTCAACTGTTTAGCTTCTTCGGCATCTTGTTGTTGATACCATCTCTCCAACTGCTGCTGTTCTTCAGAAGTTAGCAATTGCCCTCTTGTCCAACGATCGTGCAATTGCATTCCTAACTCCAAGATTGATAACTGCGAGAGAACAATACACTTTTTGACTATTTTACTTTAATACTTGTTATGTCAGTGCTTCCTGACAAAGGCGTTGGCGCTAGCCTGTGCGGTAGCACGTATCGCACGCACAAATAAGCTAGCGGGTCCAATAGAGGAACCATCGATATTGCCCAAAAAATCCGAAAATCATCCATTCCTCGCCGCGCCATGTCATCTTTTAGTAATACCGGAAACAAGAGACTTAACAAGCAACAATCTAAACTCATAACGTGAATAAAGCGATCGCTTTGCCATTGTCGAACAAAGTCTTGCCAATCTCCATTTATCAAACCATAGGAAATCAGTGCGAAGACACCAATACTCAACAAAATTCCAAACCAACGAGAATCTAAAATCTTTAACAGTATATTTTTTTCACCATTAAATTCTGTATATGGTTCTCGCAGAGCTAAATAAGGCAAGATGGCAAACGCTCCCACGCCAAACGATACGACAGAAAATAGCCATGCTGGAATTTTTTGCCCTCTACCGTCAATTAGCATTAAACAAATATAAATCAGCGGCCAAATGCCCATCAAATTGAATAAAGCAACTACCACAGCGTTAATTTTTCCCCAATGGACTAGAGAAAGATTGGCAATTAGTTCTAAAGTATTTGGTTGTATGGGGGGAGCTAGCAAAAAAGCATAGCCTATAAACCCCAACCATAACAGCCAAAATCCAACTTTTTTATTCATCATCTCACTGCGATCTTTAAATAAAGTGAAATCCATTCTTGTGGGGTAGCCCTCTGGGCTGCCCACGGAAACAAGCCGAATTGAATTTTAGCGATCGCCTTTATCTTTCATATAGCTCAACAACCAATTAGCTGCTGTAGCTCGGCGCGTTTGCCTCGGTCCGAACTCGCCCAATTTATAACCCTGGAAGCCTAAATCTTCTTTCAATAACTGTTTGTTTTCCGGTGGAATAGAACGGGTAAGTTTTACCGTTGCTGGGCGGCTAGCGATAAAATCTGGCGGCTCTGGATACTCGTTTTTCCACTCATCGGCTACATTGGTAGCATCCCATTTACTCGTATTATCGTCATATCGATAACCAAGGCATTGCCAGACTAATTGATTAACCGTATCGTCAGCAATTTCTTCGCGTAAAATTGCCCAAATAGTATCGGTATTTAAGGGTGGAAGATCGAACATATATAGCAAGAGGCAAGAGGAGCAATAGCTGTAGGTTGAGTTGACGGCAGGAAACCCAACTAACCCAGCCATAATGCCTCATTTTAGACTCTGCCAGCATTTTTGCGGAACGATCGCTCTTGAGGCTGTAGTCTAAGAATTGGGGAGCAGGAGAGAGGGAGAGGAGGGCGAAGAGGGCGAAGAGGGCGAAGAGGGTGGAGAGGGGAGTTCGGAGTTCGGAGTTATTTTTAACTCAACACTCCACACTTAACACTTAACACTTCCTAAGCTCCACACTTCACACTTCCAATAAGACTTCCAATGCTCCCGAACTTCTGGGTAAGCTCTAGAATAAAGTTAGTAAAGTCTACTTGTATTGTTTGAGAACCTACAAATCATGAGTCTATCAGTGAAGCAGTTAACAGCTTATTTAGCAATTCTCTCGATCGGCGGTGGTGCGGGCGTATTAGGCAGTCAATATCTCAAAGCAGAGAGTGTCAACCAAATTGACAGCAGTTCTCAGACAGTGCAAGTAGCCGTCCAATCTCCCATTCCTGCACCGCCAAAAAGTCCGCCCAGACAAGATCTCAATTTCATTGCTCAAGCTGTAGAGAGAGTCGGCCCGGCAGTGGTGAAAATCGATGCCTCTCGTCGGATCTCTCGACAACTGCCTCCAGAATTCGACAATCCGTTGTTTAAAGACTTCTTTGGCGACGTAAATCCACGAGAACGGGTAGAGCGCGGTACTGGTTCTGGTTTTATTATCAGTGCGGATGGGCGTTTAGTGACTAACGCTCACGTGGTAGCTGGTAGCGATACGGTGAAAGTCACTCTCAAAGACGGTCGAACCTTCAACGGCAAAGTAGTGGGAATCGATCCGCTGACAGATGTTGCTGCCATCCAAATAGAAGCATCTAACTTACCTACAGTCAAATTAGGCAACTCCGAAAACTTGATTCCTGGAGAGTGGGCGATCGCGATCGGCAATCCTCTAGGCTTAGACAATACTGTAACTATTGGCATTATCAGTGCTACCGGGCGTTCTAGTTCCCAAGTTGGGATTACCGATAAGCGAGTGAACTTCATCCAAACCGACGCGGCAATCAATCCCGGTAATTCTGGTGGCCCGCTATTGAATGGCAGCGGGGAAGTAATTGGCATCAACACCGCTATTCGCGCCGACGCTCAAGGACTCGGTTTTGCGATTCCCATCAATACCGCCCAACGAATATACGATCGACTCTTTGCTACAGGTAAAGTCGAGCACGCCTATCTGGGAATTCAAATGGTGACGCTGACACCAGAATTGAAAGAAGAAATTAACAAAGATACCGACATCAAGCTTAAAGTCACCCAAGACAAGGGAGTCTTAATTGGCAGGGTGGTGAGAAATTCACCGGCCGAAAAAGCTGGTCTGGAGGCAGGAGATGTCATTATCAAAATTAACGATGAAGCGATCGCGACTGCCAGCGACGTGCAAAATCGAGTAGAAGCCAGTCGAATCGGTGATGATTTACAGATAGAAATTAGTCGCAACGGCCAAAATCAGACGATTACAGTCCAACCTGGTCCCTATCCGGTCAGTCAATCATCGGAATAAAGGAGATGGGGAGATGGGGAGATGGGGAGATGGGGAGATGGGGAGAATTTTTAACTCCACACTCAACACTCCACACTTAACACTTCCTAAGCTCCTGAACTCCTGAACTTCTGTTGGCGCAGCCTGCGCTCGGCGCATACTTCTAAACTTCTAAACTCCTTTCTTCTCATAGCGGATATTGGCTTTTTGCAGACGTTTTAAAGCCTCAGCCAAGCGATCGCATTCAGCAATCAAACTGATCCGCACGTAACCTTCGCCGCCAGGGCCGAAAGCGTTGCCAGGAGTTAAGACTACGCCTGTTTCTTGCAAGACTGACAGGGCAAAATCAGTCGAACTCAATCCCGTAGGACAAGGCAGCCAAAGATACATGGTGGCTTTGGTTTTGGGAATATCCCAACCTAATTGGGCTAGCCCTTCAATTAGAAAGTCGCGGCGGCTTTGGTATCGTTTTTGGACTTGATGGATGTAGGTATCGGGCAATTGCAGTGCCGTTTCTGCGGCGGCTTGCAACACCGAAAAAATGCCGTAGTCCAAGTTAGTTTTTAGAGTTCGCAGCCCTTGAATGATGTGCTGGTTGCCGACGACAAAACCCACCCGCCAACCTGCCATATTGTAAGTTTTAGACATGGTGTGAAATTCCACCCCGATATCTTTGGCTCCAGGAATTTCTAGCAAGCTAGTAGGTTGATAGCCATCAAAAGCTAATTCGGCATAGCAGAGGTCGTGGACGAGGAGAATTTCGTACTTGCGGGCAAAAGCGACAATTTCTTCAAAAAATTCGCGAGGTGCAGTGGCAGCGGTGGGATTGCTGGGGTAGTTGAAATAGAGAATTTTGGCAGCTTGGGCGATTTCGTCGGGAATGGCAGCTAGATCGATCAGCCAATCATTCTCTGGTTTGAGAATCAAACTGTGGACTTGAGCGCCAGCGATCGCCGGGCCTCTAAAATGTACTGGATAAGCTGGACTGGGAACGATAACGATATCTCCAGGATTGAGATATGTCAAAGCTAGGTGAGCCAGTCCTTCTTTGGAACCGAGTAAGGGTAAAGCCTCGCTATCGGGATTGAGAGCTACGTCATAGCAACGTTGATACCAATTAGTAATCGCGCGACGAAAACTGGCAGTCCCTTCAAATGGAGGATAGCCGTGATTGTTGGGGTTTTGCAAAGCAGCGATCGCGGCATCAATTACTGGTTGAGGGGCAGGCCCGTCTGGATTGCCCATGCCCAAATCGATTAAGTCCAATCCCTGTTCGCGGGCGCGGGCTTTGAGTTCGTCGAGGCGAGCAAACACGTAAGGCGGTAGTTTTTGCAGGCGTTGCGCTGGGCTAATCCAATCTAAAGTCATCTGAGAGAAACAATTAATTAACGAGCCTGAGACAACAATTTTACCGCGCTTGTTTCCAAATGAGTCGCCTTTATCGCTCTGGCAGCCACAAGAGGCGATACGTGCTATTGCACAGGCTGTCCCAACGCGATTGCCTTGATACAATAGTAGGCAAACCTCAGCCTAGTTATGCCTATCTACCTTTTAACCAAAATATGGCAATAATCTTGCTCTAAACTAAATCATATGCTAACTCAAGAAACAGCCTTTAAAGTCAAATTATGGACTGTCGATCGATACCACGAATTGATTGAAAAGGGGGTTTTTCATCCAGAAGAAAGAGTTGAATTAATTGCAGGACAAATTATTCAAATGAGTGCCAAAGGAACTGCTCATACATCTGCTACTAGGCGTGCTAGTAACATTTTACGGAACCTGCTAGGCGATCGCGCCTCTGTTTACACTCAAGATCCCATCCAATTAAACGATCTTTCCGAACCAGAACCAGATGTGAGCGTGGTTAGATTCGATCCTTTAGATTACTCGACTCACCATCCGACAGCGGCTGAAGTTTATCTGATTATTGAAGTGGCAGACAGTAGTTTGACTTACGATACCGAAATCAAAGCTGAACTTTACGCTGCATCTGGAATTGTCGATTATTGGGTTTTAGATGTTAGCGATCGAAGGTTAATTGTTTTTAGAGAACCAGATCCCCAAGGATATCGAAGTCAAGTAATTCTGGACGAACGACAAGCGATCGCACCTCTAGCTTTTCCCGATTTGGCGATCGCGGTTATCGATATCTTACCTCGGACTAACTAGCTACTCAGCGGGGAAAAGAAGGCAATCGATCGCCTGGAGGTCTGCGGGGCGGCGGGTATTGTCCTGGCGGAAAACCTGGTGGCGGTTGCCCGGAACCCGGTTGAGTGGGACGACTGGGCGAGTTTTGTCCGGGCATAGGGACTCGACTACCCTCTTTGGGCACAAAAGTTTCATCCGGTGTCCCTCGAAAGGCACGGGAAATAAACGGGAATTCTGGGGTGATGTAGTAGTGGTAAATGCCTTTGGGATACTCTGGCGTGACACCAAAACGCCCGTTACATTCATCTAAATCTCCTGCACCTGCGACGTATTCGTAATCTTGCACGAAGGTACCGTCGTACTGCCCGCCGGGACCGCTATCGCGTTTTCCCTGCTTTAATCGATAGCTAGAGCGGATTTGGCGAATCGGACTGCGAGAATTGCGGGGTTCTGAGTAGCCGTAAGGAGCATAAACTGGAAACCCATCACCTGCATAGCCAATTAGCAGCATTTTCTTGCTGCTGCCCAATTTGGCGATCAATCCCGTAGGTAAGCCGTGATAGTGATAAGCACCAGTAGGCTGAACGTGGGCATTATTGGCATCAATTCCCAGATTGAGTTTGCCAGAGAGTGCCTCGTATTGCCAGTTGCGATCGCCCCTCCAAAACTCCGCGGCCCCCGGATCGAACAGGACTCCATTAACAGCTACTCCAAAGCGCCCGAACTGGAACCGCCTAATCTTAGCAGCGATTTGGGGGTTGGCAGGTACTCGCAATTGATAGCTTTGCGCTTTGATGCTATTTGGATTGCCTGGATTGGGAAAAGTGCCTGTTTGATGGTTGGGCAAACCGTTGGCAACAATATAGCGATAGTTGCCTTTCAGATAAATTCTTACCTGAGAGTTTTGGAGAGGATTGTCTTTAGCGATCGCTACCTCTTGTTCTCCCCACCAGCCAGTTTTTCGGCCGAGGAATTCTACCGCCAAGAACCCACCTGCCATCAAGAATATCCGCCGCGAATAGCGAGGAAAATGCCATTGGCGATCGAAGTGAGAACTCATGGCGAAAACTCCTGATAAGCTCTGGTGCAATTTAAATTGTATATGGGTATGAGTGGAGATGGCAGAGATAAGGGGAGTTCCTAACTCAAGATCGAATCGATTGACATCCCAAACGCAGTCGCCGTAAATTGCACCGATAAAAATACGAGCCTGTAACTGCGGTATTATTGCTTGCTAGATTATTAGATTGCAATTGTAGTCTAATTATAACTTATGCTTTAATTCTCGAAACTAGATATTGAGGGCAAGTAATGAAACTACCCGTCGATCTTCTTGAGTTTATTAGTGCAGGGAAACAACTTGAATACGATCCAGATACCTGTGAAGCAGGTATGGTGAAAATACGTTCTTTTGCCAATCTCAAATATGAGCGGTTCCCTGTGGAAACCAGTAGTTCCAAATCATTCAAGCAAGATCCTAACTACCCAAATGTTAATTCCTACCTCGTCCTTGGTGTTAACTTAGTCGAAAGTTGCACCAATGATTATGACCCTGCTGGGATTCTTATATGGTTGCCGATTGAGAAACGATATGGTGTATGGGATGCTTCTCATTGCACAATCATAATGTTTGGCATTGATATTACTTGGAAGAACATTATTGCTACGCCATCTGACTATATTAATGCTGGATGGTTTTCTACAGAAGATCCCGAACTGCTTGAAGTATTTGAACTATTACCTTGGTTGAATAACCATCCATATAGCAACAATCAGTTGTACGATCCTCAGCCAGCATAACAAGCGCAATGCACCGGAACTTTTGCTTATTATAATTGATAGCCAATTTTATCTGCGTCCGGTGATTGTGAAACGTTAGCTCATGAACTTTGAGTGGGACGAGAGAAAAAACGAGAGTAATATTGATAAGCATGGCTTCGATTTTGCTGACGCTTATCGGATCTTTGATTTACCAATGGTGATTGAACTTGATGAGCGTTACGATTATGGTGAGGATCGATCGATTGGGACGGGAATGCTAGACGGACGAGTCGTTGTGCTTGTTTACACTGAGCCTGATGAGCAAACAATTCGTATCATCTCACTCAGAAAAGCTCTCTCACATGAAAGGAAACGTTATGAGCAATACCTCAAGAACCAACTGGGATAGAATCGATGCAATGTCCGATGAGGACATTGATACCTCTGATATTCCGCCTCTTACCGATGAGTTTTTTGCAAAAGCTAAATTGCGGATGCCTTCTTCTTCATTAGCTACCGTTGCTATTCGTGTCGATCCTGAAACTCTAGCTTGGTTCCAATCAAAAGGTGAGAAAGCAGAGCAACACATGGCGGCGGCTTTGCAAATTTATGCAGAAGCACAGAAAAATGCGGCTAGCCTGCGTCAATCAGCCTAACAACCATGTTGCAGTGGACGGCTTAAAGATCTTGGTATTGAAGCAAAGGAAATCTGTCGCTGCCGAACACGACCGTTAAATTGCTGAAGCGATCGCCCATCACATTAGTCTTGACAAACTTTTTCCCACGAGGGTTTGAGGTTGGGATGCGATCGCCAATAGTCCCCTGCCATAGCAATTTAATGGGCGGCTGAGTAGAGCTATAATTTAAGCAAGTGATTTTAAGCTAGGATCGTGACCACAGTAGCCATTTTGCCAATCTCTGACGTTAATGGAGAGAAATCATATCGAGCGATCGCAGGAGACAAACATTGTATCGGTAAAACTGCGGGGCAAGCTCTGGATGCCTTAACTGCTCAGTTAGATGAGATTGAATTTAGTGCGCTACTAATCGTCCAGAGCTTTTATCCTGACCCATTCTTTAATGCCCAGCAGCAGGAAGAGTTATCGGAATTAATGAGTCTGTGGCGATTAGCACGGGATGAAGGACGGGAATTATCGCCAGAACAACAAACGAAGTTGAATACCTTAGTTGACATGGAACTCTGGGCAGCAACAGCGCGGACAGCGGCATCGATCCAGCAAGGTAATTCATGAATCCTTACTACACGGCGATCGCTCAACGAGCGAATCATCGTTGTGAATATTGCAAGCCTCCTGAAGTGGTTTTCAATTTTCCCTTTGAGGTAGAGCATATTATTCCACTTTCTTGGCAAGGTTCAAATGATGAAGCCAATTTGGCCCTTGCCTATGGATTCGTTTGGGTTTGTTTCCATAACCGCGCAGTACAACAACCGCTAGCCTCGACAAACCGTTTTCCACTGCGGTTTGAGGTTGGGATGCGATCGCTAAAAATCCACCTGCGATCGATCGCATTCGCCGCGAGTAGCAAGGTTGTATAAGGAGCCTCCGGCTCCCCTCTCCCGTGGGAGAGGGGTTGGGGGTGAGGGCAGCAATGGATGGTATAAGAACCGGAGTTGATATAAACTCCTTTTATGGCTTCAACTTTCTCATTTCTTCTCGAACGTCTACAGCGATTTGAATAGCTTCATTTAACAATCGTCCCTGTTCGCTAGCGCGATCGCTCACCTGTAAAGCTGCCAAAGCTGACAGATTGTTAGTAAATAATTGCTGGTTCGAGCTAATAAAGCTTTCGTTTTCTCGCAAAATCCGTTCGGTTTTTAAAGCTCTAATTAAATCTTCTCTAGTTAGATAAAGCGCGTCTATTACCCGATCTCTATCTTGCAACTTAACGCTAGGATTTCCCACCGATTCTATCCGATCGTTCAGATCGATCGCTTTAATTACGGCATTATAGCGATCGACTTCTTCAAACAAGCGAACGAGATTGTAATTCTCTGTGGTGAAATAGATCTTTTTGATATCTCGAACGAGCAACCCTATAGCGATCGCGGCATGAAGTATTACTAGTAAGGGAGCAAAATCTAAAAATATCCGGGACTGCACCAAGCAACTGAGAAACAGCAAAGGTAGTAGGGCGCAAGTTTTTAGGATCTCGGTCAAAAATTTCTTCATTGTCGGTGGCATCAAGACTGCATTTATGCTCGCGCCACTCCAACGTCTTAGTTCTCCTCTCCTAATCGCTAGTCCTTGTAGATCGGGTTCCATAACGAGCATTATTTATACTTCTACAACTAGAAGGCGATTGCCTCCCATCTACTCTAACACTGGGAAATTGCGTTGGCGTAGACTGTGCGTAGCACGTATCGCTTTGCTAATCTGGTTATTGACTGCTAGCCTTGTTAGTCTTTTTTTCTACTTACTCGCTCTTCCAACCAAATAGCTCAGTAGGCTAATAAATCCAACTCGATCGTATCGGCAGCGCGAGCCACGCCCCCAGCTTGACGAAATGACTCTTGAATAGCTGGAATTGGCTGGAGGAAAGACGAATCTGACAGCACCCGCTCGATCGCTGCCCGCAGTTCGGAGGCAGAGAATGTCAGCTTGTTGAGGATTAAACCTACCCTAGCATCCTCGACCCGCATTGCCATATCAAACTGGTCTGCCAGCATCGGGATGCCCACAATTGGCGTTCCGGCTGCCAGCGATTCCTGAGTGCTGTTGATACCGCAATGAGAAACAAAAACCCGAACCTGTGGATGTTTGAGGATCGCCAGCAAAGGTGGTCCCCAGGCATCAATGCGAATGTTTGCAGCCAGCGGTGCAGGTAGTAGCTGCTGCATTTGAGGTCGCAGAATCCACCAGACTCGAAACGGTGCGCCAGCAAATGCCTCGTACATCCGATCGACTAAATCTAGCATCGGCAGCGCGATCGTGCCCAGGTTAACATAGACTACTGGCGGGCCGTTACCCAACCAATCCTCGATTTCAGGGGATAACGGCTCGACGACTGAAGACAGCATGGGACCAACCATGATTACATTCCCTGGCAGCGGCCGGGGATACTCCAGACCAAAAGCACTGTTAACCATGACAGTATGTTTGGCCCAGGCGCAATTAATACTCAGTTTCCCCAATCCCCGACTTGCCCGAAGCTGGTTGAGCCTGCGTCCGATGGTTAGATCGACGATCCGGCCGCTGAGCCATCGCAGCACCGGATAAGACCATTGGCGATGCCAGGGCAGAGCGCGAACAGAATGCCCCATATAGGGCAGAGGCACATCAAACGCGGGGGGCAGATATTCAATAGAAATAGTAGTAAGTAGATCGGGATTGTTGATAATAACTGCGATCCCTTCAGCTTCAGCCAGATCGATCGCACCTCTGGTGACAAAATCGACAATCAGAATATCGGGGCGTTCTTGGCGGACAACTTTCAACAATTCATCAAAGAAGAGCGGCCAAATCAACCATAAAGACTCGACGATCTGGAAGCTACCCTGCCGGAAGTTTTTCCCTTTGGAGATCTCTTGCTCGATCTCCAACAACTTATCCTGAAACCGGGCTGCCGATCCCAAATCGACAAAACGCGCCCCCTGTCGAACGCAGGGATCTGCTTCTACATAGTTTTGGATTTCTCGTGTAGAGGCAATGCCCACCCGCCATCCACGTCGGACGAGTTCCTCTGCTTGCCGCAGTAGAGGGTTGATGTGTCCCACAAAGGGAATGGAGACAAATAAGGCATAGTTACCTGAATATTTAGAGGTCATAAAACTTGCTCTCTAGCAACTGCATAAATGGTAAAAATATTCATCAGTTTGTGGACTTCCCAGTCTTCTCGATCGACAATCGTGCTGTATCTGTGGCTCTCGAACAGGGATACGATCTTTGACAAGCGATCGTCGATATTATGCACTTCGACTACAAACTGTTTAATCTTCTTCCAATCCTCCGCTTCGATTCCCATCAGCACGTCTAACTCGCTGCCTTCAGTATCGATTTTCATCAGATCGATCGCGGCAATATCGTTCTCTCTAATAATTTCTGAAACCGTTTTCAGTTGACAATCGATCTGAATCGATCGGGCTTTATCTATCTTCCCTAAAACCAATCGATTGAGAATTGTCAGACAGAGAGATCCGAGCAACGGTATTGACAGAATTTTTAGGAAAAATCGTGCTAATCCAGGAGAAATCAGAGCGACTTTTGCTAAATCGACCGCGATCGCTTTCACCCAGTCATCTATGGTTGCATCCTGACTGACAGACTCTGCTAGCTCCCGATCGTACATACTTGCTGCCAAGCTGAGTTTTGGATTAAACTCAAATCGAGCTACCCGATTCTGCTCTGATAATCCTAAATTGAAAAGTTCGATCTCTGAGGTCTGGGAATAATTACTGGCATTGTCTTTTAGAGCCGAAAAAATATCGGGAATTGGTTCAAAGGCGAAGATTTTTAGATGGCTGAATAATTGACCGAGAAAAATTGTATACATCCCAATATTGGCACCAACATCGAAGATACAGTCGCCATCGCAGACTTGAATACCATACTTTAGGTATGACTTTTGAATAAAAATTTCATGGTAAAGAATCCCAGCTTCCGTTTTATTTAAAGCCGAAATCGTCAATCCATTTGGTAAATCCACAGATTGCATATTAGTCATATTAATAATGCCTCTGGAGAACGTACCAACTAAACGATCGCAATCGCATCTTGACATCAGAATCAGGAACTAGTCGATCGAGTTCTTGCCAAGCTGACTCGACCAACCCGTTAGCTTGTTGCACGCAGGCTGTGATTGCTCCGCAGGCTTCGAGAGAGTCGATGACAGCAGATATATCTTTCGGATCGCTAAGATTAGCACCAAGACTTTTCCAAAGCTGCTGCCGTTTTTTTAAAGGTAAAGCTGACATCGCCTTAGCCACAGGAAGGGTGATTTTACCTGCCGTAATATCTTCTCCCTTGGACTTTAAATTGTTTTCAAAGCCGCGTAAATTCAAAACATCATCAACAATCTGAAAAGCAATACCCAAAGCTTCAAAAAAGCCACCAAGTCGATCGATTTGCTCTTGACTTCCCCCACCGAGAATCGCCCCCATTTTGGCCGAGGCGCTGGCAGGAACTCCAGATTTAAGGCAGTACATGGACAAAATTCGTGCTTCTAACAGTTCTCCAGTACCGCAATCGACTACTTCAGGCATCAGATAACTAAAACCGCTAAGATCTAAAGCTTGTCCGGCATGAGCGGCTCGCAAAGTATCAAAATATAGCTGGTAAATTCGCAGCTTATCTGCGGCAGAAATATTACTATTTCTTAGTAAGATCTCTCCTAGAAAATAACAGGCATTTCCAGCATTAATCGCCAAAGGTTCGCCATAGAGATGATGGCAAGTAGGACCGCCTCGCCTCACTAGAGAGCGATCCTGCACGTCGTCAACAATTAAAGAACCGACGTGCAATAATTCGGGAACTCCCAGCCAATCTAAGAACAAGGAAGAATCACCCCCTACAAGATCGATACAGGCTAAGGGAGCGTAGGAGCGCCAAGCTTTGCCACCTCGATCGACGATGGTACGAATCGGTTCGAGTAAGGCTTGAGAATACTGCTGGGAGTCGAGTCCTTGCAGGCGGTGGGGTTGAGATTCGCTACCTATGAGTTTTTTCAATTGAGCGGTAGTGGGTGCAAGCGGTAAAAGATTTTGGATCGATGTTCTGGTTTGCTGTCCGACAGCTTTGAGAAAGTCTTCTAATCTTGCCAACTTACTAAAGCCACTGCGTTCGATAAAGCCAATTCCTCGAACTGTTTTTCCCTTCATCTCACCTGCGATCGTTACCCGCCCTTCCCAAAAACCTGGGTGAGAAATAAGGGTGACAAACTCCTGCGCGGGAAATGCGGCCTCTACGGTAAGGCTAAGATCGAGAGCGGGAATTTGTAACAGCCATCGAATCGGGTAGTTCTCAAAAGTACGGCTACTGGTCCAGTTTTCTAGGGGCTTGAAAGTAAACTCCCTATGGCATTGCCAATCTCCTTTTGGATCGATGACAATAGCATAATGTCCGCAACTTGTGTCTTTATCGATATCGATCAGATCGTAGGCATTAATTTCGCAGCCATTATCGAGTTGGACGGCAATCCAATTCCAAGCAACATTCGATTTAGTACGATCGCTATTTTGCCGCTCTTCCGGTCTACCAAATTCGCGATCGTACCAACCCTTAGCTGTTTTAACTTCAAGAGTTTTTCCTGCCACTGTTAGGGTTCCTTCTACTCGACACGAAGGGACAAAGTAATAAAACATTTCTTCTCCCGTAGTGCCTCGCACCACGCCGTTATTGCCGTGGCGAGCGGGAGGTTTTTTTAAAGTAAATAAGAGTTCGCAACCGACTATTCCATCTCTGTCTGCCAGTTTTAGCTGGTAGCATCCTTCAGTTAGCTTCACAAATCGATTGCCGTCATAGTCCAGCTTTAATTCCTCCGCGCTCACCTCAGCATTCTTTTTCAGCAGTAAATCTGGAAGAGTTACCTTTCCCTGTTCAAAAACTTCTCTCAGAGCTTTTTTGAGAAATGGATCGGTAGTGTTAAAATCCTTTTGCATCTTGTTTAGAGCAATCCCAGGCCCTCGACGATCGAGCAGAGATTCCCGATAGTATTTCTGCTCGGAAGCATCGATTAGCGCCCACGTCAACGAATGGCAGTAAACTGGTTCTAATTTTGGCTCTCCAGCTTCTTCCAAAGAGCGAAAAAAGGCTGCGAATACAGAAAATTCTCTGCCGTCAACAGTCACCAAATGGCTGTTGACATACCACCATTCGATCGTGGAAGAACGATGGGGGAGATCGTGGATTTTGAGATCGATCGCTCCATCGCCAGGCCAATCGTCTGGAAAAGACTTAATCCCTAAGCATGAATTCTTTGGTAACTGGTTTTCCATAAAATTTGAGAAAATAAATATTAATAGTGCCGACGCTCTTAACTACAGAATTAATCCAGATAGTTCCGCCAACCCATGACAACTCGATCGCCGATCCGGGGGCGATCGCCATCCTGGTATTGAGCCTGCTAACGATTCGATCTAATTAGCTTTAGAGCGATATCGATACTTCGATCGTAGATGTAGCTCTAATAAGAAATCATCTGAAGAAAGTCTTGGTCGCGAGCGACGAAATTCCTCATCGGACTGCAACTTTCGTTGATGGTTAGGTTAAATATGCTTATAACTTTCGTCTTGCTTTAAACCTGGTAAAGGATCGATTGGCAATGATACCAATTTTCCTTAATCGCTGGAGACATGACTGGGCTGGGAGACGCGATGTATCGCGTCTTTACATTAAGGCTCTCTCTCTTTCAGAAAATCATTTTGTATTACAGTGTTACCGTTTCCATCTTCAGCATCTCGTTACCACCTTTTTGCAGTTGGTATTTCACCCGATCGATCGATACCTTGTATCCCAAGTCGCTAAATTCTTCCAGGATCCGATCGAGATGGGGAGAACGTTTCAACATTAAAGTTAATAAGGGGAAAATTCGGACCTCTCGACTGACTCTCAGCATTTCTCTAATCGCATCAAAGTGAAACTGATAGTCGTAATGGTCGGAGTACAAAAAGAGAAAATGAGAACATAGAGCCAGATCGAATCGATTGTCTTCAAAATTCAGTTTTGGCAATTCCCCCAGTTGATATCTTCCTTCTAATCTACCGCGATCGTAGTCGCTGACAAATTCTTTGATGGCTCGATATCTGTTATTTCGGAGATCTTCTGGCGATTTATGATACGACCATACCCAGTCATCGGGAGTGGCTATAACTTGACCGATGATATCGTCAACTACTTTATCGAATCTTTTTTGAATTTCTGCCCCGCTAAATTGATATATGGGGTCTACAGAAGTGACATTAGCACCGATTTTAGTAGCCTCTGAATTGAAGCTAGCAGGTCCGTCACCTACACCTAAAATCCGCGTGGCAGGATTCAGTTCTGCCAAATCGAACATTTTGAGATATTCACCAAGCGATCGCCCAAAGGGAACCACTTTTTCTAGCTGCATTACCATCGCCTTATTTTCCTGAAGTAATTGTTTCGGCCATATTGAAATATTGTATCTAAACTCACAAATCTGAAATTCCTGGCTCGAAATAATGGATGTTGAACCAATTCGCAATTACCAGTCCGTAATTGGTGATTTAAATGTTTGGCGGCTTAAAACCACAAATTTACAATTTTCCAACGGGACGAGCGCGTATTTTAATTGCGAATTGCGAATTGACAACTGTTATTTTAAGTTATGCCAAAAAGACGCGATTTCCTTTTGGGTAGTGCTGCGGTAGCAGCAGCGGTTAGTTCTCAAGTGCAGGCTCAGGAAACGAATCGCCCGGAAATGCAGGCGCTCCAAGAGGGCTATGTCGGGCAATATGAGGGCGGGGTCTACCTGCTACCAGCAACCAACGAAACCGTTCAGTGGGGCTGGTTTAACAACTCAGAACCTCCACGCGCTCGCATCAAGTCGGGCGATACAGTCGTGATGGAAACGATGATGGCATCACTAAATCAGGTTTTGCCTGGAGTACCGATCGATAAAATTACCAAACTTCGGGTCGATAATCCCGGTCGAGGTCCCCACTCGGTCACGGGACCGATTTTTGTCGAGGGGGCTGCGCCGGGAGATGTGTTGCGGGTGCGAATTAACCGCATCGTGCCTCGCCCTTATGGAGCCAATTGGAATTTGCCTGGAAATCTGGGATTAGGGCTATTTCCTAAAGAGTTTGCCGAGGCTCAGGTGAAGCATTTCTACTTGGATATGGGAAGGCGAAAAACCCAGTTTCTGCCCGGTATCGAACTCCCAGTTCGCCCGTTTCCGGGAATTATTGGGGTGGCACGGGCTGAAAGCGGGCAATACAGCACCGTTCCGCCAGGCCCCTTTGGCGGCAATCTCGATTGTCGGGAATTGGTACAGGGCACGACTATCTACTTACCCGTGTTTGTCGATGGAGCGTTGCTGTGGTCGGGAGATTCCCACGCGGTACAGGGTAATGGCGAAATTAATCTAACGGCGATCGAAACAGCTTTCAGCGAACTCAATCTTACCGTAACCGTTATCAAAGGGCGATCGCTCACCTGGCCTCGCATTGAGTCGCCTACCCACTGGATAACGCTAGGATACGATCGCGATCTCAACAAAGCTCTAGATATCCTCGACGAAGAAACCATGAAGTTTCTGTCCGAGTGGCGGGGGCTGCGAGGCGCAGAGGCCCGTAAATTTATGGCGACTTACGGCGACTGTCGGGTAGCAGAAGTGGTGAATCAGTTGCGGGGCGTATACTGTATGTTGCCGAAGAATCTGACAACACCCATTGTCGCCAACCCAAAGACCGACACCACCGACAGTTTTGTTACCCATGCTGTAGACGGGGATGCGATGCAGGCGTTGAATAAAGCCGCCATGCAAGCGATCGATCGCCTGCAAGAAATGAAGCAGCTATCGGCCCTCGATGCTTACTCGCTATCGAGTCTCGCCCTCGATGCCCGCCTCGGACAACTCGAAGCTGGAGCCAAGAACGTCCACTGTCTGGTGCCTAAATCGCTTTGGACTAAAGGATAAGGGGCCAGATATGGCTTAACTTGGTGCGATCGTCTAAATCGCTATTTGTCCTCTAAAAATTGCCGTATCTCCACTGTATCTGCATAGAACATCTGCGATTCGGCAATTTTGCCGCCGCGCATTTTATAGACGCTCGCGACTGGCAAATCGAGTTTTCTTTTGCTCCTCATTGCCAGTCCTCTCAACCGCCAAAGGACGATGACATAATCTCCTGCATCCAAGAAGACTGCATCCATTTTCCTCTCGGTTGCTGGTTGAAGGGGGTTCCAAGTTTGGGCAGCACCATTGATATGTTGTTTCGCACCCTCAAAACCGCGATAGATGCCACCATAGGGCAGCGACTCGGCATCGCGGATGACAATTTCGGGATCGTAAGCCGCCAGAACTCCATCGATGTCGCGGTCTTCGACTGCTTTGAACAGATGGCGAGTATTTTCTATATTTTGCTGTGACATAAATTCTCCCACATCAGAAGCGAACTCTGAAATTAATTGACACATTCAGTATGGGAGATTATTCAATACTTCTCTTCCAGGTTTTTGCGATTGTTTTCAACGTTCTTGCGATCGCCTATAGCCTCACCCGCAGCCTTTCTCCTTGGAACTCAAGGCAGTTGCCTTAGCAGGGCGGCTCTGAAAGAGCTAGCCGAGATTGCTGCCAAAAAACCTTGGGAGTAACTCCCACGAGGCGTTTGAAATGGTAGGTGAAATGTCCTTGGCTAGCAAAACCAACCATCTGAGCAATTGCTGCCAGCGATAAGTCGCTCGTAACTATCAATTCTTTAGCCCGTTCGATCCGACAACTAATTAAATATTTATGAGGTGAAGTATTAGTCGATTTCTTAAATATATGGGCAAAATGATAGGGACTCAATCGCGCGATCGCTGCTAATTCATTCAAGCTAATATGTTCGCTCAAGTTTGCATTAATAAAATCAACAATTTCTTGCCATTGCAGTTGGGTAAAACCACCTCCGATCTTTTTTATTTGACGCGAATTGTTTGAGTATCTAGATAAAAGATGAACGACGAGTGCCTGAGCGATCGCATCAGCATAAAGGTTGCTATTTTGCCCGTCGATTTCTAAGGATGTTTTGAGGGCAAAGCCCATCTGTTGAACTAATGGATCGAACAGTGTAGCCAGATGCGGAATGAGTTCGAGGCGATCGCTTCCAAACACCTCATAACCAACTCGAACGAGGAATGAAGGTGCTAAAAACAGATTGAAAAATTCAGCTTCTTTATTCCAGCAGAACTGTTGGCTTAAATAGGCTGGATAAATAGCTAAACCTCCTGCCATGGAATTAACCGTCTCGCGTTGTCCGCCTACAACTTGTTCGAGTAGAACGGGCTGACCGACATTGATGCAAATAGTATGGTGTGGCGACACGTACTCCGGAATCTCGCGAGGCGGTTGCCGGAAATGAGCGAACTGAATGTTTTTCCAGTTAGCGCGATCGCTAGCTAGAATCGGTGGGTGGGGGAAGACCAACGGCAAATTATTTTTGCCAAGATCGCTCACGGCTACATTGGTTGCAATTGCTTAAATTGTAACTGACTGAAGCTGCCGAAGAGCGCCTCCATCGACGGTTTCCCAACCATGCAGATAAGCTTCTATAACTCGCTTCTAGTAGGGCATCAGATGGGCAACTTTGCCGAATTGAGCCTCGGAAATTTCGATCGTTGGCATCGCTTCTCTAGTTGTGAGACTTGCATCTATACTTAGAGCTTCTTAAAATATCTGGCGACTGGGAACAACTCGAAGCCCGCTTTTTCATAGGTATGACGCGCTGGAGCATGACCCGGATCGCTTCCAGTCTCAACCATAGCCACAGACATCCCAGCATCTTTCATCCGATCCAGAGCGAATTCTATCAGAGCGCTGCCAATACCGCGACCTTGAAAGTCTGGATCGACAGCCACCATGTAGATTTCACCCATGCTGTCTTCTGAGTGTAGTTTCATGGCTACAAAGCCTACAGTAGAACCTGTATCGATCGCCACCCATACATTTGTGTCTTCCGCAGCGCAGACATCCTCGACAGCTTTTTGCTGGCTCGCACGCCAACTATCGGGATAGAATGCCTGGTAGACATCGGCATTCATCGCCTTTTGAATCGAATCAAACACTGGATTCCATGCCCGCAGTGAAAGACGAATAATGGCATCAAGGTGGCGTGGGTCGTATGGTTCGATTTCCATTACCATATAAAGCCCGTTAACTCTGTAAGCTTCAGTATTTATAATACAATATACTACAAAAGTTGGAAGCTTGGCACTGAAGTCTTACAGACGGCATCAAAGCGCGATCGCCTGCTAAATGAGAGGATGACATCGACCAAAAGAGGATGCGATCGAAGTTTGAGGTTAATTTCTAGAAATGTCTAATGTAGTTCTTATCATCAACTGAGGTGACGAGATAACCTGAGAGCAAGAGCGACCAGCGTGCGTACCGGATTGGCTGCGGAGCTAAAGGGCATAACAGACATATCACAAATATATAAACCTGGCACTCCAGAAACACTCAGGTTTTCGTCTACAACGGAACTGGTTGAAAATGGGGCATCGAGTCGAGTCCTGTACGGCATTCGTAAGGAACCAGCCGAATGATGAACGGTTCCCCACCCAAAACCCTTGCCGCCTTGCCCGTACCATACTTCATCGACAGGTCGTGCAGGGTTCCCGTTGTTGTCGAATTGTTTGAAGATCTCGTAAGTCACGCTGTTGAGAATCGCAAATATTTCACTAGCGCTCTTCTGCCAACCTGCCAAGGCAGGAAAACGAGATTGGGCTAGGTAGTCTGCCCAACTCAAATTTCTAAAGGCAATTTCAGGAACGAAGCTTGATGGTGGGGATGGTTTCACCTGATTCTCGTCATCTAGGCAGTTTGCAAAACTGAACTTAATATCGATTCGGGCTGCCCCGTTTGTAGGGTTGCTCGATTGGCTTTCAGTAGGATCGTTCTCTCGCAAATGCCAGTATTCATGATTGATATTCATTTCCACGTTGAATGGATATCTAATCTCATCGTTCGAGTCTCTGAGTCCACGAGAATAAAAAATAATCTTGGCATGATCGTCGCTCCCGATCGCTACATTGCCGATGCCTGTGGCGTAGGTGGTTATTTCGTTGGATGTCGGATGATCTGTAAGCCCCAGCCCGACTAATTGTTGTGTAGCCGCAGGTAATAGACCGTACACGCTCGAACGTTGAATGAGTTTGGGGCTTTCGATCGAGCCAGCAGCCAGAATGACGGTCCCCGCTTGAAACTCTCGCGCCGCCCCAGTTAACGTATTGCGACCCACAATAGTAAAAGATGCCCCCTGTTTTTTCACATCTTCGACATAGTGATTCAGAAGTATGTGCAGACCAGGCCCGTCTCCCTGGCTGATTCCAGGAGTGAGTCCTAACTGGTTAATTAGTAACTCAGCCGTATTGAAAACACCAGTTGGCTCAGTAAAAAATCGATCTTTTGGTTTGCTGTCCGACTCTAAGTAAGGTTGGTGTAAAGCGCGAGGTGTCTCTTGAATTGAGAAATCGCTGGCCAGCGGCGATTGCCGAAGCTTGGCAACGATTGCCTGGGCGACCGATCCCATGCTTCTCGATTCATTCATCGCCTCTCCAGCCAGATTCAGCAGACCAGCTTCTAAGTCTTGCTTAACCGTGTCAGGGAAAAAATCCAGTTCCCATCCCTGAATTGCAGGAATTAGACCAGACCAGAAAATCGATCGACCGCCGAAATTTAGTTGTGGCTTCTCGCCAATATAGTTTTGCGTTCCAGGATTGCCAGATTGCCAGAAGGTATCGCAGCCAAAATGCTTGGCGATGCTGGCGTTGGGAAAGCGACATACATTGTAGACATGAGTAGGGTAGACGAACGATCCAGCTTCTAGCAGGAGTATTCGCTGGTTTTTTCCTATCCGCTCGGCTAGATCGTCAGCCAGCACGCCCCCGCCGATACCCGATCCAATGATGATTACGTCGAAATCGTTGCGCGGACTTATATATTGCAGAAATAGGCGTTCCTGCGAAGCGGTCGCCTCAGATACAAAGTTTACATACGTTGACGGAGAAAATACCACCGATCGGCTACTCCTAAAATACTAGGATAAACAGATTAATGAAATGACATTGGAAATCTAAGATCTCAATTCGATCGAAAAATTTTCAGTTTGCTAACTATTTATTAGATCGATCGCTTGGAGTCTAACTGCATAATTTATGTAATTAGAAGTCAAACTTGCCTCTATGTTATCGGAGCTTAGGGGAATTAGACGGGTAAAATTTAGTAAATCTTCAGATTTACATCGCTTTTATTAGAGTCATCTTGGAGAAATGAGAAAAATATAAATTGTAGCAATTTTTACATATTTAGCTATTGATGGGTACACTTCAGTTTACTGATTCCAATATTCTTGGGCGATTGCTTCAACGGTCATTTTCAATTCAGGCAAATAGTTGGTCGCTACATTCCAAACAATTTCCAGATCGACATCTAAATATTGATGAGCCAAAAAAATCCGAAATTCGGCAATTCTTATCCAATCAGTTTCTGGGTGTGCCGCTTTCCACTTTATTGGTAATCTTTGAGTAGATTCGCAGAAAGTTTGCAAATTTCTGATTACAGCATCTTGAGTCTTAATATCTGCCAAAAACACTTCTCTTCCTTCAAGAGTATAAGCTTCAATTCGATCGATACAATCTCGAAGTTGTAGTGCCTTTTTTGATTCAAGAGGTAAAACCGTTACTTAATGACTTAATCGATCGGGTTGGCTTCTGGATTGATGCGCGGCTTTACGCAGAGGTTTTACAATCAGTTGGCGAGTCAGCTTGAAACCTGGAAGCAAGTATTATCCACTGTTAGATTTGGTATAGATCTCGTGAGTCTGCTTCACCAGGGTTCTTCTAATGCGGCGCACTCCATGACATCAAATTTGTAAGGAGGCTGCAAATCGTCATACCGCTGAAGATAAAACGTACAAAGCTCCTGAAATGAATGAACTACAAATATCTCCTCTTCTTCATGCGGGAGAATGAACCAGCGACTTCGATCGGATGGATGGAAAAGAATATCATCCCCGTCTGGGCTATCAAAAAATGGCACACACTCAACAGCATGAGCTTGCGTCAATATATCTGGGCTTCTATCCCAAAACCAAAACTCTGATAATCGCTCTTGGACTTCAAGCAGATAGTCATCTAGAATAAGCTGCGGCGGCAATGTCCGTATATGAAACTCAGTTTCACCGATTCCTAAAGTGGTAATAAAAGCTCGATAAGCCTCTGGAAAATTAAATCCTAGCCGCGCTTCCACACTTTCTAATTCTTCAATAGAGACAGGAGATAGTGGTGAATCAGAAATCAATGTGATGCCTTGAAAATCAATACTGTGCATACGATTAAATCCAATCTTGTCTGTAACAAAAGTTCTCTCGATCGATAACAGGTAGCTATACCCATCAGAGCGCGATCGCGCAGCCTTTATTACATCTTTCAGAAGTTGGTCAGGCATCGCCTACTAAAGGATAGGATGATATCGACCAAAAGAGAGGCGATCGAGGTTTCAGGTGAATTTCTAGAAATGTCTCTTAGACTAAAAGTATTATCTACTGTAAAAACTTGACATGGATACCTTGATTCAAGAACTCGATATAAAACTGCGTCAATGGCAACCTGCGATCGTCGAACAGGTGCGGCAGTACCTTGTAGAGATTATTGAATTGGCAGATCGAGATGCTTTAGATCTTCTTCGTTCTAGGGCAGTCGAGCAGGAGGTATTGGATCTAATCGATGAACCCTAAACCTGGTGAGGTCTGGCTGGTCGATCTAGGACTCGCAGCCAAAACACGTCCGATCGTTATCGTGTCTCGCTACGATACAGAACCCCCACGAGCTTTGGTTCTCTATATACCCGTAACGACTCAGAACCGAGGGAGTGCTTACGAGGTTGAGTTGCCTAATTTACCGTTTCTACGGCAGGGGTCTGTTGCTAACGTGCAAGGTTTAGGTTCTGTCCCATCTGTGAGATTGGAACGCAAACTTGGCGAACTATCAGAGGAAACCATGCTCGAAATCAAACAAGCCTTGATGTTTGCTTTAGATTTAGGAGCCATTGTCGAGCAGGATACAACTTCAAACCCAGACTATATGTAATAAATGCGATCGCTCTCCTACATCAACTCAAATAAAACCTGGTGGGAGTTAGCAATACACTCTAAATCATGGTTGAAACGGCGTACCCTGATGAAAACGAATTACCCAACCGCTTGTGGTTCGCGACCAGATCGAGCTTCTGCGTGCATATTCGATCGCGCCATCATACGTAACCGAAGTGTTATAAGTAACCTGGGCGATGTTCTCATCGAGCAGGCGCACTTGAAACTCAGGTAGTGGCAAGATGGCATCGATCGTTTGACGCGCCACCGCGAGGGTATCCTCTCTTTGGTAGACGCGCCCAGAACGGCCAAACTCAAAGAAGTCAGTGGCAATGAGTTCGTTCATGCGCTGCAAATCAAAACGAGTCTCTTCGCGCCATAGTTCCTCTTCTAAGCGTTCTAGGATTTCTCGGTCTTTGCTGCTAATTTCCATAACGACTTCAATGTAACTTGCGTACAGCTTCGATAATTCTAGAAGAATTAAACAGATCGTCTCGATCGCACGCATCCCACAGTGAGGTTAAAATCGCACTGGATCGATAAAGGGATAATACGATCGCTAGGCATGAGACAAAACCTTAAAGACAAAAATTTACTAATTCTAGGCATTATTTGGCTAATCGGGGCAATCAGCGATCTAATTTGGCTGGCAGTCGATCGCACTCCTCCTTCTTGGGACTTAGCCAAACACTTAACGGGTTCCCTAAACTATTGGCACGCATTGCAACAAAGTCCCCAGTTCTTTTCGGGCGAATGGTGGACTAACTTTTGGATGCTCTCCTCTAAGTATCCACCACTCGTATATATTGCCACCGCACCTATTCTCAATATCTTCGGGACCGGACCAGACCAGGCAACAGCGGTCAATCTGCTCTTTAGTGCCATTTTGCTGTTTTCAGTCTATGGCATCGGCAAACACCTGTTTAGCGATCGCGTCGGACTCTGGGCAGCGGGACTTTGCCTGCTATTACCCCGGTTATACACCGTCCGGTTGGAATACCTGTTAGATTATCCCCTCACAGCCTTGGTAGCAGCCAGTTTTTGCTGTTTGACTCTTTGGCGAGATGCCAAAACCACCAAAAAAAGTTGGGCAACAATTTTCGGTTTTGGACTTTGCTTTGGACTGGCAATGTTAGTCAAGCAGACTGCTCTCTTCTTTCTCTTCTTTCCCCTTCTCTGGGAAACCAGCAAGAATGTTTGGCGGCGAAGTTGTGGCAGGCTAGCTCAATTAGCTAGCGGTTTACTCCTCAGCATCGTTATTTTTGCTCCTTGGTATCGCACTAATTTGATATTTGTCTTTAGCGGTTTTAGTAACGCCAATATCGAACCTGCAACCTTAGAAGGAGATCCGCCGCTCAATACCCTAGCAGCCTGGACTTACTACTGGAACGACCTACCCCGCGCTCTTTCTTGGATTCTATTATTAGTACCGATCGTCTGTTTGTTGCTCCACTGGAAGAGTTTTTTCGCTCAAAGCCATATTAATTCGGCTCTGCGTTGGCTGGCAGTCTTTTTTTGCGGCTCTTATTTCCTTGCCAGCGCCATCGTCAACAAAGATCTGCGCTACATCATGCCCTATTTGCCGATAGTGTCAGTGTTTTTAGCATATGGCTTAACTTTAGGAAGCAGTCGCTTATTCGATCGCATCCGTTGGGGAAGTATTGGTGCAGCCATCCTACTTTTGTTCCTCAACTTGTATCCCGTAGGTGGGGCTGTTGGCTCTTGGTTGACCTCGATCGTAACTCCTACCGCCCAGCACTATGCCTATACGGGAGCCGATTGGCCCCTGACTCAAGTAATTGACGAAATAATTAAAACCGAACCATATCTCCGCTCTAACTTAGGCGTGTTGCCCTCTACCACTGCGGTTAACCAACACAATCTCAATTATTACGGCGCTTTGCAGAACTTTCAGGTTTACGCCCGTCAAGTGGGAGTGCGGAAAAAGCAGGTACAACAAGACGCGCGATCGCTTTCTTGGTTCGTCACTAAAACTGGCGAACAAGGCTCAGTTCCCGAAGAAGCCCAAGCTGCCATTACCCAAATTGTCGATCGAGGTGGAGATTTCCAACCGCACAAAACCTGGAATTTACCCGATAGCACTCTTCTTAAGCTTTACCGTCGTCGCCAACCACCAGTCGAGGTACAACTGTTAACTTCCCCTGCTCCCCCTGCTCCCCCTGCCTCCCCTGCCTCCCCTGCTCCTCGATCGGTGAAGTTAGAGCGAGTGGTAGTCCCCCAAACAGCCCCGCCTGGTAAGCCAGTTCCCGTAACCTACGAGTGGTCTGGAGATCTGGAGGAATTGCGATCGGGGTTGGTATTGCTGACTTGGCGCAACAGTAGCGGTTCTAGTAGTTGGTTGCACGATCGTGGTATCGGCATGGGGAATTTGTTTGCCGATCTACCTAACCCTCTCCCTCTTGCTCCCTCTCCCGTGGGAGAGGGCTGGGGTGAGGGCAGACAGGGGCTGGGGGCCAAAGGTCAAAACAGTTTCCAAGTCATCGAACGCCTGGCCATGTTACCCCCCTTAGACGTTCCGGCTGGAAGCTACACCTTAGATGCCATCTACTTAAATCGGCAAACTGGAGAACATTACGCTCTCCCCGTAACGCCTGTAACCCTGAAGATCGATCCTGTGGCCAACGCCACCCCTGCACCAGAACTCGACCTAATTACCCAAATGCGGGCTTTATCGGCCGCTTTACCCAAAGGGACAAAGGCTCTATCGCCTGTATTTGAAGAAGTAGCTCGAATTAATCAGTACGATCCCATTCAAGATTATTTAGTTCAAGCATCTCAAGCTTTAACCTTTCGCCTGCAACAGCAGCCTGAAAACTTGTCATGGCTCTATGCTTTGGCGTTGTCTCAAGCCTTGCAGCAACAAGTAGACCCCTTAATTGCTACCTTGAAACGCATTACTTTAGTAGATGCAGCCAATCCCTACGCTCATGCTTATCTGGCATTTGTTTATCTATATCAATGGCGATCGCACGCCGCCCGAACTGCCCTGCAACCAGCGATCGCCCTTAACCCCAACCTGCCAGAAATCCAAGCACTTAGCGGTATAGCAGCTTTGATGCAAGGTAATTTCTTCCAAGCTTGGCAAACCTTATCTGCACTTGCCAATGACAAATAAAAAAAGCTGTATTTCCTATTACCTTCAGCGGCGACAAATCTAAAAAAAATCTAAAGCTTTCAAATCCTTACGGGGAAACGATCCCCAAGATCGAAGTCATAGTTCTATAATTTAAGAGCCATTTGGAGGTCACAGTTTATCACCATTTGACGGGGAATAGACTTTTAGTAGGGTTATCCTCACTTCCACTGTTCGGTAGAATTAAGGTTAACTTAATTTTTAAGTTACACCAGAACAACTACCTACTAAACCTGTAGTCGTTTTGGGTTCAACCTTAATCGAGAACAACATCAAATCTAAATTATGCGAATTGCCCAAGTTGCTCCCCTGTGGGAAAGAGTACCGCCCCCAACCTATGGTGGGATTGAACTGGTAGTTAGCTCTGTAACTGATGAATTAGTCCGCCGAGGTCATGAAGTCACCTTGTTTGCCTCTGGAGACTCTCAAACCTTAGCCAAGCTAGAATCCATCCATCCTCGTGCCCTACGCCTCGATCCGGAGATTAAGGAACCAGCAGTGTACGAAATGATGAAACTAGGCTCGGTTTACGGACGAGCCGCAGAGTTCGATATCATTCATTCTCACATGGGTTTTTCGGCATTACCCTTTGCAGAACTGGTGAAAACACCAACAGTTCACACCCTGCACGGCAACTTGACTGAGGATTTCCTCAAAATCTTTAGCCAATACCGCCATCAGCCATATATCTCTATTAGCGATGCCCAACGCCAGTACAAAGATCTAAACTACGTTCGCACGGTTTACAACGCGATCGATGTATCAAAATACCCCTTTATCGCCCAGCCATCCGAACCACCATATTTAGCCTTTTTGGGGCGGATGTCTCCTGAGAAAGGTCCCCAATTGGCGATCGAGATTGCTAAAAAGACTGGCTATCATCTAAAAATGGCAGGCAAAATCGATGCCGTAGACGTAGAGTTCTTTGAAACGGAAATCGCTCATCTGATAGATGGAGGACAAATTGAGTTTTTGGGTGAAGTCAGTCACGAGGAAAAAGTCGAACTATTAGCTCATGCGGCAGTGACACTATTTCCAATTACTTGGCGAGAACCCTTTGGGTTAGTGATGATCGAATCGATGGCCGCTGGCACGCCAGTCATCGGGATCGATCTCGGTTCGGTACGAGAGGTAATTGCTGATGGCAAGACGGGTTTTGTCTGCCAAAGTTGGGAAGAAATGGCGGCTAAGATTCCCGATGCTTTAGCGCTCTCTCGTCAAGCCTGTCGAGATGAAGTTGAAAGCCGATTTACGATCGCTCAAATGGTAGATGGCTACGAAGCGGCTTATCGAGAAATCCTTGAAGGTCGTTTTGCTTTAAATGGCAGCCTTTCTGAATCAAAACCAGTTTTTTAACGCGCTGTTTTTAATTGGAGATAAGATTATGCGACCAAATACTTGCCCTTGCTGCGGTAACATCCTTTTGCGCCACGCTCGTCAAGGCGGGATATATTGGTTCTGCACCTCTTGCTATCAAGAGATGACACCTCTAATTGGCGATCGCACTCTGACTCAGGAAGTTTTGGGAGGGCGCTCTCGCACTCCTCAAACCCTCAATGCTTAATAAACCCATTTAGTAATTGAAACCAAGCTGCCTCTCCTCGATTGCGAGGGGAGGCAGTTTTGTATGGCAGAGATTATTTGGTAACTCTAGGACAGAAGACCCCAACAAAGAACGATCCGTTAACGAACTTGCCAGCAACATCTCTGCGTTCGACAAATATCCCGTTGGGATTTAACGCTCGCGAGGTAAATGATACAGTGCCCTCGCCTGCTCCGGAAGCTCCAGGCGTGCCAACATTTCCTAGATAGATACACTTCGTCACATCTCGATTGAAGATAACTTCATAGCGGCCTGTGAAACCTATACTATTAAAACTTTGGCTAGAGACAACCCCACCAATCGATCGAGAAATAGTACCATCTATATTGATTAATACTAATCTTTGATCTGTTCCGATATTTAAGGGGACGGGGACAGATAGCGTGGGTTGGATTCCAGCGGTTAAGATAGCAGCAACGGCGGGAATTACTAAATGTAATTTCATGATTTTTGTTTCCTCTATAATTGAGCAGGTTAGTGTTAAGAAGAAAAGCAATTAATTTAGTTTTTTGTGCTTTTCTATAGCTTAAATATAGAGATTCTCAAATAAATTTACATCTGAAAAAGGTAAAAATCTCTCCCTGAGAAAAGTACCAGGTTCGCATCCGACCAACGTTAGAACCACCTCTGCCAAAAGTCGTACTCGCGAGCCAGCAAAATAGCGATCGCAGTTAATTGGCGTTACTTATTGCTGGTTTTTGGAACATCGTTGCGGATAAAACCTGCCCGAATGCCGCGATTTGGATCGCGCAACCTGACATTTTTGACGGTAAACGCACAAGGAAGTCGAGTTGCCCAACAAAGCCCTTGGGGTGAAAGCCCTTGGGGTGAATAGTAGGTCAGATCGTTGATTTGCTTTTGGGTGGTTTTAACTGGCTGAAGTGGCGGCGGTAGAAGAATTTTGGAGTAGTTGCCCTGAAGTTGGCTGACAACGATCGCAGAAACCACAAAGCACCCAGTCACCCCTAAAATAGAGTTTAAACTTCGATTGTTACGCTCGAAGCTCGGCAATTTGAAGTGTCGATCGACGTAAATAGCGATCGCTAAAGTCGGCATTAAAATTAGATATCCGATGTGGAAGCGAAAGAAGGGCGCAGTCATCATGACGAAACTCATGCCCGAAACCGCGATCGCTAATACCCAAAGAAATTCTGGCTGTTTAAGTTTTACAGCCCGGACTGCTACGTAAATAGCTGCCAAGATAGCAACTACCATCAGAACTGCCACAGCGCGATCGAGTGGTTTATCGGTCAACAACCGCACGATTTTCCAAACCCAAGGGTTAACCCCCGCTGGTGGGGCACCATACCAGGTCGTCCACTGCTGGGTGGCTTTAGTGACTCTTTGAATTGCTGAGGCTGACGGCGACCAAGGAACATCTAAACAAAACAGCGAAGAGGGAAACAACGGACAACCAGATGTAATCGCACTATGAACTAGCTGGGGCAAAATTAAGCTAGAGACGATAATGGCTCCCAGCAATATCCGTTTGATATCAAATCTGGGTTTAAAAATCTTGAATCCGGTCCTCACCCCCGTCCCCTCTCCCAAGCTTGGGAGAGGGGTGCCCGTCAGGGCGGGGTGAAGGCTGAATCGCGGCTTTGGGGTTACTTGCTTTACCAAAAACTGTAAACTCGCCACTATTAATAATGGGAGCGCAATCAGCTTCATCGCCACCATTCCGGCTGCTAGGATGAGCGTCATCGTCGAAGTATCTGGTAGAGGAGCTACAGAGGAGCGATCGCGATCTCCTGGCAATACAATCGACCAAGCAATTATTCCCGTCAAAACTAGAACGGGAAAATCGGGAGAGGCAGAAACTCGGATGGTATTCAGCAAGCTAAAACCGATGACGAGGGGCAAAACCACGCTGAAGAACGCCACAATAAACCAGTCGCTTCGTCTGGCTCGATTCTGAAAACAGCGAACTAAACTCACCAAAAATTGCAGCACTACCACTAAAAAGACAAATCCATTAGCAACAGCACTACCGCTAGAACCTAAAAACTCTGGATTGAAGGGAGCAGCTAACGCAAACCAGGCAGAAGTAAAGCCAAAGTTAGCAAATAACAGGGCTACTCCTGGCACGGCTCCAAAGTCAGCTAGCCATCGAATGGTGCTGTAATGATACAGTCCCGTATCGATCCAAGTCACTGCTTGACTCGACATTGCTGCGATCGCTACCATTACGGCCAGCAACCAGACTAAACGAGTTCGAGAAAATTGAGATTTCCAGCTAATTAATTCATTTCGAGTCTGGGGTGAGAGCAGGGCTAGAAGGCATAACAAGAAAGCGATCGCCATGCCGACAATGGGACTTAATGGGAGAGCGATCGAAGTTGCTAGCAAAACTACAGAAAGAACTACTAAACCGAGCCAAATGGACAGAAACCAGCGATCTCCAAAGCGATCGGGTAGCAGACTCGACAACTGAATCAAATACCCACCAGCGACGCTACATACAACTAACAAAATCGTCCAAACTGCCATTAAGTAGAGCATTAGATCTCTTATCCCAAATCCGGTTTTAAAATACCGTTTATTCTTCAGTCCGCGCAGGCGGACTTTGTTTGTGTAGCTGCGAATTCATTCGCTGGACGCTGTTTTTGCTGCCAAAAGAAACCTGCAATATTAGCAACTTGAGAGATAAAAAGTAAAACAGCTAACCTCCATGTAGATAAATAACTAGACGATCTAACGAATGGATAAGTCAAGAGATTAAAGTAAAAAGAGAGCGGTTCGACTTGCAAGCGTTGTTGACCGCGTTGGGCGCGTAATTGATGAAAGCAAAATGCCCCTCGCCCATAGTTAAAATGCTGTTTCCAGAAACTTTTTAAGGTTAAATGATGGGCGTGATAAATTTGCACTTCTGGTGCATAAGCCATCGTGTAACCTGCATGAAGCCAGCGATCGCAAAATTCTCGATCTTCCCCGGCGGCTAAAGGAAAGGTGGTATCAAATCCCCCGATCGCCCTAAAAGCTGCTGTCGGCATGGCAAAGTTATTAGAGGCAAAGAAATGGGCGCGATCGCTGTTAGCGTTGTAGTATTCGTAGAGGTAATCGATTAAAAGTTGGCTGGCGGTCGAACAAACATTATCTGGTAGAGCATTAAGAGTTTGTCCGCCGATAAGACTTTGAGGTGAAGTTGCCAAGCGATCGCTTAATGCTGTTAACCAGTTAGTTGCGGGCATACAGTCATCATCGGTAAACACTAAAAACTGACCTTTAGCCATCGCTGCCCCGGCGTTGCGAGCCGCTGCCGGCCCGGCGTTTTCTTGTCGCCATAAAGTAAGCTGCAACTGAGATTGAAAAGGCTCGACTACTGAGTTTAAAGCGATCGAACTACCGTCATCAACGGCAATTACTTCAAAGCGATCGCGAGGATAATCTAACTGACTCAATGCCTGAAGACAACTCTTGAGGCGATCGGGACGATTGTAGGTAGGAATTACAATTGAAAAAAGCAGCATTTCAGAATTCATAAGTTTACTTATTTTTCTTGAAGTCCGCGTTGTCGGACTTTGTTTGTGTAGCCGCGATCTCAGTCGTTAGGCGATTGGCTAAACGAGCGATCGCTAGCAATTCTCTAAATAAATTGGGAGCAAATATTCGTATCGAGGCGGCATAGATAATAACTCCGATCGCAGAACAGATGAAAGCTAAAAACAAAGATGAATCGACAAAATTGCTGATAGCTAATTTGCTGACAAACATAGCTGAAGTCATTACTAAAGAACTAAGTAAAGGGGCAACAAATTGTTGTAAGTAAGTCAGAATAGGAGTATGAATCAATCGGCTAACTGCCCATTGACCGACCGGAAATACTAAATAACCGCGAATGACGAAGGCTGCGGCCACTGCCACAATTCCCCAGCGAACCGCGATCGCAAATCCAATTAAATTGAGTACGACCGTTAAAGCCGATAGCCACAAACTCCAAGCGGGTTTGCCCATCGCTATAAATACAGCACTTTTGAAGAAACTTACCGACTGGAAAATCCCCGCCACTGCCAACACTTGTAAAACCGGAATCGATGGTAGCCATTGCTGGCCAAAGACGATCTCGATGAATTCCGGTGCTAGAACGACCACGCTTAAAAAGGCAGGAAAAGCGATCGCACTCGTCAATTGGGTTGCCCGATAAAACGCTTGCCGAAATCGCTCTAAATCGTCCTGCAACCGAGAAAAAGTGGGGAGAGCTACCTGTTTGCTCGTTTGTACTAATAACTGCTGCATGACGAGTAAAATTCGATAGGCAACACTGTAATAACCCAGGGCTGTAGACCCTAAAAAATAACCGATGAGAAGATCGTCAGCGCGAGTATTTAAAAAATTCAAAAAGTTGAATCCGAGAAGATGAATGCCAAAACCAAAGAGTTCCCGGCCGTGCGATCGCGAAAATTGTAACTGAGGTCGCCAATCGCTAGATCCCCATAAGACAATTGCACCGACGAGTTCTTGCAGCAATTGCTGAACGACTAAACTCCAAACGCCATAATCTAATAGCGCCATGGCTACACCCACCGTGCCACCGATAAAAGTGCCCATCAACTGTCGCATCGCGATCGCCTTAAACGCCAACTGCCGCTCTAATAACGCTTGCTGCACCTGACTGAAAGCCGCGAGCGGAAATAGAATTGAGAAAGCTGGCAGTAAAGAAATTAATTCAGGTCGATCGAACCAATCGGCAACGGAATTAGTAGTAGCAAAAGTCAGGCCCGTCAATACCAAAGCGATCGCTAGATTCATCCAGAAAACTGTTTGCACGCGATCGGGTTCTAAAGACTGGCGTTGAATCAGAACTTCGGTGAATCCTCGTTGCAAAAAAACTTGAAAAAACGCCACGACAATATTAGCGATCGCCACTAAACCGAAGTCATCGGGTGTCAGCAGTCGCGCCAGCAAAAAAAACACCGCCAGGGAACCTAACTGACTGCCCCAGTTTTGAATCGCCGACCAGATAACGCCTTGAATGGCTTTTTCTTTAAGACTCATCCCACCCTTTCCACCTCTGGCTGGCGTTGGGTTTCGCTATCGCTCAACCCAACCTACTGGCGATCGCTCGATTCTCGCACTAGGAGAGTACCGCTCTTGCAATTGTCGATACAGTTCCAAAAATCTCTCCGTTCGTCGATCTTCGCTAAAGAACTGAATTGCCCGTTGCCGTCCTGCCTGCCCCATAGACTCAGCCAAAGCTACATTTTTTAAAACCTCCAGTAATTTGTTGGCTAAAGCTTCGACATCGCCTGGAGGGACTAAAAATCCAGTGATGCCATCTTCGACGATCTCCGGTTGCGCCCCAACCCCACTGACGATCGCGGCCGTACCCCGCATCATCGCCTCAGTGGAAACGTTGCCGAAGGGTTCTTCCCAGCGGGAAGGTACGACTTGCACCCAAGCGGCCTCGAACTGCCGTTCCATCTCAGATCGGGGCAGATGCCCCAACCAAGTGATGCGATCGCTAATTCCCAGGCTGCGGGCCAATTGCTGCAATTGCTTCTCCTCCGGTCCTCGGCCTGCTATCAGAAGCCTTACTGCGGGCAAATGGGGTTGAATTCGAGCTAGCGATCGCAACAGGATATCTACACCCTTTTCCGGTACTAGTCGTCCGGCATAAGCGATCGTCGGTGGATGGCTTAAAGGCGGGCGCATCGATCGCTCTGGAACCCCGTTGTAAACGACTTCGATCGGTTGCATACCTTCGGCTTCTAGTTGCCTTTTCATTCCGTGACTCAGTGCTACTACTAAGTCGAAGCGATCTCGCCAACGCTGCCACAGTTGTCGTTGCAGCATCAGCACTGCCCAAGACTGGGGCGTTAAACAGCCAGAACGCCAGCAAGCTATTCCTGCTACTGACTGACAAGCCTTCCCATCGGGCAAAACTTTCGTTCCCAGCGGGCAAATCGCTTTGTACACCGCCGTTTGATAAAGACAAGGTACGGTTTTGAGTAACGGTAAAATTAACGGCGACAATTGCCACATGAACATCCGCACGTGGACGACATCGGGTTGAAAATCTTGCAAGGCAGACTGAAGCTGGAAGTAGGCTGAGGGATTGATGGTTTGGGAAAGAACTTGCAGTCGGGAGGTCGAACCGAAGCAGTGGTAGTCTGATAGCAAGGGACTCTCGGCCACCAGCGAGGCCCGGCTAGAGAACAGGCGCACCTCGTGACCGCGATCGCGCAATCCTTGCCGCAGCGATAGCATTTGCAGTTCCGCCCCACCAGTAGCCGTGCCGTAATCATTCAACAGCAGAATCTTCATCTAATAATTTCAAAAGGTTAGAGGGCAAAGAAAAAACTCGATCGCTGCTAGCTGTTTCCTGGCTTTGAACTTCTTTGGCGTTCTCCGTCTGCCCGACTCCCTCAAAATTACCAACTCCGAACTTTTTGGCGTGCCGCTCTGTCAGGTAGCGGTTGAGGCGTTTTTCCAAGGGGGCCAAGCAGCCATACATTAACAGCTTGTCGAGGAAGTTATGGCGGATGCCCAAGGTCAGTCGCCGAATTATCGGCATTAAAATCGTGTCTCGCCGTCGCCAGCCCAAAGCTTTGTACTTATGTTTGAAGTAGCCATCTTCCGCCAGATGCCATTTTTCCCGCAGCCGATTTAAAGTAGCTAGTTCCCAAGCATCGCTCCAGCGCAGCATATAAAAATGCAGGTCTGTGAACTTCAGGGGAGCAGTCGGCACGTAAGTAACTATACTATCTGGCTCGAAGTAGACCGTCCCGCCTGCTCGATCGACAGTCATGCAAAAATCCAAATGCTCTTTGGTGTTGAGCATCGTTTCATCAAACGGCCCGATCGCTTGAAAAATCTCGGTTCTGACTAAGACGCAGTGAAATTCAGCCAATTCAGTAGACGATCGCTGAAGTTGAGGTCTGACATCGGCTACAGCTTGTCCTTGTTTGTACATCTTTTCTCGCAGCCGCAGTCTATCTTTGGCATCTCGCACCAGGTGCGATTCTCCGCCAGCAAAATGAATCTCTTCGTGCAACGGTAAAAACTGACACATCAAGGGGCCGACCACCGTTGCTCCCGTCTCGTCAGCGCATCGAACTAGTGCCTCTAGCCATTGCGGAGAGACGATGACATCGTTGTCGATGAAGACGACGTAGGGCGTATCGACTCTAGCCAGTCCCAAGTTACGCGCCTGATTGGGAAACAGGTAGTAATCTGTCCGAATCAGTTCAAATCCTTTGGCTTTTGCCTGTTCAGCGAGATATTTCTGCACCTCGGCTGGAGAATTGCCATCGACATACACCAACTTAAACGGAAGAGTTGTGTGTTCGTAAATGCTCTCTAGCGACTCTTTGGTATAGCTAAACCGTTCGCGCGGGGTCACAACTAGCGTTACTTGAGGTTCGAGATCGAATCCGCTCAGCCAAACCTGGTTGCCCTCACCCGCCTCCGGCTCTCCTCTCCCACCCCCCTTTTTAAGGGGGGCAGGGGGGATCTGAGAGGGGTTGGGCGTTGCCGTGAGCTTGCCGAAGGGGGTGAGGGACGAATTCGCTCTGACTTCTGGAATGTTCTCAGTAGCAGGTGGAGCGATCGCATCTTCTCGCGGCGATTTGGGCTTTTTCAAGTCCGTCCACTGCTCTTTAGTGAATTCTTCATGATAAGAACGTTCGGTATTGACGTTCCACAGGTTGTGTTTTTCGCCCAAAATATTCTTAACTGCCAGCATTGCCGTCAGCATCGAATGATCTTGATTGTTGTAGCGGTGCATCCCGTTACGACCGACGGTTTGGAGGTTTTCCAAGGTGGCTAAATAGTCTTGAATGACTTGCAAATGCTGTCGATATTCGCCGTCATAAACTGGATAAGCCTTGTGTTGGCGAATCACCACTCCATCCTCGACATCTCCTGGTTTGATACCCAATTGCAGGGCGATCGCTTCTTGGGTTGCCAGTTCGATTAAATCGCGATCGCTCAGTTCCCAAATATCGTCGCCTTCGCTACAGAAATACTCCATTCCCAGACAAGTCTTGGTCGGATCGGGAACCATTGCTGAACTCCAATTTTTAAAGTTTTGAATCCGCCCTACTTTAAACTCTGGACTGTGAATATAAATCCAGTTATCTGGAAATAACTGTTCTTGGTTAACAATTAGCGCCACAATTAGGAAATCTCGATACTTCAACTTCCGGGCTGCTTCTAAAACCGAGGTTGGCGGTAAGGGATCGAGTCGATAGAGCAGGGCAGTAACAGGCATACTGGAGATGAAATGTTCGGCAGCGATCTCTTCTAGCTCTCCATCTCGTTCGACAACGACACTCTTAATTCGGTTTCCATCTCGTTTGATACTTTTAACGGCGGTTTGCAAGCGCACCGTTCCACCTTTATCTTCAATTAGTTCCTGGCAGCGTTCCCACATCATGCCCGGACCCAATGCTGGGTATTTAAATTCCTCGATCAAACTTTTAGCCTTTTGACCGCCAAAGATCGCATTGAGAACTGCCCGCTTCAACGACATCCCTTGAATGCGCTGGGCTGCCCAATCGGCTTGGATCTTACTACAGGGAATTCCCCAAACTTTTTCGGTATAAGTTTTGAAAAACGTGCGATACAGGCGTTCTCCAAAACAATCGATTACCCATTCTTCAAAAGTTTCTGGAGTGGGAGTTAAATTCAGTTTGTCTCTCAACTTAGCTTGGAGATAACTAACCAGAATCAAAAAGCTTTTTATCAAACCTAAGTTTGATAAAGCGTTAACTAAAGAAAGGGGATAATTGTAGAATTTGCCTTGATAGTAAATGCGGGAAAGTCGTGGAACTTGAATAAATTCATTGCCGAGAATTTCTTGCCAAAATTCTTCAACTGCGTTCACTTTCGTAAAAAAACGATGACCGCCAATATCAAACCGATAATCTTTATAAGTTTCCGTGCGGGAAATTCCACCGACGCGATCGCCTCGTTCAAAAATAATCGGTTCGATACCTTGTTTGACCAGTTCGTAACCCGCAGTCAATCCAGCCGGACCGCCACCGATAATTACAATCGGAGATTGAGCCATAAAAAACCTCTTGAATGAATTTAGTCTCTCTTGAGCTTTCAAGCAAAATTAACGATTCAGATCTTCGATAGCTTGACAATTGGCAATTCAGAGTAATTGCGAATTGTGAATTGGCAATTGCGAATTCGATTTAACGACTCTTGGTTTACCAATTAACTGATAGCGGAGCGTGCCGATCCCAAAGGCTAGTCCGCTGTAGAAAAAATACAGCCAATGCCAAGGTACGGTACGGCAAGCAAACCACAAACCGCGTTGTTGCCAGAAAAATTGATAGACCGAACGGTTAATTACTAGCAGAATTAAACCGATAACTCCAGCAACGATAATTACCTTTGTCGTCCACCAAGATGCTATTACTGCTATTAATAGCAGATCGGTTAATAAGATGCTGGTGCGAGTCGATACTTTTAAATTTAGATCGTTAATGAATTGGCGATCGCGCCAAAGTAGCTCCGTCCAAGGAATAGCTCGATAAAAGATTTCAGCCTTCAAAAGTGAGATAAGTCGCCAGTGTTTTAAGTGCTTTACCTGCACTGTTTTACATAACTGAATCCGATACCCTCCTTGCTTGAGCCGATAACCGAGTTCGATATCTTCTACTGAAGGATATCTATAGCTTTCATCAAAGCCGTCTATCTTGAGGAATATGTCTCGCCGAATAGCACCACACGCACCCCAAAACGTCGATGCGGTTTCGCTCGCAGTTTGATGGGTGTAATGATGAAACAAGTTCTTGTATTGAGACAAAAAATTAGGAGATCCGGGCGCGTCGTCGTAAGAACCTATGAGTGCTGCTAGATCTGGCTGATGCTGAAAAATTGTCGCAATTTGAGCGCAAGTATCTGGATGAAGAGTAACGTCAGCATCGATAAAAAAAAGAATGTCGCCGCAAGCTGACCGCGCGCCTAAATTGCGAGCGCGAGCCGGTCCTGATGCCGTTGAAGAGTGCAATACTTTAGCGCCAGAAGAGCGAGCAAATGTCTGAGCGACCTGTAAAGAATCATCCGTTCCACCGTCTACAACTATAATGATTTCTGTATCTGAAGGCACAAATTGTTGTACGCTCGACAGACATTTACGAAAGTGTTCGCCACCGTTATGAACTGGAATAACTAGGGAAATTGAGGGAAGGCTCATGCAAGAACAGTCATCTCATATAATGTGGGCTTAAATGCTAATCGGATCGATGGGTTTCAAGCCCCCCACCAATATGAACGTTTGCGGATTGCTTTGACGTTGCCAATCTACACTGACAGGAGATTAATTGAGATCTGCCTTTGGTATGAGATTTTATGCTGCTGCGTTTGCTAATGGAAATTCTAGAAAGCTTCAAATCTAGCAACGCAGGCCGCGCGATCGTTTTTGTTTACGGCACTCTCAAACCAGGAGAGGCCAATTATCAAATTTACTGTGCTGGCAAAGTGTTAGCAGAACGAAGAGCGATCGCTTTTGGGCGACTCTTCTCTCTGCCAGCGGGATATCCAGCCATGACTTCAGGAAATTGTCCGGTGCATGGTTTTTTGTTATCGTTTGCTGACATAGCTATCTTGGACGATCTCGATCGCTTAGAAGATTACCAAAGGGAGCGACCCTGCCACGAAAACGAATACGATCGACAACTGATTCCTACATTTTCTCCCGATGGGCGATCGCTGGGATTGGCTTGGGTTTATCTGATGAATTTAGATCGAGTTAGCGATCGAGGTGGGGTTTTGCTAGCGGATGGATGGTGGGAAAAAAGTAAGTGATGTGAGATTTACCCTAAATCCTCAAGTGCTTGCAAAACTTCGGCAGCAGATTGATACCTGTCGCTGACCTCAAGCCGCACCATTCGATCTAAGATGGCAGCCAGACGATCGCTGACTCGAACTTCAGTGCGTTCTTTCCACACCACCAGTTTTCTGATTTCATCTTTGACGATCGCAGGTAGCGGCAATCCCGTCAGCGCTTGAATCGCTACGATTCCTAAAGCATAAATGTCGCTGTTAAGTACGGGGCGGCCTAAATACTGTTCCGGCGGGGCATAGCCTTCTGTCACCATGGGCACGGTAGGATTGGTTTCGCCCGTAGCAATTTCGGTTTCTAGCCGTTTCACGGCCCCAAAGTCAATTAATACCAGTTTGCCATCTGCTTCTCGCCTGATGATATTGGCTGGTTTGAGATCGCGATGAATGATTTGATGGCTGTGAATGAAGTCGAGAACTGGCAAGATGTTTTTCAGCAAAGCTACTGCATAAGATTCTGACAAGGGGCGACTCATTAAAATCTCTTTACTCAGAGGGTGGCCTTTAATGAATTCTTGTACTAAGTAAAATTCTCCATCTTCTTCAAAATAAGCCATTAACTGGGGAATTTGCTCGTGTCTGCCCAGCAATTCCAGAGTTTCTGCTTCGGAGTTAAACAAGCGTCTGGCTACTCCCATGAATTCCTCATCGTCCCGCACGGGTTTCAACTGCTTGACGACGATCGCGGGATGGCTGGGTTGTTGAATATCTTCAGCTTTATAAGTGACACCGAATCCGCCCCGGCCGAGCCTTTCTACGATCCGGTAGCGTCCTTTTAATAGGGTATTCGTCGCTAGAAACGGCCGGCTCAACGGCACGATAGGTTGCGTGGTCGGTAGTTGGGTGATTTGAGGACTACCAGATTTGTAAGTTTTGTAGAAAATGACGCTAACAGCCGTGGTGACAAGTCCTAACAAAGGCGGTACGATCGGCATCCATCCGCCTGGAATGAGGAGGAGATAGCAAATTCCGCTCAAAGCGATCGCACAGGCGGCGGTACTCGCTAACATTACCAGGGGATGGCGAAGATACCAGGCCAGAATTCCCCCTAATAAAGACCATCCCCACACCCAGATGGCAATCGTCCATCCCGGCCAACTCCACAATAAGGGTTGCCCGTCGAGAACTACGCTGAGGATTTGACTGACCATTTGAGCCTGAAGGATAATTCCTGGCATCCTCAAGTCTTCTTGTCCTCTAGCAGTGTAAGGGGTATAGAAAAAGTCGTTGCCGCTGGCAGCGGTGACACCGATCAAAACGATGCGATCTTTAACTAAGTTGGGATCGACTCGATCTTGCAAAACATCGGTGAGAGTTACTTGTTTGGCTATGGATCTAGGCGATCGATATTGCAACAAGATCTGATAGCCTCTGTTGTCAACTCGGTGGTAGCCGCCGACGCTGCTATCTATGGGTTTGAAGACGATCGAACCGATCTGCAATTCTTCTTGAGGCGTTTTTTGCCATTTAGTTCCCTGTTTTTCCAGATAGCGCAAAGCCAACTGGGCGCTAAAAGAGTAGTTAGCCGGACATTTAGATTCAGGATCTGGGGTGACGAACAATAAATTGCGGCGGACTATCAGATCGCTATCCAACACGACATCGCTAAACCCCAAGCTGCTGGCTGGTGCTGTCGGCGGTGGGGCAATGTTACCGCTGCCGCCACAAATTGCCACTAAATTAGGATTAACCTGAAAATTCGTGCTTAATTCGGCATTGCCTGGTTCTACTGGCAAATCCCGATAAACATCCAAGCCGATCGCTCGCGGTTGGTATCGATCTAGCTTATTCAAGACCTCATCTAGAGTGCGATCGTCAATTGGCGGCGGTTTTTTGAGGTTTCTGATATCCTCTTCGGTGATGGCAACTACCAGCAGCCGAGGATCGACACCGCGATCGGGCTGCAAGCGCACTAACCCATCGAACGCGCTTAATTCCAATCCCTGTAAAACTCCTAACTGCCGCACTCCCGTAATGAGGGCTGCGATCGCTAAACTGGTAAAGAGAACGGGCTGATGTCTCGACAGGAAAGCACGCATTGTTAAAGTTGGGTAGCACGACCGCCAGGGGTTCAAAACCCCTGGCTAATAGCGAAAGTCATCTAAAGATGACTGTTGAAAAAATTCCAGTCCCCTCAACCCACCCCAGGCTAGCGTCCCAGAAATCGATTTTGGCGCAAGTCGATCGGGCGTACCGAACATGGCGCTAGATCTTGGTTCAAACCCACTAATGCAGGTCTTATCAGTCCGTTTTAACGGACTTATGCTATGAGACAGGGGTTTTGAACCCCTGGCGGACTGACGGACTAGCAGGCTAGACCTGTTTCCCATAAGATAATTCTGGCGAAATTTATTTTTTGGCCCCACAGCAGGGAACTAGAGGTTCTTTAGCAATACTGCTGAGTTCGATCGACTCTAGAAGGCTCGTCCAGTCATTGATTAAAGATGGATCGTCAGGGCGAGATTGACGTTCTTGATAGAGCGTTGCCAGAGCATCATACCAAAAATTATTCACTGTGTAGAGGGAGATGCGATCGCTGGGCGAGCCTTGTTGCAAAAGTTTTGCCAGTTCGGGATCGACCTGCTGGCGTTCGATCGCACCCTCAAATCCTAAATCTTTAGGGCGATTATTTTCCCGGCTTACGATCGCCAAGCTCCATTTGTATTTCTTGCCAACTTCCAGGGGAGGTAGAACTTTACCCTCAGCATCTTTAAGCGCAGAGAGATCGAAACTAACAATCCCAGATGCTGTTGGGGCTGGAATAGTTAATTCATAAGTCTTGGCATTGCCTTCAGTCGATCGCAACAATAGATTGATTTGCTCTCTAGAAGTTTGAGGCAGATAAAATAGTAGCTTGGGATAGGCGACCGTAGTTAATAAGGCGCGATCGTTGTTCGGTAAAAGAGCGATCGGACAAGGATTATCGCCCGCACACTTTTGGGAATTGGAAGTTACTAATTCTTCACCCGAACTAGTTGTTGGTCGATCCTCTGGGCTAGGAGTAGCATTGTTATCCAGGCTAGGTGATTCTGGCGGCTTAGGAGGCTCTTGGGCCGATCTAGGAGGCGTTATTGATGACGGGGGCGGCGACAATCGATACAAGCGGGTTCCAGCACCGATGCGGTTGACGGGCGCTCCTTGGATTCCTGGGATAAAGACCAGTTTGCGACCTCGACGGGCAGCATAACCGCTGACATTATCAATTGCCACCGTGGCATAGCGATCGCCCGGACGTACTTGCAAAGCTTTTCTAAAATTAACTAGGGCATTGCGATAATCTCGTTTGGCGGTGGCTCGATAGCCCAACCTCATATAGCGACTATACTTATCGGTAGTAGCTGGGATAATTGGGGCTGAGATGGCTGGCCGAGTGGAGATATCGGTCTGGAGAGTCGGGCCGACGGGCAGCAGCACCGCTCCGCTAACGACTATAAGTACAAATAGATAATTCAGCCTAGCTCTACTCTTCATAATTACCCTTAATTTTTGGCAAGACAGCACTCAACTAAAGGTTCTTTAGCAATAACACCGAGATCGATCGATTCTAAAAGACTCGTCCAGTCATCTACTAAAGATGAATTATTGGGTTGAGCTTGGCGTTCTTGATAGAGCGTTGCCACAGCATCATACCAAAAATTATTGACGGTATAGAGAGAGATGCGATCGCTGGGCGAGCCTTGTTGCAACAGTTCGGCCAGTTCGGGATTAACTTGTTGGCGTTCGATAACACCATCAACTACTAGATTTTCCGAGTTGTTATCAGAATTTAAAATTATTGCCAGATTCCATTTATATTTATTGCCGATTTCCAGCGGGGGTAAACTTTTCCCTTCGGCATCTTTGAGCGTAGAAAGATCGAAACTGACAATTCCAGATCGTGCTGGAGCCGGAATACTTAATTGATAGGTTTTAGCATTGTTGGCCGTCGAGCGAAATAATAGCTCGATTTGCTTTCCAGAAGTTTGAGGAACGTAAAATAGCAACTTTGGATAGGCGGCTGTAGTTAATAAAACGCGATCGTTATCTGGTATTAGGGCAAATAGACAAGTAGTGTCGCCCAAACAGCTTCTCGGATTGCGGCTTCCGGCACCGAGGCGATTAACGGGCGCTCCCTTGATTCCTGGGATAAAGACCAGTTTTCGTTCTCGGCGGGCTGCATAGCTACTAACATTACTAATTGCGGTTGTTGCATAGCGATCGCCTGGGCGTGCTTGCAATGCTTTTCTAAAATTCACTAAAGCATTGCGGTAATCTCGTTTTGCAGTAGCTCGATAGCCTAGTTTCATGTAGCGATCGTAACTATTAGTAGCTGCTTGGATTGTAGGGGCTGAAATTACAGAATCGATCGGTGATATTGCTAACGGTATCGCTGCGGTAAAAGCTAAGATTAATGAGAGATAATTGACACAAATAGTTGGTTTCATCTCAAGTTAGAGTGAAATGATGGCTCAAATCTAACTCAAATCGATCGGTAATGGCAAGGTTTTTAGCTGGTGAAGCCGATCGCGATTGCTCTGACTCGATCGCCGAATATCGGGATCGATATGGAATTGAGTGTCAATCCTCCCGCTATGCCTGCAATTAAAGCTAAGATTGCTAGTGTGAGTAGAGCGGTAACAGAGGCGATACGTGCTACGCACAGGCTACGCCAACGCTCGTGCTGGAAAATTTCTGCCTAATAAATGGTTTTAACGAACAGTCTAACTCAAAATGAATTCGAGCCTGAAGCTATGACAACACCCATGCCAACAGTGGAAGAAATCAAACAAATGATTTTTCAGTTGCCGATCGAAGAACAAATAATCTTGATGGAGGATGTGGAAGAAAAACTAGAAACCATACAGATGATGCAATTAACGGAGACAGGTTTTACCGAGTGGAATGACGAGGAAGAAGATATTTATGATGTCTAAGCCTCAACTTGGGGAAATTTGGCTAGTTAGATTTCCTTTTAGCGATCTAACTTCTGCCAAACTCAGACCCGCACTGATTTTAGCGGTTCATCAAGAAGAAGTAATTATTTTGGGGATATTTTCTAAAATTCCTATCGGCAGCATACGGAATAGCTGGGCGTTAATTGAAGATAGCAATCCTCAATTTTCCCAAACAGGTTTAAAGAAAACATCTTTGATTAGAGCCGATAAAATAGCTACAGTCAGTACATCAGTTTTTCAAAGAAAGTTAGGCAACCTATCGACAGATTTATGGGTAGAAGTACAAAAAATTTTAAAAATAGCTTTAAATTTGGATTGATATTGGCGCTGATGCTCCGAGCGTCAATAAATAGCTCTTAGGAAAAGGAAAGTGGCTACAGAAAGATGGACTGATGAAATGCTCGATCGCTTTGCCTCAAATGCAAGCGTCATGCTAGCAGGCATAGGGAATGCCGAGACAACATAGCGCGTTGGCGTAGCCTGTTCGTAGCACGTATCGCTCTCCATTGAAACCCTTGACACAAGCAAATATGGCAAAATTACCTTCAGAAACTACGGAAATCATCAATAACTTAAAACAACAGTCGCTAGATATTGTTGACGACGCTACAGCTATAGAACTAACTATTTTTGAGTTGCTGGGAGAGACGCAACAAACCCTATCTTACATGGATGAAATGAAAAACGTAGCCGATGAAGCAGCATCGTCCTTTTCTCAACTGTCTACTCTCCAACTTCAAATCGCTCAGGCTCAACCTAATGCTACTCCCGATCTGTTAAGATTATTATCCCAAGTAATTGCCCGAACTCAAGCTAGGATTCCAGCGTTGGAGCGTAGCATTCAAGAAGTAAAGATGGAATGGAACTTGCCATGACTAAGCAACTGCGTATCCCCGATCCGGAAACATCTAAACGTCTCCTAGCTAACCTGCGTCGAACTCGCTTGGAGTTGCAAGAAACAAACCTAGAGCTAGCTGACATCAATGCCCGATTGGCAGATGAACTCAGACAGCAAAGGTTGAAGCGAGTGAGGGGTTCGCTCGCTGACAAGACTTTAACTTAGCTATAGACAGAGCGATCGCTCGGATTGATTCTCGATTGCTAGAGGGCATTGGCGCAGCCTGTGCGTAGCACGTATCGCGCTCTGGCAAACTGTGTAGGCAGGTTTTGTTTGTGTAGACGCGGTTTCAACCGTCGATCGCTGAATTTATATTGCAATTTTCCCTAATTTCACCCACTGAGAGATTAAGATTGTGACATCAATCTTGGTGGGAGGAATGTACCTCATGGCTCAACTGAAGAAAAACGATCGCCGTCTCTGGTCGATCTTATTTCTAGCCCTTTACCTCCCGGCGATCGCCCCTACAGCTAATGCCATACAAACGAGAGGCGATCGGGTAGAGCCATTATTTCAAATTGCCCAACAGCCAAGGAGCGATCGAGCTACGCAACTTTTACAAGAAGGATTGCAACTATATCGGCAAGGAAGCTTAGAATCGCGGCAACAAGCTATTGCTAAATGGCAAGAGGCATTGCCACTATTTAGGGCAGCCGGAGATAAACCTAACGAAGCACTGACACTCCTGGCGATCGGTCGGGTTTACTTTGCTCTGGGGGAAAAGCAAAGAGCTTTGGAATTCTTAAATCAGTCCCTTACACTATCGCGGGCAGTGGGCGATCGCTCAAAGGAAGCTACCACCCTTAATAACATCGGCTTGGTTTACTCCGATTTGGGGGAAAAGCAAAGAGCTTTGGAATTCTTAAATCAGTCCCTCCCCTTATCGCGGGCAGTGGGCAATCGCACTCAGGAAGCTATCACCCTCAACAACATCGGCTTGGTTTACTCCGATTTGGGGGAAAAGCAAAAGGCTTTGTCATACTACAACCTGTCTCTCCCTTTATCGCGGGCGGTAGGAGATCGCTCAGAGGAAGCTGCCACTCTCAACAACATCGGCTTGGTTTACGACGCACTGGGAGAAAAGCAAAAGGCATTGGAATTTTACAACCAGTCCCTTCCACTATCGCGGGCGGTGGGAGATCGCTCTACAGAAGCTGCCACCCTCAACAACATCGGTCAGGTTTACGACGCATTGGGAGAAAAGCAAAAGGCATTGGAATTTTACAACCAGTCCCTTCCACTATCGCGGGCGGTGGGCAATCGCTCCGGAGAAGCTACTACCCTCAACAACATCGGCGCGGTTTACGATGCCTTGGGGGAAAAGCAAAAGGCTTTGTCATACTACAACCTCTCTCTCCCCTTATCGCGGGCAGTGGGCGATCGCCTTGTGGAAGCTGCCATCCTCAACAAGATCGGTGGAGTTTACGCTTACTTGGGGGAACAGCAAAAGGCCTTGGAATACTACAACCTCTCTCTCCCCTTATCGCGGGCAGTAGGCAATCGCTCCGGAGAAGCTGCCACCCTCAACAACATCGGTGGGGTTTACGCTGACTTGGGGGAACAGCAAAAGGCCTTGGAATACTACAACCTCTCTCTCCCCTTATCGCGGGCAGTAGGCGAGCGCTTTGGAGAAGCTGCCACTCTCAACAACATCGGTCAGGTTTACGACGCATTGGGAGAAAAGCAAAAGGCATTGGAATTTTACAACCAGTCCCTTCCACTATCGCGGGCGGTGGGAGATCGCTCTACAGAAGCTGCCACCCTCAACA
>JAESGS010000118.1_pt1 | contig 124778 bp, 99 predicted proteins | sample 9269761 | NCBI WGS metagenome assembly JAESGS01 (sample SAMN15741799, study PRJNA653493) | algae metagenome | isolation source: Cyanosarcina radialis HA8281-LM2 and co-occurring heterotrophs from damp... | place: USA: Makauwahi cave, Hawaii | collected 2011-01-06 | reverse complement strand
GCGCTCGGTGATGTGCTTGACCGCTTCGATCTTGAATTCTTCGGGGTAACGCTGGTTGCTCATGGCACCTCCTAACGGGCCTCATTATGAGGCTTGGAGGTGTCTACGAAACTAGGGGCGATTCACTTTGAGTATTTTCATCAGGACCTCCAAAAGCAAAATTAAGTTATAAGCTGGTAGTGGTTTTTAATGTCAGGAGTACGGTTGCCAATCAACTGCTCCGCACTTGTTGAATGCGCCCGGCGCTGGGCGCAATTGAGCACATGCTGAGCGTTACTTCTTCAGTGTGACGGGCTGGACGAGTTCCTTTTTACCGTCGGACAGCAACCACGCCACCAGGGATGCGGGCTCGGAGTTACTTGCATTACGGGACACCCGATGCAGTTGTCCTGGGCTTTCATACCAGGTTTCACCGGCCTTGAATCGTTGAGGGGGGTATCCGTCAACGGCCGATTCAATCTCTCCGCTCAGCACCACGACGAACACGTGTCCAGGGTGCCGGTGAGCTGTAGAAGTAGCGCCTGGTGCGTAATCGACACGAACCGCCGTCGCATGCTTAAAAACGTGGGGAGGAACAACGGCTTGCGCAATCGGAGTGACGGTTTCTCCTTCACTACCGGTACCGTGGGCCATAACACCGGAACTCAGTAGCCCTGCGGCCGTGAAAAAAATTGCTTTGACATACATGTTCATCGAGTTCACTCCGGCTGCATTCCAAAACCAACGCCAAAACGGTTCCAGGCATTAATGCCGGCGATCACGAACGTCAGCTCTGCCAGCTCTTGAGCGCTGAAGTGGGCTGCTACTTCTTGGTAGATTTCATCCGGCGCGTGCTGGCTCGCTACCAGCGTTAGTGTCTCGGTCCACAGCAGAGCAGCACGCTCTTGCTCGGTGAAGAAGGGCGTTTCCTTCCATACACTCACGGCCATCAAGCGACGAAGGCTTTCGCCTGCTTTCACGGCGTCAGTGGTATGCATATCTATGCAATAGGCGCAGCCGTTGATCTGAGAGGCGCGGATTCGAACAAGTTCACGCAACGGTCCGGGCAGCACCGATTCCGCAGCGGCTTTCTCGAGGCCAAGCATCGCCTTCATCGCTTGAGGCGCTGCTTGGTAGTAGTTGAGGCGTTTTGAGCTCATATTTTTCTCCACAGGACCGACGGAATTCGGCCTTGGAGAAACTTTATTGATCACAATGTCTCGGATAAACTGGCTTGACTCGTTTTCACTAGACGGAAATACGGACAATCATGGCCTTTGATCGATTAGAGGCAATGCGTGCGTTCTGCCGCATCGTTGAAGTGGGGAGTTTTACTTCGGCGGCAGCAGTGCTGAACGTGGCGAAAACGACAATTTCCGGGCAGATTCAAGCACTTGAATCACAGCTAGGAGTGAAACTGCTGCATCGGACCACTAGACGAGTTTCTCCGACCACGGATGGCACCGCCTACTATGAGCGTGCACGTTTGTTACTGGATGATCTCGACGAACTGGAGGCTTCTGTTGCGCAGAGCCGTAGCGTTGTTCGTGGCCGGGTGAAGGTTGAAATGCCCTCGCCAGTCGGTATTTGTCTGGTTATCCCATCGCTTCCGGAGTTCACCGCGCGACATCCGCAGATTCAATTGGATATCGGCTGCAGCGAGCGCGTAGTTGACCTCGTGCACGAAGGCATCGATTGCGCTTTTCGAGGCGGTACGGTCGCCGATCAGGATCTGGTGAGCCGTCCGGTGGGGCTGATGAGGTTTTGCCTCTGCGCCTCACCCGCCTATTTGCTCGATTCCATGCCGATATTGAAGCCAGACGATTTGCTTGTGCATCGTTACCTCGGGTTCACCTTTCCCGCCTCAGGCAGGCAGCTCACCCCTGTACTTCATCGTGGCGATGAGCACTTTGTGATCGAACAGCTACCGGTGATGCGTTTCAACAATGGCAGTGCTTATATCACTGCTGGGCTAGCCGGGCTCGGCATTGTCTCGGTTCCGCGCGCCGAGGCAAACCCACATCTTCAATCGGGAGGTTTGGTTGAGGTGTTGCCAGGGTGGGAGCTGGATAGCATGCCGATCAACCTCGTGTATCCGTACACGCGGCATTTATCTGCAAAGGTTCGGGCCTTCACAGAATGGGCGGCGGCTTTGATGAATGGCCACCCACTCTGGACAATGAACTAGTAGCTCAGCGTTCAGAATAAGCGGTGGCGGAACCAATCTCTGGCACGCTGTAGAGTATTAAATCGCCGCCACGAGGTACTCGCGGCGGCTAGGCAGCAGGCGGATGATAGGAGTGCGTGGGGCGCTGTAGGGGCGGACGTGCGCCTGACGCCCCCGACAACTTCAGTCCGTACCTAGAGCAATAGCCGGCCGCTCAAGAGGCCTCCAATTCGCTTAGAGAATGTCCGGCCACGAATACCGAGGCGGCAAGCAGGCCAAGGTCCTTAAGGAGAAACTGGCCCGGGGCGACGGTGATGGCCGGAAAACCGAGGCCTGCCTCAATCACCCCCGGTGTCGAGAACATAAGGCTCAAGGTCGTAAGAAACAGCCCGGCAGACAGTGCGCCACCAATCAGCGAGAGCTTTGGTGAGAGCAGGCGCCCCGCAATAAGAACGGCGATCGAGATCTCGAGGACGCCGAGCAGGCGAGAAAAAGTGTCGACGCTGAAAATCGCATAGGTCCATCCCAGGATGGGGCTGTTGCCCACCAGCGGAACCAGCCCCTCGGCCTCATAGTGCGTGAACTTCATGCCGCCGAACCAGAGGTAGATGACCGCAAGGGCGAAATAGGTGCCGTAGACCCCAATCGCCATGGTTTTGTTACCAATCGATAGTTGTTCGGATGAACTGCTTTGATACTGAGTGTTGATTTTCATCGTGTAGGTTTCCTGTAACTGGGTGAACGTTCGTTATTAACGGGCTCGATCAAGCGGCCATAAAAGGACCATCCAGGTGGTGATTCGTGATGGCATTAAGGTTGAGGCTGTTTAGGCAGCCGATAGATGATCGACTAATAAACCCGACGTACCGCACATTGGGTGCGTTGGCAGTGTTGCTTGATACGTCGTGCTCTTGGGGGCCAAGCGTCTAGAGTTCGATGCAGATCGTCTAAACACCCTTGAGCGTCTAGAGAGGGGGGCGGTGTTCTCGTTCCCTAAAGAGAGCTGCTGCAGTTGCGTTACCGCCAGGCGTTTCGCAACGGCAGTTTCAGGTGCAAGGGGCGGTGCCAGGTACCAACGCAAAATGCCCGCACACTTCAGGTGGCGGGCATTCTCGCTTGTGGGTCAGCGTCTGTTGCGTAGCAGTTCATCCAGGCTGAAGCGGCCTGCACCCTTGAGGAAAAGCGGTAGGAGGGCGACCAGATAGATCAGCGGCAGCTTGTAGTTGCCGAACCCCTTGTCGCTGATGGAGTAGCCCATAAGCAGTTCGGACAGGCTGGACCACTGCGCCGGCCAGTGCACCGCTGCGATGGCGACCAGGGTCAGCATCATCAGCACCACCGACGCGAGGCGGGTCCCCAGGCCAAGCAGAAGGAGCAGGGGCGCGATCAGTTCGATCCACATCGACAGCTGCCAGTTCATCTCGGCTGGAAATGCGCTGAAGGGAAAGGGAAAGGCCGATTGGATATGGCCGAACCAGTTCTGACCGTTCCACTTCTCCAGGCCGGCCTCGAAGAACTCCCAGGCCAGAAATAGACGCAGTGGCAGGTCGGCGCTCCAGGCGCCGTAACGGTCGATCCTGGCGAAAACCCTCTCGAGCGGGGAGAAGAGAGAGCTACCGGGGGTTGCAGAGGAGGGTATGCGACTCATGGTGAGGGCCTTGGCATGGGTGCGGCCGGCGAAATGCCGTCGCCAGGCGGCCTATGCTCACCGGGCGGCTTGTCCCGGATATGTCCGTCAGGAGGCGTGCTGTATCGTTCTGTATCCCCGGCTCAGGGCGTTACATTCAGCTCCAGCTGTGCGCAAAGCCCCCCGCTTTCGCGGTTGCTCAGGCTCAGGCGGGCGCCCAGGGATTCGCTCAACTGCAGCGCGATGGCCAGCCCAAGGCCGGTGCCGCCGGTGCTGCGGTTACGCGAACTTTCCACCCGGTAGAAGGGTTTGAAGACCTCTTGCAGCTGCGCCTCGTCGATGCCCGGGCCATCGTCCAGCACTTGCAGGCACACCCGGCCCTCGCTGTCGGCTCGCACCTGCAGCTGGGCGCTGCCGGCGAACTTGAGGGCATTGTCGAGCAGGTTGCTCAATACCCGGCGCAAGGCGTAGGGCCGGGTTTCCAGGAGCGCACCGCTGTACCCGTGGAGGCTGACGGCCTGGCCGCTATCCTGATAGTCGAGTACCAGGCTGTCGAGAAAGGCGTCCAGATCCACCCGGCACGGCGCTTCGCGGCTCCCCTCCATGCTGCGGGCATAGGCCACGCCCTCGCGAACCAGGTGCTGCATCTCGTTGAGATCGCTCCACATGGACTCCCGTTCCGCCGAGTCCGGCATCTGTTCGACCCGCAGCTTCATGCGTGTGATCGGGGTCTGCAGGTCATGGGAAATGGCCGCCAGCAGCTGCATGCGCTCCTTCAGGTAGGCGGCGATGCGGCCTTGCAGGGTGTTGACCGCGCGTGCCGCATGGGCGACTTCCCGTGGGCCGCTCTCGTCCAGCGGTGCGGGCGGGGCGTCCGGGTCGAGCTGCTCGACGGTGTCGGCCAGCCGCGTCAGCGGGCGAATCGCCATGCGTACGGCGACCCAGGTGCACAGCAGCAGTAAGGCCAGTTGCAGGACGAGCACCAACGGCAGCCACTGTGCGACCGGGATGGGAGCCGGCGTCACATCGAGAGTCAGCGGGCTGCCGTCGCTCAATTGCAGATGGACCTGAAAGTGCGGCCGCGGTCCGTCGATGGTTTCGAAACGCAGGGCGTAACGCCGGCCAATCGCCTGTTCGATCGAGGCAGCGGCCATGTGGGGTTCGGCCATGTCCATGGGGCGCCCTGGCAGCCCCTCATCGAGGCGATAGCGATAGTTGCGCCGTTCCAGCAAGGGCAGCCACTCGGCGCGTTCTGCCGCCGGCAGACGATCGATCAGGGCGACGGCAGTGCTCACGTCCAGCTCCAGGTTGCCCAGCATCACGTCGCGGCCGGTCTGATAGCGCTCGTAGAACTGGGAGGTGAAGGACAAGCCGTAGGCCAGCACCAGACCGCAGAGAAAGAGCAGCGTCAGCCGCGCCGCCAGGCTGCGTGGGCCGATCACGCGGGGGACTCGAGCAGTTGCACCGGCAAGGAGAAGACGTAGCCCTCGCTGCGCACGGTCTTGATGTACATCGGCTCGCGCGCGTCGTCCCGCAGACGCTGGCGCAGGCGGCTGACCAGCAGGTCGATGGAACGGTCGAAGATGTCGGCCTCGCGCCCCTGGGTCAGATTCAGCAACTGTTCGCGGCTCAATACCCGCTGCGGATGGTCGAGAAACACTCGCAGCAGGCGGTATTCGGCACCGCTGAGGGCGATCAGGGTGTCCGAGGCGTCCAGCAGGTGCCGCGCACTGGTATCCAGGCGCCACTGGCCGAAGCCGATCAATCGGCTGCTTTCGCTGATCTGCAGGTTCGGCGGCAACATGCGCGCGCGGCGCAGCACGGCATTGATCCGGGCCAACAGCTCGCGAGCGGAAAAGGGCTTGGTCAGGTAGTCGTCGGCTCCCATCTCCAGTCCGACGATGCGGTCCGTTTCCTCGTTGCGCGCGGTCAGCATCAACACCGGCGTGGTTTTGTGCCGGCCCACGCGCAACTCCCGGCACAGCCGCAGACCGTCGTCACCCGGCATCATGATGTCGAGCACGATGAGGTCGACCGTATTGCCCTCGAGAAAGGCTCGCATCTGCCTGCCATCGGCGGCCAGGCTGACACGCAGGCCGTTCTTCTTCAGGTAGTTGCCGACCAGCTCGCGGATCTCGCGGTCATCGTCAACTATCAGGATGTGATCGACATGCTCCATGGGCGCTCCTCTTCGTCGTTGCGCGCTTGAGTTTATCGCCGCCGACGGCAGTTGCCCGCCGCCCTTTGTATTGCAGTGTATCCGACCTCCCTTCCGCTACTTGAGCATGCACCGCCGGCCTCGAGTATCCACATGTATCAGAACGCGCCAGCGATACCTGATGCGGCACAAGAGGCTCATCGCCGACATATCGACGATACCGCCCAGCACTCTAATGAGCGCCAGGTGGATGCACCGACGTGTCCACCATCAGTCTCAAGTGAGGATGCCTTTTATGAAACTCAGTGCTCGCGGCGCCACCTATCTCCTGGTAGCGGCTTTCTCCTTTGGCAGCCTGGCAGTGCAGGCCGCCGAGTCCATTCCGGTGGAGCGCTACCGCTACGGCGCGCAGTTGGATGTGCAGAAGGTCCTGGCGTTACATGAAGAGCCGTCTGCGGATTGCCAGGTGGTAAGCGCGCGCATGGACTACCTGGACTCGATGGACCAGAAACGCAGCCTCGAGTATCGGAAACTCTCCAGCAGCTGTTCTGAAGGCAACTGACCTCGGGCGACCGGCTTGCTCAGCCATTGCCGATGATCTTCTTTGTGTCGACGAGGTGCCTATGTTGCTCGTAGCCTTTCTTGGTGGGGTGCTGACCCTGCTCAGCCCCTGTATTCTTCCGGTGCTGCCATTGCTCCTGTCTCGCGCCGGAGGGCCGATCTGGGCACCCATGCTGACCCTGCTCGGCATGGCCACCGGGTTCGCCGTGCTGGCCAGCCTGGCAGTCGTTTCCAGCGACTGGGTGATCGGGGCCAGTCAATGGGGGCGCTATTTCGCCCTGGGTCTACTGGCCGCCTCGGCGCTGGCGCTGCTATCGACGCGCGTCGGCAACTGGCTGTCTCGGCCCTGGTTATGGCTGGGCAACCGGCTGCACGACGATGCCCGGCGCCTATCACCGGGGTTATCCGCTTGGCTGCTTGGCTGCGCCGCCGGCTTGCTCTGGGCCCCCTGTGCAGGCCCCATCCTGGGCCTGATTCTTTCGGGCGCCATGCTCGAAGGTCCGAGTGCCTCGACCAGCCTATTGCTGCTCAGCTTCGGGCTCGGCAATGCCCTGGCGTTGGCGGGTGTGATCTGCCTCGGGCGAGGCCTGTTCCAGCGTGCTCGGCTATCGTTGCGCTGGATCGAATGGTTGCGGCGCGGTGCCGGGATTGTTGCCCTGCTGGCGGTCATCGGTATCGCTAGCGGCGCCAGCGGCCAATTGGCCAGCCTCGGCTCCTCCACTTGGGCATTCAAGCTCGAGAGTCAGGTGCTGGAGGAGGTGCCGGCATTGCTCGACCAACTGTCCAGCAACGCTCCCGCAGGCGTTCCCGTACTGTCCGACCTGGGGCCGGCACCGACCCTGGCCGGCGCCACGCAGTGGCTCAACGGCCCCGCCCTGGACCTGTCTGACCTGCGCGGCAAGGTGGTGCTGGTGGATTTCTGGACCTACGACTGCATCAACTGTCGCAACAGCTTGCCTTACGTCAATCAATGGGCGCAGCGCTACGCCGACCAGGGCTTTGTAGTGATAGGGGTGCACACGCCCGAATATGCCTATGAGCGGATAGTCGACAACGTGCGCCAAGCCACCAAACGTCTGGGCATTCAGCATCCTGTGGCGATCGATAACCAGTACCGAGTGTGGAATGCGTTCAACAATCACTACTGGCCGGCGCACTACTTCATCGACGCCAGTGGTCGTATTCGCTACCTGCATATAGGAGAGGGCGGGTATGAAATGCAGGAAGAGGTTATCCAGCAATTGCTGCAGGAACGGGATGAGCTGCCGCCAGAGCAGAATCCAGCCTAGCCTGTCTGCCCACGCCGGATCGGATTGCTCGTCTCTCGCGCCACCAACCAAAGCAGGTACTCCATGCGTTCGACACCACCGCTCGCTCTTGCCACCGGCATCGCCGCGCTTGATCGCCATTACCGGGACACTATCGTGCCGTTGTGGCGATCAACCGGCTGGAACATGGCCCTGAACCTGCCCTATGAGACGCTGAGTGGTGCCACGGGGCTGCCTCTGCAAGTCGAACGCTACCGAGCCATGGCGTGTGCGCGGCAATTGCTGGTGTTTTCCCAGGCAGGCCAGCCTGGCAGTGCTGCTGCGGCCCATGCCGATCGATTGTTTCGCTCGTTGCAAGACTATTTCGGCGATGGCAAGGGAAGCTGGATCCATAGCGTTGACGCGGCTGGGCAGCCCTCTGACAGCACACGCGATCTCTATACCTACGCGTTCGTGACCTATGCCTGTGCCGAATACTACAAACGAGGTGGCGGTGAAGCCGCCTTGGGGCTCATGAAGCAAACGATCGAGCTGATCGAGAAGCGCTTTGCGGACGGAAACGGCCTGTACGTCTCGGCCTTAGGTGAGGACTACGCCGATATCGGTGCCGGGACTTTGCAGAATCCGATCATGCATTTGACCGAGGCGTATCTGGCGGCCTACGACATTGCAGGCGATGACTGGTACAAACGACGCCTGCGAGAAATAGGCAGGGCGGTGCAGGCGCGATTCGTCGATCCGGTCAACGGCTGCGTGGCGGAACTGCCAATGGGGGAGGCGGGAAACCGCATTGAACCGGGCCATCAGTTCGAGTGGTTTTCCCTGGTCATAGGGGCGCCTGCGGTTTTTGCCGACTTGGAGCTACATGCCGGATTGCACCGTGCCTTCGATTTCGCATATCGGCACGGCGTGATGCAAGCCAACCTTGGCGTGGCGGCCGCGATAGCGGCGGACGGTACCCTACTGGACGACAGGCAGCGTATATGGGCGCAGACGGAGTTCGCCCGCGCGCTTGCGGTGGAGGGGAGCATCCGCTCCCTGGAGATACTGACGCAGTGGGCAAGGCACTATCGCGAACGTTTCCTGCATTCAGGCGGGTGGCATGAAGTCCTGGGGGCCACCGACGAACTGCTGCGGCAAGACATGCCTTCAACCACGCCCTATCACCTGCAAAGCGCCTATGTGGCGCTACGCGCACTGGTGTAGGACGCTGTTTGCCGGCGATGCCGTGCTTGGCCTGTTGCTTCACTCCCAGAGATCGCTATTCTGGCCTGCCCAGGCTGACAAGTAGCTTTGTTCTGCCACCCGTTCTTCGGTTGATCAATGGCTCTGGCGTCGTCCGAGCCAGAGAATCCAGCCGAGAAAACAGAGGGTGTTGAAGCGGCTATCGGATGGCGTTCTCCTTTGGTTTGTACAAGTAAAATCAATAGCTTATGAATCAAAGGAAAATCATCCACATCGACTGCGACTGCTTCTATGCCGCCATCGAGATGCGCGACGACCCGAGCCTGGCCAATCGGCCGCTGGCGGTGGGCGGCTCGGCCGAGCGGCGCGGGGTGATCGCCACCTGCAACTACGAGGCGCGCGCCTACGGCGTGCGTTCGGCGATGTCGTCGCGGCATGCGCTGAAGCTGTGCCCGGACCTGTTGATCGTCAAGCCGCGCTTCGAGGCGTACCGCGCCGCGTCGCGGGAGATTCACGGCATCTTTCGCCAGTTCACCGACCTGATCGAGCCGCTGTCGCTGGACGAGGCCTACCTCGACGTCAGCGACTCGGCGCATTTCGCCGGCAGCGCCACCCGTATCGCCCAGGAGATCCGCCGGCGCGTGGCGCAGGAGCTGCACATCACGGTGTCGGCCGGAGTGGCGCCGAACAAGTTCCTGGCCAAGATCGCCAGCGACTGGCGCAAGCCCAACGGGCTGTTCGTCATCACGCCCGACCAGGTCGAGGATTTCGTCGCGGCGCTGCCGGTAAGCAAGCTGCACGGCGTCGGCAAGGTCACCGCGGACAAGCTGGCGCGCCTGGGGATTCGCACCTGCCTGGATCTGCGCGACTGGAACAAGCTGGCGCTGGTGCGCGAGTTCGGCAGTTTCGGCGAGCGCCTGTGGCGTCTGGCCCACGGCATCGACGAACGTGCGGTGCAGGTGGACAGCCGCCGTCAGTCGCTCAGTGTCGAGCACACCTATGACCAGGATCTGCCCGACCTGGACAGCTGCCTGGCAAAGCTGCCGGCGCTGCTGGAGGAGATGAACGGGCGTCTGCAGCGGCTGGATGCCAGCTACCGACCGGACAAACCCTTCGTCAAGGTCAAGTTCCACGACTTCACCCAGACCACCCTGGAGCAGGCCGGCGCCAGTCGCGATCTGGACAGCTATCGACAACTGCTGAGCAATGCCTTCGCCCGCGGCGGCAAGCCGGTGCGTCTGCTCGGGGTCGGGGTGCGCTTGCACGATCTGCGCGGGCGGCAGGAGCAGCTGGAGCTGTTCGCGTAGCTCGGATGCAATCCGGGAGTTCCTTGGGGCAACCGCCCCGGATTGCATCCGGGCTATGCCGTCATTCCGGCCAGAGACGAATCGGCTTGCCGCTGGCCGGCCACAGCTGCAGTTGGCCGATGGCGTTGAAATCCCAGCGCTGCACCTGGCCGATGGCGTCGAGGAAGCGTTGTTCCTGTTCCATCAGCGCGGGGGCGCACAGCTTGCGGGTGCTGCCGGGGCGCTCGAAGGCGAGTGCATTGCCCTGCAGCTGATAGCCGGCGAACCAGTGGTTGCAGCCGGCATGGCCGTGGGCGCGGCCGTCGGCGGCGAAGGTGATGGTCAGGTGGCTGCGGTCGATAAGCGGGCGTTCGCCGATCCACTCCACCTGGTAGCTGCGCTCGGTCTCCAGTTGCGGCGCGTCGCTGGCGCAGCCGCCCAGGGCGGCTGCGAGCAGGGCGAGGGGCAGGGCGCGGGGCATGGTTTCAGTCCTCCTGACAGGTGGGGCACAGGTGCTGGCCATCAAGCTTGCGCCAGCCCAGTTCGGCGATACGGGCCTCGGCGGCCGGCGCCTGGGCGGCCTTGCCCAGGGCGGCGTCGACGGCGAATTCGAAGTTCAGTTGCTTGCCACAGCCGTCGCAGTTCACCTGCCAGTTGTGGATGGCCAGCTCCTTGAACTGCGGGCCCTTGCACACCGCCAGCCACTGGCCGGGCGGGTTGATCAGGTGACGGACCTTTTCCACGTCCAGGCGCATATGCAGGTCGCGGCTGCCCTTGAGGGTGACCAGCAGGCTGTCGCCGGCCTGGATCGAGCCGCCGTTGCCGGTGACCTGATAGCGGCCCGGCGCCAGGGCGCGGCACTCGGTGAGGGTGTGCTGGGGGGTGAGCAGGGAATAACGGAAATCGTGTTCGGCCATGGGTCCTCCGGATCAGCCGGCATGCTATCACGCGCCGGCCCTGACCTCATTGCACGGGCGGCCGGCGGCCCAGGCGGCGATATTGTCCAGGGTGGTGCGGGCGATGGCGGCGAGCGCCTCCTGGGTGAGGAAGGCCTGGTGGGCGGTGACGATGACGTTGGGGAAGGTCAGCAGGCGCGCCAGCACGTCGTCCTGCAGCGGCAGGTCGGAGCGGTCCTCGAAGAACAGCTCGGACTCTTCCTCGTAGACGTCCAGGCCCAGGTAGCCGAGCTGACCGCTCTTCAGCGCGCCGATCAGCGCCGGGGTGTCGACCAGCGCGCCGCGGCCAGTGTTGATCAGCATGGCGCCGCGCTTCATCTGCGCCAGGCGCGCGGCATCGATCAGGTGATGGCTGCTGGCGGTCAGCGGGCAGTGCAGGCTGAGGATGTCGCTCTGACCGACCACCTCGTCGAGCGGCGCCTGGCGCGCGCCGATGGCATCGAGTCCGGTCACCGGCAAGGGGTCGTGGATCAGCACCCGGCAGCCGAAGCCGGCCATGATGCGGGCGAAGCTCAGGCCGATCTTGCCGGCGCCGATCACGCCGACGGTCTTGCCGTGCAGGTCGAAACCGGTCAGCCCGTGCAGGGAAAAATCGCCCTCGCGGGTGCGATTGAAGGCGCGGTGGATGCGCCGATTCAGCGCCAGGATCAACGCCACCGCATGCTCGGCCACCGCATGCGGCGAGTAGGCCGGCACCCGCACCACGGGCAACCCCAGGCGTTCGGCGGCCTTGAGATCGACATGGTTGTAGCCGGCCGAGCGCAGGGCGATCAGCCGCGTGCCGGCGGCGGCCAGGCGCTGCAGCACCGGCGCCGACAGCTCGTCGTTGATAAAGGCGCAGACCACCTCGCAGCCGCTTGCCAGTGCCGCGCTGGCTGCGGTCAGGCGCGCCTCGTGGAACTGCAGCTGCCAGCCATCCGGGCGCGCGGCGGCGAGGAAGCTGTCGCGGTCGTAGGTCTTGCTGCTGAACAGACAGATGCGCATGCGGGCTCCTCAGGCGCTTTGCGCGGCGATCTCGGTCAGCCGGGCGATCGCCGCATCCAGTTCGTCGAGGGCGCGCTGGGCGCCCGGGTCATCCTGTTTGAGCAGGGTTTCGCTGCGCTGGCAGGCGGCGCGCAGTTGCGGCACGCCGCAGTAGCGGGTGGCGCCGTGCAGGCGGTGGACCCGCTCGATCAGCGCGCTGCGCTCGCCGGCTTCGCGGGCCTGGCGGATGGCCTGGCGATCGCCGGGCAGCCCGGCCAGCAGCATGTTCAGCATGTCGGCGGCGAGGTCGGCCTTGCCGGCAGCCAGGCGCAGGCCTTCCTCGGCGTCGAGCACCTGCGGCTGCGCCGAGGTGACGGGGGCCTCGAGGGGTTTCGCCGCAGGCTGGTTGCGCAGGCTCAGGCCGGTCCACTTGAGCACCACCTGGGCCAGCTGACGTTCGCTGATCGGCTTGGTCAGGTAGTCGTCCAGGCCGCTTTGCAGCAGGATGCGCTTCTCGTTGGCCAGGGCGTGGGCGGTCAGCGCGACGATGGGGGTGGCGCTGCGGCCCTGTTCGCTTTCCCACTGACGGATCGCCTCGGTGGCCTGGCGGCCGTCCATGCCGGGCATCTGCACGTCCATGAACACCAGGTCGAAACTGCCGCGCTGCACCGCCTCGATGGCGGCATAGCCGCTGTCCACCGCACTGACCTGGGCACCCAGATCGTCGAGCAGGGTCTGCACCAGCAGCAGGTTGGCCGGGTTGTCGTCGACGCAGAGGATCTGCGGGCGACGGCTGCTGGCCAGGTTCGCGGGCTCGCTGACCGGGCGTTGCGGGCAGGCCAGCTCGATCAGCGCCTTGTGCAGCTTGCGCGTGCACGGCGGCTTGGCCTGCAGCTGGGTGTAGGCATCGGGCAGCGATTCGTGGAACAGCCCCAGCTCGGTGGTGGGGCACAGCACCAGGGCCTTGCAGCCGAGGCGGTCGAGGTCCCAGATGCGCTGGCCGAGGGCATCGGCCGGCAGCTGGGCGGCGGTGATGCCGAGCACCGCCAGGCTCAGCGGGCGTTCGCGCTGCTGCTGGCTGGCCACGGCGTCGAGCAGCTGGCCCAGGTCGGCGAAGCTTTCCACCTCCAGGCCGCAGTCTTCCAGTTGATGGGCCAGGGCCTGGCGCGCCAGTTCGTGGCTTTCCAGCACCGCCACGCGGCGGCCCTGCAGCGGCGCGCGCGGCAGGTCGTCGGCGTCGTCGCGGGCCTTGGGCAGGGTCAGGCTGACCCAGAATTCCGAGCCTTCGCCCGGCGTGCTATCGACGCCGATCTCGCCGCCCATCTGCTCGATCAGGCGCTTGGAAATCACCAGGCCCAGGCCGGTACCGCCAGCCTGGCGGCTGAGCGAGTTGTCGGCCTGGCTGAAGGCCTGGAACAGCGCGCGCAGGTCCTCGTCGGACAGGCCGATGCCGGTGTCCATCACGCTGATGCGCAGCTGGGCGCGGTCGGCGCTCTCGTCCTCGACCATGGCGCGCATGACGATGGTGCCTTCGCGGGTGAACTTGATGGCGTTGCTCACCAGGTTGGTCAGCACCTGTTTCAGCCGCAGCGGGTCGCCGCGCAGGGCCAGCGGGGTGTCGCGGTAGATCAGGCTGACCAGCTCCAGCTGCTTCTCGTGGGCGGCGGGGGCGAGGATGGTCAGGGTGTCCTGCAGCAGGTCGCGCAGGTTGAAGGGGATGGATTCGAGCACCAGCTTGCCGGCCTCGATCTTGGAGAAGTCGAGCACCTCGTTGATGATGCCGAGCAGGCTGTCGGCGGACTTCTCGATGGTCGCCAGGTAGTCCTGCTGGCGCGGGCTGAGCTCGCTCTTCTGCAGCAGGTTGGTGAAGCCGAGGATGCCGTTGAGCGGGGTGCGGATCTCGTGGCTCATGTTGGCGAGGAACTCGGACTTGATGCGGCTGGCCTCCAGGGCCTCCTTGCGCGCGAAGTCCAGCTCGATGTTCTGGATCTCGATGGTCTCCAGGTTCTGCCGCACGTCCTCGGTGGCCTGCTCGATGCTGTGCTGCAGTTCTTCCTGGGCGTTCTGCAGGGCCTCGGCCATGCGGTTGATGCCGGCGGCCAGCTCGTCCAGCTCAACGCTGCCCAGCGGCGGCAGGCGGGTTTCCAGGTGGCCGTCCTTGAGCTGGGCGACCCCGGCCTTGATCGCGCGCAGCGGGCCGTTGATGCTGCGGCTCATGCGCAGGGCGAGCAGGGCGGTGACGCCGAGGCCGCCGACGATCAGCAGCAGGCTGGCGAACAGGCTGCGGTAGCCGCTGAGCAGGGTGCCCTGGTGCGACAGTTCCAGCTCGACCCAGCCGAGCAGTTCGGCGCTGCGCTCGTCGCCGGAGTCGTCGCTGAGGGCCAGGTGCTGGTCGTACACCGGCAGCAGAAAACGCGTGGCGTCCTGGCCGCTGAGGCGGCTGAGCCCGGGCTGGTCGCTCGGCACCGGGTTGAGCATGCTCGGTCCGGCATGCGCCAGCGGCGCGCGTTCGGCGGCGAGGAAGCTCACCGCGCGCACGTCCGGGTGCTCCAGCGACTGCCGGGCGATGCGTTCGAGCAGCGGCTTGTTCTGCTGCTGCAGGGCCGGCGCGGCCAGCGGCGCGAGGTGCTCGACCAGCATCTCGCCGCGCTGCAGCAGCTGTGCCTGCAGCCCGGACAGCTGCACCCAGGTGAAGTAGCCGCCGAGCACCAGCGCCAGCAGGCTGGTGGGCAGCAGGGTGAGCAGCAGCACGCGGCCCTTGATGCCTAGATCCTTGAACACGCCTGGTCTCCTTTATGACGTCTGGGCAGTGTAGCGATTCGCTGCCGAGGAATCTGTAGATGAGTGGTCCGGGTTTAGTAGGTAGAATTGTTCGCATTCGTCTTGTCGGTCGTTCGCCATGCTGTCCACCGCCCATCCCGCCGCCCGCATCCTCGCCGTCGAAGACGACCCGCTGCTCGCCAGCCACCTGCAGGCCCACCTGCAGGGCTGCGGCTATCGCGTCACCCTCAGCCGCGACGGCAGCGAGGGGTTGCGTCTGGCCGAGAGCGAGGACTTCGACCTGATCCTGATGGACATCCTGCTGCCCGGCACCAACGGCCTGGACGCCTTGCAGCAGCTGCGCCGGCGGCGCGGCGTGCCGGTGCTGCTGATGTCGGCGCTGGGCGACGAGCCCCATCGCATCGCCGGCTTCAGCCAGGGCGCCGACGACTTCCTGCCCAAGCCGTTCAGCCTCGGCGAACTCAGCGTGCGCATCGAGGCTATCCTGCGCCGGGTCGCCTACGAGCGGCGCGAGCCGTCGCCGCGCGAATCGGCCGACGCCCTGTGGTTCGACGAGGACCGCTGCGACGTGGCCCTGGCAGGCCACTGGGCGGGGCTGACCCCCAGCGAGTACCGGGTGCTGGAGCTGCTCTGGCGGCACCGCGACGAGGCGCTGAGCAAGCCCTTCCTCTATCAGCAGGCGCTGCGCCGCGGCTACGCCCAGCACGACCGCAGCCTGGACATGCACGTCAGCCATATCCGCCGCAAGCTGCAGACCATCGGCTACCAGGGCGGGCGGGTGGAAACGGTGTGGGGCCGGGGCTACATGCTGGCGCGGGCGGGCGCATGAGGCTGCCGGGACGGCACTCGCTGCTGTGGAAGCTGACCGGCGCGCTGGCGCTGTTCTGCCTGCTGCTGGTCAGCCTGCATGTCGATTTGGAGCGCCTGTTCATCCAGGCCACCTCGCGTCTGCCGGCCTCGACCAAGGCGCTGCTGCGCGCCTATGGCCAGGAGGCCGAGGCCGCCTGGCGCGAGGCGGGGGCGAGTGGGGTCGATGCCTTCCTGGCGCGCCTGCACGAGCGCGAGCAGGTCTGGGCGGTGGTGGTCGACGGGCAGCAGCGCCCCCTGTCGTCGCAGGCGCTGGATGGGGACGAGCGCGCGCGGCTGGACTTCGTGCGCCGCCTCGACTGGCTGGTGGGGCGACCCGGCGGTACGCCGACCTTCTATGTGCCGTTCAGCGACGGCGAATCGCGCCTGGTGATGGAGCTGCCCCAGCGCCTGAACCCGCGCCAGCACCTCGAACTGTGGAACCTGCTGCTGCAGCGGATAGTGCCGGCAGTGCTCGCGGTGCTGCTCGGCGTGCTGCTCTATCGCCTACTCATCGCCCCGCTGGCGATCCTGCGGCGCCAGGCCAACGCCCTGCACGCCGACGATCTCAGCGCGCGGGCCGGCGGCGTGGCGCGGCGCCGCGACGAGCTGGGCGAGCTGGCCCGCGCCTTCGACCATATGGCCGAGCGCCTGCAGGCCACGGTGTCGCTGCAGCGCCAGCTGCTGCGCGACCTATCTCACGAGTTGCGCACCCCGCTCAGCCGCCTGCGGGTGGCCGGCGAGAGCGGCCAGGATGCCGAGCAACTGAGCCAGCGCGTGCTGCAGGAGGTGGACGGCATGCAGAGCCTGGTGGCCGATACCCTGGAGCTGGCCTGGCTCGACACCGAGCGCCCGCGGCTGGCCGCCGAGCAGGTCGAGCTGGCCGCGCTGTGGGACGTGCTGGCGGAGAACGTGCGGTTCGAGAGCGGCTGGCCCGGCGCACGGCTGTGCTACGAGGTGGCGGGCGACTGCCGCCTGAACTGCAACCTCAATGCCCTGGCCCAGGCCCTGGAGAACGTGCTGCGCAACGCCGTGCGCCATTCGCCGGCCGGTGGCACGGTGCGCCTCGGCGGTCGCCGCGAGGGCGCCGGCTGGCACCTGTGGCTGAGCGACGAGGGCCCCGGCGTGGCCGAGGCGCAGCTGGAGGCGATCTTCCTGCCCTTCACCCGCCTCGAGGGTTCGCGCCCCGGCGACGGCGGTTTCGGCCTCGGCCTGAGCATCGCCCGCAGCGCCATCGCCGGGCAGGGCGGGCGCATCTGGGCGGAGAACGGCGCGCGCGGGCTGTGCGTGCATTTTCAGCTGCCGGCCGCCTGAGCCCGGGGGCCTCGCGCGCCTCTGCAGCGTCTCGCGCGACAGCATGGCGTGATGCCGTCGCGGGTTAGGCGTATCATGATGGCCCTTCGCGGCAGTCCGGATTCGAGCGACCCATGACCCTGCACTTTCCCACCATCGCCGATTGCGTCGGCAACACCCCGCTGGTGCGCCTGCAGCGCCTGCCGGGCGACACCTCCAACACCCTGCTGGTCAAGCTGGAAGGCAACAACCCGGCCGGGTCGGTCAAGGATCGTCCGGCGCTGTCGATGATCACCCGCGCCGAGCTGCGCGGCGACATCCAGCCCGGCGACACCCTGATCGAGGCCACCAGCGGCAACACCGGCATCGCCCTGGCCATGGCGGCGGCGATCAAGGGGTACAAGATGATGCTGATCATGCCCGACAACATGAGCGCCGAGCGCAAGGCGGCGATGACCGCCTACGGCGCCGAGCTGGTGCTGGTGAGCAAGGAAGACGGCATGGAAGGCGCCCGCGACCTGGCCGAGAGCCTGCAGCGCGGCGGTCGCGGCAAGGTGCTCGACCAGTTCGGCAACGGCGACAACCCCGAGGCCCACTACGTCGGCACCGGCCCAGAAATCTGGCAGCAGACCGACGGGCGCATCACCCACTTCATCAGCTCGATGGGCACCACCGGCACCATCATGGGCGTGTCGCGCTACCTCAAGGAGCAGAACCCGGCGGTGCAGATCGTCGGCCTGCAGCCGCAGGAAGGCTCGGCCATCCCCGGCATCCGCCGCTGGCCGCAGGAATACCTGCCGAAGATCTACCAGGCCGAGCGCGTCGACCGCGTCATCGACATGGCCCAGGTCGAGGCGGAAACCGTGATGCGTCGCCTGGCGCGGGAAGAGGGGATCTTCTGCGGCGTGTCCTCCGGCGGTGCGGTGGCGGCCATGCTGCGCCTGTCGCGCGAGGTGGAGAACGCGGTGATGGTGGCGATCATCTGCGACCGCGGCGACCGCTACCTGTCCACCGGCGTCTACGACGAACCCGCGGCAGAGCACTAATTCATGGCCAAACGCAGCTCCGGTCTGCGCTTTCAACCCAGTGGCGGCAGCCGCGCTCCCCAGGTGCCGGTGGGCAAGAAGCAGCAACTGAGCATCGAGCGCCAGGCCGGCGACGGTCGCGGCATCGCCTTCGACGGCGGGCGCACCTGGTTCGTCAGCGGCGCCCTGGCCGGCGAGCGCGTCGAGGCCAGGGTGCTGGCCGCGCGCAGCCAGACCGTCGAGGCGCGCGCCGAACGCATCCTCGCGCCCAGCGCCGCGCGGCGTCAGCCGCCCTGTGCGCATGCCGGGCGTTGCGGCGGCTGCAGCCTGCAGCACATGCCCCATGGCGATCAGCTCGCCCTGAAACAGCGCACCCTGGCCGAGCAGCTCGCCCGCCTCGGCGGCGTGCAGCCGGACGAATGGGCGGCGCCGCTGGTGGGGCCGGAATTCGCCTACCGCCGCCGCGCGCGCATCGCCGTGCGCTGGGACGCCAAGGCGCGCCAGCTGCAGGTGGGTTTTCGCGCCGAGGCCAGCCAGGAGATAGTCGCGATCGACGACTGCGTGGTGCTGGTACAGCCCTTGCAGCCGATTTTGCGCGGTCTGCCGGCGCTGCTGCGGCAGCTGGGCAAGCCGCAGGCGCTGGGCCATGTCGAGCTGTTCAGCGGCAGTGCCGAGGCGCTGTTGCTGCGCCATACCGCACCGCTCGATCAAGCCGACCTGCTGCTGCTGCGTGCCTTCTGCGCCGAGCACGGCGCGCAGCTGTGGCTGCACGGCGAGGGCGAGCCGCAGGCCGATCAGGCCGGCGCCGAGCTGGGCTTTGCCCTGGAGCGCTGGCAGCTGCAACTGGCCTATCGGCCGGGGGATTTCGTCCAGGTCAACGGTCCGGTCAACGAGGCGATGGTCGCCCAGGCGCTAGACTGGTTGGCAGTGCGGCCCGGTGAACGGGTGCTGGATCTGTTCTGCGGCCTGGGCAATTTCGCCCTGCCGCTGGCGCGCCAGGCCGCCGAGGTGGTGGCGGTGGAGGGCGTTGAGACTATGGTCGCGCGCGCCGCGGCCAACGCCGCCGGCAACGGCCTGGACAACGCGCACTTTTTCCGTGCCGACCTGTCCAAGCCGCTGGCCGACGAGGCCTGGGCCGGCGGCGGTTTCGCCGCGGTGCTGCTCGATCCGCCGCGTGACGGCGCGCTGCAGGCGGTGCGCGGGATGACGGCGTTGGGCGCGCGACGCCTGGTCTATGTCTCCTGCAACCCGACCACCCTGGCGCGCGACGCCGCCGAGTTGGCGCAGCAGGGCTACCGCCTGCGCCGTGCCGGGATTCTCGACATGTTTCCGCAGACCGCGCATGTCGAGGCCATGGCCCTGTTTGAGAAACCCTAGGCTGCGGCCTGGGGCACGAGGGATGCGCAGGACGCGCGTGCTTTCAGTTAATCCGACCGGTTCGCAGAAACCGGCGACTGCTCGGCGCACCTTGGGCGCGCCGTAGGGAAGGTAAGACGATGGTTCAGGTGAGAGCGCACCAGCCGATCAACGACGACGGCAGCATCAACCTCGAGGCCTGGCTCGACCATGCCGCGAGCGTCGATCCAGCGCTGGATCGCGAGGCCCTCAAGGAGGCCTGCGAATTCGCCCGCGATGTCGAGCAACAGGCCAATCCCACGCAGAACCTGTGGGTCGAGGGCACCTCCAGTTTCCGCGTCGGCCTGGAGATCGCCGAGATCCTCGCCGACCTCAAGCTCGACCAGGATTCGCTGGTGGCCGCGGTGCTCTACCGCGGCGTGCGCGAGGGCAAGGTGACCCTGGCTGCGGTGCACCAGCGCTTCGGCCCGGTGGTGGCCAAGCTGATCGAGGGCGTGCTGCGCATGGCGGCGATCAGCGCCTCGCTCAACCCGCGCGATTCCCTGGTGCTCGGCTCGCAGGCGCAGGTGGAGAACCTGCGCAAGATGCTGGTGGCCATGGTTGACGACGTGCGCGTGGCGCTGATCAAGCTGGCCGAGCGCACCTGCGCGATCCGTGCGGTCAAGGAAGCCGACGAGGAGAAGCGCCAGCGCGTGGCGCGCGAGGTGTTCGACATCTACGCGCCGCTGGCCCACCGCCTCGGCATCGGCCATATCAAGTGGGAGCTGGAGGACCTGTCGTTCCGCTACCTGGAACCGGTGCAGTACAAGCAGATCGCCAAGCTGCTGCACGAACGGCGGCTGGATCGCGAGCAGTACATCAACGACGTGATGAACCAGCTGCGCGCCGAACTGGAGGCCACCGGGATCAAGGCCGACATCAGCGGGCGGGCCAAACACATCTATTCGATCTGGCGCAAGATGCAGCGCAAGGGCCTGCAGTTCAGCCAGATCTACGACGTGCGCGCGGTGCGTGTGCTGGTGCCGGAGGTGCGCGACTGCTACACCGCCCTCGGCATCGTGCACACCCTGTGGCGGCACATTCCCAAGGAGTTCGACGACTACATCGCCAACCCCAAGGAGAACGGCTACCGCTCGCTGCACACCGCGGTGCTCGGCCCGGAGGGCAAGGTGCTGGAGGTGCAGATCCGCACCCACGCCATGCACGAGGAGGCCGAGCTGGGCGTGTGCGCGCATTGGCGCTACAAGGGCACCGACGTCAAGTCCGGCTCCAACCACTACGAGGAGAAGATCTCCTGGCTGCGCCAGGTCATCGAGTGGCACGAGGAACTGGGCGATATCGGCGGCCTGGCCGAGCAGCTGCGCGTCGACATCGAGCCGGACCGGGTCTACGTGTTCACCCCCGACGGCCACGCCATCGACCTGCCCAAGGGCGCCACGCCGCTGGATTTCGCCTACCGCGTGCACACCGAGATCGGTCACAACTGCCGCGGCGCCAAGATCAACGGGCGCATCGTGCCGCTCAACTACAGCCTGCAGACCGGCGAGCAGGTGGAGATCATCACCAGCAAGCAGGGCACGCCGAGCCGCGACTGGCTCAACCCCAACCTGGGCTATATCACCACCAGCCGCTCGCGGGCGAAGATCGTCCACTGGTTCAAGCTGCAGGACCGCGACCAGAACGTCGCCGCCGGCAAGACCATGCTCGAGCGCGAGCTGGGCCGCCTGGCCCTGCCGCACGTGGATTACGACAAGCTGGCGGAGAAGGCCAACCTGAAGACCGCCGAGGATCTGTTCGCCTCGCTCGGCGCCGGCGACGTGCGCCTGGCCCATGCGGTCAACCTGGCCCAGCAGCTGGTGGAGCCGGAGCGCGCCAGTGAGCAGCTCGAGCTGATCCCGCGCAAGGCCCAGGGCTTCAAGCCGGGCAAGCGCGGCGACATCCAGATCCAGGGCGTCGGCAACCTGTTGACGCAGATGGCCGGCTGCTGCCAGCCGCTGCCGGGCGACCCGATCGTCGGCTACATCACCCTCGGTCGCGGCGTCACCATCCACCGCCAGGATTGCGCCACGGCGCTGCAGCAGGCCGCCCGCGAGCCGGAGCGGATCATCCAGGTGAGCTGGGGCGAGGCGCCGGTGCAGACCTATCCGGTGGAGATCGTGATCAAGGCCTACGACCGCTCCGGCCTGCTGCGCGACGTGACCCAGGTGCTGCTCAACGAGAAGCTCAACGTGCTGGCGGTCAACACCCGCTCGAACAAGGAAGACAACACCGCCTCCATGTCGATCACCGTGGAGATCCCCGGGCTGGACGCCCTCGGCCGCCTGCTGGCGCGCATCAGCCAGTTGCCCAATATCATCGAGGCGCGCCGCCACCGCGCCAATTGAGCCTCAAGCGGCAAGCTTCAAGCTGCAAGTGAACAGCGGCACTCGGCGCTTTCTTGCGGCTTGAAGCCTGTGGCTTGCAGTCCAGGAGCTTGCATGTACCGACTCGACGACCTGCTGCATCTGATGGCCCGCCTGCGCGACCCGCAGCACGGCTGCCCCTGGGACCTCAAGCAGAGCTACGCGAGCATAGTGCCGCATACCCTCGAGGAGGCCTACGAGGTGGCCGACGCCATCGAGCGCGGCGACTTCGAGCACCTGCCGGGCGAACTCGGCGACCTGCTGTTCCAGGTGGTCTACTACAGCCAGCTGGCCCGTGAGGAGGGGCGCTTCGACTTCGCCCAGGTGGTCGACGGCATCACCCGCAAACTGATTCGCCGCCACCCCCACGTGTTCGTCGACGGCGACCTGTACGGCGCGCCGGATGCGGCCAAGCTGGAAGAGGCGGCGGTCAAGCAGCGCTGGGAGGAGCTCAAGGCCGAGGAGCGCGCCGAGAAGGCCGCCGCGCCCGAGCAGCTGTCCTTGCTCGACGACGTGCCCGCCGCGCTGCCGGCGCTGAGCCGCGCGGCCAAGCTGCAGAAACGCGCCGCCCAGGTCGGCTTCGACTGGCCGGACGCGCTGCCGGTGGTGGACAAGGTGCGCGAGGAACTGGACGAAGTGCTCGAGGCCATGAGCGAGAACGATGCCGAGGCGGTGGCCGAGGAGATCGGCGATCTGCTGTTTGTCGTCACCAACCTGGCCCGGCATCTCAAGGTCGACCCGGAAGGCGCGCTGCGCGCGGCCAACGGCAAGTTCGAGCGGCGCTTTCGCTTTATCGAGCAGAGCGTGCGCGAGGCCGGCCGCAGCCTGGACGGCTGCTCGCTGGAGGAACTGGACGCCCTGTGGGGCGAGGCGAAGAAGCTGGAGAAGCAGACGCCGGGGTGCTGAGCCGAGCTGGCCCGGATGCAATCCTGGGGATTGCTCGGCACGCCGTTCCCGGATTGCATCCGGGCTACGCGGTGCTTTCGGGCTGGAGCCGCGGCCGCTTAGCCCTTATGCTGGGCACCTTCGACCGGCGGCGCCGAGGGCTCGGCGCCGCTGCAACTGAATCATGTTCGGGATCTCTAGTCATGGGTCTTTCCCTGCGCGACCAGCTGCTCAAAGCCGGCCTGGTCAACGAAAAACAGGCCAAGCAGGTTGGCAAGCAGCAGCAGAAGCAGAAGCGCCTGGCGCACAAGGGCCAGGCCGAACTGGACGACAGCGCTCGCCAGGCCGCGCTGCAGGCCCAGGCCGAGAAGGCCGCGCGCGACCAGGAACTCAACCGCCAGCAGCAGGAGAAGGCCGAGCAGAAGGCCCGCGCCGCGCAGATCAAGCAGCTGATCGAGCGTTCGCGCCTGCCCAAGCTGGACGGCGACGACTACTACAACTTCGTCGACGACAAGAAGGTCAAGCGCCTGGCGGTCAACACCCTGATGCGCAACAAGCTGTCCAACGGCTGGCTGGCCATCGTCCGCCACGGCGGCGGCTACGAGGTGATCCCGCGCGAAGCGGCGCTGAAGATCCAGGAGCGCGATCCCTCGCGCATCGTCCTGCTCAACACCCATGTCGAAGCGCCGGACGCCGACGACCCCTACGCCGCCTACCAGATTCCCGACGACCTGATGTGGTAACCACCTAGGGTACTTCGTGCGCACCGACAATGCCGTGAGGCAGGTGCGCATGGCCTGGGCGGCCCCGCGACACCCTACGGTTTGCTCCGCTTAGCAGCGCGCCCCGCCCAACAGCACCCGACCGAAGCTCGCCCCGTCGTCCTGCGGGGTGATCGCCAGCAGGCGATCCAGGCGCAGGCGCCGCTCGCCATCGGTGCAGCGCAGGAGCAGAAATTCCTCCTTGCTCGCCGTGGTCTCGGTGGTCAGCGCCTGGCCGTGCACGCGCGTGCCGTCGAGCAGTTCGATCTCCAGGCGGTAGCGGTGCAGGCAGGCGATTTCCAGGTAGTCGTACAGGTCGCAGGCCAGGGGTTGGTAGTCGCTGTCCATCGAATCGTCCTCCGCGTCGATCTGAGCCTAGCCGAACGCCCAGACCAGCAAAAGCGCCGCGACTCCGTAAGCGGAGTGGCGGCGCTTGGGGGCTCGCAGGCGGCCTTACATCAGCGGGATGGTGTAGCTGACGATCAGGCGGTTTTCGTCGAGCTCGCCCAGGGCATCGGAACGCAGGGTGGCGTTGCGCCACTTGAAGCCCAGGTTCTTGAAGGTGCCCTCCTGGACGACATAGGTGATGTCCATGTTGCGCTCCCACTCTTTGCCGTCCGAGACGCCGGGGCCGCGGTCGATATTGTCGCCGTTGAGGTAACGGGTCATGAAGCTCAGACCCGGCAGGCCGAAGGCGGAGAAGTTGTAGTCGTAGCGCACTTGCCAGGATTTTTCGTCCTTGTTGGCGAAGTCGCCGATTTGCACATAGTTGACCAGGAAGGGATCGGTGCCGTTGAGGTAGGCGTAGCCGGTGTCGCCGCTCATGCTCTGGTAACCCAGGCCGAACGCATGGCTACCCAGGGCGTAGGTGAACATGGCGCCAAAGGACTTGTTGTCGATATTGCTGTGGCCGTCGTCGGTGGTGCGCGCATAGCGCACGTCCGATTTCAGCGATTGCTTGTCGGCAATCGGCAGGACATGGACCAGGTTGAAAATGTGCTGCTTGTACAGGTCTTCCAGCTCGCCGTAGTGGTAGCTGGCGGTCAGGTCCTTGGTCAGTTGATAGGACAGGCCAGCGAAGTTGAAGTCATCGCCGACGTTGCCCTTGCCGTTGAACGTGAAGCCGCGAATGCCGCCACCTGCGTTGACGCTGAGGTCTTCGAAGTTGGTGGAGTCGCGCTGGTTCTGTTCCTTCAACTGGCCGGCATGCAGGGTCAGGCCGTCGATTTCGTTGGAGGTCAGGTGGCCGCCGAGGAAGGTCTGCGGCAGCAGGCGCGCGTCGTTGGAAGAGACGCTGGGTAGCTTCGGCATCATGCCGCCGACCTTGGCGACGGTCTTGGATATCTTGACCTTGGCCGCCCCGGTGGCCTCGGAATACTCGCCCGGGCCCTCGTCGCCGAAGGCATTGGGCAGCAGGTTGGTGCCGGCGCGTTCGTCCGAGGAGTCGAGCTTCAGTCCCAGGCCGGCATAGGCGTCCAGGCCGAAGCCCACAGTGCCCTCGGTAAAGCCGGATTCGGCCTTGAAGATAAAGCCCTGGGCCCACTCCTCGCGCTTGGACTGCTGCGCCGAGGTGGTATGGCGCAGGTCGCGGTTCATATAGAAGTTGCGCAGCTCCAGGGTGGCCTTGCTGTCGCCGATGAAGTCGGCCTGAGCCATGCTCGGCAGGGTGAGGCTGGCGCCCAGCGTGGCGAGGGCCACGGCGCGGGCGAGGGGAGTCTTACTCATTATTGTTGTCTCCTCGTTCTTATAGGTAGGTCGGCCACGATGTGACCAACCAGTTACGGCGCTGTGAAATAAAACATTTCAGTGGCGAGTCGACTGTAAGACTTTAGTCGGCACGGACGAACGCTACGCCGCGCCTGGCCGTCTATTGCAGCCACTGCGGGTAGATCGGCAGCGCCTGTTGGGCGAGCGCATCGTGCGCCGGCAGCACCTTGAGCTCGGGCTGTTGCTGCATCAGCCGGTGCACCTGCTGCAAGACGTCGGTGGTGGCGGCGCGGTCGTGATCGACCAGTCGGCGGCTGATCCAGAACTTCTCCCGCGGGCCGGTGAAGCCTTCCAGGCGCCAGCTGGCGTCGCCGGTAAAGAACAGGCGGCGACCGTCCTCAAGGGTGACGAACAGGCCGACCGAGCCGGGGGTGTGGCCACGCAGCGGCACCAGCACCAGGGCGCCGTCGCCGAACAGATCGAGGCTCTCGGCGAAGCCGAGAAAGGGCTGCGGCGCGAAGTCGTACGGCACCCAGCGCACGCCGTGCTCGAACTGGCTGGGCAGGATCGCCGGCGGTGCGGCGATGCGGCTGAACTCGATTTCCGCGTAGGGCGCCCAGACCGGCACTTCGGGGAAGTCGGCCAGGCCCGAGGCATGATCCCAGTGAGCGTGGGACAGCAGGATGCGATCGACGCGGATGCCGTCGCGCTGCAGTTGGTCGCGCACCGGCCGCACCGCGCCGTACTGCATCAGCTGCCGGCTGTGCCAGGGCATCTCGGCGAACTGGCGGTCCACCTGGCGGCCGAGGCCGGTGTCGAACAGCAGGGTGGCGGCATGGTGCTCGATCAGCACCGCCACATGGTTGGCGGTGGCGCTCTGCGTCCACTTGCCGCCGGCCACGGTGAAGGCGTCCAGGGTCGTGGTCGCGGAGGTCTTGACCAGGCTCAGGCGCAGCTCGGCCTGGGCGCCGAACGCGAGGCCGGCCAGCAGCAGGGCGAAGGCGTAGCGACAGCGGCGCACAGGTTCGCTGTCCTTGGGGGCGGGAAGGGACTGATCATGCCGCCGTCCAGGGGTAGCGCGGCGCAGCGGCGCGCGGCCGATCAGGCTGGCGAACGAGCGCCCCTGGTAGCCGTTGGCGGGCAGGTTGAGTTCGAACCGCGTCATGGCGAATGCTCCAGGGCTGGGGTGAATGGATGTTAGACAGACAGGTCTGTATATTTCAAGCGACGATTTTCTCCCCGCCGCGGTCGACCTTTGCCGCACCTTGCGCATAATGGCCGCCTCTGGAGGTTGCACATGGCTTCGAACAAACGCGAACAGCTGCTCGCCACCGCGCTGCAGCTGTTCTACCGCGAGGGTTACCACGGTACCGGCATCGACCGCATCCTGGCCGAATCCGGGGTGGCGAAGATGACCCTGTACAAGCACTTCAAGTCCAAGGACGAGCTGATTCTCGCGGCCCTGCAGCTGCAGCACGAGCAGCTCGGTGCGCGCATGCAGGCGGCCCTGGCCGGTCTGGCGCCGCGCGAGGCGATCCTGGCGACGTTCGACGGGCTGCAGCAACTGCTCGGCGAGGCGGATTTCTGCGGCTGCCTGTTCCTCCATGCCACGGCGGAGTTTCACGACCGCGCGCACCCCATCCACCGCCAGGCGGCGGCGCACAAGCGCGCCTTGCTCGAGCACTTCCGTCTTGCGCTGCAGGCTCTGGGGGCGACGGATGCCGACGCGCTCGCCGCGCAGCTGCAGTTTCTCTTCGAGGGGGCGTTGAGCATGGCCCATGTCTACGGCCCGGGCGATCAGGCGCGCCAGGCGCGGGCGGCGGCCGTGCGCCTTCTGCAGGCGGCGGGGCATTGACTGGCAGACCGTTGGTCGTGTGCGACTAAAGCTTGCGCGGCGGCGGCCGTTAACCCGGCAGATGTCCTGCCCCGGTACCTTGCCATGAACAGCCTGGCCTCGCTCAACCCTTCCGCCTCGCGCGCCGCCCAAGCCGCTCAATCGCCGTCGCCGCGCAGCAATGCGGCCGATGCGCAGTCCGTTCTGGCCAACCGCTTGGCCGACAAGCTCGGTTTGCAGCCCGGCGCGCTGAGTGGCAAACAGGACGATTTCACTCCCGAGAAGGTCGCCGGGCGCATCCTCGGCTTTATCGAACAGCGCCTGCAGAGCGAGGCTGCGGCGGGTGCCGATCCGGCCAAGCTGGAGAAACTCCTCGGCCAGGCACGCGAAGGCGTGGTGAAGGGCTTCGCCGAAGCGCGCAAGATTCTCGACGGCATGGGCGTGCTGGCCGGCAAGGTGGCCGGCGATATCGACGATACCTATCAGCGCATCCAGGACGGCCTCGGCGATCTCGACCGGCGCTTCGGCGCTGCCGCACCGGCGTCGGGCTCGCTCGCCCTGGCCGGCTACAGCGAGCGCTTCAGCGCCCTGGCGGAGACCTTCGACCTTTCGGTGACCACCCGCGACGGCGACCGCCTGCGCATCTCCGTGGCGCAGGCCTCGGCCAGCTGGTCGCAGAGCAGCTTCGCCGCCGCCAGCAACGGCAGCGGCACGGCCGTGACGGCCAACAGCCAGTCCGGCAGCCTGCAGATCGGCGGCTGGCAGGTGAGCGTCGAAGGCGAGCTGGATGCCGACGAGGTCAAGGCGCTGGAGAAACTCTTCAGTCAGGTGCAGGAGCTGTCCAACCAGTTCTACGCCGGCGACCTGGCCGGCGCCTTCGACCGCGCCATGGCCCTGGAAATGGACGGCGAGCAATTGGCCTCGATGTCCCTGCGCCTGACCCAGACCAGCGTGCGCCAGGCCACCGATGCCTATGGCGCCGTGGCCGGGCAGGGCGCCAGCGCGGTCAATGGCGACCTGCAGAACTATGCCCAGGGCCTGCTCGAGGCGCTGCGCAGCGCCGAAGGCCTGGCGCAGGACGCCGGCGGCCTGCTCAAGGACCTGCTCAAGGGCGGCTTCTCGCTCGACGAGCGCTTCGACTTGCCGCGCCTGGAGAAGGCCGACAGCCTCAACCGCAGCCTGCTCGACGGCCTGCAGGCGCTGCTCACCGGTCAGCTCGGCGAGGGCGCGGCCGCGAGCTGATTCGCGGCGGTGCTAAACTGCGCACCTTGCCGACAGTGAGGTGCGCACATGACGCCGGAATGCCAACTCTTCGGAACCCTGGGCTGCCACCTGTGCGAGGTGGCCGAGGCGCTGCTCATGCCGTTCGTCGAGAACGGCCTGCTGGTGGAGCTGATCGATATCGCCGAGCACGAGGGCATGGTGGAGCAGTACGGCCTGCGTATCCCGGTGCTGCGTCGTTGCGACACCGGCGCCGAACTGAACTGGCCGTTCGACGGCGAGCAGGTGGTGGCCTTTCTTCGCTGAGGCGTTGGCCGGCGCCAGGCGGGATGGTAATCGCAGGCATAAAAAACCCGCCGGTTAAGGCGGGTTTTTGATTTGGTCGGAGAGACAGGATTCGAACCTGCGACCTTCTCGTCCCGAACGAGACGCGCTACCAAGCTGCGCTACACTCCGAATGAGCCGTATTCTACCGAAAAACTTTTACCGCACAAGGGGTTAGCCCGAAAAAAATTTAGCGCAGCAACCGTTTTCGTGCCAACCCCACAGCCTGCCTGGGCCTCGCTGGGGAGGCCCGGGGCGTCGATTCAGAGTTCCTTGACGGTCTGCACCTGGTCCTTGTTGACGGTGGCGCGCTTGCCGTCGAGTTGCTCGAACTCGTAGAAGCCGGAGTCCTCGTCGAACTTGGGCTTGTCCACGGTCTGGATCTCGCGGCCGTCGTTCAGGGTGATCACCGACGGCGAGGCGCAGCCGGCCAGTGCGGCGAAACCGAGGGCGATAAGCAGGGCGGGGATGATCCGTTGAGTCATGGTCTGTCTCCTTGGGTGATACAACCTATGTACCCAGGCTCAGACGCAGTAGCGGCGTGCGAGTTCCACCGAGTTTTCCCGGCGCCTCAGTCGGGTCGGGCGGCGGCGAGGAGTTCCGGCGTATTCAGGTTGGCCAGGCGCGCATCGTCGAGCGGGCAGTCCAGCGGCGTCGGTGCGAGGCTGTCGAGCCAGCGCTGCGGGCTGCGCTGGCCGGCCTGCCAGGCGCGTTCCAGATCGTCCCGCAAGTCGGTCGGCAGCAGGCAGAACAGCGGCTGCCAGTACTGCCCCTGGCGCACCACCGCCGGTTTGCTACCGGCGCGTTCGAGCAAGGCGTCGAGCAGCGGGCGATCCACCAGCGGTGCGTCGCAGGGCAGTACCAGCAGCTGGCTGTGGCGCGCCGCCGCCAGGCCCGCGCGAATGCCGGCCAGCGGTCCCTGGAAGTCGCTGTCCTGGTCGCTCACCAGGCGGTCGGCATAGGGCGCGTAGCGCTCGGCGTTGCGGTTGCAGGAAATGATCAGGTCGTCGCTCAAGGGGCGTACCAGCTCGTGCAGCCAGGCGATCAGCGGCCGCCCGCGCCACTCCAGCAGGCCCTTGTCGCGACCGCCCATGCGTTGGCCGCGGCCGCCGGCAAGCAGCAGTACGGAGCAGGGCGGTGGGGCGTTCGAGGCGGGCATGCTGGCGTCTCCGGTGGCGGGTGGTGTGATATAACTCCGGCCATTCTCTCGCAATTGGAAGCCTGCCATGAACCATAAGGCCGAGGCGCTGTTCGTGCCGCTGCAGATCGCCGTGCTCACCGTCAGCGACACCCGCACCCTGGAAACCGATAGCTCGGGACAATTGTTCGCCGATCGCCTGCAGGCGGCCGGTCACCAGTTGGCCGCGCGCGTCCTGCTCAAGGACGATCTCTACAAGATCCGCGCCCAGGTCGCCGGCTGGATCGCCGATGACGGCGTGCAGGTGGTGCTGATCACCGGCGGCACCGGTTTCACCGGCCGCGACAGCACGCCGGAGGCGGTCGCCTGCCTGCTGGACAAGCAGGTGGACGGCTTCGGCGAGCTGTTCCGGCAGATCTCGGTGGCCGATATCGGCACCTCCACCATCCAGTCGCGCGCCTTGGCCGGCCTGGCCAACGGTACCCTGGTGTGCTGCCTGCCGGGTTCGACCAACGCCTGCCGCACTGCCTGGGACGGCATCCTCGGCGAGCAGCTGGATGCCAGGCATCGTCCCTGCAATTTCGTCCCCCATCTGAAACAGGTGGCCGCCTGCGAGAGCCGCGGATGAGCGGTTGCGAGCAACCCGGCCTCTTGCCCATGGAGGCGGCGCTGGCACGCCTGCTGGCGCTGGCCGAGGCCGCACCCATCGCGCAGCAGGAAACCGTCGCGCTGGCCGATGCCGATGGCCGGGTGCTGGCCGAGCCGCTGCTCGCCGCACTCGACCTGCCGCCCTGGGACAACAGCGCCATGGACGGTTACGCCCTGCGCCTGGCCGACTGGCAAGGCGAGGCGCTGCCGGTCAGCCAGCGCATCCAGGCCGGTACGGCGCCCTTGCCGCTGCAACCGGGTAGCTGCGCGCGCATCTTCACCGGTGCGCCGCTGCCGGCCGGTGCCGACAGCGTGGAAATGCAGGAAAACGTGGAACTGGATGATGCCGGGCGGGTGCGCTTTCGCCAGCCGCTCAGGCTTGGCCAGAACATCCGCGCCCGCGGCCAGGAAACCCGTGTCGGCGACTGCGTGCTGCCGGCCGGCACGCGCCTGGGGCCGATCGAGCTGGGTCTGGCCGCCTCCCTCGGCGCGGCCGAACTGTGCGTGCGGCGGCGGCCGCGGGTCGCCGTGCTGTCGACCGGCGACGAGCTGGTCGAGCCCGGCCAGGCGCTCGGTCCGGGGCAGATCTACAACAGCAACCGGCGCCTGCTCAGCGCCTGGCTGCAGCGCCTGGGTTGCGCCGTGGTCGACGCCGGCATCCTGCCGGACGACCTGGAGCTGACGCGCGAGGCCCTCGGCAGGCTCGGCGACGTCGACCTGATCCTGTCCACTGGCGGGGTCTCGGTGGGCGAGGCGGATTATCTCGGCCTGGCCCTGCGCGAGGCTGGCGAGCTGGCGCTATGGAAGCTGGCGATCAAGCCGGGCAAGCCGTTGACCTTCGGTCATTACCAGGGCGTGCCGGTGATCGGTCTGCCGGGCAATCCGGCCTCGACCCTGGTCACCTTCGGTCTGTTGGCGCGCCCCTACCTGCTGCGGCGTCTCGGCGTGCAGCGCATCGAGCCGCTGGGCTTCGTCGTGCCGGCCGGATTCGCCTGGCACAAGCCGGGCATACGCCGCGAATACCTGCGCGCGCGCCTGGAACAAGGCCGCGCGGTGCCTTACGCCAACCAGAGTTCCGGCGTGCTGCGCAGCGCCGCCTGGGCCGAAGGGCTGGCCGAGGTTCTGGAGGGGACGACGCTGGAGGAGGGCGACAGCCTGCGGTTCATTCCTCTCAGCGAGATCCTGGGCTAAGGCATGGACGAGGCGCTGCGGCGAGTCGCGCGGGCCATCGAGCAGGCCGAGCGCATTCTGGTCATTACCGGGGCGGGGTTGTCGGCCGACTCCGGGCTGCCCACCTACCGCGGCCTCGGCGGCCTGTACAACGGCCATACCGCCGAAGGCCTGCCGATCGAGGCGGCGCTGTCCGGGCCGATGCTGCGCCGCGACCCGGCACTGTGCTGGAAATACCTGGCCGAGCTGGGCAAGGCCTGCCTCGGCGCGGCGCCGAATGCCGGCCACCTGGCCATCGCCGAGCTGCAACGGCGCAAGCCCGGTTGCTGGGTGTTGACGCAGAACATCGACGGTTATCACCGCGCCGCCGGCAGCCCCGGCGAGCGTCTGATCGAGATCCACGGCGAGCTGGCGCCGCTGTACTGCCAGTCCTGCGGCGCCGAGGACAGCGAATTGGCCGAGCACCTGCAGCGGCCGTTGCCGCCGCGCTGTCGGCAGTGCGGCGGAGTGTTGCGCCCGCCCGTGGTGCTGTTCGAGGAAATGCTTCCGGAGGCGGCCGTCGACAGCCTCTACGGCGAGCTGCGCAAGGGCTTTGCCGTGGTGCTCAGCGTCGGCACCAGCGCCAGTTTCCCCTACATAGTCGAGCCGGTGCTGCGTACCCGCCAGGCCGGCGGCCTGAGCGTGGAGATCAACCCCACGCTGACCGACCTCAGCGACGTGGTGGATGTACGGCTGGCTGGGCGGGCCTTAGATGTTTTGCCGGAACTACTGGGTCACATTTCGAGCGATAGAATTTGCAAATAGACGGCATAGAGGGCATAGTCGCGCACTTGTAAATTCAACCGACACGGTCGTGCCCATGCCCAAACGCTTCGCACCCCTCGTGCCTTTTGCACTCATCGCCTTCCTCGCCGCCTGCGCCGGCCATGCGCCGCAGCCGCAGCTCGACGAACCCACGGTCAAGCCCGTCGCTCAGCAGGTCGAACCTGCCGAGGACGAGATGGCCGCGCTGATCGACGACAAACCCTACGAAATGCCGCAGCTGGCCGATAGCCTGCTCGACCTCGGGCGTTCGCTGGTCGGCACCCGCTATCGCTACGGCGGCAACTCGGTGCAGTCCGGCTTCGACTGCAGCGGCTTCGTCGGCTACCTGTTCCGCAAGGAAGTCGGCCTGGAACTGCCGCGCTCGACCCGCGAGCTGATCAACCTGGATGCGCCCAAGGTGGCCCGCGCCGACCTGGAGCCGGGCGATCTGATCCTGTTCAACGACCGCGGCCGTGGCCGCGTCAGCCACGCCGGCATCTACCTCGGCGACGATCAGTTCATCCATTCCAGCAGCAGCCGCAGCGGCGGCGTGCGCATCGACAGCCTGGACGACAGCTACTGGAATCGCAGCTACCTGCAGGCCAAGCGCGTCCTCGCCCTGGCCCCGGTGGACGACGAGCAGGCAGCCAAGCGTCATCCCTGATGGCTTGCGGCGCGGCCCCGCAGGGTTGCGCCGTTCGTCGTGAGCCGGCAGAGTAGGGCGCATCCAGGCTCAGGATCGCCTCGCTCATGCCCGTCACGACCCGTGTTGCCCTGCTCGTTCTCGCCCTGCTGCTGAGTGCCTGCAGCAGTCGCGCTCCCACCCCCCAGCCCAGCTACACGCCAGCCACTGGCCAGTTCCAGGGCGGCGCCGATGACGTGCTGTTCCGCGCCCTCGGCCTGGTCGGTACGCCCTATCGCTACGGCGGCAATACCCCGGACGGCGGTTTCGACTGCAGCGGCCTGATCGGCTACGTCTACCGCGACGCCGCCGGCATCAGCCTGCCGCGTTCGACCCGCGAGCTGAGCGCCATGCGCAGCCCCAAGGTGCGCCGCGACGCCCTGCTGAGTGGCGACCTGGTGTTCTTCGCCACCAACGGCGGGCGCGGCGTCAGCCATGCCGGCATCTATGTCGGCGAGGGGCGTTTCGTCCACGCGCCGTCTTCGGGCGGCACGGTACGTCTGGACAGCCTGGAGAACAGCTACTGGCAGCGCGCCTATCTGGACGCCAAGCGCGTGCTCGCCCCCGAACTGGCGCGCAATCCGTGACCCAGCGCAGCCTGCAGCTCGACGACGCGCTCTACCAGTACCTGCTGGACGTCTCCCTGCGCGAGTCGCCGTTGCTCGCCCGCCTGCGCGCGGAAACCGCGCAGCTGAGCGAGGCGCGCTGGCAGATCGCCCCGGAGCAGGGTCAGTTCATGGCCCTGCTGGTGCGCCTGGTCGGCGCGCGACGGATCGTCGAGGTCGGCACCTTCACCGGCTACAGCGCCATTTGCCTGGCCGATGCCATGGGGCCGCAGGGCCAGCTGATCTGCTGCGACCTGCCCGGCGACTACCATGCCACCGCGCGCCGCTACTTCGCCGAGGCCGGCCTGGTCGAGCGTATCGAATGGCGCCTGGGCCCGGCGCTGGACAGCCTGGCGGCGCTGGAGCACGAAGGGCAGGGCGACTTCGACCTGATCTTCGTCGACGCCGACAAGGCCAACTACCCGGCCTACCTGGAGCAGGCGCTGCGCCTGTTGCGCCAGGGCGGCCTGCTGCTGTTCGACAACACCCTGTGGAGCGGCCGGGTGTTGCAGCCGCAGCCGGACAGCGCTGACACCCGCGCCATTCAGGCGCTGAACCGGGCGCTCAAGGACGATGCGCGCGTCGAGCTGTCGCTGCTGCCGCTGGGCGACGGCCTGACCCTGTGCCGCAAGCGCTGAGCCGCCGTGGCCGACGCCATCCGCCTGCCGCCCCAGCCTGACGCCTGCGAACTGTGCGCGCGGTCGGTGGCGCTGACCCGTCACCACCTGATCCCCAAGGCCCTGCACGACAAGGCCTATGTGCAGAAGCGCTATCCCCGCCACGAACGCATCACTGCCACGCTCTGGGTCTGTCGCGCCTGCCATAACCAGATCCACCGGCTGTTCAGCGAGAAGGAGCTGGCACTGAGCTACAACAGCCGCGAAGCGTTGCTGGGCGACGAGCGCTTGCGCGGCTTCGTCGAGTGGCTGGCGCGCAAGCCGGCCGGCTTCGTCCCCCGCCACTGAGTCGCGCCGGCGTTGACGGGCGAGGCGGCCAGCCTCTACCCTGCGCGCCTTGCTTCAGGTGCCCGACGCCACGCGCGTACGAGGTGAAACAGGGAAGCCGGTACAGAATCCGGCGCTGCCCCCGCAACGGTAGGTGAGTCAAACGCCGCTCTATTGCCACTGTGCTTCGTGCATGGGAAGGCGCGGCGCTAGCCCGCGAGGCTCGCTCACAAGCCCGGAGACCGGCCTGCTGCAGTCCACGGCATCGCGGAGGGCGTTGTCTGGCGTGCGGGCTCGCCTTCGTGGTGGCCCGCGCGCGCCGTTCTCCGCCTGCCTTGTCCAGCCCAGTGTGTTCGGGAGTGCAACGATGCCGCCACGCCAGCTTGCCAGTCGTGCACGGCGGCCCGCGCCCGGATGCTCGCAGACCAGGAAACTTCGATGAGCGAATCGGCTGATCGCGACGCCCGGCACCAGGCGCGCATGGCGCGCAAGAAGGCGCTGATCGACGCGAAGATCGCCCAGGCCCAGGACCAGTACGGCCTGCTGCTGGTACACAGCGGCAACGGCAAGGGCAAAAGCAGCAGCGCCTTCGGCATGGTCGCCCGCGCCCTCGGCCACGGCATCAAAGTCGGCGTGGTGCAATTCATCAAGGGCGCCGCCAGCACCGGCGAGGAGGCCTTCTTCCGCCGTTTTCCCGAGGAAGTCAGCTACCACGTGATGGGCGAGGGCTTCACCTGGGAGACCCAGGATCGCCAGCGCGATATCGCCAAGGCGGGCGAGGCCTGGGCCGTTGCGCAGCGCCTGCTGAACGACGAGGGCGTCGGCCTTGTGGTGCTGGACGAACTGAACATCGCCCTCAAGCACGGCTATCTGCAGCTCGATGCGGTGCTCGCCGATATCCAGGCGCGGCCGCTCTCGCAGCACGTGGTGGTGACCGGGCGCGGCGCCTTGCCGGGGATGATCGAGGCGGCCGATACGGTGACCGAGATGGGCCTGGTCAAGCATGCCTTCAAGGCCGGGGTGAAGGCGCAGAAGGGGGTGGAGTTTTGACCTCGCGCCAGTGCCCGGCGCTGCTGATCGCCGCGCCAGCCTCGGGGCAGGGCAAGACCACCGTCACCGCCGCCCTGGCGCGCCTGCACAGCCGTCAGGGTCGGCGGGTGCGGGTGTTCAAGTGCGGCCCGGATTTCCTCGACCCGATGATCCTCGCCCGCGCCAGCGGCGCGCCGGTGTACCAGCTCGACCTGGCCATGGTCGGCGAGGCGGAGAGCCGCCGCCTGCTCTGGCAGGCGGCGGGCGAGGCCGAGCTGATCCTGATCGAGGGGGTGATGGGCCTGTTCGACGGCCAGCCCTCGGCGGCCGACCTGGCGCGGCAGTTCGGCGTGCCGGTGCTGGGGGTGATCGACGGTTCGGCCATGGCCCAGACCTTCGGCGCCCTGGCCCATGGCCTGGCGACCTTCCAGCCCGACCTGCCGTTCGCCGGCGTGCTCGGCAACCGGGTGGCCAGCGCCCGTCACGGCGAGATCCTGCGCGCTGCGCTGCCGCCGACTATCCGCTGGTACGGCGCGCTGCCGCGCAATGCCGCGGTGGAGCTGCCCAGCCGCCACCTGGGGTTGGTGCAGGCGCAGGAGCTGGCCGACCTGGATGCGCGCCTGGATGCCGCCGCCGATGCCCTGGCCGCCAGCGCCGAGGTGGCCTTGCCGGCACCGGTGCGCTTTGCCGCGCCGCCGCCGCGGGTGGTCGAGCCGCTGCTGGCCGGCGTGCGCATCGGCGTGGCGCGCGACGGCGCCTTCGCCTTTCTCTACCAGGCCAACCTCGATCTGCTGCGCGAGCTGGGCGCCGAGCTCGAATTCTTCTCACCGCTGGCGGGCGACGGCCTGCCGCAGGTGGACAGCCTCTACCTGCCCGGCGGTTATCCCGAATTACACCTCGCCCAGCTGCAAGGCAACCAGGCCATGGCCGCGGCGATTCGCGCCCATCACCAGGCCGGCAAGCCGATCCTCGCCGAGTGCGGCGGCATGCTCTATCTGCTCGACGAGCTGGCCGACAAGCAGGGCGCCAGCGGCCGCATGCTCGGCCTGCTGGCCGGCCGCGCCGCGCTGCAACCACGATTGACCGCCCTGGCCCTGCAGCAGGTGACGTTGCCGGAAGGCGAGCTGCGTGGCCACAGCTACCACCATTCGCGCCTGGACAGCCCGCTGGCGCCGCTGGCTCTGGGCCGTTGCCCGAACGGCAAGGCGGTGGCCGAGGCGGTCTATCGCCTGGGCCGGCTGACGGCCAGCTATATCCACTTCTACCTGCCGTCCAATCCCCTGGCGGCGGCGGCGCTGTTGCGTCCATGAGCGAGCAGGCCTTCAGCGCCGCTGAGCGCGCCGCGGTCTATCGCGCCATCGCCGAGCGCCGCGACATGCGTCATTTCAGCGGCGGCGAGGTGCCGGCCGAGGTGCTGGCACGCCTGCTGGAGGCGGCGCACCGCGCACCCAGCGTCGGCCTGATGCAGCCCTGGCGCTTTCTGCGTATCAGCGACCCGCAATTGCGCGAAGCCGCCTACGCGCTGGTGGAGGCCGAGCGGGTGCGCACCGCCGAGGCGCTGGGCGAACGCTCGGACGAATTCATGCGGCTCAAGGTCGAGGGCATTCGCGAGTGTGCCGAGCTGCTGGCGGTGGCGCTGATGGACGGGCGCCAAAAGCATGTCTTCGGCCGCCGCACCCTGCCGGAAATGGATATGGCGTCGGTGGCCTGCGCCATTCAGAATCTCTGGCTGGCCGCCCGCGCCGAAGGCCTGGGCCTGGGTTGGGTGTCGCTGTTCGAGCCCGAGGCCTTGGCCGCGCTGCTGGGCATGCCGGCCGGCAGCAAGCCGGTGGCGCTGCTCTGCCTGGGGCCGGTCGCGGCCTTCTATGACCGGCCGATGCTGGTGGAAGAGGGCTGGGCCAGGCCGCGGCCGCTCGCCGAGCTGCTGTTCGAGAATCGATGGGGAGAACGTGTTGACTGACCTATCCGCTGGCAACGGGCGGTGGCGATGAGCCTGGCGCTCAGCACCCTGGCCGGGGTGGCGCTGGACGCCGCGCTCGGCGAGCCGAAGCAGGGCCACCCGCTGGTGGCCTTCGGGCGCCTGGCGAATCGTTTGGAGCAGCGCTTCAACCCCGCCGGCGGCGGCTGGCGCAGCCATGGGGTGAGCGCCTGGTGCCTGGCGGTGCTGCCGCTGACCCTGCTGACCTGGCTGCTGGCCCAGGTCTCGGCCTTCGGCTGGGCGGTGGAGATCGCCGCGCTGTACTTCGCCCTCGGCCTGCGCAGCCTCGGCGAGCACGCGCGGCCGGTGGCGCAGGCGCTGCGCCTGGGCGATCTGGCGCTGGCGCGCGAACGCGTCGGCTGGATGGTCAGCCGCAACACCGCCGCGCTGGACGCCGGTGGCGTGGCCCGCGCCGGCACCGAGTCGGTGCTGGAAAATGGTTCGGATGCGGTGTTCGCCGCGCTGTTCTGGTTCGTCGTCGCCGGCGCGCCGGGCGTGGTGCTGTACCGCCTGAGCAATACCCTGGACGCCATGTGGGGTTATCGCAACGAGCGCTTCGAACGCTTCGGCTGGGCCGCGGCGAAGATCGACGATGTACTCAATTACCTCCCCGCGCGTCTGGTGGCGCTGACCTACGCGCTGCTCGGGCGCACCGCCCTGGCGCTGCGCTGCTGGCGCCGCCAGGCGCCGCAATGGGACAGCCCCAACGCCGGCCCGGTGATGGCCGCCGGCGCCGGCAGCCTGGGGGTGAGCCTGGGTGGTGCGGCCGAATATCACGGCGAGCTGCATGTGCGCCCGCAACTGGGCGAGGGGCCGCCGCCGCGGGCGCGCGATATCGAGCGCGCGCTGAATCTGGTGTGGGGCGGCGTGCTGCTGTGGCTGGCGCTGCTGGGACTCTGGGAGGTACTGGGTGCTTGAGCATGGAGGCCGCCTGCGCGCGGCGGCGCAGCAATACGGCATCGCCCGGGAGGACTGGCTGGACCTGTCCACCGGCATCGCCCCCTATGGCTGGCCGCTGCCGGCGATTGCGGCCGAGGCCTGGGCCCGCCTGCCGGAGCCGGACGATGGCCTGGAAGCCGTCGCCCGCGACTACTACGGCGCGGCCAGCCTGCTGCCGGTGGCCGGCTCGCAGGCGGCAATCCAGGCCTTGCCGCGCCTGCGCAAGGGCTGCACGGTGGGCATCCTCTCGCCGACCTACGCCGAGCACGCGGCCGCCTGGCGCCGCGAGGGGCACCGGGTGATGCAGCTCAGCGAGGGCGCCATCGACCGCGCCCTGCCGCGCCTCGACGTGCTGCTGCTGGTCAACCCGAACAATCCCACCGGCCGGCGCATCGAGACGCCGCGCCTGCTCGCCTGGCACGCGCAACTGGCCGAGCGCGGCGGTTGGCTGCTGGTCGACGAGGCCTTCATGGATTGCACCCCCGAGCACAGCCTGGCCGCTCACGGCGCGCAGCCGGGACTGATCCTGCTGCGTTCGTTCGGCAAGTTCTTCGGCCTGGCCGGCCTGCGCCTGGGCTTCGTCCTCGCCGAGCAGGCCCTGCTCGACGAATTGGCCGAGCTGCTCGGGCCCTGGGCGGTGAGCGGCCCGGCGCGGCAGCTGGCGCGCCAGCTGCTGGCCGACGGCGCCGGCCAGGCGCGTCAACGCCAGCGCCTGCAGGCCGACGGCGAGCGTCTGGCCGCGCTACTACGCGACTGCGGCCTGCCACCCACCGGCGGCTGCGCGCTGTTCCAGTTCTGCTGCCCGCCGCGGGCCGGCGACTGGCACGCGGCGCTGGCGCGGCGCGGCATCCTGGTGCGGCTGTTTCCCTTTCTCGATAGCCTGCGCTTCGGCCTGCCGCCGCACGAGGCGGGCTGGCAGCGCCTGCAACAGGCCCTGCGCGAGTGCGCCGAGGAGCTGGGGCAATGATCGGCACCACCCTGATGGTGCAGGGCACCACCTCCGACGCCGGCAAGAGCACCCTGGTGACCGCCCTGTGCCGCTGGGCGCGGCGCCAGGGCGTGGCGGTGGCGCCGTTCAAGCCGCAGAACATGGCGCTCAATTCGGCAGTGACGGCCGACGGCGGCGAGATCGGCCGCGCCCAGGCGGTGCAGGCCCAGGCCGCCGGCCTCGAACCTCACACCGACATGAACCCGGTGCTGCTCAAGCCCAACAGCGACACCGGCGCCCAGGTGATTATCCACGGCCGCGCGGTGGGCAATATGCAGGCGCTGGCCTATCACGGCTACAAGCAGGTGGCCATGGCCGCGGTGCTCCAGTCCCATGAGCGTCTGCGCCGGCAATACCCGCTGGTGCTGGTGGAGGGCGCCGGTTCGCCGGCGGAGATCAACCTGCGCGCCGGCGATATCGCCAACATGGGCTTCGCCGAGGCGGTGGACTGCCCGGTGATCCTCATCGCCGATATCGACAAGGGCGGGGTGTTCGCCCACCTGGTCGGCACCCTGGCGCTGCTCAGCCCGTCCGAGCAGGCGCGCATCCAGGGCTTCGTGATCAACCGTTTTCGCGGCGACATCGCCCTGCTGCAACCGGGGCTGGATTGGCTGGAGCGGCGCACCGGCAAGCCGGTGCTCGGCGTGCTGCCCTACCTGACGGATTTCCACCTGGAGGCGGAGGACGCCGTTGATACCCGCCAGCAGGCCAAGGCCGAGGACGCGTTGCGGGTGGTGGTGCCGGTGCTGCCGCGCATCAGCAACCACACCGACTTCGACCCGCTGCGCCTGCACCCGCAGGTGCAACTGAGTTTCGTCGGCCCCGGCCAGGCGATGCCGCCGGCCGACCTGATCGTCCTGCCCGGTTCCAAGAGCGTGCGCGCCGATCTGGCGCGGCTGCGCGAGCAGGGCTGGGACGCCGCCATCGCCCGTCATCTGCGCTACGGCGGCAAGCTGCTGGGCATCTGCGGCGGCCTGCAGATGCTCGGCCGGCACATCCACGACCCGCACGGCCTGGAAGGCGCCGCCGGCAGCAGCGAGGGCCTCGGCCTGCTCGATTTCGAAACGCGGCTGGAGCCGGAGAAGCAGTTGCGCAACGTGCGCGGCCGCCTGTGCCTGGAGCAGGCCGAGGTCAGCGGCTACGAGATTCATGCCGGGGTCAGCACTGGCGCCGGCCTCAATGGCGCGGTGAGCCTGGACGATGGCCGTCGCGACGGCGGCCTGAGCGGCGACGGTCAGGTGCTCGGCACCTACCTGCATGGCCTGTTCGAGCGCCCTGAAGCCTGCGCCGCGCTGCTGCGCTGGGCCGGGATGCGCGAGGTGCAGGCGGTGGACTACCAGGCCCTGCGCGAACGCGATATCGAGCGCCTGGCCGATCTGGTGGAGGCGCATCTGGATACCGATCAACTCAAGGCGCTCTGTGGCCTGGCGTAGGGTGGACGACGCTTTGTTCGTCCACCGCTGTGATCGCTGGACACCTGCCAATGGTGGATCGGTAAAGCGCGATCCACCCTACGTATTTGATCTGCCAACGGTGCGCAAGGCGCACCCAACGGAGTGGACATGCTTGAACTGATCCTCGGCGGTGCCCGTTCCGGCAAGAGCCGGCTGGCGGAGAAGCTGGCGGCCGAGTCCGGCCTGGCGGTGGTGTATATCGCCACCAGCCAGGCGCTGGACGGCGAGATGAGTGCGCGCGTCGCCCAGCACCGCGCGCGCCGTCCGGCGCATTGGGCGCTGGTGGAGGAACCCGTGGCGCTGGCCCGTGTGCTGCGTGAGCAGGCGCGCGAGGAGCGCTGCCTGCTGGTGGACTGCCTGACCCTGTGGCTGACCAACCTGCTGCTGTTGGACGACGAGGCGCGCCTGGCCGCCGAGCGCGACGCGCTGCTCGACACCCTGGGCGAGCTGCCCGGGCGCATCCTGCTGGTCAGCAATGAAACCGGCCTGGGCGTGGTGCCCATGGGCGAGCTGACCCGCCGTTATGTCGACGAGGCCGGCTGGCTGCACCAGGCCCTGGCTGAACGCAGCCGGCGTGTGCAGTTCTGCGTCGCCGGGTTACCGATGATCCTCAAGGGAGAGGCGCTATGAGCCTGCACTGGTGGCAGGGCCCCTGCCAGCCGCTCGATCACGTGGCGCGGGCCAAGGCCGAGGCGCGCCAGCAACAGCTGACCAAACCGGCCGGCTCGCTCGGTCGCCTGGAAGCCCTGGCGATCCAGCTGGCGGCGCTGCAGGGCAGCGAGCGACCGAGGCTGGACAGGCTGTGGATCGCCATCTTCGCCGGCGATCACGGTGTGGTGGCCGAGGGCGTGTCGGCCTACCCGCAGGCGGTGACCGGGCAGATGCTGAGCAACTTCGTCCACGGCGGCGCAGCCATCAGCGTGCTGGCCGGCGAACTGGACGCCGCGCTGGAGGTGATCGACCTGGGCACCGCCGTGCCGCTCGAGCCGCTGCCCGGCGTGCGTCACCTGCAGGTCGGCGCCGGCACGCAGAACTTCGTCCAGGCGCCGGCGATGACCCCGGCTCAGGCGCTGATCTGCCTGCAGGCCGGCTGCGACAGCCTGCTGCGCGCCCGCGCGGTGGGCTGCGAGCTGTTTATCGGTGGCGAGATGGGCATCGGCAACACCACCGCCGCCGCCGCGCTGGCCTGCTGGCTGCTCGATTGCCCGCCGGCCGAGCTGGCCGGCCCCGGCACCGGGCTGGACGTCGCCGGGGTGGCGCACAAGGTACGGGTGATCGAGGCGGCGCTGGCCCTGCACCGGCCGCAGCTCGGCGCGCCGCTGCAGGCGCTGGTGCACCTGGGCGGCTTCGAGATCGCCGCGCTGGTCGGCGCCTACCTGGCGGCGGCGCAGCAGGGTGTGGCGGTGCTGGTGGACGGCTTCATCTGCAGCGTCGCCGCGTTGCTGGCGGTGCGCCTGAACCCCGGCTGCCGCGACTGGCTGCTGTTCGCCCACCGCGGCGCCGAGCCCGGGCATGCCCGGGTGCTGCAGGCGCTGGACGCCGAGCCGCTGCTGGAGCTGGGCCTGCGCCTCGGCGAGGGCAGCGGGGCGGCGCTGGCCGTGCCGCTGCTGCGCCTGGCTTGCACGCTGCACGGGCAGATGGCGACTTTCGCCGAGGCGGCGGTGGCGGATCGTCCGGCATGAGCCTGCACCTGGAATTGTTGCGCCACGGTGAAACCGAGCAGGGCGGCGGCCTGCGCGGCAGCCTCGACGATGCCCTGACCGCCGCCGGCTGGGCGCAGCTGCGCGCCGCGGTGGCCGGCGCCGGGCCCTGGGACGCGCTGGTCAGCTCGCCGCTGCAGCGCTGCGCACGCTTCGCCGAGGAACTGGCGGCGCAGCATGAGCTGCCATTGGCCTTCGACGCCGCTCTGCAGGAGCTGCACTTCGGCGCCTGGGAGGGGCGCAGCGCCGCCGAACTGATGCAGACCGATGCCGAGGCCCTGGGCCGCTTCTGGGCCGATCCCTATGCCTTCACCCCGCCGGACGGCGAGCCGCTGCCGCGCTTCGAGGCGCGCATCCTCGCCGCCCTGCAGCGGCTGTACCAGGCGCACCGCGGCCGGCGCCTGCTGCTGATCACCCATGGCGGGGTGATGCGTCTGCTGCTGGCGCGCGCCCGCGGCCTACCGCGCCAGGAGCTGCTGCAGGTCAATGTCGGTTACGCCCAGCGCGTGTGCCTGCAGCTGGACGGGCAGGGCGCCCTGACGGAGCTGGCATGAGCCCGGCGCTGATCGCCCTGCAGTTTCTCACCCGCCTGCCGGTCCGCCTGCCGGGCATGCCCACGCCCGAGCAGCTCGGCCGTTCGCTGCTCTGGTATCCGGCCGTGGGCCTGCTGCTCGGTCTGCTGCTGTGGGGGGCTCACTTGCTGCTGGGTGCGGCCCCGGCATTGCTGCAGGCGGCGATCATCCTGGCGCTGTGGGTGGGGCTGAGCGGCGGCCTGCACCTGGACGGCCTGGCCGACAGCGCCGACGCCTGGGTCGGCGGCTTCGGCGACCGCGAGCGGACCCTGGCGATCATGAAGGACCCGCGCAGCGGGCCGATGGCGGTGACGGTGCTGGTGCTGCTGCTATTGCTCAAGTTCGCCGCCCTGGTCAGCCTGTTGCAGGCCGGGCAGGGCCTGCTGCTGGTGCTGCTGCCCTGGCTGGCGCGCGGCCTGCTGCCGTTGCTGCTGTGGACCACGCCCTACGTGCGCGCCGGCGGCCTGGGCCAGGCGCTGGCCGAGCAGCTGCCGCGGCGCCAGCTGCCCTGGCTGCTGGCCGGCCACGGGCTGGCCATCTGCCTGTTGTTCGGTTGGGCCGGAGGGCTGGCGCTGGCGGTCGCTGCGCTGGTGTTTTTCTGCTTGCGGCGTCTGATGTGCCAACGCCTGGGCGGCACCACCGGCGATACCGCCGGCGCCCTGGTCGAGCTGGCCGAGTGTGGGGTGCTGCTGAGTCTGGCGCTGGTGTTCTGAAAGCAGAACCCGCGGCATCACCTAGGCTTCAGGCATAACCACAAAGATTGCCTGCCTTTATGCCTCTTCTGCGCTGGATGCTCGTGCTGCTGTGCCTGCTGCCGCTCGGCGTGCGCGGCGAAACCCTGACCTGGGGCGTGCTGCCGCTGCCCGGGGTATTCAACGTACGCGACGGCGAGTTGGTCGACGGCGTGCTCTACGAGGCCATGCAACTGCTCGATGCGCAGCTGGCGGAGTTGCAGATCCGCTACGAGGTGCTGCCGTTCGCCCGCCTGGAGCAGCGCCTGCTGGCCGGCGAGCCGCTGTGCATCAGCGGCCAGTTGCAGAGCGCCGAGCGCGACCGCCTGGGACACTTCGTCGCTTTTCTGCAGTCGCCACCGATCCATGTGCTGGTGCGGCGCCAGACCTATGCCCAGCTGGCCCTGGACGAGGGCCGGGTCAGCCTCGCCTGGCTGCTGGCCAACCCCTACCTGCGCGGCGCGCTGACCCGTGGCCGGGTCTACCCGCCGGCCATTCGCGAACCCCTGCAGCAGGCGCTGGACGCTCGCCGCCTACTCGAACTGGCGGCCGGCACCGCCGGCGACAACCTGCTGCTGATGGTCAGCCACCGGCGCATCGACTACGCCTTCGAGTACCCCATGGTCTACACCGAGGTGGCGCGCAGCTTCAGCCTCGGCGACAGCCTGGTCAGCGTGCCCTTGCTGGAGGGCGATGCGCTGGTGCCGGTGGGTTTCTACTGCCCGCGCACGGCCTGGGGCGCGCGCATGGCCGCGCGCCTGGAACGCGCCGTGATCGCGCTGCTGGCGCAGCCGCAAGGCCTGCTGCAGGTGCAGCGGCGCTGGCTGCCGGAGGAGGTCTACGCGCGTTTCGCCGCGGATTTTCGCCGCCATTACCGGCAGCGCGCCGCCGGGCGCTAGCGAAAGCCCCTGGCGGACTGTTATGCCGACAAAGCAGGCAACTGTGCCTGTGTCTCGGCGCGAAGCGGGTATATACCTGTACCCCATGTTGCCGACCACCTGCCTCTGCACCCAATTGCGCCGCGCCAGCCGCGGAGTCACCCGACGTTACGACGACGCGCTCGCCGCGGTCGGGCTCGGCGCCGCCCAGTTTTCCCTGCTGCGCCATGTGCAGCGGCTGGGGCAGCCGAGCATTTCCGCGCTGGCCGAGGCCATGGGTCTGGATCGCAGCACCCTGGGGCGCAACCTGCGGGTGCTGCAGGAGCAGGGCTTGCTGCAGCTCGGCGAAGGCCGCGATCAGCGCAGCCGCGAAGTGTTGCTCAGCGCCGCCGGTGTGCAGCGTCTGCAGCAGGCGCTGCCGCTCTGGCAACAGGTGCAGGACGAACTCAACGCACGCCTCGGCGAGGAACGCCGCGCCGAGCTGATGCAACTGCTGGAACAACTGGCCTGATCGCGTATCGGCTCTTACTTATCGCCTTCACGGCCGCGACTGGCCGTCCCCGGGAGACACCACATGACCACCGCATGGCGCTCGACCACCTGGCTGCTGCTGGGCGCGTCGCTGATCCTGGCCTTGTCGCTGGGCATCCGCCACGGCTTCGGCCTGTTCCTGCCGCCGATGAGCGCCGAGTTCGGCTGGGGGCGCGAGGTGTTCGCCTTCGCCATCGCCCTGCAGAACCTGATCTGGGGCCTGGCGCAGCCATTCACCGGGGCGCTGGCCGACCGCTTCGGCGCACGCCGCACCATAGTGGTCGGCGGCCTGCTGTACGCCATCGGCCTGCTGCTGATGGGCCTGGCCGACTCGCCGCTGTCGCTGTCGCTGAGCGCCGGCCTACTGATCGGCATCGGCCTGTCCGGCACCTCCTTCTCGGTGATCCTCGGCGTGGTCGGCCGCGCCGTGCCCGTGGAAAAACGCAGCATGGCCATGGGCATCGCCGCGGCGGCCGGCTCCTTCGGTCAGTTCGCCATGCTGCCCGGCACCCTGGGGCTGATCGGCTGGCTCGGCTGGTCGGCGGCGCTGCTCGCCCTCGGCCTGCTGGTGGCGCTGATCCTGCCGCTGGCGGCGATGATCAAGGAGCAGCCGATGCCGCTACCGAGCGGGCCTCAGCAGACCCTGGTCGAGGCGCTGCGCGAGGCGGCTGGCCACTCCGGTTTCTGGCTGCTGGCGCTGGGTTTCTTCGTCTGCGGCTTCCAGGTGGTATTCGTCGCCGTGCACCTGCCGGCCTACCTGGTCGACCATCACCTGCCGGCGCTGACCGGCACCACGGTGTTGGCCCTGGTCGGGCTGTTCAACATCTTCGGCACCTATATCGCCGGCTGGCTCGGCGGGCGCATGTCCAAGCCGCGCCTGCTCAGCGCCCTGTACCTGACGCGCGGGGTGGTGATCACCCTGTTCCTGGTGGCGCCGCTGACGCAGTGGAGCGCCTACCTGTTCGGCATGGCCATGGGCCTGCTGTGGCTGTCCACGGTGCCGCTGACCAACGGCACGGTGGCGACCCTGTTCGGCGTGCGCAACCTGTCCATGCTCGGCGGCATCGTCTTCCTGTTCCACCAGCTCGGCTCCTTCCTCGGCGGCTGGCTGGGCGGCTACCTGTACGACCACACTGGCAGCTACGACCTGGTCTGGCAGATCTCCATCCTCCTCAGCCTGCTGGCCGCGGTCCTCAACTGGCCGGTGCGCGAGGTGCCGGTGGCGCGTCTGCAGGAGGCCGGCGCGTGAGCACGCGGCCGCTGCTGATCGGCGCCGCGCTGCTGGCGGCGGGCCTGCTGCTGGCGCTGGCCTGGTGGGGCTGGCGGCAGGGCGGCCTGGCGCTGCTGCAACTGGGCATGAGCTTCTGCTGAGTTGCCCTGGGCGGCCATGACGAGTAGCGTGACCGGATAGCACCAGACTCTTCAGGGAAACCACCATGTCGCTGCGCCGCTTCGCCTGTACCCTCCTGTTGTCCGGTCTGGCCGTGCCGGCGCTGGCCGCCGACTGTCCGGCCCTGCTGCAGGGCGAGCTGCCGCGCCTGCGGGCCAAGGACAGCATCGATCTGTGCCAGTTCGCCGGCAAACCGCTGGTGGTGGTCAACACCGCCAGCTTCTGCGGCTTCACCCCGCAGTTCAAAGGCCTCGAGGCGCTCTATCAGCGCTACAAGGGCCAGGGCCTGGAAGTGCTCGGCGTGCCCTCCGACGACTTCCGTCAGGAAGCCGACGACAGCGAGAAGACCGCCACCGTCTGCTACGTCAACTATGGTGTGACCTTCACCATGAGCGAGCCTCAGGTGGTCACCGGCGCCGAGGCCATTGCGCTGTTCAAGGGCCTGGCCGAGCAGAGCAAGGCGCCGCGCTGGAATTTTTCCAAGTACGTGGTCGACCGCCAGGGCAAGGTGCTCGCCAGCTTCTCCAGCCTGACCAAGCCGGACGATCCGCAGCTGATCGAGGCGGTCGAGCGGGCCATCGCCTCGCAACCCTGAGCCCGCGGCAGGCGCGTCGCCTGCCGTCTTAGCAAACGAGACCCGATGCACAGCCTCTCACCCATCTGGGCGATGGGCCGTGCCCGGCTGCCTGCCTAGACTGGCGCGGCGCCGGACGCAGTTCCCCGGCGTGCCCACAAGAACAATAACGGAGGCACCCATGCGTCGCGTCTATACCACTGCCCTTGCCACTCTGGCCCTGCTCGGCGCCGCCCAGGCCCAGGCCAACTACACCAAGACCAAGCACCCGATCGTGCTGGTGCACGGCATCACCGGCTTCGACACCATCGGCGGGCTGGTCAACTACTTCCACACCATCCCCTGGAACCTCGAACGCGACGGCGCCAAGGTGCATATCGCCAGCGTCGCCGCGTTCAACGACAGCGAACAGCGCGGCGCCGAGCTGGCCCGGCAGATCGTGCCCTGGGCCGCCGCCGGTGGCGGCAAGGTCAACCTCATCGGCCACAGCCAGGGCTCGCCCACCTCGCGGGTGGCGGCCTCGCTGCGCCCCGACCTGGTGGCCTCGGTGACCTCGATCAACGGCGTCAACAAGGGCTCCAAGGTGGCCGACGTGGTGCGCGGGGTGATCCCGCCGGGCGGCGCCATCGAAGGCGGCGCCAACGCCATCGCCAATGCGCTCGGTTCGCTGATCAACCTGCTGTCCGGCGCCAGCAACCCGCAGAACGGCCTCAATGCCCTGGCCACCCTGACCACCCCCGGCACCACCGCGCTCAACGGCCGCCATCCCTGGGGCGTGAACAGCAGCAGCTACTGCGCCAAGTCCACGGAAGTGCATAACGTGCGCGGACACAGCATTCGCTATTACTCCTGGACCGGCAACGCCGCCTACACCAACGTCTTCGATGCCGCCGATCCCTTCCTGGCCTTCACCGGCCTGGCCTTCGGCAGCGAGAAGAACGACGGCCTGGTGGGCGTTTGCGCCACCTACCTGGGCCAGGTGCTGGGCGACAGCTACAACATGAACCACGTCGACGCGATCAACCACCTGTTCGGCATCCGCGGCTGGACCGAGCCGGTAGCGCTGTATCGCCAGCACGCCAACCGCCTGAAGAACAAAGGCATCTGACCCCCACCCGCGGCGGGCCCGCCGGCCCGCCGCAGCGAGTTGCCCATGTCCCGATCCCTGAGCCTTTGCCTGGCCGCGGCGCTGCTCGCCGGCGGTCTCACCCTGTATTGGCGCTGGCCGGCTGCCGAGGCCGTGCCGGCCGCCTCCGTCGCTCCCGTCGGTGCCAGCGTCGAGCAGCCAGCGCCAGCGCCGGTGCCGCGCGCAGCCGCGGCGACGCCCACCGCTACGCCACAGGCGCCGGCGGCGCCGCTGCCGAGCCTGGCCGGCACCGAAGTCGACGGCCGCCTGCAGACCGATGCCGCCGGCAATCTGGTGCTGGAGCTGGCGCTGCGCGATTACTTCGATTATTTCCTCAGCGCCGTCGACCACTCCGGCCTCGACGCCTCGATCGCGGCGCTGCTGGCCGATGCCGGCGCACGTTTGCAGGAGCCGGCGCTGGGTCAGCTGACCAACCTGCTCGGCGACTACCTCGACTACAAGCGCGCCAGCCTGGCGCTGTTGCAGCAGCCGCTGAACGCCCGCCAGCAGGTCGACCCCCAGGCCCAGCTGCAGGCGCTGCAGCAGGCCTTCGAGCGCCTGGATGCCCTGCGCCGCACGCATTTCTCGGCCGCCGCGCAGGAGGCACTGTTCGGCGCCGAGCAGGCCTACGCCCGCTACACCCTGGACAGCCTGGCGCTGCAGCAGCGCGACGACCTCGACGAGGCGCAGCGCGCGCAGTTGCACGAGCAGCTGCGCCAGCAGTTGCCGGAGGCGCTGCGTGCCAGCGAGCTGCGCCAGCAGCAGGCCCAGGCACAACTGGCGCGCAGCGAACAGCTGTGGCGCGAGGGCGCGGACGAGCAACAGGTGCGCGAGTTCCTGGCGATGACCTATGATCCGCCCACCGTGCAGCGCCTGCTGGCCGAGCAGCGCCGCGAGCACGACTGGCAGCAGCGCTACCAGGCCTACCGCGCCGAGCTGGCCGGGTTGCAGGGCCAGGGGCTGAGCGCGGCGGATGGCGCGCAGGCGCAGCAACGGCTGCGCGAACGGCTGTTCGCCAGCGAAGATCGACACCGGGTGGAGACCTATGACGCCATCGCCGCCAAGCAGCCGCAGACGCCGCCCCAGCCCTGAGCGGCGGTGCCCATGAGCGTCGAGCAGCAGGAGCGCCTGCTGCTGGCCCAGCAGCGCCGCGGCTACAGCCGGCTGTGCTTCGTGCCGGCGCTGGAGCAGGCGTTCGCCGAGCACCGGGTGCAGCGCATTCGCCGCCGCCTGCCGCTGATCGCCGCCACCGCGGTGCTGTTCCAGCTGGCCTACGCACTGCTGGATATTTTCGCCATGCCGCTGGCCGTCAGCCTCTCGGTCTTGCCGCTGCGCCTGCTGGCGCTGGGCGCGGTGCTGCTGGCGTTCGTCTACTGCCGGCGTGCGGCTACGCCGCCGCGGCGGGCAGCCGCGGTCTACGCCGGCGCCTACCTGTGCAACGGCGTCAGCGTCGCGGTGATCGTCCACCTGTGCTGGCAGCAGGGCGTGGCGATGCCTTACGACGGTCTGTTCCTCATCCTGCTGTTCGGCTACGCGCTGCTCGGCCTGTCCTTGCGGGCGATCGGCCTGTGCAGCTGGGGCTTCTGCCTGCTGTTCGTCGGGCTCGGCCTGGGCCTCGGTGAGGCGGGGGACGAGCTGGCCTATCAGGCCATGTTCCTGTTCTGCGCCAACCTGATCGGCACGGTCGGTGCCTATATGCAGGAGCACGGTCAGCGCGGCGCCTGGCTCAACCTGCGCCTGCTCGACCTTGCGCGCCAGCGCGCCGAGGCCGACGACGCGCGCAAGCTGCGCCTGCTGGCGGCGGCCAGCCACGACCTGCGCCAGCCGTTGAACGCCATGGGCCTGTACGCCCAGCACCTGGTGGAGCAGGGCGGCGATGCCCAGACCCGGCGCATCAGCGCACGTCTGGCTGCCTCGGTGGAACAGCTCGGCCGCCTGCTGCAATCGCTGCTCGACTACAGCCGGCTGACGTTGCCGGGCGGCGTGCAGGCCAGGCCGCATGCCTTCGCCCTGCGCCCGCTGCTCGAACGCCTGCTCGGCGAGCTGGCCCCGGAGGCGCAGCAGCAGGGCGTGGCGCTGCGCCTGGAGTGCGCCGACTGTGGCGTGCGCAGCGACCCCCTGCTGCTTGAGCGGCTGCTGCGCAACCTGCTGAGCAACGCCCTGCAGCACGCCGGGGCGCGGCAGCTCAGCCTGAGCGCGCGCATGCAAGGCGGCGCGCTGCTGCTGGAGGTGAGCGACGACGGCCGCGGCCTCAGCGAGGCGGAGCAGGCGCTGGTATTCGAGGAGTTTCGTCAGCTGGACAACCCCGGGCGCAATGTCGAGCGCGGTCTGGGCCTCGGCCTGGCCATAGTGCGGCAGCTGGCCGCGGTGCTGGAGCATCCGCTGCAACTGCATTCGCAACCCGGCGCCGGGGCGCGTTTCGTCCTGCGTCTGCCGCTGGCCGAGGTGCCGGCGTCGGCGCTGGCGGCGAGCGACGGCGTGCGGCGGTTGCGCGGACGCATCCTGCTGCTGGAGGACGACGCCACCGGGCGCGAGGCCCTGGCCGGCCTGCTGCGCCGCTGGGGCTGCGACGTACAGGCCTGTGCCGACCTGGCCGGCGCCCTGGCCGCCCTGCGCCGCGAACCGCCGCAGCTGCTGATCAGCGATTACCGCCTGGCCGAGTCGGGCGACGGGCTGCAGGCCATCGAGTGCCTGCGCGAGGCCGCCGGACAGATGCTGCCGGCGCTGCTGATCAGCGCTGATCTGAGCCCCGAGCTGCAGGAGCGCTGCCTGCCGGCGCACGTCATGCCGCTGGGCAAGCCGCTGCTGCCGGCGCGCCTGCGCCAGGTGCTGGCCAGCCTGCTGCCGCGCAGCGCGGAGCAGGAAACGGCCTGACGCCGATTACAGCCAGCCGCGCTGGCGTGCGGCGCTGACGCAGGCGGTGCGGGTGTGCACGGCGAACACCTCGAACAGCGCCTTGAGGTGGGTTTTCACCGTGTCCTCGGCCAGGCCCAGCTGGCGGCTGATGGCCTTGTTCGGCAGGCCTTCGGCCAGCAGCTGGAGGATTTCCAGTTGGCGCGGGGTCAGCGGCGAGGCGCTGGTCGGGGCCGGCAGGGTTTCGCCGAGCAGCACGCGGGTGACCGCCTGGCGCAGGGCGTTGCCATCGGCGCTCTTGGGGATGAAGCCGAGCGCGCCGGCGGCCAGCGCGGCCTGGGCATCCAGGCTCGAGTCGCTGGCGCTGAGGATCGCCACCGGGGTGGCGTCGCCGCGCGCCAGCCAGCGTTGCAGCAGCTCCAGGCCGGGTTCGTCGGGCAGGCGCAGGTCGAGCAGGATCAGGTCGTAGGAATGCTGGCGCAGGCGCTGCTCGGCTTCCGCGGCGCTGTGCGCGGTGTGCACCTGCAGGTCTCGGGCGAGTGGCGCCAGGGCCAGGGCCAGGCCATCGAGGAAGATCCGGTGGTCGTCCACCAGCAGCAGGCGCAGGCGGTCGGGCAGGGTGGTGCAGAGGGCAGTCATGATGTTCTCACGCGGCTTTTCTTGTTGTTCTGCCGCGCGAGTGTAGCCAATCTCCGGCGCCGATTAGTAGCGGTAGGTCACCTGGGCGCCAAGACCGTGGGCGCTGTTCCGGTAGGTGGCGCGGTAGGAGCCCTTGAGCGGCTCGTCGAGGTCGATCTTGGCGTCTTCTTCCATCAGGTAGGAGTAGGCCAGGTCGAGGGTCAGGTCGTCGTTCGGGCTCCAGCCGGCACCGACGCTGAAGATGGTGCGGTCGCCGGTGGGGATGCGCGGCGAGCGGTGCCGATTGTTGGTCGGCGACTGGTCGACGGCCACGCCGGCGCGCAGCACCCACTGCTTGTTGAGCTGGTAGGCGGCGCCCACGGCATGCGCCCAGGTGTCGTGCCAGCCCTGTTCCTCGGTGATGGTGGTGAGGTTGGCGGCGAACGGGCCGGCCACGCCCTTGTTGTCCACGGTGATCTCCTGCAGGCGGCTCCAGCGGGTCCAGGTGCTGCCGGCGTAGAGGGTCCAGCGCTCGTCGAGGGCGTGGGTCACCGAGAAATCCACCGACTCGGGCGTCTGCAGCTCCAGGCTGGCATCGTACTTGCCGGCGGAGCCGGCCAGCAGGCTGTCGCTCTCGACCTTGGTGTGGCCCTTGAGCTTGTAGTCCACCTTGGAGTGATAGGTCAGGCCGAAGCGGGTGGCGGCGTTCAGTTCAAACAGCACGCCGGCGTTGAAGCCCATGGCGAAGTCGTCGCCCTTGACCTTTACCTGGCCGGCCGCCGAGCTGGGCAGGAAGGGGTTGGGAATGGTCGAGGTCAGCTGGCCCTCGATATGGTTGAGGGTGGGGCCGAAGCCGACCGACCACTGGTCGTTGAAGCGGTAGCTGAGGGTCGGCTGCAGGGTGATCACCCGCACTTCGCTGAGGTTGGCGTAGCCGCGGCCCTGGAAGTTGCGCTCGTAGTCGGTGACCAGGCCGAAGGGCACGTAGAGGCCGAAACCGAAGCTCCACTGCTCGTCCAGCGGCTTGACGTAATAGCCCATGGGCGCGGCGACGAACGGCACCATGTCGCCGTCGTTGCTACCGGGGATGGTGCTCTCGGCGTCGTCGATATCGCTCTTGGCGATGATCGCCGCCAGGCCGCCGCTGACCTGTTCGCGCTTGAGGCGGGCCATGCCGGCCGGGTTGCCGAAGACGGTGGTGGCGTCATCGGCGGCCGAGGAACGCCCGGCGAAGGCGGTGCCCATGGCGCTGACGCTCTGTTCGTTGATGGCGAAGCCGCTGGCCAGGCCGTGGCTCGAGGTGGCGGCGATGGCCATGGCCAGGCCGGTCTTGAGGAGGCGTTTGCTCACGAGAGAACTCCTGTGGGTGAGGCGGGGGGCGCACGCTACAGTTTTTCCTGACCCCTGCCAAGCCACATAAGTTCAGAGAAAATGGGGATATTGTCGGACAATTTTCGCGAATTGTCGGACATTACTACAGATTGTGTTTGGCGCTCTCGGGCCTTGCCGCGGCGCCTCGGCACCCTGCCTGTGGTGACTGTGCTGCGCGGGGTGCGGCGTGCTGCCCGCTAGGCGACCCGACTGAACTGACCGACCCAGCGCTGCCAGGCGTCGATGAAGTCGCACAGCCGTCCCTGCGGCTGGAACACCTGGCGCCACACGCGGGCCAGGCCGAGCAGGTCGTCGGCGTCCGGCAGCTCGGCCTGCTCGGCTTCTATAAGCAGCCAGGCGATGGCGGTGGCGTAGCGCAGGTTGACCGTCAGCTCCAGGTGCGGCGCGGCGAGAAAGGCGTGCTGGCTGGCCAGGCCACGCACCCGGCTGGCCAGCTCCGGGTCGCGCGCCAGGTGCTGGTCCCACAACTGCAGGTGGCGCTGTTCGGCGATGCGGTACAGGCCATGGCCGCGACGGTCGTCCAGGGCGCTGCCGAGCGCCGACTGGCTGGCCGCGGTGCCGAGCAGCAGGGCCTCGGCGACGGCGGAGTGACGCCCCAGGTAGAGCAGGGTAGGGCGGATGACGTGCTGGCTGAGATCGCAGGCGGCTATTCCCATGGCATCCTCGCGAAGGGTGCCGGTGGGGCCGGGCGCTTGGCAGCCTTGTTCGTCGTTCTGATAAAGGCCCCACCGGAAGCGGGGTTAGCCGCTCATCCTCAAGTCTAGTGCGACCTTTTCACTGTAAAGAGCTGTTTTTAAATTGTTTTCGGCTTTCGGTTATTTGCCATATTCCTGCTGGTACTTAAGCCGCTTCAGTCGCCGGTGGCGATGGGGCGCCGCTGATCGGTGATCCATTCGCTCCAGGAGCCGGCGTAGAGCGGCGCCAGCGGATAACCGGCGAGGCTCAGGGCGAACAGGTTGTGGCAGGCGGTGACCCCCGAGCCGCAATAGGCCACCAGGCCTTGCGCCGGGCGCGCGCCGCGCAGGGCATCGAAACGTGCGCGCAGCTGTTCGGCGGGGAGGAAATAGCCGTCGGCGTCGAGGTTGTCGGTGAACGCCGCGCACTGGGCGCCGGGGATATGCCCGGCGACCGGGTCGAGCGGCTCCACGTCGCCGCGAAAACGCGGCAGGGCGCGGGCGTCGAGCAGGCACAGATCGGCCGAACCCAGGCGCCGGGTCAGTTGCTCGGCGTCCACCAGCAGGCTGGCGTCCGCCTGGCCGGCGAAGTCGCCGGGGGTGGGCGTCGGTTGCCGCCGGTCGAGCGCCAGGCCGGCCTCGCGCCAGGCTTTCAGGCCGCCGTCGAGCAGGTACAGGCCGTCGCGCTTGCCCAGCCACAACAGCAACCACCAGGCGTGTGCGGCGAAGGCGCCGGGGCCGTCGTCGTAGAGCACCACCTGGCTGCCCGCGCGCAGGCCCCAGTCGCGCAGGCGCTGATTCAGCCGGGCCGGGTCGGGCAGCGGGTGGCGCCCGGTGACGCCTTTGACGATCGGCCCGGACAGGTCCTCTTCGAGGTCGGCGAAGCAGGCGCCGGGAATATGCCCTTCCAGATAGCTGCGCCGGCCGTAGGCCGGGTCGTCGAGGGCGAAGCGGCAATCGAGCAGGACCAGCTCGGCTTGCCCCAGGCGTTGCTGCAGCTGGGCGGGGGTGAGCAGTTGCGCGAGCGGCATGGTGGCTCCTGTGTCGTGGCGGCGATTGCCGGCATCATAACGCCAAGCCTTTGCGCTGCAGCCATCTCCCGCGAAGAAGGAGCTATTTATGCTGAGCCTGCAACCCATCGCCCAGAGTGCGACCCTGGCCCGCCGTGTCGGCGTGGTGCTCGGTTCGCTCGCCGTGACCCTGTATTTCTGCCTGCGGGTGATCGGCCTGGCAGCCGTCGGTCTGCTCGACCGCGCCCGCGTCGACCGCTACACCCGCCGCTGGTCGCAGCTGCTGCTGCGCCTGGTGCGTATGCGCCTGGCGGTGCACGGTGCCTGTCCGGACTTCGGCGACGGCCGCCGCTACCTGATCCTGTGCAGCCACGCCAGCCACTACGACATCCCCGCCAGCTTCGTCGCCTTGCCCGGTTCGATCCGCATGCTGGCCAAGCGCGAGCTGTTCCGCATCCCCTTTCTCGGCCGCGCCATGCGCGCCGCCGAGTTTCCCTCCATCGCCCGCCAGCAGCATGAACAGGCGCTGCGCGACCTGGAGCGGGCGCGGCAGATGATGGAGAGCGGCATCGTCCTGTGGGCCGCGCCGGAGGGCACGCGCTCGCCGGATGGCCGCCTGCAGCCGTTCAAGAAGGGCTGCTTCCACCTGGCCCTGGATACCGACGCGATCATCGTGCCGGTGGCCATTCGCGGCATCCAGCACGTGCTGCCGGCGCGCACTTGGCGCTTCAACCTGGATCAGTCGGTGCAGCTGCTGATCGGCGCGCCGATCGACGCCGGCCGTTACCGCCGTGACGAGCTGCCGCGGCTGATGCTCGATACCCGTGCCGGCATGGAGCGCCTGCTCTACGGCGCCGCATCGCAGATGCCGGCGCCGAGCCCGGGCGTCGCACCCGCTTGTGTGCTCGAAAAGTGAGCGTAATCTGAGTCGATCTGGTGCGATTTTCTGTTGGGTGCTCTGAATTCACTGTTTTAGAGGGTTTTTCCCGATAGGTTTTGCGCACCAAATAGTTTCATAAAGGCGACATATTGATCTGTTTTGGTGCCTTGGCTGCTGATAGAGTGCCGCGCATTCTGTCTGCCTGGCGTCGAGGTGCCGCATGTCGTTGTCCGTTGAAAGCTTCCTGTCGCGCCTGAAGCAGCGCGATCCCGATCAGCCGGAATTTCACCAGGCGGTGGAGGAAGTGGTGCGCAGCCTGTGGCCCTTCCTCGAGGCCAATCCGCGCTACCGCGAGGCGGGCATCCTCGAGCGCATGGTCGAGCCGGAGCGCGCCATCCTGTTCCGCGTGCCCTGGGTCGACGACCGCGGCCAGGTGCAGGTCAACCGCGGCTACCGTATCCAGATGAGCAGCGCCATCGGCCCGTACAAGGGCGGCCTGCGCTTCCACCCCTCGGTCAACCTGGGCGTACTCAAGTTCCTCGCCTTCGAGCAGGTGTTCAAGAACTCGCTGACCTCGCTGCCCATGGGCGGCGGCAAGGGCGGTGCGGACTTCGACCCCAAGGGCAAGAGCGAGGGCGAGGTGATGCGCTTCTGCCAGTCGTTCATGAACGAGCTGTACCGCCATATCGGTGCGGATCTGGACGTGCCGGCCGGTGATATCGGCGTCGGTGGCCGCGAGATCGGCTACCTGTTCGGCCAGTACAAGCGCCTGTCCAACCAGTTCACCTCGGTGCTCACCGGCAAGGGCCTGAGCTACGGTGGCAGCCTGATCCGCCCCGAAGCCACCGGTTATGGCTGCGTGTACTTCGCCCAGGAGATGCTCAAGCGCATCGACCAGGGCTTCGAGGGCCAGCGCGTGGCCATTTCCGGCTCCGGCAACGTCGCCCAGTACGCGGCGCAGAAGGTCATGGAGCTGGGCGGACGGGTGATCTCGCTGTCCGACTCCGAAGGCACGCTGTACGCCGAGGGCGGGCTGAACGAGGAGCAGTGGCAGTACCTGATGGAGCTGAAGAACGTGCGTCGCGGCCGCCTGCGCGAGATGGCCGAGCACTTCGGCCTGCAGTTTCTCGCCGGGCAACGGCCCTGGCGCCTGGCCTGCGACATCGCGTTGCCCTGCGCGACGCAGAACGAGCTGGACGGCGAGGATGCCCGCGCGCTGCTGAGGAGCGGCTGTATCTGCGTGGCCGAAGGCGCCAACATGCCCTCGACCCTGGAAGCGGTGGACCTGTTCGTCGAGGCCGGCATCTGCTACGCCCCGGGCAAGGCCTCCAACGCCGGCGGCGTGGCCACCAGCGGCCTGGAAATGAGCCAGAACGCCATGCGCCTGCACTGGAGCGCCGGCGAGGTGGACGAGCGCCTGCACGGCATCATGCAGAACATCCACCACGCCTGCGTGCACCACGGCGAGGAGAAGGGCCGGATCAACTACGTCAAGGGCGCCAACATCGCCGGCTTCGTCAAGGTGGCCGATGCCATGCTGGCGCAGGGCGTGGTCTGAGAACCTGCTCAAAGGCTGACTTTGAAAAGGCTCTGAAAGCAGCGTCGCTGTAGTCACGAGGCCTCGCGTGTCAACGCGGGGCCTCGTCGTTTCTGGCGGGGCTGTGCTGCTCGGCCGATTCAGGCATGCTGCCTGCCCTCACGCTCGCTACACAGGTCTTCGCTCTGCATGAAACGTTTTGTCTTGCTCGACACCGCTCTGATCCCGGGCACGAATGGTGCGCTGAACCTGTTCGAGTATGGGGACGACTTCGTCATCAAGATTGCCGGCGGTGATGGCGGGCAGCTGATGAATACCCGTATGCACGGCTCGGAAGATGCCCTGGCGGCGATTCCCTGCAAGCAGATCGCTGGCCGTCCACAGGTGCGGGTGCTGATCGGAGGTCTGGGCATGGGCTTTACCCTGGCCTCGGCGCTACAGCACCTGGGGGCTGACGCCGAGGTGGCGGTGGCCGAGCTGGTGCCGGGCGTGGTCGAGTGGAACCGTGGCCCGCTCGGGGCGAAGTCCGGTTATCCGTTGAATGACCCGCGTGCAGTGATCATTCAGGAGGACGTCGCCAAGGTGCTGCAGGCCGCCGAGCAGCGCTACGACGCGATCATGCTGGACGTCGACAACGGCCCCGAAGGACTGACTCAGAAGGGCAATGACTGGCTGTACAGCATGGATGGCCTGCGCCAGTGCGCCAAGGCGCTGAGGCCCAGGGGCATGCTGGCAGTGTGGTCGTCCAGCGCCGACCGGGCCTTTTCGGAGAAAGTGCGCAAGGCCGGCTTCAAGGGCGAAGCGGTCCAGGTGTATGCCCATGGCAACAGGGGCAGGCGGCATACCATCTGGATTGCCCAGAAGGTCTGAGCGGGCTGCCCAGGTCGTGAGTGACCTGGGCAGCTGCGATGCTCAGTGAATCTGCAGTTTGCCGATACGGTCGTTGTCCAGGCTGCCGAAGTACAGATGGTCGCCCACCGGTTTCACCGAGGTGACCATGCGCAGGTGGGTGCCGCTGGTGTCGTGCAGGCTGCGCACGATCTCGCCCTGTTCGTTGAGGGCGATGGCGAAACCGTAAGGGATCGCCTTCGGCCATAGCGCGCGCGGCAGCTTGGCCAGTTGCGCCTTGAGCCAGGGGTGACGGTGGAGGAAGTCGGCGTCGGCCTTGCGCGGGGTGGGCAGGGCGACCCAGAAGGTGCCCTTGCGGTCGCCCTGCAGGTTGTCCGGCAGGCCGGGCAGGTTGTCGATGAACACCTCGTGCTGGCCGGCCTTGTCGCCCTTGAGCCAGTAGCGGGTGATGCGGTAGCGGTAGGTCTCGTTGACCAGCACGAAGTCCTCGTTCGCCGACAGTGCCACGCCGTTGGCGAAGTACAGGTCCTTGAGCAGCACGCGGGTCTGGCCTGTGGCCGGGTCATAGGCCAGCAGGCGGCCGTGCGGACGGGCCTCGAGCAGGTCGAGCAGGTAGTCCGGCTGCTGGAAACGCGAGGAGGCGTCGCTGAAGTAGATGGTGCCGTCGCTGGCGATATCCAGGTCGTCGGTGAAGGCGAAGGGCAGGCCCTCGGCCTCGGTGGTCAGCACCTTGATCGCGCCTTGCGGGTCGATGCTCAGCAGGCCCTTGTAGGCGTCGGCGACGATCAGGTTGCCAGTGGCGTCGAAGTCCATGCCCAGCGGCCGGCCGCCGGTGTCGACGAAGGTCTCCACGCTGTCGTCTGCCAGCACGCGGACGATGCGCCCGTCGTGCAACCCGGCATAGACCCGGCCTTCGGCGTCCACGGCGGTATCTTCCGGACCATGCAGCTGGCCGCGGGCCAGCAGTTCGGCCTTCATCAGGGTGTCGTTGGGCTCCAGCACGCCGGTCATGGCCGGCGCGGCGGGCGCGTCCCAGCCCAGCGGGTCGATGGGACTGGGGGTGATGGCCAGATAGCCGGCCGCGGCGGCCAGCAGCACGACGAGCAGGGCAAGCAGTTTCTTCATTGTTGTTCTTCCGTGTCGGGGGCAAGCGATGCGCGGCACAGGTTACACAGTTCGCCGGCGCAGTGGCAGGGCGCTGCCCCGTCCGGCGGCCGGGGCATATATACTGCGCGGCATTCTTCACGGGAGAGCCGCGTGGCTAACGATATTCACTGGATTCGCGACGACGCCAGCCTGGCCGAGCATTGCGCCGCCTGGCAGGCGTTACCCTTCGTCGCGCTGGACACCGAGTTCATGCGCGTCGACACCTTCTACCCGATCGCCGGCCTGCTGCAGGTCAGCGAGGGCGCGCGGGCCTACCTGATTGATCCGCTGTGCATCGGCGACTGGGCGCCCTTCGCCGCGCTGCTGCAGGCGCCGCAGGTGGTCAAGGTGCTGCATTCGTGCAGCGAGGACCTGGAAGTCTTCCTGCGCCTGACCGGCAGCTTGCCGACGCCGCTGTTCGATACCCAGCTGGCCGCCGGCTACCTCAACCTGGGCTTCTCCATGGGTTACTCGCGCCTGGTGCAGGCGCTGCTGGGCATCGAGCTGCCCAAGGGCGAGACCCGCTCCGACTGGCTGCAGCGGCCGCTGTCGCAGACCCAGGTGAGCTACGCCGCCGAGGACGTGCTGCACCTGGCGGAGGTGTACCAGGCGCTGACCGCCCGCCTGTCGCCGGAGAAGTATGCCTGGGTGCTGGAGGATGGCGCCGAACTGGTCGCCGGCCTCGGCCGCGAGGTCGACCCGGAGCAGGCCTGGCGCGAGGCCAAGCTGGCCTGGAAGCTGTCGCGTCAGCAACTCGCCGTGCTGCGCGCGCTGTGCGCCTGGCGCGAGCGCGAGGCGCGGGCGCGCAACCAGCCGCGCAACCGCATCCTGCGCGAGCATTCGCTGTGGCCGCTGGCGCGCACCCAGCCGGACAACCTGGTGGCCCTGGCGCGCATCGAGGACATGCACCCGAAGACCGTGCGCCAGGACGGCGAGACCCTGCTGGCGCTGATCCGCGAGGCCGCCGCGCTGCCGCCGGGCGAGTGGCCCGAGGCGCTGCCCAAGCCGTTGCCGGTGGAGGCTTCGGCGCTGCTGAAGAAACTGCGTGCCATCGGCCAGCGCGAGGGCGAGCGCCTAGCGATCGTGCCCGAGCTGATGCTGCGCAAGAAGACCCTGGAAGCCCTGCTGAAGAGCGGCTACCCCAGCGGTCCCTACCAATTGCCCGAGTCCCTGCGCGGTTGGCGTCGGGAGTTGATGGGCCAGGCGCTGCTCGACTGCCTGGCCGCCGAAGGAGAATCCGCGTGAAACGCATCTGTTCCATCTACAAGAGCCCACGCAAGAACGAGATGTACCTCTACGTGCTCAAGGCCGACGCCCTGAGCCGGGTTCCGGAGGGCCTGCTCGGCGTGTTCGGCGCGCCGGTGCACGCCTTCGACCTGGTGCTCAGCCCCGAGCGGCAACTGGCTCGCGAGGACATCGCCCAGGTGCTGGAGAACCTGGATAAGCAGGGCTACCACCTGCAGATGCCGCCACCGGAGGAGGAGTACATCGAGCACCTGCCGGACGAACTGCTGCGTCGCAACGACCCGGTCTGAACCATGCGCCTGCTGATCGCCGAGCACGACCACGGGCGCTATGCCGAGCTGATTCGCGCGGCGCGGCCCGAGTTGGTGCTGCTGGCCGGCGCCGACCCCGTCGAGCTGGCCGCGGCTGCCGGCGACTGCCCGTTGTGGCTGGGCCAGCCCGATCTGCTCGCGCCCCTGCTGCGCCAGGGCCTGCGCCCGCAGTGGCTGCAGTCGACCTGGGCGGGGATCACGCCGCTGCTGGCGCCCGACTTGCCGCGCGACTATCGCCTGAGCCGCGCCGTCGGCATCTTCGGCCAGGTGATGGCCGAGTATGTGCTCGGCCATCTGCTGGCCCATGAACGGCGCCTGTTCGCCCGTCTGGCCGCGCAAGTGGCGCAGCGCTGGGAGCACAGCCTGCCGCGCAGCCTGGCCGGGCGGCGGGCGCTGATCGTCGGCTGTGGCGATATCGGTCAGGCCGTGGCGCAGTTTCTCGCGCCTTTCGGTCTGCAGCTGCGCGGCGTGGCCAGCGCGCCGCGCCAGCAGCCGCCCTTCGTCGAGGTGGCCGGCTTGGATCAGCTGCCGCGCCTGGCCGCCTGGGCCGACTATGTGATCAACTTGTTGCCCGATACCCCAGCCACCCGCGATCTGTACGACGCCGAGCTGCTGGCCCGGCTGCGCCCCGAGGCGCTGCTGATCAATGCCGGGCGCGGCGCCGCGGTGGTCGATGCCGACCTGGTGGCGGCGCTGGAGCAGGGCCGGCTGGCCGGCGCGGTGATCGACGTCTGCCGCGAGGAGCCGCTGCCTCCCGGCCATCCGTTCTGGAGCGCGCCGCGTCTGCTGCTCACCGGACACAGCGCTGCGCCCACCGAGCCGCCGCTGATGGCCGCGCTGTTTCTCGACAACCTGGCGCGCTGGCAGGCCGGCGAGGCGCTGCGCGGCGAGGTGGCGTTCGCCCGCGGCTACTGAGCCCAAGCGCTGCCGTTCGGCATCCGCCGCTTGGCCGTGACCGGCGCTCGGGCTAGACTGCCGCGCTTTTCTCCTCCGAGCTTCTGCCTGTCGCCATGGCCGCCAAAGTCGAACCCTTCTGGAAACGCAAGACCCTCGCCCAGCTCGATCAGGACGAGTGGGAGTCGCTGTGCGACGGTTGCGGTCTGTGCTGCCTGCAGAAGCTCGAAGACGAGGACGACGGCGCCGTCTACTACACCCGCATCGCCTGCAAGCTGCTCGATCTCAAGAGCTGCCGCTGCAGCGACTACGCCAACCGCGCCAAGCACGTGCCCGACTGCATCCAGCTCACCCCGGCGCAGGCCGACCAGTTCCAGTGGCTGCCGCCGACCTGCGCCTACCGCCTGGTCAGCGAGGGCAAGGACCTGCCGCTGTGGCACCACCTGGTCTGCGGCGATCCGGAGGCGGTGCATATCGAGCGCATCTCGCAGTCCGGGCGCATGCTCAGCGAGAACAGCGTGGCCGAAGACGACTGGGAAGAGCACCTGATCTTTCGCGCCGGTTGATCGGCACCGGGCTTCGTGGCAAATCTGTGCGCCCAGCCATGGAATTGCCCGAGGGCGTCGCGGTCATATCGGATCGCCGCGTCCCACCGCATCAGGAGCTTTGCGCGATGCCCGTTCGTTACCCCTTGTTGTCCCTGCTGTTACTGAGTCTGAGCCTGCCGACCTGGGCGGCCACGCATAAGGTCGATTTGGACTACCGCGTGCGCTTTCTGCCCGAAACCAACCAGGCCGAAGTCAGCCTGACCCTGGAGCAGGGCGAGCGCGTGCTCAGCCTGGACTTCGACCTGGGCAAGGAGGGCCGCTACAGCGACTTTTCCGCCGACGGCCAGTGGCAGCAGGAGCAGCCCGAGCGCGGTACCTGGCAGCCGGCCGCCGGCAAGAGCCGCCTGAGCTACAAGGTGCACATCGACCACGAGCGCCAGCCGGGGAGCTTCGATGCGCGGATGACCGAGGACTGGGCGCTGCTGCGCGGCGACGACCTGGTGCCCAGCGCCGTGTTGCGCCAGCAGGACAAGACCGAGCTGGTGGCGCGCCTGCAGTTCGAGCTGCCCAAGGGCTGGAAAAGCGTGGAAACCGGCTGGCCGCGCATCGGCAAGAATCGCTTTCGCATCGACAACCCGCTGCGCAAGTTCGACCGCCCCACCGGCTGGATGGTCGCCGGCAAGCTCGGCACCCGCCGCGCCCGCCTCGGCGAGACCGATGTCGCCATCGCCGCGCCGGTGGGCGAGGGCATGCGGCGCATGGACATCATGACCCTGCTGACCTTCGTCTGGCCCGAAATGCAGGCGGTGTTCCCGCGCGATCCGGCCAAGCTGCTGATCGTCGGCGCCGGCGACCCGATGTGGCGCGGCGGCCTGTCGGCGGCCAATTCCTACTACATGCACGCGGACCGGCCGCTGGTCAGCGAGAACGGCACCAGCTCGCTGGTGCACGAGCTGGTCCACGTGTTCAGCCGCATCCAGTCGCGCGACCGTAGCGACTGGATCACCGAGGGTCTGGCCGAGTACTACGCCATCGAACTGATGCGCCGCGCCGGCGGTATCGGCGAGGACCGCTACCAGAAGATGCGCGAGCAACTGACGCGCTGGAGCAAGCCGGTGAAGAGCCTGCGCACCGCGCGCGCCACCGGCCCGGTCACCGCGCGCGCGGTGCTGCTGTTGCAGGAGCTGGACCGGGAAATCCGCCAGAAGACCAAGGGCAATACGCAACCGCGTTCGCTGGACGACGTGACCCGCGGCCTGATGCGCCTGGACAAGGCCAGCACCGAGGATTTCATCGACATCGTCGAGAACGTCATGGGCGGGCCGTCGCGGGTGCTGGATACGCGGTTGTTGCGCTGAGACCAAGGCGGCGCGCCCTACGGATAAGCCGGCACCGCCCCCGCTTCTCTAACGCTTGAGCAGCGCCTCCAGCCCGGCCAGCGCCTTGTGGGTGACCTTGCTGCCGGAGCCGGCGCTGGCGGCTTCTTCCTTCTGGTAGTGCAGGTCGACCTGGCGCTGATGCTCGTTGTCGTGGCAGTACAGGCACAACAGTTCCCAGTTGGAGCCGTCTTCCGGGTTGTTGTCGTGATTGTGGTCGCGGTGGTGCACGGTCAGCTCGCTCAGGCGCTTGCCGCTGAACTCGCGGCCGCAGCGCCCGCAGATATGCGGGTACATCTTCAGGGCTTTTTCGCGGTAGCTGGTTTCGCGGCGCCGCTGCGCCTCGGCGAGGATCTGGTCCAGCTTGCTGGTGGTGCTCATGGCGTGGCTCGTGCTCGGGTGGCGAACGTTGGCGTTCGGATGCTGCCAGAATAGAACGAAAGCTCGCCGATCAGGAGCCCCATCATGCGTCGCTCGATACTTGCCGCTTCGATCCTGGCCTGCGCCGCCGCCGCACTGGCCCAGACCCAGCAACCGCCGCGCATGCCGACGTCGCCCGCCGCCGGCGCGCCCGGCACCGCCACGCCGCAACCCTACGGTCAGCCGCAAAGTGCGCCGATTCAGCGCCAGGGGCCGGGGACGGCGCCCTTGCTACCGCCACCGCAGGGGCAGAGCCTGCCGCGGCTGGCGCCGCAAGCGCCGAAGGATCAGGCCATCCCGCTGCTGGAACAGCAGCTGCAGCGCAATCGTCAACCGGTCGAGCCGGGGCAGAAGCGGGATTAGACCTGGTTGACCAGCTGGCCATCGGCCATGCGCAAGCGTTTCGACATGCCCACGGCGATGGCGCGGATGACCTGGGCGGCGGCTTTCGGCGCTTCCTGCAGCATCTTGTCCAGGGCGTCCTTGCCCAGGGTCAGCAGCACGCTGTCGCTGGCCGCGATGCAGGTGGCCGAGCGTCGTTCGCCGTCGAGCACGGCCATTTCGCCGAAGGCGCGGCCCTTGCGCAGGCAGGTGATCTCCACCTCCTCGCCGCTGACGTTGGTCTTGCGCACCGAGACGGCGCCCTGCTGGAGGATGCACATGAAGGTGCCGGCATCGCCCTCGCGGAAGATCAGCGTGCCTTCGTCGATCTTGCTCAGGCTGAAATAGCCGGCAGCGGTGAGTACGTCGCCGGCCGGCAGTTGGTCGAACAGGCCGCAGTCCAGCAGCATGTCGCGGATGGCGTCGATCAGGTGGGAAGTGTCGGGCATGGTTGGGCGGTATGGCGAGAGCGGGGAGGCGACCTTAGCCGCAACGGCAGGCGTTGCCAATCGCTGTTGGTCGCCTGCCGCGGCGTTTCTCGAGGCCGTTCACGCTCTCGCCTGCACGGGCGCTCAGAAGCTGAAGCGGCGCATCACCCCCTGCAGGCGCTCCGACATGCCCTGCAGCGCGCGGATGGCCTGGACGATGCCGCCCTGCGCCGCGGAGTTCTCCTCGACTATCTGCGCCACCTGTTCGACGTTCTGCGCCACCTGCTCGCTGGCGGCGCGCTGCTGCTGCAGGGCGGTGGCGATGCTGCCGACCGACTGCAGCGATTCGTCCAGCGCCTGGCGGATCTTGCCCATCGCCGCGGCGCTGCGTTCGACCAGCTGCAGGCCGTTGTCGACGCCCGCGCAAGTCGCCGCCATGCTGCCGTGCGCCTGACGCACACCGCCGTGGATGGCCTCGACCAGGGCGACGATCTCGGTGGTGGATTGCGCGGTGCGCCCGGCCAGGCTGCGCACCTCGTCGGCGACCACGGCGAAACCGCGGCCCTGCTCGCCGGCGCGCGCGGCCTCGATGGCGGCGTTCAGCGCGAGCAGGTTGGTCTGCTCGGCAATGCCGCGAATCACCTCGACTATGGCGCCGATATTGCCCGATTGTGCTGCCAATCGTTGGATGTCCGCCGAGCACTGCGCCACCAGGGCGGCGACCCGGCGGATTGCTTCGATGGCCTGGCCGGTCACCGCCAGGCCGCTGTCGGTCAGCTCGCCGGCCTGCTGCGCGCGGTCGTGGGTGTGCTGGGCGTTTTCGGCGATATGGTTGATGCTCACCGCCAGCTGCTCCATGGTCGCGGCCATCGCCGCGGCGGTGTCGCTCTGGATATTGGCGCTGTTGAGCACCTGTTCGGAGGAGGCGGCCAGCTGCAGGGTGGCACACTCGATCTGCTCGGAGGCCTCGCCGATATTGCCGATCACGTCGTGCAGGCCGTGGCGCATGGCCTGCACCGACTTCATCACCCCGCTGCTGGCACGGCCGTCCGCCGGCGCGCCATCCAGGCGACCGGCGGCGATGCGCGCGCTGATCGCCTCCAGCTCGCCGGGTTCGGCGCCCAGCTGGCGGCCGAGGCGGCGGCTGAAATACAGCGCATGGGCGCTGCCCAGCAGCAGGGCGAGCAACAGCAGGGCCAGGCTCAGGCGCAGATTGGCGGCGTACTCCGCCTCGCCCAGCTGGAACTGGTGCTTGGCCTCCACCAGTTGCACCTCGATCAACTCGGCGAACTTGGCCGACAGCGGGTCGATCAGCGGGTACAGCTCGCTGCCGGCGAAGCGCTCCAGCGCCGCCTGGTCGCCACGGGCGAGCAGGCTCTGCAGCTGCTCCAGCGGCGGCCCGGCGCGCTCCATCAGCGGGGCGATCTGCTCGATCAGGCGGCGTTCCTCGGCGATCAGCTCGGTGGCCAGGTAGGCCTGCCAGGTTTGCGCGATGCGCTGCTGGGCTTGTTCGATCAGCTGCTGCGCGGCGTGGCTGGTCAGTTCGCCGCTGCGCGCCTTGTGCGTGGCGTCGACTATGTTCACCGCGTAGAGGTCGGCGATCAGTTTGAGGTCGCGCAGCGGCACCACGCGATCCAGGTAGACGGTCTGCAGCCCGCCGACGGTGGCTTTCAGCCCGTGCAGGCCGAGCAGGCCGACGGCCAGCAGGGCGCTGAGCAGGGCGCCGGCGAGCAGCAACAGGTGGGTGCGAATCTTCCAACTCTTCATGGCGGATCTTCCTTGGCGGCAGGCAGGAAAAGGACGCTTATGGCCTTTCGCCATAAGCGTGCCTTCAGCCTAGATCAGATTCCGCAGCTGGCGAACGAAAGCTGATTGCTCGGTCAGCCTTCGGCGAGGCCCAGCACCTTGAACAGGAACGCGTATTCCAGGGCCACGTCGCGGATGCCCTGGTAGCGCCCGCTCATGCCGCCGTGGCCGGCCTCCAGATCGGTCTTGAGCAGCAGCAGGTTGGCGTCGGTCTTGCGCTCGCGCAGCCGCGCCACCCACTTGGCCGCTTCCCAGTACTGCACGCGGCTGTCGTTGTAGCCGGCCACCGCGAGGATTGCCGGGTAGGCCTGCGCGCGCACGTTCTCGTAGGGTGCGTAGGCCTGGATCCGCGCGAACACCTCGGGCTGGTTGGGGTCGCCCCATTCGTCGTACTCGGTCACCGTCAGCGGCAGCTCCGGGTTGAGCATGGTGTTGAGCACGTCGACGAAGGGCACCTCGGCGATGGCCGCGGCGAACAGCTGCGGGCGCTGGTTGAGCACCGCGCCGATCAGCAGGCCGCCGGCGCTGCCGCCGCTGATGGCCAGCTGCGCCGGGGTGGTCAGGCCGGCGTCGATCAGGTGTTCGGCGCAGGCGATGAAGTCGCCGAAGGTGTTGGGCTTGTGCTCCAGCTTGCCGGCGCGGTACCAGGCCTCGCCCATCTCGCCGCCGCCGCGCACGTGGGCGATGGCGAAGACGAAACCGCGCTCGAGCAGGCTCAGGCGGGCATGGGAGAACCAGGGATCGAGGCTCTCGCCGTAGGCGCCGTAGCCGTAGAGGTAGAGCGGCGCCGGCGTGCCGGCGGCGAGCACCTCGCGGCGCGCCACCAGGCTGATCGGCACCTGCGTGCCGTCGGCCGCGGTGGCCCACAGCCGGCGGCTCTCGTAGGCCTCGGCATCGAAGGGGCCTTCCACCGGGGTCTGCTTGAGCACCTGCTGGGCGCCCGTGGCCAGCTCCAGCTGGCGGATCTGCGCCGGGCGGCCGAGGGCCTCGTAGCGCAGGCGGATCACCGCGCTGTGGAACTCCAGGCCGTCCTGCACGTGCAGGCTGTAGGCGGCGTCCGGCAGTTGCACCCGGTAGGCGGCCGCGCCCTGCGGCTGCACTTCCAGCACCGGCAGGCCGCCCTCGCGCAGGCTCAGCACCAGGGCGTCGCGGTTGAGGGTGACGCCTTCGAGCATCACCACCGGGTCGTGGGCGCGGATTTCACGCCAGTGCGGGCGCTGCGGCGCGGCTTCGTCGGCGGCGTAGAGGGCGAAGTTGATGCCGCTCTGGTTGCTGCGGATCAGCCAGCTCCAGGCGCCGTCCTGCAGACCGTGGTCGACGTCGTACTCGTGGCCTTCCTCGCGTGGCGCCAGGCAGACGAAGGCGTCCTGCGGCCGTTCGGCATCCAGTACCCAGACCTCGCTGGTGGTCTTGCTGCCGAGCTGGAGGATCAGCTGGCGTTCGGAGCTGGAGCGGTAGCAGTGCAGGAAGAAGCGCCCGTCGCCCTCCTCGAACACCGCTTCGGCGCCATCCGTACCGAGGCGGTGGCGGTACAGCTTGTAGGGGCGGTGGGTGTCGTCCAGTTCGGTGAAGAACAGCGTCTGACTGTCGTTCGCCCAGGTCATGCTGCCATCGCAGTCGTCGAAGGGCAGCTCCTGGATCTGGCCGCTGTCCAGTTCCTTGACGAACAGGCGGTAGATCTCGTCGCCGCTGCGATCCAGGCTGTAGGCCAGACGGCGTTGGTCCGGGCTGATGCTGAAGGCGCCGAGCGCCAGGTAGCCGCCGCCGGCCAGGGCGTTGGGGTCGAGCAGCAGCTGCTCGCTGGCGGCGTCGAGGGTCAGCGAGCCGTCCGCCGGTTTGCGGCAGCGATAGTGGCGCGGGTATTCGTCGCCGGCGGTGGTGCGCTGGAAGTAGAGGTAGTCGCCCCAGGGCACCGGCAGCGACAGGTCGGTTTCGCGGATGCGCCCCTTGATCTCTTCGAACAGCCGCTCGCGCAGCGCCTGCTGCGGCGCCAGCTCGGCCTCCAGGTAGGCGTTCTCGGCGCGCAGGTGGTCGAGCACCTCGTCGCTATCGCGATTCTCCAGCCAGCGATAGGGGTCGGCGCCGGATTCTTGGCGGGCGATGGGGGCAGCGATCATGCGACGACTCCAGGGCGGCGCGGCCGACGGCAGGGGCGCCGGGCCGGGGAAAAGCCGTTATCATAAGCGCCCCTCCGTCAGCCCCGCCAACTTCGAGGCCAGGATCGCCGCTTTATGATGAACGAGAACGACTATCTGCTCGCCTGGGCCGCCTATGGCGTCGCCGCCCTCGGCTGCCTGCTGGTGTGGCTGCGCATGACCAGCTGGATGTGGCGCTACCTGCGCGAGCCGTTGCGGGTGCTGGTGGCGGTGCTGCTGTTCAGCCCGACCATAGTCGACCCAGCGCGCGAGTTGTTCGCCCCGGCCATCGCGGTGACCGCCATGGACCTGCTGCTCAAGGTGGGCAACAACGCCTGGCGGGCGGTGGCCGACCTGACCCTCTACAGCCTGATCGCCTTCGCCCTTTACCTGGTCTTCGTCGCCGTGCGCTGGCCCATCGAGCGCTGGTGGCAGGGGCGCCGCGAGGAGACTGTGGTGGAAGACGAAGACCCGCGCACCCTGCGCGAGCTGATGGAACAGGACGACGAGCGCCTGGCACATCGCTACGAGCGCGGCGGCCGACTGGAACCGCGCCTCTGACCCTTGCGCCTAGCCGGTTAGCCGGTCAGCATGATGGCCATCGTGGATGGGAGGCCTCATGGACTGCGTATTCTGCGCCATCGCCGCTGGCCGTTTGCCGGCGTACCAACTGTACCGGGACGAGGATTTCATCGTCCTGCTGGATATCTTTCCCATGCGCCCGGCGCACGTGCTGATCGTCAGCCGCGCCCATGCCCCCTTCCTCGAGGATCTGCCGGCGGCAGTGCGCGACCGTCTGCTGGCCCTGGCTGACAAGATGGCGGCGGCGTTGCGCGCGGCGGGCTACGGCCGCGAGGGGATCAACCTGCTGATCAACGACGGCCCCGATTCCAACCAGCACGTGCCGCACCTGCATCTGCACCTGATCCCGCGACGCCGCGGCGATCTGCCGGCGCTGCTCTGGCGCCTGCTGGTGCGTTTCCTGCCCCTGGGCCGTCGGCGTTTGCAGGTACGCCTGCAAGCCGAGGCCGAGCAACTGCGCCGTGCCCTCGGCGAGGAGAACTGACTCGATGTGCGAATTGCTCGGCATGAGCGCCAACGTCCCCACCGATATCGTCTTCAGCTTCACCGGGCTGATGCAGCGCGGCGGGCGCACCGGGCCGCACCGCGACGGCTGGGGCATCGGCTTCTACGAAGGCCGGGGCTTGCGTCTGTTCCAGGATCCGCGGGCGAGCAGCGAGTCGGAGGTGGCGCAGCTGGTGCAGCGCTACCCGATCAAGAGCGAGGTGGTGATCGGCCATATCCGCCAGGCCAACGTCGGCCAGGTGTGCCTGGCCAATACCCATCCCTTCGTTCGCGAGTTGTGGGGGCGCAACTGGTGTTTCGCCCACAACGGCCAGCTGACCGGCCTGGTCGGTGCCACCAGTTTCTACCGGCCGGTGGGCGACACCGACAGCGAGGCGGCCTTCTGCGACCTGCTCAACCGGGTGCGCCGCGCCTTTCCCGAGCCGGTGTCGGTGGAGATGCTGCTGCCGGTGCTGGTGGCGGCCTGCGCCAGCTACCGCCAGCTCGGCGTGTTCAACTGCCTGCTCAGCGACGGCGACTGGCTGTTCAGCTTCTGTTCGAGCAAGCTGGCGCATATCACCCGGCGCGCGCCCTTCGGCCCGGCGCAGCTCAAGGACGCCGACCTCAAGGTGGATTTCCAGGCCGAAACCACGCCGAACGACGTGGTCACGGTGATCGCCACCGAGCCGCTGACCGACAACGAACAATGGACGCTGTACCAGCCGGGCGAGTGGCGGCTGTGGCGCCGTGGCGAGTGCATCGCCGACGGCAAGGCCTGAGCAGGAGGGGGAGGGATGTTGCGAAGCTATTTGCGCCTGGCGCTGTTCGCCTGCGGTCTGCTGCTCGGCGTGCAGGTGCCGGGCTTCGTCGACGACTACGGCAAGCGCGTCGAGGCCCATCGCCTGGAGTCACAGCAGAGCCTCAAGGGTTTTCAGGACACCGCGCGGCGCTTCTTCAAGGGCGACCTGGATGCGCTGGTCGCGCACTACCGGGTCAGCGACGATGCGGTGATGCGCAGCGACGCGCAGAGCGTGGCCCACCTGGTGCAGCGCGCGGCCTTGCTGGAGCGCGAGTGGCAGGCCATGCAGGGGCCCTGGTACGCCCAGGCCTGGCACCTGGTCACGGCCGCCGACGGCGAACTGTTCGAGGAAACCCTCGACGCCTACCGCTACCAGGTGCTGCTGACTCCCGAGGCGATGCTCTGGGGCCTGAGCTGCGCCTTGCTGCTGGCCTGGCTGGCGGAGTCGCTGGCGCTGCTGCTCGCCTGGATGCTGGGCATGGGGCAGACGCGACGCACCCAGCAGCGTCACTGGCGCTGAGCGTACTCAGTAACCGATCGCCAGTTCCGGGCCCAGGTAGGCATTGGCCTGGAGGATATCGTCCTCGCCGAGCAGGCCGACCGCCGCGGCCAGTTGCAGGCGGGCCAGCAGGTAGCGCAGCTTGGCTTCGAGCAGGTCGCGGCGGGCGATGAACACCTGTTCCTCGGCGTTGAGGATATCGACGTTGGTGCTGGAGCCGGCGAGAAAGCCCTTGCGTGCCGAGTCCTGCGCCCGTTCGCTGGAGGCGACGGCCTGTTCCAGGGCGCGGATGCGCGCCTGGCCGCTCTGTACGCCGCGGAACTCGCGGGTGGTGGCGGAGAACACTTCCTCGCGCGCGGCGTTGACTTCCTCGCCGGCCTGTTCGCGGCTGGCGGTAGCCTGGCGCACCCGCGCGCTGACCCCGCCGCCGGCGTACAGCGGCATGTTGAATTCCAGGCCGATGGAGTTGTAGCGGTTGGTCTGGTCGATGGTGGAGATCGAGTCGCTCTCGCTGTCGGTATAGCCCAGCACCAGGTCCAGGGTCGGCCAGTGGCCGCTGCTGGCGCGTCTGACCTCTTCTTCGGCGAGGCCGTGGTTGACCTGCCGCGCGCGCAGCGTGGGGTTGTTCTGGCGCGCCTTGTTCAGCCAGTCCTGCAGGTTGTTAGGCTGCAGCGGCGGAGTGGGAAAGTCCGCCTGGAGGGTGGCGAGCTGTCGGGGGATGTCGCCGAGCAGTTCCTCCAGCAGGCGCAGGGCGACCACCAGGTTGTCCTCGGCTTCGATCAGCTGTGCTTGGGCCAGGTCGCGGCGTGAGGTGGCCAGGTCGACGTCGGTGATGGTGCCGTCGCCCAGGTCGAAACGGCGCTGCGCGGCGGCCACCTGCTGCTCGAGCGCCTTTAGCTTGGCGCGCGACAGGTCGATGGTCTCGCGCGTCAGCAGCACGTCGAAGTAGCGGCTGGCCAGGCGCACGGCGACGTTCTGCGTCTTGGCGTCGAACACTGCCTCGCTGTAGCTGGCGCGCTGCTTGCCCTGGCGGTACTCGACCATCTTCTGGCGGTTGTACAGCGGCTGGCGCAGCTGCAGGCTGAGGTTCTGCGAGTCGTAGTCCAGGTCGTTCTCGATCTGCTGGCCGAGCAGGTTTTCCTGCTCCTGGGTGCCGTCGACCCGGCTCTTGCTGGCCCGCGCGGTGATCTGCGGCAGCAGCCCGGCCTTGCCTATGGCACGGTTTTCCAGGCCGGCGTCGCGCTCGTGGATGGCCGCGCGGTAGGTCGGCCCCTGCAGTTGCAGCTGCTCCCAGGCCTGCAGCAGATCGAGGGCGTGGACGGGCACGGCGGCCAGGCAGCAGAGGCCGAACAGCGTTTGACGCATGAGCATGTCATTGCTCCTTGAAGGCTCCATCGATGCGGTCGAGCAGGGGTTTCATCAGGTAACTCATCAGGTTGCGTTCGCCGGTCTTGATCGTCACGGTGGCCGGCATGCCGGGGCGGATACGGTTGCTGCCGAGCTTGTCCATGCCTTCGGCGGTCACCTCGACCTGGGCCAGGTAGTAGGGCTGCTTGTTGGCCTCGTCGATCAGGCGGTCGGCGGAGATGGTCAGCACGCGGCCGGGGATGTTCGGCGTCTGCGCGTGGTTGAAGGCGGGGAAGGCGATGTCCACCGGCAGGCCGGGCTGCATCTTGTCGATGGCCTGCACCGGCACCATGGCGTCCACCTGCAGCGGCTCGTTGGCCGGCACCACGTCCATGATCCGCGAGCCGGCCTGGATCACCCCGCCGATGGTGGAGGCGGACAGCCCCAGTACCACGCCGTCGATGGGCGAGCGGATCACCGTGTTGGTCACCTCGTAGTCCAGCGCGCGCAGGCGGTCGGCGAGGGCGGCGGCCTCTTTCTGCGCCTCGGTCAGTTGCGATTGCACTTCCTTCTGGAAGTCCTGTTCCAGTTGCAGGATGCGCAGCTTGATTTCGGCGATCTGGTTGCGCGTACGCCCGCTGTCGGCGACGTTCTGCGCCAGCGAGGCGCTCAGTTCGGCGGCGTTGCGCTCCAGTTCGAGCATGCGGTTGCGGGTCACGTAGCCTTCGGCGGCCAGGCTGCGCACGCCGTCGAGTTCCTGGTTGAGCAGCTTGATCTGCGAATTGCGCGAGTACTGCACCTGGCGCAGGCCCTTGAGCTGCTCCTCGGCGCCGCGGATGTTCTCGCGGAGAATCTCGGCCTCGCCGCTCAGCGCCGCGCGGCGGGTGGCGAACAGGCGCTGCTGCAGGGCGACCGAGGCATCCAGACGTGGGTCGCCGGCGAAACGGCTGAGCAGTTCAGGATCGAACTCCACCTGCTCGGCACCGTCGCGCTCGGCCTGCAGGCGGCTTTTCACCGTGCTGACCACTATGTATTGGGCGCTGACCATGCCCTGCTCGGCGATGGCGCGGGTGGCGTCCAGCTCGATCAGTGGCTGGTTGCGCGCGACCAGGTCGCCCTCGCGCACCAGGATGGCGCCGACCGAGCCGCCGGTCAGGTGCTGGATAGTCTTACGGTTGTTGGTGACGTTGACCGTGGCGTTGGCCACTACCCCGGCATCCAGCGGCGCGAGCAGGGCCCAGAGGATGAAACCGCCGAAGCCGGCGAGCACCAGCGACAGGCCCCAGCGGCTCGGCTTGCGGTCGTCCATGTCGATTTCGCAGGGGCTGTCCGCCAGCTGCAGGCTCTTGCTCTCGAACTGTAGGTCGGACATGGCATGTCACTCCTTGCCCCGCACCGAGGCCAGGGTCGGCGCCCCTTTGCCGGTGGGGATCACGTTGGCCTGGCGCAGGGCGGCGAACACCTCGTCGCGGGTGCCGAACATCTGCACCGCGCCTTCGCGCAGCACCAGCACCTTGTCCACCATGTTCAGTACGGTGGGGCGGTGGGAGATCAGCACCAGGGTCTTGCCGCGTTGCTTGAGGTCGACCAGCGCCTGCAGCAGCGCCGCTTCGCCGACGTCGTCGAGGCTGGCGTTGGGTTCGTCGAGGACGATCAGCGACGGCTCGCCGTACAGTGCGCGGGCCAGGCCGATGCGTTGCTTCTGCCCGCCGGACAGCGAGCCGCCGTCGGCGCTGAGGCGGGTGTCGTAGCCCTGCGGCAGGTGCAGGATCATGTCGTGCACGCCGGCCTGCTTGGCGGCGAGGATTACCGCGTCGCTGTCGATCTCGCCGAAGCGGGCGATGTTCTCGGCGACGCTGCCTTCGAACAGCTCGACGTCCTGCGGCAGGTAGCCGAGCCAGGGCCCCAGCTCGGCCTTGTTCCACTGGTAGAGGTCGGCGCCGTCCAGGCGCACCTTGCCGCCTTGCGCCGGCCATACGCCCACCAGCAGGCGCGCCAGGGTGGATTTGCCGGAGGCCGAAGGGCCGATGATGCCCAGCGCCTCGCCGGGCGAGAGGTTGAAGCTGATGCCGCGCAGGATCGGCGTGGGCGAGCCCGGCGCACTGGCGAAGGCGTTCTCCACGTGGAGCATGCCCAGCGGCTTGGGCAGCGGCATGGACGGTTTTTGTGCGGGAAAGTCGGCCAGCAGCTCGCCCAGCCTGGCCCAGGCGGCGCGGCTGGAGAGCAGCTGCTTCCAGGTCGAGATCACCTGTTCCACCGGCGCCAGGGCGCGGCCGGAGAGGATCGAGCAGGCGATCATCATGCCCGGGGTGATCTTGCCCTGGATCGCCAGCAGGGCGCCGGTGCCGAGGATCAGCGACTGCAGGGTGACGCGCACGAAGCGGCTGCCGCCGGCGATATAGGCGGCGCGGTCGGAGGCCAGGGTCTGCAGCTCGAGGATCTTCAGGTGATTGCCGAACCAGCGCTGGCGGATCGCCGGCAGCATGCCCATGGCTTCGATCACCTCGGCGTTGCGCAGGTTGTTGTTGGCGAAGCTGCCGGACACCAGCGACGCCTGGTTGGCCTCGGCCAGCGGCTTGCGCGTGCTGACCTCGGTGAGCCAGGCCAGGGCCACCAGCAGCAACGAACCGATCAGGGTGATCAGGCCGAGCAACGGATGCACCAGATAGATCACCAACAGATAGATGGGCGTCCAGGGCGCGTCGAAGAAGGCGAACAGGCCGTTGCCGGTGAGGAACTGGCGCACCTGCGACAGGTCCTGCAGGGCCTGCGCCGGGTTGCCGCCGGCGCGGCGCAGGTTGCGCTCGAAGGCGGCGCCGAAGATGCGCTTGTTGAGCATCATGTCGAGGCGATTGCCGACGCGGATCAGCACGCTGGAGCGCACCACCTCCAGCAGTGCCATCAGCACGTAGAGGCCGACCACCAGCACGGTGAGCATCAGCAGGGTGGTGACGTTGCTGCTGACCAGGGCGCGATCGTAGACCTGCAGCATATAAACGGCCGGGGTCAGCATCAGCAGGTTGATCACCCCGCTGAAGGCGGCCAGTGCATAGAAGGTGCGGCGCAGGCGAAACAGAACCTCGGCCAGCTCGGAACGCGGGGACTGCGGGATGCCCATGGGACCCTCCGGCACTGCATGTTCGCTGAGCATCCTGCTGGGTGACGGTGTTCCGGCGCTCTGCGGCTCGGTGCACCTGCAGGGAGACATTTTCCCGTCTCCTCGAATGTCGCCCCCTAGGTATAGATGGGACTTTGGTCGGGGCGCAAGGCGTTCTTACGGCTTATTTTTTCTATGTTTCTTTTGGTTTCTTAGAAAAAATCTTTATGCGGTATGGATTTATGGCGTTTTGCGGAAAGCGTCCAGATGACCGACGGTATCTTGACAAGGCTAACGGCTGGGACTTAAGTCTAATCGTGTAACCGCTGGAAAAGGCCAAGAAACCGTCACGGCTTCCACCTGACCAGCAGTCGAGGCCGAGAAAGACTATGAATCTACTCTCGCTTGACCAGACGCCTGAGGCGTCTTCGCTAGGGCATTTTGCCGACCCGCAGCTTCACGGGCCTCCTTCTGCCTGATTTCTGACGCCAGGCTTCGAGCCGGCTTCAGCATAGGGACATACCAAATACCGATTGGACGCCGACGATCCCAGCATGTCGGCGCGGCGGCGTTTGGCCTCTATCCCGGGAACACTCTGACGAATGCGTGACGCGCGCCTGGAGAGGGTGAGTTGTGTCTGCGCCGGGGGTTCTTTGGCTGTGAATTTGCGATTTCAACTGCTGGGCATCAGAGGTGGAAGGAAATGGCCAATTTCATCAAGTCCGATCTCGAGTTCATCCTCCAGCAGATTCTCATCGCCGAAGCACATGCCGCCGGGCAGAGCCTGGACGAGCTGCTGCCCAACTCCCAGGTGCCCTGGGGCCTGCGCACCGTGGATGGCAGCTACAACAACCTGGTGGAGGGCCGTACCTTCTGGGGCGCCGCCGACCAGGAGTTCCTCCTGCTGCTGGATCAGCAGTTCCGCAATGATCAGGACGGCGACAGCTTCGACATGAATGGCCCGGCAGCCGGTGGGTTGGTGACCAATACCGACTACGGCGCCGAAGGCCATGTGGCCGACGCCGACCCGCGGATTATCTCCAACCTGATCGTCGACCAGACCATCAGCAACCCGGCGGCGGTGCAGGTCTACGTCCAGGCAGGCCTGGGCACGCTGGCAGACGGTATCAACCAGTTGGATCCGGATGGCAACCCCTATCCGGCCGGCACCCTGCTGGATCTCGACGGCATCGCGATTCCCGCCGGCCAATCGTTGTTTATCCCCAATACCGCGCCGGACGAAGGTTTGTCGGCTGGCTTCAACACCTGGTTCACCTTCTTCGGCCAGTTCTTCGACCATGGTCTTGACCTGGTCAACAAGGGTGGCAACGGCTTTATCTTCATTCCGTTGCAGCCGGACGACCCGCTGTACAACCCGGCCACGCCACAGACCAACTTCATGGTCATTACCCGCGCCAGCGTCGAGGTGGACGCGGACGGCAACCGCGTGCACGTCAACCAGACCACGCCGTTCGTCGACCAGAACCAGACCTACAGCTCGCACGCCTCGCACCAGGTGTTCCTGCGCGCCTATGTGCTGGTGGACGGCCAACCCATGGCCACCGGCAAGCTGCTGACCAACCGCGACCTGGGGGCAGACGGCATCTTCGGCACCGAGGACGACGTGGAACTGGGCGGCATGGCCACCTGGGGCGTGCTCAAGGCTCAGGCCCGCGACGTGCTGGGTATCGAGCTGGACGATTTCGACGTCGGCCGGGTGCCGCTGCTGGCCACCGACCAGTACGGCAACTTCATCCCGGGCGCCAACGGCATGCCGCAACTGGTTACCGCCGGCGGCCTGGTCGAGGCCAGCCTGGCCGCACCGGTGGATGCCTCCTTGGCGCTGACCACTGGCCATGGCTTCCTCGACGACATCGCCCACTCGGCCAACCCTTTCAACAGCCAGACCGGCGCGCCGCTGGTGGCTGATGCCGATGGCGTGGCCGGGGTCAACGATGGCCTGGCCGGCACCTATGACGACGAACTGCTCGACGCCCACTTCATGGCCGGCGACGGCCGGGTCAACGAGAACATCGGCCTGACCGCCGTGCACCATGTGTTCCACGCCGAGCACAACCGCCTGGTCGAACACACCAAGGACGTGGCCCTGCAGGCCGCCGCCGACGGCGATATCGCCTTCCTCAATCAGTGGCTGCTGCAGCCGGTTGGCGCGATTCCGGCCGATCTGTCGACCCTGGTGTGGAACGGCGAACGCCTGTTCCAGGCCGCCAAGTTCGGCACCGAGATGCAGTACCAGCACCTGGTGTTCGAGGAGTTCGCGCGCAAGGTGCAGCCGCTGGTGGACGAGTTCCTCATCCCCAACGGTTACGACGCCACCATCAACCCGGCGATCATGGCCGAGTTCGCTCACACCGTTTACCGCTTCGGTCACTCGATGCTGACCGAGACGGTCGACCGGCTCGACCCGAGCTTCCAGAACGACAGCAGCATGGGGCTGATCGAGGCCTTCCTCAACCCGCTGGCGTTCAACGACAACGGCACGTTGTCACCCGAGGAGGCCGCCGGCGCCATCGTTCGCGGCCTGACCCGGCAACTGGGCAACGAGATCGACGAGTTCGTCACCGGCGCCCTACGCAGCAACCTACTCGGCCTGCCGCTGGACCTGGCGGCGATCAATATCGCCCGCGGTCGCGACACCGGGGTGCCGTCGCTGAACGAGGCACGCGCCGAGTTCTTCGCCATGACCGGCGATAGCCAGCTGCGCCCCTACACCAGTTGGCTGGACTTCGCCCTGCACCTGAAACATCCGGAGTCGCTGATCAACTTCATTGCCGCCTATGGCACCCATGCCAGCATCACCAGCGTCACTGGTCTGGCGGCCAAACGCGCCGCAGCCATGGATATCGTGCTTGGCGGCGGGGCGATTTCCGACGATGAGCGCATGGCCTTCCTCAACGGGCCGGCGGCCACCACCGGGGTCAACGACATCGACTTCTGGATCGGCGGCCTGGCCGAGCAGATCATGCCCTTCGGCGGCATGCTCGGCTCCAGCTTCAACTTCGTCTTCGAGACGCAGATGGAGGCGCTGCAGAACGGCGACCGCTTCTACTACCTGGCGCGCCTGGACGGCCTCAACTTCCTCACCGAGATGGAGGACAACTCCTTCGCCAAACTGGTGATGCGCCATACCGATACGGTACACCTGCCGGCGGATATCTTCTCCAGACCGGGGCTGATCCTCGAGGTGAACCAGGGTGCGCAGTTCAACGACGGGCTCGGTAGCGCCGACCCGCTCGGCGACAACCCGCTGATCCCGCTGGTAATTCGCGACAACCCGCTGACTGCAGGGCCGGACACCAACTACCTGCGCTACACCGGCGACGAACACGTGGTGCTCGGCGGCACCTCCGGCAACGACATCATGATCGGCAGCATTGGCGACGATACCCTGTGGGGCGACGGCGGCAACGACCGCCTGGAAGGCGGCGACGGCAACGATGTGATCGAAGGCGGCGCCGGCGACGACATCATCACCGACAAGGGGGGCGACGATGTCATCAAGGGCGGCGACGGCAACGACGTGATCCAGGGCGGCAACGGCTTCAACCTGATCCTCGGCGGTCATGGCCAGGACTTCATCATCACCGGCGAGGACGTCTCGGAGGTCTTCGCCGGCACCGGCAACGACTTCATCCTCGGCGCCAAGGGCAACCTGCAGACCGCCGGTAACGAGGGCGACGACTGGATCGAGATCGGTACCCAGGACGGTGCGCCCGGCGACAACCTGGCGCCGTTCGCCGACGATCTGGTGGCCGGTCATGACGTGTTCATCGGCGGCCCCGGCTTCGACGAGGTGATAGGCGAGGGTGGCGACGACATCATGGTCGGCTCCGAAGGCGCCGACCACTTCGACGGCAACTCCGGCTTCGACTGGGCGGTGTACAAGGACGATCAGGTCGGAGTGAAGGTCGACCTGATCGTCGACGACTTCGTCGAGCCGCCGGTGGCGCCGTCCAATGCCGGTATCCTCGACCGCTTCGCCGAGGTGGAAGGCCTGTCCGGCTCGGCCTTCGGCGATATCCTGCGCGGCGACAACGCCGACGCGGCGCTGATCGCCCAGGCCGGTGCCCAGGGCAGCGTGCTGACGGCCGAGGGCATCGCCCGTATCGCCAATCTGCAGCAGATGCTCACCGAGTTCTTCGGTGCGCCGCAGACTTCCTTCGGCAGCGGCAATATCATCCTCGGCGGCGGCGGCAGCGACGTGCTGGAAGGCCGTGGCGGCGACGACCTGATCGACGGCGACCGCTGGCTCAACGTGCGCATCAGCGTGCGCGAGAACAACGACGGTACGGGCGACGAGGTCGCGTCTTTCAACAGCATGAAGGACATGATCACGCTGATGCTCGACGGCGTTTACAACCCGGGGCAGCTGGTGATCGTGCGGGAGATACTCGACAGCGCCGATAGCTTCGACACCGCACTGTACGGCGGGCCGCGCGAGAACTACACGGTGACCACGCTGGCGGGCATGACCATGGTCACCGATAACGTCGGCGACGAGGGCACCGACCGGCTGCTCAATATCGAGCGCATCCAGTTCGCCGACAGCGCCCTGGTACTGGTCGGCGGGGTGTTCGTCGAGGAGGTGCCGGGCACCGAACAGGGCGGCAATTTCTCGCCCACCGGCGCGCTGCAGATTCTCGACGTCAATGGCGACCCCGTCGATGCACCGGCCGTGGGCCAGCTGCTGCGGGTTTCCGCCGCAGGCGTCGGCGACGAGGACAATGCCAACGGCCTGATCAACGGCCGGCCGGTCAGCTATATCTGGCAGTACGAGGCGGTGGCCGGCTCGGGCGTCTTCCAGGATATCGTCGAAGAAGGCGGGGCGCGGCCGTCCACCCAGGATGGCGTTTCCTATCGCGTCAGCCCCAACCTGGATGGCCTGGCGATCCGTGTGATCGCCATCTACCAGGACGATAACGGTGTGATGGAGCGGGTGACCTCGGCGGCCACCGACCCGGTAGCGGGCGGTGAACTGCCACTGCCGCCGGCCCCCTTGCCGGTGGAAAGCGATGTGGTCAGCCCCGGTAATGGCCTGCGGATGATCCGCTCCGACCTGCAGTTCATCCTCGACCAGATCATCATCGCCGAGCGCCATGCCGCCGGCGAGGACCTGATGGACATCATCCCCAACTCGCGCCTGCCCTGGGGCCTGCGCACGGTGGATGGTTCGTTCAACAACCTGGTGTTCGGGCAGGAGCACTTCGGTGCGGCGGATCAGCCGTTCCCGACCTCTACCGGGCAGAACTTTATCAACGACCCCGATGGCGACGGAATCGATCTTGATGGCCCTGGCCCGGGCGGTGTGTTCGTCAATGGCAACTATGCCTACGATCCGGCCGATGTGACCAATCCGAACGATCCCACTGCACCCTGGAACGTGGTGGACGCCGACCCGCGGATCATCTCCAACCTGATCGTCGACCAGACCATCACCAACCCGGCGGCGGTGCAGGCCTATGTCGATGCCGGCCTGGGTACGCTGGACGCCAACGGCGTGCTGCTGGATCTCAGCGGCCAGCCGATCCCGGCAGGGGTGCCGCTGTTTATCCCCAACAGTGCGCCGGACGAAGGTCTGTCGGCCGGTTTCAACTCCTGGTTCACCCTGTTCGGCCAGTTCTTCGACCATGGCCTGGACCTGGTCAACAAGGGCGGCAATGGCTTTGTGTTCATCCCGCTGCAGCCGGACGATCCGCTGTATAACCCGTTGTCGCCGCAGACCAATTTCATGGTCCTGACCCGCGCCACCAACCAGGCGGTGCTGGCCGGTGAGGACGGCGATTTTGGTACGGCGGACGACGTGCATGTGCATGTCAACCAGACCACGCCCTTCGTCGACCAGAACCAGACCTATACCTCGCATGCCTCGCACCAGGTGTTCCTGCGCGAGTACGCCATGACCGACGAGGGCCCGGTGGCCACCGGGCGCCTGCTCAACGGCGCCGACGGCGGCCTGCCGACCTGGGCCGAGGTGAAGGCCCAGGCGCTCGACCTACTGGGCATCGTGCTGACCGATGCCGATGTGGTGAACGTGCCGCTGCTGGCTACCGACCAGTACGGCAAGTTCATCCCGGGTGCCAACGGTTATCCGCAGTTCGTTACCGGTGGCGGTCTGGTTTCCGCCGGGCCGGGCGGGGTGGCGGTGCCTGGTAACGTGATTCGTACCAATCACGCCTTCCTCGACGATATCGCGCATAACGCCAACCCCTTCAACAGCCAGAACGGTCAATTGAAGACCGCCGATGCTGACGGCATCGTTGGCCTGACCGATGCTCTGGGTAATCCTGTGTCGTCCAATCTGTTCTTCGACGACGAGCTGCTCGATGCCCACTTCATCACCGGCGACGGTCGCGGCAACGAGAATATCGGCCTGACCGCCATCCACCATGTGTTCCACGCCGAGCACAACCGCGTGGTAACGCATACCAAGGACGTGGTGCTGGCCTCCAACGACATCGACTTCATCAACCAGTGGTTGCTGGAGCCGGTGACCGAGCTGCCGGCCAGCCCGGACGGCCTGGTGTGGAACGGCGAGCGGCTGTTCCAGGCCGCGCGCTTCGCCACCGAGATGCAGTACCAGCACCTGGTGTTCGAGGAGTTCGCGCGCAAGGTGCAGCCGCAGGTGGACGTGTTCTTCAACGCCACCCAGGTGTACGACAGCACGCTGAACCCGGCGATCATGGCCGAGTTCGCCCACGTGGTGTACCGCTTCGGCCACTCGATGCTGACCGAGACGGTGGATCGCTTCGACCCGAACTTCGTCTCCAGCGAACTGGGGCTGATCGAGGCCTTCCTCAACCCACTGATGTTCAACCAGTTGCGCAATCCGCTTAGTGATCCGAATAATCCGGATTTCGACCCGAACGCTCCTGAGTACATCACCGTCTCGGCGGAAGAGGCCGCCGGCGCCCTGGCGCGCGGCATGACTCGCCAGCTCGGCAACGAGATCGACGAGTTCGTCACCGAGGCCCTGCGCAACAACCTGCTCGGCCTGCCGCTGGACCTGGCCACCATCAACCTGGCCCGCGGCCGGGAGACCGGGGTGCCGTCGCTCAATATGGCGCGCCAGGAGTTCTACAACATGACCGGCGATAGCCAGCTGAAGCCGTACACCAGCTGGATCGACTTCGCCATGAACCTCAAGCACCAGACATCGCTGGTCAACTTCATTGCGGCTTATGGTATCCATGCCGCGCTGCAGGCGGTGGATGTCGATACCCTGGCCGAGAAACGGGCGGTGGCCTTCGCCCTGGTATTCGGCGGCACGGCGTTGATCGACGACGGCACGCCAGAAGGGCGTTTGTTCGACGCAGACGGTGCCGGGGTCGACCGCTTGGCCTTCCTGCATGGGCCTGCAGCCACCACCGGGGTCAACGCCATCGACTTCTGGATCGGCGGCCTGGCCGAGAAGATCATGCCCTTCGGCGGCATGCTCGGCTCCACCTTCAACTTCGTCTTCGAGACGCAGATGGAGGCCCTGCAGGACGCCGACCGCTTCTACTACCTGGAGCGCCTGGCCGGCCTGAACATGCTCACCGAGATGGAGAACAACTTCTTCTCGCGCATGGTGATGGCCAACACCGATGCTACCCACCTGCCGGGGGATATCTTCTCCACCCCGGGCTTTATCCTTGAGGTGAACCAGGCCCAGCAGTACACCGGCCTGGGTGTCGACGGCCGCGCCGATCCGGATAGCGGCGACCCGCTGCTACCGGAAGTGATGCGCGGGCCGAACTTCCTGCAGTACAACGGCGACGAGCACGTGGTGCTCGGCGGTACCGAGAGCAATGACACCCTGATCGGCAGCATCGGCGACGACACCCTGTGGGGCGACGGCGGCAACGACCGCCTGGAGGGCGGCTTCGGCAACGACTTCATCATGGGCGGGGCGGGCGACGACATCATCACCGACATGGGCGGCGACGATGTGATCCGTGCCGGCGAAGGCAACGATGTGATCCATACGGGCAACGGCTTCGACCTGGTGATGGCCGGCCATGGCAAGGACTTCGTCATCTCCGGCGAGGACGGCACGGAGATCTTCGGTGGGCCGGGCGACGACTTCATCCTTGGCACCCGCGGCAACGAGGCGCAGTTCGGTAACGAAGGCAACGACTGGCTGGAACTCGGCGGTCCCGACGGCAACGGCGGTGACAACTTCAACGAGTTCGGCCTGGACGACGTGATCGGCCATGACGTGTTCATCGGCGAGTTCGGCATCATCGACCGCATGGACGGCGAGGGTGGCGACGACATCATGTTCGGCAATGGCGGCGAGGGCGACCGCTACGTCGGTGGCTCCGGCTTCGACTGGGCGGGCTTCCGCGACGACCCGTTCGGGGTCAATGTGGACTTCCGTCTGCGCGCCTTCGACGAAACGCCGGTGGCACCGTCCGATGTCTCGGTGCTGGCGCGCTTCGAGTTCATGGAAGGGCTGTCGGGCTCGCACCATGCCGACATCCTCAACGGCGACGACCGCGATGCCAACGCCATTGCCATGTCCGGTGCCTATGGCAGCGTGCTGAGCGACGACTATATGGACATGGTCGACGGACTGCGGGCGTTCATCAACCAACTGGCCGACCCGCTGACCACCGTCGGCGAGGTCACCTCCTTCGGCGCGGGCAATATCATCCTCGGCGGCAACGGCAGCGACCTGATCGCTGGTAACGGCGGCGACGACCTGATCGACGGCGACATGTGGCTCAACGTACGCATCAGCGTGCGTGCGAACAACGACGGCACGGGACCGGAGATCAACAGCTTCAACAGCATGGTGCCGATGATCCCGCTGATGCTCAACGGCACCTACAACCCGGGGCAACTGGTCATCGTCCGTGAGTTGATGTCCGGCACGGTCGACCCGAACAACCTCGGGCAGTCCTTCGATACGGCGGTCTACTCCGGGCTGATGTCCGAGTACGAAGTGATCGAGTGGGGCGATGGCCTGTGGGGTGTCCGTCACGTCGGCCTGGATGGCGTGGACAACGACGGCGACGGCTTCCTCGATGTGGTCGGCGCCGATGGCGCGGACATGATCCGCAATATCGAGCGCATCCAGTTCAACGACCAGGCCATGGTGCTGGTCGCTGGGCAGAACGAGGAGGTAGAAGGTGTGCTGCGCATCAGCGATGGCTCACCCAGCGTCGGCCAGGTGCTCAGTGTGTCGGCTGCGCTGGTGCGCGACGCCGATAATATCGGCGCCGGCAATCCGAACGGTGCCGTCACCGGCCCGATCAGCTACTACTGGCAGGTGGATGTCGAGGGCGACGGTACCTTCGCCGATATCGTCACGGAAAACATCGGCGGCGAGGCCGCCCGTGCCACCGGCCCGACCTTCACCGTGAGGCCGGAGTTCGAGGGCCTGGCCCTGCGCGTCAAGGCGATCTACAAGGACGCCCACGGCGTGCTGGAAACCGTGTTCTCGGCGCCGACCAGCCTGGTCGTGCAAGGTGGCGATCCGAACGATCTGCCGGTGGGCAGCGTGCTGATCAGCAATATGGCGCCTTCGCTGGGCAATGAGCTCACGGCGATCAATGCCTTTACCGATGCCGATGGTCTCGCCGGCGTGGCGTTCTCCTACCAATGGCAGGCCGGCACGGGTGGCAACTTTGCCAATATCGCCGGCGCCACCGGGGTGAACTTCACCCCGACCGTGGCCCAGGCCGGGCAGCAGATCCGGGTGGTGGTCAGCTACACCGATAACGGCAATACCCTGGAGTCGCTGACGTCGGCGGCTACTGCGGTGCTGGCGGGGATCATGGTCATGACGACGTTCGGCGGCACCCTGACGGGAACCGCGGGTAGCGAAATCATGCTGGGCAGCGATGGGGACGACGTGCTTATGGGCATGGGAGGGGACGATACGCTGGAAGGCGGAGTTGGCAACGATATTCTGATGGGAGGGACGGGCAACGACATCATGCGTGGTGGTGTCGGTAACGACACCTACGAGGTTACCGAGGTTGGCGACCAGGTGATCGAGCTGGGCGGTGAGGGTTACGACACGGTGTGGACATCGCTGGCCAGCTATACGCTGACTGCCAACGTTGATCGCTTGATGTATGGCAGCAGCATTGGGGATTTCACAGGTGTCGGTAATGCTCTGGACAACTGGATACAAGGTGGTGCCGGTAACGACAGGATTAGCGGTAGTGCCGGTAACGACACACTAGTTGGTGGAGTTGGTAACGATATTCTGATGGGAGGGACGGGCAACGACATCATGCGTGGTGGTGTCGGTAACGACACCTACGAGGTTACCGAGGTTGGCGACCAGGTGATCGAGCTGGGCGGTGAGGGTTACGACACGGTGTGGACATCGCTGGCCAGCTATACGTTGACGGCCAATGTGGAGCGCCTGATGTACGGTGGCAGCGGCAACTTCGCAGGCACCGGTAATGCCTTGGACAACTGGATCCAGGGCGGCGCCGGCAACGACGTGCTGACCGGCGGTGCTGGCAACGACACGCTGGTGGGCGGTCTCGGCAACGACATCTTCGTGTTCGGGCCGAACTTCGGCAATGACCGGATCACGGACTTCGATGCCAACCCTGCCGGTGGCCAGGATCTGCTCAATATCGCCGCGCTGGGGATTACGGCAGCGACCTTCGCCGCTCGGGTGAGTATCGCCGATGCCGGTGCCGACACCCTGGTGACGGTCAATGGTGCGGATGGCGGCAGCATCACCCTGGTGGGCGTCACCAACCACACCACGGTCACCTCGGCGGACTTCCAGCTGGGTTGAGCTAGGGGCGAGTCCAGGGTGTCTGGCCTCGGCCAGGCACCCTGGGCGACAAGGGTATAAACCTTGAGGGGAGCATATTCGATGAGCGACAAGATCAAGGTAGGCATAGTCGACGACCACCCGTTGCTGCGTCAGGGGGTGGCTGCGACCCTGAACCGGGTGGAGGACTTCGAAGTGGTGGAGCAGGGCGGCTGTGCCGACGAGGCGCGGGATATCTCCGCGCGCTGTCAGCCGGACGTGCTGCTGATGGACGTCAACATGCCCGGCGATACCTTCGCCGCGGTACGCGCCATCAGCAAGGCGCAGCCCAGGGTCAAGGTGCTGATGCTGACGGTGTCGGAGTCCGAGGACGACGCCTATGCGGCGCTGGAGGGCGGCGCTCAGGGCTATGTGCTCAAGGGTGTCAGCGGGCCGGAGCTGATCCAGGCGATCCGTACCGTGGCCAAGGGCGAGACCTTTATCACCCCGGCGCTGGCGGCGCGCCTGCTGAGCAACTTCCGCAAGCATCGCAGCGAACAGCACGGTCCCGATCTGACCCACCGCGAAGAACAGATCATCCGCGAGGTCGCCAGCGGCCTGACCAATCGCGAGGTGGCGGCCAAGCTCGGCTTGAGCGAGAAGACGGTGAAGTACTACATGACCAACGTGATGCAGAAGCTGCATGCGCGCAATCGGGTCGAGGCGGTGGCGGCGGTGCGCCGTTACTGGGAAAGCCGCAAGACCTGGCATGTGGGCATCAGCACGCCCTGATCCATTGACTGCTACTGGCGGCTATCGCCGCCGCGCAAATCGAATCTGGCCTTGACCCGGGTACCTTGCCCGGGGGCCGATTCGAGTTCGAAGGTCCCACCCAGCGATTCCACCCGATAGCGCATACCCGCCAGCCCCAGGCGTGAGCGGTGCGACCCCGTCGCCGCCTGGCGCGCCTGATCGATGCCCGCGCCGGCGTCTGCCACCCGTACCTCCAATACGCCCTGCCGGTACTCGGCACTGACCGTCTGGCCCTGGCCGCCGGCATGGTGGAAGGCGTTGTTCAGCGCCTCCTGCACCAGGCGATAGACGCAGATCTTGTAGGGCAGGCTCAGCGTCGCCGGCAGTTCGCCGAGCTCGAGCTGCACCTTGGTTTCGCTGCGCTGCTCATGACGCTGCACCACCAGCTTGAGCAGCTCGTCTAGGCTCAGCTCGTTGATCTCCGGCAATGCCAGGCCGCGGGAGATGCCGCGGATCTCGCGCAGGCTCTCCTGGGCGGCGCTGCGGATGGTCTCCAGCGCGTCGTTTTCCCCGGTCTGGCAAAGCTCGGCCAGCTCGTCCAGACGCAGCAGGATCAGGGTCAGGAGCTGCGCCGGGCCGTCGTGCAGGTCGGCGCCCAGGCGCCTGTGGGTCAGCTCGTTGATGGTGGCGAACTCGCGGCTGGCGGTATTGACCCGCTGCTGCAGGGCGGCGTTCTGCTGGTGCAAGGCCTCCTGCTCGCGCATCTGCTGGCGCAGGATCGCCTGCTGGCGGTCGATGATGCGGTCGCCACGGCGGACGATGAGAAACAGCAGCAGGAGCATGGCCAGGGTGGCCGCGGCGATGATGGCCCAGACCTGCTGGTGGATGCTGCCGATCTCGTGCTCCATCTCGTAGAACTCACCGATGGCGATGATCCGCCCGCTGCCGAACTCGCGCAGCGGCACATAGGTTTCGTATAGCGGCCGGTTGAAGCTGCGCTCGTAGGCGTGCTCGTCGTGATCCAGCGGGCTCAGGCGGGTGACCACCTTGCCCTGCATGGCCTCTGCGATGGGGGAGGCCGGATAGTAGTAGAAGGCCGCACGTTTACTGGTGCTGTAGACGTTGCGGCCGTCGGGCAGCCAGATCTTCACCGAGACGACGTGCTGCTTGAGCGAGGTGTCTTTCATCAGGTTATCGATGGCTTGCACGCTCTCGGCTTTCAACGCGCTGGCTGAGGCCAGCTCCTGCACGTATTCGTCGAGGTAGGCCTCCATGTAGATGGCTGCGCCTTCGCCAGCGCTGTGCGCGGCCGCCAGCTTGATCTGCTGGCTGACCAGGCTGCCGACGAAGGCCATGCTCAGGCCCATGATCAGTGCGGCGAGGAGGATGAACTGGGTCGAGCGGTTGAGTCCGGCCAGGAGGTGCCTGAATCGCTGGGGCCAGGTGCCGGGTGACTCGACCATGGTCTGATCCGCAGGCTCGACGAAAGTCTTCGAATTTGATTCGACCTTTGCCTCTGTGGCCATTCGCCTTGCTCCCCGATGCTGGTGACAAGCGCTTTGTGCAGGGAGCCGACGCAATCAGTCGACGCCTGTCTCAGCAAGCTAGTCCAGGATGCGCTGCGGGGCGGCTTTTCTAGCGGACGCCGCCTCGACCGGAGTAGCGACGATGCCCGTAGAGCGGTGCCGGCATCGGCTAGACCCTAGCTTGACCTGGCCCCCCGCAGGGCCCTTGCAGTCGAGTGTGAGCGTGCTGGAGTCGCTGCGCAGGAGAGGGCGCATGGCTTCGAGCGTGCCTATCCGGGAAGGTAAACCATGGCTTTGCGCCTTGTTGTCAGAAGTCGATCGGTGGCCAGTCCGGCCGATTCGTTCGCGCTGCGCTTTCACGGCCCGCCACAACCCTGAATGGCCGGCGAGCATGGGGCTCGCCGCCTATTGCGGGTGTGCGGCGCAGTTGCCTGCCCCATCCCCTCTCATTCTGTTCTTGTCCGCCAACGTCCGACCACGCCGTTGCAATGTTGCCGTATGCATGTGGTTTTTCTGACCTGAACGTCAGTTGCACTCAGCATTGAGGGAACAAAGATGGCCACTCTAACCGTCAATCAAGCCGATCTGGTTTTCATTCTCCAGCAGATCAAGATTTCCGAAGCCCACGCCGCCGGCGAGTCACTCTATGACCTGGTCGGCAACCCCTTGTTACCCTGGGGCCTGCGCACCGTGGACGGCACCTACAACAACCTGGTACCGGGCCAACAGTACTATGGCTCGGCCGATCAACTGATGCCGCGCCTGCTCGATCCGGTATTCCGCGATGCAGAAAATGGTATCGATGGGCCGGGCGCTCCTCCCGGTTTCCCCACTGGCAGCCAAAGTACCAGCTATGCCCAGACCAGCGGCTACGTGGTCGACTCGCAGCCGCGCACCATCAGCAACCTGATCGTCGACCAGAGCCTGGGTAACCTGGCGGCGGTGATTGCGGCGCTGGATTACGCTGGCTCGGAAAACTCCTTTGCCGATGCGCAACAGGTAATGCAGGCGCACAACATCTTGAAAGCGGCCGAAAGCGCCGCCGCTGGCAACAGCGCCCTGGTACAGGCCAGCGCGGAAACCCTGGCCGCTTCCACGGCAGCCGCTCAGGCCGCCGCCTCCACGGCCGCGGCCGCACAAGCACAGGCCGACCAGGACGCTCTGGTATATAGCGATGCCCTGGCCGTGGTCGCCAGCGCGGTGGAGGTGCAGAGCCTGGCCTTGCAGGCCTATATGGCCGCCATTGGCACGCCCGACGAGGGCGCTGCCCAGGCGGCCTTCCTCAGTGCGGCGATCGCCACCGCCCAGGCCCAGGCTGATGCCAATGCCAAAGCCACGGTGGCCGCCGAGTCTGCTGCTGCCGCGCAGGCCGCCAACCAGCAGGCGCAGGCAGCGGCCACGCAACTGGCCAGCGACACTGCTGCGCACCAGGCCGTTCTGGCCGAGGCCGCGGCCGACGACGCGGCGGTCGCCGCCGCTTCGGCGGCGCTGGATACGTTGCTGGGCGAGCTCGGCATCGTGGTGGAAAACGGCACGGTAGTGATCCCCAATATCGCCCCGGACGAAGGCCTGACCGCGCCGTTCAACTCCTGGATGACCCTGTTCGGCCAGTTCTTCGACCATGGTCTGGATCTGGTCAACAAAGGTGGCAGTGGCACCGTGTACATCCCGCTGCAGCCGGACGACCCGCTGTACGTCGAGGGTTCACACAGCAACTTCATGGTGGTCACCCGCGCCACCAACCAGCCAGGGCCGGATGGCATCCTCGGCACGGTCGACGATATCCGCGAGCACACCAACCAGACCACACCCTTCATCGACCAGAACCAGACCTACACCTCGCACGCCTCGCACCAGGTGTTCCTGCGCGAGTACGTCCTGTTCGAGGGCAAGCCGATTGCCACCGGGCATATGCTCGACGGGCCCAACGGCGGCCTGGCCACCTGGGCCGATATCAAGGCGCAGGCCCGCGAGCTGCTGGGAATCGACCTGAACGACGCCGACGTGACCAACGTGCCGTTGCTGGCCACCGATGCCTATGGCCAGTTCATCCGCGGCGCCAACGGCTTTCCCATGCTGGTGATGGCGGGTAACCCACCGACCCAGGTGGAGGGCGATCCGGACAGTCCCATCAGCACCCAGGGGGCTGTCCGCACCGGCCATGCCTTCCTCGACGATATCGCCCATAACGCGGTACCGGTGATGGTCGGCGGCCAATTGGTGGCCGATGCCGATGAGGTGGCCGGCAATGCCGTGGCGGTCAACCCCATGACCGGACGCAACCTCGAGTACGACAACGAACTGCTCGATGCCCACTTCATCACTGGCGACGGCCGCGGCAACGAGAATATCGGCCTGACCGCGGTGCACCACGTGTTCCACTCCGAGCACAATCGACTGGTCGAAGCCAACAAGCAGACCATTCTCGCCACAGGCGATCTGGCCTTTATCAACGAGTGGTTGCTGGTGCCGGTGAACGAGGTGCCGGAAAGCGCCGATGGGCTGATCTGGAACGGCGAGCGGTTGTTCCAGGCTGCGCGTTTCGTCAACGAGATGCAGTACCAGCACCTGGTGTTCGAGGAGTTCGCCCGCACCGTGCAGCCACTGGTGGACGTGTTCGTGTTCTCCAATACGGTGGACATCGACCCGGCCATCGTCGCCGAGTTCGCCCATGTGGTGTACCGCTTCGGCCACTCCATGCTCAACGAGACGGTGGCGCGCCTGGACAACAGCATGCAGTCCAGCGACATCGGCCTGATCGAGGCCTTCCTCAACCCCATCGAGTTCACCCAGGGTGGCACCCTCAGCGCCGATCAGGCCGCTGGCGCAATCATCCGCGGCATGACCCGGCAGACCGGCAACGAGATCGACGAGTTCGTCACCGAGGCGCTGCGTAACAACCTGGTCGGCCTGCCGCTGGATCTGGCGGCGATCAATATCGCCCGCGGTCGCGACACCGGTGTGCCGTCGCTGAACAATGCCCGTGCGCAGTTCTACGAAATGACCGGAGACAGCCAGCTCAAGCCCTACGACAGCTGGATCGACTTCGCGCTGAACATCAAGACGCCGGCCTCGATCATCAACTTCATCGCCGCCTACGGCACGCACAGCAGCATCACCTCGGCCATCACCCTCGAGGCCAAGCGCGAGGCGGCCATGGCCCTGGTGCTGGGTGGAACGGGCGCACCGGCGGATCGCGACGACTTCCTCAACGCCCGCGGGCAGTATGCCGCGAGCAAGGGCGGGCTGGATCTGGTGGATTTCTGGATCGGCGGGCTGGCCGAACAGAATATGCCGTTCGGCGGCTTGCTCGGTTCCACCTTCAACTTCGTCTTCGAAGTGCAGATGGAGAATCTGCAGAATGGCGACCGCTTCTACTACCTCAGCCGTACCCAGGGCATGAACCTGCTCAACGAACTGGAGGCCAACAGTTTCGCCGCGCTGGTGATGCGCAACACCGACCTGGGCGACCCCAACGCCTCGCACCTGCCCGGGGCGCTGTTCCAGCGCGTGGACTACATCCTCGAACTGGACATGAACCGTCAGCAGTATGCCGATCCGGTCGGCAGCAACCCCATCCTCAATGCCCTGGCGCCGCTGGTGATTCGTGACAATCCCGCCACTGCCGGGCCGGATAGCAATTACCTGCGCTACACCGGCGATGCCCATGTGGTATTGGGCGGCACCAACGGCGATGACATCCTGATCGCCGGAGCCGGTGACGATACCTTGTGGGGCGACGGCGGTAACGACCGGCTGGAAGGCGGTTACGGCATCGACCATATCTTCGGTGGCGCTGGCGACGACATCATCACCGATATCGGCGACGCAGATGTAATCCATGGCGATGACGGCAATGACGTGATCCACACCGGCCCCGGCCTCGACCTGGTGTTCGGTGGCGCCGGCCAGGACTTCATCTATGGCGGGCCGGACGGCAAGGAGATCTTCGGCGGCCGTGACAACGACTTCATCTTCAGCGGCGACGGACCCAGTTTCATCCTCGGCAACGAGGGCGACGACTGGATGGAGGGCGGCGCCGGTTTCGACACCCTGGCCGGCGACAACTCGGAGTTGTTCTTCAACAGCCCGATCATCGGTCACGACGTGATGATGGGTGGCGGCAACGACAACGACTACGACGGCGAGTCCGGCGACGACATCATGGTCCAGGGCGCCGGCATCCATCGTAACGAGGGCATGTGGGGCTTCGACTGGGCGATCCACAAGGGCAATAGCCTGGCGGCCTATTCCGATCTCAATACGCCGATTTTCGCCACCGACTTCGAAGACATCCTGCGCGACCGCTTCGATCAGGTCGAAGGGCTGTCCGGCTGGATTCACGACGATCGGCTGTTCGGCGACGACCGCGTGGAGGACACCGCGGCCGGCGAGAACTCGTTGTTCAACCACGAGCTGACCCTGTCCGGGATGAACCGTATCGCCGGGCTGGAGGCGGTTCTCGGGATGATGGCCGAGCCGCGTGACAACCCGCGCGATGCCAGCGACCCGGTGGTGTTCAACGGCGGCAATATCCTCCTTGGCGGCGGCGGCAGCGATGTGATCGAGGGCCGTGCCGGCAACGACGTGATCGATGGCGACGCCTGGCTCAACGTGCGCATCAGCGTGCGCAGCAAGCTCGACCCCAGCATCGAGCTGTTCAGCGTCGACAGCATGAAGGAGTTCCAGGCACGGATGTTCTCCGGTGAGATCAACCCGAGCCAGCTGCATATCGTGCGCGAGATTCTCGACGGCAATCAGGAGGGCGATATCGACACCGCGGTGTTCAGCGGCGCGTTCGCCAACTACGAGCTGGTCGAGACGTTCGACGGCACCGGCAGTTATCTGGTGGTGGACAACGTCGGCACCGACGGCACCGACCTGATCCGCAATATCGAACGGTTGCAGTTCGCCGACCAGGTGGTCTGGTTGATCGACCGCCCGGCCGAAGGCACGGTGTCGATCAGCAACATGGCGCCGGCCGAGGACGAGATGCTGCTGGCTGCCGCCACCGTCAGCGATCCCAATGGCACCCAGTTCGCTGTGCTCAGCTACGCCTGGCAGGCGCTGGTGGCCGGCGAGTGGGTGCAGGTCGGCACGGGGCAGAGCTTCCAGCCCGGCGACGCACAGGTCGGGCTGGCGCTACGTGTGGTGGTCAGCTTCAACGACGACTGGGGCAACCCGGAGAGCCTGGTGTCCGCGGTCACCTCGCCGGTGCTCAACGTCAATGACGCGCCCACCGGGCTGCCGCAGCTCAGCAATGCCTCGCCCAGCGTCGGCCAGGTGTTGATCGCTTCCACCGCGCAGATCGCCGATGCCGACGGCTTGGTCGGCGTGACCTTCGCCTACCAGTGGCAGGTCGGCAGTGGCGATAGCTTCAGCAATATCGCCGGCGCCACCGCACAGTCCTTTACCCTGACGGCGGCTCAGGCCGGCCAGCAGGTGCGGGTGCAGGTCAGCTACACCGACAACCGCGGCACCTTCGAGTCGCTGACCTCGGCGGCTACCGCGGTGGTAGCCAGTGCGGTGATCATGGGCGGTAATCTGGCCGATACGCTTAACGGCACCGCACTGGACGACCATATCCTCGGCCTGGGCGGCAACGACGTGCTCAACGGTCTGGCCGGTAACGACATCCTCGATGGCGGCGCCGGCAACGACACCCTGGATGGCGGCCTCGGCGCCGATGTCATGCTCGGCGGCCTGGGCAACGACCTCTATGTCGTCGACAACCTCGGCGATCAGGTGATCGAGGCAGCCGGTGCCGGCACCGATACGGTGCGCACTACGCTGCTCAGCTATGGCCTGGGCGAGAACGTCGAGCACCTGACCTATATCGGCAGCGGCAATTTCACTGGTTACGGCAACGCTTTGGCCAACACCCTAACCGGCGGCGCGGGCAACGATGTGCTCGATGGAGGTGCCGGAATCGACCGTCTGGTTGGTGGGGCGGGTAACGACAGCTACTACGTCGACAACCCCGGCGATGTGGTGGTCGAGGCTGCCGGCGCAGGGGTCGATACCGTCTACTCCACCAGTGCCAGCTTTACCCTGGGCGCCAATGTGGAGAACTACGTGCATCTCGGTGCCGGTGCTGCCAATGCCTCGGGCAATGGCTTGGCCAACCAGATGACTGGCGGGACGGCCGCCGACACCCTGCGTGGCCTGGGCGGCAACGACGTGCTCGATGGTCAGGGTGGCAACGATACGCTGTATGGCGGGGCAGGGGTCGATACCCTGTTTGGCGGCGCCGGGGCCGACACCCTGTACGGTGAAGGAGGCAACGACGTCCTCGATGGCGGTGCCGGCAACGATGTGCTCGACGGCGGGCTGGGCAACGACCGGGTGACCGGCGGTGCCGGCAACGACACCCTGTATGCCGATCAGGGCAACGACATCTTCGTGTTCGGCCCCAACTTCGGCAACGACAGCATCATCGGCTTCGACGCCAATCCGGCTGGAGGACAGGACCTGCTCAATATCGCGGCCTTCAACCTGACCGCGGCGACGTTCGCCAGTCGAGTCAATATCGCCGATGCGGGCAGCGATGTGCTGGTGACGGTTAACGGTGCGGACGGCGGCAGCATCCGCCTGGTCGGTGTGACCGACCACACCACCGTGACCATCGCCGACTTCCAGCTGGCGTGAGGCGGCGTGATCCCTGGCGTTCGGGTCACGCGCGGTAGGCCAGGGTCGGCGCCAGGTTTGCTACGGCACGTCGCCTGCGGGGGCGGCGTTCCGTAGTTTCTTTGCCTCCAGTAGCAGAAACCCCAGCCTGGCTGGGGCTTCTTTTAGCGTTATCTGTTGATGCCCCGATCTGGCCCTTACTTGGACAGGAACTTCATGCCGTCTTCCAGGCCCTGCAGGGTCAGGGGGTACATGCGGTCCTCGATCAGCTCGCGGACGATATTGGTCGAGGCGGTGTAGTTCCAGGTGTCCTTGGGGTAGGGGTTGATCCAGATGAGCTTCTTGTACTTCTCCATGAAGCGCTTCATCCACACGTAACCGGCTTCCTCGTTCCAGTGCTCGACGCTGCCGCCGGCCTGGGTGATCTCGTAGGGCGCCATGGCTGCGTCGCCGACGAACACCACCTTGTAGTCGGCGCCGTACTTGTGCAGCAGGTCCTGGGTGGCGGTGCGCTCGCTGGTGCGGCGCATGTTGTTCTTCCACACGCTTTCGTAGATGAAGTTGTGGAAGTAGAAGTACTCCAGGTGCTTGAACTCGGTCTTGCAGGCGGAAAACAGCTCCTCGCAGACCTTGACGTGGGCGTCCATCGAACCGCCGATATCCAGCAGCAGCAGGAGTTTCACCGTGTTGCGCCGCTCCGGGCGCATCTGGATATTGAGCAGGCCGCCGTCCTTGGCGGTGTGGTCGATGGTGCCGTCCAGATCCAGTTCCTCGGCGGCGCCTTCGCGGGCGAACTTGCGCAGGCGGCGCAGCGCCACCTTGATATTGCGCGTGCCCAGCTCGACCTGGTCGTCGAGGTTCTTGTACTCGCGCTGATCCCACACCTTGACCGCCTTGCCCTGGCGCTTGCCGGCGTCGCCGATGCGGATGCCCTCGGGGTTGTAGCCGCCGGAGCCGAACGGGCTGGTACCGCCGGTGCCGATCCACTTGTTGCCGCCGGCGTGCTTTTCCTTCTGCTCTTCGAGGCGCTTCTTGAATTCCTCGATCAGCTTGTCCAGGCCGCCCAGGCTCTGGATCTGCGCGCGTTCCTCGTCGCTCAGCAGGCGCTCGAACTCCTTGCGCAGCCACTCGTCGGGGATCATTGCCTCGATATGTCGGTCGAGGTTCTCCAGGCCCTTGAAGTAGGCGGCGAAGGCGCGGTCGAACTTGTCGAAGTGGCGTTCGTCCTTCACCAGGATGGCGCGCGACAGGTAGTAGAACTCGTCCATGTCGGCGAACACGACGTTGTGCTTGAGCGCGTTGATCAGGTCGAGCAGCTCGCGCACCGACACCGGCACCTTGGCCGCGCGCATTTCGTTGAATAGATTAAGCAGCATGGCTGCGCCCTCATGTCAGTTCTGGCCGGGCTGCTGCGCGTCGGCCATGCGGCGTTGAAAGCTCGCTGCCCATGCTCACGTACTGCAGTACGCTGCGCTGTTCAGCTCGTTTTCGCCTTGCCTGGCTCTAGCTCGCGAGCCCTGTATCGAGTGGGTTGCGCGCCAGTCGACGCGCAGCAGCCCGATTTTTACCGAGAAGCGCGGCGTGCCATAAAGGCCAGGCGTTCGAGCAGCATCACGTCCTGCTCGTTCTTCACCAGGGCGCCGGCCAGCGGCGGGATGGCCTTGGTCGGATCGCGCTCGCGCAACACCGCCTCGCCGATATTGTCGGCCATCAAGAGCTTGAGCCAGTCCACCAGTTCGCTGGTCGAGGGCTTCTTCTTCAGCCCCGGCACCTTGCGCACGTCGAAGAACACGTCGAGCGCCTCGGCCACCAGCTCACCGCTGATGTTGGGGTAATGCACGTCGACGATGCGCTTGAGGGTGTCGCGGTCGGGGAAGGCGATGTAGTGGAAGAAGCAGCGGCGCAGGAAGGCGTCCGGCAGCTCCTTCTCGTTGTTCGAGGTGATGATGATGATCGGGCGCTGCTTGGCCTTGATCGTCTCGTTGGTTTCGTAGACGTAGAACTCCATCTTGTCGAGCTCCTGCAACAGGTCGTTGGGGAACTCGATGTCGGCCTTGTCGATCTCGTCGATCAGGAGGATCACCCGCTCGTCGGCCTCGAAGGCCTCCCACAGCTTGCCCTTCTTGATGTAGTTGCGAACGTCGTGGACCTTGTCGGAATCGAGCTGCGAATCGCGCAGGCGGCTGACCGCATCGTACTCGTACAGGCCCTGGTGGGCCTTGGTGGTGGACTTGATGTGCCAGGTGATCAGCTTGGCGCCGAAGGCCTCGGCCAGCTGCTCGGCGAGCATGGTCTTGCCGGTGCCCGGCTCGCCCTTGACCAGCAGCGGGCGCTGCAGGGTGATGGCGGCGTTGACCGCGAGCTTGAGGTCGTCGGTGGCGACGTAGGACTGGGTGCCTTCGAACTTCATCGGAAAATCCTCGAACGGTAACGCGCGGGGCCGGCCCGCTGCAGAGATTCAGACGGTGACTATAACGCGCAGGCCCGGCAGCTGTGAACGTGGACGCGGTATTCAGTCACTGAATGGCGAGTCACCCGGCTTTCGGTCTGCTGGCTGGACGGCGCCGGGCGGCAGGCATAGGCTTGAGGCTTTTCCCGTCATGCCAAGGACTTCCGACATGAGCCGCATCTTTGCAGACAACGCCCAGGCCATCGGCAACACGCCGCTGGTGATGATCAACCGCCTGGGGCCGAAAGGGGTCACCATCCTGGCCAAGATCGAGGGGCGCAACCCGGCCTACTCGGTCAAGTGCCGCATCGGCGCCAGCATGATCTGGGACGCCGAGGAGCGCGGCGTGCTCAAGCCGGGCATGTGCATAGTCGAGCCGACCTCGGGCAACACCGGCATCGGCCTGGCCTTCGTCGCCGCCGCACGTGGCTACAAGCTGCTGCTGACCATGCCGGCGTCGATGAGCCTGGAGCGGCGTAAGGTGCTCAAGGCCCTCGGCGCCGAGCTGGTGCTGACCGAACCGGCCAAGGGCATGAAGGGCGCCATCGAGAAGGCGGCCGAGATCGCTGCTTCCGATCCTGCCACCTATTACATGCCGCAGCAGTTCGACAACCCGGCCAATCCGGCGATCCACGAGAAGACCACCGGCCCGGAAATCTGGCGCGACACCGATGGCGCCATCGATGTGCTGGTGGCCGGTGTCGGCACCGGCGGCACCATCACCGGGGTGTCGCGCTATATCAAGCAGACCCAGGGCAAGCCGATCCTCTCGGTGGCGGTGGAGCCGATCGGCTCGCCGGTGATCAGCCAGACCCTGGCCGGCGCCGAGGTCAAGCCGGCGCCGCACAAGATCCAGGGCATCGGTGCCGGCTTCGTGCCGAAGAACCTCGATCTGGCGATGGTCGATCAGGTCGAACAGGTGGCTGACGACGAGGCCAAGACCATGGCCCTGCGCCTGATGCGCGAGGAGGGCATCCTCTGCGGCATTTCCTGCGGTGCGGCGATGGTCGCCGCGGTGCGCCTGGCGGAGAAGCCGGAGATGCAGGGCAAGACCCTGGTGGTGATCCTGCCGGACTCCGGCGAGCGTTACCTGTCGTCGATGCTGTTCGACGGGCTGTTTACCGAGCAGGAGCTGCAGCAATAGTCATTACCGCCTTACAACAAAGCCGCCCTCGGGCGGCTTTTTCGTAGGGTACGCCGTGCGCACCGCCTCAGGTTCTGGCCATGCTCGGCCTGACCACCAGCCATAGCGCCACGCCGATCAGCGCGCAGCCCGGCAGGTAGTCCCAGCTCAGCGGCTCGCCCAGCAGCAGGGCGCCCCAGAGCACGCCGAACGGCGGAATCAGAAAAGTGGTGGTGCTGGCCTTGATCGGCCCGATATCGGCCAGCAGGCGGAAATACAGCACGTAGGCGAAGGCGGTGCAAAGCAGGCCGAGGCCGGCCAGCGACAGCCATACATTCGCTCCGCCCCAACTGGGCGGCGCCTGCAGCGCCAGGCTGCCGGCGAACAGCGGGGTGAGGAACAGGCTGGCGCCCACCAGGCTGGCGAAGGCGGTCAGGCGGTTGTCCAGGCCGCCCTGCTGGCCGATCCAGCGGCGGGTAAGGAAACCGGCGAAGCCGTAGCAGGTGGTGGCCACCAGGCAGGCGGCGGCGCCCAGCAGCAGCTCGAGGTCGAAGGCCACCGGCCCGGTACGGGTCAGCACCGCCACGCCGAGCAGGCCGAGAAACACCCCGGCGGCCTTGCTCGTGGTGATGCCCTCGTGGAAGAACAGCGCGCCGATCAGCACGCCCATCAACGGCGTCGTCGCATTGAAGATCGCCGAGTAGCCGGCCGGCAGGATCAGCGCGGCCAGGCAGTACATGGCCGACGGCAGGCCGGCGTTGATCACCCCGAGCAGCAGGCAGGCCCTGAGCTTGCCGCGAAAATCCCAGCCCACCCGCATCAGCAGCAGAAAGGCGAGCAGGCCGAGGGCGCCGAAGCTGGCGCGGAAGAAGGCGGTGGGCATGCTGCCCAGCACCGGCGCGGCGACGCGCATGAACAGGAAACTGGCGCCCCAGATGGCGGCGAGCAGCAGCAGGCGGAGCAGGTCGGCGGTACGCAAGGCGGGGCATCCGGCAGGTGGGGAGCGAGAGTGTTGCCGGCTGCCGCCGTTCTGGCAATCCGCATCGCGCTTTCGAACGAGGCCTGTGCCAGCCCGTCGCCCGGATGAAATTCGGGAGGACTTGGGCGATAGTCCCCGGATTGCATCCGGGCTACGTTTTGCTGGCTTTGCGGCTAAGCTCGCTTCACTCATTTCCTTGCGAGGCACTTCCATGGCGCAGCAATGGCCGGCCGGCGAGATCGCGCAGCTGATCCTCGACGGCTTCGACGACTACCGCGAGCACTTTCGCCAGATCACCGACGGCGCCCGCGCGCGCTTCGAGCTGGCGCAGTGGCAGGAGGCGCAGCGGGCCTCGGCGGCGCGCATCAACCTGTACGAGGACAAGGTCGGCGAGACCCGCGACCACCTGCAGCAGGTCTTCGACGAGGTGCTGCTCGAGGTCGGCCAGTGGCCGCTGGTGAAGAGCGCCTATATCGCCCTGATCGACCTGCGTTTCGACGACGAGCTGGCGGAAACCTGGTTCAACTCGATTTTCTGCAGCCTGTTCAGCCACGACCTGATCAGCGACGGCTGCATGTTCGTGCATACCACTCGGCCGTCGCTGCGCGGCCACCCCGGCGCGGCGCAGACGCGCAGCTACCGCCCGGCCGGCGAGCTGGCGGACATGCTGCGGGCGATCTTCGAGGATCACCGTTTCGACGTGGCCTACGAGGACCTGCCGCGCGACCTGCTGCGGCTGGAGCAGCAGTTGCGCGCCAGCCTGCCGGATTGGGTGTGCAAGGACCCGGAGCTGTGCATCGAGCTGTTTTCCTCGGTGCTCTACCGCAACAAGGGCGCCTACCTGGTGGGGCGCATCTACACCCGCGACGAGCAGTGGCCGCTGGCGATCCCGCTGCTGCACCGCGAGGGTCACGGCATCCAGGTCGACGCGCTGATCACCGACGAGGCCGAGGTGTCGATCATCTTCTCCTTCACCCGCAGCTACTTCATGGTGGATGTGGCGGTACCGGCGGAGTTCGTCGGCTTCCTCAAGCGCATCCTGCCCGGCAAGCACATCGCCGAGCTGTACACCTCGATCGGCTTCTACAAGCACGGCAAGTCGGAGTTCTACCGCGCGCTGATCGGCCACCTGGCGACCAGCGACGACCGCTTCGTCATGGCTCCCGGCGTGCGCGGCATGGTGATGAGCGTGTTCACCCTGCCGGGCTTCAACACTGTGTTCAAGATCATCAAGGACCGCTTCTCGCACGCGAAGAACGTCGACCGCAAGACGGTGATCGAGAAGTACCGCCTGGTGAAGAGCGTCGACCGCGTCGGGCGCCTGGCCGATACCCAGGAGTTCGCCGATTTTCGCTTCCCCAAGGCCAAGTTCGCGCCCGAGTGCCTGGCCGAGCTGCTGGAGGTGGCGCCCTCCACCGTGGTGCTCGAAGGCGATACCGTGCTGGTACGCCACTGCTGGACCGAGCGGCGCATGACCCCGCTCAACCTCTATCTGGAGAATGCCAACGAGGCGCAGGTGCGCGAGGCGCTGGAGGACTACGGCCTGGCCATCAAGCAGCTGGCGGCGGCGAATATCTTCCCCGGCGACATGCTGCTGAAGAACTTCGGCGTCACCCGCCACGGTCGCGTGGTGTTCTACGACTACGACGAGATCTGCTTTCTCACCGAGGTGAACTTCCGCCATATCCCGCCGCCGCGCTTTCCCGAGGACGAGATGAGCTCAGAGCCCTGGTATTCGGTGGGGCCGACGGATGTGTTTCCCGAGGAGTTCCCGCCTTTTCTGTTCGCCGATATCAAGCAGCGCCGGCTGTTCAGCCAGTTGCACGGCAACCTGTACGACGCCGACTACTGGAAGGGGCTGCAGGAGGCCATTGTTCAGGGCAAGGTGATCGACGTGTTTCCCTACCGGCGCAAGAGCCCGGTCGCTTGATCGGGATCAGTTGAATTCGCCGGCGACGGGGCTAGGCTCAGTACAGGAGCCGTCCGGCTCCGTCTCTCATGAACTTGGCAGGAGGTCGTACCATGCTCGCCAAGCTGCAACATCATCTGCACGCGCTGCTGCTGGCCTTCGGCTGGGGCGTACCCCGGGCCCAGCCCCTGCGAATCGACCCCGCCGAGCAGGAGCGTCTGCGCCGCGAGGCGCGCCAGCGGCGCTGATCCCTTCGTCCTGGGCGGTGCGTGCGGCCCCGCGGCACCCTACAGGGCGTGGCGGGCGAACCAGGCATCCATGAGTGCGCGCATGCGCTCGCCGGAGAAGCTGGGAAAGTGCCCGCCGTGCACGACATGCACCGGCAGTTCGCGCAGGCGCGCGAGGCTGCGCGCGTAATCCTCCAGGTTGGAATGGTAGGCATCCTCGATCAGCGGGCCGTCGTAGAGGATGTCGCCGGAAAACAGCGTCTGCGTCGCCGCTTCCCACAGGCTGATACCGCCGGGCGAATGGCCGGGCGTGTGCAGCACCTGCAACACCCGATTGCCCAGATCCAGCACGTCGCCATCCTCGATCAGACGGGTGGCCGGCGCCGCCTTGACCCGATACTCGGCGTAGCACAGCGGGCAATCCGGATGGGCCTCGAACATTTCGTCGCCGACGAAGGCCGTGGCCAGGGTATTGGCGCCGGTCGGTGCGGCGAGTATCTCGGCCTCGGCCGGGTGCACCAGGCGCTCGGCGAATTCGTGATGGCCGGCGATATGGTCGAAATGGGTATGGCTGGCCACCGCCAGCAGTGGCTTGTCGGTGAGCCAGGGCAACTGCTCGCGCAGGCTCACCAGGCCTGACCCGGAGTCGATCAGCGCGTCGCGCTCGCGGCCCTGCACATGCCACATGTTGCAGCGGTAGAAGGGCCGCACATAGGGCTCGTGGATCAGGCGCACGCCGTCATCCAGGCGGCGTACCTCGAACCATTGATCGCGAGTGACGATTCTCATGGCTGTCTCCTCAAGCTGGGTCGCGCACGGCTTTTTCGGGGGCGCGGGGGCGGCTAGGTCGTGCGCACCGATCAACCTCGAATTGCATCCGCGCTGCGAGCTCGCTGCTGCCGATCGGGTAATTGTAGGAGCCAGCTTGCTGGCGATCGGTGAAGGATCGCCAGGCCGCGGCTTCGGGTGGCTTTTCGCATTTCCTCCATCCGTGGAGGTCACCAGCTGGTTCATACGGGGGCTGCGTCAGGCCTGCTGCGCCCGCGGCAATGGCACCCAGCGGCGCAGCTGTCGGTCGGGACGAACGCTGACAGCCGCAGATGAGGATGCCGGTGACCACCGGGCTGGGACCCGGCTAGGGGGCGATGGTGCCGTCGTCGGTTCTTGTGCTGATGGCCGTAGCCCGGATTGCATCCGGGCTACGGGGTGGTTCAAGGATGGAAGGGCGCTTGCTCCAGCACTTCGATGATCAGCGGGCGGTCGCTCGGCGCGGTGCGCAGCAGCTCGGCCAGGTGCGCGTGATCGCGCGCGCGTTCGGCGGCGCAGCCGAAGCCGCGGGCGATGGCCAGCAGGTCCGGGGTGTAGATATCCACGCCAAGCGGTTCGATATCGCGGCGCTGCATATAGCGCTTGATCTCGCCGTAGCCCGAGTTGTTCCACAGCAGCACGATGATGCCGACGCCGGCCTCCACCGCGCTGGCCAGCTCGGGCAGGGTGAACTGCAGGCCGCCATCGCCCATCAGGCTGATCACCGGGCGGCCCGGTTCGGCCAGCTTGGCGCCGATGGCCGCCGGCAGGCCGTAGCCCAGGGTGCCGTAGCCGGTGGAGGCGTTGAACCAGCGCCGCGCGCCGTCCAGTTCCACCAGGTGGTTGCCGCTGTACACCGTCTGCGTCGAGTCGCCGACGAAGCGCGCCTCGGGCAGCACCTCCAGCACGGTGTCGAACAGCTGACGGTAATGCCCCCAGCCGGCGAAATCCTCGGCCAGCTGCGCCTGCACGGCGGCCGTGCGGCGGGCGCCGGGGCTGTCGGCGCGGGGCTCGCAGGGGTTGAGCTCGGCCAGCAGCATGCGCATGGCCAGGCGCGCGTCGCCCTGGATCGCCAGGTGCGGGGCGAAGTTGCGTTGCAGCTGCTGGGCGTCGATATCCACGCGGATCAGCGCGCCGCCCAGTTTGAAGTTGCCGTCGAACACCACGTCGTAGTCGGTCTCGCCCAGCTCGGTGCCGATGGCCAGCACCACGTCGGCCTCCAGCGCCAGCTGGCGCACCGGCAGCAGCGACTGGTTGCTGCCCAGCAGCAGCGGATGATTCGGCGGCAGCAGGCCCTTGGCGTTGATGGTCAGCGCGGTCGGCGCGTCCAGGCTGGCGGCCAGGGCGCGGGCCTCGGCCTGGGCGGCCACGCAGCCGCCGCCAAGCAGCAGCAGCGGGCGCTGGGCGTTCTTCAGCAGGGCGGCGGCGTCGCGGATCAGCGTGCGATTCGGTGCCGGGCGCTCGACCCTTGGCCTGGCCGCCAGGCGCATATGGCTGGCGTCGGCGGTGATGATGTCCAGCGGCAGCTCGATATGCACCGGACGCGGACGCTCGCCCTCGAACACGGCGAAGGCGCGGGCCAGGACGCCGGGCAGCTCCTCGACGCTCATCAGGGTATGGCTGAAGGCGGTGACTCCGGCGCTCATGGCGCGCTGGTTGGGCAGCTCGTGCAGGTAGCCCTTGCCCAGGCCGAGGCGCGCGCGCTCGTTGACGCTGGAGATCACCAGCATGGGGATCGAATCGGCATAGGCCTGGCCCATGGCGGTGAGGATATTGGTCATCCCCGGGCCGGTGATGATGAAGCACACCCCCGGCTTGCCGGACACCCGCGCATAGCCGTCGGCCATAAAGCCGGCGCCCTGTTCGTGGCGCGGGGTGATATGGCGAATGCCGCTATGCGGCAGGCCGCGATAGAGCTCCACGGTGTGCACGCCGGGGATGCCGAACACGGTGTCGACGCCCCAGGCTTCCAGTTGCTTGACGAGAAATTCGCCGCAGGTGGTCATGTTGAGAATCCTTCAATGGCGCTGATCGCGCTATGCAGGGTGGACAGGGCGCGGCCTGGTCCACCGTCACTCGCCCAGAGGCGGACAAGCCGTTGGCATGTCCGCCCTGCGGGACTGTTAACCGACTATCCAGTGCGCCATCAGCGCGATGATCGGCAGGGTGATCAGGGTACGGATGATGAAGATCATGAACAGCTCGAGGATGTTCAGCGGCAGCTTGGCCTTGATGATCAGCACGCCGACTTCGGACATGTAGATTAGCTGGGTCAGCGACACGCAGGCCACCACGAAGCGGGTCAGTTCGCTCTCGATGCCCTTGCCCAGCACCGCCGGCAGGAACATGTCGGCGAAACCCACCAGCATGGCCGGCGCGGCCTTGGCGGCTTCCGGCAGTTGCAGCAGCTCGAGCAGCGGCACGATGGGCGCGGACAGCCAGTTGAAGATCGGGGTGAACTCGGCAATCGCCAGGGATACCGTGCCGATGGCCATCACCAGCGGCAGCAGGCCGAGCCAGATGTCCACCACGTTGTGCACGCCGACCTTGATCATCTGCGCCGGCGAGGGGTTGGCGTTGGCGCGCTTGACCGCCTGAACCAGGCCCCAGCGCAGCAGCGAGGTGCCGGCCGGCACGTCTTCCTTGATCTGCTTGCCGACGCCTGGCATGTACTCGTCCTTCTTCCACGACAGCGGCGGGATGCGCGGGGTGATGATGGCGGCGGCCAGGCCGGCGACCACCACGGTGAGGTAGAAGGGCACGAACAGGTGGTCGAGCTTCATGAAGCTGGTGATCAGCAGGCTGAAGGCGATCGAGGCGATGGAGAAGTTGGTGGCGATCACCGCCGCTTCCCGTGCGCTGTAGAAGCCCTTCTGGTACTGCTGGGCGGTGATCAGCACGCCGACCGTGCCGGAGCCGAGCCAGCTGGCGATGGCGTCGATGGCCGAGCGCCCGGGCAGGCCGAAGATCTTGCGGAACACATTGCGCACCAGGGTGCCGCAGAACTCCATCAGGCCGTAGTCGGTGAGCAGCGGCAGGATCAGCCCGGCCACCAGGAAGAAGGTGATCAGTACCGGGGCCAGGTCCTTGAGCACCACGCCGCCGGTGTTGGCGTTCCAGATCCATTCCGGGCCGAACTGCCAGAAGGTCATGGCCGCGAACAGCGCGCCGAGCACGCGCAGGCCGAGCCATAGCGGGCTGAGATTGAACATCTCGTTGAGGGCGTGGCGCTCGGTGAGCCACTTGGGCTTGAGCAGGCTGGCGAACAGGCCGACGGCGGCGGAGAACAGCAGCAGGCCGGTGGCGATGGCCGGCAGCCAGTCGCTCAAGCCGGCCTTCAGCGCATCGGCCATCACGCCCAGGCCGATGGTGACCTTTTCCTCGTAAACGATGGGCGTGAGGAACAGCAGCACGCCGAGCAGCGAGGGGATCAGGAAGATCAGCAGCTGGCGCAGGTTGTAGGAGGTATCGGCCGGTGGCTGGTCGTCCAGCAGTGGCATGGCGTCTTCACGATTCATCTGGGCACCCTAGTTGTTGTTGTATGGATGTACCGGGCGCCTCGCGGGGCACCCGGACGGAGCAATAAAAGCCGGCGGTCAGCGGCGCTGAACCCCCGGAAGCACACACAGCATTTCGTAGAGCAGGTTGGCGCCGAGCAGCGAGGTGTTGCCGGTGGTGTCGTAGGGTGGGGAGACCTCCACCAGATCGCCGCCGACCAGGTCCAGGCCCTGACAGCCGCGGATGATCTCCATCGCCTGGATGGTGGTCAGCCCGCCGATTTCCGGGGTGCCGGTGCCGGGCGCCCAGGCCGGGTCGATGCCGTCGATGTCGAAACTCAGGTACACCGGGCCGCCGCCGACCTTCTCGCGCACCTCGGCCATCAAGGGCTCCAGCGACTTGTGCCAGCACTCCTCGGCCTGCACCACGCGAAAGCCCTGCTTGCGGCTCCAGTTGAAGTCCTCGGCGGTGTAGCCCTGGGCGCGCAGGCCGATCTGCACCACGCGGTCGCAGTCCAGCAGGCCTTCCTCGACGGCGCGGCGGAAGGTGGTGCCGTGGGCGATCTTCTCGCCGAACATTTCGTCGTTCACATCGGCGTGGGCGTCGATATGCACCAGGCCGACCTTGCCGTGCTTCTTGTGGATGGCGCGCAGGATCGGCAGGGTGATGGTGTGGTCGCCGCCCAGGGTCAGCGGCTTGATACCGTACTCGAGGATCTCGTCGTAGGACTCCTCGATGATGCGCACGGCATCGAGCAGGTTGAAGGTGTTGATCGCCACGTCGCCGATATCGGCCACGTTCAGCGAATCGAAGGGGGCGGCGCCGGTGGCCATGTTGTAGGGGCGGATCATCACCGACTGGGCGCGAATCTCGCGGGGGCCGAAGCGGGTGCCGGAGCGCAGCGAGGTGCCGATATCCAGCGGCACGCCGACGAAGGCGACGTCGAGCTCACGTTTCTCTTCGATCTTCTGGATATGCGGCAGGCGCATCATGGTGGCGATGCCGCCGAAACGGGGCATTTCGTTGCCGCCCAGGGGCTGATGAAAAACCTTGTCCATGGGAAGGCCTCACGGTTGTTGTGGTTGTAGGAATCGTTGGTCGGATTCTTGGTCAGCGCCGCTCCGGGAAAAATCGGCAGGGGCAAAAACTTAGTTCAGAGATTTCTAAACTAATCGCTCGGCACTAGACTGTTCCACCTGCGCTCAGGCGCGTCGTTGACAGCTGCTAGGCTGAGTGCAACGGCGCGTCGGCCATATGGCGTATCGCGCTTATTTTGGAGCTCGCGGCGAGGAGGCCTGGATGCCGTTAACCGCTTACCGCACCTATCGTTCCCGATTGCGACTGTGCGCCTCTCTCGCCGTGGGGATGCTGCCGGTTGTGCTCGGCCTGATGTTTCTGTACGCGCAGGCCGGAATCGTGCTGCGCGACATCAGCCGCACCAGCGCCGCCGACGCCGTGCGCCAGATCGACCTGATGCTCGACAATGCCAGCCAGGCCGCCGGCGAGGTATTGCCGCAGGTCGGCAGACCCTGCGCGGAGGTCGAGCTGGTGCTGCGCGAGCAGGTCGCCACCGTGCCCTTCGTGCGCTCGGTCAACCTGCTGGATGGGGGACGGCTGTACTGCTCATCGCTGTTCGGCGCGTTCGAGGAGCCAGTCGACTCTGCCGCATACGTGGCCGGTCGGCTGCGGCTGCTGGCGGGCAACCCGGTCACCCCGAATCATTCGTTGCTGGTTTATCGCGATGTCGTGGACGAGCGCGGCGCGCTGGTGGCGATCGACGGACGTTACCTGGCCAACGTGCTGCAGTCGGTGGATCGCGGCGCCTTCATGCAATTGCTGGTGGGTGAGCAGTGGATGCCGCGCAACGGACTGGTGCGAGCGGGACGCCTGCCGGAATACCCCGTGGCTCGGGTCGCGCTGAGTTCGACGCGCTATCCCTATCAGGTACGTGCGGCGTTTCCCGGAGGTGCGCGGCTGAGCTACATGGGCGAGCAATATCCGGTGCTGTACCTGCTGCTGGGGCTGCTCGGCGCGCTGGCCGGCGTGGGCAGCCACTGGCTGCTGGCGCGCTCCAGCTCCCCCAGCATCGAGTTGCGTCGTGCGCTGCAGGCCGGAGAATTCATTCCCTATTTCCAGCCGCTGGTGCGCAGCGGTTCGCAGCAGTGGATAGGCGCCGAGGTGCTGATGCGCTGGCAGCACCCGCGCGAGGGGCTGGTGCGCCCGGATCTGTTCATTCCCTTGGCGGAAAGCTCCGGCCTGATCGTGCCGATGACTCGGGAACTGATGCGGCAGACGGCGGAGCTGCTGGCGCCGGTGGCGGATCGACTCGGCGGCGGGTTTCACATCGGCATCAACATCGCAGCCGCTCATTGCCGTAGCCGCGAGCTGGTCGAGGACTGCCGCAACTTTCTCCAAGCCTTCGTACCGGGGCAGGTGGTACTGACCCTGGAGCTGACCGAGCGCGAACTGCTGGAGCCGGATGCCTTCACCGATCAGCTGTTCGCCGACCTGCACGAGATGGGCGTGAAGATCGCACTGGATGACTTCGGCACCGGCCATTCCAGCCTGAGTTACCTGCACAAGCTCAAGGTGGACTACCTGAAGATCGACCAGAGTTTCGTCGCCATGATCGGCAAGGATGCCCTGTCGCTGCACATTCTCGACAGCGTGATCGACCTGTGCGCCAAGCTGCAGCTGGAGGTGATCGCCGAAGGGGTGGAGGACGAGCAGCAGCTGCGCTACCTGGGCAATCGTCGGGTGGACTATCTGCAGGGCTACCTGTTCGGTCGGCCCTTGCCGGCGGCCGAATTCCTCGCCTGCGCGCTGGACGATCCGGCTGCTTCCGTGCAGCTGCCAGGGTAGACTGCCTGGCATGACTCCTCTCACCTCGCTACCCGATCTCAAGCTGCTGCGCATCTTCGCCTGCGTGGTACGCCACCAGGGCTTCGCCGCCGCGCAGCAGGAACTGAACCTGTCCACCTCGGCGATCAGCACCTACATGAGCCAGCTGGAGACGCAACTCGGCCTGGTGCTCTGTCATCGCGGTCGCGGCGGTTTCAGCCTGACCAGCAAGGGCGAGCTGTTCCACCAGGAGACCCTGCGCCTGCTCGGCGAACTGGAGGGCTTCGAACGCTACTCCGCCGCGCTCAAGGGCGAGCTGCGCGGCACCCTCAACCTCGGCGTGCTGGATTCCACGGTGAGCGATCCGGCGCTGCCGTTGGCCGAGGTGATCGGCGCCTACAGCCAGGAGCATCCCGGCGTGCACCTGCACCTGTCGGTGATGAGCCCCTACGAGCTGCAGCTGGCGGTGCTCGACAACCGCCTGGACCTGGCCATCGGCGCCTTCTCCACGCGGATGAACGGCCTGGTCTATCAGCCGCTGTACCGCGAGCAGCACTGGCTGTACTGCAGCGAGCGGCATTCGCTGTACGAGCAGCGGCGCATCCCCGCCGAGGTGATCACCCAGCAGCGCATGGTCGGCCGCGGCTACTGGAGCCAGGCGGAGCTGGCGCGGCACGGCTTCAAACACAGCGCGGCGACGGTGGAGTCGATGGAGGCGCAGCTAATCCTGGTGCTGTCCGGCGCCTATATCGGCTACCTGCCGGAGCATTACGCGCAGCCCTGGGTCGAGCAACAGCGGCTCAAGGTGCTGCTGCCCACCACCTTCGGCTACCAGGCGCCGTTCTCGCTGATCCTGCGCCGCGGCCGCTCGCGCGAGCCGCTGATCCAGACCTTTCGCGACCTGCTCAAGACACAACTGAACCAGACCTGAAACAGGGTCGCCCGATTATCTTCGCCATGCTCAATGGCGGCGCCTGGCGCCGTGATTGCCCTGTGCTAGTACTTAATCACAGTTCTGTAACACCTCCACGACTCGAACAGGGATGCCTCGATGCGCCAGAATCTGCCGGTCACCCAGCGGGAAAGGACCTTTCCCGCCGACGAACGCCTGATCTCCACCACCGACCTCAACAGCAAGATCACCTACTGCAACGATGCCTTCGTCGAGATCAGCGGCTTCACCCGCGAGGAACTGATCGGCCAGCCGCACAACCTGGTGCGTCACCCGGACATGCCGCCGGGGGTGTTCGGCCATATGTGGGACACCATCAAGCAGGGCAAGCCCTGGATGGGCATCGTCAAGAACCGCGCGAAAAACGGCGATTTCTACTGGGTCAGCGCCTATGTCACGCCAATCTACGAGAACGGCCGCATGGCCGGCTACGAGTCGGTGCGCTCGCTGCCGAGCGAGGCGCAGAAGCGCCGTGCCGAGGCGCTCTACGCGCGACTGCGCGCCGGCAAGCCGCCGGTGCCCAAGCTGGAATCCTGGACCTATGACCTGCTGCGCTCCTGGCCGCTGATCCTCGCCGGTCTGGTGATTCTCGGCGCGCACTGGCTGCTCAGCGGGCCCTGGCTGCTGGGCTTTATCCTCGCCGCCCTGTTCGCCCTGGGCTCCTATCAGATGTACCGCACCCGCCAGCTGATCCGCCGCACCCTGGACGAACACCCCAAGGCTTTCACCAGCGCTCTGGTGGCGCTGACCTACAGCGACAACCGCGGCGCCCAGGCGTTGCTGGACATGGCCATGATCAGCGAGGAGGCGCGTCTGCAGACCGCCTTGACGCGCCTGGAGGATGCCGGGGTCAACGTCAAGAAGCGCGCCGCGCAGTCCGCCGAACTGTCGCGCTCCGGCGCCGCGCTGCTCGACCAGCAGCGCGCCGAGACGGACCAGTCGGCCACCGCCATCAACCAGATGGCGGCGACCATCCAGGAGGTGACGCACAACGTGCAGAGCACCTCGCACGCCGCCGAGGAGGCCGACCGTCTGGCCAAGGAAGGGCGCCAACTGGCGGTCGGCAGCCTGGACTCCATGCGCCACATGGCCCAGGCGGTGACCGATATCGGCCAGGCGGTCAACGAGCTGGCCAACTCCACCCAGTCCATCGGCAGCGTCGCCGACGTGATCACCTCGATCGCCGAGCAGACCAACCTGCTGGCGCTCAACGCCGCCATCGAGGCGGCGCGCGCCGGCGAGCAGGGCAGGGGCTTCGCGGTGGTGGCCGACGAGGTGCGCTCGCTGGCCTCGCGCACCCGCCAGTCCACCGAGCAGATCCACCAGATCATCGCCGACCTGCGTGCCGGCGCCGAGCGCGCGGTGGTCACCGCCGGCAAGGGCGAGGACATCTCGCGCGGCAGCATGCAGAGCGTGGAGTCGGTGCGCGATGCGCTGGAAGGCATCAGCGCGGCGGTGACGCGCATCACCGGCATGAGCCAGCAGATGGCGGCGGCGTCCGAGCAGCAGAGCCATGTCGCCGAGGACATCAGCCGGCAGATCACCCGCATCGCCCAGCTCTCCGACCACAGCGCCGGGCAGGCGCACCAGGGCGCGGAAATCAGCCGCGAGCTGGAGCAGATGGCCGACTACCTGCACAGCCTGGCGGAGCGTTTCAACCGCTGAAGCGGGATTGGGCGATGCCCTGGGGTGGAAAACCGCGAAGCGCTGTCCACCCCGGGCCCGCTTGCCGGAGTCGGTGTCTGGTAGCCCGGGTGCACCCAGGAACTCTCGAGCAGTTCCCCGGAGTACGTCCGGGTACGCGCCTGTGCTGCCTGGCGCCGCGCTTCGTGGCACACTGCGCGGCATGCCTCGTCCGACCTGCCCCCGCTGCCTGCGCCCGCTCGGCCATTGCCTGTGTGCGCTGATCCCCGCACTCGATAGCCGCACCCGCCTGCTGATCCTGCAGCACCCCAGCGAAACCGCGCACGCCCTGAATACTGCGCGGCTGGCCGCCCTGGGCCTGCGCAACGCCGAGCTGCGGGTGGGCGAGACCTTCGAAGAATTGCCGCAGCTCCTGGCTCAACCGGGCTACCGCGCCTGCCTGCTGTTCCCTGGCGAGGAGGCCGTCGAACTGACCGCCCAAACGCAGGGCGAGCTGCCGCTGTTGCTGGTGGTGCCCGACGGTACCTGGCGCAAGGCGCGCAAGCTGCTGCACCTGAATCCGGCGCTGGCGAGCTTGCCGCGGGTCGCCCTGCCGGCCGGGGCGCAATCGCGCTACCGCCTGCGCAAGGCGCCGGCCGAGGGGGCGCTGTCGACCATCGAGGCGATCGCCACGGCGTTGGATGTGCTGGAGGCCCCGCGCAGTTTCGCGGCGCTGCTGCGGCCGTTCGAGGCGCTGATCGAGGGGCAGATCGCGGCGATGGGCGAGGAGACCTTTCGCCGCAATCACGGGCAGGGCGGCCGCCAGCCGTAGGCGTCGCGTGGCGGGAACCCAGCAGGCACTCGCCGCCTGCAGGAGCGGGCTTGCCAGCCATACGTCACGATCCCGTAAATCGCAAGGCATCACCGGCAAGGACTGGGCGGGCTCTACGGGGTTCCGGGCGTAGCTGTGATCAACGTTCGCGCATGGCCTCGGAGCGGGCCTTGAGCACCGGCTTGAGCAGGTAGGCCAGCACGCTCTTCTCGCCGGTGATGATGTCCACCGTGGCGACCATGCCGGGGATGATCAGCAGCGGATTGTCCTCGCTGCCCAGGTGGCTTTTGTCGGTGCGCACCTGGATCAGGTAGAAGCTGTTGCCTTCCTCGTCGGTGATGGTGTCGGCGCTGATCAGCTCAAGGTTGGCCTTGAGCCCGCCGTAGATGGTGTAGTCGTAGGCGCTGAACTTGACCATGGCCTTCTGCCCGGGATGCAGGAAGGCCACGTCCTGCGGGCGCACCTTGGCCTCGATTAGCAGGCTGTCGTCCAGTGGCACGATCTCCAGCATGTCGTTGCCCGGCTGCACCACGCCGCCGATGGTGTTGACCTTGAGCTGCTTGATCACCCCGCGTACCGGCGACACGACAGTAGTGCGAGTGACCTTGTCCTGGATGGCGACGCTGGTGGCGGTGATCTTCTGCAGTTCGGTGCGCAGCTCGTTGAGCTCCTTGAACGCCTCGGCGCGAAAGCTCAGCTCGGATTCCTCCATCTTGCTCCTGATCTCGCTCATCGCCGCCTCGGCGCGGGGAATGGCCAGGTTGGTCGCCTCCAGCGAGCCGCGCACCTCGACCACGCTGCGACGCAGGCGCAGCACCTCGACCTCGGAAATCGCCCCGGAGGCCACCAGCGGCTGCGACATGTTCAGCTCCTGCTGCAGCAGGCCGAGGCTGGAACGGTACTGCTGGGCCTTGGAGCGGAATTCGGCCAGCTCCTGCTCCTTCTGCCGCAGCTGTTCGCCGAGGGTGCGCTGCTCGCTTTTCAGGCGCTGCTGGCGCGAGTGATACAGCGCCAGCTGGTCTTCGGCCAACTGCGGTGCATCGCGGGTGATCTCCTCGGGCAGCTGTGGTTCGCGGCCCTCGGCCTCGGCGCTGAGGCGTTCGAGGCGGGCGATCAGCGCCAGGCGGTCGGCTTCCGTCTCGCCGCGGTTGGAGAGGAAGCGGGTGTCGTCCAGGCGCAGCAGCACGTCGCCCTTGTTCACCACCTGGCCCTCGCGCACGAAGATCTCGCTGACGATGCCGCCTTCGAGGTTCTGGATCACCTGCACCTTGCTCGAGGGAATCGCCTTGCCCTCGCCGGTGGTGACCTCCTCGAGCACCGCGAAATGCGCCCAGAGCAGCGCGGCGAGCAGGCAGGCGCTGACCGCCCAGACGGTGGCGCGGGTCAGCCAGGGCGAATCCTCGAGGATGGCGCCTTCCACCTCGGGCATGAACTCGGTGTCCTGGCGCCGCTGGCGCAGGCTGCCGAAATAGTCGCGCAGGCTGTGTTCCATGCTCGCCTCCTAGCTCGGCGAGGGGCCGACGCGGCCCTTGCGCAGTGCTTCGATCACCGCGTCCTTCGGCCCGTCGGCGACCACGTGGCCGTTGTCCAGCACGGCCAGGCGGTCGACCAGGCTGAGCATCGAAGCGCGGTGGGTGATGAGGATCAGGGTCTTGCCCTGCACCCACTTGTGCAGACGCTGGCGCAGCAGGTCCTCGCTGGTGTTGTCCATGGCGCTGGTGGGTTCGTCGAGCACCAGGATCGGCGGGTCGAGCAGCAGCGCGCGGGCCAGCAGCACGGCCTGGCGCTGTCCGCCGGAGAGCAGCTGGCCGCGCTCGCCCACCGGGCGGTCGAAGCCTTGCGGGTGCTGCCGGGCCAGGTCGATCACCCCGGTCAGTTCGGCCACTTCGAGCATGCGCGCGTCGCTGACGTAGCGTGCGCCGAGGGTCAGGTTGTCGCGCAGGCTGCCGGCCAGCAGCGGCAGGTCGTGGGCGACGTAGCCGATCTGGTGGCGCAGGTCGGCGACGTCGAGCTGGCGCAGGTCGAGGTTGTCCAGCAGGATCTGCCCCTCGTCGGCGCTGTAGAAGGCCATGATCAGGCGCGCCAGGGTACTCTTGCCCGAGCCGCTGCGGCCGATGATGCCGAGGTGTTCGCCGGCGGCCAGGTGCAGGCTGACGTTGCTCAACGCCGGGGCGCTCTGCCCCGGGTAGCGGAAGCTGACCTGGCGGATGTCCAGGGCGCCCTTGAGCTGGGTGCGCTCCAGCGGCCGCTGCTTGTCCTGGCGCTCCTGCGGCAGGGCCATCAGCGCGTCGGTGCTGGTCATGGTCAGGCGCGCCTGCTGGTAGCGGGTGATCAGCCCGGCGATCTGCCCCAGCGGGGCGAGGATGCGGCTGCCGAGCATGTAGCAGGCGACCAGGGCGCCGACGCTGAGGTTGCCGGCGATGATCGCGTAGACCCCGGCGACTATGGTGGCCATGCCGGCGAACTGCTGAAGGAACAGGGTGCCGTTGGTGGCTAGCGCCGAGAGAAAGCGCGCGTGGCTGTCCAGGCGGGTGAGGGCGCCGTGGGTCTTCTCCCACTGGTGCTGGCGTTCGCTCTCGGCGCCACAGGCCTTGAGGGTTTCCAGGCCGCCGAGGGTCTCGATCAGCAACGCCTGGCGCTGCGAGGCCAGTTGCAGGCTCTTCTCCACGGTGTCGCGCAGGCGCATCTGGATGATGAAGGCGAACAGCGCGGTGAGCGGGAAGGCCAGCAGCGGGATCAGCACCAGCCAGTCGCCGATCAGCCAGATCACCAGGATCATCAGGAAGGAGAAGGGCAGGTCGATCAGGCTGGTCAGGGTCACCGCGGTGAGAAAATCGCGCAGGCCCTGGAAGTCGTGGATGCTCTGGGCGAAGCCGCCGACGCTGGCCGGGCGGGCCTTCATCGCCATGCCGGTGATGCGCTCGAACAGGGTGGCCGAGAGCACCACGTCGGTCTTCTTGCCGGCGGTATCGAGCAGGTGCGCGCGCAGCACCTTGAGCAGCAGCTCGAAGCCGGTGCCGATGAGCAGGCCGACGGCCAGCACCCAGAGCGTGGCGGTGGCCTGGTTGGGCACCACGCGGTCGTAGGTCTGCATGACGAACAGCGGCACCATCAGGCCCAGCAGGTTGATCAGCAGGCTGGCCAGCAGCGCATCGGCGTAGAGCCAGCGCGACAGCTTGAGGGTGTCGCGGAACCAGGCTTCGAGGCGCGGCACTAGCGGCGTGCGTGCCTCCTCCAGCTCGTGCCGCGGGCGCGCGAAGAAGGCCTGGCCGCTGTACTCGGCGGCCAGTTGCTCGCGTGCGACCCACTGTTCGCCGCCATCGGCCTCGCACGGCAGGATCTGCGCCTGGCCGTTCGCTCCCCATTGGCGCAGCACGGCGCTACGGCCATCCTTGAGTAGCAGCAGCACCGGCAGGTTGAGTGCGGAGATGCTGGCCAGATCGCGAAACAGCAGGCGCCCCTGCAGCCCGGCACGCGCGGCGGCGCGCGGCAGCAGATCGGCGGTCAGGCGCTGCTCGGGCAGGGGCAGGCCGGCGCTCAGGCTGCCGCGACTGACCGAGCAGCCGTGCAGCCGGCAGAGGATCAACAGGCCGTCGAGCAGCGGGTCGTCGTGGCTGAGCCGCGGATCGCTGGCAGGCCCTGGCCGTTCCATGGTGGTCAAGTTCTACTACTCCTGCGCCGGGACTACTTCATTTCCGGCAGGCGCGCCTCGCTCTTCACCTCGGTGAGGGCTACAGCTTCTGCCGGGACTACGACCTGTTGCTGACGCAGCAGATCACCCATTGCGGCAATCACCCGGTACATCGAGAACTCCTCGCCGAAGCGCACCTCGCTGTAGCGGCGGTTGGCGGTGAACAGTTCGTTCTCGCTGTCGAGCAGGTCGAGCAGGGTGCGTTGGCCCAGGCTGAACTGCTGCTGGTAGGCCTCGCGCACCCGCGCCGTGTAGTCCGCGTAGTCGCGGGCCTTGGGCGTTTGCAGGCGGGCGTTTTCCATGGCGTTCCAGGCCAGCGAGAGGTTCTCGTTGAGCACCCGCAGGGCGTTGTTGCGGATGTCCATGGACTCGTTGATCTGGTGCGCGGCCGATTGCAGGCGGGCCTTGTCGCGCATGCCGTTGAATAGGTTGTAGTTCATCACCACGGCGGCGCGCCAGGTGTTGTAGTGCCCTTCGTCGCCTTGCACGTTGTCGTCGGCGGTGGTCGCCAGCTCCAGGTCCAGACGCGGGTAGAAGGGCGCCTTGGCCACTTCGTACTGCTTCTCGGCGGCGTTCACGTCGGCTTGCGCCGACTTCAGGAAGGGGTTGTTGTCCATCACCGTCTGCCGCGCGGCCAGCAGGTCGGCCGGCATGTTGCCGCGGATGGTGGCGGGCGATTCGAGCTGATCGGGCAGGCGGCCGACGGCGCTGAAGAAGTTGGCCTCGGCGTCGGCCAGGTTGACCTGCTCGGTGTAGAGGTTGTTCTGCGCCAGGGCCAGACGGGCCTCGGACTGATCGAGGTCGGCGGTGCTGCCGACGCCCTGCTGGCTGCGCAGGCCGATCTGGTCGTGGATGCGCTGGTGGGCCTGCAGGTTGTTGCGGGCCAGTTCGACCATCTCGCGGCGCATCAGCACATCCAGGTACACCTCCACCGTGCGCAGGGCCAAGCTCTCGGACGTGCCGAGCAGGCGATAGGCGCGGGAGTTGACCACCGCCTCGGTGCGGGCCACCTCGTTGGGCGTGTTGAAACCGTCGAACAGCATCTGCCGCAGGCGCAGCTCGGCATCGCGGTAATTCAGGGTTTCCTTGTTGTGATCGCCCAGCGCGCGGGTGCTGGGGCTGTCGGTCTGTTCGCGGCCGTAGCCGACCAGCAGGTCGACGGTCGGCAGATAGCCGCCCTTGGCGAACTTCACATCCTCATCCGACGAAAGGCGACTGTTGGCAGCCGCATGAATTTCCGGGTGGTTGTCCAGGGTGCTCTGGATCGCTTCCGACAGATTCATGGCTTGCGCCTGGCTGCAGGCAACCGCCAATAGCATGGCGCTCCATAGGGGGTTGAGTGTGCGCATTGGCGTATCTCCTTAAGAATGTTCTTATCCTGTCGCCAGAAAAATGGCTTTTTTGCCTGATAAACCGTTTCAGGCTTGTAACATCACAGCTAAGAACAACTTTTGGAGAAGCTAAGAAGAATTTTTCACAAGCCTTATGCGGAAAAAGTCTTATGTTCTCTGTGAAAAGCAGCACATTGTTTGACCCTAGAAGCTGCGTATTTCGTGCCTTTCTATGGCTTGCGTGGCTAAAACAGACGGTCAAGCACCGACAGGGCGGGGATTCATCTGATGGAGTAGTTCGACGCGGGCTGTAGTGACATTTTTTTGTCAGTAGCGTTTTAGGGTTTTGCGCCGTTCCATTTCAGTCAGCTGATTTGATCTCACCTCACGCTCGAAAAGGTGTCCTGGCCCCTTTGGCAATACGTGTCGACGGTGGTCGGCAGCTGTAGTGAGGATGGAATCATGGCTACTCTAATTGGTGTCGTCAGCCAGGTTGTCGGCGAGGTTTTTGCGGTAGCGAGCGATGGATCGCGCCGGCCACTCAGCGAAGGCGATCGGGTCTATGCGGGCGAGCAGCTCCTGACCGGCGCCTCTGGCGCCATCGCGGTAGCCCTGAGCAACGGTCAGCAACTGACCCTGGGGCGCGACAGTAGTTTGACGCTCGACGAGCAGATGCTCGCCTCCAGTCCTACCTCGCAGGCTCCTACGGCCGATGCAGTGCCTCCCGTTCCCAGCGACAGCGACCTGACCGACGTCGAGCAACTGCAGGCGGCGATCGAGGCCGGCGTCGACCCGACCCTCGAAGGCGAAGCCACCGCCGCCGGCCCAGGTGCGGGTGGCGGTGCAGGCGGCGCCGGTGGCGGTCACTCCTTCGTGCTGCTCAGTGAAGTCGGCGGCGCGCTCGACCCGGTAATAGGTTTCCCCACCGAAGGGCTCAGCACCGGCCCCGAATTCCCCGATGGCGAACCGATCGTCGATCCGGATATCGCGCCTCAACTGGTCGAGGGGCTGCCCGTGGCCGGTGAGGCCAGCAATGCGGTGGACGAGGAGGGGCTACCGGGTGGGATTGCCGGTGGCCCGAACGATCTGGCCGGCGAAGACACGGTGGTCACCGGCACCCTGGGCTACAGCTTCGGCCCCAATGGCATCGGCAGCTTCGCCTGGAGCAGCGAAGGGCTGGCGGCGCTGGGGATCAGCTCGCAGGGTGTTTCGCTGACTTACAGCGTCAGCGCCGATGGCCTGACCCTCAGCGCCTTTGCCGGTGAAACCCTGGTATTCACCCTGCAGCTCACCGACCTGGCGGCCGGCACCTACCAGTTCAGCCTGTTCGCTCCGCTCGACCATGCCGCACCGGAACCCGGCGGCAGCGACGAAAACGACCTGTTCTTCCTGTTCGGCTACAGCATCACCGACGGTGCCGGCAACACGGCGCTGGGCAGCCTGACGCTGGGCGTCGACGACGACACCCCGGAACTGCAGGGCGTACCGGGCGAACGCCCGAGCGTTGGCGGCCTGGTGCACGAAGACGCGCTGAGCAACGGCAACCCGGAAGGTGGCGGCCAGACCCTTACGCTCAGCGGTGGGCCCGGCGCTCTGGATGCGCTGGTCAATTTCGGTGCCGATGGCCGCGGCAGTTTCTCCCTCAACGGCAGCGCCGAAGCGCTCGACAGCCTGATCGCCCTGGGCCTGACCTCGGGCGGCGTGGCGCTGACCTATTCGGTTTCCGCCGACGGCACGACTCTGGTTGCCACGGCGGGCGGTAATCCGGTTTTCACCCTGGTAGTGAACCCGGACGGCAGCTACCTGTTCACCCTGCAGGGGCCGCTGGATCATCCGGAGGCCGACGGCGTCGACTCGGAAACCCTGGGTGACAACAGCCTGGCGCTGGATTTCTCCGGAATTCTGCAAGCGACCGATTTTGATGGCGACGCCGTGGTGGGTGGTTTCGACGCCGGCAGCTTCGTCATCGACGTCGAGGACGACGTGCCGGTACTGGTCGGCGCCCCGGGCGAGCGGCCGAGCGTGGGCGGCCTGGTGCATGAAGATGCCCTGGGCAACGGCAACTCCGAGGGTGGCGACCAGACGCTGACGCTCAGGGGCGGGCCCGGCGCTCTGGATGCGCTGGTGAACTTCGGCGCCGATGGCCGTGGCGGCTTCCAGCTGAGCACCGACCCGGGTGCGCTGATCGGCCTGCAGGACCTGAACCTGACCTCGGGCGGCGTCGAGCTGTTCTACGCCGTCTCGGCCGACGGCAGCACCCTGACCGCGACCGCCGGCGAGGGCGGCGCCCCGGTGTTTACCCTGCTGGTCAATCCGGACGGCAGCTACCTGTTCACCCTGCAGGGCCCGCTGGATCATCCGGAGGCCGATGGCGTCGACTCGGAAACCCTGGGTGACAACAGCCTGGCGCTGGACTTCTCCGGCCTGCTGGTGGCCACCGACGGCGACGGCGACCCGCTGGCTGCCGGTTTCGACGCTGGCAGCTTCGTCATCGACGTCGAAGACGACGTGCCGGTACTGGTCGGCGCACCGGGCGAACGGCCCACCGTGGGCGGTCTGGTGCATGAAGATGCCCTGAGCAACGGCAACTCCGAAGGCGGCGGCCAGACCCTGACGCTCAGCGGCGGGCCCGGCGCTCTGGATGCGCTGGTCAACTTCGGCGCCGATGGCCGTGGCGGCTTCCAGCTGAGCATCGACCCCGGTGCGCTGATTGGCCTGCAGGACCTGAACCTGACCTCGGGCGGCGTCGAGCTGTTCTATGCCGTCTCGGCCGACGGCAGCACCCTGACCGCGACCGCCGGCGAGGGCGGCGCCCCGGTGTTTACCCTGCTGGTCAATCCGGACGGCAGCTACCTGTTCACCCTGCAGGGCCCGCTGGATCATCCGGAGGCCGATGGCGTCGACTCGGAAACCCTGGGCGATAGCAGCCTGGCGCTGGATTTCTCCGGCCTGCTGGTGGCCACCGACGGCGATGGCGACCCGTTGGCTGACGGTTTCGACGCCGGCAGCTTCGTCATCGACGTCGAAGACGACGTGCCGGTACTGGTCGGCGCACCGGGCGAACGGCCCACCGTGGGCGGTCTGGTGCATGAAGATGCGCTGAGCAACGGCAACTCCGAAGGCGGCGGCCAGACCCTGACGCTCAGCGGCGGGCCCGGCACCCTGGATGCGCTGGTCAACTTCGGTGCCGATGGCCCTGGCGGCTTCCAGCTGAGCACCGACCCGGGTGCGCTGATCGGCCTGCAGGACCTGAACCTGACCTCAGGCGGCGTCGAGCTGTTCTACGCCGTCTCGGCCGACGGCAGCACCCTGACCGCGACCGCCGGCGAGGGCGGCGCCCCGGTGTTTACCCTGCTGGTCAATCCGGACGGCAGCTACCTGTTCACCCTGCAGGGCCCGCTGGATCATCCGGAGGCCGATGGCGTCGACTCGGAAACCCTGGGTGACAACAGCCTGGCGCTGGACTTCTCCGGCCTGCTGGTGGCCACCGACGGCGACGGCGACCCGCTGGCTGCCGGTTTCGACGCTGGCAGCTTCGTCATCGACGTCGAAGACGACGTGCCGACCCTCAATGAGCCCAACCCGCAGCAACCGGCGGTGGGCGGCACCGTTCACGAGGATCTGCTGAGCAATCCGCATACAGGCAATGCCGAAGGCGGCAGCCAGACACTGAGCATCAGCACCGCGGGCGGTGCGGGCAGCCTGGCCGCTTTGGTGGCCTTCGGCGCCGACGGCCCGGGTAGTTTCGGTCTGGTGAATGAGGTGACGGCCGAAGCCCTGTTGGGTGCCAGTGGCCAGAACCTGACCTCGGGCGGCGAGCCGCTGGTGTACGAGGTGACCGAGGCCTACGACCTCGATGGCAACCTGCTCAGCACCACCCTGACGGCGACCGCAGCCGGCGGCTACCCGGTATTCACCCTGGTGGTGCAGGCCAACGGTGATTTCAGCTTCGAGCTGCAAGGCCCCATCGACCATCCCGAGGCGGATGGTGACGACGGCGAATTGTTCGTCTCGGCTGTCGGTATGGGTATCGACTTTACCCAGTTGATCACCGCGACCGATGGCGACGGCGACCCGCTGAACGGACTGGCCGAGGCGCAAGGGTTGTTCGTCATCAATATCGAAGACGACGTGCCGACCCTCAATGAGCCCAACCCGCAGCAACCGGCGGTGGGCGGCACCGTTCACGAGGATCTGCTGAGCAATCCGCATACCGGCAATGCCGAAGGCGGCAGCCAGACACTGAGCATCAGCACCGCGGGCGGTGCGGGCAGCCTGGCCGCTTTGGTGGCCTTCGGCGCCGACGGCCCGGGTAGTTTCGGTCTGGTGAATGAGGCGACGGCCGAAGCCCTGTTGGGTGCCAGTGGCCAGAACCTGACCTCGGGTGGCGAGCCGCTGGTGTACGAGGTGACCGAGGCCTACGACCCCGATGGCAACCTGCTCAGCACCACCCTGACGGCAACCGCAGCCGGCGGCTACCCGGTATTCACCCTGGTGGTGCAGGCCAACGGTGATTTCAGCTTCGAGCTGCAAGGGCCCATCGATCACCCGGTTCAGGATGGCGATGATGACGAGTTGTGGGCGTCTGCAGAGGGCTTTGGCATCGACTTTACCCAGTTGATCACCGCCACCGATGGTGATGGCGACCCGCTGCAGATGCCGGCAGGGGCTGGCGGGCTGTTCGTCGTCAATGTCGAGGACGATGTGCCTGCGCTGGTGGACGGCGGCCTCGATCACTGCCTGACCCTGACCTACAAGGGCGGCGATGCCAGCTTCCTCAACAGCTACGGCTACTACATCAAGGGGGCCGACGGCACGCCCGTCAGCGGCGTGCTGGTGTGGGGCAACACCACCTTTCTGGAGATCGGCGCCTCCATCAGCCTGCACGGGCTGGACCCCGACTCCATCGGCTTCTTCATCATTCCCAACGGCGCCTTCAACGGTGTGCCCGACGGCACCGAGGTCAGCTTCCAGTTCGTCGATGGCCAGTGGCAGGCCGTTGCCGACGGCCTGCCACTCAATGGCGCTGGCGGCGCCCAGGTGCTGTTCGACAACCCTGCGCTCAACCCGGCGAGCAAGACCCATGTGCAGGACAATGTCGCGCCCGGCAACCAGAACTGGGAGGACGTCAACAACGGCGACAGCGACAACGACTACAACGACGTGAATATCCAGGCCACTTGGACGATCAAGACCCCGGCGCCGGTGGGCGGCACGGTGCATGAGGACAAGTTGACCAACCCCCATCAGGGCAACCCCGATGCGGGCAGCCAGACACTGGTGGTCAGCACCGCGCTGGGCGCGACCAGCCTGGCTGCGCTGGTGGCCTTCGGCGCCGATGGTCCTGGCGACTTCAGCCTGGTCGATTCGGGCGCTGCCGCGGACTTGTTGAACGCCCAGGGCCTGACCTCCAGTGGCGAGCCACTGATTTACCTGGTGACCGAGCAGTTCGACGGCGCCGGCAACCTGGTCAGCACCACGCTGACGGCTACGGCAGCGGGCGGCTATCCGGTGTTCAGCCTGGTGGTGGAGGCCGACGGCGACTTCACCTTCACCCTGCAGGGGCCGATCGACCATCCGTTGCAAAATGGTGACGACAACGAGCTGTGGTCGTCGGGCGGGGCCTTTGGCATCGACTTCACCCAGTTGCTGAAAATCACCGATGGCGACGGTGACCCCCTGGAGATTCCGCAGGGGGCCGGCGGCCTGTTCGTGATCAACGTGCAGGACGATGTGCCCACGCTGAACATTGACCTCGTAGGCCCCGATGCCGCCAGGCAGTTGTCGATGAATCTGGACGAAACCGTCGGTGCCGAGCGTGCCGCTCCGGGCGAGACGGCCGATGGCAACACCGACGATCCGGTCGCGCCTGACGATTACCTGGGGCGTGTCACCACCAACGTCGGCAATGGCGGGTTGGTAAGCCTGTTCAGCGTCACCGGCAGTGCTGGCGCCGATGGCGAATCCAACTTGAGCGGCAGCCTGAGCTTTGTCGGCATCGCCTCGGGTGCTTCGCTGACGACCAACCTGTTTTCCACCAGCGGCAGCGCCATCCACCTGGAAATGGATGGTGCGGATGTGATCGGCGTCGACGCCGACGGCGATGTAGTGTTCCGTTTGGCAATCGTCGATACCGGCAGTGGTGCGCAACTGCAGACCACGCTGTATGAGTCCATCAGGCATGGGGACAATACGGCGTTCGACGAGCAGCTGGATCTGTTGCTGACCGGCCAGGGCGCGAGCCTGGGGCTGCAGTACAGCGTGACCCGGGTCGATGGCGATGGTGACTCGGTCACAGCGACGAAAAAGATAGTGTTGGCCGATGGCCAGGGCTCGATCCTGGGCTTTGACGACGACGGTCCAATCGCCAAGCTCGCCCTGAACGGCCAGGTCAAGCTGACCCTGGACGAGTCGCTCGGCGTCGATCCGCTGGATGGCAATGCGGCGGCGGACGATGACGTGTCCGGCAACCCGTTCCCGGGGGGCTACGGCACGCCGATTGGCTTGACCAGCGGCAACCTGGTCAACGTGGTCACCGCCGATGTCGGCTCCGACGACGAAGGCGCGACGGTACAACTGAGCCTGAGCGTGGTGGATGCCAACTCCGGGCTGATGACCACCAGCGGCCAGCCGATCACCCTGCACCAGGAAAGCGACGGCAGCATCACCGGCCGGGTAGGCGGTGCCAGCGGCACCGTGATCTTCGCGGTGAGCATCGATGCGGCCGGCAAGGTCACGGTGGCGCAGTACGACTCGCTGAAACACCCGACCTCGCCGAACGACTATGACGAATCGGTCGACCTGGCCGGCAAGATCGAGGCGGTGCTGAAGGTCACCGATGGCGACAACGACGTGGCCACCTCCAAGGTGGGCATCGGCGGGAAGATCGTCTTCGAGGACGACGGCCCCAGCGCCAAACTCGCCCTGAACGGCCAGGTCAAACTGACCCTGGACGAGTCGCTCGGTGTCGACCCGCTGGACGGCAATGCGGCGGCGGACGATGACGTGTCCGGCAACCCGTTCCCGGGGGGCTACGGCACGCCGATTGGCTTGACCAGCGGCAACCTGGTCAACGTGGTCACCGCCGATGTCGGCTCCGACGACGAAG